>Ga0209181_10000272_pt1 | contig 97164 bp, 76 predicted proteins | sample MAT05_FD_187208 | JGI IMG/M metagenome (GOLD analysis project Ga0209181, IMG submission 187208) | Freshwater microbial communities from Lake Fryxell liftoff mats and glacier meltwater in Antarctica - MAT-05 (SPAdes) (version 2) | ecosystem: Environmental > Aquatic > Freshwater > Ice > Liftoff...
ACACGTAAATCTTCATCGCGCATAGGAAGCAGAGATTCGCCGTTCCGCTTCCAATAGGTGCCACGATCACACCACGGCGCTCCTCTATCGCGTGCAGGGATGTGAACGATCAGTACACGCGAACCGTTGTGCGAGAGTTCTTCAATCTCAACGCGACGTCCGACGCGTTCAATGATTCCGGCTTGTGTCTTGCCCGGTTCTGCAAAGGCTTCCGTTCCCAACACCCTTCGTGGCCGCTTGTCACTCGCCCCCAAAACGATCTGACCACCGCCCTCGTTTGCAATGGCCACAACGTATTTGACGAGCTTTTCAAAATCGTAGTTGCGTTCGGCAGTCTTGAATTCGACACGCGAACTCTCTGGTGCAGAAAGAAGCGCGGCGAATTCAGAATCTGACGTTTTCAAAGAGAAACCACCCACCGCGCATCCGCCGGTACCAAAAACACGTTCTCGTGTTTGCATTCGGCCGCGTCCATGTTATTGCGCAGCTTGTCGGCCGTGAGCCAGCGCTTGGCCTCAAAGCCGATTGTCGCGGTACTCTTGGCAGACTCGTTCGTTTTGGGGCGGGCCATGTATGGGGTGAAACGGTGGGAGTTGATCAGCCTGCATGCTGAACGAGCGCAGGCTGCGGATGCTGAAGTTTCAACAGGGGTCTGACAGCGCTCCCACTGGGTGTGCTCCCCTATAGGAATCGCAGGGAACGCTTTTCGGTAATGCCCATCACATATTCTAAGTTCTTCGTTCGCACAAACCCCGGGGGAAGAACTTGGAGTGCTTCGAACGCGGCAAGCTAACTCGCTTCATTCTAAAGGGTTAGGCGGAGTCTAAGCCGTTTGAGTTCTTTTCGGGGACCGAGCGCTTGGCTCCGCGCAAATGACGCCAAAGACGCCTATCGTCGCTGCAATGTCGTCATTTCTGGACATAAAAATTAACAGCTAGTAGCTATTCCGTTATTTTGTGTCGCTTGAATTTATCACTTACATCACTTTCTGTTATCTGTACAAGTAGAAATTAACGATCGACATCTAAGGGACCGATGGAATCCCACTCACGCGCCGGCCGCCTTATCCAGCAGCAATCCGGACCGGAAGGCTACTCCGCGTTCATTCCGGCCCCCCTGCCACCGACACCGCCCATGGATTTCTCAGGCAAGCTGGGCGGTTTGCTGGAGCGCGCAAGCGCCTCGATTGGTCGTCTGGACGGCATCTCCCGGAGCTTCGATCCCGACCGCCTGCTCGACATGTACATGCGAAAGGAAGCCGTGCTCTCCAGCCAGATCGAGGGAACACAATCGACCCTCGCTGAACTGCTCGCGTTTGAGAACGAAGACGCTCCTGGCCTGCCAGTGGAAGATGTCCGGGAGGTTTCCAGATACGTCCACGCGCTGCGATATGGCGTTGAGCAAATCGGCGAAGGAATGCCGCTTTCCCTTCGCTTAATCCGCGAAACCCATGCGCAGTTGATGGCGGACGGACGCGGAAGCAGACAGGCACCGGGCGAGTTTCGCCGTACGCAAAACTGGATTGGTGGGACGCGTCCGGGAACCGCGCGATTCGTGCCGCCCCCACCGCAGGAACTCTTGCGTGTGTTGGGGGACCTTGAGCTGTTCATCAACGAGGGCGAAGCCACTCCCATTGTGAAAGCAGGATTGGCGCACGCGCAATTCGAAACCATCCATCCGTTTCTCGACGGCAACGGGCGCGTTGGCCGTCTGCTCATCACCATGATTCTGTGTGCCGAGGGGGCGTTGGCACAGCCGTTGCTGTATCTCAGCCTGTACTTCAAGCAGTATCGCGACGACTACTACGCGGCGTTGCAGCGCGTGCGCACGCATGGCGATTGGGAAGGGTGGATGGCGTATTATCTGGAGGGCGTGGACTGGACGGCGCGCCACGCAATTCAGACGACGACCGATCTATTGGCGTTGTTCAGAACGGATCGCGCGCGTGTGGATGCAGTTGCACGCGGGGCCGGCACAATGCGCGTGTATGACGCGCTGCAGCAGAGAGTCATCGTATCCATCAAACGCGTGGCCGAAAGCGCCGAGGTGGCTGTTCCTACCGCGACGCGAGCGATGAAGCTGCTGCAGGATTTGGGAATCGCGAAGGAGCTGACGGGCGGCAACTACGGCAAGTTATTCGCGTACGAGCGGCAGTTGGAGATCATGAATCGGACGGGAATCGACGGCTGAGTCGCTTCCAAATTTGAGGAAGATTCTGGACCCCCCGCCACTCGTCGACGCCAGTATCGTCGCTAATCTGGACGCGGGCGCCGGCGGTGATGTCAATCATGCAACGGCATCGGCCGATGTGCCTCTGCCAGCCTAGTGATATCTCCCCGTCCGCCGCAGCACCCGACACGGCCGGCGCGCAGCAATCTGATTTCGAGGTCAGCCTGGGCAACGTTCGATATGCCGTCAAAGTTCTCTCAGTGCCGCGCGGCAGCAGTGTTCCGCTTGAACAACCATGGTCCATGGCCAGCCTGCAATCGCGCGCCGCTGCCAACAACCTGAGTCGCCCGCTGGCGATTGTTGTGGCGCCGAGGGTGTCGGAATCCGCCGTGCAACGCTAGTTGCATTTCGAGTGCGTTACGCGCCCGATGTCGCGATGGGTGTAATCGACAGTCTTGCCGCCCCCCGCGAGCAGTGCCGCAATGCCACGGACCTGGCCAGAAACGGAAATTGCTCCGTCATGAGCGCGCATCGGTTTATCGAAGAGCTCCATCGCGAAGGTTTTCTCCACGAAGATTCGCGCTACCTCAGGGTCGTTCGGCGGGGACTGTTGTTCAATCGTTGGATGAGCGCGAAATCGACTGTGCATGCCGACCTGCCGTTTCGCATGGTGATCAAACGCGACCTTCGCCAGAAACTTGGACACCATTTTTCCAGTGTCTCGTGCGTGCTTCGGCCTGTTCGCGGCGGCGAATGCGTTGGACGTGGGCTTCGTGTCCGGCGTTCCACCACATGTGTTGGTAGACAGTGCCTCGGTACTGCCAAACGCTCCCGAATCCCTTCCTGGCGCGTCCGAATTGGTCCGCGCGGGTGATGGAGAGCCCGTCGATCTCATCGTACGAATTCCGAAGACCGTGAAATCAGTAATGCGCGGCGTGGTGAAGCCAAAAGGCGCCCCGTGCAGCGACGTCATTCAATCGTGGCTGGATGTGTCGAATCACAGGTCGCGGGGGGCGGAGCAGGCTGATTTGATCTGGAACGCGCACATCAAAAAACTGGTGGCCGGGGAATGACGGCGAATGATGTGGCGTTGGCGCGACTGATCGACGCGATGCGCCCCCCACCACACTACCCCATTGAATGCAGACCCACTCTGTTGCCCTCGGTGTCAATGAAAAACGCGAAGTGCCCGAAGTCATTGCCGATGTCGGTCTTGGGCATGGCCACCGAACCGCCGGCACCTTCGACACGCGCGAGCATTGGCGCCAGATCATCGCCGCCATTCAAATAGACAACGCTACCTTCAGCGGACGGCGTGCAACCCTCGCCCTGGACGATGGCACCACCAACGGCAGTGGGATTGGAGGACAACAAGCCCATGGTGACCGGGCCCATGACCATTGGTTCAATGGTCCGACCGAGCACGGTTTCATAGAAGGTTTTGGCCCGATCGAAATTGGTCACAGGAATTTCGAACCAGCTGACGGCGTGGGGACTCGCAGACATAGGGATGCTCCTGAGAATGAGATTGCACGAACCATCACACGCAATCGCTGCCTGGTCAAGACTGCACCGCGCCGAGATGGCCGGCAACAACGCGCCACCGACCATCCAACTCGTACGCCCACACCCGCGTGTATCGAAACACACCCTGCGAGAGTATGCCGCCAATCTCAACGGCCAAGTGGGCAACCAGCGACGACACAACAACAGTGGGAACATCGACAACGAGTTGCGCCGCACGCAGGCGCGCCTCCAACACAACACTCGCAGGCTCGGCAGCGCCAACAACCACCGCTTCCATGGCGCGCAGGTCGGGCGATAGTGGCTCCATAAACGGAATGTCGTGCCCTTCACGACGGACGCGAGAGACGCCGCTGAAACTTGTCACACGCCACGCGCCGTACGGAACTCACCGCACCTGCCGCACCTGCATCCTCCCGGTCGCTTGGAGTAAACACAATGAATGCCGCCGCGTTCGCTAAATTCCGCTTGGGGTTCACGCTCACCGTTGCCGTCGTCATGCTGTCGCTGCTGGTGTGGCAGCACCTGCACGGGGGCGTCCCACGTCACAGCTTTCTTGCGCGCGCCGACTATCCGTCAATCTCCAATTGGTGGGGCGCACTGCTACTTCCGCTGCTCACATTTGTTCTCGTGGGTCGCATGCAAGCGCGGGTCACACCACCCAGCGCGCATGGTGACCAAGCGCAGACATCGGTGCGTGGTGTCATGGCCGCGTTCGTCGGGGCGCTGCTTTATGGTGGGGCACTCGCGACCGCCTTTGCTACGGGCCACCCGGACATTTCGTCGCAGCTCTTCACCGCACTTCCGCTCATTGGCCTTTTGCTGCCAATCTACCGCGCCGAGTATGTGCTTGGATTTGTTTTTGGACTGACGTACACGTTCGGCGCAGTGCTTCCCACCGTTATTGCCACCGGTGCAGCCGCGGTCTCGGCAATTCTGCACGTGACAATTCGACGCGGCATTACCTGGCTGGTGGGGCTTGGACAACGGCACACCCCCGCGAATGGTTGATGATGGTCGTGTCACGCGCGAAATTGCAGCGCGCGGAACGGCTCCGCATTCTCATTGGGCATCCTCACTCTCGCACCGCGTGTTGAAAATCAGACGATCACCCGCCGCCCGATTCTCGTGCAATGGACCACGGGCGCATGGCGCGTAAACGCAGTAGAGCACGCACCATTATCGTGGTAGCCATCATCGCCATTTGTATTGGTGGGGTTGCTCTGTACACGCCAGACGAATCGCGGGTCGCACTGCAGGGGCGGTATCTCGCGCAACCCGGCGATATCAAATCCATCGCGGGCACCTCGCTGCATGTGCGCGACACCGGGCCGCGCAACGCTCCCGTGCTCATGCTGTTGCACGGCTTTGGCTCCAGCCTGCACACCTGGGAACCGTGGGCGCGCGCGCTGGACACCACCTTTCGAGTTGTGCGGTTCGACTTGCCCGGCAGCGGCTTGAGTGTGCCCGATCCCACGGGTGACTACACCGATGCGCGCAGCGAGCAACTCATCCGCGCATTGATGGATTCACTGGGCATTGCCCGCGCCACGTTCATCGGAAATTCGTTGGGGGGGCGCATCGCGTGGAAATTCGCGGCGCGGTATCCCGAGCGTGTCGACAAACTGGTGCTCATCTCGCCCGATGGATTTGCCAGTCCGGGCTTTGAGTACGACAAGCCCGCCGAAGTACCGGCGACATTGTCGTTGATGCGGTTTGTGCTGCCGAAATCGCTGCTTAGACAATCGCTTGTACCGGCCTATGCCGATCCGCGCGCCATGACTGACTCACTCGCCACGCGCTATTTCGATTTGTTGCGGGCACCAGGCGCTCGCGAGGCCATGCTTGCGCGAATGCGTCAAACCGTGCTGGTCAATCCGCGTCCGCTGCTGCAGACCATCCAGGCCCAGACGCTGCTGCTGTGGGGCGAGAAGGACGCCATGATTCCGTTTACCAATGCCGCCGACTACGTGAAGGCGCTTCCGCATGCGACACTGGTGCCATTGCCAAACGCTGGCCATGTGCCGTTTGAAGAGGATCCAGCAGCGGCGTTGATTCCGCTGCTCGCGTTTTTGCGGGGCGGGTAACGACGCCGGAAATTGCCGCATTACCAGTGCCTGTGACGGGTGGCACTTGAACAAGGTGGCGCCAGGTGTATGCGCCCAAAGCGATTGCGTGCGGCGCTTATGTGCGGCACTTGTGCGCGGGCGGTCCGCGCCGCACACTCGCAATGCGTTTCGTCGCCAATCGTCAACAAGGAGCAGGGAATGTCACAGTCACTCGGAGCAGAGGTAGAGCTGCCAATGGCTTTCGCCGCCGCGAAGGACGCCACGCGTGATGCGCTCAAGGCAGAAGGATTCGGCATCCTCACGGAGATCGATCTGCAGGCCGCATTCAAGGAGAAGCTGGGCCGCGACTTCCGGCCGTACGTCATACTTGGCGCATGTAATCCGCCGCTCGCATTTGCTGCGGTGACGGCCGATCCCGCGATCGGGCTGCTGCTGCCCTGCAACGTGACGGTGGAGGCGCGTGACGAAACGCACACAGTGGTTCGACTGGTCGATCCGCAGATGATGCTTGCTTCGGCGGCCGGCGGGTTGGCACCGGAGCTCAAGCAGGTTGCCGATGACGCGAGTGCGCGTATGCAGCGCGTGCTGGCGGTGCTCCGTGAGGCGAAAGGCACCGCGTCCTGACCGCGGGTGTGTATGCGTCGGGGGCGCCGACTGAGATCTATTGACCGTTCACGTCACAGGCCCGAACAGCTCCTCGACAGTCACGCGTAGCGACGGCAGCGCGACGTCGGGTATCCAGGTGATTCCGTTGCGAAGCGTTTCCGGAAATTCTGAAGCAGTGGTCCATCGCTCAATCACGCGTGCCTGCTCGTCGGCGGTCCACACCTCGCGTACGCCGTGGGAGAGATAGGCGGCCGTTTGCGGTGACGATCGCGTTGTCGTCCCACGCCCCCTTGATGGCCGTTCGAGTGCCGCGGGGTCACCAGCAGTTCCCCGTGCCGGATCTCGTAGCGGTTGCCGTCGTCGGGCAACTGCTCGAGATCGGCCACCGTCCAGATGGAGCGTTCGGAGCCGGGACGCGTAAACGGGCGAATGCCAGGCATGCCCATATGGTCGGCTCGGCAGGCGGGTGTGCGCAAGGGGCGAACATTGACGAAACAAATGCGGGCTGTGCATGATTTCGAAGTACGCTCGCGCACACGCGGACAGGCGCGAATAGGGGCGGACCTGACAAAGGTCAAGAATTGACAGAGTTTCCGAGGCATGCGATTCGGTTGGCGACACGACTCGACCACCCACAGGAACCCCTTGCCTATGTCGCTACTGACACCGATCGAGGCGAAACGCGCCATCTATATCGATTTCGAGGGCAACACGGACACCAAGCCAACGCTGCTTGGAATTCTGTACACCCCCGATCCCGACAAGCACACTCCGTTTCCTGCACATGTATTGCGGCAATGGATTCTCGAATCCGCCTTCAATGGATCGGTAGATGGAAGCAGATCGCCAACTGGCGCAGTTGATCTGCTTCCGTTCGCACTCAAGCTCATCGACCGGGCCAAGCGCGAGAAGCGGTGAATGGTGAGCTGGAGTCCGCACGACTTTGTACTGATCAAGGAAGCACTCGTCACACGCCCGAGAGCACTGCGCACGTTTGACGCTCTCGAACGCGACGCAACGCGTACCAGTGAGGTCTGGTCACACTCATGGCCTTTGGACGAACGCCCGGCCGTACATGCACTTACTCACTACTTGCGGCGGGTGAATTCGGAATGGGCGCGACCTGCACGAAGACGATTGATGGAGCAATCCTGCGCAATGTATCACCCGCCCGCTGGAGCGAGCGATAGCCGCGCGCCAAGCTACAGCGTTACCCGAATGGCCTCACACGACGCACGCGCCATACTTCGCGCCGCTTCAATACTCGCCGCCCTCGCCAGCGTCACGCCCATGCGCCGGTGACCACTCACTTCCGGCTTTCCAAACAGACGAAGCTGCGTCCCAGGTACCGCAAGCGCTTCGTCCAGCCCATCGAATTGCACGTTCTTTGACTCTCCGGACACCAGCAAGGCGCACGACGCCGATGGCCCGAATTGCTCAATAGCCGGAACCGGCAATCCAAGTAGCGCCCGCGCGTGCAATGCAAATTCGCTCAAGTCCTGCGACACCAGCGTCACGAGCCCCGTGTCGTGTGGCCGCGGCGACACTTCGCTGAAGAACACCTCGTCCTGTTTGACAAACAGCTCTACGCCAAACACGCCGCGTCCACCAAGTGCATCGGTCACCTTTCGCGCAATGTCGTGCGCGCGCTCCAACGCCCGCGCCGTCATGGGATGCGGCTGCCACGACTCCCGATAATCTCCGTCAATTTGCAGATGCCCAATGGGCGCACAAAACGACGTGCCGTTCTGGTGGCGCACCGTGAGCAGTGTAATCTCATAATCAAAATCAACAAACCCCTCGACAATGACCCGCCCACCGCCCGCTCGGCCACCCTCCTGCGCGTATCTCCAGGCTTTGTCGATATCAGCGTCGATTCTGACCACACTCTGGCCCTTGCCCGACGAACTCATGATGGGTTTGACGACACAGGGACACCCAATCGTGCCAACGGCCTCACGAAAACTCGCCCCGTCTCCAGCAAAGAGATACGGCGACGTGGCCAGCCCCAGCTCTTCACTCGCGAGACGCCGAATGCCTTCGCGGTTCATGGTCAGGCTCGCGGCGCGCGCCGTTGGAATGACGGTGTAACCCGCTTGCTCGAACTCCACCAGCACGCTGGTCGCAATCGCCTCGATTTCCGGAACGATATAGTGCGGTTTTTCCAGTTCAAGAACACGTCGCAGCTCGTGTTCGTCGAGCATGTTGATGACGTGCGACCGATGTGCCACCTGCATGGCGGGCGCGTTGGCGTAGCGATCGACGGCGATTGTCTCGACGCCGAAACGTTGCAGTTCGAGCACGACTTCCTTGCCAAGTTCTCCCGAGCCGCAGAGGAGCACTTTGGTGGCGGACGTGGAGAGCGGAGTTCCGATTGGAGGCATGCTCGGTAAGTAATCCGGCGGATTGGATGCGGTCAACTTCAAGCGCCGCCGCTACTTGCCCGAGCCCCCGCAGGACGATGACGTTGCGTGGGGGGGCAGCTTGGTGTCGTTCGTGTGCCCGTCTAAAACTTCCAGTTATATCCCACCCGTACTACCTGAGTTTCCAGATAGTCCGTGGCGACCAGACGGAAATCAGTGCCACGAATGGTTCGCTGCGCCTGGTTCGTATTCAGCAGGTCGGTGGCGTTCACCACAATCTCGCCGCGGCCACGCTGCACGCTCTTCTTCAATCCGACATCGAGCGCATAACGGCCCTCAATGCGGCCTTGCGGCAACAGGTCGGGAGCCAGGTAGACGTTTGACAATTGCATCTGCCAATCGCGCGGCAGTCTGATGACCGCGTTGAGTTTAACGTTGCCCGACGTGAGCTGCTGGCGTGCGGCCGAGAATTGGACTGGCACCGGATATTGATTGACTACCGAGAATGCGTCGATGTTGCGGCGATACGCATTCGCGTTGGCGTTGAGTGACAGGTTGGACGAGACACTCTGCTGCCACACCAACTCGGCCCCTGTGCTCGAACTGCGCCCGGCATTTTGAAAGACGTTGTACAGCAGCGTGCTGCCCGGCGCCTGCGTGGTGATGCGCGTAATGGTGCCGTCAACAATGCGGTGATACGTGGCGGCGTAAAAGCTTCCTCTCGCCCAGCTGGTTTTGAATCCCAACTCGGCCGAGGTTGAGTATTGCGGCTGCAGGGCAGGGTTGCCCACCTTGATCAACTCGGGTTCGTCGTACTTGGGGAAGATGCGGATATCCACTTCGTTTGGTCGATCGACGCGCCGATTGAAGAACAGCGACAGCTTGTTGGATTCGTCAAACTTCCAGGCCGCCCGCACATTCGGGAAGGCCTGAAAATAGCTGTACCCATCGCTCTTGTACGTGTTGTGATTGGGATTGACGTCATAGTTCAACTGCACCGACTCAAAGCGGACGCCGCCTTCAAGCTCGACGCGCTGGCTTTCAAACACATAGTTGCCGTACAGTGCCGGAATTGTTTCGCGATACTTCGCCCAGCCGCCGGCGCCCGTGTCGATGGGCGAATTCTGCCCCGCGAAGAACTGCATGTTGACGGGAATGGAGCGGTACCGCCCCTTGAAACCGGCCTCGAGGCGCCCCTGTTTCAGCGGCTTGATGTAGTCTGCGTTGAGATCGACGACATGTTCGTCGGACAACAACTTGAACGCATCCTGTCCGACAAACGAGGGCAACGTGTTGGTGAAGAAATACTTCTCGTCCTCGCGGTGAAAGGAATAGTTCGTGGTAAACGTGAGTGTGTGTCCAGGTTGCAGGAATTTATGCACCAGATTTGCGGTGCCGAAAGCCGTGTACTTCACTTCGTCTTCAAGAAACTGCCACAGCCGGTATCGATTCTGCAGCCCACCTTCGAAGTACGGATTGTCACCGTTGTCGATAATCTTCTCGCGGTTGAACAGGGCGGAGATGCTGACCGTATTGCGTTGATTGAACGTGTGGTCAACGCCCGCGTTCAGCGTGGCATAGTCGGTGCGGCGGTTGCGTTTAATCTGCTGCGTAATGACCGTGCCGTCGTCGTACGTGCGCGTGGAAAACTCGTTCTTGTTCAGCGTTGGTGAGTACAGCCAATCACCTTGCAGGAATGTGTTCGTCGCGCCGTTGCGATAGTTCAGCGACACCGACGGATTGAATTTGGGAGTGGCCCGATACTGCGGCCGAATGGTGGGCAAATTTTCCTTCTTGACCCACAGCGCGCCTGCGCCGCCCATCAGCCCCAGTTTGCCGTTAAAGCCTTTTTGCTCCTCCTTCTTGAAGACCAGGTTGATGATGCCGGCGCTGGCATTCGCGTCGAATTTTGCCGACGGGTTATTGATAATTTCAATGCGCTCCAACGCCGACGCGGGCAGGTTGTCCAGCCCGATTTGTGAACCGAAGCCGGTCAGCGCGGTTTGTTTGCCGTCAATCAGCACGACCACCTTGTCGCTGCCGCGCACCAGCACTTTGCCATCTTGCCCAACCGTGACACCGGGCACGGTGGACATGGCTTGCAGCACCGAACCGCCCGATTGGCTGATGTTGTCGGCCACCGTGAAGGTCTTCCGGTCCATCGCGGCGGACACCTCGTCGGCATTGGCCGAAACGACCACGTCACCCAGGGTTTGCGCCTCTTTGGCCATCAGCAGTGCACCGAGGTCGAGGAACGCACTCAGCTCGCCGATTAACACCTGCTGGCGGATGGGCCGATAGCCGATGGATCGCGCGACCAGTACGTAGACGCCTTTCTTGAGCCCCGTAAAGGTGAAGGCGCCCTCGTCGTTGGTGAGCCGACCGGCCACGAACGCGCTGTCCTTCTCGGCCAGCAGTTGCAGGGACAGGTACGGCAGCGCCGCCTTCGTCTCTGCGTCCTGCAGTTTGCCGAAGAGCGTGACGCCGGTGGCAGGGATCTGCGCGAAAACAGTCGTCGCGGTACTGAGCAAAAGCAGAAGCAGCAAAAAAGGACGAAACGTCACGGGGATCTGGGCGGAGGTTCTGAACGACGCACTGCATACGTGCCGGAAATTGGGTGTAGCGGTTTCAGCCTCGCAAAGTACGTGGCAGTACCTGAACTGAACCTGAAGGTGCACGCATATGCGCGGTTTGTTGACTATGGTCCACACCAGAGAAACCCGCAACTCTTTCGGAATGACGCAGTCAACGCGGAAGGCCGACTGCGATGGATGCGCTGCCTCGGGTATACTATCCGAATTCAAGTCCACCGGCCCCTACGCCAGACATCCCGCCCATGCCTACGATCACGGAAAAATTCGCCAAACTCGGCACCGACCATGCGCCGGGACAGGAAGTGCGCCAGGGGCAAGCGGCGCCGGACGCCAACTTGCGCGGCGACACGCTGGCGGGCACGCCGGTTGATTTTTCGCATGGCGACGTGAATGAGAATGCCTTTGCGCCGACGCCTGGCGCGCTCGACGAGTTCCTCGCCGGCGTGCACCGCGGCGGCTCACAGGCCTACACGGAATATCGGGGCGGTTCGGCGCTGCGTGAACTCGTCGCCGAGCGACTGACGGCATTTACCGGACCATCCGTATCGGCCGCCGACGAACTGATCGTCACGCCCGGCACCCAAGGCGCGCTATTCCTCGCGCTCGGCGCCACCGTGAATGCGGGTGATCGTGTGGCCATTGTGCGCCCCGACTACTTCGCCAATCGCAAGCTGGTGGAATTTCTGGGTGGTGTGGTGGTGCCCGTGTACATGGACTATCTGTCGCGCACCAGTGGCGCCGGTCTCGATCTTGGGCAGTTGGAAGACGCGTTCAAAACGGGCGTGAAAACGTTTCTCTTTTCCAATCCCAACAATCCAACCGGCGTGGTGTATTCGCCCACGGAAATTGCGCGTATCGCCGAGCTGGGAACGCGGTATGGGGTGACCGTGATTGTCGATCAGTTGTACTCGCGGTTGGTATACTCGGGAAACACGTTCACGCATTTGCGCGCGTCGTCCATGGACGCGTCGCAAGTGGTGACCATTATGGGACCGTCCAAAACAGAATCGTTAAGCGGATATCGGTTGGGCGTGGCCTTTGGCGCGGCGCACCTTGTCGACCGCATGGAGAAACTGCAGGCCATCGTGTCGCTGCGAGCCCCTGGCTATTCGCAAGCCGTGTTGCGCACGTGGTTTGCCGAACCGGCTGGCTGGTTGCACGATCGCATTGTCAAACACGAAGCGCTGCGGGATGACCTGCTCAAGGTGTTTGCCACGATTCCCGGCTCGGCCACGCGGCCCACGCAGGCTGGCAGCTACATCTTTCCGCAGTTGCCCAAGCTTGCTATTCCGCCGCACGATTTTGTGCGCGCCCTGCGTGTGCAAGCCGGGGTGACGGTCACACCGGGTACCGAGTTCAGCCCTGACACGTTTGACAGCATCCGCCTGAATTACTCGCAAAACCATGAGGCGGCGGTGCAGGCCGCTACGCGCATTGCGCAGATGGTTGATCGATACAAGGCCTGAGTATCCTCGCGAACGGCCGCACGCGTCAAGCTGACTTTGTCAGGGTGGCACGAGAGGTTTACTTCGTGCCAAGCGCCGATTGCAGCCGCGCTTTTCCGCCCACCACCGGCAGCGTGAAGGACGATCCATCAAGATCAATGGTAATTTCGCTTCCCGGTGCAGGTCGGAGCGTAAAGCCGGCATCACTCGAGAAGATCATGATGCCGAGTTGTTGTCCCGGAAGAATGAGCTGATCATCGGCCTCGAGCGGGAACGTCATGGTGTAAAACTGTCCCGGCTTGAGCGGCTCGCCGCGCGCCATCGAAATGAAATCACTCTCGCCCTTGAGTGATTGGTAGTTTTGCGGATCGGCCCAGCCGCGTGTGACCACGCCCCGTTGCCCGGCGCTGCCCAGTCGCGCGGAGTCGTACGGGAGGGTGACGAGATACACCGAGAGATTGACCGCGGGTTTGTTCGCTGCAAGTTTAAGCGTGACGACTGGGCGTCCTGACAGATGCACGCTGTCCTTGAATGCCGGCAGGGCGTACAGCAAGCGATTGGGTGACTTTGTTGCCAGCGCCATCATCGCGGGCGACACTTTGAAATCGTCCATCAGCATTTCGGCGCCTTGTTTGCCGGGTGCGGCGAACGCGAGTGATCCTGCTGCGCTGCCGCCTTTGGTGGGATACACTTTCACTGCGGCCGAGCCAGGTACCGGAAAGTCGGAGTAGAACGTTGGCAACGGTGCGGTCCCGCCTCGTCCGCCAGGAGCGGGTGTTGCCACCGCGCTGGATGGCACGATCATGACGCGTGGCAGCGTGTCGACGCCGTTGTTCACGCCATACAGATAGTGTGACCACCACTTGTTCACGATGTCGGCCGGAGGACTGCCGCCGTGTCCGCCCTGGTGCATGTACAGCTTCGCGCTTGGGTTCAGTTTCTTGAGCGCGTCCCACATGCGAATGGTGTGCTCGGGCATCACGTTCCAATCGTTGAACCCGTGCGCGAACAGCACGGCGGCTTTGACGTTCTTGAGCAGTGGCGTTTGATCGCGATCGGCCCAGAACTGATTGAAGTCACCCGTTTGACGATCGGCCTGTTGCGCCATGATTCCGTCGCGCCAGATTTGGTCGCACGGTTCGCGCACGCGGCCCGAGTGAATGAAATCGTACAATTCGTGAATGTCCTCGCCCAGGTATCCGCCGGGCGACCGCACCAGTCCGTTCGAGCGATAGTAGCGATACTGCGAAGTGTTCGGCGACATGGGGATAATCGCTTCGAGTCCGGCCACGCCTGTTACCGCAGCGGCAAGCGGCATGGTGCCTTCATACGACGTGCCGGTCATACCCACTTTGCCACTGGACCACAACGTGGCGCTGACTTCGACAGGGCCGTCAATGGTGGTGTATCCTTTGACGCGTCCATTCAGCCAGTCGATGGCAAACTTGGGCGTGATGTTTTCGATGGAATCACCAACTGTCGGGCAACCGGCGGAAAGTCCGGTGCCGGAATTTTCCACCGTGACTGCGGCGAACCCGCGCGACACCCACTGCGTGGGCCCCTGACTGAGCCGCATGGTATCGGAGTACGCGCGAAACGGCGGATTGGTGCGCGGTGGTGATGGCGCGCCCAATTCCTGATGCACATCCCAGTTCACGGCATTGCCGTTGGTCGGACCGATGTACGGTGACGACAACAGCAGCGTCGGAATTTTGAGTCCTGCTTTTTCAGCTGCGCCGGGGCGCGTGACCTGCACGTGTACGCGATCGAGCTTTCCGTCGCGGTCGCTGTCGAAGTTGGTCTCTACCCACAGCGACTGTTTGATAATCTGCGTGCTATCGGCGAATTCCAGGACGGGCTGCACCATGCCGTCTTTCACCACCGGCCCGAGCAATCCGTTCGGTCCAATTCCCGAGACGGGCACTGGTCCCGGCGCCGCGCCTCGGCCGCCTTGTGCGTGGGCCGCAGTGGATGCCACGACTGTGACAGCGAAGAGTGCGGTGAGGCGAATCAGGTGGGGGAGCCGCATGGGAGATGTGAAGAGAGGAGGTGCTGGGGCCGCCGAAAATGGGCGATAGTGTAACACAAATTGTGTCGCAACATGGTTACGCGACAGTCCGACTGCGGGGGGACACGCGCAGCGTCAACGTTCCCGTACGCGATAGTGCCGATGGATTTATGCGGCCAGTGCGCGTCAAAGGGCTGGTGTACACTCTGTTGGCTGTGGTGACGGGATTGATCTTGGTCATTGGTGGTCCGCCGACGCTCGATGCGTTTCAGGTGCGGCCGAAGTCGAGGGGGCGTAGGTTGGTGTTATCGATCGTGATCAGCTGGGAAGCCTCCGTACAAATACGGAGAAATCTGTTGCAAATGCAGTTATCCGTTGGATATCAGGAGGAGTCAGGCGGCGAAACGCAGCAATGAGAAGAGGCCGGCGGCTACGTCTTTTGCTTGTCAACGTTTTCTTAGCGCCGCTGCTCACCAACGACACCTTCAACATTATGTCGACGATCTGCATAATCATATTGCCGGTATTAATCACGAAAAACGCCATCCTGCTGGTCGACCATGCCAGCCAACGTCTACTTCGACTACTTCGGCGCTTGGGTGCGCCGATTGTCCCGCCGAAGTTCGTCCCGTGTTGTTCCCGCCGCAAAACGGAGTTGAACCAATGGAATCAAGAACTCGAGACGAAGACGTCACGGGGAGCAGACAACGTATTCTGGCCGCGGCCCTTCGCATTTATGGCGAACATGGTTTCAGCGGCAGTACTACGCGACGTATTGCGACCGAAGCGCGCGTGAATGAAGTCACCATCTTTCGGCAGTTCGGTTCGAAGGCCGCCCTGATGGCCGAGGCGGTCTTGACGCCGCCCGCGGTGCCTCCGCTGCCAATGTTGCCAGAAACACCCGGCAATCCGGTGGCCGAATTGCACACGTGGTCGCTGCAATTACTCGACTGGTTGCGCGAAACACGCACGGTCATTCGGCGCAGTTTTGCCGAGACCACCGATCACCCGGAAGTGGCCGGCCGCTTGCACAGTCACGTCGAAGCCTGGAATGCGGCGTTGCGCGAATACGTCGCCCGGCTGGAAGAGCAAGGGGCCCTTTCGCGATCGACTGACACGGACATCGCCGCATCCATGTTGATCTCGTCGTTGCTGACGGACGGCCTGGGGCGTATCGAATTGCCGAATGTGTTTTCGGTGAACGCCGAGGAGTCGACGGCGCGGTATGTGAGTGCGTTTCTGCGATTGGCCAATTACGAAGGGGCCGAGGCGGAAGCACTGCGGTAGGGGGCGAGTCTATTCAGGCCGCACCGAAACCGCCGAATGTCGCGCTCGATACCACTCACTCAGACGCACGCCACGCCGCAACATTCTCCGGCGTGTCCAGATCGAACGCGCCATTCGCAAGCCGCACCACTGTGGTGTCCTGACGCTTGAGCAGTTCCTTTGCACCTTTGTCGCCAGTAAGCCCCTCCAGCAACACAAATTCCGCCCGCGGAACAATGGCCGGAATTCCGCGCGTGTAATCGTATGAAGACGCCACGCGAGTTGATCCTTCACCAGCCGCCTGCAATAACGCTGTCAGGTGCGGAATGCCAACAGAAGGCATGTCGCAGGTGAGCAGCAGCACGGCATCAACCGGTGCAACCTGTTCCGCCGCCAACACACGCACACCCTCCCGAATGGAACTGCTCAGGCCTTCGGGCCAGTTCGTATTCACAACCGTCTGCACTTGCAAATCAGACACCGCTTCGCGTACGCGCTCCGCGTTTGCGCCAAGCACGACGACCACGGGATTCGCGCCCGCGCTCATCGCCTCTCGAGCCACCTTGTGAAGCAGTGCCTCGCCTGCGCGATCACGCAACAGTTGTTTCGGTTCACCCAATCGCGTTGATGCCCCAGCCGCCAGAATCACCGCGCCAATGTTCACAATTCTCCACCACGTTCATCACGCGGAATGGCGCAACTTTCAACGGTCGCATCGGTGCCTCCCGGCACGAGAACCGGAACCGGTGTGCGCGTGTGAATGGGGCTTTGCCGCGTCTTGAGAAAACCACCCGGCCGCTGATGAAATACGGCCTCCATCTCAGCGACAGCGGCCAGCGCGATTGACTCGGGGCTTTCGCCGCCAAGATCGAGACCGATGGGCGCGAACAGCCGCCCGTGCATGTCGTCGGTGATGTTTGTGCCACCACTTCGCAATTCGTCGACGAGGCGCGCCGCCCGATTGCGCGAGCCCAGCACGCCGACATACGCGACGGGTTCTGACAACAACGCGCGCAACCACGCGGCATCCATCTCGAAAATGTGCGTGAGCAACGCCACGGCGGTTCGCCCATCACGCGGCAAATCATCAAGGCCTTGTTCGGCGCGCCGCTCCAGACGTCCAGCGGCATCCGGCAAGCGCATTTCGGCCAGCAACGCCGGGCGATGATCAATCACGGTTACCTGCCAACCCATGGCCACCGCAATCGTGGCGAACGCCTCGGCGCTGCGTCCCGCACCAATGAGATGCAACGCAACCGGCGCCCGAAGCGGTTCACTCAGGACGCTGCTTTCAAACCCATTGTGAGTGATCGGCCCAACAAAGGGTTGTCCCGAGAGCATTGGCGACCGGAGGTGTTCCGGCGCGTCGCTTGCCTCGACCACATGCATCAGTTCGTGCGTGCCGATGGTGGCCGCTGCATTGTTACTGGCGAATGTGGTGACCAACACGGGCTGCAGGCGGCGCATCATGCGCTCGTGCGCATCACGTAACCAGCGATCATCAGTGAGGGGTTCCAGCAGCACATGCGCGATGCCGTCGCAGCCTGCGCCGAACCCCCAGATGGTCTCCAGGTCTTCCCGCAAATCGTATCGCAACAGCGAGGCGACCCCCGCTTCACAGACCTCGGCGGCACGCGCGGCCACGTCGCCCTCAAGGCAACCCCCACTGATTGCGCCGGCCAACACGCGCTGCTCGACATCCACCAGCAGGCGCGCACCCGGCTGGCGATACGACGAGCCTTCCACATTGACGAGCGTCGCAAGCGCCAGAGGGACAGTCGGGCGCACCGTTCGCGCCCGGTCGATCGCCTGCAGGATAGCAGGCAGCGAGGTGGCGTCCCCAACAATGGCTGGCGCGGGAATCATGCGGGGTAATCAATAGCTGGAAACCATCAGGCTCCAGTGCCGTCCGGCTCGGCCCGCTGCGAATATTCCTCTGGACAGTCGCGTTCCAAGATCATCAGCCACAGAGACCTCCTTCATGAAAGTCCTCGTGCTCGGCGCCGGCGCAATTGGCGGCTACTTTGGCGGCCGCATGGCGCTGGCTGGCGTCGATGTGACGTTCCTCGTGCGCCCGGGGCGTCGCGAACAATTGGTCCGAGATGGTCTCATGGTGGAGAGTTCCATGGGCAATTTTCGGGTGCCGGTCAAGACGGTTCTCGCCTCCGAATTGCGTGCCGATTACGACGCGGTGTTGCTCACGTGCAAGTCGTACGATCTCGATTCCGCGATGGACGCGATGGCCCCCGCCATGCAGGGAAATTGCGCCGTCGTGCCGATGCTGAACGGCATGTCGCACCTGGACACCCTCGACCAGCGTTTCGGTCGCGATCACGTGCTGGGTGGGTTGTGTGCGATCATGGCCACGATGAAGAAAGACGGCACCATTGTGCACCTGGGCCCGCTGCATCGCATTGTCGTCGGACCGCGCTCGGCCGCGGCGCTCCCGCGTGCAAAAGACTTTGCGGACGCGCTGGCGTTGTCCAGGGTGGAGGTCGAACTCTCCGACGTGATTGAGCAGGACTTGTGGGAAAAGGTGGTGTTCCTCTCCGCTGCGGCTGCCTTGACGTGTTTGTTTCGCGCCAATATTGCAGAAATCATGGGCGCAGCGGGCGGCCCGGAAGCGGTTGATCGCACGCTCAAGACCAACATGGAAATTTCGGCGGCCGAGGGATTTCCACTGCGGGCGGCAGCGGTTGAGTTTTGCAACCTGCGATTGAAAACGCCGAGTGCGCTGACCGCATCCATGTTGCGCGACCTGGAGTCGGGCAACGCGGTGGAGAGTGATCACATAGTCGGGTTCATGCTCAATCTCGCGCGCAAGCACGACCTTGACGACACGATGTTGTCCGTGGCGTTTACGCACCTTAAGGCGTACGAAAATCGACGTGCGGGGCGGGGTGTGCACGCGGTGTGACCCAAGCGGCTGAATACCTGCGTACCGTGTGCGGATTGTGGGTAGGCGTTCAGGCGGTTGATGGCGACGGCCCGATTTCTCTCGCGCATTCCGCGAGCCCGGTCAAAAGGTGTTCCTCATCAAGGCGAGTTATTGGCTGGCGCGATAACGATGTCACATGCACGGAAACGGTGCGGGTGAATAGCCGCCCTTGTCCATACTCGGCGTATGTTCGCTTGCCCCCAACGCCCAGCCCAGCGTACCATATGGTCATGCCGCTTCCACTCACGCATACGGAATGGACCGCCGACATGCTCGACCTGCTCCCGAACGATGGGAACCGGTACGAGATTGTCGACGGGGAGCTGTTCGTGACGCCCGCTCCTGCCAACGTCCATCAGCAAGCATGTCTCGAGCTGCTGCTGCTTTTGGCGCCCTATGCCAAGTTCGTCGGCATCGATGTCTTGATGGCACCCGTCGACGTGACGTTCACCGATCGCCGGACGGTCCAGCCAGACGTATTGGCGCTGCCGCGAACGGCCGATGGTCGACATGCCGAGACGTTTGCCGATGTGGGAGTGTTGCTGCTGGCTGTGGAGGTGTTGTCCCCCTATTCCCAGACCCGCGACCTGTACATCAAGCGCGACCTCTATCAGGAGCAAGGCGTCCCTGACTACTGGATCGTGGATTGCGACAAACGCGTCATTATGCACTGGACTCCCGACCAAACGAAGTCGGCAATCATCAAGACGTCGCTAACCTGGCAGCCCGTCGCAGCCCATCCTCCCCTCGTGATTGACGTGGTCCAATACTTTCGGGACGTGCTCCTGACCGACTGACCAAAGCTCTGAAGCGGAACCGCCGAAAAAGTCGTATCGTTAGCGGCCTTCCCGAAGCGGCCCTTCTCACGCAGCCGGCCGCGCTGCCCTCCAGAGCTTTCGATGACCGCCCTTCGCTGCCTCCGTCGCCACGACCTGCGTCGCTCTCGTCCGGTTTAAGCCATGCGTCGTTTACGGTTCGCCTTCGTTTCCGTGTTGTTTCTGCAAGGAGCGCCGACATTTGTCGCGGTGCAGCCAGAGGTGTTTGGTGCGGGCGCCAACTTCACGAACGCATGGGCCGATTTTGACGGCGACGGCGATTTCGACCTGTTTGTGGGTTTCAACGGCACACCCAATCGCCTCTATCGCAACGACAAGGGCACATTTACGGATGTAGCGGTGGCGGCCGGTGTCGCAGATGCCCGCGCGACACGGGCCGTGGCCTGGGGTGATTTTGACAGCGATGGCGACTCGGATTTGTTGGTGGGATTTACGCCTGGTGCCGAGTCGCTGCTCAAGCTCTATCGCAACACGGGCGGCAAGTTTGTGGATGTGGCGCGCGAAGTTGGCGTAGCTCGCGACTCTGGCGCGGTGCGTCAACCGGCGTTTGTCGATTTTGATGGCGATGGTGATCTGGACCTCTTTGTCGCGTTTCGCGATCGCGCGAACATGCTGTTCCGGAATACCAACGGCCTGTTCGCCGATGTCGCAACAGCATTTGGGATAGCGGACAAACGCAAAACCGTCGGAGCCGTGTGGATCGACTATGACGAAGACGGCGATCTCGACTTGTACGCGTCCAACATGGATGGCGATGCCAACGGGTTGTTTCGAAATGACGGCACGACGTTTACCGATGTCGCCGAGTCGGCGGGTGTGGCGTGGGGCAACCGCAAGCCCGGCGATCCGACAAACGGCACCGTGCGTCCATGTGCCGCCGATGTGGATGGCGACGGGCATCTGGACATGGCCACGGCAAACTACGGCCCGAACGGATTGTTTCTGAATCGTGGCGGCGGACGTTTTGAAAACGCGTCGGCCACCTGGGGATTTGATATCGATTCACGATATGACGCGTGCGCGTTTGCGGACTATGACAACGATGGCAAGCTGGACCTGTACGTGAATGGCACGGTGAGCGGCACCACCAGCTATCGGGACTACCTGTTTCATCAGGTGAATGGGCGCATGGTCGATGTCACGCCCGACAATATCAAGGCGTTGCACGCGGATCATGGAGTGCAATGGGCCGACTACGACGGTGACGGCGACCTTGATTTGGCGCTGACGGGCACACGCGCCGACGGCATGCATGCGTTGTTGCGCAATGACCATGCGGGCGCGGCGCAATCAATCTCGGTGCGTGTGGTTGATGCGGCCGGGCGTGCCGTGCGGGCGGGCGCGGAAATTCGTGTCCGCAATTCGCGCACCCAGGCTCTGCTTGGTACGCGCCACATGGATACCGGATCGGGCTACGATTCACAGAATGACATGCCGGTGCATCTTGGCGTGGGTGCGGTCACGCAGGTTGACGTGGAGGTCGTCTTCCCCGCGGGTGGGCGTCGTGTTGTTGTCAGACAGCGCGGAGTGAATGTGGCGCAGTACAAGGGTCGGTGGCTCACCGTGCGCACCAGTGCCCTGCCTGCAGCGGGGGCGAAACCTGACCCGCGCGTGTGAACCTCGCGCGGCTTGGCTACTTCGACGACACGCGTTTTCATCGGGTCAACAACGCCTACATCGCGCAGTTCTTGCCGACAACATCCGAAACGATGCGGAGCCCTTCACCGTCCTCGGCACGGTCGTCTCCGGCATGAGCGTCGTGGACCGCTTGTACTCTGGCTACGGGGAGAATTCCGGCAGTGGAGTGCGACAAGGCAGGCAAGGGCCTCTCGCGACGGGCGGGAACGCCTACGTCGACCGCGAATTTCCACTCCTTGACCGCATCAGGCGTGTGACCGTGAAGCCGAAACCCTGAACTGCCAATTCTCCTGGTCACCTCTCGAGGTTGGCCCTTCCGCAATGCATATTCGGAAATCAAGTCAAGCACCAAGCGCCAGCAAGCACGCACCACGCACCCGCCCGCCCTCTCCTACGAAACAGGACGCGACATGCTGTTATTACCCCGACATTCATGCATCCCGCTGGCCCTCGCTCTGACGTTGGCCTCGGCGTGCAACGTACCTGACAGGTCAGCGACCGATGGCGGCACTGCCGCCGAAGGTGTCCCCGCGGAAGGTATAGCCGCGATCGATACGGGCACGCTCATGCGGCATATTCGCGTCCTTGCGCACGATTCACTGTTGGGCCGTCAACCCGGCTCTGTTGGCGAAGATAAAACCGTCGCCTATCTCGAAGCGCAGTTCAAGGCCATTGGTGTTGGGCCGGGCAATACCGACGGCACGTACATACAAAAAGTGCCGCTGGTTGCGATAACGGTTTCCAATGCGCCGTCCATGACGTTTGCCAACGGCGCAACCACCCGCACGCTCACGTGGCGCGACGACTTTGTGGCGTGGACCAAACATGTGGCGCCCACGGCGACGCTGAACAAATCGGAGTTGGTGTTTGTCGGATACGGCACTGAAGCGCCCGAGTTCAACTGGGACGATTACAAGGGGGTCGATGTTGCGGGGAAGACCATTGTGATGATGGTGAACGATCCACCGCTGGCAGACACGTCGCAGTTTGGCGGCAAACGCATGACGTATTACGGCCGCTGGACGTACAAGTACGAGCAGGCCATGAAACACAAGGCGGCCGGTGCGCTGATCATTCACGAAACAGAGGGCGCGGGGTATCCATTTACCGTCGTGCAGGGGCGCGCCTCCGAGCAGTTTGATCTCGTGACGCCCGACAAGAACATGTCGCGCAGTGAAGTGGAAGGGTGGATCACGCTCGACCAGGCCAAAGCACTCTTCGCCATGGCTGGTCGGAATTTCGATTCACTCAAGGCGCAGGCCGCGACGCGCGAGTTCAAACCGGTGCCACTCGGCGTGACCGCTTCGCTCAACATTCAGAACAAATTGCGCACCGTCGATTCGCGGAACGTGGTCGCGAAACTTGAAGGCAGCGACCCGGTGCTCAAGGACGAATACATTGTGTATTCCGCGCACTGGGATCACTTTGGTATTGGTGAAAAGGTCAACGGCGACTCCATCTACAACGGTGCCTACGACAATGCGAGCGGTGTGGCCGGACTGCTCAATCTCGCTTCGGCATTCAAGGCGATGAAAACTGCGCCGAAACGCTCCATTCTGTTTCTGGCGGTCACAGCTGAAGAACAGGGGCTGCTCGGTTCGGAGTATTACGGCGTGACGCCGATTTACCCGTTGGCCAAAACGCTGGCGAACATCAACATGGATGAAATCAACGTCACGGGTGTCACGACTGATATCACGGTTTTTGGCCTGGGTGCATCCGAACTTGACGACTACGCGGCCACGGCCGCCAGGGAGATGGGACGCACGCTGCATCCCGATCCGGAACCGGAAAAGGGATTCTACTACCGCTCGGACCATTTCAATTTCGCGCGCAAAGGTGTGCCAGCGTTTTTCCCTGGTGAGGGAATTGAATACGTGGGCAAGTCGGCCGATTTCGGCATGAAGTCGCGTGAGGACTACATCGCGAACCGGTATCACACGCCGCAGGATGAGATTGGGCCGACGTGGGATTTGAGCGGCGGTGTGAAGGACCTGACGTTCTTTCTCACGCTTGGGTACCGTGTGGCCAACGCCGCGAAGTTTCCGGAGTGGCGTGCGGGCAATGAGTTCAAGACCATTCGGGATGCGCAGTTGAAGCCGTAGTTTGCGGTAGCGCGCCGGCATCGTTGTGACGCCGGCGCGTTTGGCACGAGTTCGTTGCCAGTTGATGAAGTGTGACAGAAATTGTTGACCGACTGTACCAGGCCCTTGGTCTCAAGTTGTGCAGCGCTGTTACCTCACTGCCCTCACAAAAAACTGCAATGTATCCACCCCTCATCCGGCAAATCGTTCGCACGTTTCTCGCTGTTTCGTCACTTGTCGCGCTATCGTTCCCACCGACAAGGCTTGGCGCCCAACCGAAACTGACAACCTGGAAAGCCGCCGAGGTGTGGCGCACTGACGGCGGCGAAGGGGGCGAGCCGTTCGCCGATCTGCGCGATTACGTGGTGCTCAAGGACGGCAGTTTGTGGGCGCTCGATTTCAAATTTCAGGACATTCGACGTTATTCGGCAGACGGCAAGCTGCTCAGCAAGATTGCGCGGAAAGGGCAAGGACCGGGAGAGCTGCAGAACGCCAACGGCATGCTCGTGACCAAAGATGGGACGGTGTGGGTGAACGACCCTCAGAATCGACGTTTCAGTATCTACGGCGCGGACGGAAAATTCTTGCACCAGTTTCTGTTTCCGATTACAACGTTCGGCTATCGCTGGAGTGCCTGGACCAATTTGAATAGTGGCGAAATTGTCGAAGCCCGGATCAATCGTGATTCGTCCGGCTGGAGACGTTTTGACAACCGGGGCAACGTGGTGGGCGGGTTGCCATTCACAGCTTGCCAGAGTGGCAAACCTTCACCTGGCTACTACCGGGCAGAAACTCCGGGGAAAGGCAGTTCGAACGGCTCGTACCCTTTTGGCACCGGCGGCGGGCTTGCGCCAGATGGAAACGGCAATGCCTGGTGTGCATCGATTTACGCGACGCGGGTCGCGCTGGTGCGCATGAACCCGAAAAACGATACCATCGCCACGACCACGCTTGAGATTCCGAACATTCCGGTCAGCAGTGCCGAGCATGATGCGGCCATGACGCGTGTTGACTCGAATATCGCCAGGTATGCAACGAACAATTTTGACAAGGCAAACATTGCGAGCGCCAAACCAGGAATTGCCGCACTGCACGCAGACAGCGACGGGCGCCTCTGGGTTCAGCACGCCGATGTGTTCGGCAAGCGCGTCACGACACTTGATGTCTTCGACACCAAGGGCAAGCACCTGGGCCGAGTGGTGGTGCCGCTCAAGGGGAACGCATACCTGCCCCTGCGGGCTCGCGGCAACCTGATGTGGTTGACCATGCTCGATGACGACGACGTGCCATACATCGTGCACTTTCGGTTGCAGCCGTAGGTCTCAACTCCGGTGGGACGCTCACCTCCAGCGCGACACCAGCGGGATGTCCTGCGCCCCCAGTGCAAATGTTCTACTGGCCCGCCTCCCCCGAACGTCCAACTTGCCCCTTTTCGGGGAGGGGGTAGGTTTGCCGAACGAATACCGAATCAGCTAACACTGTTCTACAAGGAGTGCCAGCACTCACTTGCATGTTAGCAAGCACTTGCTTAAGAATCGCCCATGATAGATAACCGAGTCCGAATTCTCGAAGCGGCACGACGCGTCTACTCGACGTTTGGCTGGCGCGGCGCCACCACTCGGCGCATCGCGGAAGCCGCTGGCGTGAACGAAGTCACCATCTTCCGCCAATTTGGAAACAAGGAAGCCCTGTTGGGCGCCGTCATGACCGATCTGGCGGCCAACCAGGTGCTGCCTCCGTTCCCGCCCGTCCCGCTCAATCCTGAGGCCGAGCTCATACTGTGGGCCGTGGCGCATCACCAGCGCTTGTGCGGCATGCGCGAAATGATTCGGCAGATGCTGGGCCAGGTTGGCGAACGGCCGGAAGTGGCGTCGTGTGCGGCAACCGGCCCGCAATGCGCGGCCGCACTGCTTCGCGAATATGTGGTGCGCCTGCGGCGGAACGGATGGTTGGATGTTGGACCCAACAGTACGCCTGCCGCTGATGCGGCCGCAGGGGTGGCGATGTTGATGGGTACGCTGTTTGCCGATGCGATGGGTCGGGATTTTATGCCCGAAATGTTTCCGACGTCAGCCGATGATGCAGTCGGTTCGTACGTGCGTCTCTTTTTGCGCGCACTTGGTACCCAGAAGACACCCCACGCCTCGGCCAACGACGTGTCGGCCGACGTCGCGCACGGCATCACCGTTGACGTGGCCTGAAATAGTCCAATTCCACAAAAAGCACTCACTGTTAGAATACGCACCGACGTTTGCGGCACCATGAGCAGGTTTCCATTTCCCATATAGACGCATGACACGACAACCCTGGAGTGTACGCCCGACGAGTGGGCAGCTCCGTCGACATCAACAACGTTTCCGTAGCGGGGCAAGCGTCGCGCTGCCCGGGGTGCTGCTCGCGCTCCAGTTCAGTGTGGTTGCAAACAGCGCAGCGGCGCAACAGTCCACGCAGCCCGTCGCATCCACTGCGGGTGGCGGCGGACGCCGGCTCACACTCACGGAAGCGCTTGGTCTCGCCACCCGCGGCAACGAGTCGGTGGAACTGGCTAAAGCCGGCGTGCTACGCGCGCGTGGACAACAGTTTCAAGCACGTTCTGCCGCGCTGCCGCAGCTCAGCACCAGTTTGAACTACCAGAAAATGCTGCAAAATCAGTTCGAAGCCATTTCGCGAAGGACGGCTCCGGCCACGCCCGACACCGGTGCATCCGGTGGCGGATCGTTGGCAGACAATCCGCTCACCCGAATTTTCGCGTCGCCGTATACGACGACCTTTTCAATAGCCGGTTCGCAGAATCTGTACTCTGGCGGGCGCAATCGGGCCAATGCGCGCGCGGCCAACGCAGGACGGCAGTCGGCGGAAATTGGAGTGGTGAGTGCCAGCGCACAGCTCACGCTGGATGTCACGCAAGCGTATTACGACGCCGTGTTGAGTGACAATCTCGTCGCGATCGCTGAGTCGTCGCTGGTGCAGACGGAGCGCACGTTGCGTGCGACGGCGCTGGGGCAGCAGGTAGGATCGACGTCGGAATTCGAGCTCATCCGGGCGCGTGTCACGCGTGACAATCAGCGCCCGCAATATCTGCAGGCACGCACCGCGCGCGATCTGTCGTATGTGCGCCTCAAGCAGTTGCTGGATGTGCCCACCAACGAGCTGCTGTCGCTGGTTGATGACATTGAACAGCAGGAAGGATTCGCGAATGCGGCGACGCGAACGCCCGCGCCAGTTTCGACCGCGCTCATTGTGAATCCCGCAGAGTTGACGGCGACCGATCCGCGCGTCACGCAGGCCGTGAATGCGGTGGTGTTGGCCAGCGATACCGTCTCCGCGTCACGGGCATCTGTACGGCAGGCGACGGCCGCCGTGGAGATGGCGCAGCAACAACTCAAGGCCACGCGGGCCGGTCGGTTGCCCAGTATTGGGCTAACCAGCACGTATCAACGCCTGGCCTATCCGGCGGATGGTATTCCCAGAAGTCTCGGCGATTTCTTTCCAAACTGGACCGCGGGGTTGGGCGTGTCGTTGCCGCTCTTTACCGGCGGTCGCCAGAAGGGCGAGACCATGGCGGCGGAAGCGGGTGTTGCCGAAGCGCGGCAGCGATTGCAGCAGGCCATGAAAGGGGCGACCCTCGATGCGCGTCAGTCGGTCGCGCAATTGCTGGAAGCCGAAGAGGCGTGGCAGGCCAGTATTGGAACGACGGAACAAGCCGCGCGCGCATACAGCATTGCCGAAGTGCGTTTTCGCGAAGGGATTTCAACCCAGATTGAACTGTCGGAATCGCGCGTGCAGTGGCAGCAGGCGCAGGCCAATCGCGCCCGTGCGGCGCGCGATCTGCAGGTCGCACGCGTTCGTCTCACGCTGTTGCGTGATTTGCCGGTGGGTGGCACTGGGGCAGGTGCAGCAATGACGGGAACATCAGGTGCCGGCGCCACAGGTGGCGCGGCCCAATCAGGATCACAACGCTCCGGCCAGGCCGGCGCTTCAACGCCAACCGGCATGATGCCAGGCGGAAATACGCCATGAACATGTTGAACCATTCCATTCGTCGCACGTCTTCGCGCACTACCGCCATTGCGTTGTTGGTACTGGGCGCCAGCGCAACCGCGTGCAAAAAAGATGCAGCGCCCCCTGTCGAAGCGGCACAGGCGCCCACCGCGCTTGGTGCGGAAAATATCGCGGTGGTCTCGATCGACACGTTGCGCAGTGGCCCGCAGTTGGCCGGTACCTTGCAGCCGGAACGCGAAGCGCGGTTGCGCGCCGAAGTGTCAGGCGCGGTGCTGCAGACCATGGTCGAGCAGGGGCAGCGCGTTTCAGCAGGAACTCTGCTGGGTCGCATTGATGACGCGTCCGTGAACGACCAGGCCATCTCGGCAAAATCGGTGGTGACGCAAGCGCAGCTCGCGGTCGATCAAGCCACGCGGGAACTGCAACGGTCCACGACCCTGCTGGCGGCCGGTGCCATTGCGGCGCGTGACCGCGAAGCATCAGAACGCGCGCTCGTTGGCGCCCAGGCGCAATTGGCTGATGCCAATGCCCGTGTGTCCATGGCGGAAAAAAGTTTGCGCAACACCATTATCCGCGCACCGTTTGCAGGGGTGGTGAGCGAACGCAGCGTCAGCCCGGGTGATGTGGTTTCGCCGGGCACCGCGCTGTTCACCATTGTCGACCCATCAAGCCTGCGACTGGAAGCCTCAGTGCCAGCCGAAGCCATTGGCAGCATTCGGGTGGGTTCGCCGGTGATGTTTGCAGTGAACGGGTACCCAGGCCGAGCGTTCGAGGGCAAGGTCACTCGCATTAACCCAACAGCGGATGCAGCGACGCGGCAGGTGCGCATTTATGCAACGGTCCCCAATGGCAGCGGACGACTGGTTGGTGGATTGTTTGCGAACGGCAGTGTGGCCACCGAAACGCGGGTGGGGTTGATGGTGCCAGACAAGGCGGTCGATCAAACTGGCATTGCGCCCTTTGTGATGCGCGTGAAGGGTGGCAAAGTGGAAAAAGTGGACATCACCATTGGGTTGCATGATATCGCAACGGAAACCATGGAAGTCACCAAGGGGTTGGTCGTCGGCGACACCGTATTGCTTGGCGCCGCCCAAGGTATTTCGGTCGGTACACAGGTGAAGGTCAGTACGCCCAAAGACGCCGCGCGTCCGTAGTCCACTCTTGCCGCACTACTCACAGGACATAGACGGACCATATGCTCATTTCAGATTTTGCCATCAAGAAGCCGTTGATCACCGTGGTGTCGATGCTGGCACTGGCGGCATCCGGCGTGTTCGCGCTCTTCCAGCTCAAGACGGACGAGTTTCCGGAAGTGTCGCCGCCGGTGGTAATGACCACCATCATCTATCCGGGTGCGTCGCCCGATCAGGTGGAACGTGAACTGCTCGAACCCATCGAAGAGGCCATTCAGGGCATCGAGGGAGTCGACCAGGTAGTGAGCTCAGCCAGCGATGGGTTTGCGCAGATTACAACGACCTTCGTATTTGAAAAAGACCTGCAAGTGGCCACGCAGGACATTCGCGACGCCATTTCGGCCAAGCGTCAGGATTTGCCGCAGGAAATGGAAGAACCCATTCTCAAGCGGTTCAATCCCACCGATGCGCCCATTGTGTCGCTGGCGTTGTTCTCCGAGCGCTTGTCGCCGGCGCAACTGACCCTGCTGGCCGACCCGGGCATTGTGCGCGAACTGCGCAGCATTCCCGGTGTGGCCAACGTGCAGATTTCGGGTGCCGTGAAACGGGAATTGGCCATCGATATCAACCCGCAGCAAATGCAGGCCGCGGGCGTCACGGTGCCGCAGGTGGTTATTGCGCTGCAGGGACAAAATCTGGCGACACCGGTTGGACGGCTGAACGGTGCCATGGAAGAGCGCACCATTCGTCTCAAAGGTCGGCTGGATGGGCCGGAAGACTTCAACAACATGGTAGTGGGCGGTCGTGATGGTGCGTTAATCCGCTTGGGCCAGGTGGCGACCGCGCGGGACGGCACCGAGGAGCAGCGCACGCTGGCGTTGTACAACGGCAAGGAAGCCATCGGCATCGACATCACCAAGACCACCGGTTACAGCACGACCGATGTCGCCGAAAAGTTGATCGCACGCGTCACGGCACTGCAGGCGACGTTGCCAGCCGGCGTCTCGCTCGATGTCGTCAAGAATTCAGGTGAACGCGTTGACGCTTCGGTGCTCAACGTGCAAACCACGATTATTGAAGGCGCGTTGCTCACCGTGTTGGTGGTGTTCCTGTTCCTCAATTCGTGGCGGTCCACCGTCATCACGGGCCTCGCACTGCCCGTGTCAGTGCTGGCCAGCTTCGTGGCGGTGTGGGCGTTCGGGTTTACGCTCAACACCATGTCGCTGCTGGGGCTCTCGCTGGCCATTGGTATTTTGATTGACGACGCCATTGTGGTGCGCGAAAACATTGTGCGACACGTGGAGATGGGTAAAGACCACTACACGGCGGCGCGCGAAGGCACCGACGAAATCGGACTGGCCGTAGCGGCCACGACGTTTTCCATTGTGTCCGTGTTCGTGCCCATTGGTTTTCTGTATGGGGAAGCGGGACAATGGTTCAAACCATTCGCGCTCACGATTGCGTGTTCCGTGCTGGTGTCCCTGTTCGTTTCGTTTTCGTTAGACCCCATGTTGTCGGCCTACTGGCCCGATCCACACGTTCCAGAGGACAAGAAGGCGTGGATCACCAAACGTCTCGATCGGTTCAACATCTGGTTTAACGGATTGGCCGATCGATATCGCAAGATTATCGCGTGGGCGCTGGACCATCCCAAGAGCATGGTCCTGCTCAGCGTGGCATCGCTCGTGTTCGCGCTGTTCCTGCCAATTTCCGGCATTGTCGGCGGGGCGTTCATGCCGGAAGATGATCGTGGTGAGCTGGGGTTTACCGTCGAAACTCCACCGGGCTCGAATCTCGATTACACGCGGCTGAAAGTTGAGGAGGCTTCACGTATGGCGCGCAGCGACACCGCCAATGTGCGGTACACATTTGCGACTATTGGTGGTGCTTCCGGCGCCGTCGACAACGCCAACGTGTATGTGCGACTCAAGCCGAGAAACGATCGGGTGACCAGTGCGACACAGCTTGGCGCACTCTTTCGCGCGAAAGTCAACCAGATTGGTGGAGCGAAAGTTGCCGTAAACACCGGCGGCTTCATGGGCCAACAGAAACAAATTCAGATTCAGATCCGTGGATCGAATCAGGAGACACTCGACACGTTCGCGGCCGAATACCTGAAGATTGTGCAGGATGTACCAGGCGCCGTTGATGTGGGCTTGTCCACCAAAGGACAGAAGCCGGAACTCAACGTATCGGTCGAACGCAGTCTGGCGGGTTCGATGGGGTTGACGGTGGGTTCCGTCGCGCAGTCGTTGCGTCCCGCGTTTGCCGGCATCGAAGTTGGTGATTGGGTCGACCCCACGGGTGAGACGCGCAAGGTTCGACTGCGGCTGAATGCCGATTCGCGCACACGCGTTGCCGACCTGACGTCCCTGCCACTTACGGTTGGCCAGCAAGGTCAGGCGTCGGCGGGTTCACTACCGCTTGGACAGGTGGCGACCGTCACGTCGTCGCTTGGGCCAGCCGTTATCAGCCATCTCGATCGCGACAAGGTCGTGAATGTCGAAGCGAACACCGAAGGGCGCGCACTAAGTGAAGTCACCGCGGAAATCAACGCACGCGCGGCCTCGCTCACCGTGCCAGCGGGCGTCGAAATTTCGGCCGGCGGCGAAGTGGATCAACAGGCGCAGGTGTTCATTCCCATTCTGATGGCGTTGGGCGTGGCCATCATGCTGATGTATCTGGTGCTGGTGGTGCAGTTCGGATCATTCCTCGATCCGTTGGCCATCCTGGTGTCGCTGCCGCTGTCGCTCATTGGTGTCATGGGTGCCCTCGCCATTACGGGGCAGACCATCAATATCATGAGCATGATTGCGATGATCCTGCTGGCCGGTATCGTGGCCAAGAACGCCATCCTGCTCATCGACTTTGCGAAGTTTGCGCGGGAGAAAAACGGCCTGCCGTTGCGTGAAGCGCTGATTGAAGCGGGCGCCATTCGGCTCCGCCCAATTCTGATGACCACGTTTGCACTCATCGCGGGCATGTTGCCGGTCGCGTTTGGCTCGGGCGAAGGGGCGCAGTTCCGGGCGCCGCTGGGTATCGCGGTCATTGGTGGCGTGGCTACCTCCACGTTGCTTACGCTGCTGGTCATCCCCACGTTTTACGAAATTCTGGATGCGGGACGGGCCCGCCTGCTTCGGCTGTTTGGCATGACCCCTCCACACACGGGGCAGTTCAAGGCCATTCCAACACCGGCTCCGGGTATTGGCGACTAATCCCAGGACAGACTAATCGTCTGTTGCTGAGGGGTGTACACGGGGGAGCGAGGCGTTAGATACCTCGGTCCCCTGTGTTGCGTCCTTCATGAGTGTGATGATTCCATCCGGCTCTTTCCTGCTGCGTACCCTTGTGCTGGCGACCGCACTTGGTGGTGTGGGGTCGCTTGGCGACTTTGCGCCACTGGACGCGTTGTCCGACAGTTTCTGGACGTACGCGACGCTGGGGCTGTCGGCGATCATCACCGAAGAGTTGGCTCCCATCTTCGGCGGCTTTGCCGTACACGAGGGCGAGTTGCGTGCCGACCGGGTCGTCATGGCCCTGACGCTGGGCAGTTGGCTGGCCACCGGGCTGCTGTACGCGGCCGGCCGCGCAAAATGGGATTATCTGCGCAAGCGTTTTCCCAAGGTGCGAGCGGCCGGCACGGTGGCGCTCCGCGTAGTGCAACGAAATCCGTGGCGCGCGTCGCTGTTCGTGCGCTTTGCCTTTGGGTTCCGGATTATTCTGCCGCTGGCCTGCGGTGCGGCCAAGGTTCGCCTGCCGGTGTATCTGGTGGCCAGTTTGCTGGGAGCCTTCGCGTGGTCCGTCACGTTCACCGTGGTCGGTTACGCGGCCGGCGAAGCGGCCATGCAGTTTGTCGATCACATTGGTCGGGTCGGCGAAGTTGTCGGCGCGATATTGGTGACGGCGGCCATACTTGGCTTTGTGTCGTGGCGGCGCAAGCGCGTCGCACGCAAGCTGCGCAAACAGCGTCGAGCGGCGCGGGGCGGCTTGCCGACACCACTGTCCAGTCCTGCGGTGCCGGAGGACAAGCGGCGGTAGTGGCGACATTCGAACTGCGAACAACGAACTGCTGGTGGCGGATTGCCGGCGGACGAACGGCGGACGGAAAAACGGACTGATCAGCGCGTGAGAATGTCGGCCGAGTGAATGGCGGGAATCGCGTTTACTGGATGACACTGGCGTCTCGCACCGTACAAATCAACAAAAATGAATCTTGCCAGCGGCTGCGTGCTCGCTGTCCATTCGGAGCAAATCCGCCAAATCCGCGCAATCCGCAAGGTTCCGCTTAACCCGGTTCCCGAGCACGCAACAGTTCCACCCGGCATCTCAGAACACCTACGCCCCAGCCTTGGCCGCGTCCCGCAACTCCCGCCAAGCCGTCGTGATATGTTCCCGCCCCGTTCGAATATTCCCAATCGCGAGTCGCAACATGTACTGCCCATCAACCCTGGTGTGTGACAAGTACGCGTGGCCCCCCGCATTCACGCGCTCCATGATCGCCGCATTCACCCGTGCAATTTCCTCTTCCGCCAGAGCCGCTGGCGCGTACCGGAAACACACCAGCGACAACGTCACCGGCGCCATGATCTGCCAGTTGCCTTCGTAGTGCACCATGCCCGCAAATTCGCGCGCCAACTCGCAGTGATGTCGAATACGTTCCGCCAATCCATTCGCACCGAACGCGCGTATCACCATCCACAACTTGAGTGAGCGAAAACGGCGGCCCAGCTGAATGCCGTAGTCCATTAAATTGACCACTGTGTCCTGCTGTCTGGTGATCAGGTATTCAGGCAGCAAGGCAAACGCCTGTTTCAAAATCTCGGGCCGCTTGACGTACAACACCGAACAATCCACCGGCGTGAACAACCATTTGTGCGGGTTCACAACCAACGAGTCGGCCAGTTCGGTTCCATCCAACAGATATCGCAGTTCGGGAACAACTGCCGCGGACCCGCCGTACGCGCTGTCCACGTGCACCCAGCAATTGAACGACTTGGCGATTTCGGCAATGGCGCGCACCGGGTCAACGCTGGCCACACTGGTGGTGCCAACGGTTGGTACAACGGCCATCGGCAGAAATCCCTGTGCAATATCACGCCCAATGGCCTCGCGTAGCGCATCCGGCCGCATACGAAATTCAGCGTCGGTGGCAATCTTCACGCAGTTCTCGTGGCCAAGACCGAGTGCCATGACGGCTTTGTCGACCGACGAGTGGGCGTGCTCCGAGCAGTACACGCGCAGCGTTGGCATGTCACCACGCCCCGCGAGGCCGCGCGTGCGCACATTGAGCCCCAGCGCTTCGCGCGCGGCTGCCAACGCATAAAACGTCGAAACCGATGCGGTGTCAGTAATCTCTCCGAACCAGTTGTCACCCAATCCCATCAGTTGCCGTAACCAACGCAACGTGACCTGCTCAAGTTCGGTCACCGATGGACTGGATGCCCACAACATGCCATTCACATTCAGGCCGGCCGCGAGCAATTCGCCCAGGATGCCGGGATACGAACCCGAAATGGAGAAATACGCAAAAAATGCCGGGTTATTCCAATGCGTTATGCCCGGCACAATTTTCGATTCAAAATCGGCCATCATCTCGGCCAACCCCTCGCCGTGTTCCGGCGGTGACCCGGGCAACGCGCTACTGACGTCGCCCGGCGCCACCTGACTGCGCACCGGGTATCGCTCCGGATGTTCGAGATACTCGGCAATCCAGTCTACCGCTGCGTGCGCGGACTTCCGAAATTCCTCTGGGGAAAGGTCTCCCAGCGGCGATGGCGTATGGCGCACAGGTGCGTGGCTCATGGGTCGTAAATGGAATCTGGTTTACGGCCCACTAGTATTGGGTGTTGCCGTCGCCCTTGATAGGCGCAGGCGTGGGACGCACCGTTGGGTACGTGATGCCCAACTGTTCGAGATACGTTTTGAATTTGGTGGGATCGTAGTAGAACTTTTTCTGCTGGTCGCGATACTTCGCCATGATGTCGGCATTCAGCCAGATGGGCGGCGTATCCTGCGGGCGAATGAACGGCTGATACTTCACGTCCTTCGTTTGCACATCCTTGAAATACGTCCATGCGTCCGCCACCACTTTCGGCGTGAGCATGAGATCGAGCACGGTGAGCGCCTGCACCTTCGCGCCCGCTAGCGCTCCCTTGTGCGCAATAGGGGTGGCCATGCTGATGGCGTTGGCCCAGTTGTGTCCGGGAAGCCCGGGAATGTTGGACGGATACCGCAGGGTGATGGTCGGTACGTTCCACGACACGTCGCCGATATCATCCGATCCACCACCTGTCCAGTTGGCCGGCACTTCGGCACCGCGAAGCGGCCCGATTTGCGTCGACAATCCGAAATCGGGAGAACCGAGTTCGCGTTGAATGCCTTTCGCAAGTGTCTGATCTTTTTCATCCCAAACCGGCATACCAACCGTCTTGATGTTCTCCTGCATCGTTTCGGCGACCGGCTTGCTGAAATGACCGGACCACCCTGAGCCGAGAATGAGAACGGTATCGAGCTTCGTGTCGGTCATCATCGCGGCGCCGGCCGCGACGGTCTTGCCAATGTCAAACAACGCCATGGTGCGCGGGTAGTCCTGCTCACGGAAATAGAACCAGATTGACGCCGTGCTGGGCACGACGTTGGGTTGATCACCGCCATCCTTGATCACGTAGTGTGAACGTTGCTGCAGCCGCAGATGTTCGCGGCGATATTCCCAGCCTTGTCCCATCAGCATTACCGCGTCGAGCGCACTTTGACCGCGCCACGGCGCACCGGCCGCATGGGCACTCGATCCCCGAAAACGGAACTCGGCCGAAATCAGTGCGCTCGAGCCGCTCGCGCCCCACGACACGCCGAGATCGTTGCCAACGTGTGTGAAGAGCGTGACGTCCGTGTTTTTGAATACGCCGGCGCGCACCAAAAATGCCTTGCCAGCCATCTGTTCTTCGGCAATCCCGGGGAACAGCATGATGCTGCCCGGAATTTTGTCGCGTGACATCAGGTTCTTCACAACGATCGCGGCCACCACGTTGACAGCCTGACCGGAGTTGTGGCCTTCGCCGTGTCCGGGCGCGCCCGCGATCATTGGATCTTTATACCCGACGCCGGGCTTCTGCCCTGCCTGGGGAATGCCGTCGACATCGGACCCCAGCGCGATTTCCGGTTTGCCGGTCCCCCAGCGCGCAATCCACGCTGTCGGAATGCCAGCCACACCGCGCTCAATTTTGAATCCTTCTTTCGCAAGAATGCCGGTCAGGTACTTCGTGCTCTCGAATTCCTGAAACCCGAGTTCCTGGAACGAGAACAACATGTCGACAATTTCCTGCACTTGTTTGGCGCGGCCTTCGACCAAGGCGAGGGCTTCGGTCTTGAGCTTCGCGAGGCGAGGGTCGGCGGGCGCCTGCGCCACGGCGGCGGCCGCTGGTGTGGCCGGCGCCTGCGCCGCCGCGGTCGAACCGATAGCGGGCAGCGCCAGGAGTGTGGCCAGCGTGAACGCTGCGGGGGAAACGAGGGATGTGCGTCTCATGCGAGCACCGGGCGGAGAGCAGGGATCGGACTGGGAGTATGCGAAGTTAGTGTCTGCGAGGGCGCCATCCAATTGGGCCGGCCTGCGGCCGTGGCGGATTGACACTGGCCGAGGCAAGAGTGTCCACGCCTGTGGTCAGTGTACCGCCGATCGTCTGTCCAATCCAGCAGATGCACGTTCGGCAAACTTCTTGCTCAGCGTAGGTCATTAGCCTTCGACCATGCGCAGGCGCCTCCACGGCACCGGGGCAAAACAGTTCCGGGTTTGGCCCTCTGGGTCATGCACTGGAAACCACGGCTGTCCCGCAGGCGTAGGTCCGCGTACCTCTGACTTTTTCCCATCTGCGATGTCCCGCTGCTTTCCGTCCCTCTCCCGCTTGATGCTGACCGCAGTTGTGGCGTCGTTCGTCGCAACAGCCGCCGCGCCCGGTATGCTTGTCGCACAACGCAGACCGCCGCCGTTGCGGGACACCCTCACTACCGTGCAGCGCGAGGAATTGCGGCGGGTTGCTCGTGAGGCCTCGGCGCTCAACCGCTCGCGCGTCCGCAGCGACACCGCCGCTCGACGTGCCCTTGCGCGCGCCGCCGAACCGTCGGCCTTTGCCGACAGCGGTGCGAAGCAGTTGTTGAATCGCGCCCGCGTCGCGCGCGAACAACAGGACTCCGCCCTGCGTTCCTACAGTGCGACTACCACGCAACGCATTTCAGCATCAATGGGTGTTCGCAAAGTTGGCTTGGAAAAACTGTTGTGGCGGGGCGACAACGTGGCGAAAGTCGAGTGGAAGCGTGGCGTGGGCGTTTGGGTGACACCCATCGGTTCGCGCATGACCATCCCCATGGCGGACCAGGTGAAGGACGACGGATTTTCGTCCGCCGTGACGGTGCCATACTTTCCGGGCAAAGAGTCGTTGTGGCTGCCCGACGGCGGCGTTGCAAAAACGGACGTCAACGAGCGCGAAATCATTCACCCCATCGCCCGTGGTGCCGAGGCGTATTATCGCTACGCGACGGGCGATTCCCTCACCATCAAGCTGGCCGACGGTAAGCAGATTCGTATTCGTGAGCTGCGTATTTCGGCGCGCAAACCGGACTGGCACCAGATTGTCGGGTCGTTCTGGTTTGATGTGGACGGTGGCCAACTGGTGCGCGCAGCGTACCGGTTGGCGGTGGATATCGATGTCTGGAACCTCATCGATGACGAAGTCGGCTTTGAACAGCTGGAGGACGTGAAGATTGCAGTTCTTCGGGACTCGATTGCACGCGCCACGCTCGACCGCGACACGTATGTGAAAGATTCCACCCGTCGGGCAATCGCGACGCGAGCCGGACGGGGAAACGCCGCCGACGAACGGCCGCCGGGATGGATGAAAGCCAGTTTCCGTCCCGCAAAGGCGAAACTTGACGGCATTAGCGTGGAGTACGGTCTGTATCAGGGACGTTTCTGGCTGCCGAAGGCGCACAGCGCAACGGCATCGGCGCAGATTGGATTTATTCGGGTGCCCATCACGTTTGACGAGAAGTTCACGTACGAATCGGTCGACGGCGATTTGTCACTACCCGCACTCCCGGTCAGTGTGAGTGCTCGGGTACGCGCCGACAGCGTGTCACGCGGACTCAAAGTCGATTCGTCATCAGGCATCACCCCCATTCCGCCTCTGGCCTTGCCGGACACCGGTCGGGTTGTGGTCATTGCCGACAATACGTCCATGAGCGCAACTGTTTGCGTGGGGGGGTGCGGCACCCTGACGGCCGCGCAGATGGACAGTGTGAAGCGGGTGGTCCTGGAGCGCGTAACGAAGGCCCGCGATAGTTCCCTGGCCGTTGCCAAAACCAGCGCCGACACGCTGCGCATTACCACGCGATTCAACTCGCGTCGCGACGTGCAGTGTCAGAACGATTCGACGTGGGTGCGCACGGAAACGCGCTACGAAGGCACGCTGCGCATGGCCTACCGCATGCCCTGTGATGAGAACAAACTCGCAAACGCGAAAGAGCTGCCAACCGCATACGCCAGCGACGAAGAACTGTTTGATATTCGTTCGCGCGACGAACTACTGGCCTCGCTCGACCTGTCGTTGCAACCCGCGTGGGCGCCGCAGCGCCCGCAGCTTCGTTCGGGGCTTGATCTCATGCGGTACAATCGCGTCGAAGGTTTTTCGGTTGGACTCGAAGCCACGCAAGTACTCGGCGCCGGCTATTCGTTGCGCGCGCTGGGCCGCATTGGCCACGCCGACTTGCACGCCAACGGCGAGGTGACCCTCGAACGTTCCAACGGAAAACGGACAGCGTTCGCGGGCGTCTTTCATCGTCTGGCCGCCGTCAATCCCGAGTGGGGTGGTGCACTTACCCTGGCACCTTCGCTGCCAGCGTTCCTGTACACCCGGGATGAAGGGTTCTACTACCGCACCTACGGCGTCGAACTCGGCGAACGGCTAGAGCAACGACGCGGCGCATTTGAATGGCGCCTGTTCGTCGAACGGCAATATTCGGCCGGCGACAGTAGTGTGGTGAATACGTTTTCGTTTGCCGACCTGTTTGGCGACCGGCAATTCCGGCCAAACATTCAATCAGAAGCGTCGTCGTTTACCGGAATCGCGGCCACCTGGCAGCAGGCCTATGGAAACAATCCCACTGGGTTCCGACTGCTCGCCACACTTCGAGGGGAACTGGCCACTGGCACGCGCGAGTACGGACGCGGTTCCCTTGAGGGTGTACTGACCCGACCGTTGGGCAAATTTGTGGGTTCGGTGGGTGGCAGCGTCGGATCGTCAATAGGCACCGTGCCCTCCCAGCGATTGTGGTGGATGGGGGGCCTGAAATCGGTGCGTGGACAGCTGGCCGGCACGCAGGACGGCGACCAATTCTGGTTACTCCGATCGGAAATCGGCCGGCGCAATGGATTTTTCAGACCGGTCGTGTTTTTCGATGTGGGTACTTCGGGTGCGCGGAAAAATTTTGGCGCGGCATTTACGCAACGCGGCGCAGGGTTTGGATTCAGTCTGTTAGATGGACTGATTCGCATGGACGTCTCCCGAGGCCTGTTCCCGTTCAAGCGCTGGCGAACTGATCTTTACCTCGAAGCACCTATCTGAGTGACAAGAGTCACCGGCTGACCGTTGCCCTGTTCGCGGCACACGACCGGCTGATAAGTTGGCTGGATGGCCACCGACAGTGCGCGCTACGAACAGGGGAACGCTGACGTCCTGCTATGGCAGAGCGGCTATCGCATTGCGCTGGCCCTGTTGGCCGCGATACTGGCCGTCGCGCTGCAAACCTTCGGGGTGCTCAGACTTTCCTCGGTCGCCGAGTCGGCAATTGGGGCCGAGGTGGCCGATTGGATGGTGGGCTTGGTCAGCGTCGCCTATGTGGTGCTGGTCCTCGTGATTCGCCGCCGAATGCAAGTAAAGCGGCGCGCTGGCGTGCCCACCGCGACACTCATGGTTCTCGCGGACCTGATCATGGTGTTCTGGCTCGTCTTCCTGCTGGCGCAACCGCAGGATTACGAGCGCGCGCTGCTCGTGGCGCTGTTCTCGTTGCAACTGACGCACGTGTATTTCGGTCGCGGCCCCGCCCTGCTCATGCTGGCGGCCATTGCGGCGGCGTATCTGCTCATCAACGACGTCGCCCAGCGAATTGGCGCGCCTGGGGTGACCTGGAGCGAGGTGTACCTCACCCTCGCACTGTTCGTATTGGGCGCATTCCTGGTCATCACGGTGTTGAGCAATCTGCACAGGCGTCTTGCGACACTGGTGACCATTTTCGAGCGCGCGGAAGAAGGCGATTTTGCGTTGGCGTACGACGTGGGGGCCGACCCGCGCCCGGATGCGATTACGTCGGTGGGTCGTGCGTTCAATCGAATGCGCACACAGTTGGCCAGCATCGTCCTGACCGATCCGCTTAGCCAATGTCTGAACCGGCGCGGATTCCACCAGCAGTACATTCGTGAGTTGGCCCGCGCGGCTCGTACGCAAACGGACATTGCGATTGTCGCGCTCGATCTCGATCACTTCAAGCAGGTGAACGATACCTACGGTCACCTGATGGGTGATCAGATCATCACGGAGACCGGTGAATTGCTGCGCGCGAATGCGCGCACGGGAGACGTCGTGGCGCGTACCGGCGGCGAGGAGTTTGTCATCCTTGCGCCGGGAACGGGCACGGCGGGCGCTCAACATCTGGCGTTGCGCGTGCTGGAGGCCTTTCGTCGTCGATCATTTGGCGGCCCCAGCGAGCGCATTGTGGTGACCGCCAGCATCGGTGTGGTGTCCGACTCGGTGCCGGACGAAAGTATTGCCGAAGACTTGCAAGCGCGGGCGGATGAAGCGTTATACGCGGCCAAACGAACGGGCCGGAACCGCGTCGTGTTGTGGTCACACGGGCTGGAGTCGCTTCGGCTGGGTTCTTCGGCCGATGAACGGCGTAGACCACCCCCGTCTGCGCCCTCGGTGCCGCCTGCGACCGTCGCTTAGTTACGGAACTCGCATTGTGCCTTCGTTAACGAGCACGGTGTTGCCCCCCACACGAATCGCGGTCAGTCGCGCATCGGATTTTTGTGCTTCAATGGACAGTCGACTGGGCCGACCCATCTCCACACCCTGTGCGACTTCCCATTGCAACGTGCCATCGCGCGGGGTACGCGCGGCGAGGTACCCGGCCAGACACGCGTTCGCCGATCCTGTCGCGGCGTCTTCCGGAATGGAAAGTCCCGGCACGAACACGCGCGCGCGCACATCACAGCCGCGCACATGCGCTGGTAACAGTGCGTCGTCAGCGTCACGACCGACGGCAAATACCATGGGTTCGGCGGCCCACCGTCCCTGCAGATGTTCCTGCCACAAATCGGTACGCACGCGCGCGCGTTTCACGGCGTCAATGGAGCGCAGCGGCACCAACAGGAAGGGCAAACCCACGGTAACACCGGCCGGCGAATAGTCACCGCCGAGCAGATCGTCGGGGGACAGGGAGAGGAGTGCGGCGAGTTTATCCAGCGGGATATCACACGGGCGCTCCTCCGGCAACACGGCGGTGGTGAGTTGCGCAAAAACCGGTGTGCCGTTTCGAAGCGTGACGCGCACGGGTACCGGACCCACCCCCTCGCCCAATACGACCGTGATTTCGTCACCGGTTGCCGGCACGTCACCGGTGGCAACCAACGCGTGCGCGGTGCCAATGGTGGGATGTCCCGCAAATGGCAGTTCGCCGCCAGGGGTGAAAATGCGAACGCGTCGCGTGTGTCCCGGTTCGTCGGGCGGAAAAACAAAGACTGTTTCGGAGTAATTGAATTCGCGCGCGATATCCAGCAGCGTCTCGGCAGGCAGGGCGTCTGCGCCAAACACCATGGCGAGTTGATTGCCGGAGAAAGGCACCGATGTGAAGACGTCGGCGGTGAGAAATCGGAGAGTGGCCACAGGCGTATGGTGATGACGGGACGAACCGCGGGCCGGCCATCTTGAACGGCCGGCCCGCGAATATGATGTCTGGTGTCGTTGGTGTCTACAGCATGCCGGTGCTACACACGTTTGCGTTTCAGTGTCAGCAGCATCACCGTGACCAGTCCGCCCGCCAGCAGCACCAGCGAAGACGGCTCCGGCACCAGCGACACTGCGGCGTTGGAGAAGGTCGCTTCGAAATGCGTTTGATATTCGGGAAATCCGGTGAACTCCCACGGAGACATGGAAAGTGCACCGAAGTCGCCGCCGTTGTTCGTGTAGACGAACTGTCCACCAGTGTAGGTGCCGAGCAACGACGACTCCAGGACGGCCGATGCATCGGTGCCCAGGATATTCGAAAGCTGTGAGGAGGCGCTCACAAACGCGACGTATTGTGTGTTGGCGCTGACTGCGGTGTTGGTCGCGGCAAAGGTGTAACGTTGGGACAATGCGGTGGGTCCGGTCTGAATGCTGCTGGTGTACAGCACCGGGCCGGTCGCGTACCCATTGGCCCCATCCCACTGCATGACGTACGCCTGAAACAGCAGGTTGCCGGGGTTTGTCGCGCCCAGACCGACATCGTCCGAAAGCCAGAAGGAAAACGACTGCAGGAAGTTGAATCCTGTTGGGGTGGTAAACGTTTGCCCAAACGTGGTTGTCGCGTTGCCTTTGCCGAAACCGAAAGTTGGCGAGTCGTTTTCGGGAAGGCTTATCGTTTGCGCCGACGCAGAAGCTGCGGCCAGCGCGACGGCGGTAACGAACGGGAGTAACGTGCGGCGGAGTAGGGAAATCATGAGGAATTGAAGTGGGAAGGGGCAGTCAGCGCTGAAAGAAAATGGCGTGGAATGGTGCAGGGCGCGCTGACAAGGAGTAGTTGCCGCCGACTACGGAACGATGATGCCACGCGCAGTGGTGCCCACGCCGCCATCGCGATCGGTGACCGTCACGGTAATCGTGTAATTGCCGCGCGCCGCGTATGTATGCGGACGTTGGAACGGCGCGGTTGGAAGGACGGTTGACACAAACGTCGTGAGGGCCGTGCCGTCGCCCCAGTTGATTCGCACAACGAATGGCGAGTCTTTCGCGTTCGCGTCCGTGAATGACACGGCCAGATTGCGGGAAACACCCACTGGCCATGTCGCGGGAGGCGTGGCCGTCACGACTGGAACCGTGTTGGTTATGGTCACCGTGACGAAGGCGGTGGATTGCGCACCGCGTGTGTCGGTCACCACCAGCGTCACTCCGTAGAGGCCGTTGTTCCTGAAGACGTGTTGCGGCGAAACTCCCGTAGCAGTTGAACCATCGCCGAAATTCCAGGCGTAGGTGAGGGCGTCGCCATTCGGATCGCTGCTGCTGGCGCCGTTGAACTGCACGGCGGTGCCTTCCACGCCGTTGTAGGGTCCGCCCGTGCGTGCGGTCGGGAAATCGTTTCCACTCTCCAGTTGCGCCTCAATGTGATCGGGCAACAAGGCGAGCAGATCGTAGCCGCTCAGGCCCTCGACCGCGTCGACCGTGGTGCGATATGTGTTCCAATCGACGTTCCGAATGCCGGGAATGTTCGGCATGATGACGGCAATCACCTGCGGTTCGGCGCCCGTTACGACGTTGGCCAGTCCCTGATCGCGTGGCATGATCACCGCCACCTTCCAGGTGAATCCGGGAATGACAATCAATCCCGCGTTCTTGACAGTGCCGATGTTCCCCGCCACGCCGGCAATGATGTGCACTTCCTTGTTCTGCGCGACCGCCAGATCGCCCAGGAAGTTCTCCATGATGGCCCAGGGGCCTTGGTTCTGATCGGCGGTTTGCGGGATGATGTTCGAGAACAGGAACGACCGCGCGTTGTCGAGACTGCCTGACGTGCGATCGAACGAACGTGCGAGATGGCCACGATCGATGCCGTAACCGGCAATGGCCCCCGCGCCCGTGTAATCGGCCGTGGTGTACCGCGAGTAGCCCGTCGGGAGCATCGGGTCGTAGGTGAAACAATCGCAGCGATCCTGCGTGCCCACGTGCGAGGCCTCGAGGTTGTAGCTCACCCAGTTGGGCGTGTTGCGAATGTTGCTGAACGACGAGGTGAACTCTGTGCGGCGCAAGATGTAGTCGTCTGCCGGGTTGGCGTCAGACGGTTCGCCGAATGCAGCGTGGGCGGCATACACGGCGTTGCCAGGGGTCGCGACGCCCATCGGCAGGCTGAACGTGGCGGTGATACTCGCGTCGGCCGTCGTGGCGCGAAACACGCCGGTACCTGCAGCCAGCGACGTGATGACCCCGTTCTGATCAATCGTTGCGAAGGCCGGTGTTTCACTGGCCCAGGTCAGTGTGGTGACGAGCACTGCGCCGTTGGCATCGCGTGCGGTGCCGAAAATCTGATCCTGGTAGCCAATAGGCAGCGCTGGATCAGTAGAGTTTCGGCCACTGAAGCTGATGCTGCCGCCCGTTGGGGGTGGAGCACCGTCGACATTGCACCCGCCGAATGTGGCGCTGCCAGCAGCCCACACGCCCGCGACATCGCGCTGCAGCGACTGGCCCAGCGGCGCGTTTGTTTGTTGCACGCCGATGTCCACGGACGTCGTGCCGTTGGCCGGTCCGTTGGTTGCAATCATGGTGCCTTCGTACGACAGGAATTCAACCACGGCCCCGTTGTTGTTTACCAGCGCGAATCCGTCAGGCGCACCGTTCTGCAACCCGTCTTGCGGATAACTGAGGACGACGACCCCACGTGCCGGTGCAGTGCAGTTGGCGGGAATCGTCCCGGTCAGCGCGGTGGTGTTGTACGTCGCGGCGCCATTTCCGTTGTACAGCACCACACTCCAACCCGTCAGGTCTGTGCCGGCGGGTCCTTCAATTTCAATGCGTTCGTTGACGTCCGTGCCAACGTTGTCGTAGTGAATTTCCGAAAATCGGGTTGGTGGCAATCCCGCGGGCGGCAGGACCGCTGTCACCGTCAGTGTGGCCGACCCGCTCACATTGTTCGGGGCCGTTGCGGTGATGACCGACGGCCCGGCGCTCACCCCGGTGGCCGTGCCGTTCGCATTGACCGTCGCGACGGCCGGGGTCGCGCTACTCCATGTGAAGATCACGCCACCAATGGGCTGGTTCAATACGTCGAGCGCGGTCGCAACAAACGTTTGCGTTCCGCCCACGGTAACGGACGGCAAGGCGGGCGTCACGACGACGCTGGCGACGACGGCTGGTGGCGGCGGCGCATCGTCATCGTTGCACGTGCCGAAATTTGCCGTGCTGGGCCCACTCCACGTCCCCGCACCATTTCGCTTCAGCGATGAACCGGCGGGAGTGGCACTGCTTTCCTTGACCCCGATGTCGACCGAGGTCAGGCCCTGCGCGGGGCCGTTGGCCGCCGTAATGGTGCCGCCGTAGGAGAGAAATTCAATCACGGTCGAGCCATTCACCAGGGCGATGGCGTCCGGGTCGCCATTCTGCAACCCGTTCACCGCGTAGTTCTGCACGAATACGCCGCGTGTGTTGTCCACCGTGCAATTGGCCGGAATGGTCGCGGTCAGATTGACCAGTGGCGTGTAGGTCAGGCTGTTCGAACCGTTGTACAACACGATGGAGTAGCCAGTCAGATTCGTGCCAGCCGGTCCGGAAATCTCGATGGCTTCGCCAACATCCGCCCCGGTGTTGTCGTAGTGCAATTCGCTGATGCGAACGGGCGGGAGCGCGTTGGCGGTGATATCGAACGTCGCGTTCGCGACGGGAGCCACCGGGCTTCGGTCTGTGCACGACGCGACCAGCGTGGCGAGCAGAGCAAGCGCGGCATTACGTGGCCGGATGCGCATGGTGTCAGAGTGTTGAAGAATTGGATGTCAGCAATCCAGAAAGTGCTGAAACGGAAATTTGCGCCGCGCGTCAAACGGATGCGGGCACACTCTGTCTCAGTTGCGAAACAGTTTGTCAGAATTCGACTGATGATGGGTGGAGAAACCTGGTGACAATTCGCCGCTTGAGCCTGAATCAGGCACGGCGGCAACAGCAGCGTGCGCTTGGTGGCTATTGCAAAATGCGAGAGTGGCTGGAACTTCAATGTTGCAAGTTACCTCTCAAATGACAACGCCATCCGCGTTCGGGGAAAGCGGAACAGCGCACCCCAAAAAGGCATGCGCTGTTGGCGTCAGGTTGAAATCCGAGCAACACGGCACGGAGCAACGAACGACTTACTTGTCCCCCATGAAGGGATACCGATAATCCAGCGGCGGCGAAAACGTTTCCTTGATGGTGCGCGTGCTCACCCACCGCATGAGATTCGCTTTCGATCCCGCCTTGTCGTTTGTCCCGGAACCCCGCGCCCCACCAAAGGGCTGGTTGCCAACAACAGCACCGGTGGGCTTGTCGTTAATGTAGAAATTGCCTGCCGCTTGGCGCAGAATGGACGACGCCTGACGCACCGCCGTGCGATCGCGCGCAAACACCGCACCGGTCAGCGCGTAGGGCGACGTCGCATCGACCAGACGCAACGTGTCTTCCCACTTCGCGTCGTCATACACATGCACGGAGAGAATCGGGCCGAAAATTTCTTCGCACAGCAGGCGACTGGCGGGGTCGGCCGCTTCGACCAGCGTGGGTTCGATGTACCAGCCCTTGGTCTTGTCCGCACCACCACCCGCAATGATGTTTGCGGAACTCTTCGCGAAGTCGAGGTAGGTCTTGTTGCGATCAAAGGCCTTCTCGTCAATGACGGCTGCCACAAAATTCCGGAAATCCCGCACGTCCCCCTGCTTGAGTTCCGCCATCATGGCGACGCACCGGTCGCGCACATCCGCCCACATGGAACGGGGAATGTACGCGCGACTGGCGGCCGAACACTTTTGCCCCTGATACTCGAACGCGCCGCGCACCATCCCGACGGCCAGAGCCTGCGGGTCGGCGCTGGCATGGGCGACGATAAAGTCTTTGCCGCCCGTTTCCCCGACAATGCGCGGATACGACTTGTAGCCGCCCATGTTCCGGCCAATGGTTTCCCACATGTTGTTGAACACGCCGGTCGAACCAGTAAAGTGCACGCCCGCCAGGTCGCGATGTTTCAGTGCGATGTTGGAAATCAACACCGGATCACCCGGCAGGAAGTTGATCACTCCTGGCGGCAAGCCCGCTTCTTCAAGGACCTGAAACACATTCCACGCGGACACCATCGCGGAGGCGGCGGGCTTCCACAACACGGTGTTGCCCATCAGCGCCGGTGCACCGGCCAGATTTCCGCCAATGGCCGTGAAGTTGAAGGGCGATACCGCGTACACGAACCCTTCCAGCGGGCGATAGTCCAGCTGATTCCAGGCCGCGTGGTCGGCCAGCGGTTGCTCGTTGTACAGATCCTGCGCAAAACTCACGTTGAAGCGCCAGAAATCAATCAACTCGCAACGCGCATCAATTTCTGTCTGATACGCCGTTTTGGCCTGGCCCAGCATGGTCGACGCGTTGACGCGGTCGCTCCACGTGGTGGTCAGCAATTCCGCGGCACGCAAGAACACCGCCGCCCGATCTTCCCAGCGCCAGCTCGACCACTCGGCATGCGCCACAGCCGCGGCGGCAATGGCCTGTTCCACATGTTCGGGTTTGGCCTTGTGAAACACCGCGAGCTCGTGCTGGTGATCGCAGGGCATGGTCGAATGCCCAAGTTCGCCGGTGTGAATGCGCTTGCCCCCAATGACCACCGGAATTTCCGCGTGTTCGCTCTCCATTGCGGCAATGCGCGCTTTCAGATTTTTTCTGTCCACCGAACCAGGCGCATAACTGCGAATGGGCTCGTTCACAGCCGGCGGAACGCGGCGCACACCGTCAAAGGCAGCAAAAGACATCGGGAGTTTCTCCGGGGGCGTAGTCGTGACGGCCAGTGGCAGAGAGGGCGCGCAATCCGGCCAGACCCAAATCTAGCCAATGGCGCCGTGCGGGCCACACGGCATTCCGCGCACATCGCCCAGCGCTATGTTCCGGCCATATGGCTGAACCCCTCAAAAACCAATTCGGCGCCGACGTACCACGACGTATTGGGGCGCAAATTGCCGCCGTCTCGAATACGTTTGACCACCTCGCGTTCCTGCGCGATGCGCTTGACGGATACGAAGACCTCGAGCTCATGCCCCGCGCGCGCCACATTGCCCGAACGCTGCGCGCGCATCTGCCGGCCACCTACCCGGAAGCGCTTGCCGTCCTTATGGCGTCCATCGGCCCACGCGCCACACGCGCCGCCGCCGAGGGCATGGCCGCATTCTATTATGGGCCGCACACGTATTTCGTGTCCGAATTCGGTCTCGACCATTTCGAAATCAGCATGGACGCGCAATACGAACTCACCCAGCGATTCACCGCGGAGTTCAGCATTCGCCCGTTCCTGGAGCATCATCAGGAGGCCACGCTGGCGCGATTGCGGCGCTGGGCCACCGACAAAAACGCGCACGTGCGTCGCCTGGTCTCCGAAGGCTCTCGGCCCCGCCTGCCGTGGGCCTCACGGTTGCGCGCCTTTCAGAAAGATCCGGCACCAGTCCTCGAACTCCTGGAATTGCTCAAGGACGATCCCGAGTTGTACGTGCGCCGCTCGGTCGCGAACAATCTGAACGATATCGGCAAGGATCATCCCGAAATCCTCGTTGAAGTCGCCAGGCGATGGCTCGAAGACGCGACAGCAGAGCGACGGTGGATCGTCAACCACGCGCTGCGCAGCGCGATTAAACGCACCGAAAGCGGCGCATTGGAAACACTGGGATTCGGCGCGGCCGCTAATGTTTCGGTGCGCCATGTGTCCATTACGCCAGCCCGTGCGCCAATTGGGAAGACTGTACAGGTTCGACTGGACGTCGCCAATAAGGACGCTGGCCGGCAACGCGTGCTCGTCGACCTGCGCGTGCATTTTGTGAAGGCCAACGGCGGGACCAGCGCAAAAACGTTCAAGCTCAAGACCCTCGAACTCGAGGGGAAACAGTCGGTCACCCTGCAAAAGACCATCTCGTTGGCCCTGCTCACCACGCGGAAACACTACCCGGGCCATCATCGTGTCGAGGTGTTGCTGAATGGGAACGCGCGGCGGATTGGTGCCTTCGAGGTTGTGAGGGCCCGGCCCGCCCGCTCGTGAACACTTCGGCGTCGGGAGGCGCCCGAACAGGCGCCATGCAGTAATGTCCGGTATGCAAAAACATCATCGGCTCGATCGCGCCCTGCCTGAACGCCCGTATTGGCAACGGTATCCCACGCGGGTCGCGCACTCGCTGGTGATCGGTGCAGCGGTGATATTGGCCGCCTGCGTCAAAGCCCCCGTCGAGTGGGTGGACCGCACCGAAATGGCGAGTCAGTATCCCTCGCCGTTGTCGTTCCCTGGCCAATCGCTGGTCGACTCTGTACAGAGCGACACATCGCAGGCGGCGGAGTTTGCGCGCACGCAGGATTTGCTCCGCGAGGCCGGCGCAGCGTCGGTGCTGGAGGCTGTGCTGTATGCGATGCCGGAATCCGACACGCTCAGGTCGCCCAGCACGGTCACTGTTACGACACCGGCGGTCAGGCAGCACGTCATGCCCATGGCGGGTCAAGAGGCCATGACCATTCCTGGCGACGATCTGGGCGCCGATGAATCGCCGCGCGACCTCATGCGTTGTGCGCGCAGTCTCCGCATTGTCGATGCGCCAGGGCGCGGCAAGGTGGCCGTGTGGTGGACGCGGCGCGACCGCGGGCGTGTGTTTCTTGTGGCCGCGTGGAAGTGGAATGCGGCGGTCACCGACAGCACGGTGTTGTGGCGCGGACCAATCAACGTGGACACGCTCGATCAGGGCGCGGGCGACGCCAACGCGCAGGAACGCGGCGCCGTCGGCTGCAATCGCGCGGCGCCAGGCGTCGCGGTTGGGGCCAACGGATACGTGCACGTGGCCTATGCGCTGAACGCGCCCGAAGGAGCGGGCGTGTTCTATGCGCATCAGATGGACCCACGCTCGGCATTCGAACCACCCGTGGTGATGATGTATGGCGATCGGCGGCTCGGTGCCGCGCGCGTGGCCACGTCCCAGCAAACGGTGGCGGTGGCGTTTGAAGATCCCAACGCGCCACTCAATCGCGGGCGGATTGGCCTGGCGGTGTCCCATTCGTCCGGACACGTCTTCGAATCGCGCGTTACAGCGAGTCGGGTCGGCTGGGCCGTCGATCCCTATGTGCTCGTGCGCGCGCGCGCCGCGGTGGTCGGGTGGACCGATGTCGATTCAACCGTCAGCGCGACATCCGCCTTTCGCATGCGTCGCGGCACGATGCGCTAAGCGCCTTGGCCGCCGGTCTTTGAGAAACTTCTGAACCGACCCTCAGGCACGACCGGAGAGCCCATGCATTTTCTTGGCGCACACTGCATTGACAACGGCGGCATTCACATGGCCGCGCGGCGCGCGGGCCGCTCGGGCATGAAGGCGCTGCAGATTTTCAGCGCAATTCCGAAGTTCTACAACGACAAAGCGGGCATGAAACCCGACAAGGTCGCACGTTTTCACGAGGCGTTGGACCAAGCGGGCATCGCACCGGATCACGTCATTGTGCACGCCGCCTACGTGTTGAATTGCGGCACCCCTGAACCGGAGAAGTGGGAACGCGCGGCGGCGGGGCTCGCCAAAGAGTTCGAACGCAGCACCGCGCTTGGCGTACGCGGTGTCTGTTTTCATCCGGGTGCCGCCACCGACGGCGATCGGGAAGCCGGCCTGGCCCGCGTGGGGGTGGCCATGCAACGGGCTCTCGCCGCAGTGCCCGACGGGAAGACGCGCCTGCTCATTGAGAACACGGCCGGTGCCGGCAACACGCTGGGGCGCACGCCGGAAGAAGTGGCGACCATGCTGTCCGCCATTCCGAAATTGCAGCGGATGCGAACGGGGTACGGTCTCGACACCTGCCACCTCTACGCGTCGGGCTACGACCTCGCCGCCTCGCCGCACACGGCGGTCGGTATCCTTGATGCGTTCGAGCACGCGACCGGCGAGCCCCCCGCATTTTTCCATTTCAACGACAGCGAAGGCGCGCTCGCTTCGAACAAGGATCGGCACGCGCTCATCGGCACCGGAAAGATCGGGGCGGACGCCTTTGGTTGGCTGTTGCACGATTCCCGCTCGCAGAACGTGCCCGTGATCATGGAAACCCCGCAGGAAAATGGCGACGTGGCCGAGGACGATGACACGCCCGATGCGTGGGATGTGCAGTCGATGGCGCTGTTGCAAACGCTCGCGGCAGGGGCATAAGAAGGGGTGGGACTGCTTCCTGACGTTTTTTTCATTCGGGGCCCATAGGGGAAATTTGCGTATTTCCCTATTGCGCCGCGCATAGAGTGAGGTAGCTTGTGCGCGTCCGCAGTGTGTGCGGAACATTTTTTGTATAAACGTCCGACGCTCCCGCGTCATCCAAATCAGGAGAATCCATGGCCGCTGCGAAGAAGTCCGCAAAGAAAGCTGCGAAAAAGGCCGCACCAGCAAAGAAGGCCGCGAAGAAGGCTGCACCGGCTAAAAAAGCCGCTCCCGCCAAGAAGGCTGCTCCCGCCACGAAAGCGGCTGCACCGAAAAAGGCTGCAGCTCCGAAAAAGGCCGCTGCCAAGAAAGTCGCGAAGCGCACGCCGAACGCAGCCTTCATGAGGGAACTCAAGCCCAGCGCACAACTCGCCGCCGTTATTGGCGACAAGCCCATTCCGCGTACCGAAGTCGTGAAAAAACTTTGGGCGTACATCAAGAAGAACAACCTGCAGGACGCCAAGAACCGTCGCGCCATCAATGCCGACGACAAGCTCAAGCCGGTGTTCGGCGGCAAGGCGCAGGTCAGCATGTTCGACATGACCAAGCTCATTTCCAAGCACCTTTCGTAGTCAGCAGCACTGCCATTTCGTAGCAGGGGGGGGCGTTCACGACGAACGCGCCCCCTTGTCGTACCTGACCCGGGCCTCACGCGACCCGACACACAACTCTCCTCGCTGCCGTGGCATTCAGGCGGAAATCGTCCGGCGCACGTTCCGGTACTGCACGTCGCTCGGGTACGGCATCCGGTCGCGGCTCGCAGGGAACGCGCCTCGAAATTGCAAAGGTTATTGCAGGCGCGCTGGCCGTCTTTCTGCTCATTCGGATCTTTTTGCTCGAAGCCTACCGCATTCCGTCCGGCAGCATGATTCCCACGCTGCTGGTGGGCGATTGGTTGTTCGTCAACAAGCTGGCCTACGGTCCGCATGTACCGGGCACCCGCCTCAATCTGCCCGGATACGATCAACCGAAACGCGGAGACGTGGTCGTATTCATCTCGCCACCGCAGCGCGATCAACCGACCGACTCAGTCCCCACGCTGGTCAAACGGTGCGTGGCCGTGCCGGGCGACACGATCTTCATGAAGCACGGCATGCTCCATGTGAACGGCATCGAGCAGCGTCAGGGGTTCGCGGCCTCGCAAAATCTCACTGCGGACGGATCGAAAACCGACGATGGCTTTCGGTGGCAAAAACCGTTCGAGCTGAAAACTTCGCGGTTCGGACCACCGGCCGCCGTGCCGACGCTGGACAATTGGGGGCCACTCATTGTCCCCACCGACCATCTGTTCATGCTCGGCGACAACCGCTACGACTCGAAAGACGGGCGCTACTGGGGCTTCGTGCCACGCAGGAACGTGCGCGGACGCCCGTGGTTCGTGTATTACTCCTACCGCGCAGATGACAGTGATCGTCCCTTGCCGTTCCTCACCGACATCCGGTGGGGGCGTATCGGCACCCGCATCAAGTGATCGGCATGCATTCATCGCACAGCTTTCGCAAGCGTATTGCAGCAAACCGCGCCGTGCGCGCTACACGCCGGTGCGCATCAGTCGTGGTTGCCACGGCGACCGCGCTCACGGCGACCGCACTCACGGCAACCGCATTCACGGCGACCGCGCTCTCCGCACAAGCCACCGCGCCCGTCACCGGTCGTGCCGCGCAGGGAACCGTGCGCACCGACACGCTTTGGTCGCAGTCGCTTGGTATTCGCAAGGCCGTGCGCGTCTATTTGCCGCCGTCGTATGCCATGAACCCGCAAAAAAAGTACCCGGTGCTGTTTTATCTGCACGGGCTGGGCGGGGACGAACGCAACTGGACGGAAGCCGGGCGACTGCACCTCGTCATGGATTCGATGGTCGCGGCAGGGCAACCGGAAGCCATTATCGCCATGCCCGATGGCGATGACGGTTGGTGGACCACGGCCAACATGTTTGCCGATTTGCCAGCCTGTCGGGCGGACACGGCGCGCCGCGAGCCCGAGGCATCCTACTGTGTGCCGTGGCTGCACTATGACGATTACGTCGCACATGATCTGGTGGCGTATGTCGACCGCACGTACCGCACGCTCAAGTCGCGGGGCGGCCGGGGCATTGCCGGCTTAAGCATGGGAGGCTACGGCGCCATTACCCTGGCACTGGCCTACCCGGACGTATTTGCCGCCGCTGCGAGTCACTCCGGCGTGTTGTCACCCATGTATCTGGGCCCGCATCCGTTCGCCGAGCCCTCTGTGTATGCGCAGGATTCGATCGGGCTCAGACGGGCCGCTGGGAGCCTTTGGCGCACCCAGCGCATTGCGTTTGGACTGGACACGCTGGGATGGCAAGCCCGCGATCCGGTGCGATTTGCGCGGCAGGCGGTTGCACGCCATGGCGCGCCCATGCCGTTTCTGCGGTTCGATTGCGGCGTGAACGACCCCTATATCGACCAGAATCGGGCGCTGCATGCAACGCTGACGGCGCTCGGGGTGTCCCACGAATATGCCGAATGGCCTGGGGTTCACGACTGGAATTACTGGCGCACACACTTGCCCGAAAGTCTCGAATTCCTGCTGGCGCGGGTGCAATACGGACCGCCGTGAGCGGAACCATAGCATTTGCGTGGCCGCACCGTAGGTTCGAATAGATGTCGCGCTTCTTTCCCAGGGACGTCATTCATTGGCGCGATCAGCGGTTGCATCCGCTGCGGGCGTTTTCGCTCAGCACGCTCGAACTGGCCGGAATCACCGGGGTTATTCTGCGATTGTTTCGCGTGGCCGCCATGTCGGCCAGCACCGTCATGTTTGTGTCGGGCGTGGTCGTCGCCGTGCTCTTTCTGTGCGGCATGCTCACGTGGCACCTGGGCAACTTTCCGCTGCGTCGCTGGCCGCTGCGCGCCGCGTTGTTCACGCTTATCGAAACCACCAGTGAACTGGGCATGAGTTCCGTGCTCATCGCCCTGAAGCGCGAGCCGCTGGGAACACGGTTGGCGAGCTGGCATGACTGGTGGTCACTGGCGGGGCAAACGCTGGTCGAACGTTCGACGATCGTACTGCTGTATACCCTCGTGCTGGCAGGCTCTGTACAATTGGTGCGGCGTATTATGGACAAGAAACGCATCGCACCAGCGGAATCCGTGAGTTAGCGGCGGGCTTGCGAGAGGGCCAGCACGGGCAGCGACGGCCCGGTCACTGAAACAGGCGCGGGTGTGTCGGTGACCCTGTTGCAGGGGATGTAGATTTCGTCGTCCCCAACCCCACGGTTCATGCGCGCTCCCACACGCATCACGCTGGTCTCCGCGTTTCGCTTGAGCATCGTTGTCACCGTCGGCTTCGCCGCGTCTGTGGCTTCCGCCCAACCAATTGTGACCCCGGCCACCCCCGGCACACGCCAATCGGGTTCGTCGGCCGCCGACACGCTGCGCCCCTTCGGCACCCTTCGCGACCAGGCGTTTCGCCAACAGCAATGGTTGGAAGAGCGCCTCGACAAATTCCTGCCGGCGCTCATGCGGAAACGCGGCGTCGACATGTGGGTGGTGCCTATGCGCGAGTACAACGAAGATCCCGTGTTTTCCGCACTCACCTCGCCCACGACATTCGCCGCGCGGCGTCGCACCATTTATGTGTTCTTCGATCGCGGCCCCAAAGAAGGGGTCGAGCGTTTGGCGCTGGGCGGCACCTCACAGGGCAACCAGTACAAGGCAGTGCGCAGCACGAAGCCGGTCCCCGCGGCACCGGCCGGCGGCGGCAATGCAAACGCGCGCTCGGCCGAACTGTGGGGCGACGAGCAGTGGAGTGTACTCAAGCAGGTCATCGACGAACGCCAACCCAAACAAATCGCGATTAATGTTTCGCGGACGTTTGCGTTCGCCGACGGGCTGACCGCCGGTGAACGCGATGGCATGCAACAAGCCCTGGGCCCCATGTGGACCGCCAAGCTGGCGCCGGCGGATGCGTTGGCGGTCGACATGATTGCCATCCGCACCGCCAGCGAAGAGGCCGCCTTCATGGAGCTCAACAAACTGGCGTGGACCATAATTGAGGAAGCGTTTTCCAACAAGGTCATCAAACCCGGTGTGACCAGAACAGACGACGTGGTGTGGTGGATGCGTCAGCGCGTGAACGATCTGGGATTGAGCACCTGGTTTCAGCCCAGCATCGAAGTGCAGCGGCAGTTTGGGGTGGGTGACCTGGTGGGCGTCAATCCAGTTATTCAGAAAGGCGACCTGCTGCATTGCGATTTCGGCATCAGTGCCATGGGATTGAACACCGACACGCAACACATGGCGTATGTGCTCAAGGACGGCGAAACCGATGTGTCACCCGGGTTGAAGAAGACGTTGCTCAATTCGAATCGGTTGCAGGACATTCAGTTCTCCGAATTAGTAGCGGGCCGCACTGGCAACGAGTCGCTCAAGCGTGGCCTGGCGCGCATGAAATCCGACGGCATCGACGGCACCCTGTATTCCCACCCCATCGGACTGCATGGGCACGGCGCGGGCGCGCTGATCGGTCTGTGGGACTATCAGGATGGCGTGCCGGGCCGCGGCGACCACACGATTATCCCAAGCATGTGGTACTCCATCGAGCTGCAGGCCACCACGCCGGTTCCCGAGTGGGGAAACCAGCAAGTGCGGTCTGCACAGGAGGAGGACGTGATCATCGATGCCAACGGGAAGGTGCGGTGGGCGTTCAATCGCCAGTCCAAATTTCACCTCATTCGCCCGGTATCCCCGTTAAATTGACCCGCAGCGCCCCGGCGGCCCGAAAGTCAGCAGGTTCGAGGGTGACGTGGGGCGGTTCGTAGACGGTACGCCGACGGCATGTAACGCGGCCCGAAGACGGCCCAGTACTCCGGAGTTCAGGTGATTCGCAAAAACAAACGGCTCATTGTGGTGGGTGATCGGGTACTCGTAAAAGCCGAGGACGGCGATCAGCGCACGAAAGTCGGGTTGTATCTGCCACCGTCGGCTATCGACAACCAGGCAGTGCAGGGCGGCGAGATTGTGTCAGCCGGACCGGGGTTGGCATTGCCCGACCTGACCGACCAAAGCGAAGAGCCGTGGCGCATTTCCGGCAGCGGACGCGAAGCGAGGTTTGTACCCATGCAGGCAGTGCCCGGCGATTTTGCGCTGTTTTTTCGCAAGGCCGCCGTCGAAATCACGTTTGAAAACGAGCTGTACCTCGTGGTCCCGCAGTCGGCCATTCTCGCACTGGTGCGTGATGCCGAAGAGGACGACGATGAACACGAAAACTTCCAGGAGTACTGAACGATGATGTATCCCGAACAGATGCTTCGTCCCATGCGTGAGGAACTCACGCGCCTTGGCGTGCAGGAATTGCGCACCGTCGACGCGGTGGACACCCAGTTGAAAGCGAAGGGCACGACTATGGTCGTCGTGAATTCGGTGTGTGGTTGCGCAGCACGCAACGCACGCCCTGCAGTCGCAATGGCGCTGCAGAACGCCGCGAAACCCGATGTCTCGGCCACGGTGTTTGCAGGCCAGGACACCGAAGCCACCGCACAGGCTCGTGGGTACTTCACCGGTTACCAGCCCAGTTCACCATCCATCGCGCTTCTGAAGGACGGCGATGTGGTGTTCATGCTGGAGCGCTGGCAAATTGAGGGGCGCAGTTCGCAGGCCATCGCGGCCGACCTGGTTGGGGCGTTTGATAAACACTGTGTGACCGCAGAAGCAACCGTCTAGTTCGCGGTTGGAGCACGGGCAGGAAAGCGGGCCAGACGGTTGTCTGGCCCGCTCTTCGTTCAGATGTCGGCTCGGTGGGCGGCGTAGGCGTAATTGGAACGGGCCGCGCCCGCGCTCAACTCTGCCGCACCCATTTCAATATCTCCCGTAGCGACGGCTTCTTGCCGTACATCAAGAGCCCAACCCGATAAATTCGTGACGCCAACCATGTTGTAAAAACGGCGCCGAGCGTAACGGAAATCAGCGCCAGCACAATGTCGAGCGGCGGGACCGGGGCGACCGTCATGCGCAGCGGCATGACGATTGGCGCTGAGAACGGCATCAGCGACAGAGTGCGCGCGAGGGCGCTGTCGGGGGTGAGCAACACGTTCTGCACAAACATGATGCTGCACACCAGCAGCAACACGACTGGCATCTGTGCCTGCTGTGCCTCCTGCTCGCTGTTTACGGTGGCCCCCACCGCCGCGAACAGGCCGGCGTAGAACATGAATCCCAGTACGAAAAATGCGAGCAGAATGAATCCCGCGCCCCACGAAATGTCGGGGAACCCGCCGGGCATTTGCGGCACGCCCATCTTTTCCAGAATGGGAGCGCGCACCTTCCACATCAGGAAACTCATGCTCATCCACAACACCAATTGCGTGAATCCCACGGCCCCCACGCCAATCACTTTGCCAAGCAGCAATTTCGTCGACGAGACGCTGGCGATCACTACTTCGGCAACGCGTGTCTGCTTTTCCTCCAGCACCCCGCGCAGCACGTTCAGACCGTAAATAAAAATTGTCATGTACAACAGCATCGCGACGGCCAGTCCAAAAAAGATGCTGACGTTGCCCGAACCACCGCGCCCGCGTTTGGTCAGGCGTTCCGTCGTGAACTTCACGTTCAGACTGGTCAGCTCCCGGCCCAGCTCGGGATCGATACCGCTTTTTTCAAGCCGTAAGCCCAGCACTTCATGCTGCACAGCCCGGTCGAGTTGCTGCATGTCAAAAATGGCCGTGGTGTTGCTGCCGGAATATTTGGCTTCGCGACCAGCAACCGTGCCACTATCCAGCACCAGGTAGCCTTTCACGCGTTGTGCAATGACGTCCCGTGTGGCCAGCGATTCGGCTGGCGCCACGCTGTCCGCGCGCACCACGCGTACCTGCGATTGCCCGTCGGCGCCCGACACACCGCCTGCCAGTTGGTTCGCGACGCGATCGCCCAGTGATACGCCGGTCGCGTCGATGATAACAATCTTGCTGGCGTCGCCCGATGCCTTCTCGCGGGAAGCGATCACCGCCGGCAGGAACATCAGCAGGCCGAAAAACACGGGACCGAAGGTCGTCGCGATGAGGAACCAACGCGACCGCACGCGCTCGAGATATTCGCGGCGAATGACAGCGAAAAGTTTATCCATGACCTGACATCCCATCTTCAACGTGAGTGGCGCCCACTGTTTCCAGGAAGATGCGATGCAGGGACGGGCGCACCAGTTCAAACCGCTCAATACTGGCACCGGCGGCAACCAGGGCGTTGAGTAGCTCCGGCGCGCGAGCGCCCGCGGCCAGTTCCACTTCGAGGAAACGGTTGGAATCGTCCGTGCGTGCAACCAGCGCGCGATTGTTCAACACCAGCTGCACCGCGGTGCTCGGCGCCCCCTCCAGGCCCAGCGCAACAATACGCCCGCCGTGCGCCGCGCGCACTTCGGCCACGCCACCATCCAACACCTTCTCGCCCTGCGCGATGATACACACCGAATCACACAGTCGCTCGGCGTTGTCCATGATGTGGGTACTGAAGATGACCGTGCGTCCCTGTTTCTTGAGATCGACCACCGTGTCTTTCAGCGCCTGCGCGTTGATGGGGTCGAGTCCGCTGAATGGTTCGTCCAGAATGACCAGGTCGGGCTCGTGCAGGAGCGCGCCGATGAACTGCACTTTCTGCTGCATGCCGCGGGAGAGCTCGTCCACTTTGGACGCCCCCCAGTCCTGTCCCGGTGTGCGCAGTTGCAGGCGATCGAGCCAGTTGTCAATGCGCCGGTCCAGCTCTGCGCCGCGCATGCCCTTGAGTTCTCCCAGAAATCGCAACACGCGGCGCACCTGCATTTTGCGGTACAGGCCGCGTTCTTCGGGCAGGTAGCCAATGCGATCGACGAGCTTTGGGTCGCTATGCGGCACCCCCAGAATGCGCACCGTCCCGGAATCGGGTGCGATGATGTTGAGCAGCATCCGGATGGTGGTGGTCTTCCCGGCACCATTGGGGCCCAGCAAGCCGTAAACCGCGCCTCGCGGCACGGTCAGCGAAAGCGACTTGACCGCTACATGGTGGTCGTAGCGTTTCACAATATCGCGAACTTCGACTGCGTTGTCGGACATGCGGATTTGATTCGAGGCGAACACGCACCCGCCGTTGTCCCACCGGCGTCTGATACGACACGAAACCAACTGACTTCCGCAACTTCGTACAAGTCGCCCCTGTATATTGAGCGCCGTGAAGCCTGTTCCGGGAGTTCTCGCCGCAGTGGCCGCGTCCTGCCTGTTGCTCCTCCTGGCCTTGCCAGTCGGGGCGCTGGTGGGCGGTTCAGGAGCGCGCGGCGTCAGCCTGCTGCTCACCGACGGTGAGTTACGCTCGGCGCTGCTGCTGACGGTCTTGACCGCGACGTCCGCCTCGATACTGGCCGCGCTGGGCGGAATGCCGTTGGCCTGGTTGCTGGCTCGGCGAGAGTTTCGGGGCAAGGCCATGTTCACGGCGTTGCTGGATTTACCGCTGGTGCTGCCGCATCCGGTGGCGGGCATTGCGCTCCTGCTGGTGTTCGGGCGCAACAGCGTGTTGGGAAACGGGCTGTTGCAGGTGGGTTTGCAGATTGTTGGCACCCCGCTTGGTATTGTGTGCGCGATGTTGTTTGTGAGTGCGCCGTTATTTGTGAGTGGTGCGCGCGAAGCCATTGCGCAGGTGCCGGTGCGCCTTGAACACGCCGCCCGCACACTGGGCGATTCGCCGTGGCAGGTGTGGTGGCGCATCACGCTGCCGCTTGGCGCGCGCGGAATGCTGGCGGCCAGCGTGGTCACCTGGGCGCGCGCGGTGAGTGAATTTGGGGCGATTGTGATACTGGCCTACAATCCAAAGGTGGCAAGTGTGTTGAGCTACGAGCGGTTCACCAGCTACGGATTGCCAGAGGCGCTGCCGGTGGCCGCAGCACTGGCGCTGCTGGCGCTGGTACCGCTGCTGGCGCTGCGTGCGCTCCGTCGCCAGACCATCGTCGCGTGATTGTCCTGACCAACGTTGGGGTACACACCGGCAGCTTCGAATTGGCCGCGGTGAGCTTCACCATTCCGTTGGAAAAATTCGGTGTCGTTGTTGGTGCGGCGGGAGCCGGAAAAACAACGCTGCTGGAAGTCATTGCTGGAGTGCGCACACTGGCCAGCGGCACCGTCACACTTCATACGCACAATGTGACCGCGTGGCCCGCCGAACGACGTAGCGTGGGATTGGTGTATCAACACGGCGCACTGTTTCCACATAAGTCGGTTCGCGAAAACATTGGGTGGTCGGGCGCAAACGAAGCGGTGATTGCGCCGATTATCGCGCAACTTGGTATTGCAGGTCTGCTCACCACTCCTGTCGCGGGGTTAAGCGGAGGGGAGCGGCAGCTCGTGGCGTTGGCGCGCGCGCTGGTGCGTGTGCGCAACTGTCAAATAAATGGCGAACAACCGGTGTTGCTGTTGGACGAGCCGTTCAGTGCGCTCGATCCCCGTCGCAAGCGCGCGACGCGCGATGTTGTGCACGCGTTACATCGGGAGTGGAAACTGACCACATTGCACGTGACGCATGACGGGTTGGATGCGCGTCGGGCCGATATCGCGGTGTTGCTGGATGCGGGGCGTGTCGTGCAGAGCGGCAGTCCGCAGGACATGCTGGACCGGCCTGCGCGTGAGGATGTCCCGCTGTTTTTGGGCGCTGAGGATTCGGGTTGAACTGCAACTTTCCGTAAAGGATGTACTGCAACTGCCTGTCAAGGATGAACTGCAACTGCCTGTAAAGGATGAACTGCGGAGAACGGCGGACGAACTGCGGAAACGGTAACGGCGAACAGCCACGGCGAACTACAACTGCGAACGGCAACGGCGAACAGCAACGGCGAACGGCAACGGCGAACAGCAACTGCGAACTACAACTGCGAACGGTCACTGCACTATTCGTCTGTTCGCTGCCGGGACATTACCGGAACGGAGAGGCGCGGAGAGGACTGCCGCGGTGCAAGGGAATTGGCCTGAGCGACGCAAAGGTCCCAATTCCTTTCTTGAAAAATTGCCAAATGGTGACGACCCGTGCGGCAGCCGCCCAGTCCGCAGCTATCCGCGTTCACGCCGAGTAGCCGGCGCGGCCCCTCAGAACACTTGCGCCAGCAATCCGCCCAATCCGAAAAGAATCCGATTCGAAATCCGGCGCGTACCCTCAAGGCCAGCCGAACCTGATCGGCACACCTCAAGTGCACGCTGGCCTCTCATGGAATCCGTTCGTTCAACGCCCACCGGAGTTACTGCATGACTGCATCTTCCCTCACAAAGCGCCCACTGCGGGCCGCGTTTTTCGCGGTGCTCGCTGTGGCCACGATTGTTGCAGGCTCACGCCTGGCCGCCTCCGATCACCAGGACACCCCCGAAGTCGAACTCAACCCGCGCATGGACATCAACGATGTCTACGCATTCCCGGGTGCCTCCGCCGATCGCATTGCCTTCGCCGTCACGACTTCCAGCCCGATTGCCGGAACAGCCGCTTCATTCGATCCGAACCTGCTGTATCAGATCAAGATCGACAACACCGGTGACGCCGTGGAAGATCTGGTGTTCCAGATCACCTTCGACAACGGCACCGGCACCGCCCAGAAATACACCGTTCGCGGACCTGTCGCGCCTTCAATGACCGGTACCAGGACGATGCTCTTGACCACCGGACCCGTTATCACCGGCAACGTAGGCACCACGACTGGTGCGGCGCCTGGAACGCAGGTGTTCACCGGTCCACGCGCCGATCCCTTTGTGATCGATCTCGAGCAATTCTTCAACATCATCCCCGATCGGCGTCCATCAATCGGACCACTCTCTGGACCGTCCACACCCACCGCCACGGCCTTCCGCAATCCCGGCATCGATTTCCTGAGGCCGTTCAACGCGCTTTCCATCGTGATTGAATTGCCGAAGTCGCAGGTCCTCGCGGCCACCGATGCCGGTGCCAAGTTCGGTGTCTGGGGCACCATCAGTCGCTAGTTCGCGGCCGCCGCATTGCTGGCAACGGCTCACGCCAGCAACCGTCCACTGCAGTTTGCTCATTCAAATTACTCACTGACAGGAACCCCACTATGCGATTTCACTTCTCAGCGCGCCTCGTTTGCGCTGCGCTTGCCCTTCCCCTCATTGCCGCATGCAGCGATAACGACGAGAACGGCGGCACTACGGGACCAACCACGACACGCACGTATCAGCAAATTGAGCGCCTCGGCAATCCGCTGGTCAGCGAAGTTTTCTTCATGAAACGTGATCACGGGTTGCACAACAACACCGCACCCGCGACGGACGTGGCCAACGGATTCGGTGACAAGATCAAGACCTTCACGAACTCGTTTAATCGCGGACCGACGATTGCCAATACCCTCGTGGCCGTACTCGTGCCGGACATGTTGATGGTGTTTCCGAATCGCGCTGGTAATACGGCGGGCTGGTTAAGCTGGGCACTGGCCAACGGCTACGGCGGTCGCAGACTGAACGACGACGTGGTGGACGCGGGCCTCACCGCCATTTTCGGAAACTTGCTCGACCCTGCCGCGGCCGTGTTGCCGGGTTTGACGTCCGACAACATCAGCACCACCACGCGCACCTACGGCACCACCTTCCCGTACCTGGAAGCCGCTCGATGAACCGCTCGCGAGTGGTCTTGAGTGTCGCGCTTGTTGCCGGGGCGGTGGCGGCGACCACATTCACGCTCACTCGCGACCTGCGCCGAGGTGATTGGCGCAGTGCCGCAACGCGGACGTCGCCCAGTGCGATGTCCGCGACTGCGGAAATCGATACCGAAACCGCCGGCTTCACCAACACCAACGCATTCTCGGAACTCGGCCTGCGCGACGAACAAATTCGCGTCTGGAAGCAGGCGCTGGCCGCCGATTCCGTCAGCGCGCTGGCCATGGGTCAGCTCGCGGCCCTGCACGCGCAACGGGCGCGCGAGGGAGGCAGCGACGAAGACTATCTGCAGGCCGAGCGGTATGCACGTCAGTCACTCGCCATTCGCACACAGCGCAACGGCAAAACGGCGGTGACGCTGGTTTCGGTGCTGCTGGCACAACACCGCTTTGTCGAGGCGCAACAGGTGGCTCGCGCACTGGTCAATCGCGAAGGTGATATTCCGCAGTATCGTTCGCTGCTGGGCGAAGTCAGCATGGAATTGGGCGACTACCAAACGGCTGCACTGATGTTCGATTCGGTCTGGACCGAGCGTGCGCACCTGTCAAACGCGCCTCGGCTTGCACGATGGCTTGAGTTGAACAATCACATCCGGGAGGCGCGTCGCATTCTGGTTGACGCGCGAAACGAAGCCGTATCCCGACGCGATGTCACGAAAGAGACCCAGGCCTGGTTCGAATTGCGCCTGGGAGAATTCGAACTGCGCGCGGGCCGTCCACGCAACGCCAAAGCGGCGTTTCGGGCCGGACTTGCCATTGAACCCAACGACTATCGCCTCATGGCCGCAATGGCGCGATTGGCGATGGAGAACAACGAGCACCGCGAGGCGATTGAGTGGGGCGAACGCGCCATAGCCACGCAACTCGACCCGGGTACGCTCGGTCTTGTGGGAGATGCGTATGCGGCCCTGGGCGACACGGCCAAATCGAACGAATATTTCCGCACGCTTGAAGTGGCGGTGACGGCACAACCGGGCCCGTTTCACCGCGCCTGGAGCCTGTATCTGCTCGACCATAATCTTCGGGTAGCCGAAGTGTTGGTAAAAGCCCAGGAGGAGCTCGTGCAACGCAAGGACATTTACGGGTACGACCTCGTCGCCTGGGCGCTGTTCAAGGCGGGTCGCACGGCCGACGCTGCGGCAATGATGCGGCAGGCAATGCAGCTCAACACCCCCGATCCGCTGTTGGTACGACACCACGCGGCCATCATGCAATCGCTTCCCACCGTTACCGCGGCGCGCTGATATGCTCTCGGAATTCTGGGCGTTTCTTCAGATTGGCTTCACGCATATCGTCGCGCTTGACGCGGCCGACCACATCCTGTTCCTGCTGGCACTTGGCGCCATCTATCGGCGCAAAGACTGGCGCGGGGCCTTGTGGGTGATCAGCGCGTTCACCGTCGGACACACCATTACGCTGGCGCTTGCCGTCACCGGGTTGTTGGTGCTTCCCATCAACATCATTGAATTTCTGATTCCTGTCACCATCATTGCCACCGGCATTGAAAACCTCGTGCTGCGTGAACGCGCGGCATCCGGCCGCACCGGGAAACATCGGCCAGTGTTCGCCGCGATATTCGGCTTGGTGCATGGAGCGGGATTTGCGGACTATCTGCAGAACCTGTTTGTGGAGCGTTTTACTGTTCCGCTGCTGGCGTTTAATGTCGGCATCGAACTTGGACAGATTGTCGTGCTGGCCTTCGCCGCCATTTTGTTCGCGCTTATGGACCGGGCCCTGCGCGGGGTGCCTGTCAACGCTCTCGCCAGAACCACGCCGTTTCAGGTGCGGCTGGTTACGGTTTCGGCACTGGTGACGGTGGTAGCAACCGGTTGGGCGTGGGAGCGATTGCCCCAATGAAACGGCCCTTCGTTGTCTTGCTGTTCAGCGCATGTTTCGCCACGGACGCGTACGCGCACCCCATTCACACCACGCTCACCAAGGTGTCAATCGAGAAGCACGCCATCACCCTTCAGGTGCGCACTTTTGCCGATGATTTCTCGGCAACCGTCGCGAAGTTTGCGGGTCGTCGTCCGCCAATGGACTCGTCTGTCGTTGCAGCCGAAGTCCTGAAATACGCCCAGTCATTTTTCGTCGTGACCACCGCGAGCGGGGCTCCGGCGGTGCTCGAATCGTGCGGAATCACGCGCACCAACGAGCTCTACTGGTTGTGTTTCCGGGCGAAAGTGCCGAGCCGTGGTGCACGCGTGCGCAACCACATGCTGACGGAGATGCATGCAGACCAGGTGAACATTGTGCAGATGGAACCCCCCGCCGCACGTCGAACCCTGCTGTTTACCAGGGGCAGCCCATTTGCCGTGGTCGGGCAATAGAACCTATATTACCGACTCCCGTTGTTCTGGCACAGGCGACTCTCGACCTCCGCGAACCCGTGTCACTGGCGGACGGCATTACGGTTAGTCGTATGATGGCAGCGCCACTCTTGCTGGCGGCGGCCGTGAGTGGTTATTCGCGGGCCTTTCTGGCCATTGCGTTGTACGGATTCTTGTCCGATGCTGGTGACGGATTGGTCGCTCGCATTCGAACCACAGCCTCCGTGCGAGGCGCTCAACTTGATTCGCGTGCCGACTTCTACTTCTACACCGCCGTCTTGCTGGGTCTGGTGTGGCTGTTCCCCGCGCGGCTCGGTGAGCACTGGATGCTGCTTGGAACCGTCGCGGCGGCGTATGCCACACCCATCGCGGCCGGCTGGCTCAAGTTTCATCGTCTGACTTCGTACCACACATTCCTGGCTCGTGCCTCGCTCGTTCTGCTGGCGGCGGGTTTGTTTGCTTGGCTATTGTTGGATTCCATTCTGCCGCTGCAGGTCGGTACGGTTGTGCTGGTGCTCTCGGCTATTGAAGAACTCGCCATCACGCGCCTTCTCACGGAGATAGGCGACAATATCCCCACTGTTTTTCGGCTGCTAAACAACACCCCTTCGGAGAAAATCGATGCCTGCAACCCCCCTTGGCCAGACAATGCAGTCAAACTTGCTGGTGAATCAACGGCCCGTTGGCCGGCGGTTTGCCTGGCAGCGACACCTGTTACAATGGCTGGTCGTCGCGGCGGCCAGCGCGGCGTCGGCATTGCCCGCGACCGCGCAGTGGCGAATTGGCGGTTTCCTCGGGGGCGAACATGACAGCAGTTGGGATGAATTTCTGGTGATTGGTGCCGATGCGCGCGGCGCAGTGGGCACCAAGAACATCGAACTCAATCCGCGAATTTCGTACTTCGTGCGCGACCTCACCACGCGTATTCAGCTCGACTTCAATGTCATCAAGCCGCTGACGCTTGCCAGCAGCAGTAAACTGCTCCCGTTCATCGGCGCGGGACTGGCCCTGGAACGCGTGAGCTACGACAACGCCCTGACTGGTGGCACGGGTGCGGGAACCAATACCAGCGAATCAAACGTCGGCTTCAACTACATTGTCGGGAGCACGTTGAAAGTGTCGGGCCGGGTACAACCGTTCGCGCAATTTACGTACAGCGTCTTGAACGAAGCCGCCAACTCCGCAGTCATAACATTTGGAGTGCACTTCAAACTCGGGGGCACCAAGTAAATCACGAGTCACCAACAGCGTACACCAGGAGAGTCATGCGAGGAACACGGGTCCTTGCATGACTCTCTGATTTTTGCACGCTGCCTATCGCGGATGGCCGAGCAACGTCAGGCCGCGTGCGCCCCCAGTCCCCGCATCGCTTCTGGCTTCGTCACTCGCGCAAACGTCTCCGCGCGCGCAACCCGCCATGCCTCCGCCATGGCCCCTTCACCACGATCGGCCAAAAGAGCACCAGGCGCCGTCTGCGGATACAAATCCTGATAGCTGCGAATTTCGGTGGCACTCACCCGTTTCATGATGAGCGACGCCTTGAGTTCCGACGGCTGTGTCAGCCCCGCCGCACCCAGCACCTCAAAGAAGCTCTTCACCGTTTCGCGGTGATAGCGCGTAACCCGTGTAGCCTTGTCGCCAACGTGCAAGCCACCAACCAGATACGGATCCTGCGTGGCAACCCCCGTTGGGCATTCGTTCGTGTTGCACTTGAGCGCCTGAATGCAACCAATGGCAAACATCATCGCACGCGCCGCGTTACACATGTCCGCACCCAGCGCAATCTTGGTCGCCATCTGGAAGCCCGTGTTGATCTTGCCAGACGCGATAATGCGAACATGATCGCGTAGCCCGGCGCCAATCAACGCGTTGTGCACAAAGGAGAGTCCTTCGTTCAGTGGCGTGCCCACAGAGTCGGAAAATTCGTGCGGCGCAGCACCCGTTCCGCCTTCGGCGCCATCAACTGTGATGAAGTCGGGAGCAATACCCGTCTGCAACATGGCTTTCACAATTGCGAGGAACTCGTGCGGATTGCCGACGCACAGTTTGAAGCCGACCGGTTTGCCACCAGAGGCGTCCCGCAATTGCCTGAGGAAGTGCAGCAGTCCGATTGGGGTGGAAAACGCCGAATGCGCCGCTGGGGATACGACATCCTGGCCCATTTCCACGCCGCGAATTTCGACGATCTCCAACGTCACTTTTTTTGCCGGAAGGATGCCGCCGTGCCCCGGCTTGGCGCCCTGCGATAGCTTCACCTCAATCATCTTCACATTGTGCAGCGCCGCACGTCGGGCAAACTGCTCGACGTCGAATTGTCCCTGCTTGTCACGGCAACCAAAATAGCCGGTGCCAATTTGCCAGATGATGTCGCCGCCCGGTTGTAAATGATACGGACTGAGTCCGCCTTCGCCCGTGTTGTGCGCGAAACCACCTGCTTTCGCGCCAGTGTTCAATGCGAGCACGGCATTCTTGCTGAGCGAACCGTAGCTCATGCCCGATACGTTGAACAGCGAGGCCGAGTACGGCTTCTTGCAATCCGGTCCGCCAACAGAGACACGCGCCTGTTCAGCGCGGGCGTGTACGGGTGCCAATGAGTGGTTGATCCACTCATAACCGGCGGCGTATACGTCACGTTGCGTTCCAAAGGGCAGTGTATCCACATCCCCTTTGGCGCGCTGGTAAATGACAGACCGATCATTGCGACTGAATGGTTTGCCGTCGCTGTTCGATTCCACAAAATACTGATTGATCTCCGGTCGGATTTTCTCCAGGAGATATCGAAAGTGGCCGAGGATGGGGAAGTTGCGGCGAATGGCTTGTTTCTTCTGCGCCATGTCGGCCACACCGCGCGCAAACAGCGGGATCACAACCAGCAGGGACCAGAGCACCGGCGTCCAGAATCGTGCGATGACGGCAATCGCACCAACGGTCAGCAGGGTCAGGATCAGGAAGGGCTTTCGCATTTCATGATTATCGGTCGCATTGTCCGAAACCGATAAGAATGGGGCCGGATGTTAGAAAATCCACTTCACCATGCCGATGCCGAAATCCCCCAAAGCCAGGCCAATGGGCAGGGCCGTGAGAATGACGGAACAGGCGGTCCCGTAGCGGAACAGGGTGGCCCCCCAGGTTGAAGGGCATGCGGCAGCGCTCCCACCCTTTCACAATTTCGGACGCTGATGCCACCCGGCAGCGGTCGCGGAACAGAAGCCGCCTGAGGGCCGAGGAGCGGTCTGCGGGGAGGTTGGAGGGGCGGTGTTCGAAGCTCTCCATGCGGAAAACTTGGTAGCGCAAAGTCAATACATGCAAGGTCGGCTCCGCGTGAAAATCCCCCAACAAGCCGTAACCAGTCGCTTGGATTAGTTCTCCGCAACCCGAGGTCGATCAATCAATAAACCGTTCGCGTTCTGCCGCGGAAGGAATCCGACACGACTCGCGACGGCCGAACCACTGAAATCGACGCCGCGCGAATACGTCGTACGCATAATCCCGAACGGATAGCGGCAAGAATCGCAGCAGCACGCTCAGCACTCGCCACACGCCGCCGAGATATTGGCCAACGCTGACGACTGCGGCGCTGCGCACCAAGACCGTCTCAATGGCCCCCGCGTGTGCTGGCAGCACGAGCATCAGCGAATCAACCCCAGCCAACTCTGGATGACGCTTTATCAGACTGCGCGCAAACGCGCCCTGCAGCGTTGCAAACTGCAGGTGGCGATGTTTGTCGCGCGTCAGCATGAACTGCACGGTGCCATCACAGAATCCGCACAGTCCGTCATACAGCAGCACCGGGTCCGACGGCAACGAAATCATGGATAGTGCGTCATACACTTCACGGTGGCACCTTGAGCCAGCGAGCCACGTATCGCGCACCACCGTGTTGCACGAGGTAGGCAATCGCGAATACCCGGGCCAACCGTCCTGCGCTCAAAGCCGCAACGAATGCCACAAAGGGCACCGCAAAGGCGCCCGACGCCACACTGGTCACCTTGGTGGAGATGGGACTTATCGTGCTCGCGAGAATCGCCAGCCACCCGTATTGATCCAACAGTTCCTGCATGCGCGACATCTCCGCGGCGCCAACACCAATCCACGACGCCATAGGCCCCGACAATTGCGCGAAGGCCAGCGTACCGGTCCAGTACAACCCCACGCTGCCCAATATCGTACCGGCCGCCGCGACCATTGCAAGGCGATAGGCGTGTTGCGGTTTGGCGAGCGCCAACGGCAGAAACAGGAGGTCCACGGGACCCGGCACAAAGGTCGCCTGTGCCAGTCCCCATCCAAACACAACGCTGTTCGCCCACCCCGCGTCCGCCCACCGCTGCATGGTGCGGTACAGTCGCACGGCGCGGGATGGCGGTTCGGCCATGGCCATCGCTTCCAGGGGCTCCTGCAGCGGCTCGTTGCCTCTTGCAGGCGTTACCAGCGGCTCGTCGCCTCGTGAACCGGCAAGCGGCCCCGAATCACTCGATTCACGATCCACTACAACTTGTCCAGATCCTCTTTCCCGATTACCGGCAGCCACGGAATCAACTCATACTGAGCCAGGCGCAGCTTCGTAAATGGATCGCCATCCCGAATGCGGTCCAGCGCTGCGGCCGAGTCCTCGTCTGGCACACGCAACATCAGCATGCCGCCGCTCCGCGGATCCATAGGGCCCGATGCCAGCAACCACCCCTGCGCTTTAAGCTCGCGCAAGTACGCACGATGCTCGTCCACCGTGGGTGCCACCTCTTCAAAAGGCCGACGATAACGAATAAGGGCAATGGCGTACATGCTGGGGGCGGTATGTGTTGATGGTGAGTCGCGGGGGTCGATTCCGGGCGAATTGGTGCCTGTGGAATGTCGCGGACTGCAGCGTCACCACGCAAATTCAAAGACAATTCGTTGTCCGGCCCGCCCGATTCCCCAATCGCCTTTCCCTGTCACGCCAGAGCCCCTGGCCGGCGAACTGGCTGTACAATGTGGGGCGCCGCGCAAAACGCGGCCGCGCTACCAGTCGGATGCTCGAATGGTAGTGTTCACAGGGGGATCAGCACAGCGCTGGGCCCTTTCTTTATCATCGGGACGCACAGGCGCAGTCATGCAACGCTACCGCCTGGCGCTTTGTTTGTTGTTGGGCTGGCAAGCTGAACTTGCCGCGCAAACGCGACCAGGTACTGCACCGCCGACTGCAACACGTGCACCAACACGGGGCGCGACAGGTGCGAATGTAATGCGGACGGTAGCGCTGACGCACGTCGCCGTCATTGATGTCGCAAACGGGCAGGTGTCGACCAACAACACGGTGGTCGTCACCGGTAGTCGACTGGCTGCCGTTGGAGTGAACGCGCGGAATTGTAAAACTCCGCCGTTCGGTTGAAAGCGGAAAAACATTCGGTCCCCGGTTTATTGCGAGCGGGACCATCATTGACGGCTCGCCAAAGTCGCGCAGTTCGTATGTCGAAATTCGTACGCCGGCCGAAATGCGCGCCGAGATTCAGAAGCGTCAGCAGTCCGGACTGGATTTCATCAAGGTGTACACGCGCCGCTCGCGCGAGGCATTCGATGCCGCGGCGGACGAAACGAAACGCCTCGGAATTCCTGACCGGGCATGTCCCGCTCGCGATTACGGCGGCCTACGCGTCCGGCGCGGGCATGAAGAGTATCGAACATTCGTATCGACATCGCATGGCGTGTGCGGCGGCCGAAGATGAAATTCGAAGACTGTTGCAACAACTGCCGGCTATTGGTGCAGCGGGCAACGATCAACGGGAGACGAATGAGACCGGTTGCTGAATCGGGCGGCGGCAATGGTGAAACGCCAGACTGCGCGTTGCGTTACGCATCTATCGTAGCCGTCACGGCTTCACTGTTGCCGTAACAATCGAATCAAGCTCCGGGTACCGCTGTTGCAACCACGCATTGCCACGCGACATGATCAACCCTTGTTGGTTGGACATCTCCGCGTAAGTGGAGAACAGCTTCTCCGCGACATCCATGCCACGCACGACCCGTCCAATGGGCGCGAACCCCTGCCCATCAAGCATCGGGCCGTTGTCGACCAGATTGATGAACATCTGCGTGGTGCGCGAGCCTGGACCGCGCATGGCGAAGGCCAGTGTGCCCTTCTCGTTTGAAATGCGACGCGGGTCGTCCTTGATGGCCAGCGTATCAAAGGCAGCGTCGACTGCAGGAATGCCCGACAAGCCAAATTGCGCCATGAATCCGCGCACTACGCGGAAAAAATGCGCGCCGGTGAAGAAACCGTTGGACGCCAGGTAGTAAAAACGGTCGGCGCCGTGCGGTGCGAGTGATCGCTCGACCGCGACTTCAATCTCGCCTTCGCTGGTCACGAACACCACGTTGAACGTCTGTGGCGCCGCCGCCGCCAGCGCGGCGGGGTCGGGGGATGTGAGCGCCACCGACGGAGCGGCCGGTGCTGCAGTGGTCGGAGTAGCGGCTGTAGAGGCCGCCTCATTGGGGGGCGCCGCCGGCTTCTTGTCAGTGCCCTGGCAGGCAGCCACCGCCAGAAGGCAGCCCAGCAAAAGTTTGGTTGTCATGCCGGAAAATTAATACGACAGCCGTTCCTTTCCATTCGCAAGCAGCGGACGAAGTTTTTGGCGAACCGGGATCGCAATTCGGCGAACCGGTGATCATTCGCGGCGCGGGCCGATCCCGTGACGGCTACGGCCATCGGGCAAACATGTGTGTGCTGAGTGGAACGTCGGCGTCCAGACGGAAGTCAGTCAGGCGGCAACGGGAACGTTGAGGGCGCCGCCAGACGGGTTTTGCAGGTGTTCGGTGATGTCCTCGGCGGACAGCGGGTGGGAAAAATAAAATCCCTGCCCACGTTCGCATCCCAGTGCCTGCAGTTGCCGCAACTGCTCGAGATTTTCAATTCCCTCAGCAATGGTGGTGAGCGACAGCGCGGCACCCAGTGTTACGATGGCATTGGCGATGACCGAGTGGTCACCTCCGTTCCCGACGCCTTCAATGAAACTCTTGTCGATTTTCAGGATGTCAATTGGAAACTGACGGAGATAACTGAGGGACGAATAGCCGGTGCCGAAGTCATCGACCGCGAGCCGCACGCCCAACGCCTTGAGCGCGCGCAGGCGCAAGAGGGTGGCCGATGCATCATCCATCATCAGTCCTTCGGTGATCTCCAGCATGAGTCGCGAGGGCTCCAGTCCCGAGCTCGTCAGCGCAAAACTCACATCATCAACGAAATCGGGTTCCTGAAATTGCCGACGCGAGAGATTCACTCCCATCGTAATGTGACCGGTGACGCCCAGGGATTCCCATGCGACGGCCTGTCGACACGCGCGATACAACACCCATCGGCCCAATGTGACGATTAACCCGGTGTCTTCGGCGATTGGTACGAAGATATTGGGAGGCACGTTCAGTCCATTGGGTCGCGTCCAGCGGAGCAAAGCCTCGACGCCGGTGACGGCGCCGGTGCTCAGGTCGACGACCGGTTGATAGACCACGCGAATTTCGTCCAGCACGTCGTCTTCATCAAGCACCAGCCGTTCGACGGCCGGCCGGAGATCGGCTTCCAGCATCAGCCGCTGCACGGCGACCACATGCATGGATGGGTCATACGCAACGTGCCGCCCGCGACCCTGTTGCTTGGCGGCGTATAATGCGAGGTCGGCGTTCCGCAATAACGGATCGGTGTCGTCCGCATCGGACGCGCTGGCGATACCGACACTGATCCCCACAGTGACCGTGGTGCCGTTCAGGGGAAACGGGGCGCGCATACATTCGACGATACGTTCGGCAACGAGCAGTGGATCGGACGCGGTGGCCACATCTTCGAGGAGTACCGCAAACTCGTCGCCACCGAGGCGCGCCACGCTATCGCACCCGCGCGTGGCGGCCAGCAGGCGTTTCGCGACCGCACCCAGCAAGGCGTCACCAGCCGCATGCCCCAAACTGTCATTGACTGTTTTGAAATGGTCCAGATCCAGAAACAGCACCACGACGCGGCCCATGCCATCGCCGGACCGCTTCAAGCGCATCAACGCGTGATCGACACGATCCCGGAACAGTGTGCGATTGGACAACCCCGTCAGTGCGTCATGGAACGCCTGCTGGTACAGTTCTCGCTCGAGTCGCGTTTTTTCCGTCACATCCCGGAGCACCGTCTGCACCGCTCGTTCGCCGTCGTGCGTGATACGCACGGACACGACTTCGACGTGGTGGACCACATGGCTCCGCGTGACCAACTGATACACGGCGGACTGTAACAGATGCGTTTCGTCTGCGCCGAGCGTGTTCATTCGGTGCACAAACAGTTCGCGATCGTCAGCGTGTATCCAGGAAATCAACGGCGACCCGACGATATCCGGGAGGTCCTGCACGCCAAGCAATCGCAGGCCGGCGGGGTTGGCGTACAGCAGGCGTCCGTTTCGATGGACGACCGTCGCATCGGGAGACTGTTCGACCAGCTGGCGATAGCGCGATTCGCTGGCCCGGAGCGTCGTGGCGTCAGATTCGATCCGAAGGCGTTCCGATTCGTGCTGCAGCAATTCGGCATGCAGCCTGGCCTGCGCGCCGAGCGCCCAGTGTCCGGCCAACGCGGCAACGACACTTCCAAAGACGATTGTGACGGAGTGCGACTCCCACAACGTCAATCCAGGTCCAAGAATTGCCGATTTCGTGGCTTCAAAAACGAAGAACACGAGTGCCGCCACGACAAAAATTGCAGCCACGCCACGGATAGGCGTGTGGGCAATTGGCGTGCGCCATGAGAATACTGTTTTCCTGCGAATAGACATGTAGCCCAGCGCAGCGCTGATGAGAATGTAGGCGGATCTCGTTTGGTGTGTGCTGCAGTGTGAGTGTCGGCGTGATTTCAGAACTCTCGCGGGAAGATGGCCATTTGAATTGTCACGAATGCATTACGGACTGTTCGCGGGCGAACCCTCAACAGAATGTGACACCAGCGGCCGTCGTGCAGCCATCGCTCACTCTCAGGCACCGACGGGCCATCACGAATGTGCCGGAATCAGCAGCCGGTACACTGAACCGTCGGGAATGCATTGTTTGTTTCGGTGTGGCAACGAATCGCCCGAAAGGTCACAAAGCCGTGGCAATCAACGCCAACGCCCGACACATTCGTGCACAGAAACTGGGTTGACGGACTCACGACAGTAACACGACCGCGGTGCAACACCGGTTGTTCTGCTCTGTGACGTTCCACTTATAGCGACCGTCGCCGCGCGAATTTCCATCGGATCGAAACACACGTGTCCAGCACTACACGCAGGGTTGCCAACGTTTGCCTCTTGCTCGCGGCCAACGCCGTTCTTGTCTCGTGCGGTGAAGATCTGGTTGCTCCACCGGAACCGAAGGTGTATTCCCTGGACGTGTTTCCGAACCCTGCCGCCGTGCGCGTTTCGGAAGATCTCGTCATGGTGGCGAAGGTGGTGGCCGATTCGGGAGCGGAACAGGGAATTACCTGGCGCTCATCTGACCCGCGTCGTGTGACCGTCACCCAAACGGGAATTCTCACTGGTGTCTCGGTGGGACCGGCCGTGATCACCGTCAGCTCCGACGCGAATCCTGCCCTGGTGAGTGTCGTATCGGTGACGGTGGGTCCACGATACACCGGTATTCACAACATTAGTATCGCGCCGTCATCAGTTACGCTGATTCCGGGCCAAACGCAGGGTGTGTCGGCCACGGTGACCGCCGACGCCGGTTCGAATCGAAACGTCACCTACTCGTCCAGCAATCCAGCGGTGGCCACGGTGACGGCGCAGGGGCTCGTTTCTGCTGTCAGCGTGGGCTCCTCTTCAATTGTGGCACGTTCGGTCTCCGACACCAGCGTCACGACCTCCATGCCGGTTACCGTGCGATCCGCGACCAGTGCACGAGTCAGCATTCAGGCAATCACAAGCCGTGGCACCGGCATTCCGGTGGACGTGCAGAACGTATTCGGCCAGGTGGATGTGCTGATCAACGTCGAGCCCGGTGAAAGTCCACTTTCACGCGTGGACCTGGTCATCTCCAACAACAATCGCGACACAGTCGTCGCTTCGCAGTCGTTCACGGCCGCGCAATCGAGCGCCTTGTTCGCGCCAGCCCTGCAGCGACCCACCACGCGGCAGATAGTTGCAAGCGAACCAATGGGTCCGAGCACGGCCAGGCTTGCCGCAGTCATTGTGCAGAGTTTTCGCAGTGACGCATTCAATTCCACCACCGGTACCGTTGCGTTTCGCAATCTGCAGACGTTGCTGCGCGCTGTGGCAGTAGAGGGTACGCCAGGCGGCGCAACACAACAGACCGCGTCAAGTTCGGTTGGCATTCGCTTGAACAATCCGGACGGGTTTCTCGTGGAAGTTCGGCCGTTGTCCAACACCGGAATTCCGTCCGCGCTTGATGCGAACGGTCGGCGCTGGATGCAGGCAGGGCGGGGACTGGTGGTCACCAGCACTCCGGTACTGTTCTCGGGCCGGCAACTCGGCGCGCGGGTAATCTCGTATCCCGGGAATGCTCCTGCCGCTTCGGTCACGTCTACGGCCAACGGACAATCCGTTGACACCTTGATATTCCCATTGGGGTTTGTCACCACAACCGTGGGAGATTCATACCAAAGCGGCGACATTCCTTCCATCGTCGCGTCCGATGTGACGGGGAATGCACTGCCGTTGGTGCCCGCCATCAGCAGCGGTTCGGGCGCGGGTATTGCCAACGTGCAGCCCACGTTCACTTCGGGTACACGGCTTGAGGGTATTCGCATTGACAACGCGCCGCCGCCTGCGCCGACGCTCGTGATTTCGACCGCGAAGCAGAACTCGAACAACTGGATCAACGGCGCGTACGAATTTGCCTCTGGATTGAGTGGCCTGGTTCCCGATGTGGGCGTTGGACTGCCGGGACCGCAAAATCCACCGACGGTTACGTCGGCGAGCGTCACGTTTCAGGCCGTCGGTGGAGCATTGACCGACACCACCCAAGTGACCGCCGGCGCGCAACTCCCGCCGTCCAATACCAATTCCGCATACACCGTCATTGCGCGTCTGGCTGATCGGCTGGGCAACACTCGAACGGTCGCGTTGTCGGGAGCGGGGGTACACCCCGGGAATCGGTTTGGTGTCGATTTGCTGCCGCCGACGCTTCGCTACGCCACTGGTTCGCCAACTGGGCGCACGCTGGTTTCCACCAACAGCGATTCCATCTTCACGTCAGCGGTCGGCAATCTTGGTCCCCGGGTGTTCGCCGTCGACGCCATTGACGACCGGTCGGGTCTTCCTGATGGTCGGGTGGGAATCTCCGTCATGCGGTTCGCGCAACCAAACGCAGCGGGGTCGTTTCGTGGCACCACGACGTGTGTGATTGGCAGTGGTCCGGCGTGTACGCCTGTTCTCACGGCCTTCGAAACGGTACTGCCCGACAATTTCCGGAGAGTTTCCGCCTCCATTGATGGCGGTACGGGAGTCGAAGGCTACTACACATTTTCGGCGACGGCACAGGATCAGGCCGGGAATATCAGTGCACCCCGCACCAAGCGCGCGCTCATTGATGCCGGAACGGGTATCTCGGCTCCGTTTCTCACGGGATTGGGTCCGGCGGGAGTGCTGATAGGCGGCCAGCCGGCTGCGTTGATTGTGTTGGCCACCGATAACGTCGAGCTCTCGCGGGGCGGCGTGATGATCGAATATCCGAATCTGCCTGCGCCCACTCGAATGCTTTCGTACGGAACACCACTTGGCGGCGCAACTCCAATTGGAACGGCGTTTGATACGCTGCTCACGTCGCCGATTGCGGGTGCGCATCCGGCGTTCACTATTCCGAGCTTCGTTCGCGGCCTGGAAGTCGTGGACGCGCTGGACGCGCCGCAGGCATATCCGTCATTCACCGCGAAGCCCGTTTCGTTAAACGGATGGGTGACGGACTTTGCGTTCGGTGCGGTGCCCGCCACGCTGGCCGCAAATGCAGCGCTGGTGGCGGGCTCGGTCCAATCACCCGGTGCGTTTTCCGGGTTCCGTGATGCCGCGGGTACACAGAACGAATTGCGGTTGTGGCGGCGTGTTGCGGGAAGCGGTTTGCGACTCGAAGCAATTGGCCCGTCAGGACAAGTGGTGTCGCCCTTCGCGCGCGTCATGCTCGTGCGCCTTGAGACGAGTGGGCTGACCGTCAACCCGGATGTGTGGCGTGTGATCGGGGAAGTGGTCACGCCTGTTGGCGCAGACAACGGCATTGTGCGCATCTGGACCTACGATTTTGGCGGATTACCTGGCGGCACCTACCTCGGCATCGGGGTCACCGCCAACGGCGACGCTATCGCCACGCAAGTCATCACCTTCTAGACCTTAGCCAACCGATGCCCGCAGTTGAACGCACGCAGTTACTCGTGGTGGTCAGCAGTTCGTGGAGTTCGCGTGCGGTCGTCGCACTGGCACTCGTCATCGCGCTGAGCGCGAAGCGGGAGTTGCTCGCGCAAGCCACACCGGTGGTGCCGGCGGCAACCACCGTTCAACCGGCGGCGCCGCCCCAGGCGCGGGGGCGAATCACAGGACGCGTGGTGGATGTCAGCACGGGACAGCCGCTGGCGGATGTGACGGTCACCGTCGTGGGACGAACCCTGGGCGCGCGTACTGACCTCGATGGCCGATACACCATCGTCGGGGTGCCGGTCGGCCCGATTTCGATATTGGCGCGGCGTCTTGGATTTCAGCCAAAGCAGTTTGACAACGTCGCGGTCAGTGCGACAGAAGCGACCATCGTGAATTTCAGCATTGGGAATGTCGCGGTGGCGCTGCAATCAATTGTGGTGCAGGAAACGCGTACGGATCGTTCGGCCAGCCAGGCGAGTTTGCTGGCGGCGCAGCAGCGCGCACCGTCGGCTTCGGATGGAGTGAGTGCTGAACAGATTCGGAAGACGCCCGACTCAAACGCCGGGGAAGCGGCCACACGGGTGAGTGGCATCTCCATTGTCGAAGGCAAGTTTCTCGTGGCTCGCGGTCTATCGGAACGCTACAGCACGACCCTCTTGAATGGCGCGGAGGTACCCAGTCCCGAACCGGCCAAGAAGATTGTCCCGCTCGATGTTTTCCCGGCGAGTCTTCTTGAATCAATTGTAGTCACCAAGTCGGCGACGCCTGACAAACCTGGTGATTTTTCCGGCGGTGCGGTCGAAATCAAGACCAAGGAATTCCCGGATAACACCATTCGTCAATTCAGCATTTCGCAGGGTTACAATTCGCAGGGCACCTTCAAGAAACTGCCGTTTCCGCACAAGGCGGGAACGGATTTCTTCGGAGTCGACAACGGTCGCCGGGCGGCCCCCGTTTTCCCGACCGATTCATCGCTCGCGACCTTGTTTGGTGTCGAGCGGTATGCCGAGGGGATCCGGAATGAGTGGGCACCGCGACCGGTTCGAACGCCGCTCAATCTTGGGCTTGGCATGACGCTGGGCGGGCAGCGTCCTTCAGAACGCGCCGCGCTCGGTTACGTGGTGTCGCTGACCTACTCGTCTGGCAGTGACTTTCAGGCCAATCGGTTCTTCCAGTTTTTCGCAGATCCGACAGCGCCGAACCGGGCCTTCGTGTATCAGGACCATCGGAACACCATCGATTGGGGCGGCGTGGCAAACGTCTCGCTTCGCCTTGGACGATCATCGAAGGTCAGCTGGAAGAATTTGTACACACGCAGTGCGGAAGAGATATACAGCACGAGCGAAGGGTTCAGCGAAGATCGCAACGGTGATCTGCGTCAGTTCCAGTTCCAGTACATCGAACGCGATCTGCTGCAAACGCAACTTGTCGGGGAACACCTGCTCCCCTTTCTTGGCTCGACCCGATTTGAATGGAAGGGCACGTTGAGCGAGTCTGGCCGCGATGAACCTGACAATCGGCAACTGGAGTATCTCCGAAGTCCGAATGGAAGCCGTTACGGCCTGGGGAACAACAGCGACGTCTGGTTCCGGACGTTGCGCGATCGGCAATATGCGGCACAGGCCGACTTGCTGGTTCCCATTCGGCTGTTTGGAAGTTCCTTTGCGTTCAAGGCTGGTGGAATGATGCGCTCGAAAGTGCGCGCCTTCGACGCGAAGCTCGTTTCGTTTAATCCGCGAACGGGAAACGATGTTCCCGACGATCTCGTGTACTTGCCGCCCGAGCTGCTGTTTACGCCGGAAAACGTTGGTAGTTATCTGAATCTGACATTCCCCGGCCAAGTGGCCCAGCCATACGATGCGGACGAAACGTTGATGGCCGCTTATGGAATGCTGGACCTGCAAATTTCGCGCTTGCGAATAGTGGCGGGAGCGCGCATGGAAGACTGGAGCATCGATCTCTTTGACGGTGGCCGAGCCCGTTTCGCCCGTGGCGATTCTGCCGTGATCCCGCTGCTCAAGCGCAACAAGGACATCCTCGCCTCAGCAAATGCCACGTTCGCCGTATCCGACCGCATAAATTTTCGGGTCGCTGGTTTCCAGAGTGTGGCTCGCCCGGACACGCGCGAATTGTCTCAGGACGAATACGTGGAAGTGGCCGGGAGTTGCTCGACCATCGGGAATCCAAACCTCAAGCGGTCGACCATCCTGAATGCCGATGCGCGACTTGAGTGGTACCCTAGGGCCGGCGAAGTGGTCTCGGCGAGTGGGTTTTTCAAGGACTTCAAGAAGCCAATCGTTCGCGTGGTGCAAGGGCGCAACGGTTGCACCAATAGCTTCGAGAATGCCGAATCAGCGCGCAGTTTCGGTGCTGAATTTGATTTTCGTCAGGATCTGACGTACCTGCCGGGGCCCCTGTCCCAACTCTCTATGGGTATGAACTTCACGTACGTGGAAACAAGCGTCGTGATTGCGCCGCAGTTTGGCACGTATGCGGCCGATTTGCAGCTCGAAGGCCAATCGCCCTATATCGCCAATGGCAGTCTGTCCTATCGCACGCGCGGTGGAGCATTCAATGTCACGCTACTCTACAACCAATTCGGAGACCGCATTGTGCGTTACGGCTTCCGCAGTTCAGGCGGCGTCAACGCAACGCAGGGTCCCAATATCGTGGAACGAGGCCGCGGAACCCTCGACGCCAAGTTGCAACAGGCCATTGGAAAGCGCGTCACAGTCACGTTATCCGGCAGAAATCTTACCAACGTGACGACGCAATTTTTCCAGAAGGTGAAAGTCGGAGAGGTTGACACAGCCTTCTCCAAACCGGGTTACACACTTCAGCTGGGTGCCAGCCTTGCGCGCTAGCGGATGGTCTCGCGTTGTCAACCTGCTGAGCGCTGCAGTGCTCTGCGCCGCTGGTGCCTGCAAAGACACCAGCGGACCGGTGTCGAGTGTCCCTGCGCCCAGTGAGCTCAGCGCCGACGCGTTAAGCCTGTCGACGGTCCGTGTCTCGTGGCGGCCCGCGTCGGGTGATGACATCAGCGGATACGAACTGCAGCGTCGTGCTGATCTAACTGGTGAGTTCGAAACGCTGGAGGCCGCATTGCCAGCCGATGCAGCGAGCCGGCTTTCGTACTTTGATACCAAGGTCGAGCCAAACCGCTACTACGGATATCGCGTGCGTGCGATATCCAGGCTCGGCGGGCGTTCTGCGATGTCCAACATTGCCGGCGCCAAGACGGCGTCGATGCCGGGCCTTCGTATTCAGACCACGACGGCATTTGCCACCGCCGAGTCCCTCGATCCGGACGGCTACACCGCGGTGATTCGCGGTCCAAAGGACACCTCATCCGTTGCGGTGGGAGTCAATACGGATCGGCTTGTTTCTCCGGTGACCAAGGGATCGTATTCGATCGTCCTGCGTGGCCTGGCGAGTAATTGCGCATTCACCAGCTCGGCCGACTCAATCAAGTCGGTGACCGTGTCGGACGACGGTACACGCACCGTGACTTCCGTCGCGTTTGCGGTAAGTTGCCGCGATCCGCGCAAGGCCAGCATTGTTGTAGCGCTCACCACCAACGGGGATTCACTCGACGCGGACGGTATCATCGTCACAACGTCCGGCCTGATCAAGGATGCCGGCGTTCCCGCCAATGAACGCGTGTACTTCGAATTTCGTACGTTGTCCAACGCAAATGGCGTCGTGCGGTTCGACAATCTGCGTCCGGCCGAGTACGAAATTTCGATGGCGGACATCGACCCTCCGTGCGTCTTGGCGGGTGAACGAAAGCAAACGATTCAACTCAAGGCTCTCGCCATCGACACCGTGCGATTCGCGTTGACCTGTCGAAAGCCGGTCGTTCCGGTCGATACGGTCGGGAAACCCTTGATCTTGCGTCACGTGTGGTCGGCGCAAAGCGCGCGGCCGGGGGATAAGGTTTCACTGTTGACGTCACTGGATTTGCGGGCACAAGCCGCGCAACAGGCGTCCGGTGTCTCAGCCAACATTCAGTTTGACAATGCCGTCGTGCGCTACGACAGCGCGCGAAGTGTACGCTCGTTTGACCTCACAACGGTGAATCGTCCGCAGCCAAACATTCTGGCTCTTGCGGCCACCAACACCGACGGCACGGGTCTGACCGGTGACATTCAAATAGTGCGCACCTGGTACACGGTGGTCGGTGCCGTCGGCTCCAGCGTCCGAACGTCTACAACCTTGTCAGAGGTTTTTGCACCGCCGCTTGTCGCAATCGTGAGCAAGGTCCGAGTAGAAGAGGGCACGTTGAATATTGCAGCGGGGGGCAGTCCGCAGAATCAACTGCCCACGGCTGTCGTAACCGGTCCAACAACCGGAACCGCCGGGACGAGCGTGTCGTTCTCGGGAGCACAATCCACCGATCCTGACGGCACCGTCGCTTCATTTGCGTGGAGCTTCGGTGACAATACGTCAGGAACTGGCGCGAGCGTTACCCACACGTACGCGGCGGCCGGCAGCTACACCGTGCGACTCACGGTGACCGATAACGTTGGTGGCACAGCGACGCGCGATCTCGTGATCGTGATTGCGACAGCCGGTGGGCCTGGGCCCGCGACCGGAACGGTGTCCGGCAGTGTGATTTCTCCCACGGTCGGACCGTTAGCCGGTGCAACCGTGACGGTGAATGGCAGCGCAGCCGTCACCACCAATTCCACCGGCGCGTTTACGGTGCCCAATGTGGCCGTTGGTGCAAAGACGGTCACGGTTTCCAATTTGCCGGCGGGCTGCACGGCGCCCTCCGTGCAGACGGTGACGGTAGCCGCGAGCACGACGGCAATTGCGACATTCTCGGTGACGTGCACGACGGGCGGTGCAACCACCGGAACGATCAGCGGACGGGTCACCCGCGCGAGCGACGGCAGCGGCCTTGGATTCGTGCGCGTCGTGGTGCAACCGACGGGCGGATCGACGCCGACGTTTGTCAACACTGGCGTGGACGGTTCGTATGCGGTCGCGAATGTGCCAATTGGCACGGGTGCAAACGCTGGTGCCGGATCGGTCACCGTGTCTGATTTGCCCAGTGGGTGTACGGCCCCTGCGGCCTTGCCCTACAGTGGTTTGACCGCGGGAGGCACGGTGACACGGGATGTGACCGTCACCTGCGCAACAGCGACTGCGGGAACCGTGACTGGTACCGTGACACGTAGCACCGGAGGCGCGTTGTCGGGTGTGTCGATCACACTCACGCCCACCGGCGCTGCGGCGCTTCCGGTGGTGACGACGAATGCCACGGGTGTGTACACGGTACCAAGTGTGCCGGTGGGTGCCGGTTCGATAACCGTGAGCGGTTTGCCAACGGGATGCACCAATCCGGGCGCGCAGGCCTACACGGGGGTCACGGCGGGCGGGTCGGTGACCAGGAGCATTGAGGTCACCTGTCCTGCTGCGGCGCATACGTATCCACTGACCGCAACCTGGGGGGCGATTACGAACACGGGCCCGACGGGTCGGCAAGTGACGTTGACGTTTGCCATTGATATGGGCGCAGCACCGGGCCGACCAGATATCGACGGAGCCAATGCCGATCCATTGGCGGCCTTGGCATTCAACATGTTCTACAACGGGGTGGGCCTGGATTGGACGGCGCGCACCGGGCTTTCGCCCGACGAATTTGATTTGGTCGTGGTGAACGAGTCAGCGCAGGGAACCGCCGGTGCGCGAATTGCCGTAGCCGTGACCAGCACCAGCGGCGCGACGAAGACCGGCAACATCCAACTGATACGTCTCACTTTCAACATTGGAACCGGTTTTAGTGGCGCCATCGTACCGACCGTGACCGTCACCGAAGCACTCGCCAATACGAATACCACCGGCGTCATCACGACGAGTGTGATTGTGCAAACCGTGCCAACGCTCAACATCCCGTAACAATCCCTCCTGCGCGGGCCTCGTTGTCTACGCGCAGGAAGCACGTTCGCACGGTGGCGTTCACACGCGAACAGTCCGCACCTTGTTGCACACGTGTGTTTCATTCGAAGAAGTGTTTTGTGCGGTAGCCATGTGAAATTCGGTGACGTACCATGCACCAAACCGTGACGAAATTCACGCCACACGGTACACGCCAATGTCGTCAATCGTGACGTGTGCGTCCGATGTTCTGCGCTTCACCGCTGCACAGGTCTTTCCCTACGCGCGAACACGAAAACGGCAAAGCTGGTGAAAACCAGCGACGCAAAGCCACGAGGCTACAACACGACACACAGGGTGAACCGCCATCTGCGCTTCACTGCCAATGCGGCCAACGTGTCATGTCATGCCGGTCGGGTCACCGAACACACGAGACGGAACGGACCTCAACCCGCTTTCCCTGGAAGAGGTAACAAATGAAAGGTGTTATGCACTACGGCCGGCGCATTGCGTCGCTCGCCAGCGCGACCGCGCTCTTCGCGCTCGGCGCTTGTTCAGAAGGCACTCCCGTGAATGTCGCACCAGTTCTTCCTGGTGCTCCCGCCATTCCCGCTCAGTATCGCGGTGCCGCGTTTATCATGGACGTCAGCGCGCTGAAAAAGACCGTCAAAATCACCGCGCCAACGGCCGGCATTACCAATCGCACCAGTGCAGCAAACCTCAATCTGAATGCGCAGGACGCACAACTGTCGCTGCTCGGTGGTGACGTCGTCGATTTGACGGCGACCAACTTTATTGCGGGTGCCGTTGGTGCGTCCGTGCCGGGCAAAGTGCTCATCACGTTCGACCTCACGGTCAACAACAAGCTGGCCGGTTTGAACCTCATTACCCCGACGTTCCCGACTCCCCCCGCTGGTGCGTCAGGGGTGCAGGCGTTCCCGTTCGAAATCTCCGTCACCACCACATCTGGCAGCGTTGGCACGAACGGCAACGAAATCATCGTCGTCTCACCGCGCTTCGGCGCCGTGGTTGCCAGCAACGATTGGAATGGTTCACCGCACAACTTCTTCAACGACATCGGTTGCCTTGCCACGTCGAACGACTGTTTCCGTTTTGAAGAGTTCGCCACCATTGGACCGCTCGGCGCGTCCGCTGCGCAGTCGGTTGGCTTCCTGATCGATCCGACTGTCGGTGACTTCCGCGTGAAACTGATTCTCGCGGCCGATCTCCAGTCGACGGTCACGCCGAATCCGACCACGGTGACCGGCACCGTTGGTTCCAACATCGGTCCGCTCAACAACGTGTTGATCAACGTGTCCGGCGGATTCTCCGGCAGCTCGAACGCGAGCGGTGTGTATTCCATCGCGAACGTGGCGTCCGGCGCAAACAAGACCATCTCGGTCAGCAATCTCCCAGCGGGTTGCACGCTTTCACCAGCTTCAATCATCGTCACGCTGCCTGCGGGCGGAACGTTCACGCAGAACTTCACCGCCACGTGCGCTGTCCCGACCGGTACGATCACCGGAACGGTCACCAGCGTGCAGGGTGCGAACCTCAGCGGCGTGACCGTCGTTGTGACTCCAACTGGCGGCGCGGCACTCGCTTCGGTTTCCACCAGTGCGGCGGGCGCGTACACGCGTACGCTGGTTCCGACCATTCCGGCGAACGGTGGCATCACGATTGGCAACTTGCCTGCCGGTTGCGTGAACGCCAGCCCGTACGCCTACACCGGCGTCACCACGGGTTCACTGACGGTCAACATCGTCGTCAACTGCCCGCCGGCTCCAGTGACGTATCCGCTCAGCGCGACATGGGGCGCCATCACGAATACGGGACCGACTGGTCGCCAGGTTACTCTGGAGTTCGCCATTAACATGGGTGGGGCGCCAGGACGCCCGGACATCAACGGCAGCGCTGCTGATGATCTGGCTGGTATTTCCTTCGGCCTTTCGTACAACGGCGTCGGACTCGACTACATCGCCCGCACGCTGACGGGTGTGGGTGGTGAGTTCGACCTTGGTGTGGTCAATGAAACCAGCGCCGGAACGGCGGCTGCTCAAGCCAGTGTGGCCGTAGCCAGCACCTCTGGCGCAACCGTGACCGGTAACCAGCAGCTCATCCGCCTCACGTTCAACATCGCGACCGGGTTCTCCGGCACCATCAACCCCACGCTGCTGGTCACGGAAGCGTTGGCCACGACGTCGCTGATCAACGTCACGAGCACGGTGGCCGTGGTCGCGCTGCCGTCGCTCATCATCCCGTAACTCTCGAACTTCTCGTCGGTCACCGTCGGTGCGTGGACACTCCACGCACCGACGGGTGACGACGTCCCAATATCCCAGGAGATTCGCTTCCATGCAGTCTAGAAATTTCACATTCCGGAATGCCGCGCTGGGTTTCGCGACGCTCGGGATTCTCGCCGCGTGCGAGTCGTCCGATCCAGTACGGGCCCCTCAGGCTGAACCCGCTCGGACAGCGCTCAGTCTCGAGGTGTCCAGTGCGAACGCCGTCGGCGGCCAACGCATCGCGGTGGCGCTGACGAACACGTCAACCGACAATATCGGTGGCCTGCAGGGATTCCTGCGTTTCGATCCATCCAAACTCCGCTATCGCGGCCAGTCCCGCGAGGTTCCAAGCACGCAAATTGCCTTGGTAAACGACAGGAACGCCGATCGTGGCGAATTGCGTCTGGCCGTGCTGGACGTTACCGGCATCGATCATACGCTGCCCCTGGTGTTTGAGGTGATGAGCGCCGGCTACACGTCATCGTTGTCCTTCGAGATGGAAGAGGCAGCCAGCAACTCCTCGCCCGTCAAGCTGCTGAACATCACCGTCGGGCGCGGCGTGTACACGAACGCCGCACTCGGTACGGGCAATGCGTCACATCTTTCCGTTCAGGACTGGGCCAAAGTCGTGGAAGTCATGGATGCTTCCGTGCTGAATGGCAAGCCGTCCATGGATCCGGGCGAAGTGCGCAACGGTCTCAAGTTCGGAGACACCAACTTTGATGGCAACGTCACGCTCGCTGACGCGCTGTACATCATCAACGTCTCGGTAGGTCTGAACGAAATGATCATTGGCACCGATGGCACCGGGCCCAGTGGCGATCGCGATGCCGTCGTGTCGGGCAACGTGCTCCCGTTCAACGCACCAGGACTCGGCGAAGTCGGTGATGCATTGCCACCAGGACTGGAAGGCAACGGCACGCGCCTGATCACCCTCGGTGACGGCGTTGCGCTGATCAACGAGTTCGTGGGAATCGATCAGCTGGTCGTCGGCGAAATCATTCCCGGCCGTCCGTTGGCCCCCGCCAGCAACCGTATTGTGGTGACGGGCAACATCTCGACCAACACTACGTGGAACAACACGAACATCTATGAGTTGTCGGGCGCCGTGAACGTGACGGGTGGTGCAACGCTCACCATTGAAGCCGGTACGCGCATTGAAGGTCAGCAGGGCTCAGGCCCGGGTGTTGGCGGCGCGGCGCTCTTTGTCGGCCGGGACGGGATGATCAATGCGGTGGGCACTGCGTTACAGCCCATTGTCATGACCTGCGTCGGCGCCACGAAATTCAAGGGTTGCTGGGGCGGCCTCACGATTCTCGGCAACGCGTCGCTGAACGATGGCGCGTTGACCAGCCCCGCCATTACCAGCCGTGGTACGGCCGGCGGATGCCGTGAGAAGCAGGCCGAAGGACCGTCAGGCTTCCTGTACGGCGGCTGCAACGACAACGACAACAGTGGTACGCTCAAGTATGTCCGCATTGAGTACGCCGGCTTCCGCTTTACGCCGACCAACGAACTGAACGGTCTGGCGCTCAACGGCGTTGGCCGCGGCACGACGCTGGACTACATCCAGGTGCACGCCGGCCTTGATGACGGCATCGAAATGTTCGGTGGCACGGTGAACATGCAGCACCTGGTGCTGACCGCCAACTCCGACGACTCCTTCGATTACACCGAAGGCTGGAACGGCAAGGCGCAGTTCGTCATTGTACAGCACGATTCGCTGGACAGCGACAAGGGCTTCGAGCAGGACAACTATGAGTTCGCGAACGACGCGACGCCGCGTGCGACGCCGCAAATCTACAACGCTACCCTCGTTGGCAAGGCGTTTGTGACAAGCACGTCAGGAGCGCCGGGGAACAACAGCGTCGGCGGACTGCACGTACGTCGCGGAACACGCCCGAAGCACTTCAACTTCCTCGTGCAGAACTTCCCGTTTGCACTCGACATCGACGACGCGTCGACGTGCGTGGACTGGAACACGGCAACGGGTTTCGAATTCAAGAATTCAATTTTTGCCGCCAACACCCGGTTGGACGCGAGCGACACGCCAGACCCGGCGTGCGAAGCGAACGAATCGGCCGCGATTCTGCTGGCTGGCTCGAGCAACACGAACGTCGCTACCAGCCCATTGCTCAGCCCGCTCAATGTGATGGTGCCCGACTTCCGTCCGGCCTTCGGCACCGCCACCGGTGGCGCGACGCCCCCGGCTGATGGGTTCTTTGACGTGACGGCCACGTTCATTGGCGCGGTCGCGCCCGCGAACGCAAACAAGAGCAACATCCCGTGGTACGCCGGCTGGACGCGCGGCTGGGCGACGGCTTCAACGCCGTGATCCATCCGCGGCGCAAGCCGCGTTGCACTGATTGAATGGTGATGGTGCAGTCTGGAACGGGGGTGTGCGCAATTGCGCATGCCCCCGAATGTTTTTTGATCTGACCAATCTCACGCGAATTTCCGCGTGCGTGTACCGATTCGGTTACAGCACGGCGCACGGGGACGAGCAGCCTTGCCTCCGCCCCAAAGCACGTTCAATTGGAGATGGTGAAACTTCGATCATGAAACGCTCCCGCATCGCTCGCCACCTTCGGCTCGCAGCTCTTCTCGCGGTTGCTGCGGTGCCCGGCTGTGAAACGCCCAGCGGCATCTCCGGTGGCCGGCAGCCGCCGTATCTGGCGGTGCTGGTCTCGGTGGACGCACCCGCCGAGGTCACTTCGCGCGGCCCGTATCGTTTTCGGGTGCGTGAGATGTCCGGTACGTTGAACATCGACACGACGTTCACCGCCACGCCCAAAGACACCACGATTCTCTCGGTGCCGGCCGCGTCGTATCGCATTGATATCTCAGACGTCCCTCCAACGTGTGGCGTGCGCGACGGCACGGCGCAAGCCATCGTAGTGCCACCCAACACCAATACGTCGCTGGTGCGATTCGCCATCAGTTGCGCACCGGCACTGGTGGTCGCCGCCTACACGGACGGCGTCAAGCCCGACTCGGATTTTGTCCTCACCGTGAAAGGTGCGGCGGGCAATCAGTACGCGACCGTGATTGCTGCCAACGATACCGTCCGCATTGATGGACTACCCGCCGGCCGCTACGAGGTCAATCTTCGCCATGTCGCGTCCAATTGCGTCATTACCAGTGATGGGGGTGAGCAGGTATCCGTCAACATTGCGCCAGCCGGCGGGGCATTCGTGCCGTTTCGCATCGTGTGTGCCGATGTCACACGACGACCGCGCATCGTACAACTCTCCGGCAGTTATTCCGAAGGGTCCATTGGATATCTCATCCGCGCCACCGATCCGGATAAAGACATTGAACGCATCTTCGTGGATATCACGGATTGCAATCGTCGGAGCGTATTGCCGACAGGCGGACGCCGGCGCGGCGGATTCAGTGGCGCCATAAACGTTACGTTGAAGGATACGGCCGTTATTGTGGGCGGCTACGATCTCGAAGTCTCCGATAATCTGTTGGCAAATCGGTGCCTGGCCGCGTGGGTTGCAGACGAGCGGGGGAATACCTCCGAGTTCGTTGAAGTCCCGCTTCCAAAGCGCGACGCACTTCGCAGTCCAATTGCAAACAATTTCAATGCGCGCACTAATGGCACGGTGAGTGTGTCGATCAGTGGTGCATTCAGCGACCCGAATGGCGACTACGTCGGCGCGTTTGCGGTGTATGTGTTGCGCGACGGCGCCATTTCCCTTCCCGATGGACAGCCAGACAGACTGGTCGCACAGCCAGCAGGCATTATCGGCGCAACCGTTCCGGAACTGCCACTCGGCATAGGCTTTGGCGCCTGGAACGACTACCTGGGTGCCGTTGTCTACCTCATTGACAAAGCCGGAAACTTCACGCGATTGCAGGACATGGACTTGTTCCGATAGCGAATCAGACTGTAGCCACCGCTCGCAGTCGGTACGCTATTTCACGCGGACCACGTACACCCGGGCATCCGCAAATCCAACCGCACCGCCGGACGCCGACAGCATCCTGAACGTCGCCGCACCACCGCCGGCGGTGCGCGTCAGCATGAAGTAATTGCCCGATCCCGACAGGGATTGTGTACTGGCATCGATGGGTAGCGGCGTGACGCGCAACGGGGATACGCCCCCATTCAGGTTATTCATGGCATCGCGCATAGCCCAACTGCTGTACTGGAATCGCGCGCCCAGGCCCGCGACCGTTGTATCCGCAAAGTTGGCCACCAGAAACCCCGGCAGTATTTGCTCGAACGGAACGCGGGCACGCGCCACCAGATTGGCAATGTCGGTTTCGGGACCTGCAACAAGCGCTCGCGTAAATGCACGCGCATTGCCATTGGAATACTGATCGATGGAGTAACGCACCAGTGCCCAGGCCGCACCCCGCGGTGCGAGTTGCGATCCCGCCAGTTCGCTGACGGGTGAGGCCAGGTCGGGCCGCTGCATCCAGAAACGAAAACGCAGCAAATTCTGACGGAAGAACGAATCGAAATCGTCGAGATCGACCAGCACGTTGTTCCACGTCAACCGCCGGAAATCAGTGAAACCCCGTGCTGCCCGACCCACGGCTTCCTCCGCGAAGTGTGACAACCCTTCGTTCAGCCACGTGACTTCGCGCTGGCTGGTGGACGGCGCCGTTTGGCGAACGCCCTGATTAATCATGTGCTGCAATTCGTGCGCCGATGTGCCGCGCGACGATTCGCGGGCGGTGGACACAGAGAACCGGTTGCCATTTACCAACCCGTTCGGATCGGGCACCAACAAGTACAGAATTTCCTGTTCATTGCTGGCGGTGCAGCTGTAACCTTGCGACGGAAGCGATCGCGCCAGAAGATCGGCCGAGTGAAAGAAGCCACCCGCGTAGCCCAGTGAGCCCGTGGGTGTCAGTTTGTTGATTTCAGGCGTGAACAGAATGGTGATGCGGCCGTCCGCATTGACATCAGTCGGGTTGCCAAACCACGATGCATCCGTCGGATAAATGACCGTGTCAAATTCGTTGGCCATCTCACCAAAATCGCTCTCGCTAAACCCGCCCGGTGGTGACGCCACATCCTGCACAATCGTAGCCTTGCTGCCAATCGCCTTCACCGCGGCACGCACCGTCTGAAAGTTCGTACAGAGATTGCTGCTGGCTGCATTGCCAACGCGATAGATCAGTGTGTCGCCGACCCTTGCGGCAGCCGAACGTGCGGCGCCACTGGGTGAACGTGCCAACTGTATCGCGCGCGACGCGGCTCCCAGCGTAGAAATTGAATGCGGAGCCAGCTGCATCCGTTCGGTGCGTCGCAGGCGATCTTCGAATGTAGCACGGAATTGCATTTCGTCCTGGCGTTCTGCCCGCCGCATGGGTTCCCATTCGGCCGGAACAGTTGCCGATCGCGCTGCAGCCAAAGACGTGCCAAGTATCGCGCTGACGGAATACGGTTGCAGGTTGTCCTGCGTCGCTGCGGCATTCGCGGTGATGAACAGATGTTCGCTGGCCTCGGTGTTCGACGCGAGGACGATACACGCCACGGTGGCGCTTCCGCTCAACATTTTCACTTCACCTCGCTGCAACGACAGCGGCGTACTGCACGGCTGTTCACCAGGTGGTGCAGACGCCACGTCACCGCACGCAGAGGCGGTCGCGGCGCACAACAGCATCAACGCAAGTTTTCGCATGTACAACTATCAAATATCCGGGTAAACGATGTAAGCCGCGTCGCCGGTTTGTTACAGCTCCGCATCATTCCTGCGACACCCGCAACCCTTCAGACCAAAAGCGCTGACCGGTTACGGAAACGTGACGCGCACCGGAACCAGCGACCCTGTGTTCGAACCCAGACCAAGTTGTCCGGTGCTGTTGTCACCCCAGCACCAGATTTCACCGGTCGCGGTGGTCACGCCACAGGAGTGCGACCCACCCGCAGAAAGTCTGGCAAACACTTGACCGCCCGACACCAATTGTGGTGCGACCGCGTCGTTCTCAGTGCCATTGCCGAGCTGTCCCGCATAGTTCGCACCCCAACAGTAGGACGCACCGGTCGTAGTGATGCCGCAGGTGTGGTAGGTGCCCGCGTCCAGAAACGCGAACGTCAGACCGCCACTGACCTGCACGGGCACAGCGTGAACAATGCCCGGTACGAACCCCACCTGCCCATAAACATTCGCGCCCCAGCACCAGGCTTGCCCATTTGCCTTGAGCCCGCAGGTGTGTTCGCGTCCGGCCGTGATCTGCGCGAACACGTGCCCGCCAGCAACAGCCACAGGTGCTGGTCGGTTCACACTAAAGGTTCCGTCGCCAATCTGTCCGGCGCCGTTTCCGCCCCAACACCAAATTTGGCCAGCGGCCGTCAGCCCACACGTATGTGCAAGCCCTGCAACCAATTGGCTGAACGTGTGGTTGCCCTGCACGCGGCCAGGAATCGGATGTCCAAGGGCCGAGCTGGCATCACCCAGTTGGCCAGCTCCGTTTTCCCCCCAACAGTGCGCAGCACCCGCGCCATCAAGTCCGCAGGTGTGCCCCGCTCCAAGCGCGAGTTGGCTGAACGTGTGTGATCCAGATACAGCAATCGGCAAGCGCCGCTGCGATGCAAACGGACCGGTTGTGCCGTCGCCCAACTGACCATACGGATTCCATCCCCAGCAGTACGCCTGCCCGGAACCACCAAGGCCGCAACTGTGGTAAACGCCGGTGAACAGCGATGCAAAGTTGGGCGGCGTCCCAAGCGTCGTGGGGCTCAAGCGGTTGTTGTTGGTTCCGTCACCAATCTGCCCGTACAAGTTGTAGCCCCAGCATGCGGTCGCACCCGACGTCGAGAGCGCACAGGTATGTTGCACCCCGGCCGTAACTTCTGCTGCGCCTCCCGCGACACCGCAAATGGACAGCAGAATTGCTTGCGCAGTATCCGCAACCGGCACGAACACATCGACCGGGTCGGGAACGCTGCATCCAGCCGGCAAATTGCTGGCATACACCTGGTTCGGGCCCACAGGCGCCGTTCCAAACGAGAAGAGACCCAAGGCTATGGTCTGCACCGTTTGTGGCAAGCGAATGGTGTTCACGTTTATGCCAACAAACGCACCGCTCAGCTGCGAGCTGAACACCCGCCCGATGATATTGCCGGGTATCGCCGGCGGTGGTACCGGAGCGGGCGCGGTCCATCCAGAATGCCACGGAATTGATGCTTCGGGAGAAGTGCTGGCGAAACTCAAGGCGCCGAGAAAATTGCCTTGCGGATCAAACCAGCCATCCGCCGGTGGTGCGACGCTTGGCAGCGCCGCTGTGGGGCGTCCGTCAAGTGTTATGAGTTCGCTCGGGCCCTTTACCAGCGCTTGCACCTGCGCGGGTGTTGCGACCACTTGATTGGCATTCGCCGCGTCCAGTATCCAATCGCGCTCCACGTTCGGCGATGCATAGGTCGAGCAGTTGGTCGGGTCGGCGTCGACATCACCAATGAACCCGGTGCTCGCAAACATCGAATTGGATATGCGGAGCGCGCCGCTACCGATTAGCGCGCAGGTTGCGGCATCATCTATGTCGACCGCTACGGCCGCGCCATGCAACAACACATTGCGAAACGTTCCGGCCGAACCACCAGCCAACGAAATCGCCGCGGCGCTGGCACCGGCTGCAGGGCCGCCAACCGTCAATACCGAAAGATTGAAGATTTGCGGAGCACTGCGCGGTGAGTTGTTCGACTGCGCGTTCGTCCCGTTCTCACCACGAATGGCACTTGCACCAAAACTGGAGTTGGCGGGATCCACCTGCATAAGCAAATACTGTGCCTTACCCACCCAGCCACCCGTCCAACGCAAGGCGCTGCCGCCGTTCGCCGTGTAAACCGTGTGTCGCAAGTTTGCGCTGCCCCCAACAATCGAGATGCCTTCCGACAGCCCTCGATTTAACTGCACGAAATCAATGACCGTCCCGTTTCCGACACCGGCAAGACGCAACCCTTCCTGCGCGGCGTATTCAATGCGCACGTAGTGCAGTACTCCGCTACTGTCGGTTGCATCGCATCCGCCAAACAAGCCGCCGGCCTTCGAGTCCGTTTGTTCGAGACATCCGGCTTGACCGTTACCGCGCGCGGCGGGACTCGTGTTTTGTCCGAAGTTGATGGGCGCGAATCCGTGTATCGTCAGCCCAACCCAGCAACCGGGAAAACGCGCGGCGCCTTTGCAGGTGAACACCACTGGCTGAAGTGGTGTGCCGTTCGCGACGATACGTGCCGTGCGCGGCACCACAATGCTGGTGCCGGCCGCCGACTCTATACGCGTGCCTGGCTCAATCTCAAGCGTGGCGTGCGGCGCGAGCGCTACCGTCCCGTCAATCTCGTACACGTTATTGTTCGTCCAGCGGCCGCTCGGTATCAGCGTATTCGCCGGGATCACCAATCGGTGAGTCGGCATAACAGCATCAGGCCGGATGGGTGGCGCGCTCATCGTCGCAGACCGAGGCGACAGGGCGAGCACTATGCTGAGAGTAAGCGCGACGGCGAACGAATTCATGATACTGGCTCGGCGGGAGTGGATGCCATAGCGTACCTGGCGCATGTATCGTCCGATATGTGGTTCGCGTACCCTGTGCGTAACGTCACGTATCGCGCGCACCGCGATTGCGCTGTGATTGTGCAACCGGGCGCGACTGTAGCCGATAGTTGTCAATTGCATCGCGCAAGCATACCGTATCAACGCACGACGACTTCACTCCGAAAGCGCTGCGGCGTCCCGAAAATGAAAATTCTGCAACTACGGCACGACCAGTGAACCGGGGCCTACGACTACAACGCTGGCCGCAATATTGACCAAGCCGGAGCTGGAGCCGAGCGCGCCAATCACGGTAACCTGCGGCGTTATCGTTCCTTGAAAACCAGCCGCAATACCAAACGATAAACGAACCAGCGAGAACGCGCCGGTCCGGGTCGCTCCAGTCGAGCTCGCAATCGCTCCCCGAAGTATTGTGTTCAAGGAGAACGGATTGACGTCACCGACGGTGCCCAGATCAAATTCTGCTGGCGAAAGCAACGCGCGTGAAATCCAGTTCAGGCCCGTTCCGTCATATCGAACATCGAATTCAATTGCGGCGAATGAATCTGCATTTGCCCCATCAACCGCCAAACTTCCCGGCGCCGAACCCATATCAATCGCGAACGTCAATGTGATCTGGCGTCCCGTCGCCCCGCCGGCTGTAATCGGTCCCCAGGTCGCAGTGAGCGGATAAGTGACCGGCGGCGCCGCGCACGTTATCACGATGTCGCGCACCAGCCCGCCAACCGTCAGTCCCGTGTAGGAAACGGGCCCGGGATTGGTGCAATTCGAAGGAAGGTTGGCAATCGCCAACGCGCCGGTTGACGGCGAAGCCGGTACGTTGGCCAGGACGAACGCACCATCGGCAAGGGTGATGGTCGTCGGCGTTGGCGAAGCGCCGGTTGGAACGGCCGAAACAGTCACACCAGCTATTCCACCACCCAGGCTCGACGTGATGACGCCGCTAATCGCACCCGTCGGAATCACGCAGGTCAACGCAATATTCACGGTGTGCGTGTTGCCCGCGATCACCGTCAGTGGGGGCAATGGCGGCACCGCACATCCCACCGGCACATTGCTCAGCGTAATCGCTCGCACTCCCGGCGCAACGCTGGAAACGGAGTACACGCCGCTGACGCCGCTCACTCCGAAGGACCCCCCGGACAAACTGACCTGAACGCTTCCGATTGCCCCGATGTTCGATGTGATGGTTCCCGTCACCGTTGCTGGCGCCGGAGGAGTCACCGCCTGCAAGTCGGCGGCGAGAATCACTTTCACGCGGAATTCGCTGACCGTTGGATCGATGAGAAATCCCACCTGTCGGGCAGCTGACGCACCAAGTGGCGCGATGTTGCCAAACGATTCATAGCGAAAACAATCAGTGGCCGTCGAGGTACAACCGACATCATTGAAAAAATTGTGCGGCGCGCCATCCCAGTGGTTGCTGTGCACCACCGAGCCGAAGCTCGGCGAGGTTACGATGACCACGTTGCCCCCCGCACCAACACCACCGGGGCTCTGCGTTACCGTCACTTCAATGGGGAAGGCCTGCAACCCCGAGACACCAGACGGCGGCGTGGGAAAGGTCGGGGTAACGAGTTGCACGCCCGCAAGTTTGTTCAGAATCTGCATGTCAAACGTGACCAGCACTTTACCTGGTACCTCAGCACCGAGTGCTCCCGCCACGTAGCCCGCAACCACAAGATCAACCGCGTCACCACCAAGCAATGAGAACGCGGCGTCGCGATTGTCTGCCTGGAACAGGAAACGTGCATTGGAAATCGGTTTCGCCACTCCGGCCGTCGGGGCCGAAACTTTGACCGACCGGGCACGCGTGCTCACATCGAGGATAAATGCCGCCCCTCGATACGGCGCAGGTATTGCCGGGTTCTCCGGGAAAACGGGCGCGATCGGATCTGGCGCCGGCAACGCGCACGCTGCAAATGCGACCAGTAACACGCCGAGGCACGTTGAGCGTCGGAGCACCAAACGCGAAATGCGACGCATCATGTCAACGCGCACCGGGCGGGCGTGACAAGACCGGACATCACACACGGCAACGCGTTCGAAGGTGACGCGCCAATACACGAATCCGTGCCTGCCGCTCGCCGATCAGCCGCAATCAGGACGTTGACTTGAAAACCGGTTGTCGGAAAGTTCGGTCGCGCCGGTTGCATCCGGTCGCGAGGGGAGGGGCGCTCTGCCATAAGATCTGTATAATGGGCGCCCTCTGTAACAACCGGCTACATGCCTGTGTAACTACGGGGCAGACACCGCCTGCACATTCGCCGCCACAATCAATCTGACACGCAAATCCCCCACCGTTGGATCGACCAGAAACCCCACTTGCCGCGCCTGTGATGCCCCAAGCGGACCAATCGATCCGAACGGTTCGTAGCGAAAACAATCGTTCGAACTCCCGGTGCAATCCGTATCATTGAAAAAGCTGTGTGGTGCGCCGTCCCAATGATTGCTCGCGATGACCAATCCAAATCGCGGCGATGTCACGAGAATTTCGTTGCCAACCGCTCCGACGCCACCGGCACTGGTTACAACGGACACTTCAAATGGAAACGCCTGTACGCCACTCACGCCGGTTGGTGGTGTGGGGAATGTGGGCGTCACGAGTCGGATACCGTTCAGGCGATTGTGCAGCGTCAGCTCAAAGGTCACGAGAATCTTGCCCGGCACGACAACACCAATGGCACCAGCCACATAGTTCGATACCGAAACATCAATGACGTCGCCGCCAAGCAACGAAAGGTGAGCGGACGCCGTTGCCTGGACGGGCAGACTTGCGGCGGAAATTCGGCCCGGCAGGCTCGCCGTGGGCGGAGAAATCTTCACCGTGCGCCTCATCGTGCTGACATCAAGCACAAATGCTGCGTTTCGAAACTGCGACCCTCCAGCAGTGTTGCCTGGCATGAGTGGTTCGGGCGCGACGACGTTCGCCGACGAACAGCCAGCCAGCGCGAATGTCACCATGACGCCGCGTGTGCGGCGAAATACAGCAATGATGCCCAGCATGAATCCCTCTGCAAGCAAGTTGGCCAGGATCATTGTCGTCGCTCGCTGCGTCGCCACCGCACACTCGGAAATGTGCGCTGCCAATGATCACTCTCGCCGGCTTGACTGGGCTTCGAACCGTGACGTCACGTTCTGTGACAATGCAATCGTGATCGCCGGACGGCGCGGGACACGGCGAACGAGCCATCAATTGACAGATGTGACACGCCCTTGACCGTGTTGGTGCACGCGCGCCGACACTGTCGTCACATGACGGGCCAATGTTGTCACCCTGCGCGAGAATTCCCTCCGCGCCCACGCGGAGTCCGACC
>Ga0209181_10000273_pt1 | contig 96923 bp, 70 predicted proteins | sample MAT05_FD_187208 | JGI IMG/M metagenome (GOLD analysis project Ga0209181, IMG submission 187208) | Freshwater microbial communities from Lake Fryxell liftoff mats and glacier meltwater in Antarctica - MAT-05 (SPAdes) (version 2) | ecosystem: Environmental > Aquatic > Freshwater > Ice > Liftoff...
GTTTGGCAGGACATTGTTATTTCGGCTTCACCTACAATTTGGCTTTGGTTGGGGGTTGGACTCGTTCTAAAGAACTTTTTCTTAATGTCATCATCCTTTTTCTAATCGGCATTACCACCGGGCGGACGGAATTCTAATTCCAAACCTTCGCAAAGCCGCGGTCGTTGGCGGTAATTGTAAAAAAATATCAATACTTAAAAATGGACATCCTAAAATCATATTTCAATGGTATTTCAAAATTAACAGAGGACACCTGGAAAAATATTTTGCCATTTTTCAAGGAAGAATTTCTGTCCAAAAATGACTATTTTATTAGGGAGAATGAAATTGCCCGTAAAATTGCCTTTTTGAAGTCAGGTGTTGTTCGGGCTTTTTTTATCAATAATGAAGGCAAGGCGTATAATAAGCAATTCTTTGTTGGGCAGAGTATTATTGGTGCATATTCATCACTAGTGACAGGACAAAAAAATTTCATTGCACAGCAAGCATTGACAGATTGTGTTATTTACTCGTGTGACTATAAAATATTAACTGATCTTTATTATAAACATCCCGACCTTGAAAGATTGTCAAGAAAGATAGCTGAGTACTATTTCATAGAAAAGGAAAAGAAAGAATTAGAAATAGTATTATTAGATGCTTCACAGCGATACATTATTTTTCAAAAAGAGTTTCCTACTTTGGAACAACTCGTTGCTCAATTTCATATTGCATCCTATTTAGGAGTGTCTGCTACTCAGTTGAGCCGAATTCGAAACCAATTTGCATCAAAAAATAAGTAATGCCATTTCTTTACCTATGTAAATGACTTTTCTTTTTAGTTGCCGTTGCTTTGCAGCATCAATTAAAAAATAAAAGAAATGAAAAATAAATTATTGCCAAATTTCGCTTTGGCTAGCTTAGTACTTTTGTTAACCTCTTGTGCTATTCATCCAGTTGCATGGAAACCTGGTAAATTAACTCCTTTTGCAGGCACAACAAAGCTCAATGAAAAATTAGCTACGGTTTCTACAATTTCATTAAATGGATGGATGGGACCGGAAGACATCATTTTTGATAGTGAAGGAAACTTATATTGTGGAGTGCATAATAAAGATTTTAGCGATGGTAGAATTTTAAAAATAGACACAACAGGCAAAATTGAAGAATTTTATAATGCTGGCTCCTGGGTGGCTGGATTGCATTTTGACAAAGAAAAAAACCTGATTGCACTGAGTCACAGTGAAGGATTGATCAGCATAAGTACAAATAAAGTTGTAACTATTTTGGCTGATAAAGATGAAAAAGGGAACCGCTTTCTTATCCCCAATGGTTTAGATATAACATCAGACGGAAAAATATATTTTACAAATACTTCCGAAGTATCAGCATATAATATCAAGTACGGTAGAAAACTGATTTTAGAAATGATACCTCATGGTGGTTTATACTGCTACAATACAGAAACTAAAACTTTAAAAACGCTTATAAGCGGCACCTACTTTGGCAATGGGGTAGTGATTTCAAAAAATGAAGATTATTTATTGATGGTAGAAACAACTAAATACAGAATTTTAAAATATTGGCTTAAAGGGGCAAAAGTGGGAACAACTGAAACTTTTATCGACAATTTACCGGGGTTTCCAAATGGAATTTCAATAAGAGAAGATGGAACTTATTGGTTAGGGTTTACTACAAAAAGAAATGATGCTTTGGATAAAATACACCCCAAAGTTGGAATGAAAAAGTTTGTATATAGCTTACCAAATTTCTTACAGCCCAAAGCTGACAAGTTTGGAATGGTGATGCATATCTCGGCTAACGGAAGAATAATAGATTCATTCTTTGATACTAAAGGTGCCAAATTGTTCGAGGCTGGGTCTGTAAAGGAGCATAACGGATATCTGTATATTGGTGGCGATGTTATTCCTTATATTGGTAAATACAAATTGTAGTACAATGATAAATCAAGGTAATACAATCATCAATGTTCGTACAGGACAAAAAATGACATTTTTAAAAACCTGGTTGGAAACAAACGGTACGCATTTACAGATTGAATGTGTAACTCCGGTTACATTAGCAAGAGAACATTTACACATACACCCATTTCAGGAAAATCGATTTCAAATAATTTCGGGCGAATTAAGTTTTCAAATAGATGGTAAAATAAAAAAAGCCCAACAAGGCAATATTATATCTATTCCCAAAAACACCCCTCACGTATTTTGGAACGATGGAAATGTAGAAGCTGTCTATATTCAAGAGTTTTTTCCCGCCTTAAAAATTGACCAATTATTTGAAACTTTTTTTGCCTTGGCAAGAGACGGAAAATTAAATAAAAATGGAAATCCAAATATTTTTCAAGCCTCTTTGATCATGCTTCATTTTGAGAATGAATTACAATTAGTAAAACCAAGTTGGGTGCTTCAAAAATTTGTTTTCAAAATTTTAGCACCAGTCGGAAAACTTTTGGGTTACACCGCATTGTACATATAATTAAATATCGCACTAACATCAATAATTAAAAATAAACAAATTATGAAAATTAAAATAAATACAATCGTTTGCTTTCTATTTGGGCTGCTGTTTGCACAAGGTGTATAAGCTCAATCTGATAGCGTTGATGTTTTTTTAAAGAATGAAATGCAAAAAAGAAGGATACCTGGATTGCAATTAGCAATTGTTAAAAATGGGGAAATCATAAAAACAGGAAATTACGGATTGGCAAATGTACAAGATTCAATTCCTGTGGATAGCCGTACACTTTTCACTATTAACTCTATTACAAAAGCATTTACTGGTATAGCTATAATGCAATTGGTAGAAGCAGGAAAATTAAAACTATCATCACCTGTTTCTTCATATCTTAATGACTTACCTGATAGCTGGAAAGCGGTTACTATACAACAATTGTTATCACATACTTCTGGTATCCCTGACATAGTGGATGAAGTAGAAACAGTTTTAATATCACCCTTTAGTTTTGAAGAATCCTGGAAACAAGTTCAAGCTCTTCCTATGGCTTTCAAACCCGGTGAACAGTTTAGATATAACCAAACGAACTACCTGCTTCTTGGTCGAATCATTGACACACTAGGTGGAATGCCTTTTACTGAATTTATCACAAAAGGGCAGTTGTTAAAATCAAATATGCCCAATACAATCAGAGCTGGTTTTGGGGCTAATAAAGAAGTGATTATGCATACTGCTGGAGGGTACCAATACAAAAAAGGAAAGCTCACAAATATGTTTTTCTCGTTTGAATATCCTTTGCAAACTGCAGCAGGAATGAGCTCAACCGCCACAGAAATAGCTAATTGGGTGATTGCTTTGCAAAACAAACAATTATTGAACGAAGAAGCAAGTATAGATGCTCTTTGGACACCAGCTAAATTAAATAATGGAAGAATTGGTGGCTTTACCAGACTGTTAAATGGATATGCAGCAGGTTGGCCTATTGTAGCGAGACAAGAACACCCAGCTACTGCACCTGTTGGCGGTGGAAGGTCTGCTGTATTCGTTTATCCTAATGACAACCTTTCTATTGTTGTTTTAACAAATTTATTAGGCGGTTCGCCTGACGCATTTATTGATGAAATTGCTGGATTTTATATTCCCGACATGAAAGAATCTAATGGCTTTGGTCTTTCGTCTTCCATTAAATTAGTTAGGGCTGAATTAGAAAAATCTGGATATAATAATGCGATTACAGCATTTGAAAAAATCAAAAAATCAAATAAAACTTTTGAATTAAATGAAAATGAGGTGAATGATTGGGGATACAAACTCATTAAATATAAAAGGATAACAGATGCACTTGAGCTATTTAAATTAAATGTTTATTTATATCCAACAAGTGCAAATGCTTTTGACAGTCTTGGAGAAATTTATGCAGAACTGGGTAATAATACATTGGCTATTATAAATTATGAGCAAGCGTTTAAATTGAATCCTAAGAATAGTAATGCAGAAGAGCAAATAAAAATACTTAAAGCAAAGAAGTGAAATTCTTACGCATTTAGACACAATATTCAATTTGTAACACTGTGACGAATGGCGAACGTAAAACATCTAGCAGCAATATGGCGGATTTGGTGCTAAATTCAACATTTAGAAATCTAATGAACTTTAGTGCTAAACTTTTCTTGATTTATTTAAAACAGCCTTACTTGTAGGAATTAGCTTTTAATAACTATTATGAATTTTATATTCAACAATTCTATCAAGATATTTTTGGGATTACTAGTTACAATAATCCTTTTCCATTTTTCTATTATTATTAAAATTGTGCCCTACAACATAGCTTGGGGTGGAAGACTTCAAAACGATACCCAAATGTACATTTTTGAAACTATTTCAATACTCATAAATGCTTTTTTATACTGGGTTTTGTTAATGAAAGGTAACCTTATTAAGTACAGGTTTTCTCATCGGTTTATCAATATAACTTTATGGGTTTTCTTCACTATTTTTCTTCTGAATACAATTGGTAATCTTTTCGCAAAAACAAACTTCGAAAAGTTTTTCGCTATTTTAACAGGTCTCTTTGCTACATTATTGTGGAATATTATAATGCAAAAAAGAACAACGAACTGCTATCAAAAGTATTGCCGCAAGTGGGACGTTGTTGTGCGACCTGAAAAAAAAAGGTCTTGATTGAATTGTTTTATACGGGGGCTAAGCCGGGTGGTATGCGCAATCCGATAGCTATCGGATTAAATAAACGAACGTTAGAATCACCGTCGCCAGCAGGGAGCTTAGGGGTTTGACAAAGTTTTCAAGCTTCGGCCAAAACGGCAACGACATGAGTTAAACTGTTTTCAATTCAGTTTACGAGGATACCAAACATGTCCGTTGAATAGTTCGGCACTAACCCATCTCACTCATCCTGGCAACAGGGAAACCCCGTGTACCGCCCTGTACTAACAGGGCAGGCAACCTGTAAAGGGAGCTGTTGGGAGGCAGGAGTAAGATTGGGCAACAAGCGAACGGGTAGCGGTAATAGCTATCATAGGGGTTGAAACATTACCCTGCGGTGGAAACCGGCTGACGTGCCCATGGTCCGTTACGCATAAGAAAGATTGAAGAACTTCAATCCGATAGCTATCGGATTGGAGGGCAAACAAATGATCGCAGTTTATAAAAGGCAGGATTTTCCGGTTAATAAAAAGTCTGTGAATGCGGCATTCGGATCAGCAATGATCGTAAGGAAGCTTCTCTTGTTTATTGAGCAGGCAACACGGTAAGGAATATTTCCTTACACACACCTTATTTGCTAATTTGAAGCTACAAGGTATGTTATGCATTATTGCATCTGTGAAACCGGTCACTGATATAAGAAGTGCCTTAAAATGGGCTTGAGCCGGATGAAGGGAAACTTTCACGTCCGGTTCTTAGGGGGCGAAAGGGCAGCAATGCCCTTAGCTACCCTCTACATCGGCTGCAAACGCTGTCAGCAGTGGTTCTGGCAGGACGGTTCCAATTTAGCTTTTGTTGTTAACTTGTACTTTAGGTTTTCAATTTTGCATCGGCACCGGGCAAGAACAGCATCAAATTCCCAAACCTTCGGCAATGCAAAAAGTTGGGCACAAGCTATGTCTCTCGTCATGAAATTGTTTTACACGAAATCGTATAAAATTAATTCAGAAAACTCATGACAATTGACAAAGTATTAATCACACAATGTGATTTGTTTTACACTTTACCTGGTTTTTAATTGGTATCTACTCAATAATAAATTTGTAACCCCTGCCATGTACGTTAATAAATTTAATGGAGTTATCGTCGCTTAATTTCTTACGTAATTTAGACACCAATACATCAACATTTCTACTGATTACAACTATGCCTTTATCTTCCCAAATTTCTTTCATCAGTTTTTCCCTTTCTACGATTTGATTTATATTTTCTGCAAATATTTTCAGTGCTTTTGTTTCTTTCTCCGATAGCGTAATACTTTTATTCTCAATTTTAAGAACATTATTGTCTGTATAAAATCTACAACTTCCTAATTGTATATAATCGTTACTATCGAATATTGATTCTTTCTCTTCTTTTTTCCGAAACTTATTTTTCACATAAAAACCAACAAAAGTCAAAGGAATAATCAATAGCAACAACAAAAAGAAATTAAACTTATTTTTCTTCAAAAGATCAATTTCAATAACATAACAACCAACCTCCAGCGTACGACCTCTGCAAGGTGTTAAATCGCCTGTTTGGTTATTTATTTCGAATGCAAAGACAGTTTCATTTTGTTTACAATTCCTCAAATTCACTATATAATCGTTTGCCAGGGCATTTTTTTGAAATGTTCGTTGAACTAAATTGATGAGTGTATCTGAAATAAAACTAAAGTTATTTTGAAAGGAAATCTGATAGGTATTTTCATTTAATTTCTTAACCGGCAGCACTCTTGAGGTAGAATCTTTAGCTGTAAGCAAAAGCTGATGTCCTAAATCACGTAATACAACTTCTAAATGCTTCGCAGGGATTTCATTCTTTTTATTGCTAATTGCAACAGCAGAAATCAAAATAACAATTATCATGATTGAAGATCCGAACAGAATAAAAGGCTTCATGTATGCAAAATAATCAATTAAAACTCTGTTTTCGGTGATTTTACAAACGTTTTACGCATCTTTTACAACTTTTTACTACTAAAAAGCTTCCCGATAGTTGACGCCCAATAACTTTACTCCATTGTTTCACCAAATCAATTACAGTCATGAATAACTATAAACTTGCTTTTTTGCTCCTTTTTCCATTCCTCTCTGCCTGTGACCAGGCGTTAGAATTTCCACAGGCATCCCTTCTCCCAAATAGTCAGCAAAAACAAAAAAGAGATAAGGCAGGAGATGCAAAGATCGTTTTTAAATCTACAGATGGCGGACAAACCTGGCAGGACATCAGCAAAGGGCTGCCCGAAAATTTGCGGGAAGATGGTATCCGGGGAAATAGCTTCTTTGCAAATGATAAAGGGCTGTTTTTAAGGGCTGGAAACGGACTCTATCACAGTACACCAAATGCCACAGCTCCTTTTTGGACGAAAGAGATTTTCCCTGACGAACATAGCAGCATTGCCCCCGGTAAGTCCGGGATATTTGCCAACAATTACTGGGGCGTAAATTTGAAAAAAACAGACGGAACGAGTGTATGGTCGCCGATATTCGAACTTTTTCAGGAGCCACGAATACGCACCGTTTTTGAGACTGCCGGAGGTGCAATTTTCATCGGCACCAACAGAGGTTTTTTTAAAACTGCTAACAGTGGAAAAACCTGGAAACATGTCCATGCCGGAGGCTTGGTAGGGAATTTGACAGAGTCGGATGGCGTACTGCTGGCGACCAGTATGAGAAGGATAATAAGATCGACTGATAATGGCGAAACCTGGGCGGTGGTGATGAGTGATACCAGTGTGGCTTTCGATGTAAAACAGATCAAAGGTGGATTCGCTGCTATCACTGCCAGTTCAGAGTCGGGTACCAGGAGTTTAAGGACATCCTACGACGCCGGTAAAACCTGGCAGCCCATAGATGCCGGCCTTCAGGACAAAATTGATTCAATAGGGCGGACCTGGAATGATCGCCCTTTTCTGCAACGCTCCATGACTTCAATTATCCAGGTTGGTGAAAACTTCTTTTGTACTCATCCTGACGGCATTTTCAGATCATCAGACAAGGGAAAAACATGGAAACTGTTACTTCCTTCTATAAAAAATAAGGTCTTCAATTTATTTGTTTCAGGCAACGTGATCTTTGCCATACCCAGCAAGGGTGGATGTTGAAAACTCAGATTAACTTTCAACCGTTGTTTAAAATTCCCCCACAGGCAAGCACTCCCGTTCTGTGTCTTCCTTGTTACTAATCCCCCCTAAACAATTCAAAATTAAAATATCAGGAAGCACATTTTCGTCTTTAAAATAATTGTTAGTGTTGGCATAAAATCAATGCCGGGGCTGTTCTACAAATCTTAATGTTACTGGATTCCATTACAGGTAATTTGATCGGTGTTTGTAGCATATTTAACTGGGGCAATAGTAACATCGTAGACACAGGTCGGGAGTCGCCTGCCGGGCATACGTTTACAATAGCTTATCCGGCGTAACCGGCAACTCCCTTACCCGCTTTCCGGTAGCATTAAAAATGGCATTCACCACCGCTCCGGCTACACCTACAATCCCCACTTCACCAATCCCCTTGATGCCCATATTGTTGGTGATGGTATCTTTTTCATCGATGAAAATAGTTTCTATACTTCCTATATCCAGGTTGGATGGAACATGATAATCCGCAAATGAACGGGTGATAAAGTTGCCCCAACGTTCATCAATTACAGACTCTTCCGTTAAAGCCATTCCAATTCCCCAAACCACCCCTCCAATGATTTGAGACCGGGCAGTTTTAGGATTCAATATTTTTCCGGCGCCGGTCACTGCCAGGATGAGTGCCATTTTAACCGGGCGCTTCACTATTCTGGATGCTATCGCAGCAAGTACGAGGTTGGCCCATTGCCAGCCTTTTGATCCAAATCCGCCACCTATATGTGGCGTTATGATGCGTACGTTTGTTACCGGTATGCCAAGCGTTGCTGCCGCCGCAGACTGTGCGCCGTTCACTATTTGCGCCCCGTTGTAAAATGTCAGTTTTTCACCCTCCCAGGAAGCGATGGTAGCATGTGGCTCCATCGGGTGATGATGTTCTACCGGTGTTTCAAAAATACTTTCAATTTTAAATTCCGCATTCTTAAAAGCGGTTATTGTATCTCCGCGTTTTACATCAGGATTATCCTTTGGTGTAACCGCTTCATTCTTCATTAGCTTAAAATCAGTCCGGGCAACAGTTTGTTTATATTCCACTTTCACCATTTGTGCAGTATGGCGGGCCTGTTCAAAGGTTTCGGCTACCACTACCCCAATATGCTGACCGTAAAAATTGATGGCAGCACTTTGCAGCAAAGTACCTCCGCGGATGCCCCCTTTTATATTCAGTTTCGGTGCATTTTGATGGGTGATAACCGCCAGCACACCCGACAATTTTTCAGCAACGCTGCTATCTATATTGATAATTTCACCGGCGGCGATAGTTCTTATGATCTTCGTTGTTGGTGTTCGTGCAGAGGGCGTCGAAGCAGGGCGATCACCAACAACTTAGCTTACCAGGTTTGTTTTATTCCTCCCTTCAATGTTGTTGGTGTTGCCATCGCCGCACTACCATCCGCACAACACGCAACAACGGCGGGCAGTGGGCTCCTTTTGTGCAAAATCAGCGTTCTCACTCAAGAATCCATATCCCGGGTGAATGCCATCTACATTCAGTTCTTTCGCAAAGGCGATTATTTACGAAAACATCTTTTGACCTGGTTATTTGGTCATCAATTGAGGTGAGCGTTTTTATAAGTTCACTTGTGTTTATAAATATAGATGGGTCCTGGAACCACCAGGGATTTATTTCATGTGAAAGAGGATAAATAAGTTTTGTACGAAGGCTTATTTCAATTTTCTCAATTGCTCCAAAAAGCAATAATCATAGTTCCCTGTCAAAATTGTAGAAAGCATTTACATCAGTAGGAAATAATAAAAATCCAATTCTTCCGGCTATTTCCATTCAAACCAATAAGTACCGGCCTGTAATGTTGCGGTATAAATACCTTTAAACTCAGGTACTTGTTCTCCATCTTTAAACAAGCGCTGATTTTTTTCAATAAGCAAATTCACCGTGCCGGTTGAATTAGGGGGAATAATAACGTTGTATAAAATGCCGGTGCCTGTTCGTTTCCATGCAGATGATATTGTACCATAAGGGCCATTGTGTGTGGCACTGAAATGGCTAAGCCCGGTTACAAAATTTGGTTGTAGTACCACCTCCCGAAAACCAGGTTTCTCCGGATTGGGTTTCATACCTCCCAATGCTTTGTACATCCAGGCACCAATTTCACCAAACATAATATGGTTCATCGAAATATCGGAAGCCGCATCAATGGGCCAGTTTTCATATAGCGTAGTAGCGCCATTGGCGATCCACCATCCCCAGGATGGAAAAATTTCACGGGCAGCGAGACGGTAGGCCAGATCGGCATAGCCATTTTCGCTCAACGCATTCAGGATAGCCTTGGTACCCAATAACCCCACATCCAGTTTAACACTATCGGCTTCCACCCGTTTTGCAAGATTGGCCGCTACCCTGGCTTTGAACGCCTGCGGAACCAGCCCCCAATAAAGCGGTACACTCAGTTCAGTTTGTAACCCGCTTCCATATATGCCAGTTGCTGTGTTTAAATATTTTGCATTGAATGCCTCCTTAATTTTTAAAGCCAAGGCCGAATATTTTTTATAGTCATCCGCTTTACCAAATAATTTGGCTGTCTTTGCCAGTATAGTTGCATCTGCAAAATAATAAGCGGTTGAAGTGAGTTCAACAGGTGATGTCGACTTTACCGGTACCCAGTCGCCAAGTCCCCAACTGGTCAATCCGGATGGATACAAAGCATCAATATGATTAACATATCGTTTGATATTTCCATAACAATCCTGCAGCAATTTGCTGTCACCATAAAACAAATAAATATTCCATGGAATAATGGCCATGGTACTGGTCCAGTCGGGTCCATTGGCCCATTCATATCCCCAGCCGCCTGTAGGAATAATGGCAGGCAATACGCCATTCGGTTGCTGCTCGTCCCGGTGGTCGGCCATCCACTTTTCATAAATGGTAATGCCATCAAAATTGTATAAACCGGTTTCAATGGCGATGTGTGCATCACCCGTCCAGCCATTCTTTTCCCGTTGCGGACAATCGGTTGGGTAGCCAAACAAATTGGATAAATAAGAATTGTTGGTTGCCTTCCATATTTTATCAATCGTTGGGTTCGAAGAACTGATATTGCCTGCCACAGGCACATCGTTGTGCATAAAATAACTTGTAATACTTTGGGTAGTTAGGGCCACCGGTTTAGTAGCCGTAACTTCTATATATTGAAACCCTTTGTAATTAAACTTCGGCATAAATACTTCTTCGGCACCGGTACCTTTCAAAATAAAGATATCCGTTTGAAAAGGATCTTTATCATCTGTTGGCCGGTAATGCGCATCGATATTCGACAGGTCAACATGGCTATTGCCATACAGTCTTTCACCATGTTTTAACCGAAGGATGGTGCCAGCTTCACCCCTTACTTTTATACGGCTTACCCCAGCGATATTTCTACCCAGGTTAAATACGTAATTCGTATCACTTATTTTATTCAGCGACTCAACAGGCACTTCTTCCACATTGCGTATGGGATGTAAAACCTGTGCAACAATATTCGTTGAAGGCGCAGGGCTATAAATGACTCCTTTCCAGGCGGAATCATTAAAAGCCGGTTCATTCCAGTGAGGTATTTCCAGCCTGGCATCATAGTGTTCGGCTGTGTAGATGCTGTTGAATATAACTGGGCCCAGGGCTGTTTTCCAATCTTTACCAGTGGTGATGGTTTCTACAGAACCATCATCATAAGTAATCCTTACATCCATGCAAAAAGTGGGACGTGCCCGCCAGGGTGCTTCATGAAAATACCATACGGCGGTAGACTGGTGATTGAACCATCCATTGCCGAGTAACACGCCCACTGCGTTTTTACCTTGTTGTAACTGCGCCGTAATATCATGGGTGACGTAGAGCGTGCGCCGGTCAAAGCGGGTGTACATGGGGTCTAGCCGGTGGCTGCCGATTTGTACGCCGTTCACATATAATTCGTACAGTCCGGCCACCGCTATATAGGCCCTTGCTTTAACCATCTTTTTTGCCAGGCTAAATGCTTTCCTGAAATAGGGTGCCGGTTTAAGGTTGATATCCCTTGTATCATTGATCCAGGCACCTTTCCAGTTTTTAATTTCCATCATACCTGTCTCAAAACTGGCCGCTTTTGCAATTGAGGTCACCCCTTCTTTATCCCACAATTTTACGGTCCAGAAATATTTGGTAAATGGTTGCAGTGCCTTTCCGTAAAAAGTTATGAGTTGTTTTGGACCATCCAGTTTTTGTGTTTGCCAGTGATTGCCTTTTGCGTTGCAGACTTCCAGCGAATCTGTACCAACAAATACCTGGTAAGCAGATTGCCTGCCTCCCGAACGTGTATCTTTTAATTGCCATAATAAGCGTGGATGTGTGGCATCAATACCTAAAGGATTTACCAGGTATTCGCAGGCGAGGTTTACCGGCGTACCATTTTGTTGTGCCTGCAATGGTATAAAATGAAAGAGGCCAGCAGCGGCCACAACAACTAACCGGAATATTTTTCTACATGGGGATATTGACAGGAACATTTATGATTGCTTTATAAAAGAAGGAAGAAAGTAGTGCATCCCTAAAAATAGGTTTTAATTGGAAGAAATGGAATTCATTCGGGGAATGTTTTCAGGCACCAGGGCTCCTGCTGGTTCTTTTAGTTAGTATTTGCATACCACACATAAAATGACGAATTAATTCGCTAAATTCCCTGGTGAGTCACCCTTTGGGGGTCACGCACCAGAGAATTTCATCTCTCAAAATTCGATGTTAACATGACGTGGATGAGTTCAGTTAAAAAATGGTAAGCGCTCCAGCAAAGGATTTCTTCTTCGGCAGATATTGAGTGATATTCCAGGGAAGAAATTTCAAAGCAATGATTTCACAATGGTTTCCCATTCCTGTTGCAAGCTAACATCAGGCCTTTTTTTACCGGCCTTTCTATACCAGTAATCTGCATTCCACAGATCACCTTCCTTATGATGAAGATATGCATGCACCCAACAGGCTGTGGCATCTTCCAGGTTATCAACCATACTGTGCGCCTTATCCCAGTTGCCTTGTCCATCAAGCCACATTGCCAACAGGTAAGGCGACGTGGCGGGTGGAGGCGTTGCGTCTTCAATACTTTGCTTAAAAGTTGCTAAATCCATGGTTAGTTTATCTAAAATTACAAAAACCTTTTTTCCTTTGAGAGAAAGTATCAGGTGGCCATCAATACTCCATAATCTCAATCCTTCGAAAATCCATCGGGTGACTGTTTGATTGCAGTGAAATGTAACCATCACTTACTATAACCCTTCCTGCAATAATCATTTTTTTTGCTTCGGCATGGGTACTATCTAGGCGGGGATTTTCAAATTGAATGATCTGCTCCCCATTTACAAAATGAGTAATTGTTCCATCCCTCACTTCAATTTCCGCGGTAACCCATTGGTCGCCTGCGAAAGTTCTTTTCACAGTGGGAGGGGTGCAGTATGTACCATTTCTTTTTCCATTCATTTCAACATACATTCCTGATGCACATATTTCACCGGTGGGTCGTTCCCCTGCATCCTTTCTGCCATACAGGTTGTACTCCAGGCAAACAGGGAAGGACTGGTTTAAACCCACCGTCTCCGGCGATTGGCAATGATATTGAATACCTCCATCCTGGAAACCCAGGAAGGTGCGCCTGGTGTAAGATTGCCAACAAAACGATATTCAACCTTCAGCCGGTAATTGGTAAATTTTTTATCGTAATACAGTGTTCCGAAACGGTTGTTAAAACTAACATATTGATCATACCGGGTACTCAGCATTTTATGTTTTACCCGGAAAGTATTGCCAAAATTTTCGCCTAACGGATGCCCTTTTATTTTGGGCTTCCAGTTTTTCAAATTTTTTCCATTAAACAAGCGAACTCATTGCCTGCCCTTCTGCAATGGACACGCACTATTTTTGGTGTGGTAAGATTGAAGTAGAAAAGGAATGAATATTAAAAGCAGTCTGCAAAATTTCATATCGCATTGGTTAATTAAAATGAAATATAGTTAAATTTAACGATGAAACTCTCATAGCTGCATTTATGGTTGATTGCCGGTTGTGAGTAACATTATTTTTATCTTTTTACTGTATCAATTGGTGTACCCCAACAAAGCGTCGGCCGGTTTTTTCATTGGGAAAGGTCACCTGTAAGAAGAGATCATATCATCTGTTTAAAATAATTTATCGCAATCGCATATCTTACAGTTTCATCAATTTATTAATTACTACGCATCATGAAGAATTTAATTGTCTCGCTGTTTTGCCTGTTCCCGCTGGTTGGTTTTGCTCAAAAAAGAAATAAAACCGTTGATCGCTTCGCTGGTTTGGATACTGCATTTGCACGTGTTCTAAAAGAATGGAAAGCAGAAGGATTTGCAGTAGCTGTGGTGGAAAAAGATAAGGTGGTGTATGCAAAGGGGTTCGGGCATAAGGACCGTGAGGCCGGGGCGCCCGTAACGGAGCGTACGCAGTTTGCTATAGGCTCCTGTACCAAAGCTTTTACCTCTTCGTTGATCGGTCTGCTTAGCAAAGAGGGTAAAGCAGATATCGATAAACCGATGCGCAATTACCTGCCATCAATTAATTTTTACAACAATGAAATGAACAACCAGGTAACACTGCGGGATATGATGAGCCATCGCACAGGGGTATCCCGTTACGATTATTCCTGGTATTTCTTCCCATCCCGATCAAAAGATACACTGATGCAGCGCATGCAGTATATGGAACCCTCCGAACCGTTGCGAAGCAAATGGCAATATAATAATTTTATGTTCATGTTGCAGGGGTTGGTTACGGAAAAACTTAGCGGGAAAAGCTGGGAAGACAATATCCGGGAAAAAATATTTGAGCCGCTTGGTATGAACAATTCAACGGTTTCGCTTGCTGAATGGCTAAAGGCAAAAGACCTGGCCGTTGGGTATGACCTGAAACATGATAGCATTATTCAAAAATCCGATTACTACGACATTAGCGGCATGGCGCCGGCAGGCAGCATCAATAGCAGCGTTTCCGATATGGCCAGGTGGCTTACCCTCTGGATTAATGGTGGCAAATACAAAGGCAAAGAAATTTTACCGGTTCAATATGTAACAGAAGCCATGACTTCACAAATGGTGGTACCCGGCGGGCTTCCTGCAAAAGACAGGGAAGACACTTACTTTTCCAACTATGGCCTCGGCTGGTTCCTCTCCAGCTATCGTGGCCATTACCGGGTAGAGCACGGCGGCAACATTGACGGCTTTAGTGCCAGCACCTGCATTTTTCCCAGCGATAGTATTGGCATTGTTGTGTTGTGCAACCAAAACCGATCAGCGGTACCTTCCATGGTTAGAAATTTAATCAGCGATCGTTTACTGGGTTTGAAATACCGGGATTGGCAAACAATGTCGTACAGCGCAGATACTGCCGGAAAGGCTAAGGCAAAAGCGGCCATGGAAACCATGGTATCTAACCGTAAGTATGGCACCGGTACTTCACATCCGCTAAAAGATTATACCGGGCTGTACACGGCTGCAGGCAAGGAACGTTTTGAATTATCGCTCCAACATGACTCCCTGTTTATGACGGTACCCAACCAGCAATTGTACCTGCGGCATTATCATTATGACGTATTTAACCTTTGGGACAAAGACGATTTGCAGGATAACGACACTTCGAATACCAGTGGCCTTAAGATTAGTTTCAGGATGGATGAAAGCGGCAATATTGTTTCCTCCGCCTTACCGCTGGAAGGGCCGGAAAAACCAATTGTATTTACTAAAGGTGCCAAAGAAAAACTACTGTCTAAAGATAGCCTGCAGAAATATGTAGGCGAATACAGCTTTAACGGCACCGTTACAAGAATTTATATAAAGGGCGAAAATACGTTGTATTTATTTGTACCGGGGCAACCGGAATACGAACTGGTGGCTACTGATAAAGATAAGTTTACCATAAAAGTATTATCGGGGTATAGCGTTCATTTTACGGGCAATGCCAAAGGCGAAATATCGGAACTTATGTTTACACAACCCAATGGCAGTTTTAAGGCTACCAGGGTTGTAAAACTGTAAAGGTTAGCAGAAAAACCCCCGGCAACTTTCATTGCCGGGGGTTATCAAAAGATCATTTCCATTATACCTTATTGTGTTTTTGCTTCGTCTTTAGGTTTTGCATCCACTATCTTTTGGAGTGCATTGAGCGAACTGGTAGCGAATGGATATTTTTCCAAAGCAAGCCTGTAATACTTCTCCCCGTTTACTGCATCTCCCGTAGTTACATAAAATTCTCCCATTGAGTCATACGGGTTATAGCCATCGGGATACAACGAAAGGTATTTTTCAAAACTCTCTTTTGCCTTGTCATTATCTTTTTTATCCTGCAAATAATAATAAGCTATTACGTTATACATGGCCGGTTCTTTGGGAAACTTTTGAATGTATTCCTTTGCGGCCGCAAACCTTTCTTCGGGTGTGGCCCTGGTTACAACATAATAATTTGCAATCATGGCTCCATCAGGGTACATACTATAAAGTTTTGCCCAGATATCGCGGTTCGTTTCCTGGGTGTTCTTTTCATCCAGTGTGGATGCGAATAATTTCTCCCCGGCTGTTTTGTTTGCTGTACTCTTGATGGCCCTGGCTACATAAGATTTTCTAATCTCACCCCTGGTGAGATTGGCCATAAAAACAAGTGCAACAGTAAAGCCGGGATCTAATTTTAATGCGGCCGACAGATCATGGTAGGCCTGTTCCATTTCAATGTTCCTAAAATGCTTAACGCCATTGGCGGCAAGTGTTTTTGCTTCTGCGGACCTGGTCGTCCAGGTCATGGTTTTACTTTTGGTATCTTTTAGTGATACCGTTTTAGCAGTTTGTGCAAAACCTGCAGGCGCATACAACAACAGTAAACAAGCTGTAAGGTTAATCCAAATTGTTAATTTCATAAAAAATAAATTTAAAGAATGAAAAAGAAAGGAATAGCGGGGACTGACAAAATACAATCTTGTTGTTGAAATTGCAAGCTATTTTTTCGATGCCGGGAATGGTGTGTTTTAGCAACTCCTTTACGAATGGAGATTTATCAGCAACGAAGTTGAAATGCTCAAAGCAATACTTATTGCAAGTGCATCTGTATTAAAGGAACTGAAGCGATTACAAAAAGTTTATCATTTTATTGAAGCCAATTATCAAAATGAAATTGATGTAAATAATATTGCCAAACTATGCAACCTGACAACCGCTGCTTTTTGCGGGTATTTTAAGAAATCAACTCACTACACTTTTAGCAGATTTTTTAAACCAGTTTTAGATAAATCAATCAAAAAAATAGTATTACAATACAAGAACGTTACAGAAAAAGCAGGACACCAAACAGGATCCTGCTTTGAGATTAAATTAAGCATTCAATTGTGCCAACTGATGTATATCACCCAGGTTTTTTAGCTACCATTTTTCCAGGCCTACTAATTTTTTACCAAGTTCATTTAATTCAGCAGTGCCATATTTTGTTTGTTCCCATTTGCGGGGGTCACCAGGAAAAGCATACCCTTCAGGAGCAACGCTGTCTTTCCAGGAATTGATTCGCCATTGGCGCAATGGTTCATTATTTTCTTCTGCAGGCATCATGGAGATATATTGAGCAATACGAACTTTATTGCCACTCATATTAGGGCGTATGCCATGTGGTTGCAGGCTATTAAAAATTAACAGGTCACCAGCTTCCATTTTTACTTTTACTAAATCAAAGCCTGTCGTGTCAGGTTTAAAATGGTCACGGTTTTCGGGCTGTGTCAATTTCCAGGTATCGTAGGTGCGAAACAATTCAGGAATGCATTGAAAGCCACCCATATTTTCATCCCTTTGGTCAGCTAACGCAAGAACACCCTGTACATTTACGGGTTTTGTTTCAGGGTCGTAATCCCAATGAATAAATCCTTTGTATTCATAGCCAGGTTTAATGGGAAAATTAAGATTTGCCCTGTCAATTGTTACCCACAATTTTTCTGTTCCCCAGATATCCCTAAACGCATCATACACTTTTTGTGTCATACGGTTATTCCATAAATGTTGATTGTTATAAACTTCTACCATTCCGGTATTAGTCAGTTCTTTCATCTTCATTTCTGCCCGTGCCGGTGCATACCATGTGTCTGCATTATTGGGGTCTTTTTCTTCAAATTCCCACAAAAAATTTGCGGTGGCTAAAGCCTGTTCGGGTGGTACGGCGTTTTTAATTACAATGTACCCATTAGTAATCCAAAAATTCCAGTCCGCCTCACTTAATATACGAAGTGGCTCTCCGTTGCTACGGTCGTTTAATTTACTGGTGCTGCTTTTTGCAGTTGAAGGATTCCCCGGAATATCTAAGTGACCATTGCCGGGTTGCATGGTGGGTGTCATTGCAGGCACCATAGTTTGTTGTTCCATATTGCAATATTTAATGTTTAGATGATAAACCAGTTAATAACAAGCATTGCTGTTGACTTTTGCTACACCAGCCATTTTCGTTTTTATGTTTGCAGGTTTTTACTTCGCTATCATTTCCTTTTGACGGTGAATAACTCTTAACAGCTAATAACGACTGCAGAAGTTTTGCTGTAGCATGGCAATCTGTTTTTGATAACACAAAAATAGCTTTACAGGGAGAGGCTAATCAACATCTGCAATGGCAGATGTTTGTTGTGTATTGATATATTTTGGTATTTTTAGGACTAATGGTGCAAAATCAGGGCAAATGAAAGCAAAATTGGAATCCATAACCAGCGACCGTAACAGTTCATTTAGAATATTACTTACGCCCAATCTGAATGAATTGTTTTATTGGCATTTTCATCCGGAATATGAAATTGTTTACGTTGAAACGGAGACTGGTTTCCGCCATATAGGCGATCACATTTCAAAATACGAAGGAAGCGACCTTGCTTTAATCGGACCTAACCTGCCGCATTTGAATTTTGATTATGGCGTAAAGGCAACGGTAGACACTGTGGTGGTTCAAATGAAAGAAAATTTTTTAGGTCAGGACTTTTTTTCATTACCTGAAACAGCAGCCATAAAAACTTTGTTTGAAAAAGCAAAAAGTGGTGTAGCTTTTTACGGCGAAACAAAAAAGTTAGCCGGTGAAAAATTAAAGCAACTAACCGCATTACCGCATTTTGAACAACTTATTATTTTATTGCAGGTTTTTAATTTGTTGGCGAACAGCAACGAAGTAGAAATGCTTAAAGCAAGACCTATTGCAAGTGCATCTGTATTAAAGGAACAGCATCGTTTACAAAAAGTTTATCATTTTATTGAAGCCAATTATCAAAATGAAATTGATGTAAATAGTATTGCCAAACTATGCAACCTGACAACCGCTGCTTTTTGCAGGTATTTTAAGAAATCAACACACTACACTTTTACATATTTTTTAAATCAGTTTCGGATAAATCAGTCAAAAAAAATATTATTACAAGACAAGAACGTTACAGAAGCATGTTATGAAAGCGGCTTTGCAAACATTTCTTACTTTAATAAAACATTTAAAAAAGTTACAGGAGAAAATCCTTCTGCATTTAAGAAGAAACATTTGGTAGCGTAATTATAAATACTTTTTGAATTAAAGCGACAAGGCGAATGAACAACAAAACATTGTACATCGTTTTTTGCCTGGGGCAAATTTGACTGGTCAGCCTATGCATTAATTTCAGGGCCGTTTTTTTTTCAGGAGTCTTTTTCCTGGTGAGTGGGCATCTTAATAAACACAATATGACTGGTTGAAAATAAAGTACAGCCCAGGAAAGTAAGCACGAACGCCCAACATTCCCTTACAGAATATCTTGCCGCTTAGATTACGGAAATAGTGGACAGGGCGCCTGTTGATGGCAAACAATTCAATATACAAAACTCCCCTGCTCACACCTGGCAGGGGTGAGCCATTGGCAGGAAAAAAAAAGAAACTGCAGGGGACTCACTTGGAGCCTGGCATCAAAACGAACCAGCTTTCACGGATTACATGGAAGGGTATCCCGGGCTTGCTTTCACTTCTTCTATCTGTTTGGTATGTCTTACGGTATGCTGCGACATCAACAAAATAATCTGGTATGCATCCATTGGTCCAGCCGGTCCCTGCTCTGCTATATGGCTCCTGTAATCGACCCCGGATTCTTTTAAATAATTGATATGCTTTTCCCGTTCAGCTTTTAAAAAAGCCATCGCCTCATCCTTGTTGGCCCATTTGGCGTTTTTGGGTTCAAACGGTTCGCCTGTTTTAATTTTTTTATTTCTGTCTTCTATTCCGGCCAGTAACTGATCGTCTGTCATTTTAATGGAGGTCCTTTTATCAGGATTGGCGGGTGCCTGCATAATGCCCTGCATCCATCCCCAGATATTGGTTTCTGATAAAGCGAGATGGTACACACATTCTTTGATAGACCACCTGCCGGTATCGGGTCTAAAATTTAACTGGGCTTCATTTAAGCCTTCCACTGATTTTGATAAGATATCTAACGTGGATGCCAGATGTTGCGTAACCTTGTCTTTTTCATCTTTTGTAAGCTGGCAGTAGCCGGCAAATGAAAACAGCAGCATGGAGATAATCACAAGCATTTTTTTCATACAAATAATTTTTTAAGTGACGATTGACCGTAAAACTAAAAGTAATATTTGAAAAACGCAATGGTTTTTTTGTAATATAAAAAATTGGGCATTACGCAAACATCCGGGGAAGATGTTTTAACAAATTTCCCGGTATCATCTTAATCAGTTGTACTATGTGTCCCTTTTTAAATAGTGATCCATTTCGTTCAAGGACAATATCTGCTGGTATCGATGATATAGATGAATGAAATTATTGCGCTAATAAAAGAAAATTTTCTTCTCCCCATCCTCTTAAAATATAATGGTCAGCTGCTGATACTGTAAATTATGTATAGCTATTATCAATTCCTAATGCGACATTTGTTTATCATGCCATCATTGTACCTCTGAAAACTACTGAAAGCAACAGCATTGACGGACCCCCGATAAAAACTCATTAACGCTAATTTTAATAAACACAATATGAGACAGCTAAAACTTCTATTCACCTTTTTTTTGTCGGCTTTGCTTTTTACGTTAGCCGCCCAGCCTTCACTAAGCAAAATGAAAGCAACACTTGACCTGCTGGATCCAACAATAAGCGGTCTAAAAATGAGTATCATCAATGAATCACAGGCGGGTATTCTTTTTTCTTCCGGCAGTAGTTTGTCGAAAGCCCAAACGGCGGGTTGGCTCGCTACCCAACTACAACTAAGAAAGGGGGTTGACCTTCTTTCACCCGACCCGTTGCAGATAAATACAAAGGAAGTGAGCGTAGAAAAATTGCACCAATATTTCAGGGGCATCAAAGTAGAGCATGGTGTTATAAACGCTACGAATCTCAATGGAAAAGTCTCCATGCTACAAATGGAATATTATAGTATTGATGACAAGTTTAATACCAGCCCTGTGCTCAATGAAAAAGCCGCTTTGCAAAAAGCGCTTGATTTTACTGCTGCAGAACGGTATGTGTGGACCGGATATACCGGCAATGATCCTTCTTTTATGGAACCCAGGGGCGAACTGGTAATAGTATCTACCTACCAACAAACGGGAGCGGTATGCCTTGCCTATAAATTTAATATATATGCCCTGCAGCCGGTTACCCGTGCTTTTGTATATGTAAATGCCATGGATGGTACGGTGGTGTTGAATGATCCGATTATTAAACATACAGAACGAAACAAAAACCAACCTCAAACAAAACCGATTACCGGAAGTAAAGATATACATGCCACAAACGGAATAGCTATGAATGCACCTGGTGCTATCGCCGGAAGCTCCCTAAAGGTAACCGGGCAGCCGCAGTTACCACAGGAAACGATTGCCCCGGTAATGAATGAGTCCATTGATGATAACAGGCAAAATATCAATAGCCCCAGTTCAAATGTGACTGGTACTGCAGATACCCGCTATCTTGGAAGACAAAATATTGTAACAGATAACGCAAGCGGGGTCCCCGGAAGACCATTCCGGCTCCGGCAATTTCGTAACGGGCAAAATATTATCACATTAAATTTTCAGCAGAAACCTTATAATACCACTATCAACAATGAAGCATTGGCAATAGATTTTTTAGACAATGACAATAACTGGACTGCCGCTGAATATGATAACAGCACTTTTGATAACGGTGCTACGGATGTGCAATTTAATATGGCGGTGGTGAGCGATTACTGGCTCAATATCCATAACCGCAACGGATGGGATAATAAGTATGGGGAATTAAGGAACTATGTACATGTGACCGAAGCAAAATGGGATAACAACGGTGTCTTCCTGGGAAATTTCTTTTTCGAAAATGCTTTTTGGAACGGGAGTAATATGCACTTTGGTGATGGCAGCGGAACTCCAACCATAAGCAATGCCCGTACCGCCCTGGATGTATGTGCGCATGAATCGGGGCACGGCATCACGGAAGCCAACAACAGCCTTGTATACCAATGGGAGTCGGGCGGGTTGAATGAAGGCTTTAGTGATATCTGGGCAGCCTGCATTGCCAATTATGCAAAGCTCAATTACTCACCGCTTCCGGGTGAACTTACCTGGCGGTACGGCGAAAAATATGCTAATCTTAATAAGACCGAAAAGGGCCTTAGAGATTTGTCAAACCCCCTTCTATTTGATAATCCGTCCACTTACAAAGGCACTCATTGGGAAGCAGCCACCATACAAACATGCAGGGATTTTCCCAACACCGACAACTGTGGTGTGCATACCAATAGCGGCGTATTAAGCAAATGGTTTTACCTGATCACCCAGGGAGAAATTTCTTTCAACACTTTCCTGACGCCCTATTTTATAACCGGCCTGGGTTTTGGAATATCGCAGAAGATTGCCTACCTCACTTCGCTCAACCTAACACCCAATGCCACCTATGCCACTGCTAAAACTGTGTCCATCAATGCCGCCGCAACCTTGTATGGCATTGGTTCTACAGAAGTTCAAACAGTAAAAGCCGCCTGGGTAGCAGTGGCGGTTGATTCCAATATCTATAATATGAGCAATACGCCTGTATTTACTACCAACAATTTTACAAGTGTGGCGGTGGATGCCAGCGGCGATGTTTGGGCCGGAACGAACTACAATGGATTATACAGGTATCGTAATAACACCTGGGAAAAAAGAACAGAAGTGCCCAATGTGCGGATAAATGATATTAAAGCGGATAAAAGCGGAAATATCTGGATCGCTCAGTCCGGCACCCAGGCGGGCGGTTCCCAGGCATTGGCAGGTGGTGTTAATTACCTTAGGGCGCCTTATGGCCCAACCGATAATGATCTTTATACCATTGGTGCCCAGTCGAATATCCCTTCCCGTAATGTACGCTGCATCTATGTAGACACTAACAGGAAGAATGATGTAGTAAACCCTAAAGTGTGGATGGCATCGATGGCCTACATTACCAGTGGTAATTCTACCAGCGGAATGCTTGGCCAGGGGTTGTATAACACTACCAAATTTTTTCGCAATGTAAGCGGCGGCCTCAATATTGCAAGTAACACCGCCGGTGTATTAACCGTGGGTGGTAATGCCAGTGAAATCTGGACCTTTGCACAGGCCAACAATGGCATCAACCAGTTGCTTAGTTACAATGCCGGAACAAATAATTTTATTAATTATTACGATCATAACACCGACCCGATTTTGCCTTCCGGTTTTGTGGCCAGGTCAATTTATGGTGATGCCAAAAACAGGACCTGGTTTCCACTGGCCAATAATGGCTTAATCGTATTAGACGAAAACCAACACTTTCATTATATCAATTTTGCCACTGCATTTCCCCCCGGTACACAGGCCAATTTCAATGCAATCTGCGGTAACAAATATGGCGATGTGTACATTGGCACCAATAACGGCATCATATTTTTTGAGCGGGGAGATGGTTTAATAGACAAACTCGACAACCCCAAAAACTACCGGCTTTTTACTAAAGCAAACGGATTGCCATCCAACCAGGTGAATGCACTGGCTTACGATACATCCCGTTTTAAACTGCTGGTGGCTACAGATAGTGGCGTGTTGTTTTATGAACCCTTGTGCCTGCAACCCTATTGTAAATTGTATGTCGCCAGTTCGGAACCGGCATCGGAAAGCATGGGAAATGGCAACTGGAGCAACCCTGCCACCTGGAGCAATAATAAAATACCTGATTCGCTTACGGTGGTTAATATGAAGCACAATATAATAGTGGATGTCAATAGCCAGTGTAAAACGCTTACCATTTTGCCAACCGGTTCAGTAACGGTTAAAACAGGTGTGAACCTTACGCTATACCAGGAGAAGCAGCCCATCTTTTTCGGATCGCAAAAAAGGATTGGGGGTATTGTATTAAAAAAATAAAGCCAGTCAATCCTGTGCAGTTGTTTACAGAGTTTCATTATAGCCTGGTAGAAAGCGATACAACTACCGTGCTGCACATTACAGCGGAGTGAACAACATTATACGATAGACAAAGAAAAACGGTCATTTCTCAATCAATGTTTGTAAAGTGATTGCATTTTCGAATGCGCTTCCAATGGTATTATTAAAATAAGCGTACACATCCCTGCCTTCTTTAAGCCAGCGCTTTATCTGCCCTGCCTTTTCCTGCAAAAAAACAGTAGGGTAGCCGCCCCTGTAATCACCTTTGGGCCCATGAAATCTTACATATACAAAGCCGCCCCCCTTCCCGGCCTCAAAAATTTTCGCGGTTGGTATATCATGTAATACCATTGAAGCACTATAGTCACTCAGCAGCTCAGCCGTTTCGCCTGTGTACCAGTCCGGGCTTCTAAATTCAATTGCTTTTTTCCATTGAGATGACTGGTCGGTTTCCGCCAATCTTTGCAGTATCACTTCCACCCGGCTAAAATATTTCAAGGTGATTTTGCCGGGAAATTGAACCAGAATACAGCCTTTTTTTTTACCGATCCGGTTGGCTGATTTGATAAAATGATTGATTTTATCCAGGTCGGCAGAGAGCTCTTTAACATGTGTAATCTCCCGAAACAGCTTTAACGTAAACTGGAAATTTTCAGGAACATCCATCGACCATTTTTCAAAAGTGAATGGCATGGGAACTTTGTAAAAACTGCTGTTCACCTCAACTGTGTTAAAACGGGAACTGTAGTAATTCAACCGGCTTTTATGCTGAAATGCTTCAGGAAATGATTGTTTATTGCCGGGCAAAATAATATTGCTTGTCCCTACTCTTAAAATTCCCTTTTGTTGTTTTTTCATTGGCACTATATTTTATTTTAAATATACCGGATCAGCAGGCAGGAGTGCGTTTTTAATCCGATAGCTCTCGGATGTCACAGCATCTGCCGGTTAATAATTTTTGCCGTTAAGGCGTTTAGACGTTTTTATTTCTTTGATAACTCAATGTCTGAATGCCTTAACGGCGATTTACTCATTCCAGGGTGGACCCATTTTATAAGACTATTAATCCCTGTAAGACTCTGCCAAAGATGAACTTAACGGTAGACCTTTCTCCTGCCGCTGATCATGCGTTCAATAGTTGAGCCAATTTTTTTAACCGGATTATTGCGTTTTATCAGTTCTTTTTACGATTCACTTTAAAAACTCATGGTTAAAGCATGAGGCCGATACCTGTTATTTCATCTGCCATACCATTAGAAAGAATCACTATAAATGATCTAACTTTAAATCCAACTATCAATCACTATTATGCCAGGCTGGAAAGATAATTTTATTCAATCTGCCGCTTTCATCGAAGACAAATGGGATGAACTGCGTTTCAATTTTAAAAAGAATCTGGGCCTGAATGACCCGGTTCAGATAGTACCTTATCGTACCTATGGCACTGCCGACCGCATATACATCAAAGGCCGGGTACTGGAAGACAAGAAAATATCCGTTGCCGGCGATAAAGACACGATACTCAATAACCTCCTGAACATGTACAAACGTTTTGAAAGCGATGAAGTTCCGGAGGCATTGATAAAGGTGGTTTTGACTGATGAAGCACATGAATTAACCACGGATAAGGAAGGGTATTTTGTATTGAACCTGCAACCCATTACTCCTATTATCAATGAAAATCTTTGGCACCCCGTGCCATTGCAGCTTATCAGTGCACCGATACCATTTATCCCGGGTCTGCAGGTGCATGCGGAGGTAATGATCCCTCCGACCGATGCAGAATACGGCATCATCAGCGATATAGATGATACGATCATAAAAACCGGTGCAACCAACCTGCTTGCTATGAGCCGGGCCACTTTTCTCAACAATGCCCGTACCAGGTTACCTTTTGCCGGTGTGGCAGAATTTTACAGGGCACTTCAACTGGGCCGCAACGGGAAGCGAAATAATCCTTTTTTTTATGTAAGCAGCAGTCCCTGGAACCTGTACGACCTGTTAAAGGATTTTCTCGACCTCAATACTATTCCGGCAGGCCCGCTCCTGCTGCGTGATTTTGGACTGGAATACGAAGCCGTTACCCAAGCCGGTCACATGGGGCATAAGCTAAAAGAAATTAAGCAGATCATGGAGGCTTATCCGCACCTGCAATTTGTGCTGATTGGCGATAGCGGCCAGGAAGACCCCGTTATTTACCGGGAAGTGGTGCGGCAATTTCCGGGTCGTATACTCGCTATTTATATACGGGATGTAGCACTGCCGGAAAGAAAAAAGATTGCCGTGGGGGTTGCTGAAACGCTTCGTAATGATGCAATTGAAATGCTGATTGTAGAAAATACCCTGGAGGCCGCTCTGCATGCAGCCCGCCACGGGTTGATATTTAATGAAGCAATTCCAGCTATTGAACAGGATAAGGAAGCAGATAAAGGACAAGCCCCCGGAAAAGAAGAGGCTACCGTTATCCCATAGGGAGTTATTCCATTTTTTAAAAGCAACGTTTCAAAGCAGGAATATCACCGGCAAAGAAAACGGGTGCTTTTCAAATCCGATAGCTATCGGATCATCCTGCTCTGGGCGCAACAAAGCAGTTTACACTTTTTTTAAAAGATATGTTTGTAGGTTATAAAACTTTCGCTTATTTCGCTGCCCGTTTAACCTCACCCCCAAACCCCTCTCCCAAGGAGAGGGCAGCTTGACACTGAAAATTCGAAATTGTATTTAATTGGCTATCAGTCAGCTAACAATGGTGTATATATAATTGTCGATCCCGTTTTCTGTCGGTGACACCGACCGAGGCTGGGCCGTGGTTGGTGTCCTCACCAACCACCTGGCGCTGCTACATCCGATAGCTATCGGATTTGAAATGGACCCTATATGCCTATACTAAATCTTGTGCTTACAATCAATTTGGTTTTAAATAAAAAACTCTCGATTTGTTAAGATAGAAAGCACTTACCATACCTTTGGCTTGTAGGAAGTTTATTGTTATTAGCATTTCATCTAGGGGTTGAATATTACTTCGAATAAAAAACTACAACCAACAAGGCTCACCACGAAACGTTGCCCGGCGGACTTTAAAATTCCCTGCACTATCTTTAATACACAATTTGCATATATGGAAAAGGAAAGAACCAGCACCTGGCAGCATCGTTTACATGAGATCATATATGAATCCGACACGACGGCAGGAAAAGTCTTTGATATAGCATTGCTGATCCTGATCGTTTCAAGTATTGTTGTAGTAATGCTGGATAGTATCAACAGGTGGCACCTGGTGAACGGCCGTTTGTTCTTTCAATTGGAATGGGGCTTTACTATATTGTTTACCATTGAATATATTTTGCGGCTTATTTGCATCAAAAATCCCTGGCGGTATGTTTTCAGTTTTTTGGGGCTAATCGATCTGCTGTCGATCGTTCCATCCTACCTGAGCATTTTTTTTGCAGGTGCCCAGTCGCTGCTGGTGCTAAGGGCATTGAGGTTATTGCGGATTTTCCGGATTTTCAAACTGTCACATTTTTTATCAGAAATGCAGTTTCTGGGCGGGGCAATAAAAGGTAGCTTAAGAAAGATCAGCATTTTTATGCTGGTGGTATTAACCCTCGTGATTATTATGGGCTCCATCATGTACCTGGTAGAGAAAGGGGAAAATGGATTTAGCAGCATACCCGACAGTATTTACTGGGCCATCGTTACCATCACCACGGTAGGATATGGCGATATTTCACCTGTAACCCCGGTGGGTAAATTTGTGGCAAGTATTATCATGCTAATGGGCTATGGCATCATTGCCGTACCTACAGGAATTATTACCACTGAAATGGCCCTTGCAATGCGTAAAAACGATACCCGGGCCGAAGCCTGCATAAACTGTGGCATGGAGGGACACGATGCGAATGCAAAATTCTGTAAATATTGCGGCGAAAAATTATAGTGAGTGTACGCTTTTTTCGGGGATGGAGCAAATCAACCAAGGATTGCTCATCGTGGCAAAACAACTTACACTGATATCGGCCGCGACCTATCTTTTCAAAAACTTTCCTTTAAGCAGTTTACCTGTTACTTCATCCTTTAAACTACGGCTGATGGGAATCCGATGCTGATCCATTCGTATCTCATTTCCGTAGATGCTATCCACCCTGGCGGCAGCAATAATAAATGACTTATGTACTTTAATGAAACGATCGGCTGGTAAATAATCTTCTACCGATTTAATAGTGAGGTAGCTGATATATTTTTTGGAGCTGGTGTAAATAGTTACATAATTCTGCATGGCTTCCACAAATAAAATATCTTCCAATAATATCTTCACCAGTTTGTTATCGGCCTTAATAAAAAAATAATCTGCCGTACTGCCCGAGGCCACTGCTGTTGTTTTAACCGATTGCACCGGGGGTTCCTTCCTTATATCATAAAATTCCTTCGCCTTAAGTGCAGCTTTAAAAAAACGGTCAAAGGAAATTGGCTTTACGAGGTAATCGAGGGCATTCACTTCAAATCCATCCAGTGCATACTGGGGATAGGCCGTTGTAAAGATAACTGCCGGCGGATTTTTGAGCATTTTAAAAAAATCAAGCCCGGTTATCTTAGGCATTTGAATATCCAGCAACAGTAACTGTACTACACCACTGCTCAACAATTCAGTTGCACCGAGCGGATTATCAAACTCCCCCAACAGGTGGAGGAAATCAATATCTGCAATGTATTCCTTTACACCCTTTCTGGCCAGGGGTTCATCGTCTATAATAATGCAGTTGATAGTCATGGTATCTGGCAGGGTTAAATTTGAATGGTCAGGTCTACAGTAAAAGTTGCTGTTTCATTTGTAATGGTCAACTCATGCTTGCCGGGATACAACAATTCCAACCTCCTTTTTACATTATTCAGCCCAATGCCCGAATGGCTATGGGTTGTTTTTTCTGCTTCATCTTTCGAATTGGTAACTCTAAAATGAAATGCTCCATTGTTCATTTTCAAATCCAGTTGTATAAAATTAAGCTGATTGGAATAATGTGAAATATGTTTAAAAGCATTTTCAACAAAGGGAATCAATAATAAGGGTTCAATCGAAAAGCTGGTTACGCCTGCTGAGCAGTTAAATTCCACGGCGTAATTTTCATCCTTGCGTAGTTTCTGCAGGTCCACATAATCTTCCAGGTATTGGATCTCCTTTTCCACCGGGATCCTGTCTCCATTCATCTCGTACAACTGGTACCGCAGCATGCCTGAAAATTTGTGCAACGCCTCCCTGGCCGCTACATTTTTTTTTTCGATGAGAAAATAAACGGAGTTGATAGAATTGAAAAGAAAATGTGGGTTGATCTGCGATTTTAGAAAATTCAATTCTGCTTCTGCTTTTTCCTTTGCCATTTCTACCATGCGTTGTTGCATCCGTGTATAATCCATCATTAATTTAAATGCAGCGACCGAAAGCACCAACAGGAAATGAGGAATTACGTTATCATAAATTCTCGCTTTTAAATTCCCCGAAAAATTCAGCAATGCGGCCGTATTGGTAACATGGCCCAGGATGTTCATTTTAACCACGCTGCTTGTAATAATCATGGTAGCAAAGGCCAATGCAAACCAACCATATTTTCTTTTATATAGCAGTTTCGGTATCAGTACATAATTGGTTACATATACCATCAACGCAAGGTCTGTTACTTTAATCAGGGTAACCTTAAAAGCCATCGTTTGAGCAGCATAATCCTGGTAGCGCAGGAAATACCATAGCCCAAAAAATACCATCCAGAAAAACAGGTGATGCAGTTTGTATTTTACTATAAAAGCTGCGTTTTGCATAAATCAAAATAAAAGTACAAATTCCATTTCGCAATACCCATTACAGCATCCACCGGATTTTCAGGACGAACTGCTGTTTTTCGGTTCATCAAGTCAACATTCCCTTTGGTGTAAATGATTTTTATGCTGCCGGTTGATGATACAAATTTGTATTGCAAAGTCGCACACCGGGATCGGCCATCATAATTTGATAACTATACTGCACAAGGGATAAAACCGTAAGTTAGATTTTTTTATGGGCCAGGCAGAAGTACTACTATTAAGCTTCATCCGATAGTTATCGGATGGCGTCGTCCGCCGCGGCGGATACTTTTAATCTTTATGGAGCAAATTAAAAAGTCACCAATTTTATCCCTTGCGACGTATAAAAAGATAATCATCGTTGAATTATTTGTAACAATAAAAACTATAAAACGAATCATGAAAATTTCCATCCTCATACCAGCAGTGCTTAGTCTCATCAGTTTCACTGCCTGTTCGCAAAACGCAGCACAGCAGCAAAATAAAGCAGGCGGTACCAAACAATTGGTGGGTGGTAGCTGCGAGGGATGTGAAGCCATATACGAGCAGGCTCCTTCATTTGATACCTTAAGCGCAGTAGCTACCCTGCCGGATTTTAATGAACCCGGCACCAGGATAGCAATCAGTGGAATTGTTTACCAGCGTGATCAAAGAACGCCTGCCAAAGATGTGGTGATATATATCTATCATACAGACCAGTCGGGCAAATACGTTGCAAAAGCGGGACAAACAGGCTGGGCAAAGCGGCATGGATATATCCGTGGATGGGTTAAAACGGATCAGCATGGTTTTTACCAGTTCTATACGCTTCGGCCTGCACGTTACCCTGGGAGCAATGCAGTAGAACATATTCATGTTACCGTAAAGGAGCCTGGTAAAAACGAATACTGGGTCAGTGAATACCTGTTTGAAGATGATTCGTTGCTGTCCGCAGCAGAAAGAAAAAAATATGAATTTCGGGGAGGAAACGGAATAATTAAATTGGTACCCCAGGCCAACGGCATATCACATGTTACCCGCCATATTATACTTGGCTTGAATGTACCGGATTATCCTTATGCCGGGCTTCCAAAAATAAAATCCGGTTTAGCCGTAGGGTCCATCTGCCCGGCTTTTGACCCCCTGCATCTTTCGGGTGCGGATAGCGGAAAAACAGTTTGTCCTATGTGCAAATACGGTTATGGACTGGGGGTGATGGTTTGGTTCAACCATGCCAACCTTGATCAGATGGGTGAGTTTGCAAAAACGCTGGAAAAGGAAATGGAAAAACAGGGTGTAAAAAAACTTCGGGTCTTTTTGGTGTACATGAATCCATTGTATAAACAGGATAGCAATACCGGAGAAGATGAAAGAAAGATCAGGCAATGGTGTGATGAACTAGGGCTGAAACGGGTAGCCATGGTATGGGTTCCGTCGCCGGTGGATGAAGAAACCTGCGGACTGTATAAAATAAACCCCGAAGCAAAGAACACGGTGTTCGTTTATAAAAAAAGAACCATCATTGGTAAATGGGTGAATGTAGAATACAATGATGAGACGGTAAATGCAATATTGAAAAAAGCAGTCAGTGCAACATTATAAAAGTATAGCCATGAAATTCTTTCGCATTTTTTATCCCTTAGACTCTTAGTCCGCCGGGTTGATTTTAAAGGCGGCCTGCAAAATTTTGTTGGCATTTACAAATTGCTTCAACTGTTCATCTATTTCTTAACAAAAAAAATATCAGTCATGAAATCAATTATCAATAAAACAGTATCATTGGTTGCCATTGCAGCAACCCTGCTTTCATTTACATCAAACTTTGGTGGTGAAGGATTTGAAATATCCCTGAACGGTAAGGTAGTGCTGCAACAATTCGGCAAAGACATGGCGGTGGTAAAAACACTACAACTCATTGCAGCTTCACCTAATGATAAGTTAACTATCCGTTATCATCATTGTGGAAATGTGGGCAAAAACAGAATATCAATCAACTCTTGAGATTCTTTTGTCTTAATAAGCAGATCTAAAAATTATTGGATACGAAATTGAAAAAAGTTTGTCAAACTTATTGATTGTGTTAAAAGCAAATTTCAGAAAAGCACCACCTGCCACAACGCTTGCAAACGGTTAACAATCGGCACTTTTATTCAAAAGGGGAAAATGATAATAGATAAAAATTGACTACAAATTGATGATGATTAGTAATCATTGCCTATTTAGCAAGGTAAGCTAAGCATCTTTGTCCATTTTTCCTTTTTCAAGCACAGTAAGCAAAAACATATAGTTGTCAACTAAAAACCCTTCGTAACCCCAGCATTCACCATTCCAGGTTTTCCAGTCTTTGGTTCTTCCGTTAGCACCTTTGCCTTGAAAGTTTCCTTCACTCATACTTTTGAGCAAGGGCAACAAGATTGCATCTGTATCTTTTTTCCTCTTTAGTTTTTGCAATGCATGAATAGTGAAGTAAGTAAAGCATGCAGTAGCTCCACCGTTTTCATATATCTGGAAACCATCCTGGTTATCTTCCCTTTTTCCGCCGCCCACTTCCAGCAGCAAGTCTGTATAATCTGCTCGGATAACCGGTATCAAATTACCGGGCAATCCTAACTCAAAATTTGTGTATCCTACAGCTTTCATTTTTTGGAGGAGTTTATCCATAATACTGTTGGCCAAATCGTCTTCTATCAATCCATAACTAATGGCAACTGTATTTACAAAAATAAAATAGTAATCATGCAACTTGCCGTCAGCACTTTTCCATCCCGCCAGAATACCAGAGTCTGGATTATAAAAAGTAACTGCATAAACTGATTTTAATTTATCTGCTTTCATTTTAATATAATTTGCATCAACCACATTGCCATACTTACGGATGGCATTTTCAAATTGTACCAATGCATTGTAAGCTAAGGCATTTGAATAGGCATCTTTATGGCCGAAGCCAATTGTATCCCACCAGTTGGCGGGCCTTTGCGATTTATCACCTTTCCAGCTTCCGCTGTTTCCGGATAAACAAAATTCCAGTAAGCCATCATCGTCTTTATCCATTGACAACATTTTATCTGCCCATGCTTTAATTCCGGTATAGTTAGTTTTAAACCATGCTGCATCGTTGCTGCTTAAAGTATAAATACAGGCAGACATTAATAAAGAAGGATAAGAATCCAGTGAATGGCAAGCGGTGGAAGTTTCAGGAATATCCCATTCTTTGTCATAATCATAACCGAGTATGCCATATCCTTTTTTGCCAGCTAGGTAACGATCAAGGGTCATGCGAATGAGATCGTTTGCTTGCAAGCCTTTAGCCAGTGCTGGTGTTTTTGCCGCTACGGTAGCATATTTAAATAATGTAAAAGCACAAGCGTCGCTGGCAGTATTATTTGCCAGTATTTTTAAAAATGGATTGATCTGAAAAATGCTGATGAAATTTTTGCGGAAACAATCGTAGCGGCTATCATTACCAATACCATTTACTGTCGGATGAATAGCAACCACTTCAAAACTGTAAACTATTTGTTTATTGCTTTCATCAGCAGCAGGAAACTCCAGGCGAACATAAGGATGCTCAATAAATCTTTTAGCGGTAGTGTTGATTTGTACTCCTGCAATAGTTGATGTTACCCTAAGTGTACCCATATCTGGTAAATGCAATATGGCTGGCAGGTTGATGGCATTATCATTACCATTCATCATACCCAACAATGTAGCGTGATTAAGATGTTGCTCTATATTAAATAAAAATGGCTGGCTATAATTTTGCTGGTAAGTACTGGTAAGTATAAAAGATTTGTTGGCAATATTTATTTCCCATACAAACTTATCATTACCAGTTTGCAATGTTGAATAACTAAATTTATTACCGGCTTTTTTACCAACATGTTTTTTCTCCATCCATTCTTCCTCATGCAGTATTACATTTTCGTCCAGCTTATTTTTCCCAAGTGAATCAATAGAAAAAAAATCGAATTGTGGAGAATCATTATTCATAGCGATCCTGAGAAAGGGAGAAACTTTCTTTTCATTTCCCTGCCCTATCAGAAATGACGGGGCTGTAAGTACCAATGAGGCTAGCAAAACATCTTTTGCAAATTCCCTTCTTTCCATAACAGTCTGTAACTATTTATTTTAATTTTTTAAGAAATGGTTTTAACGCCTCGTACCATCGTTCCGCCATCTTTTTTTCACCCGTTGCATTTGGGTGTATATCATCATACATGTCTATAGCGGGATCTACTCCGGTAAATTGATCCACGATAATAACAGTGGATAATGAGGTAGTTTTTGTGTGGCCAAAATGAAGTATCGCATTATTGAATAGTATCACAGCCTGTTCATAATTTGTATCAGTACCACATAATTTTTTGGGTGCCCACTCTTTTCCGAGTGGTGGTATTTGTGCCAATAAAATTTTTACTAAAGAATTCTTTTTACGCAATTTATTAAGGATGATTAAAAAATCATTCATCGCTGAACTGGCACTCACGCATTGAAATACTTCATTGGTGCCTAATTCTATTAAAACAATATCGGGACGGTATGATTGCAGCCAATCATCGATATTACCCCGTTGCTTATCCCAGTCTGGTGGCTTTAAAACATCACTGGCTTTCCAACCCGAATGCCCCTCATGATCCATATCAAAATCTGCGTTGGGCATATTGCCATCCATGTGGTGTTTATCCCATGAACCAATAAAATCAACATTATAATTCGCCTTGTGCAGTAGTTGCCATAAATACCTGCGATAGCTATTGTAAACATTGGTGCCGTTGGTTAGGGAATTGCCCAATGGTAAAATATTGATCGTTTGCTGATCATAAACTGTCAACATAAATTGCTGTTTGATCAACGTATCCTTTGTAACCGCATTAAGTTGTACAGGATATTGCCCCGCCTTTTTTGCAATGCCGGATAGGGTATTCGTTTTTTTATCAAGTTGTAGCCAGGGTGGAAGCTGAGCGCAGGTGTAATTGATGGCTTGTTTTAAAGAATCATAAGCAACAAATTTGTATTGATACCTTGCACCAACCGCAACCCGGCCAGGCGCTTTGGTTACAAAAGTAATTTTTTGTGCAATGCCTGCATAGAAAAAATGTTGCAGTAAAAGCAGCGGAACAACGCTGCGAAAATGCTTTTTTAAGTTCATCATTTTACCCATTCAATTATTGGTTTATCGCCTGTCATTTTTATGGGCAGCCATATATACTTAGAATCGGGAAGATTCATTTTATCCCAACGGTCTGCCATAAAAAGGAAGCTATTATTACTTCCAGGAATGGGCATAACGAAACTGCTCTGCGCATTAAATGTACTGTCAGCACCAACTCCAGTACAGGGGTTTCCCATTTGCTGCCACTCTCCCAATAAACTATCTGCTGTGGCGTAAGTTGCAGGATTGGGCGACCAGCCCGTACAATCAGAAGTAATTAAATAATATTTCTTATTGTATTTAAATAAAGCAGGTGCTTCCCTATTTTGCGCAGAGGTGATTCGGGAATAAGTAGTAGTTGGTGACAGGTAATCATCACTTAATAAACATACCTGCATGGTTTTGTTTGCTTCAGACGCATAAATTAAATAAGCCCGCTCATCTGTATCCTTATACAGTGTCATGTCACGGCTCATCTGGCCATTTGGTTTTACACTGCCTAAATATTTATATGGTCCGGTTGGTTGATCACTCACCGCTACACCGGCCTGCGAATAGCTATAGTCATTTGCATCTACATGCATCCACATTACAAATTTCTTTGTCCGCCTATTGTACACCACTTTTGGCCTTTCAATTACTTTACTGGTATCCAGGTCATCATTTGCATTACCCATTTTAGAAGCCAACGCAACTCTTTCGTATTTCCAGTCAGTTAAGTTTTTGGATGAATAACAATTTATACCGCCGGCTGGCACCCGGTAATCTTCCCACTGCTGGTTGGGCACTAACCAGGTTTTACCCTTTTTTATTTCACCAAACCAATAATAGATGCCACCATGAAATAATAAGCCACCACCATGCGCATTGATGGTATCACCATTTGTATCTTTCCAAAATTCACCATTTGGTTGTGGCGGAATTTTTAGCTGGGCAAAACCATGCAGGTTTACACACAATAAAAAAAACAAGGTGTATTTTTTCATTTTATTTTATTTAAGGCTTTAACTTAAAAACTGTTTTATATTCTGGTATAAAATTGATCTTATTGAGAACAGCTCTTCCAATATCTGTAGCAGCAGGTGGCAGATCAAATAATATCTTATCATCTGTATTCAGCGGAAATAATTTTAACAGCAGGCTGCGGCACTGCAACTGGCTTCCGTTTCTTTTTAAGTCGATATTCCATGTTGTATTGTTGTTGTAATTATCGGCTATTAACTTGTGTTGCAACCTTAATTCTGAACGAATGCCCATATAGTTTACCGAGAGATACAAGTTGTTCAACCCATCCAAATAATTACATGGGATGTCAATTGAATATTCTGTAAATCCGCTGAAAGATTCATTGAAAGTTGCAGGACCAGGCATAACCTTGGACGTTGAAAAAAAGTTGCCAAATGTTCCGAGGGGCGCAGGGAAATAATATTGCTCTGCCTGTAGCCAGGAAGTATCGGTTACAAAACTAATTTCATCCGTATTAAAATATTCCACGACTACCCTTGCTGCAAAGCTTTTGTTGCCTTTTACAAAAGGGAAATCGAGCAATAAATTATTCTCCCCCTTTTTAACATAGCCAGTAATATCTATCGGGCTTATACTGCCAGTATCAATCGATTGATTTACCCAGACATTATTTACCTGTACCCGACTATGGGTTTGTGTAGCCAAATAAATTATGGCAGATTTTATATTTGAAGGATTACCCAGGTTAAATTCCTTTACAAATAATTTATGATACAACTTATTCTTTTCATCAATATAATCAACCGATGTTTGCAGCCATTGCGCATTCTGCAACAATTTGTTTTTTGTAAAATGGGGCTTCAAATTTTTTTGGGTAATAATATTTTCATACACTGAAAAGATTCCATCCTTACCAGAAAATTTCATCCCATTTACTACTATGCTGTTGCCCGGTATTCTTATTGATTGCCTGTTATTTTCACCAATAATGTTTAATACATCATCGTTTAAATAAAGCGTTTCGCCCGATAAAAAGAATTGCTTCTTACCAGCATTGTTCAGCACCCACGCCTGCAAAGCCTGTTCGGTAGTAAGGATTAGTATTTTTTGTTTGATGCCATTTTTACCCGTGATATTGATTACGCAGTTAGTTCCTGGCTCTAACCCGGTTATCAACCAATGCCCTTTTAACTGTACCATTTTTCCATTAACAGACTGCAGCTTGTCTATGCTATCAGCATCAAGGCAAAACTCCGGCGCTGCTTTGACTGATTGGGAAAATATCCAGATAGTTTCTCCTTCATCATCATTTATTTTGCACAATGGCTGTGCAGTAGCATAGCGTAATACAATTCCGTTTAAATCCAGATTTACCGGCCAGATAAAAATGCTGCTGTCTTCAATATTTACAGGTTGTGATGGGAAAGTAATTGCTGTTGCTTTTAATTTTATTTTAAACTGTACAGCTTTTCTTTCGGGTTTAGCTTCAAAGCGGCAATAGTTAATGCCGAATACAAAAGCACTTTTTTCATTGGCTCTCACAGCATATTGAAACCCATCTTTGTTGTTTGAAAAAAAAGGTTCCATAGGGGCCATTTTATTTCCAAACTCATTTAAAAAGTAATTTATTCTCTTTGCCTCGTAATACGATGGTGCCAATAAACCGTTTTCACCAATCGCTGCCTGAAAGTCGTACGAAATTGCCGGTGTTTCGCTCCAGTTACCAGTTTCATCCATATCTTCATTAAAACTGGTTAATATGCCGGTTGGATTACTGCCACCTGCATACATATAATATCCAAGCAGGTTACTTCCCGAACCAATACGATTGGTGGTCATTGCCAGGCCATCATATTTGCCGATAACAGAACGGCGGTGACGTGTTATTTGCACGCCTACTCCCATTTCGCAGGTAAAAAAAGGTTCATCAGAATAATCCATATACTGTTTCTTTTTTTGTTCCAGCCCATTTCCTATTTTATCATCATTACGAAAGGCATTGAATTCAAAGTCACCGCAGCTTGTCATCTTTTCAATTGTCGGATCCCAGGGTTGGTCCGGATAACCACCCCACATGGGTATCACTTCACCAGACGGAACAGAACCATCGCCCCAACCTGTAACGGTGTACATCGGTACATCTATTCCATATTTAATAGCTGTTTGTTTCAGCCATTGAATATGCGCCTCACCTTTTTGCCCTCTTGTATATTCATTTTCCAACTGAAGTGACATAATGGGGCCATTATCCTTATATAATAACCCTTTGGTTTGTTCGCCAATCTGTTCAAAAAACCTTGAAACGTATTGCTGGTAAACCGGATCATTGGTCCGGTTCTTTAGATTCTTTTTGGTGAGTATCCAATCTGGTGTGCCTCCGTTACGAGCCTCTCCATGTGCCCAGGGACCAATACGGGCCGCAACGAGCATACCGTGTTTGGCACAGAGTTGCATAAATCTCCTGAAATCTTTATTGCCTGACCAATCAAACTGTCCTTCTATTTCTTCATGATGAATCCAAAAAACGTAGGTAGCAATAATATTGATACCCCCGGCTTTCATCTTGAGTATAACATCTTCCCACCTCTCTACTGCAATTCTGGAAAATTGCATCTCACCCATTACGGGTATTTGTGGTTTGCCAGCTATGGTTAAATATCGGGTATTGATTTTTATTTCCTTGCCTGCAGGGCCGGCATTTCCCATTTTAAAATTTCCGGGCTTTGCTGCAGTAACGGCTTTAGATGCATTAATGGGATAAATGGTTTGTGCCTGTAAAACATTAAATGATAAGATTGCAGCGACGTAAAAAATATTCCTTTTTAAAACTTGTTTCATGTAATCAATTTTAGACATCCTTTTAAAAACTGGAGCCGATGCCTTTTACCGGTGCCATGCCGCCATTAAAATCTTTGCCACCTGTTGCCATACCAAACAATTGTAGCAAATCAATTCCTCCATTTAATAACAAAGTATTATTTGCTTTTAAAGCATCAAAAGAAGCAAGCGTTTTTGCATCACTGATATTGATTGTACCGATATTTGCAAAACCAGGGTTGATATTTATTCCAATGATATTTCCATCCAATATTTCCTGCTGGTAGTACCTTGCCCATGTTTGAAAATTGTTGATTTTTTGCACATCAAATCCGCTGCTGAAACTCCACCAGCAATTTCCAAGGTATTTTCCGGCAATACTATCTCCGGAGATGATTTCGTTATTGGCTACTAAAATGTTATTGTAAAAAACAAACTTTTCATTGGCACTTTCCTTTGCAAATCGGATAGCAGCATTTTTATTATTATATACGGTATTGTTGTAGATGAAAGAATGCTGTAATTTATTTTCATAACTGGCATTCCAGATATAAATACCTGCTTTTGCTGCAGAAACATTTCCATCATTGATACTGGTATTATAGCGAATGGTATTGTTGTTCCATGCGGTAGCTCCGGCATACTGAAACAGCCCGATACCGCTGCCCTCATTTTCGTATGACAAACAATATTGTATCACCGAATTGGTAATGCCCCCGTCAAAATCAAAGCCACCGCCATCTTCGCCGCCATTGGAGGTTTTGTTGCGGTACGAAAGGCAATGTTCGATGCTGACACTATCAGCTTCCCATGCCCATATTCCCACCGGTCCATTTCCGATGCGTGGCATATCCCAGCCATTATTAGTAGCAGTGCAATAGGCTATTTTTACATTGGTGCATTGGCTCACTACAATTCCATTGCCGCTATGATTGTTAAAGTTAGTCGGGTCGCCGGGATTATTCTCGGCCCTGCAATTTAAAATGCCAATATCACGGCATTCTTTTTTTGAAAAATTTTCTCCGCCTACTGCAATACCTGCGTAGCCATTATCGTGAGCAAATACATTTTGAATAATTGTAGCAGAACAATTGCGAATTTGCAGACCGGCTTTCTGAAAGCCGGCGACATCTATACTATCTATCCTGATATTATTGCAATAAGAAATAATAATACCACTGGTTGTATTCCCTTCTTTTCTGCCCATGCCTTTTACATTAATATTCTGCAGGCGCAGATGGCTGCTATTATTGATTATTATTCCTACCTGTTCGCTGCTATTGATTGTTGCCATGCCTTTGCCATAAGAAGTAATTACTATGGGTTTATCAACGGTGCCATTGGTATGATAGTTTATAACAAGTGTTCCTGAAAATATTTCACCCGCCTGCAACAAAACAGAATCACCTGGCTGTAAAACTAATCCCTTAAACTTTGAAATGTTTTTCCATGGGTGCTGCCTGCTGCCATCATTATTGTCATTTCCATCCGCACCAATGAAATAAGTTTTCTGTAATTCAACCAACGGCTTTGGTGGCATTTTAATTTCTGCCCTGCAGGAAACCGGTACCAGGTTGATTAATATAAATAAAGCGCTACAATTTACAAGCTCAAATATTTTCATGGTGATTTAAAGATTTTAATAGCCAGGGTTCTGTTTCAGTTTTGCGTTCAAATCAATCTCCACCTGCGGTATAGGAAAGTATTCATTTTTGTTAGCAGTAAAATTTACACCGGTAAGATTGGCTGGCAACCTTCCTCTTTCTGCCTGCAAATAGGTATTGATATTATCAGCCGCAATTCCCCAACGAACCAAGTCAAAAAAGCGATGGCCTTCTAATGCCAGTTCCAGCCTTCTTTCAAAACGCACCGCTTTACGGGCTGTAACAGGATCTGTCCAAGGTAATTCATATAAACCAATTTTGTAATTAGCAGAAGCGGCATATCCACCAATATCATCATAAGTTACTTCCACCTGGCGACCTTTTTTGGCACGGTCACGGACAAAGTTTACCAGAGTTCTTGCTTTATCTACAGAACCGGCTTCTATTTCGCATTCTGCAGCCCAAAGCAGCACATCAGCAAAACGAATGATAGATACATTTACAGCGCTGGTGAGCATGTAATACTGTGCATAGTTTTCACTGTACTTTGCGAAATTCCCATCGGCATACCTGAAATTATTTTTTACCGGTACATAAGGTCCACCAAAAGTCCTGCTGTTGATCCAACCATAATCAGGGTCACTTCCAGGGTTGCTTCCATAACCACTATAATAAGATGGTGTTGTCCAATCAAGATAAGGGACAGCCCTTCTGCCCACCGTCCAATCGAGGCGTGGGTCAACGGTGCCATCATAAGCCGTATAATATTCCCAGCCTTTTACATCCATATCATTGGTCATATTAATAGCATTAAAATTATCCAGCATCGGCAAGCCATTGGCATCCGTTTTAAATGCATTTACCAGATTGAATGATGGTTGTTTCCAACTAACATAATAACTTGTTACGGGGTAAAATGTAGGGGTATTGGCAATTTCACCAATATTTGAATTACCACCATTGGCGCCGTCGTTGGCGGAAAACTGGATCTGGAAGACATGCTCCTGGCTATTTTCCAATTCTGGATTAAAATTATCGTCAAAATTTACCATTAACCCATAAGGTTTCCCCTGGGCATTTACCCCATTACCACTGCCGCCATATGCACCGGGTATAATTGTATTTAATAATGCTTTCGCTTCTATAAATTTTTTCTCAAACATATATGCCTTGGCAAGATAGCAGGCTGCCGCCCACTTGTTAGCTTGTCCTTTATATTTTTGTGTTTCCTTTAAATTATCTTTTGCATACTGGAAATCTGTTTCTATATCAGGCCATATATCCCTTTCGTTAGACAAATTAAAATCAATTACTGTTTCGTTAATATAAGGTACTTTATTCCACATTTTTTTTGCTTCAAAATGAAAATGCCCCCTTAAAAACCTGGCTTGTGCAATAGCTTCCGTTTTTTCTGCGGCAGTCATGTCAGTAGCTGCATTGGTAGCCAGGATTACTTTATTACAACGGGCTACACCGTCATACACCGTACGCCATTTATCAGCAAGGAATGCAGTAGATGATTGTGTTCTAAAATGTTCAATGGTTAATCCATCAGCGCCATCATTGGTACCTCCACGGTATGCATCACCGGAAGTAATATCACCATACACCCAATTGGTACCGCTTGTACTCCACCAGCTTGATTTCACTGTTAACCCGGTAACATTATGATAAGCGCCCACTAACAGTTGCTGAACACCTGCCTTATTAGACAGTTCCTTTAAAGTAACTCCAGTGGAAGAAGGGGTATCTAAAAAATCTTTTTTACATCCTGAGGTTATAAATGCAGCAGCCAGCAGGATTATTAATAATTTTTTCATATTTATTTTTTTAAAACTATTTTTATAATACAAAATTGACACCGAATACAATTTTCCTGGAGATAGGATAAACGCCTCCAAAATCAACCCCCATATTGGTAGCACTGCCGGTGCTTATTTCCGGATCTATGCCGGTGTATTTTGTGAAGGTGGCAAGATTAAATCCCTGTACATAAATCCTCATTTTATTGAAAGCTTTTGACTGAGGAATTGTATAGCCTATCTGCAGGCTTTTTAATCGCAGGTATGATCCATCTTCAATAAAAAAACTGGACGGTTTTATATCATCTGAAGCAGTGCTGTTCCATATTGGCAATTTTGCATCGGTGTTTGTTGGGCTCCATGTACTATTTGCACCTTTGCCCTGTGCACCGGGGAAAACGGTGAATGCCCTCCAGTAATTGAAAATTTCATTACCTGCTACCCCCTGTAAAAATATTCCCATGTCAAAATTTTTATAACTCAAGTTCAAATTGTATCCATAGGTAAACGTTGGATGAGGGTTGCCAATAAAAGTGCGGTCATCATCATTTATCTGTTTATCTCCGTTCAAATCTTTAAATTTAAAATGACCTGGCGCAGTAGCAGCAGTAAGTCCTGTATGTGCTACACCATTTTTTGTGAACTCATCCGCAGACTGGAATATTCCCTCCTGTACAAAACCAAAGAAACTTGATACGGGCATGCCCACCACACTCCTGTTTAATGCAAATTGTGTAGGCGCATAGCGACTACCATCAATATGTGCGGAACTATCACTGCTGATATATGCTACATTATTACGGTAAGTAGCAATATTAAAATTCATCTCATATTTTAAATCGCCTATAGCATTATTATAGCCCAGTTCAAGTTCAATTCCTTTATTTGAAAATTCCATAATGTTTTCAAAAGGCGCTAGTGCATCTCCACGTAACCCTGTTATTGGTGGTACTGCCAACAGATCTTTCGTCACCCTGTTAAACCAACTGAAAGCCACTGTCAATTTATTTTTAAAGAATGCCGCATCAAAACCAATATTGGTTGTTTTATTGGTTTCCCAATGAATAAACGGATTGCCCAATTGATACAAACCTGCTCCTGTAAAAGCTGAGTTATTGGTACCATTTATATCATAGCTGCTATAGTTTACATAACCCATAGTGGTGTACCTGTCTTCAAATAAATCTGAAGGAATGGCATTATTTCCATTTTCACCGTAGGCGGCCCTTAACTTTAGATCATTCACCCAATTAACATCCTGCATAAATGCTTCTTTAGAAACCCTCCATCCGCCACTATAGGAAAAAAAATTTCCATAACGGTTTTGCGGACCAAACTTGGAAGAGCCATCCCTCCTGCCAACAAAGCTGAAAAGGTATTTATCCAATAGTGAGTAATTGATGGTACCGAAAACAGAGGTGGATTTTTCAAATCCGCTACTGCCCGTCATTGGTATTGTTGAGTTAAATATCCCATTACCCAGGTTCAAATAACCGGGCGTAGTATATAAAAGATTGGTGGCGGTGCCTTGGTTATATCTTGAATTTATTTTATTTGCCTCATAAGCCACAAATGCGCTTAACTTATGAATGTTGTTTAATTTAATTTCATAAGACAGTTTATTGGTTAATCGCAGGTCACTGCTATAACCACCGCCTTCGGTAAACTGGTTATAAGGAGCAGAAAAAACATTTTGCGGAACAGTATCTATAAAAAAGCGGTAACTGTATGGAAAAAACTGTGCACCTAGTTTTGATTCAAATATTAAATTTTTAATAGGTTCAATTGCAATAAAGGCTGAGCCAATCATACCAGCATTATATCCGCCGGTGTTATCACGAACGGTATTTTGTCCAAGTACCGGGTTGTTTGAACCGGGTTGTAATGCCCTGGTGACAGGAAAACCTCTCGGACCAGAATAATTACCAGCAATATCAAATATTGGGATTAAAGGACTACGTTGGTACAGGCCACCTAAAAGGCTTTGCGGATTATGATTACCATTGCTTACACCTGCACTCTGTGTATAAGAAAACTGGATGTTTTCGCCAACTTTTAACCAGTTAGTGGGCCGGAATTCTGTATTTACCCTGAATGAATATCTTGTAAAATAAGTACCCAGTACTGTGCCTTCATTGTTTAAATAACCCATTCCCAGTGAATAATTACTTTTATCAGTTGCGCCACTCAATGTTAACTGATGGTTATGGCTAAAACTTTGATTCATAACTGATCGGAACCAATCAGTACCTTCCTTATTGGTTTTTAAAATCCTGTAGTTAGACAAGTTATAAAGACTCGGGTTGACTGCAGCACTACCTTCGGAAGCAACTAAGACTGGTAACCCAGTTCTTGCAATTAAATAGTCCGGCAATACAGGTGTGGCACCCGAGCCATAAAATTGATCATTCAATGGCAGGTTGGAATTTTTTAAATAGTTCCAGTAAGCATCTGCATATTCCTGCGGATTTAAGCTCTTAGGATAGCTAGTGGGTGTTTCCCAGGATCCATAAGCATTGTATTCCAATTTGGGCGCTGTGCCACGTTTACCGGTTTTTGTAGTAATAACTATTACACCATTACCACCCTGTGCACCATACAAAGCCGTAGTGGATGGATCTTTCAACACAGTTATTGTTTCGATATCATTTGGGTTTACCAGGTTGCTGCCACCCCTCATTTGAACACCATCTATAACATACAGTACATCATTATTGCCATTGCTGCCAAAGCCACGGATACGAACCACAGCAACATTGCCAGGTCCTCCCTGTGCATCTACACTAACACCTGCCACCCGGCCTTGCAATACAGAACCCACATCTGCCACCGGCGTCATTGCAACTACATCTGCCGAAACTGTAGATACAGCACCAGTAACATCTCTTTTGCTTTGTTTGTTATAACCCGTTACTATTACGGCTTCCAGGCTGGCCTCAGCAATGAACAGCTTCACTGTTAATGGACGATCTGCAAAGGCTGTTATTTCCTGTATGGCAAAACCAGTGTAACTTATCACCAATACTGCTGAATTACTTCCAATATCCAGTTTAAATTTTCCTGCATTATCGGTTGTGGTAATATTATTTTTGTTAGATTTTACCATCACTGTTGCGCCGGCAAGCGGCACTCCTTTGTCATCGGTTATGATACCTGTTACAATAGTGAAGACCGAATTGCTTAATTGCACATCCATGTTGCCCAATCCGTAAATTTTACCAGCATCGCGTTCACTCTTACTATTTTCCGGGAATAATAAAATTTGTTCATCCACTATTTTATACCCGATAGATAAGGGCATGATGATTTCACTAATGAATTCACCCAGCTTTTTGTCCTTTACAGAAAAGGAGATTTTTCTGCTAGCCTGTATAGTGTTGGAGCTATACAAAAATTTTACACCTGTTTGCTTTTGTACTTTCGACAGTACTTTGCTAATCTCGATATTGTCTGCGGCAATTGAAACTTTTTTATCTAATATTTCCTGCCCGGCAGTTTCGTTTGCATAAAGAGAACCGCATAAAATAAAGGCTAATGTTATTTGCACGATCGTTAATTTCATTGCAAGCAGTATTGTAGCAACTAGTTGCTTTTTTTTCATAATTTTAATAAGTTTTGTCAGTTGATTGGAAAAATGATTCGGACAAAATTGCTCCTGTATTAGGGGTTTTACTAAGCTGGCAATGCTTCACGTTGCCGGCTTTTTTTATTCCCACAGGAATTATGTTTTTAATGCTCAATCATAGTGTTAGTAGTTTTTGGTGAATAAAATCAATTACAGCCTTTTCCTTTTATTAAAATTTTTGTTCCCTTTACATCATAAGAGGCTCCAGTGGCCTGGCAAACAATATCGAGCCTGGTATATAATTCCTGCCTGTTTATATCACCTGTAAAAAGACATTTGTACAAACTTTCATTTTCCACTACAATTTCAATTCCATAGGTTTTTTCTAACCAAGGCAAAACAGTCTTAAGCGGCGTTTCATCAAATACCAGGTTTGCATCCGGCAATTTGTTCTTCCCGCCCGATTCGATCATTATAGGTTGAGGTTTATCAACCAGAGAAGGAACAAATTGCCTGGCATTTTCATCGTAAACCACTTTCTGATTGGGTAAAAGAATAACCCCATTGCTTTTATTGGAAGGGGTGCTTTTATCCAAATCATTGCGCTCATAAACTTCTACCCGGCCCGATCTTACAGCAACTTCCAACTGTTTAGTTTCACTATTCACCTTTACATTAAAACTTGTTCCCAATACATGTGTTACAATGTTTTTATTGTACACAAAAAATGGCCGGTTTGGATTTTTGCTTACTTCAAAAAAAGCTTCGCCGTCCAGTATTACTTCCCGCTTGTCCTGCAAAAAATGCAGGGGATAATGAATAATGGCGCCTGGTTGCAAACTAATAAAAGTCCCATCTTCCATTTTCAATTTTAATGGCACGGTTGATTTGTTGACCCGCACTTCCATACCCGTTTGCAGGGCAATTATTGGTGCGGCTGTTTTAATAGTTCTTACATTGTACACATAAACGGAGCAGATGATGCCGAAAAGAATTGCTGCCGCAGCGGTTAAACGAAATATTTTGGTTTGTAGAAATACCCTGGGCAGCAACGATAAATTTTGCTTTTCGGATGATAAAATTTTATGTAGTATTTCAGCAGAGCGGTGAGGCGGAAGATTCGCTTCTACTGTATCCAAAACGTTGAGTTCATTTTGGATTCGTTCTGTTACCAGGTCATCAAAAATGCCAGATAAAACAGCGCTAAAAAAAAGGCTGCGTTCTTCAGCAGAAATGGTATTTACCTGGTATTTTTCCAGCAGCAGTATAAATTCTTCCCTTGTAGGCATATAGTAGTTTAAACTTACACCTGTGTTAACAGGCAAATTATTCAATCGTTACTATAAAGACAACCAAAAGAAGGCAAAGGAGTACATTCCCTGAAAAAATTAAAGCATTAACTGTCCGGCAACTATAAGGAAGGCAGAAGCAATGCCGTTTTGTTCCAGAAATAACCGGATCGAAGCAAGGGCTCTGGCCATGTGTGTTTTTACAGTTAGCGTAGAAATAGATAGTTGGGCGCCTATGGCTTCATAAGAAAGTGCATGTTCCCTTGAAAGCCTGTAAACCTGCTGTTGTTGCGGAGATAAATTAGCAATAGCTTGCTGCAGCAACTGCTGGTATTGCGCATTCATGACTTTAAAATCTGTTGTATTTTCTGAAAGGTTATACTCTTTAACCCATTTTTCCCTGGCAGTCCATTCGTGGGCAATTTTTTTGAGGCAATTAAGAGTAAGGTTTTTTGTTAGGGTAAAAAGCCAGGATTCCAATGAACGGATTTCATGTAGATTTTTGCGCTGGAACCAAAGTTTAAGAAAAACATCCTGTACTATTTCTTCGGCAATAACAGGCGATTTCACATAAGACATGGCAACTGTGTAAATTTTATTTCGGTGGCGGTCAAATATAAGCTGGAATGCATACTCACTATCCTGAGCCATTAGGGAGATCAGTGTAGATTCCTCGTATTTTTTTTCTGTTGACATGTGCAGCAATCATTGTTAATTCAAAGGCTCTTACAAACATAATTTAAAAAAGAGAAAAGAGAATAATTAAATTTAAAACTAAATTTGAAGAGACAAAACAGTAGCCAAGTCATGAAATTATTACGACTTGTTTTGTATTTCGTTTTAATATCAAATTTTGTTGTTCCGTGCTGTGAAACGAGCTGGTAAGGCAGTTTTAATAAATGAATTTTTTGAAGGTGCTGTTGCAGTGCTAATACTTATTTCTCCTGCATAAAACCTGATTACCATTTTGGGTAGTGCAGATTTATAAACAGATGCGGCGATTTCAGTTTGCCCTCCGGTCCGGATTCACTTCAATGGGAAATCTCAGTGGCTTTAATTTTTACCACAGCCTTCAATAATTTTCAATTTTAAAAGCAAGCTGAGGAGCATTGAAAAAATCAAACCAGTAAAAATATCTTAGTAAAAATACCGATTAAGTAAGTATAAGTATTTGGTAAATTAAAGGCTACCTTACTAGCTGTACAATGCATTTTAATCCGAAAGTGAAGGCGAAAACTCCTGATGCTTTTTCTTTAAATCAACATTTAGCAATAAAGAAATCTGAAAAAAGTTACGGCCAGTTTCATCATTTATTTTGTAATCGAATTGATGTAGATAACCGCTTTGAATGGCTACTGCTTCACTCACTTCATATCCACCGCCAACAAAAAACCGGTTACGTTCAAAGTAGGGCGCTTTATCGGTGAAAAAAATTTCATTCCAAACGGATGCATAAAATGTTTTGGGAATCAATTTTTTATTGTTCAATGGTACAACTGTATTCAATCTATACCTGAACCGGTTACGAAAGCCATTTTTTGTAAAGCGCTGCTCAGCCCGGTAACGGTGTTCAAATTTTACTCTTGCTACCTGCTGTTTCATTATCAACTGTACCCAGGTACGTATCTCCTTTTGCTGATAGGGCAATTTAAAATTTCCCCCTTCGCTATAAGTATTGTAGGATCCCGTACCTGCTGTAATTGAAAAATTTGAATGCAGGTTGTATGTTAGTCCGCCTTTTAGTTCGTAATAGTGAAACTGGTTGTAAAATGACAGACTTCTTAACTGAGGCTCCACAAAAAAACTCCATTGTTTATTTATGTTCATTTTTACGTTGATAATATTCCATGAACCAATTTTATTGGGAGCATTTTGTGCTTTAATGTAATTGCCTGGATTATTCAATAAAAGCAGTAAACAGGCAAGTGTTTGTAGTTTTTCAATCATTCGCCGTTGTTTCTAATAAGTGCTTCAAATTAAATATAATAAGATAGCAATGATAAATAATTTAAAGCACAGATAGTGATATGTTTTCTTTAAAACTTTTTCTTCTTACTATTGCTTTTTCAATTTCTATTGCAAAAAATACTATGGATGATGCCGCAAGCACTAACAAAAATTCGTTTAGGGTTAAAGCTTCAGTTTTAAAAATGGATTGCAAAAATGGTATGTAGGTAACGCCAAATTGTAACAGCAGACTAAACAAGACCGACCCTATCAATGGTTTATTTGAAAACAGTCCTATACTGAACAAAGATTGAGTTGCAGAGCGTATCGACAATACATTTGCCAATTGACTTAGGCATATTACGTTAAATACCATGGTTTGCCAGTGCCATCCATTTTGTATTGCAATGTGCTGTAAACCTAATGCAATAGCGGCCATCAGCATACCCACCCAAATAATATGTAAGCCTCTGCCTCCTGCAAATACACTTTCCTGCGGTGGCCGTGGTGGCCTGTTCATAATGTCTTTTTCAGCCTTTTCAAACGACAAACTAATTGCCGGTAAACCATCGGTTACTAAGTTTATCCATAAAATATGTATAGGAAGCAACGCAATGGGTAAACCAATAATGGGGCCTATCAGTAAAGTCCACAACTCACTTGAATTAGTGGTCATCAAAAATTTGATGAACTTTAAAATGTTATCATAAATGCGCCGCCCTTCCCGTACTGCTTTTATGATGGTAGAAAAGTTATCATCCAGCAATATCATATGTGCAGCTTCCTTTGAAACATCGGTACCTGTAATACCCATTGCTATACCAATGTTGGCCATCTTTAACGAAGGGGCATCGTTTACACCGTCACCCGTCATGGCAACGAAATGACCTTTTTGTTGCAGCGTTTTTACGATTTGTAATTTTTGTTCAGGCGATACTCTTGCATATACTTTTATCTCTTCTGCTTTAGCCAAAAAAGTATTGGTATCTAATGCTGCTAACTCCAGCCCGGTAATAACCAAATCTTTCTCACTGCTTAAAATACCAATTCGTTGTGCAATTGTTTTAGCGGTAAGCGGATGATCGCCAGTTATCATCACGGGTACAATGCCTGCAGTTTTACATTGTGCAACCGCATCAAATACTTCTTCCCTCGGTGGATCTATCATGCCACTTAATCCTAAAAATTGCAATTCATTTTCGCAAACTTCAGGTTGTGGGTTTTCGGGCACAGCATCCCAGTACCGATAAGCAAAACCCAATACCCGTTGGCCTTTAGCTGCCATAGTATCCACTTGTTGCAGAAGTGATTGCACATCTGTATTTACACAACGATGCAGCAATACATCCGGAGCACCTTTAGTAAAAGAGATAATTTTATTCTGATGAGCATGGAAAGTTGTCATCAGTTTTCTTTCCGAATCAAAAGCAATTTCAGCCATACGGGGCCAGGCATCCAGTTTTACATGTTGCTCTTTAGCTATTTCCAACAATGCAATTTCAGTTGGGTCACCTTTAATGGTTTCTCCATCCGTAGCATCGTTGTTTAAAGCAAATGCATGCAACAGCAACAACACGTCTTCCTGTTTGTTGATAGCGGATAAGTCTTTTCGTTCATATAAATTTCCGCTTACAAAAACCTGTTCTACCTGCATTTTATTTTTTGTAAGTGTACCAGTTTTATCAGTACAGATGTAGGTAACCGAGCCCAATGTTTCTACCGCTGGTAATTTTCTGATGAGACTGTTATGCCGTATCATTCTTTTGGCTGCCAACGCCAGCGAGATGGTAATAACTGCTGGCAACGCTTCTGGAATAGCTGCCACTGCCAGGGAAATACTGGTCATTACCATTGTAATCATATCTTCTCCACGCATTAAACCGGCAACAAAAAATAAGATGCAGACCAACACCACCACGATAGATAATTTTTTACCGAACGATATCATGCGCTGTTGCAAAGGTGTAAGTACTTCATCTCCCTGTAGCATTTTCGCAATACGACCCAGTTCTGTTTGCATGCCCGTTGCTATTACCATACCAGTGCCCCTGCCATAAGTTGCAAACGTTCCTTTAAATGCCATATTTTTTCGATCACCAATGGGCAAATCATCTGTTAGTAATACTTCGGAGATTTTGTCTACAGGATGGGATTCACCGGTAAGGGCTGCTTCTTCAATCTTTAAATTAAAGGATTCCATGATGCGGATATCTGCCGGTACTGCATTGCCTGCCTCCAACATCACTACATCTCCGGGTACTAATTCAACAGCGGATAGAAAAGATACTTTTCCATCACGCAAAACTTTGGCCTGCGTAATGGCCATTTGCTTTAAGGCATGCATCGCTTTTTCAGCACGGTATTCCTGAATGAAACCTACTATAGCATTTAGCAGAACAATAATAAGTATAACGATGGTATCTTTAAGATCTCCAATGATACCGGATACAATTGCTGCCGTTAGCAAAATCACAATCATCACATCTTTAAACTGCCCCAAAAAAATACCGGCCATCGTTTTCTTCTTTCCTTCCTGCAGTTGGTTGGGACCAACCTGCAATAATTTTTCTGCTGCTATGGGAGCAGTCAATCCCTGTGTGTTGGAGCCTAAAGATTCAAAAACTTTGGGGATACTTACTGTGTGCCAGTTCATAATAAAAATATTTATCCCATACGGTATAAAGCCAGTATAAGAATGGTGTAAAGAAAAATGAGTATGATAGCGTCAATGGCTAATACAAAACGTTTTTTTGGTGAGCCGTACATAATGCTGATGCCCACCACTGCCGTCATTAATAAAGTAACCAAACCGCTAAGGGCATGGTTGGGATTGGTAGCCTGCAACAACGGGCCTTTTCTATAAATCAAATCATTAAAAGCCAGGATGAGTATATTAAAAATATTACTGCCCAGCAAATTTCCAACGGCTATATCCATACTGCCCAAACGTACAGCGGCAATAGATACTACCAGTTCGGGCAATGAAGTGGTAGCTGCTACCAATAATGTTCCTACGAATGATTTACTTAACCCGGCTTCCGTAGCTAAGTGGTCGGCAAAATAGGGTAATGCAATAGCGCCTGCAATTACCATCAATGCAAATAAAGCATAACGTTTAATGGCCAGTTGCAGGGAAATATCTTTATGCGTATGATGAACAAGTGGAACAGGATTGTCAACATTTGTAGCAGCGATATGTTGTTCATTTTTAAAAATGATACGGATGGCTAATAAGTAGAAAACAATAAGCAGAATGGAAGAACTGCTGAACCAGCCAATCACAGGAAACCAGCTGCCAAATACAATTGAAATAACTGAAAGTGTGATGAGGAAAATTCCAAAGAAACCAGCCAGTACATGGCTTTTTGTAACTACAGAGGATATTGGTTTACCGGGAACAAAATAATCCAGCACCGCTAATATGAGCAGGTTAAAGGCACAACTACCCATAATATCTCCCACGGCAATATCAGGCGAATCTATAAAAACAATGGAACTGACACCCGTAAATAATTCGGGCAGGGAAGTAACGGCGGCCATCATAATTAATCCGAACCATGCCTTGCCCATACCAGTAAGTGTGGCAATGATATCACCGTATTTGGAAAGGCGGGAACCACTGAAAATAATCAGCGATGAACTGGCTAAAAACCCGGCGATGAACAAAATTAATGACGACATCGGTTTTATTTTTTAAACAAATTAATTAAACTATCCAGCACCGCTTTTTATTTTTTATTTTTCCCTCGGTAAGCATCTGCAGTCGATTGGCTGCTTTGCAACATACTGTTAATGATTTCGGTGCTGAAGGCTGATTTGTTCTGAAAGTAAAACTTTTGAAATTCTTTGAAATAATTTTCCGAAACAGGTTCTGATTCTTCAAATTCAAAAGAAAAATTAATCAGGTATGCCTGGTCTGTACCATATCGGTCAGTACCACCTTCCATCGGTTTGCATGTTTTGCTGATGCATTTTTGCATTGCCTCTTTTTCGCCCGGAGATACGCTACCATCAATGCCGGCAATATGGTAAAACAATTTTCCTAATTCTGTTTAGAGTTCCTGGTAAAACATAAAAATTTAATTTAAATTATTCTAATAATAGATTTTCTTGTAAGCTCAAGTCGCGTCTTCCTTTTTTCTATTTGTTTTTTCAATGCTTCCACTGCATCGGCTACGGCTTCTTCAAATGTTTTACATTGAGCATTTGCCAGCAAATCATTACCGGGAATAACCAATCGGATGTTGCATACTTTATTTTCATTTACATCCGAATTATCACTGCTCATTCTCACTTCGGCCACTATTATTTTATCAAAGAATTTTGCAAGCTTGGCCACTTTTTGATACAACAATTGCGTTAAGTCCTCGGATGCAGTAAAACCCTGTGTTTGAAATCTCAATTTCATATATTTATATTTTAGTTTTTTTTATCAGGGGTGTATATCAAATCCGATAGCTATCGGATGTCGCTCTTGTTTTTGGTCTAAAGGACACCGAACGAGGCTGGGTCGTGGTAGGTATCCTCACCAATTACTTAGCGCTATTACAGCCAATAGCTATCGGATTTGAGATGTACCCTTTATCATTACTTGTTGCAACTTTATGAGAAATTTATTTATTAAAATGTATCTGGTCTGTTATATTTTACTGAATTGCAAACCGGGGAAAGTGTGATAATTTGAGGTATCTTATATTGTAGTAATACGATTTCTCCAAATTCTTTTAACAACCCGGTTTCAGTAATTTCAATGCGGTTGCCCCTTTTTAAGAAACGTTCTACCTGGTTCATTAATTCATCATCGGTATTAAAAAGTGCATTTGTCCTTCGGGATTTATATAACTGTTGTTTTAAACCTTTATCAATCAATAACAGGCCATCAACACCACGACTTAAGGCCTGCAACACCGCTTCAATTTCAGCAATCAAAGCATTGGCTTTTTTTGCTATCATTATCCGGTCTATTATAAATTTTAACTGCCAGTAATTCCACTGGCTTATAATTTCTTTTACAAGTCGTTTCACACCTTCTTTACTAAATGGAGCTGCATTGTCTAATAGTCTAAAGGATGTACCTGAATAACAGGAGCTATTGCAAAATAGCTCCGCCAGGTTAGAACTCCCTGTAATAAAAACAGGTTTTTCATTGTTCCCGCTCAATCTTTCTAGCGTTTGCAAAACCTGTTTAAATATACTTTCACAATTAGTTTTTTCATTGGACGTGTTCTCCTGTTTTGTAACATATACCTGGTTGAGCCGGTTATGATGATACTCATAAAGCTTTGCATGGCTTAGTTCTAAAACCAGAAAATAGAAATAAGGCTGCCTGTCTCCATTGGCAGTTAGTTCCAGCAGGGATACATATTTATTTAGGTAGGTTACAGGTTTTACCGGAAAATTTAGATAGGCTACCCTTTCTTCGTCAACCGTAAGTAAAACGGCAATACTCTTACAGTGCGAATTGTAATTTAGTTTATTAAACACGTCTTTTAACCGTGCAAACATATCATCCGCATATACCGAATCTAAATTCCTGCCGAGCATTACATGAACCCTTTCTTCTGAATGTTTTAAAATATTTTCCATAGTTTTTTCATCCTGCATACACGGATGAAAGGGCAGCGCTAAACCCAGCGATAAAGCAGATTTCTTTGCCCTTGTTTTTTTACAATTTGTAAAACTTAGTTGTGATGAAGTATACATTGTTTATTATTTATAGTCTATTTAACAAAGAAACGTATCCGTATAAGTTGTGCAGAGTTGATTTACAAATTAGCTCCATACTTTTCTCTTTGCATTTAACAAACTTTACTCACAAAAGCTAAACAACATTTCCGCCGTCAGCTCACCAATTATCGGGAGCTAAATAAAACTCTGTTAGGTATAGTGGTATTTGTTTAATAATAGTAAGCATTGGAATTAATACTATCTTAATAAATCAAAAAGACAAATGGGTGGCAAGTATAAACCCGTTATTGTATTGAAATACATTTCTACTACCTACTTTGCGGGGTAACTGTAACATCTGGCTTAAAAGGCCGCTTTCTATCCGCAATTTGGAAGAAAAACGATAGCCTAATAAAAGCCCTAACCGGTTTTGATCGAACACGTTTTCATTCACATTTTTGCCAAAGCCAATAAATATTTCATCATAAATGGCAGCGTATGGGCTTCTGTCGCCAATTGTTTTTCCTTTTAGTGGAATCTGCATGCGAAGCATATATCGAAACCTGTTTACAAAAAAATATTCATCTTCCTTGGTTAATGATGCATTGGTGTACCGGCCTATCCACCTTTGTTCCAGCATTAACCGATGACTTAATTCTACAATCCCTATTTTGTCGTTTACAGTTGCCATTTGAAAGGTTCTGTGTTCTGTAAACTGTTTTCCAAATCCATTAATGGGTATGTCACCATAGTTGTAGGTTTCTATCCATGCATAGCCTAGCCGCAGGCTGAGTTTTTGATTTATGTGGTAATTGATACCAGTGCGTAAAAGACTTTGCTGCCAGTCTTTAATTACATGATCCCTGCGCCATTGATATTCGCTATGAATACCCCACTTATTATTTAGTTTAAATGTGCCATTATAAACATACCAGCCAATATTATTATAGTCATTTAGACGAGTGTTTTGTGCATTTAAAGTTTTTGAAACAAAAAGTGCCATGAATAATATACAACCCGCTAATTTTTGCATAGTTATAAAATTGGGGTTGGATTTGTAGCCTAACCTTAATGTGATTTATTTAGTTGCTGGTGTAAATGGTAAAGCAGATTTATGAACGATAATTCTTAACATACCGTCTTTTCCTTTTCTAAATACCCAGGTTTTGTCTACCATTACTTCTTTTCCGTCTTTACCTGTTACCCATACATTACCCATTGTTATGGCAACAGAACCATAAATTTGAATACCCTCATTTTTTTCTCCGGCATTGTCATACCTTGCTTTTATCCAGGGATTTAATGCAAAACCTTTGTCGTTTGGATAAGCAGGGTCACCTCCTATAAAGTACGCTAAGGCACCTTTTTTATCATTTCTAAATGTTTGATCTCCATAAGCCAGTGTAGGTTTAAAAAACACCTTTCCATTGTCATAATTATAAGCTTCTGAAAGTACTTGTTCGGCAAAAGCTTTGTAATCTCCACCTTCTTCTTTTAGTTTTCCAATTTTAACCAAAGCATCGCACCAAGCCTGTTGTGCAGCATTCACTTCTTTGTAAGTAATAACGTTTTGTGCTCCTTCTTCAACATATACTAAACCCAGGTCGTCGATTGTCTTTTGCACTTTTTCGCTGGTATGTGTAACCACTTTTTGTGCTTCTTCCTTTGCTTTGTCTGCAACCTGGTTACAAGAGCTTGCCAATAATCCTAATGTGAATGTTGCTAAAACTAAATTCTTTGTGTTCATTGTTATTCTTTTATTTAAAATGATGCCTACTTCTTATAACGGTGTTCGGCTGTTCCGTTGTGCTGAATTGGATGTTTGGTTATCTTTTATTTCGCAGGCAAGTATTCAATGGTTAGTCCATTGTTATAAATGCCATTGGACTGTAGCCGTCTAAAACTAATATTGAATATGTTCTTATTTTCAAACTACAAAGCTTCTCCGAACAAGACATAAAAATTTAAAGTTATAAATGTGGCATTCTTGAAGTTTGTTTCTGGTTAAGTGCAAATTCGTAGGCAACCCTCAATCCAATGATTCCCGTTGATAGATCAGCAGTTGACCAGCCCTCGTGCCTCAGGCTTATATCAAAAACATTTTTGCCCAATTTGATTTTATCTCCCAAACCCAGTGAATAGGAAAAACCTGTAGTATTATTATCTCCTATAAAGATTATTGCTCCAGCCTCGCCTGCACCATAAAAATTGCCAAAGTAGTAGCGTGCACCTGCTTTTATTGGTATGGCTGAAATAGCATCCGTTTTTACATTCAATACATCCTTAGCTGGCATAAAATAATAACCGCTGCTAATTGTGGCACTTGCATGCCCGCCAAAAACGTATTCGCCCTTTAGAGTCATACCACCGCCAGTTTTATTAGTAGCGGAAAGTTTTGATTCGGTAAAAAGCATCTCTGCCCCAACGCTGCCAGAGAATGTTTTAGGTTTATAAGCCTGTGCATCGCAACGATTATTAACAAAAAGTAAAGTTGAAAATATAAGTGTAGTTACTATTATCGTTCTCATTGCAAGTAAGTTTAATTATGTTTTTGAAAAAATATTGTAGCGCATTGCATTTTATCACTGGCCAATTAGCATAGGCGCTTTCCCGTCTGTGATAATTACTTTTGCATTGGGCGATTTCGATAACTGATTAAAGGCTTCTATAGTTCTGATTTTAATAATTTCGGGTGTTAAGCCTTCAGCTATTATTTTTTGTGCATCCCTGGTTCCTTTGGCTTCGATGATGATTCTTTCTACTTCCAGCCTTTGTTCCTGTAACACAAATTCCATCCGCATGGCATCTTGCTCAGCCTGTAGCTTACGTTCTATAGAGCTTGATAACCCCTCGGGTAATTGAATACTTTTCATTAAAACGGATTCAATTACTATTCCCTGTGTATTCAATGTTTCGCCCATTTTATCCTTAATGGATAATTCAATATTCGACCTCATCCCGGAATGCATATCCTTGGCAAAGAATTTTGAGCAAACATCAGCAGACGCAGACCTGAAAACATTTGCAATAATTGATTGGTAGTTTAATCCCAATGTTCTTATTACACTTGGTACTTTCGCCTGGTCTAATCTGTATAGTATGGATATTTGAGAATTGATACTTAGCCCCTCTTTGCTTGGGAGATTGAGCGATAACTCCAGGTTATTGGTTTGAATGGATGTTTTGACAACCTTGCTGCTAAAAGGATTATACAGTACAGTTCCCTGGGTAACTATATTGTCTGATAGTTTACCCAATTTTTGTTTTACACCTACTTCTCCCGGCCTTATAACCGCACAACTTGATATTGAAAGCACTGCAGCAGCTATCATTAAAAAAAAGGCTGAAAGGCATAGCTTCGAAAAAGTATCGGTTTGCAATGTCATTTTGCTTTGAGGATTATCAATATGATAAGCCGTTTTCAAATTTGTTCTGTAAATCTTTTTCATGATTAAATTGTTTTTGATTGTTTTGATAAATGGATGGCATTGCAAATCTTTTATGTGCGGTATTTGCAATCTGTGATAGTCGTTAAATTGAATATTGTAAAGATAGTAGTATATCTTTAAATAATAGTAATACTATTATAATAAATTGTTAACCTATTTTATTTCCAAAAGAATATTAAACGCTCTATCTTTATAAATCTAAAACATTGGGAAAATAAACTATGGAAGTTCAGTTGCAGATAAAGATGAATGAAAAGCTGTTTCTCCGCAATCCGGAACAAACCGAACTCGGAAAAAAAATTGTACAGCATGGCATACAACTCATTCATGAAATTGGATTTGAATCGTTTACTTTTAGAAAATTAGCAGAATATATTGGCACCACAGAAGCAGGTGTTTACCGTTACTTTGATAACAAACACCGCTTGCTCATATATATTACTGCCTGGTACTGGAACTGGGTGCAATACCGGGTACTTTTTGAAACTAAAAATATCAGTAACGCCGAAGTAAAACTTAAAAAGATAATTACGTTGCTGGCCAAAACAGTAGAAGATGATAACAAAACATTGCATGTAAATGAAAGTATACTGCACCAGATAATAATAGCAGAAGCGTCAAAAACCTATCTAACCAAAAATGTAACTGAAGATAACAAGGATCTTTTTTTTAAACCTTATAAAGACCTTTGCGCTTTAATAGCCGATATTATTTTAGTTTATAATCCCAAATATAAATATCCAAGATCACTGGCAAGCACCATCATTGAAATGGCACAGTTCCAGATTTTTTTTATGTACAACCTTCCTTCATTAACCGATTTTGGTAAAACTAAAAGTGAATCAAACGTGGTTTCTTTTTTAGAAGATTTAGTATTCAGTGCTATCCGAAAAAAGTAATGCGCTGGGGAAGTTTTTAAAGTATTTATGCAGGTTTATAATCGAAAAAAGTATCTGCTTAAATGAAATATCTTATTTTTTATTGGATGCTTTCGCAAACTACTTTTTCACTTCCTCATAAACATAACAGTAATTTTATTATTAATTTTCTCACATTTTTGTAATACGTAGTGGCTCATTTTTAAAAACCCTCCGCCATGGTTCGTGTCCTCAAGATCCATGCACCGGCTTACTGACGGCTATTATAAAAAATCTTCTCCCACATTTTAAAAATTGAACACGGCAATATTATGTTACAGGGAATTATTTTTTTTAAATTTTTAGTGAATATAAAAGAAATAGAAATCAGTATTTGTATCAGTGGTTGGTAAGGACACGAACTACGGCTGAGTAGTATTTGTATCAGTGGTTCGTGAGGACAAGAATCACGGCTGAGTGGTATTTAAATCAGTAGTTCGTGAGGACAAGAACCACGGCTTTAGCAGCTATCAATAATTATTTGCTGCATGATCAATTAATACTGTGCACCAAATTGCTTTCATTAACAAGCAGTTCATTCCAGTTTACAATATCTGTTTCTTTATCAAGAATAATCTTACGGATTGTTTCATAAAAAACAGCTTTTACGTCCGGCAGTTTTGCTCCAATAAAATCATCAAACATTCCGGCTGACGTGTTATAAACATTCCCGATGGTGAACGCGGGATTAAAACCGTACGCAACAGGTAACACCCGCCCGGTTTCCTCTACAATAATTGTATCAAACATATCTGACAACTGTACTGTACCACCTGTAGGACATCTTTCAAATGTATTCACGGTTTGAGGGTATGTTTCCAGGTAATCCCGGTGTAAAAGATCTGCCTGCACAATCATCTTGTTGTTGAATTTACTATTTAAATAACTTGCCAGTATAAAAGCCTGGTGAGCAAGTGTATCATCAACTTCTTCGCCTGCAAGCATCTCCATTGCCCTTCCATGCATTTCTAACGGATGGAGCTGCAGTAGTTTTGCACCATTGTCATACGCAAAATCTCCCAGCCACAATAAAGAATCCCAGCTTTGTGGTGTAACCGTATGGATAAATCCAAATGGCTTTTGCAAACTTTGCAGCACCTCCACTCCTTTCATCATTTTATCAAAAGCACCTTTTTGCCCCCTGATATAATCATGCAGAGCCGGCTTGCCATCAACGCTAAGGGCAATAAGATCAACGTATTCTAAAATGCGCCGGTTTCTTTCAGAGGGCAGCAACATGCCGTTGGAAGCCATGGTATTTTGATAACCAAGTTGCTTTGTGAATTTAAAGAGTTCTTCCAGGTGAGTATATAAAAAAGGCTCTCCGCCTGATATAGAGATATTGTTGAAGCCATTTTGATACGCCATAGTAAGAAACCGCTTCAGGGCTTCAATATCCAGCATCTCTTTCATGCCCGGAGAACTGCTTGAGTAGCAGTGCAGGCAGCTTAAGTTGCACTTACGGGTAGGGTGTATTTGAATAGTGCGAAAAGGGGCAACCCGAAGTTCGCCCCCTTCTTTGCAATCACATGCTTCCATAACTGTTAAATTGTAGCTGTAAACCTGAAACCTTCCGGATTTATTATACCGTAAGGAAAAACCTCAAACCGCTTGAAAGTGGGTCCGAGTTGCAGGAATTTACTCCAGAACTCAGGGTCAACCGTACCGTTAATGAGTACCCTTTCCGGCCTTGGCTGCCCTTTAATGTATATCTGGTCAATCACCAAACCCTGCTTTCTAAGATTTACAATCGCAGCCGAGGTTGCTTTCAGCATGCTTTTATCCACCTGCCCTTTACTAAGGTGCTTTACAAGGCTGGTTTCAAATGCTTTCAAATCTGCCATAATGTTTATTTAATTGTTTGTTGCTTACTCTGTTCAGTTTTCAGCTTTCCTGTCTTACTCTTTTAGAGGATTTTCAGATGGCTCCTTTAATATTATTGGTTATTACAAACTGCATCTTTTTTATTTTACGCCGGCCAAGTCAATGACGCCACTAATGGTGACATTTTCAAATCAATTGAGAAGAGCACACATGCAGGCGCTTGCCTGTTGGCACAATACTGAAATGATTTTTATATTCCTGTGAGGAATTTCAACTGGCATTGCAATTGAAATTGATGAGTCAGTGTAAGCAAGCCTGCAACAGGCGGAGAATAATTTAATAACAATATAATAAATAAATTAAAAAAATCAAACCTTTGCAGCTATTATTTTTTAACCGGTTATTATATGGCCTTTGGTTAAAAAAAAGGCAGTGCTAAACCACAGGCAGGGTAGTTGAATAATTTATCATTTATCATAAAAATTGTGCTGAAAATTATTTATGGCACAATCAATAACACAGAAAATTTAAACGACAAAGTTGATTATATAACCAGTAGTAGTAAAGGCAATGGTTATGGTGTGGCAAAAGTATTACAGGAACAGGGTATGAGGGTTTCCATTACCATTCGTACAAAGGAAGCTGTGTCATCACTAAGCAAAGACGCAACAAAAATTTTGGCACTGTACTCCAATGTAAGTTCAATGGCAAAAGAAACATCTGTGGTAAAAACAACCATTGACCATTTTGGATAGCTGGTAATGCCTCATTTAAAGAGGTAATGAGCCAGCAAAATATTGCCGACCCAACTGCCTACGTTAGGGCCAACTACATCAAAATAATCGAAGGCAACAGATAAAATAACAGCCAATATTATATCATAAAAACTCCACAACCTCCCGAGCAGATTGAGTTCTGCGCCAATAAGTATAGATTGGTAACATTCCGGCACAGGAAGGCCATGGCACCTAACCTGACCCTCATTCCTGCGCCTGATAAGTTGACCCAACAGATACAGCAGTCATTGAGCTGGCAGAAACGGGGCAAAAAAGATCATCATAATACAAACGATTGAGTTGACCTTGTACAGCGCTACATTTCGGCAGGTTAATGCCGGTATTAGGCGGTAATGCTCCACTAACAGCGAAGCCCTTTTGGATTTCTTCCTGGCCCATATTGGTTTTTCAAATAGTCCGAAGCCCACTGACCGCCATTGTTGGTGTTTGTGCGGAAGGCAGGCAGCGGAGGCGCCACCAACAACCAGAAAAGTGGTAGTGATAAAATTGTACACCCTGTGAATGTTGTTGGTGAGAGCCAGGCTTTAAAGCCAACTGCACGAACACCAACAACGGCGAACAGCGCCAGTCTTTTTTGCCCTTTCTTTTCCTTTCCGACAGCTATCTCTGAAATGGCTTACGGAAGTATAAGTCATAAAACCCAAACGAAACTGGCATTTTGCAAATACTAATTTGCCTTACCCGCAATATTTAAATTAAAACCGGTTTTAACAGTAACAGTAGTGCCAGGTGACAACTGAAGGCTATAACAGGAAGCGTTACTGCTTATTAACGGAAAATTTACACCAGTTGAAATGATCACCTCTGTTTGGGCATTGGGAATAACCCCACAATCCCAATTGGCTGTGTTTTCCCAGGCCGTACCGGCAGTTCCCTTCCACCGAACAGAAAATTTCAGTTTATTTTCAGGGCTGTTGATAGTGCCATTCACGACACACCGATACCTGTATCCAGAAAGGCTAACAGGCGGCGCCGTTAGTAGAAGTGTAGCTGTATTAACGCCGCTATAAATGCCCGTATTAATTAAATTGGTAAAGCCGGTGCCGGGATTTACCTGCCATTGATAGCTGTTCCCTGTAATTGCTGCAATAAAAGAAATATTTGCCGTGGGGCAGATTCCTGCGTTGGTGCCAATCACGGTTTTATCCAGGTTGGTAATTACCGGTAAATTGTAATCAAAATAAATGGCCGCCTTGTTCGTAAATTCATCCCCCACCGTTAAGCCGGTTGTTGGTTTTATTTTGAATAGAATAAATCCGTGACTGCCGGCTTCATCGGTAGTGCTGTCCGGCAACAGTATTTTCTTAAAATCCCAGGTAGCTATGTTTCCTTCCAACCTGAAAGTATACGGATGGCTGGCAGAAATAATTTCCAGGCTGTTCAGGTCTAATCTAGCTCATGGTTTTTTCCCTTGTGCAGCATAATATGAGTTAGTTATAAACCAGATGACTGATGTCTTGCTGAGCAAAAGAAACGTTGCATCAGAAAAAACCGGGCAGTGTTTAAAAACAACTGCCCGGTTATTCATTAATCAAAAAACGATTATTTCTTCGCATCCACTTCTTTCAGCAATTCCTGGGTGGCTACTTTCAGTTGCTCATCTGTTCCCTGTGCAATCCAGTCTGGCCGGTTTTCTACTATGATATCCGGAACCGCGGGGCCCAGCTCTTCATTTTGATCGGTTGCTTTTACAAACCATCCCCTTAACGGCAATCTTACAAAGGAGCCATCCATCAGCATTTTACCGCCGGTGGAAATTACAGAACCATTGGTAGGTACACCCACTAATTTGCCAATGCCCAACTGCTTGTATGCATGAGAAAAAATTTCGGCATTGCTATAGCTGCCCTCGTTGCATAATGCAATGGAAGGCTTTGTCCATGCGGAATACACCAGGCGCTCACCGATCGGGTAATAGTCACGGAATTTCTTTTTATCTTTTTCCAGGTCGTTACTTGCACCACGCGGAATGGTATAGGCATGTTGCTTGTAATTCAGGATCGTCATCAGGTAATCTGTTGTGGAACCACCACCGTTATAACGCACATCAATCACCAGGCCTTCCTTACCATAACCGGCCACCGCAAATTCTCTTTCCACTACATCAAAACTGGCAAAGTCCATACTCTTAATATGGATATAACCCAGCCGACCGTTGGAATATTTTTCCACTATTTTTTTACGTTCAGCCACCCACTCATCATATAATTTATTGCCAAGCGTGGTGGCAGGCCGGATCACCACTTCCCGTTGTTGCCCGTCTTTATTTTTTATAGTCAGCAGTACTTTTTCTCCTGCCAGTCCACTGAGCATGCTGTAGAAATTTTCATCTGCATTTACGGCTTCACCATTTACCGCGGTGATGATATCGCCCTCTTTTAACTCGTTCCCTGCTTTGTCTGCCTGTGATCCGGGTATCACATGATTTACCCGCATACCATCTTTTGAAGGAAACAATTCAGTACCCAGCAAACCGGTGATTTCTTTTTGTGTTTCTATACGCTCGGGAGCGGTCAATCCCATGTGACTGCTGTTTAACTCACCCAGCAGGAGGCTGAACATATAGGCAAAATCATTGCTGGTACTTGCATTCACTGTACGCTCTTTGTATTTATCATGCAGCTTGCCCCAGTCGTTGCCATGAAACTTAGGATCATAATACCCATCCCTGATAGTGCGCCATGCTTCTTCAAAAACCTGTGTACGTTCAGCAGTATAATCAATTTTCATTTTCGCAACATAAGGGAGCGATTCGGCTGTACTGGTTTTCAAATCAATTCTTCCCAAAGCACCCATTTTGGTATAGTACAAATATTTTCCCTCCCGGTCCATCGAAACAGCCGATGGATTGGTACCGCCTTTTGTAATTTCTTTGAGGTCCTTTCCATCCCATTTAATGCTGTAGAGATCCCTTCCTTTTGCAGTACTGGTAGCTGTGGTATAATAAAATGTTTCCCCATCTTTAGAAATGGCCAGGTCGCCTTCATCGCCTGCAAAACCGGTTACCTGTACGGCTCGTTCATATATTTTATCAAAGTCAATTTTGATGGGCTTGATTGTTTTTTTATCAGCCGGTTTTGCAGCGGCATCAGCAGCGGGTGTATCCCTTTCCTGCCAGTCCGATGCTTCTTTTTCCCAGTCTTCTTTTTTAAGCCATACAAACCAAACATCCGCACTGCGCCCCACACCCCGTTCGGATATAAAACCCAGCTTTGATCCATCTGCACTCCAAACCGGACTACGGTCTGTACGGGGATGCATGGAAACGTTTACTGCTTTACGGGAATTATCTGCAGCCTGTATATACACTTCCACATTGGTATACAAATCAGTCATTGCATACGCCAGCCATTTGCTATCGTGGCTCCAGGCTATGTCACGTGGTGCTGTCCAGCTATCGCTTAATATTTTTTCGTTCAATAATTTTCCGTCCGCAGCAATATCTGCCACCACAAATGTTCCCCTTCCCCTTGTATAGGTAATTTTTTTACCATCGGGAGATACGACTGGCGAGGTTTCATCTCCGTCCGTTTTGGTGATTTGTTTTAGATCATGTTTCAGGCTTTTGTACATACTGCGTTCTGTAGTGTCTGAAGAGCGATACAGGTATATATCAAAATTTCCATCCGCCCGATCGCTGCAGAAGATCAACGTAGAATCGTTTAGCCATGCAGGTTCTACATCACGGTAGGCATGATTGGATGCATTGATGCTTCTCGATTTTTCTTTATCCGCTTCTTTAATAAATATTTCTCCACGAAGTGCAAAGGCAAGCATCTTCCCGTTGGGAGAAACCGCATAGTCATTGGCTCCTGTTGTGAGTGCTTTTTGTTCAGTAGCATCCAGGCGGTCATCTGCATTGATCTGCACGGCAAGTTTTTGGGCGGCACCTTTATCCGCCTTCATGGTATACAGGTTCATGTCTTTTTCAAACACGATGGTAGTGCCATCTGCAGAGATGTTGTATGAGCGAATGGCTTCGTCTTTATATTCAGTAAGCTTCTCGGGTTTGTTGGCAGGCTTGCCGTTCGCATTGATGTTTAAGCGGTATAAATTATAGGCACCTTCATTGCTGCTTAAAAAATACAACACACCATTGCTACCCCATTGTGGCAGTATATCATTGGTTTCAAATCCCGGCATTTGTGTGTAGGTTTTATTTTTGATATCGTATATCCAGATATCGCGGTCGCTGCTGCCACGGTATGCATGTCGTGCTATCGGGTTAATATCGCCCCGTACAAAGGCAAGGTATTTTCCATCGGGCGAAAGCACCGGGTCAAAAGCTACGGCATCCAGCATGCGGCTTTCTGTGCCTCCTTTGGGGCTGATGGAATATACTTCGGCCGGTCGTTCTATCTGCCTGAATTCCCTGGAAGTAGAGAACAGTATTTTATCTGCCTGCGTCCAGCTTGAAATAGCATCCGGGCTGGAATGCCAGGTTAAACGCTTTGGCATACCGCCGGCAGCGGGCATCACAAAAATATCATTGTTGCCAAACCTTGCTCCCGAAAAAGCAATCTGTTTTCCATCCGGACTAAAAATGGGGTTAGCCTCGTAAGCCTCATGGATTGTAAGTCTGGTGGCTTTGCCGCCGGTGGAAGGCACCGTCCAGATATCGCCCTGGAAAGAAAATGCCACCAGGGAACCATCGTTATTAATGGCAGGCTGGCGGAGGAGCAATTGCTGCGCTTTGCTACACAGGCAGGTTATCAATACAATCACAGTAAAAAGAAAGCATCTTTTCATACGGTTATTTTTATTTTAAATTTTGTGGTGGAAAATAATAAGCTAGTCATGGTTTTGCATAACAACTTAGTCAAATTAAGAAGACAAAACAAATTTCTTATACCGGCGGCAGGGGGTAGTTGGTAAGCAACCTGGCTGGAAAGTTCTATTTTTATATCGTGTCTAATCTTTGTTTTGTCAATTCGCTTTCTGCATCGCCGGTATTTAAGGTAGATGCTGGTTCGAACAGCATTACTGAAACTTCATTTTCTGCTAAGAGACGGTGTTCAACCCCCATGGGCACAATCAAAAATTCATTCTCCCTGAGATTGATTGTCTTGTCACGAAACTCCCTGTTGAATTGCCCTTTCACCACAAAAAACAGCTCGTCTTCATGGTCGTGTTTGGGCCATACAAATTCACCTTTAAACTTTACCAGCTTTACATGCTGACCGTTTAGTTCACCAACAATTCTCGGGTTCCAGTGGTCGGTAAAAAGGGATAGTTTTTGTTCGATATTTATTTTTTCCATTTGATATCGTTTATTATTTTGAAAGATACATATACAAGCACTTACGGGGAAATTATCCCGGAAATTTTTGATAGCATCATAAAATTGCCCAAATTTTTCTGATAGCCATCTAAGTACTACATTTAAAGATAATTAGTATCCATGTCAGATTTCATTACCTATCAATACCCTTCCCCTTCTGCTTTAGCCCGGTCTAATAATTCAGATGAGTTATTTCTTGCAAAATACAGCGAAGTGCAGAAAAAAGAGGCGCCCTGCTTTTTTTGGGGTAAACTGTCAGACCCGTTTACGGTGGCAAGGTGTTTAATTACACTATCCAATGTAGTGCAGTCGAGTTTTAATTTATCGCCTTTTGAAATGGCAAAATTAAAAGACCCCATTGTAACAGCAGGAAATGAAAAAATTCGCTTTGAAGGTTTTTCTCATTGCGCAGGAGTGTATGCCAGGGTGGATATTTTACCGGGCGGGTACGATGGTGAGTTTCCGGAAAACGGCACTACCAATGTTGATTTTAATCAACCCATGATATCCGCTTTAAGCCGCATCGGCAGAAATGAACCCGTGATGTTATCAGTTGGTAAAAAAGAAGTAGCCATACAACAGGGCAACCAAAAAGTTGTGGAAAGAAAAGTTCCACTGCCTGTAAAATGGATTAAAGGCTTAACCACTGTTCAATTGTATTTATCGCAGGCAGAAAAGCAATTTACATTTAACCGGATGCAGGCTTTGCAACTTTTTCAAAGCATCCCAGCAGGCAAACCAAAAGCAGATTATTATCTGGTGGTACGTGGAAACAAACCGATGTTTTCACCGGTTAAATCGGCCAATGCTATTTGTGTGGGCGGCGTACAGCGGTTAAAACTGATAGAACCTTTACTGGCTTTTGCAGATGAACTAAGGGTGTTCCCTCATCCTGACATGCAATCCACTACCTGGCAATTGTATTTTGGAAACACCCGTTTTAATTTATCCTTATCCAGAGAAACCTGGCGGGGTTTTTCGGGAGAAGGAGCCGCTTTGGAATCACTGATTGAAGATGTGCCCGATAACTGGATTGACGCCCTTGACAAATACAGTTATGCCAACCAGGTTTTTAATCCTGCCATGCTTGCAGTGGAAGAAGGATTGGATTTGCAGAAGGTGGATAATATTACCGGGCGTTTATCGGCCATGGGTTTGTTGGGCTACGATTTGGATGAAAATCATTTCTTTTACAGGCGGCTGCCTTTTAAACTCAACCGCATTCTAAGTTTGAATCCAAGAATGAAAGACGCTGAAAAATTGCTGGAGGAAAATAAAGTGGAGATCATCAGCAAATCAGACAACCGGGTAGAGGCAAGGGTGGCAGGTAGCGGTGTCAGTCATTCAGTAGTGTTGGAAAATGACAAGGAACGTTGTACCTGTACCTGGTATAGCCGCAACCAGGGCGAACGCGGGCCCTGCAAACATGTATTGGCCGTAAAGAAAAAATTAATCCAGTAAAACCATCACTGTGTCCTTAGCATTTATTACCATTCTTGAGAAATCACGCAAGCAGGGACTGATCCCTTTTTTACAATCCCTGACGGATGCTGACAAGAAACAACTTGTGCCGGTAATAAAAGCCTTGTCTAAAGAATACCTGGAATTCAAAGAAGTCAGGACAGTGCTCAATTCATTCAGCTATAAACAAAAGGCGAATGATACGCAACGAAGTATTTTATTGATTAGTTCTTTTGTTTGCCTTAACCGGAAAGATTTTGAGAAGAGCTCATTTCCCAGCTGGATATTGGATGAGCAACACCTGCGGAAAGTAATTGACTGGTATTGCCCGGATTGGTTCAGCGATTTTGTAAATAAATTAGGAGAACAGGAATTTCTATTTTATACCGTTAGTTATAAACTGGTAATGGAATTGACAGAAAGAGGCTTTCTTCAACCCTCCAGGCAAATACTGGTGAAATTACTGCCACAAATAATTTTTGTGAACACAGATAAAAAATGGCATTATGAACCGGAGCATATTTTAAAGTACCCGGTCACCTTGAAAGAACATATCTGGTATTTGTTTGAAGAGGAATCCAATATACATAACAGCGATCGCTGGTTAAATTTTGGAGAAGATGTGCAAAAAGAAAAACAAGGCTGGATCGTTTTGTTTAAACACTATTCAGCAGAGGGTAAAATTGACAGAAGCCGCTTGTTGCAGGAAGCTTTGCTGGCCAGCAACAAAAATTTTAATAAAACCTTATCGGGTTGGTTTAGTGATTTGTTTATTGAACTACAACCTACCCAAGCAGAGGTGCTTAACTTGCAGAAAGAATTGTTTGCTGTGCTGAACGCTCCACACAGTAAACCGGTAAATACGGCATTGCAATTTATCAAAAAGGTGATAACGGAAAAGCAGTTCGATGGCGTTTCTTTCCTTGACCAGGTTCCCGTGCTGCTTACATCCGATACAAAAAATACTGTTGCCTCCACGCTGATGATACTGGAAAAGCTGGCCAAGAAAAACAAATCATTACAGTTACCCATCTGCAAAGCAGTAGTAGCCGTTTTTATACACGCCAATGACGATTTACAATTAAGGGCCGCCAAAATAATTGATACTTACCGGGATCAACTGGATGATGATTTTAGCGAAGCCTTACAACCCTACCAGGATTCGATGATGTCATCGGCAAGGAAACTGCTGAATAATTTTTATGTTGCCGCCAGTGAAAACAGCGAAGTGGAAGAACCATCCGATGCAATCAAGCTTTTAGCAAGTGCTCAGGCTGACTTACCCGAAATAACATTACCGGAAAGTATAGACGATCTTATATTTTTAGCCAGCCAGGCTTTTGATAATAACCAGTCCTGGCATATCGATATTCTTCCGGCTGCCATTATAAAATGGCAACAAGATCTGCAGGGTGAAATTATTGATAAGTTAGCCCCGGCTTTGCAACGGGCCTTGCAGATGACGAAAAGTGATTTCAGGGCCGGCATTGGAAGCCTGGATCACATGCTTTCGATATTCTTTATAGATGTTTGTATCTGGCTGGCACGAAAGTATTCCAATGATGCCAATGCCCTCCTTTCCATTTTTACAAAATTTGATCAGAAAGAGGGGAATACCAAACAAAGATGGATGGCTAAACAAGAAGGGACTTTTTATATGGAGGGATGGGACAATCATTCGCATGATCCTTTTTATTTACCATATAAACAGTTGTTACTGGCAGCATTGCAAAAAATTACCATCCGGGAATCAATCAACTTTTTATCAACTCCCACCCATCAGCCGGGATGGATAGACCCGGCAACACTGGTAAGAAGAGTGTTGCTATACCAGCAGGCGAACATCGTTCCGTATGACATCGATTTCCAGGTGGCTGTTTCAAGATGTTTATTAACTGATACCGGTAAGGCAGCAATATTAGCTGAAGAACAAATAAGCGGCGAGAATAAAAACCTGTTATTGTTTTTGTTTGGCCATCATTCAACACCAACAGGGCCTTTTTACAATAAGGCTATTTGGATGTGTTGCAGCGTAGCTTTGAAAGAAAAGAAAACATACCTGGAGTTTGAAGGTTTCCAATATTACAAAAAGCCTTTTGAGACTTATACCGGCCAGTTTCCCTGGCAATCAATAGAAGAAGAATACGATTTGCAGACCTACGATTACCAGTTAAAGAAAACGGTTACAAAAAAGGCATCCCGGAAAGTATTAAACGTGCAGGTTAACAAAACCGCTTCAAAAGAAAGTTCCGGTTTGAAAAAATTCTTTGCTAATATTTTACAAAAGTCTTCCAAAGAGCAGGTTATTATTTATGACTATTTTACAATAAAGGCACAATGGCTATCGATAGAAAATGATATTCAGCGAATCTTGTTATTGGCCCCTAACAACCCGGAAGCTTTTTTGGCGGAAATTACCCAGCATTGCCTGAAAGACCCAACTTTTTCAAGTGAATCGGATAAAAAAATGGTGATTGCTACGCTGCAAATTCTTTATGAAATTTGGGGCGACTATGGTGAAATGGCATATTTGTTTCTCGGCACCTGTATGATTGCTTCCGATAAGACGGTAGTGAATATTGCCGGTGAAATCTGGATAAAAGGAGTAAGCAGTGGAAAAATGAACAACGAACAGTTGGGGAAAATAATTGGCCTTCATGAAACCATTGAATTTGCACCGCTCAAACGGCTGACAGATTTATTCAGTCAAAGCCTCTACAATGTTTCAGCAGTACACAATACCAATTTGCTGATATTGATTGAAAATATATTACTTCAATTACCAGCTATCCCAATCAAAAATTTAAAAAAATTATTGGAGATGTTTTCCGAGCTATTGTCAAAAAACAATACTGCTGTGCGCAATCCAATATTGCAGCATAAATTAAACAGCTGGGCGGAAAATAACGGTTTGCAGAAACTGATTAAGAATATAACAGGGTAATTTTATTGGTGGTTCAATTTAAATTGCGGGGCTGGTAAGGTTTCATTTTTCTATCCCTGAAGTATACTCAAATATGCTACCCAGGGCCAACTTCTGTTTTATATTGCATAGCCATTACCCTTAAAATTTGAGCAAGATGATTGAGGTCGTGAACCGTCCATGCTGAAATCAATTGCGAAAGGGTGACTGCTCCAACCGCAGTATGAATACCAGTTGCTTCCAAATCTTGGCCGGTATGTGTTTTGAACGTAGCTGACCAAGTGGAGGCAACCGCTCAGGTTACATGGACTTAGAAAGTTATTGGCGCAACTCTTTAAAAATATCATCGCCTTAACCTTTCATACTTGCAGCGACATAAACTTATTATGCAGATTATTTTTTTAACCTTTTTTCCCTCATATTTTTAAATGATTGAGCTTTATACTGGTCTGCAAACTTATTCTCATTCATTTTATCAATGATATCGATAATAGGTTTTAATAAAGTTTTCAGTACTAAAAAATCAGCCTCTCTTCTATCATTTCTTACTTTCTTTTCCAACGCACGGGTTGTTAAAAGGTTTTCATACTGCGGCGATACTTTGTATGGTTCAGCAGATGCTTTGCAGGATGATTCATTAACAAACATTTTTTTTCTTTCCGATATCGTTATCACCTCGCTTATCTTACCAAGTAGTGCAGTTTTGTACACATTCAGTTGGCCGATGCCGTTCATGTGCATGGTGCCGTCTTTTGTGCCTTGCTGATCATAAGATGAAAATAAAGAATTAAAATACCGCTGGTTGCCATCGCATCGGCACATTCCATGATTTTCTGAAAGACTCAGAACATTATCCAATACATGCCAATTAGTAAAGCCTGCATTTCTGAAATTCATTCCCTTGGCGGAAATTACACTGTCCATTGGTAGCAGGTATCCATTTCTTGCTGCACTAATATCATCTCTCGTAGCCAGCAGGGTGGCAAACAAATTCAGATCAGAGGGTACGCCATCTGCAGGGATACATCCATTTAAGAGGTTTTGAGTAAACCTTTTTAAATCCGGTGATGCGGATATAATTCTTATGAAACTTTCAAAACCTCTCGCAATCCTGCGGGTATTCTCAAAGTCGTTATTTGTAAAATTTACATTCGGTGCTCCGGGCAATGGTGCGTTGCAACGTAAATGATTAATCACCATATCATAATCCGGTGTAGGAAACGCCAACAAATTATCACAGCCTAAATCGGTTGTTCCGGCTGTAAAGAAATTAATGAGGGCATTTTCTGCTTCGCAGATACCAGCTACTTCCGTTGCTACGGAAAGCCGTAGCGATTCAACAAAGGCGTTGAATAAAAACGTCAGTGCATTTCCAGGAAGACCACAAGTAATACCATTATCACCTTTGGTTGGATCGGGATAATGTGATGCAAAAACGTATTCTATGCATTCCGCCTGTATTGCTTTTCGCAGCTCATCGTAACTTTTAGGTATTATTTCCCTTGCACCTTTGGTATAAAATGAAATCCCCTTTGCGAGGTTTCCTTCAAAAGCTTCTACCACTGCATCAGCAAAACCCGCATCATTTCCTCCAATGGAAACAACCAGCACATCAATTTTTCCTTTTATGTCCTCTTTAAATTTATCTGCATTATCAAAAACATTCCGTAGTTGTTTTATCTGCGGAATTTCATTTTCGCTGCCGGATATCTTGTTGCAAAAATCAGTTTTGTATTCATCGCTAATTAGCTGAATGGTGGTGGCACCAGAACAACTTACAAAAAAGGGTGTGTACACAATTGCGATACCTGGATTATTAGTTGCAAATTGTTTTACAGCCTGGAACTGCCCGGAATTTTCTGACCGGTGACAATTATTGCCGCTGTTACCTGCCAACCACAGTGATGTCGCAACAGGTGCGCCCTCGCCACTGCTATACGAATCGCCCAGTATGGCAACATTCATCGGCCGGGGCATCACAAAACTTCCTGCGCCGGATACTTTGGGCGTACCTTCTTTAGGCACCAGCATCCATTTGTAAAACACTTGTTCGCCACCTTTAAATTCAATTTTATAAGAACTGCTAAGCGCATCTTTTGGCAGGCTGCTATGAGGCAAAATGGTTTCCCATTTATTATTGATTAAAAAGGTTCTATTTATTCCATACCCCCGCCTTTGGGCATCTGCAAGTGTATTAATACCATCCAATGCATCCTGGGAACGATGACAAATTAAATATACTGTTGGTGCATTCCCCTGGATGAAGAGGAAGTTGCTGGACATCTTCATTTTTCTTTCGCCAATAATACCTTCGGGAGTTTCTGTAGTAAATCTTGTTGACACCGTTAATCCTTTTAAATTGGGTTCTCTGTTCTGTGGTACAAGCTGTGCAACTATTGATAACGAATGCGCTATAAATATTGACATCATTAAAAGTGGATAAAATTTTATACTTTTCATATTGTTAGAATGACGAAACAATAATATACTGTTCCCGGTGTTAACATGATGACAAGAAACTATCTTTATTTTATATTGCTTTTATCTCCAGTTCCCAATAAATTTTCACATGCGAACTGTTAGCCTTCCCGTCCTCAAAAAAATTAAGTACTAACGGAATGGTCAGCGGAGTGGAACCACCAGGCATGGCCTCAATTTGGTTTATGTAAGTATTCAGCTTAATCATATCCTCAAAAATTCCTTCCTTACAAACATATTTCATATGCACCAACAATTCTGCATCATACAAAAGCTGCGTGAGCAGGAATTGGCTTTTTGTTATTTTTTCTAATCCTATATCCGTTGCCAGTACTTTTTCTGTTCCAATGTTAACCGGAATACCCTGGCAGGCTTCCATAACATCAAGCATTCCCATTTTTATCCAAAGAAAATCATTACCCCTCCTTGAAACATCTATAGCATCATTATTATCTGTGTATAGCATTTTACCTACCAGCATCTGGCCGAAAAGTTCTTCGCATTTATCTGTACCTAATTCCACCGCTTTGATAACTTCAGCTTTCACCAATTTCATTTTTACACTGTACTTTAACGCACTGAAACTTAGTGGGCCACAGTCTGCAGTAGCATAACACACTTCACTGTTAAACCATACCGGGCTGTGGTCTGCTGCATGGCTAAGCGAATAAGAAACCGGTACAGCCTCTGTATTAGAATTAAATCTGCCTTTTACTTTGGCAGCAAGGTTTGTCAATACCTCATCAATGGTCGTTCCCATATTAATGATCTGCCCATCGTATTGAAAGCAGGCAATACTGGTAGATCGACTGCCCAGCAAGCGATTACTCAGACCTTCTGAAAGTGTTGCATATTGATATGTAAGTAAGGAGCCATCATTGTCTGGAAAAGAAGAAGGCAATAATCCCAATTCGGGATAAGTACCTGCTTTAGTCCTAAGGGCACCATATAGCATCTGTTTCGAATATTCAGATGATACTGCAACATAAAATGCCTGTCCATAATCTACTCCCTGCACATATACCAGGTCAGTTTCTAACTGGCTGTTGTTTACACCGGGAAATAGATCCTGCTTGCCTGACTTTACAGCAACTGTAGCGGAATAATACACCTGGCGAAAACACAAGAGCACTGTATTCTTCATCTTATCTAGTGGAATGTTTTTAGCCACAGCCGAAACAAGCGATGGTGTAATGTTAACATCAATACCCGGAACCCGAAGATTCATCCTTGCAGCACAATCAATTTGCCCGCCAGTATTCAGCATCACATTCATTTGCCTGTTCGATTCAAAAGTAAAAATTTCAGTTGTGGCAGGTAATGCAGCTGCTCCTCCCGGGTACTTTGTTATAGCTACCGGCCATTGGCGGTTTAGCGTGCCGGCATCAAAAGTAGAAATGGTAACAGTACCTGTTCCGGATACAGCTCTGTTGTCAAAAATTTTGACAGTGAGGTCCATTTGATTGCGGGCGGTAAAACGGGTATAAGCTGCTGGGGATTGGTTTATTAAAGACTGGAACGGATACACTGCACCCGGAAAAATACCTTCCTTAAAAGTTCTTCCCGGAAAAAAAAGGCCAAAATCTTCTGTTGAGGTCTTCATTTTTATTGGTATCAGCATACAATCCGAATTAGTGAGAGTATAGTTAAAAGCGACTTTACTATCGCCATCAAATTTTCGGGTATTGGAAATGCCGGTGATTTCGGCAGGCTGTGATTGATAGGTGAAATTTTTCGGTACCTGGACATTGTTTACAGAAGCCGCCCTCGCACTTGACTTATATAAAGTTAATGGGCTTTGTGACGATTTGCTGACGATTGGCAATGCCCTGGTTGTAGTTAAAACAGGAGTTACAGTATTTGCAGCAGGCTGTGCCGCTGTTACTGCCTGTGGTTGTGTTGTTGTTAGTGTCGCTGTTCTTTGTGTGCTAATAACAGCTGGTGTTTGTGCCCGCATCACAACACACAGGTTGCATAACAATCCAATCAATAGCATTATTTTCTTTTTCATGGTTGATACTTTTATTATTTATTTAATTTTTTTTCGAAAAACTGGTTGTATAAAACTGCAATTATTGCCTGTTGAATGCTGTCATTATAATAACGATCCAGGAAATATTCTTTCTTAATTCGATATTTTTCAGACGATGCTTTTATTGTATCTATCCAACTGAGATGCAGCAACAGAATGCACTGATTCCATGTTGTGAATACTTGGTTTTCATAGTTTGGATTTAATAAATTACCGCATCCTGCAGCTAATTTTAGGATGGTGGGTAAATGATACCGTTTTAAAATTTTTATAGTTCAACAATTGTTGTTGCCTGGCTCGAGTTGCCTGTCTTTCTTATCAGTACGCAGGCCGTACAACTATAATGTTATTATTAACCACTACTGCGGCACATTTTCCACTGCCCGTTACATCACCAAACAACATTACTATGTCCGCTAAATATGGGTTGCTGGTACCGGTTTCAGTTGGCATAAAATCGTAATCTCTAGAACGCCGTACAGAAATACCATTTTCGTTTACAACTATAGCGTCCGCTTTACCATCACCATTAACATCGGAAAAATAATTCCCTCTAGTACCCACGTAAGCTTGGGAAGACCAAGTAAAATTTTGAGAAAATGAAGTACCCCTGGAAACTCGTACAACTATTCCCCCATCATTTACCACTATTGCATCTGCTTTGTTATCACCGTTAACATCTGCAAAAAAAGTTCCCTTTGTGCCATAACTGTCAGAATCGATCCACCTTTCAGACGCCCCAAAGCTGATACCATCTGAAACCCGAACTCTTATACCTGATTCTCCTGCTAATATTGCATCCGCTTTGCCGTCTCCGGTTACATCTACAAAAAACACTCCTTTGTCACCAAAAAACCCATCAATCCATCGTTCAGCAGGGCCAAACGAACTACCTGTTGATTTACGGACCCTTGTTTCTAAAACACTTACTGCAATGGCATCTGCTTTTCCGTCACCATTAACATCGGCAAAGTAGGTACCTTTATTTCCAAAAAAGGGTATTGTCGTCCAGCTTTCATTTGGAGTGAACACAGAACCATTTGAACGCCTTACCGTAATTAAATCGTTATTCACTACTATTGCATCTGCTTTTCTGTCGCCATTAACATCTGCTAAAAATGTTCCTTTTGTTCCAAAATAAGGGCCTGTAGTCCATTCCTGATTATCACTGAACATGTCATTATAAACCGGTAGTGGTGCCCTTGCGATATTTTTCATAGGATAAATCGCTTTTAAAGCATCTATATCGCCGCTGCTTAATTCGGAAGAGCTGAACGAAGTGTTCGGTGGGTTCACCTTGCTCCTGATTGTTTGTTTGCGCACACCATTCACTTTGATACCGAAATCAAATGCTCCATAATGCATAATTGAACGGAAATCATATCCACCAATATCCTTTACAAAAAAGAGATGTTTGTCAAAATTAGACTCCGCACCTGCCTCTATATTGGCGGTAAGAATAGTTGAAAAATTATCCCTGTCTGTTCTTGACTGTTCATGATAAAATCCAAGGCTATGCAATGTTTCATGTTTTACGATTTTAGGGCTGAGGCAGGAAATACGTATTTCTTGTTTTCCACTCTTTCGGCCAACAGGTGAAGACCCACCACAAAATCCTAGCTGGGATTCGGACACTTTTTTATAAAAAATATAATCGTTTTCGTTCGTACGAAACTTGAAACGAATATAGGTCAGGGCCATCATTTCATTTAGAGCAGTTATTATGACATTCTTTTCAGTCATAAGAAAATTATTATCAAATTCAACAGGAATGGTATTGTTCTGCCATCTTGTTTGTAAAATGAAATTGTCATCTACGACAAAGGCGAAAGCTAGGTTCTGAAGGCGATTAAGTTCGGTAGTGTCTCCAAGGTAAATATCTCCATCAAGATAAACCTGGTCTTTTATGACAGTACATTGAAAAAGCGTATCTAAAAGTTCACGCTGTGTGATTTTGCGGTAGGTACGCTGCTTGGTTTGTGCAATTGCATCTGTTTTTATCATTGCGAGAATGAGGCAAAAGCCAATAACTTTTTTTGTAATGTGCATATGTTTTTTTTTAAGATTATCGAATTACTACCTCATCATGCAGCTGATATTGGCTATTGGTATAAATGATACTGTTTTGAAATTTTCATCCAATAAGCATCTCATACCGTAATTGAGTATTACGTTGCGACTGATGCGCCAGTCGCCGCCAAAGTTGATAGTATAAGGATGCACCACATCCCATTTAACCGAACTGCTAAGCACTGTTTTGCCGTCGGGCAAATTAATCACATCGTTCAATGCTTGTATGGGTGTTTTGAGCGATTTGGCTTCCCTTATAAATTCTGCAAAAAAGTTGAACACCGGGCCGCCATACCGGAAGTTGATGCCGAATGTAAAAAGTTTATTAGCCGCTACGGCTTTATTGATTGATTCCTCACCAGACACATTATCCTTTACGGTAAACGTAAGTTCTTCCTCATAAAATGACGACCTTATTAGGCCGGATATTAAGCCACGTTTACCCATACCCAAACCAAAGTTTAGCCAGAAAGCATTACCGGTATTTCGGTTAAGCGAAAGCTTAGTGAATGAGCCTGCACTGTCTGTAGCATAGCTGTATATTTTTCCAAAAGCCATGTCAACATAACCAGCATTCCAGTTGTCGCCTGCATATTGTGCAGCCTGGGATTGTATCGCTGTATTCCTTCTGCTATAAAAACTTGTGAATTGAGCATCGTTGATTCTCAGTTCTTCCTTTTTCTTTGCCAGCTCCGAGGGTTTCAGTATAGTGTCCATAGCAAGTAGTACTTCCTTTTCCTTTCTCTTCAGTTCTGACAGTTCGTCGTCAAAGGTTTTTTGTATCTCATCATAGGCACCTTTTATTAATAACGGGTCACGCTGTTTGTATAGGTTCATTTTTAAAGCACCACCAATGCGACGTTCGCTGTTATCACCCAGCACGGTGCCGATTGACAAATCTAAGGAAGCCATCATTCGCTGAAAATTACTTGCCTGTTGGTATTTGGTCAAATTTTTTCTATTGTAAAATAACTCCCATATTGGCTGTCCTTGTATGGCCAGGTTAGGATTTACCCTCCAGTTTTTAAATGACCAATCCACTTTAAAATCTTTAATGTCCGCAGTACGGGCTACCTGGCTTGGTGCTGCACCCATCAGGTCGAAGAGGGGCGATGTTGGGATAGCCAGTTCTCTTGGAACAAATTTATTATTGGTTGCGTCATTGTTTACTTGTGCGATGGTATTGCTAACCATAAGGTTTAATAAAAAACAAAGTAAAGGGGTGATAAAAAAGCGGCTTGGGGTCATTGTGATGGGTCGCATAGTATTTTGTAACTGCATCACAAAAATGAAAAAAAAAGCACTGCCGTACAATCACTAATTCTAGTATAGAAAGATAGTTTTATCTGCAAAATATGCCGGGAAACAGATATATGTTACTAAATATAGGTAGTAGCTTTCTTTATGAAAACTATCCTATCTTATTCGCAACGTGATGATAAATAGTGACTCCTGCAAAAAATTATAAAACCCTGTATAAAAGAAGTGAGCAAGCATTTTATATTACCATCTTTTCCACTGATGAAAATAATAAGCAGCTAAATCAAAACCTGTTTGAATTAAGTTTTTCCATATACGGGGCTTTTGTTTTGGTGATATAAGTATGGGGTGTCCTTAACTGTTTGGAAAAAGGTCGTTTAAAAAACAGCTACGTGTAAATGGTTTTGAGACAGCTTTACAGAAACAGTAACCTCGTTGACTGTGCTTTTTTTAATGATTTTTTGCATACCCACTTTCACCTGCTGCAATATGCTTTTTGCGGTGCTTATGTCCTGTATCTTTTTAAGTGCAGATTCTTCTATTTCATAAATGCACTGCAAATTCTTTGGTTCCAGAATTTCCAGTCCATACCGTTTTATCCGTGTAGTTAATGCATTTTGTATGTTGGCCGGAGATAGGTTAAGTGCCCACACAATGTCACCAACATCATCCATTATTTGCAAGCTGTTGTTTTTTATCTGTTGAATATATTCCGTAGCCTTTACCGGGTTTTTAGACAGTAAGGTTTCTACCACGGATGCATATACATGTATACTGCTGAGCGCTGCGCCAACATCGTCGTTCAGTGATTTGGCTATATTGGTACGGCTTTCGGCTGTGGCCAACGACAACTCAAGCAGATGGTTTTTTTCATCTGCAATTTTCTTGAAGCGGTAGCCCAGTGCGCCCGAAAAAATAATGATATCAATAAAGCTGCCGATCATGTAAGGCTCTACTCCCGATAGGCCAAAATAGCTTTTTTTAAAAATAAAAGAGCATACAGAAAACAGGGCAAAGAAGGCATACACATAAGAGCCGATGATAATTGTTTTTTGAAAAACGGAAGTCCTCACCCGCCATGCCATTGCCAATGCAAAGACTGCAATAAAAATAGTGGTCAGCCTTGAAATGCCATACGCTGTTGGAGTGGTGATGCCAGGGCCAATAAACAATGCTTTCGACAGATGTATAACGATCGTGATGCCGGAACAAATGAGCAGGCCGATCCAACACCATTTTACTATTGGTGGCTTTTTTGTAACCTCCAATGTTACTGCAGCAAAAGTAGCATAGCTGCTGTACATTATTACCTGCAGTATTTCTTCAGTAGCATAATACCAGTTGTTTACCCCTGGTTCAAACGGGTTGTAATTATTGCTATACAGTTTAAAGCTGAGGTATGCAGCCGTAGTAAAAAGGTAGATACTGTAAAATAGCAGGAAGTTGTCTTTTTGCTGGATGAACAACACAAAATGGTAGATCGATGCAATCAATGATGCACCCAATACGAATATTTCTATGAATTGCAATTGTGTCATTACACAATTTTATTCTTCATTGCATACGAAATCGCTTCCCCCAATGAATGTACCTGCAATTTCTCATAAATCTTTTTTATGTGAGCGTTTACCGTGTAATAGCTGATGCCCATTTTGTTTGCTACCATTTTGTAGCTTAGTCCATCAGTAAGATTTTTCAATACCTCTTTTTCTTTGGAGGTCAGGTTCATTTCGGTGTTATTGCATTCGGTAGTGTTGTTGAAATATTTCATCACCCTAAGTGCCACACTGGGTGTCATAAAAGCACCGCCGTTGCTAACGTCTATAATTCCCTGGATTATTTTTTCTGCCGAAGCGCTTTTCAGGATATATCCTTCAGCACCTGCCTGTAATGCTGCAAATATTTTTTCTTCATCTTCAAATACTGTTTGCATCACAATTTTTATCTCCGGGTGATGTCGTTTTATTTTCTTAACGCCTTCTATGCCATTCACATTGGGCATCTCAATGTCCATCAGTACCAGTGTTGGTTTAAGTGTTTGCATATCATTCAGTACTGTGCTGCAATCGCTGAAACTTCCCAGGTACTCCACACCATCACTTAATGATAAAAGTGCTTCCAGGCTTTTACGTCTTGCATCGTTGTCATCATATACTACTACACTAATCATACTGTAAATTTCTATAAAATTTTAACTACTCTATATCGCTAATATTAGTTACTGGAATATGGCATGTAATACTTGTACCTGTACCGGGATTAGAATGAATGTTTGCAACTCCCCCCATAGCTTTGGCCCTTGAAGAAATATTGTTTAGACCGTTCCCTTTTTTACAATTGCTATGATCAAAACCGATTCCATCATCCTGAACCAATAAAATGATATGCCCATTTTGTTTCGTCAGGCTAATTTCTGCATGCTTTGCCCTGCTGTATTTAGCTATATTATTGATAGCTTCTTTGGCAATTAGCAATATATTTTTTCTTAGCGTTGCTTTATCACAAGCCTGTTCAATTGCAGGTTCAAACTGGTAATTACAGGCTATATCTTTCATCGTAAGCAGGTTATAACCAAAATCTTTTATCCTTGCCTCCAGTGTGTGCATCTGATTGTCTGTAGGTTGCATTGCCCATACAATATGATCCATGTTTTCCATTATCGCTTCTGTATTGGCCGAAATCTGACCCAGCATTTTTTTTGCTTCCAATGGGTTTTTATCTATCAGCATGACTGCCACCGAACCAAAAATTTGCAGGCTGCTCAGAGATGCGCCGATGTCATCATGTAAATCTTTACTAATGCGGTTTTGCATTTCTTTTATATCCAACTCCTGACGCAGTAACCGGGCTGTTTGTAATGCAAGTATTTCCCTTTTTTCGGTTTCTTCCAGCAAGGTTTTTTGGAAAATTTCTTTTTCACGGTAAGCTATTTTTAGCCGGTAGCCAAGGGCGGCTGATAAAAAAATAGCTTCCACCATCATACTTGGCTCTAAAAAAAACAAACCGCCAAACGCAAGGTTTTCCTTGTACACAAAAACATTCATAATTAAACCAGTAGAAACACCCAATACAGATACAATTGTGCCTGCAATAATCAATTGATAAAATATTACTTTTCTTAGACTCAGTAACCTAAATGTCAAAACTAATCCAAAACCCATGCAAGTAAAACTTGCCACTGTAATAATTGTTTTGGCCCATTTAAACTGGTCGCCGGTAACTCTTAGCAGGAGGTACAGCATTAAAAAAGAAGTAATAAAGATTTGAAGACCTTTCCAGCATTTATAGTAAAATTTTTGAAGTGGCGTAATGTTGAGTATTACTCCTAGAAAATTCACGTACATTAAAAATGCAACATTAGATAGAATGGGATCCAGCGTTTCTACAGTATAATAAGACAATGGATAATAATTGGTAAGTCTTTCATCCAATAGCCTGACTATATTAAAGGCAGCCATCACTAACAGGTAAAAGGAATAGTTTCTAAAAGCCTTATCATTTTGCTGGAGGTAAATGGTAAAATGAAAAATACCCAGTATTAGCAATGCCCCTAAAGAAACTAACAGTAAATAGATAGTAGTCTGCATATTACATGTTAAATATACTTGAATATAAACATTTTTAGCAGGTTTGTTTTCTTGAGATTTTGTCCGTCAACGTGACTTCCTATCAACCGTGGTTCGCATACTTACGAAAGATTGCCTTCGCTTTCCGCAACCTGTTTCAACGATTGTAACACCGGGTTTTCTTCACCTTGTGGCGCTTCCTGCACCGCATTGGCCCGGTTGTCTTCCTGTATAATTTCTAGTTTTGTCTGGCCGTTTTCGGCTTTCAAAATATAGCTCATTATAAAATAGTTTTCGGGTATGTCATCACGCCCGGGTGCTGGCGCAAACAAGCTGTACCTTATTAATTCGTTTGGCCTAAGTTCCAACACCTTACCCCATTGTTCAAATACTATATCGCCCCATTCCGTACGGAATTTAATGTCACTGCCAATTTCCCATGTCGTTTGCAAGTCGCTGCCATACTGCCAAAGTTTTACAAGCGCCGGATTGGTAATGGTTTCCCACACTTTTTGGATGGAGGCATTGAGATAGATGGTTGAGATATTTGTTGCCATATTTTTTTACTGGATGTCCTTTTTTGTAATGACCAACGATTGCGTCATTTAGATTGGAGAATTTGTTTGCAGGTCCGGCATTGTATTTTGCAGAGCCTTGTTGCACTTCTATTTACTTTTGCTGAAGGTTATTCATTTTGTCATTTTCCTCCTGGATGTTATCTGCGACTGTTTGATATTTTCTTTTTTTTCTGTAGCTGGTAAAAAGCCGGACTATACCTGCGAGGATACTTATCAAACCATATACTGCCCAGAATCCTTTAAGCGTGCCAGTCGCAAATAAAAAAATTGCCATCAACCCCGTGATCACAAAAATCCAACCAATGATTACTTCAGTATCAAAATTATCTACGAGTCCCTTTGATTTTGATTCAAGGCTTTGCAGTAGCATCATTGCATAATTTTTGTTGACTCCTTTATTGAGAAGCAACTTAAATATTTCCAGGTTTGTCTTGCCTTTTTCTTTTTCATCCAGCGCAAATTGCCAGATCATTTCTGTGTTTTCAATGGTGGTTGCTTTTTCAAAGCCAGCTTGCTGAGTCATGTCTGAAAATAATTTATCCATTTCCGTATCTTCCAGAACACTCATGTCAAGATTTCGGGATTCAAATGTTGATTTCAATAAATGAAATGATTCCATGGTTAAAAGGTGAGCTTCATTTTTTGCAAAACGAATCAGTTCTTCGTCCGGCATTCGCTCATATTGTTCTTTAGCTATGTTTAACTCTATCATTGTAATATAGTTTTCAATTATTGCATAACATGTCTTTGCAGAAAAGGTATCGCTTTGCGAAAGTCTGGATTTAAAATTTGTATGATCAGCGGTGTACCCAAAAAATACTGATTATGAAATTACTAAAAATATTTATATAAGAAGGAATGCCCCCAACCACTTCTGAACCGGCCATTAGCTGAAGTAGTAATGTACATCGCCCAGCGCTCAATAGTTGCTGAATTTTACTGTTGTTGCATATACCCAAATTATACAAGTGCGGGTGAAACAATGATATGGCAAATTTGTGGATCGAGTCTTTGAATCGGGCAGGTAACAATTGCCGGTTTATCGTTGCAGTATGCTCAAATAATTTACCCAGGGCCCAACTTCTGCTTTATACTGTTTAGCCATCACACGGGAAATTTGAGCAATATGATTGAGGTCGTGAACGGTCCATGTTGAAATCAATTGCGACAGGGTGACTGATCCAAATGTAGGGTGTATACCGGTTGCTTCTAAATCTTTGCCGGTAAGATTTTTTGAACGTAGATTTTCTATATTTTTTTGACGCAAATTTTTGAACTCAGCTAAAAGCTGTACCAATGATTTTCCCTTACTTTCTTCAAATTGTGCAAGCCTGTCAAATGGTTCAAATGTTTTACCCGGTTTATCCGACAAAATAATTTCCATCCTGGGAATCCAGTCTGTTTTTTCACCATGAATCAAATGACCCACAATATCATACACCGTCCATGTGTCTCCACCTTCGTTGTTTGAGGTCCAGTCCGCGGAAACATTTTCTAACATAGCAATGAGCACGCCTGGGGTATGTTCAAGGATTTCAATTGATTTTGATAATGAAAAATTCATTGCGGTATGCTAATTTTATTTAGAGATAAAAATTTATTATAGTGGTAGTTAGTTAAACTGCCCGGTAACAAAGTTGTTTGGAAAAACGATGATCAAATGACAGATTGGGTTCTTTGTTTATTCATTCGTGATACCTTCCAATTCATTATCTGATAGATCATTCTTCAATTCAAATTTACCTGCTTACACAAGTCCGGACGTTATGGTATTAAACCCTTAACGAGCCACGGAAAGCCCTGGCAGCATAGTACGATTCTGCTCCATTATGATACACAAACACAGTGTTGTAGCGCCGATCACAAAAAAGTGCACCACCCAATTTTCTGATATCAGCGGGTGTTTTTATCCAGCTTGATGTTTTGATGTCGAAATTTCCAAGTTGTTGTAGCTCCCGGTATTGTTCTTCTGTTAACAGGTCAATACCCATTTCATGTGCCATATTAATGGCGCTGTTTTCGGGTTTATATTCTTTCCTTACCTGCAATGCTTCATGGTCGTAACAAATACTTCTGCGGCCTTTAGGACTTTCTGCCGAGCAATCATAAAAAATGTATTCGCCTGTTTTTTTATCATAGCCAATAACATCCGGTTCACCACCGGTTCTTTCCATTTCATTTAGCGACCACCATTTTTCCCCGCCGTTTGGCGTATCCAGCTTCGCTTGTACATTGGTCCATTCAATGCCTTTATGGCGACTTATGTTTTTCTCAAAACGGGCTTTCAATGTGCCAAGTAGTTCTTTACATTGTTCTGGTGACAACTTCTTTTTATTTCCCATTGTTAAAATGTATTATTGTTATTTGCTATTATTGTCTGCAATTGATGATTTATCCTTTTGGGCTGAGTGGTAGTAGCATTGCTGCCAACGCCAGGTGCTGAAGCTGTTGCGGTATTTTAAAACCGCCAGCCAGTTGTTGAATAAAGTTACAAAAGTTGAAGATAAGAACTACGGCCTTGCGTTATCCTTTTACCGTAACTGAAGTTGAAAAGCGATCCGCCGAAGCGGAAGAGTAAATATTCGCCGCCCCGCCATATTGCCTAACTGCCAGTTGCCTGCCATGCCAGTATTTCGTGAGACACGAAACAAGGCCGCAGCTTTTGCGTTTTATTTTGAGCAATTTTAATTTTAGGGGCTTGTCGGCTATACTACTAAATGTTAACAATAGCCCTACTGTCTGGTAATCGTTGCAAACCATTTTTATTATTGAGTCGAAGTGTCATTTAGTGGTGGCAGAACGTTACGTTTTCATTTTTGATTTGTTGGCTTGTGCTTTTTTTAATTGTGCCTGCAAAATGTGCCGCCTTTATTTTGTTCCAATTACTCTTAAAAATGATTCCCGATAGGTAGAACTAATGGGGAACTTATTGCCGACAATATAAACATGATTGTCCTCAACTTTGTCAACCCATTTTAGGGAAACAATGGTGCTTCGATGAATTTGTACAAATGTGTTTGAGGGCAGTTCGCTTCGCGAAGCTGTTATTGAATTCCTCACCATTACCCTGCCTGATTTTGTTTGGTAGGTAACATAATTGCCATCCCCTTTTATAAAAAGAATATCATCATAAATTAGTTTTATTTTTTGGGTACCTGAACTTACGAAGAAGAAGGCAGCAGTTTTTGCTGACAATTTCAACAACCGCTCTTTTGCCTTATTGGCTGCTGCTAAAAATCTTGAAAAATCAAAAGGTTTTAATAAAAAGTCAATTGCTTCTACTTCGTAACTTTCTATTGCATATTCACTATGTGCCGTAGTAAATATTATTAGAGGTTTTTGGATTAGGTGTTTAACAAAATTCATCCCGTCAATGTCTGGCATGTTAATGTCAAGAAAAAGCAGTTCGATATTGGAATCATTTATAAATGTAATTGCTTTAAACGGGTCTGTAAATACATTTTCTAATTGTAGATAATCAATTTTTGAAACATGATTTTTAATTATTTCGAGCGCCTTAGGCTCATCATCTATGGCAATGCACTTTATCATTGTTGAAATTTAATTACTAAGTGAGTAAAATACTTCTCTCCTGATTGATTTAATGTTAGTATATGCTGCGTTGGATACAATAAATCAAGTCGCTTTTTTACATTCTGTAATCCGATACCTTTAAATTCATGATCGCCGGTAGTAATAAATAATGTGTTGGATATCTCCAGTACAATTGAATTATTGGCTGCATAAATTTTAATTGTTATTGCTGTTTCCTTTGAAGGGCTTACCCCAAACTTAAAGGCATTTTCAATAAATGGGATTAATAGAAGTGGCGCAATTTTGATATTAGGAGAAATATTTGCGTCCAGCTTTATATCTACATCAATATGGTTATTATCATTTAGTCTTAATTTTTGTAAGGCAATATATTTTTCAATGTAGTCAATTTCTTTTTCAATACTTATGAATGCTGCATTGGAGTCATGAAGATTGTATCGCATCAATGTGCTCAATTTTATAATGCTGTCTGCGGTCTTTGGGCTTTCTTCTTCCAGGGCTAAGGCATACATTGCATTTAAGGTATTGAACATAAAATGTGGGTCAACCTGTGCTTTAAGAAAAGCGATTTCTGTTATTAAATTCTCTGATCTTAATTTTTCAATTAGTCTTAAATTAAGAAACCAGTCTCTTGTAGTTATAAAAAGCCAGGACATTGCAAATGCAAGAACAAATGAAATGGAGATATTTTCGCTTCCGAAAAATAGAGATTTTGAACTTATTACTACCCTGCCCCATTCAATACATAAAAATAAGAGTACTAATAAAACAACATAAAGAATCCATTTTTTAGTTTTTGCAAAAAAGGGGATAAGCAGATAGGCGTTGATTACAAAAACTATCGGCAAGCAAAGAATGATTGCAATGAGATTTGTATGCTCAAATGAGTTCCAGTAATCGCCTCTGCCAAAAATTGCCATAGTAAAATAAATGAAACCAAAAAGAAGGAGTAACAGCAACTCCACTTTTTCAATCACAAACCTTTGTATTTTTATTTTTAAGTTATTCAATGTATTTTAAATCAGGTTGATTATAAATTTAATGATTTATAAAGTGAATTGTTTTAAAAATATTTGCTGTTATCTATACGTTTAAGGTCTATCAACAGACAATAGGGGTCAATTACAATTCTTCCTGGCAGGTAATCAATTTGAAATTTAAAATGATTGTTTGAATTAGTTACCCGAACCATTTTAACTTCTTTAGGCAGGAGAGTCCCTTTTTTATAAATGCCAATTTGTATAAAATCATTTAAGGACTTTGGGATATTTGCCTTACTATTTTCATTCCTTTCAAACTTACTGATTGAGTAGCGTATGTCTATTTCGTATGTACCGTTTCCAAATGCCATTGATTGTACATTTATTATTTTATTGTCATAACAGGTAACCTGTTCAAACAAATCATGCAATAAATACCTTAGTGAATCAGGTGTTTCCTTTCTGATAAAATCAACCATCTCTAGTGAAGTGCTGTATGGGGCTTTTTGAAGCCTTCCTTTTTGCAGGTATTTATTTAATGCCGCATTTAGGTTCTCTTCTCCTATGTAATGGCTCATAGCATTTAAAACCAACATGCCTTTTTGGTAGGGTACATGTGATTGTTTATTTCCTGAGTTTAAGATTAGTGGCTTTTCGATTTCTGTAGATTCTCTTTGTTTATTCAAATAGGTATTTAACGATCTGCTTAGTAATTGCAACGATTTAATTTTTCCATACTTCTTCTCAAACACTTTCAAAGACACATATTCCGCCATGCTTTCTGTTATCATTTTAGCACCTGCTACATCGGCTGGTATTGCCTGCATTCCCCACCATTGGTGTGCTAATTCGTGACTTGCTCCTATAAATGGAAGATTTAGAGTTGTTTCATTTGTATCATCAATGTCCATTATGAATCCTAACTCCGAATAAGGTATTGTGTTTGCGAATGACTGGGCAAAATCTCCCCGGGTTCTTGCAAATTCAATAACCCTGATTTGCTTGTGTTGGTATGCACTAAAGTTGTTTTCACAATATCCAAGCGTTGCTTTTATTCCGTTTATCATGTGTTGAATATTGTAATCATGATTCTTATGGTAATAAATTTCAATTGGAATATTTTGGTAGCTGTCTTTCCTAACTTCATAATTCCCTGAAACAAAAGCAAAGTCTATCGTAACCGGAGTGGTGGATTTATAGTTAAAAAAGTTTCTTCCATTTGCCTGCCACTTCTTTTGTAAATACCCGGGTGCAATGGCTGTTTGATTTGATGAAGTACTGACTGTAGTTTCAAAATCAATAAAATCTGCGTCAACAGAACGGTTGTGATTATTTAAAGCAAATGAATCAGTTGGAAGTCTCTCTGAATTATTTAAACGATAGCCAATACTTGGATAGATGAGTGAAGTAATGTAAGTGCCATTCTTTTCAACCAATGAATTTTTGTGAAAAACTGAATTGGGAACATTCATAACATTAAATTTTATAACCAGGCTGTCCATTGGTTTCAATGTAGTTATTAATTTATACACTTTAACTAAAGCAATAGTATCATTAATGATCAGTTTTGTTTTTTGATTGATGGAAATTTGAGTAACAATATCAAAAGCAGATTGAATGATTAAGGTATCAATATTTTGATTTGATTTATTGATTAATGTGTAAGTACCTTGAGATATAAAAGTTAAATGCTCCGGATAAATATCCATTGAAACATTAACGGCTACAATTCTTGGTTGAATCATTTTCTCAAATGATATATATTTCTTGTCTGCTTTGGCTGTAATATTATTTTTATCGGCTTCGGTTAAAAGTTTTGGTAACCCTGTCTCATTTCTATTTATCCAAAAACCAGTACATATAAATGTAGCCAACACAACTGTTGTTGGTAACACTATTTTCCGATTTGTTCTTTTATATGCAATCCCTATTCTATCCTTAAATAAATCAACCAAACCTCTTTGCCAAAGTAATAAAGATCCTGCAAAAAGTATTAGTGCAAAAAGTAACCAATAGAGTTTGTAAATAAAGTATGCGGTGATGGAATGACTGTGTCCGCTTAAATCTGAATAACCCAAATAAAAACCCGCTTCCGGATTTTGATTGAACCGATAAATATATTTTTTAATACCTGACAATGGTAATTCTGACAATCCAAAATAAATAATAATAAGTGCAAACAACCCTACCCAGGAATTGGTAAACAAAGACTGAATAAATAAAGCAACAAATGCCCAGATTACAAAACCAATCAGGTGAATACCATACAAGTCGAGAATATAGTGCAAAAGTTCGAAGTGAAAATATCCCTGGGATAGCTGAACAGTGACTCCAATAATTAGGATTAAAGAAAGCAGTACAATTTGAATTTTTATGAGAGCTATTAGTTTTGATAAAACCACTACCCAGTTAGGGATTGAAGTTGAATCAACTAAATAAAACATCTTTGTAGCTCTGGAACGGTTAACCAAAAAGCCAGCATACAAAAAGCTAATAAAGTTGATGAGTAATGAAAAGAATAACACAGGAAATGCCAACATAACCCACGTTACAGGTAATACTCTTACACCATACGGGGAGTTCATTTGAGATAATAAAACATATACAAAAACTCCACCTGTCAAAACAATGCTTACAAATGCTCCGGTGGCAGTTACAGATTTAAACTCAATGGTAGATAACTTCCATGATTTGTAAAAATTAGAAAGAAACGTAAAATTATAGTTTACAAAAGGCAATTCTATTTTTATAATTTGCCCCGCATAATGCAACTCTTTCTTTTCTATTCTCTTTTTAAATACAATAAAAACAAATGGGTTTTGACTAAATGAAAATAAGCGATAGGTTACATAAACTGTAACAGAAGCTATTGCTACCCACAAAAGCCTGTTCAGCATAATAAATTTAGAAAAGGGTAAAGGACTAATATTTTGTTCTGACAAGCTCCAATTATTGGTATAAAAATAAGTTGCTGTTTCCCCCAAGGGCTCAATCAATATTGCGATGAAACTGATTTCAGCTCCTGCGGTCAGTCTTGTCGCTATTTCCCGTATGATTAAAACAACAATTATTGTTATAAAGCCTGTATATAAATTTCGTGTTTGTGAAACAATAAAAAATACCAATGTGCCAAATAGCAGCAGGTTCGGCAAAAAATAAATTAACAGCAAATGCAGGTATGCAGAAAAATCAAATGGAACTACAAGCGATTTGTTTACTCCTGCAATTTGTGTTCCTGCAAAGCATCCAAACAAAAATAACAGTATAATAAAAGATAGAGTAATAAACGAGCTGATAAATTTTGCTGATAGATAGCTTAGCCTAGTGATTGGATAGCTATAAAGAATGCTGTGGGTGTTATTTTTAACATCTCTATACAATGAGTTGCCTATAATTGAAGGAATAATAAAAAGTATCAACTTGGTAGCCAGTGCCACCAGGGTGTATAATGCGAATGGCGAGTTGGCTATACTCCTTTCGTTCTCATTCATTTCGTTAAATACACCTGCATTTCCTGCTACCGATAGCAAGGCAAACAAGAAGAAAGTAAAACCATATAAATATATAGAAGGGTTCTTTGCCCAGTATTTGAGTTCGTAGGTGAGGATCGCATTAAACATTAGTTTAAACTATTTAATGAAATAAAATAAACATCTTCCAATTGTGGCTCAACATCATTCCACCCTTCATCCGTTTTATTTTCTGAATAAATTCTTATACTCAAACTATTGTCTGCATTGTATTTTGAAGAGAGGATGTTGTATTTTGATTCCTCATTTTCTAAAGCTGTTCTGCTGATGTTTTTTGCCCATATTTTGCCTTGTATTTCCGCAATAGCCAGTGCAGGAGTTGTTTGTTTTAAAACCCTCCCTTTATTCATAATGCAAACCTCATGGCACAGGTCTTTAATGTCTTCAACTATATGTGTAGAGAATATTACAGTGTTATCTGTTCCAACTTCTCTCAGCACATTTAAAAAACGGTTTCTTTCAGCAGGGTCTAACCCTGCTGTTGGTTCATCTACAATTATCAGTTTGGGCTTGTTTAATAAAAGTTGTGCGATGCCAAATCGCTGTTTCATCCCACCTGAAAAACTTTCTACATGTTTCTTTCTTTCTTCATACAGGTTAGTAATTTCTAAAACGTATTGAATTATTTTATTCCTTTCCAACTTAGCACTTATTCCTTTGAGAATTGCGAAATAGTCGAGTAGTTCTTCTGCTGAAACCTTTGGATATACTCCAAACTCCTGGGGCAGGTAACCCAACACTTTTCGTAATTCCCTTGGGTTTGATAAAACATCAATTTCATCAAATAAGATACTTCCGCTATCAGGCGTTTGCAGCGTGGCAAGTGTTCGCATAAAAGTGGATTTACCTGCACCATTAGGTCCTAATAAACCAAGCATTCCTTTATTAAGGTTGAGGCAAATATTATCTAATGCCTTTACACCATTCTTATACTTCTTACTGAGATTGGAGATTTTTAGTGACATACCCTACTTTAAATTTACTGTTTGCAAATTTTCAAAATATGTTACCTATTACAAAATGAACGTGGTAGGATTGTGAATGTTTGACGTGGAGCGATTGTATGATGGTGTGAATTATTTTATTTAAAGTACACAATCGTCAGGTGGGGTGGCAAAAAGTGGTTCTTTTGGTTTGCCGATGGATCGGGTTCGTATGTGTGCCTGCACAAAAACCTCCTGAAATCACATCGAGGGATATGTATAAATTTTACAAAACCACCTTAGCCCCGGTATCGGTGAAAAGCGTATAGCCAAAAGCCCTGATCCCTGGTGGTTCGGGGTTTTTTGCGTTTTATTTTGAGCGAATGTTTTTTTTCTAAAGCCGTGGTTCTTGTCCACACGAACCACTGATGCAAATACTGATTTCTATTTGTTATATATCCACTAAAAAGATCTAAAAATAATCCCCCGCATCATACCGTCTCTGTGATGAATTTTTAAAAAGTGAGAGAAACGTTTTTATCATAGCGGTCAGCAAGCGGGCGCATAGTTCGTGAGGAAACAAACTATAGCGGAGTTTTTTCGCCATGATGATTTTGTACAAATTTTTTACAATGCGCCAGGCCGATACTGGTGCCGGCATAATCTGTTTTGCCATGCAACCGCTGCAAAATATTGAACATCCTATCTGTATATTACTGTTCGAAACCAATGCCATTGCCCTCAACAGATATCATCAATTAGCTTGTTTCCCGTAGCATGCGGGGTGATTGCGTTTTTCCTTTTCCGTTAAACGGCGGGATGAAATGCGGATAACCAGTGTCGTACCATGCATGGTAAATTGCGGTGGGCAGGCTGGAATTTTGCAATGAATGTTTTGTCAAATGAAAGTAAACGGAATTTTCAAACAGGGTTGAGTATAGCTGATGACTATCATATACCCAACCCTTATCCGTCATTCATTTTTTACGCGGCTTGTGGTAATCTTGTGGTTCTTTCCGAAGTAGTTCACGATCATTTATTGCGGGAACATACCATCCAACCTATTTAAACCCGCCTCAGATCCGGTTTACCTATGTTTTAATATCCTTTCTCCCTGGAGATAAAAAAAAATTGTTCACCTCAAATTTTTTTTTATGAAAAAGCTATTTTACCTCTTAGCCTTCTTTTTTGCAATTGGTATTTTTAATCATTCCAAGGCTCAATGCACTATTTCCGACCTCAAACTAAAGTTGAATAGTGTAAATGCCAGCACCTGCGAAGTAAATGTTGATTTATCCTGGACACAGGAAATCAATAATGGAAACAAGTACGCCTATGTACATTTATGGACGGCAGCCGGCTACCACACTCCCGTGGCAAATTGGGCCAATATGTATGAACATCCCAATGCTTACCCAAAAGCTGCTGACCTGGCAAATGCCATGGCAACCATGGTGATTGACGATAATCATTCAGACAATGCTTTTATCGGCAGCGTTTATCACCCCGATCCAACTTACACTTTACCACCTCAAACCGGTTTGTCGCTGGTTAAAGTACACCTCAATAATACGCGGGTTGAAAGGATGACGCTTCAAAATATCACCGTTACACTACCGTCCTGCACAGGAGCACAAACACTTTTATTTGATGTGTGGGCCAGCCAGTCAGGCAACGGCAGGAAAGTACATTGCGCAAGCCAGGGTGCCCGGATTGTTATCAACGACGTAAAAGTTACCGGGTTGATTCATTGCTCAAATCCACCGAAGTTCCAGTTATTTATTCAAAACAACGGACCGGCACTTAACCAGGTTCAGTATAGTCTTTACCTGGATAATTCTCCCATTGGAATAATCGATCCCTCAGATTCAATGGTATTTACAGCTAATACGATCAATATTCCTGCAAACAGCACCTATATATCACCCATTGGCTATTACCTGTTAGCCGATTTAGCACCTCATAACGGTTATTTGTTTGCTAAACCACTGCTCGTGGAAGTAAGGTTCCAGGGAAGTCAAAATACTATTATAGCAACGCTTCAAAACAGTTGCGGCCCACTTCCGGTTAAGTTCACAGCTTTTACTGCAACAAAGGCAAAAGACAAGGTGCTGATCCGGTGGCAAACTGCTACAGAAATAAGCAGCCGGGGATTTGAGGTACAACGAAAATTGCCGGGTGGAGATTTCAGATATGTTGCCTTTGTACCTTCCCTTGCCCCGAATGGTAACAGTGACCTGTTGTTGAATTACAGCTATGATGATACCGACGATTTTGCAGGGGCAAGCCAGGTTTATTACAGGATTAAGCAAAAAGATATGGACGGAAAAATCAATTACAGCGAAACCAGATTTATTAAAAATACCGGTGGAAAGACCAGCTTACTGGTATACCCCAACCCCTCCAATGGAAATGTGCAGGTAACCCTGCCCGGCAGCACAGGCCCGGTTGATATATTTTTGAATGATAATACCGGTAAGGAAGTAAAAAGATGGATGGCTGTTGTTACCGGGGATCTTCGGATCGATCATCTACATCCAGGCATCTATGTACTGAGTGCTTTTGTAAGAAATACCGGCGAAAGGTTGACGAGTAAGTTGGTGGTGGCACCAGGCAGGTAGTAGCAAGCTGAAGGCCCCCAGTTCCATTAGGGGGTATACACCCGTCTCCATCGCGCCGGAGAGTTTTACGAACAGTAAACTGCATAGCCACAAACTTAGAAATAAAAGCTACTCAGTATTCTCCTGAAATATCTCTCCGCCGCGGCGGAGATGGGGGGCTTCTTTTGCTACCAATTCCAACAACTCCTTCTTCCCCAACTGCTTTAGAACACTCATATCCGTCTTTATCAAATCACTCACCAGCTCCTTTTTGGCGGCCTGTAATTTCAGTATTTTTTCCTCCACCGTATCCGGACAAATCAGTCTTACTGCCACCACATGTTTCTCCTGGCCGATGCGGTAACAGCGGTCGATCGCCTGGTTTTCTACCGCCGGATTCCACCAGGGATCAACTAAATAAACATAATCCGCTTCGGTTAAATTAAGCCCGGTGCCACCCGCTTTCAGGCTGATCAGAAACACCCGGATATTGTCGTTGGTTTGAAAATTATTCACAGCCGCCGCCCGGTCTTTTGTTTGTCCGGTCAGGTATTCATAAGCGATATATTTGGCCGATAGTTCTTTCTTAATCAAATCCAGCATACCCACAAATTGGGAGAATACTAATATTTTATGATGCGGGTGTTTGCTTTCAATCTGTTCAATCAACACCTCAATTTTTGCAGCCGCATCGCCATAAAAAGCATTATCCTTTAGCAAGGCTGGCGAGTTGCAAATCTGCCGCATTTTGGTAAGGCCCTGTAAAATGTTCATGCTATCTCTGCGCAAGTCCTCTTCTGGTTTACCCAACAGGTAGTTTTGAAATTCCTTCTCGTAAGCATCATAAACTTTGCGTTGCTCCACACCCATTTCGCAGTAGATCACCATTTCGGTTTTTTCCGGCAGTTCGGTGGCAACCTGCTTTTTGGTGCGACGCAAAATAAACGGATTCACTTTTTGCTGCAACTCAATGGCACGTTTGGTATCGCCAAATTTATCAATGGGTTGAGAATAGATGTCTTTAAAATATTGCTGGTTGCCCAACAGACCCGGACAAGCAAAACTCAACTGACCATACAAATCGAAACTATTGTTTTCAATGGGTGTGCCCGTGAGTACAATTTTATTTTTTGATTGCAATAAACGACAGGCTTTGTACCGTTGCGAATCAGGGTTTTTGATAGCCTGTGATTCATCCAGGAAAATATAGCCAAAGCGGAACGTCTTCATAAAATGGATATTCGACAGTAGCATACCGTAACTCGTCAGCACCACATCGTATTCCTGAAAATGATGATTGTTTCGCACCCGGTTAGCGCCATGAATGGTAAGAACTTTTAGCGACGGTGCGAACTTTTCCAGTTCTTCCTGCCAGTTAAAGATCAGCGAAGTAGGCACTACAACCAGTTGCGTTTGCGGACCATATTTCTTGCGCAGTAATAATATAAACGCAATTACCTGGATCGTTTTACCAAGACCCATATCATCGGCCAGGCAGCCACCAAAACCAAAGTCATCTAAAAAGTTGAGCCAGTTTAAACCCTGTTGCTGATAATGCCTTAATTCGGCGTTTAGCCCTTCCGGTGATGGCACTGTGTCAATGCGTTCGAAGCCCGTCAGTTTGCTACTATAGTTTTCAATTTGCTGCTGCACTTCATCACTCAGCATTTCCTTTTCATACAAAATCTGCACGGCAGAAAAATTTATTTTTGGTATCCTCAGTTCTTCTTCCACCAGTTCGCCCGCTTCAAAATAGGCCGCCAGTTTTTTAATCCACTCCGCTGGCAACATACCCAGCGTGCCATCATCCAGCGTAACATATTTACTACGATTTTTCAATGATTTATTTAACTGGCGCAAGCTTGCTTTCTGTTTGCCAAAGCGCACTTCCAGGTCGGTAT
>Ga0209181_10000276_pt1 | contig 96737 bp, 72 predicted proteins | sample MAT05_FD_187208 | JGI IMG/M metagenome (GOLD analysis project Ga0209181, IMG submission 187208) | Freshwater microbial communities from Lake Fryxell liftoff mats and glacier meltwater in Antarctica - MAT-05 (SPAdes) (version 2) | ecosystem: Environmental > Aquatic > Freshwater > Ice > Liftoff...
ACCCGTTGGAATCGGCGTACCGCGCCAGGTCCAGCCACCCGCGGGCCATGTGTTCGCCATAATGGGGCGAGGCCAGCAACCCATCCACCAACGTCTCGTACGCCCGATCGGAGGGATCCTTGACGAAGGCTTCGACCTCGCTCCACGACGGCGGCAGGCCGGTCAAATCCAGGCTCAACCGCCGGATCAAGGTGGCCCGATCCGCTTCCGGCTGCGGCGAAAGGTTCTCCGCCTCCAAGCGGGCGAGGACGAAGCGATCGATCTCGTTGCGAACCCAGCTCGCTCCGGCCACCGGCGGAAGCGGAGGTCGGATCGGCGCACGAAACGACCAATGGGCCAGCGGATTGTTCTCGGGCCACACCGCCCCTTCCTCGATCCAGCGCTTCAGGATGTCGGCCTCCGCCGGACTCAGGCGTTCCCCTTTCGGAGGCATCACTTCGTCGGGGTCAGACGACACCACCCGCGCCAGGAGTTCGCTTTCGGCGGGCTTGCCGGGAACGAGCGCCACGTTGCCGGACTTGGCCGGCGCCTGCGCTGCCGCCCTTGAATCCAGCCTCAGCTTCGCCTTCTGCTGGTCCGCTCCGTGGCACTCGGAACAACGCTTCACCAGGATCGGCTCGACCTCCCTGGCGAAGTCCACAGCTGCGTCGAGTCGCGACGCGAGCCAGAGGAATGCCAAGACCCGGGCGCAGGTTCGGCCCACGGATTGAAAACCAGCCAACCGCGATCTCTTGAAAAACACCATAACAGGTCGTTGGGAACGTGCGGCAGACTGCCAGACCGGTCCCGGTTCCGGCGACATCAAACCGCGATTCGACCCCATCGTTCCCGCAACAGGACGAGAGCCGCTTTCATCGATGGAAAGGCCACCTCTTCCGGCGTCACCTCCCGCATCGGGTCCAACCAGACCACCCCGTCCACGTCCTCCAAGGCCGTCGCCGTCTCCGGCCGAATTGCCGTCGCCGTAAAGAAGACGTCCAGCACCGGATAAGTCACGTCACGGTAGTGGTATTGATTCGGAAAGGAGCCCAGGAAATCCGCCGTCCCCGTCTCCAGCCCAACCTCCTCCCGCACCTCGCGCCGCAGGGCGTCTTCCACCCGCTCCCCCACATCCACGAAGCCCCCCGGAGGTGCCAGCATCCCTTTGCCCGGGTCGCGCGCCCGGCGGATGAACAGAACCCTCCCGTCGTCCCGACGCAGGAACACCGCCGCCGAGATCGCTGCGTTGAAATAATAGGTGAACCCGCACCCGTCGCATCGGAACGGCGACAGCCCGGGCGCGTCGCCACGGGGCCGGGCGCAGGCAGGACAGAAGCGGAAATGGTGGCTGGGACTCACGCCTCAAACGCGAAGTAGGGCCGCAGCAGATTCCCCGCCACTCGTAACGCCGCCTGACGACCCACCAGGGACTTCCCGAAGGTGTCGTCCTCCACCTCGATGCAAACCGGCCCGCGATAGGTCGTCTCCATCAGCGCACTCATGAACCGCCCCCAATCCATCTCCCCATAGCCTGGGATCCGCGGCTGATGCCACTCCAGCGGATGAGCCAGGATGCCAACCTCGTTGATCCGATCCCGCCGGATCTTCACGTCCTTCGCATGGAAGTGGAAAATCTTGTTCTCAAACTCCTTCAGCGGACTTGCCGGGTCCATGTGCTGCAGGACGAAGTGCGAGGGATCATAGTTCAATCCAAAGTGCTTCGACGGAATGTCGGAGAACGCGCGACGCCAAATCACCGGCGTCGTCAGCAGGTTCTTGCCACCCGGCCACTCGTCCCGGGAGAACGACATCGGGCAGTTTTCGATGCCTACCCGGATATCGTGCTCCTCCGCAAACGCGATCAACGGCTTCCAGACCTTCAGGAACCGGGGCCAGTTGTCGTCGACACTCTTGGTCCAATCCCGCCCGACAAACGTGTTCACGTTCTTCAGCCCCAGGATCTCAGCGGCGCGAATCACCCGCTTGATCTGGTCCACCGCAGCCTTCGACACCGCCGGATCGGGGTCCAAAGGGTTCGGATAGTAGCCGAGGGCGGACAACGACACCCCATTCTGGTTGCACAAGGCCTGCACTTCCTCGGCCCGCGACTTGGTAAAGCCCTCCACATCGAGGTGCGTCACCCCGGCGAACTTTCGTTCGGCCTTCCCAACCGGCCAGCACATCACTTCCACACAGGAAAATCCCTCCGCCACGGCAAAGGCCAGGACCTGATCCAGGTTCAGCTCGGGGAGGATCGCCGAAACAAAGCCAAGTTTCATGGACACCCCGCGATGCTCCGCCATCGACCCTGCCCGAGACAAGCGCTTCAAGTGCTTGGAAACGATCCTCGTCCACCTTCCGCCTCTGCCGGATCCAAGGCGGCAAAGGACACGGTTACGGAATCGGACCACTCCGGCGCAGTCTGTACATCCCATGGCCCGCACCGCGCACGGCCTCGATCGCTTCCGCATAGGGCGTGTCCGCGATGTGCACCAATCCAATCTGGTAGTTTTCCTCGTCGTAAACCCGTCCCGTCGTCGGCTCGTCCTGCCACTGGAACCAATACGTTCCGACGAACTGCGGATGCCGAAGCGCGGATTCTACAGATTCTACATACTCCCGATACGCCGCCGCCCGGGCCCTTTGGTCCGTCACCGGCACCAGGCCGGTGTGGAATAGCCCGCGGTCCAAGGCGCCAAAATGGAACTTGCCGATGATCAACTGGACGTCGGCCCCGCTGTTCAATCCATTTCGGACACCGGAACATGGGATGGGACACAGAAGCAGGCTCGGGATTCCAGGAGCGCGACGCACGCCCTGGCTTGTCGATGTCTCACCGGATCTTGCGCATCGCGTTCACTCCGTCATGAGGTGGCGCTCGAGGAACTCGACCACCGCCAGAAACAGGAAGTCCGCGTTCCGTTTACGGGTAAAACCGTGCCCCTCATCCTTCGCCATCAGATAGCCCACCGTGCCACCCTGCCCGCGAATCGCCTGAACCATCTGTTCCGCTTCCGTCACCGGCACCCGAGGATCGTTCAAACCCTGCACCACCAGGAGTGGCTTCCGGATCCGCCGCACCTGGTTCAGCGGTGAGATCCGTTCGAGGAATTCTGCCATCGTCGGATCCCGCTCGTCGCCATACTCAGCCCGACGCAGGTCCCGTCGGTAGTCCTGAGTGTTGCGGAGAAAGGTCCGGAAATTCGAAATGCCCACCACGTCGATCCCACACCGGAGGCGATCCCCGAAGTGTGCCAGGGAAGCGAGGACCATGTACCCGCCATAACTCCCGCCGTAGACCGCCACCTTCCCGGAGTCCAAGCCCGGCTCACGCCCGATCCAGTCCAGAAACGCGCCGATATCCTTCACCGCATCCTCGCGTCGAATGCCGTCGTCGAGGGACAGGAAGCGCTTCCCGTATCCCTCGGAACCACGAACATTGGGATACAGCAATGCGATCCCCATCTCCTGCACCAAATAGTTCCAGGCACGCAAAAATTGCGGACGCGCCTGCCCTTCCGGGCCTCCATGGATGTGAAGTAACACCGGCCGAGGCCCCGGGAAACGCCGGGAATCCGGCCGGTACAAAAGCCCCGAAACCGGCAGCCCATCGAAACCCGTCACCCGCACCAAGTCGGGTTCCACGAATCGGGACGCCTTCAACCCGCGCGTTTCCCCGTGAGTCCAACGAGTCAGTCCGTTCACGCGCAAATCCACCGAAACCACGTCGCCCGGCGTCCGCGCTGAACTCAGCGTCATCCCGATTTCGCGTCGCCCAGGATGCCAGCGAAGGCCCGTCGCGACCCCCTTCAGAGGGCGCGGCCGGCCCATTTCGACACCCGAGATCGCATCGAGCAGACGCAGGACGCTCCACCCGTCTTCGTTGGTCAAAACGGCGACAACCCGGCCATCCGCCGAAAGCTCGAACTCATCGACGCCCCAGAGGCTCTCGGGCCCCAAACGCAGCAAGGCCCCGGTCTCAGGATCGAGCCGGCACAACCGCCGATGGTCGGAATCCTGGTCCGTCACCACGAGGAGCGACCGGCCATCCGGTAGGAAAGCCGCCTCGGTGTAAGATGCCGGCTCTCGGGATGCGGGCGTCAGTCGTCGACCCTGACCCGTGGCCACGTCCATCACGTGCAGGTCACTGGCGTTGGCGGAAACAAAGGACACCGCCACAACACGGCTTCCATCCGGCGACCAATCCAGCACTGACCAACCACCCCCCGAAACCTCCGCCAGCATGCGATTCGATACCGGGCGCCGGGGATCCATGATCCACAGGTCGGTGTCACGGCCATTGCGGCGGGTCGAGGCATACGCGAGCCGTTCGCCCGACCGTTCCCAGCACACCTCGGTGTTTCGCGATCGACCATCGGTCAGCAACTCGACCCCGCCACGCTCTGGATCCAAGCGAAACAACTGGAAGAACTCGTTGCCTCCCTGGTCCTGGCTGAAGACGATGAAATCCCCGGTACCCGGAGCGTAGGACCCGCCGGTCACCCGCTCCTCCAGCCTTGTTAGCGGTTGGGGCGCGGCGCCCGGCAGCCGCACCGCATGCAATTGGGGGGTGTCGGTGAGGCGCGTGGCGATCAGCACATCCCGTCGCTGCGGATGCCAGTCGAGGAACGTGGACGGCCTAAACTCCAGATAAGGCGCCACCGCGCGCCGTCGTTCCGGTGTGGGTTCGGGAACTCCCTCCAGCACCAAGTTCTCCGGCGTTTCCGCCCACACCGCTCCACCGAATCCCAGGACGGCGATCCCTTTGCACACACTCATCACCCATGCGTTCATCGACGACAGAACCCTGAATCACAACCCGTCCCGCCATCCATTGCTTTCTATCTCACATGCCTACTCACCGAAATGCTGAGTACGCAGGCTTGCCGGACCGCTAGGCAACGAGTAGTCCTCCCGGACCTTTTGATGCACCCGAGGACTCTAGTCGTCAGCCCCACCTACAATGAGCGGGAAAATCTCCCGAGCCTGATGGAACGGGTGCTCGCACTTCCCGACTTCATCGAACTGCTGGTGGTCGACGACACTTCACCCGACGGCACCGGCGAGTTGGCCGACACCTATGCTGCCCGGCACCCGCGGGTACACGTCCTCCACCGTGCCATCAAAGATGGATTGGGACGGGCCTACATCACCGGATTCAAGTGGGCCCTGGAACGCGGGTACGAACGCGTGCTCGAGATGGATGCGGACCTCTCCCACAATCCCACCGATATTCCCCGTTTTCTCGAGGCTTCGGAAAATGCCGAACTCGTTCTCGGATCCCGTTACCGCGATGGCATCCGGGTCATCAATTGGCCCTTGAACCGTTTGATGCTCAGCCTCGGAGCGGCCATGTACGTCCGGGTCATCACCGGAATGCCATTCTCCGATCCGACCGGTGGCTACAAATGCTTCCGGAGAGAAGCACTCCAACGCCTGGACCTCGATTCGGTCGCTTCCAACGGCTACAGCTTTCAGATCGAACTCACCCACCGGATCTGGCGCCAGGGCCTCCGTGTTGCCGAGGTTCCAATAGTCTTCACCGACCGCTTTCTCGGAAAATCCAAGATGTCGTGGCACATCGTCCGGGAGGCGTTGCTCATGGTCTGGCGCCTTGCCGCCCAGAATGGCTTCAGCCGCCATCCCAGTCCGGGTGCAAAGCTCGGAAATAAATCCCAGACCCAGCCGCCACCGGACCCGCCGGACCACGCGTCCCCCTGATACGCCGGACGCTGCGTCCCCAGCGCCGGTGCGCCCGCGAGTTTACTTCTTGCCCTTGTAGAAACGCTTCTCCCAGCTCGCCTGTTTCCCTTTCGCTTCGCGGAAAATCGGAGCCAGCGTCGCCATGTTGAGGATCCAGTCGTTCAGCGCTCCGTAAGGCGATTTCATGGGACGGGCGAAGTCGACAAACAACACGACGCGGTACCCCTCGGTGTCGTTCCAAACCTCGTGGTTGTAGGTGTCGTCGAACACCAGGCATTTGCCCTCCTGCCAAAGGTGACACTTGTCCGCGATCCGTATCCGCACCTTCTCCCTCGGTTCGGGCACGATCAGCCCAAGGTGCAGACGCAGGACCCCCACGTACGGCCCGCGGTGCGGCGGGATGTGCTTGTGCGGCGACAGAATCGAAAAAAATGCCGTCTTGATTCCTGGAATCTTTTTCAGGACCCGCATCGTCTCGGGACAACGGCGCGCATTCTCTTCACAGTCCATGCCGATACCCGTCAGGAAGAAGGTCTTCCATTGGTCGTCCTTCTGAATCAACCCGACTTCCTTCACGATGTCCTGGAACGACGGCATCTGGTCACGGAACTTCATCACCTCGTCCAGTTCCGCCCGAACCTTGCGCCAATCGGCCTCCACCTCGGGCACCCAAGGAAATTGCCGGTTGTCGTAGACTGGCGCGTCCGGAATCAGGGAAGCCCGCGCCAACCGGGCCTCAAAGACGTCCGCCAGCCGGCACAGCATCTTCTTGAAGACGGTTTTGGGCGGATTCAGCCGGTAAGTGCGATCCAGGATATTTGCCGGAATGCCCGGGCCAATGACGGGGACTGTGTCGTTCATCGTGCGGTCGATGGCAGGCAAACTTGCGACCGTCACCGGACTGTTGCCAAGAAATAAAACCCGTCCCTTGACGGTCCGCATCCCGGCCGAGGAGCCTCAAACCAGCCACGGGTTCCACACCCTCTCCCGCCATGTTTACTCAAGGTCTTCTAAATCCACACATCCTCTCCCTCGTCGCCCGGGTCCGTCACACCAACGCGCTGGTGATTGCCGACTGGGCCTTCCCTTCGTGGCCGGGCCTCGAAACGGTCGACCTCTCACTCGTCAGCGGAGTGCCCACCGTGCTCCAGGTGCTCAACGCCCTCCTCCCGACCTGGAACTGCGATGCAGCCTACATGGCCCAGGAATTCCGGCAAAAGAACCCACCCGCCACGTTCGATGCCTACCAAACCGCCCTTCGCGGCGTGCCCATCACCTTCGAACCCCACATCGACATGAAGCGCCGTGTCCCCGGCGCCATCGGTCTCATCCGCACCGGCGACGCCACTGTCTATAGCAACATCGTCCTCGTCTCCGGGTAGGCAGACCCGGTTTTTCGAAGGGGGAGCTTGACGCGCTGTCGCATTCCCCTTAATCGGCGGGGACTTCCCTCGTGCCGATGAAAGCCGCTATCCTGGCGCTGGACCAAGGTACCACCAGCTCCCGCGCCATTGTCTTTGATCATGCCGGAGCCATCCGGGCGATCGCTCAACAGGAATTTCGGCAGATATATCCCCAGGCCGGCTGGGTCGAACACGATCCGTACGAAATCTGGTCGTCCCAACTCGCCACCGCCCGCGAAGCCCTGGTCAAGTCGGGGCTTGCTCCGTCTGATATCGCCGCCATCGGCATCACCAACCAGCGCGAAACCACCCTGATCTGGGATCGAGCCAGCGGAGCCCCCATTCACCACGCCATCGTCTGGCAGGACCGTCGAACCGCCGCATTCTGCGACGAACTTAAAACCGCCGGCCACGCCGATGCCGTCCAACGCGCCTCCGGCCTCGTCATTGATGCCTACTTCTCCGGCAGCAAAATCGCCTGGCTCCTGGATCATGTTCCCGGCGCACGCCAACGCGCCGAACGTGGGGAACTGGCCTTCGGCACTGTCGACACCTGGCTCTTGTGGAACCTCACCGGCGGCGCCCTTCACCTCACCGACGCTTCCAACGCCTCACGCACCCTGCTCTACAACCTGCGTACCGGCGATTGGGACCCCGAAATGCTCCGGCTTTTCCGTGTCCCCCGCGAACTCCTGCCCGAGGTGCGTTCTTCCAGCGAGGTGTACGGCACCACCGTCCCCGCCCTGTTCGGCGGCCCCATTCCGGTAGGCGGCATGGCCGGCGATCAGCAGGCCGCCCTCTTCGGCCAGAACTGTTTCTCCCGCGGCTTCGCCAAGAACACCTACGGCACCGGCTGCTTCCTCCTGATGAACATCGGCCGGGAACCCGCTCCCTCCCGCAACCAACTCATCACCACCGTGGCGTGGAAGCTCGGAAATGAAACCGAGTTCGCCCTGGAAGGCAGCGTCTTCATCGGCGGCGCCGTCGTCCAATGGCTGCGCGACGGTCTGGGCATCATTCGGTCGTCCTCCGAGATCGAGGCGCTCGCCGCCAGCGTCACCGACGCCGACGGAGTCTACCTCGTCCCCGCCTTCGCCGGCCTTGGCGCACCCCATTGGGATCCTTACGCCCGGGGAACCATCACCGGCATTACCCGCGGAACAACCGCCGGCCATCTCGCCCGCGCCGCCCTCGAAGGCATCGCGTTCCAGGTCGCCGATGTGCTCGAAGTCATGCGCGACGACTCGGGCATTCCCATGGACCAGCTGCGCGTCGATGGCGGCGCCAGCGCCAACGACCTGCTCCTCCAGTTCCAGGCCGACATCCTCCAGGTGCCCGTCGTCCGCCCCAAGGTCACGGAAACCACCGCGCTCGGCGCCGCTTACCTCGGCGGACTCGCCACGGGTTTCTGGAAATCCCGCGACGAGGTTCAGAGGGCGTGGCAGGTCGACCGCACCTTCGAACCCCGCATGAGCCAGGATCTGGCGGCCCATCGCCGAAGTCGCTGGCGTGAAGCCCTGGGCCGCGCCCGGGACTGGGAGGAACATTCAACGCTCCAGTCAAAGCCCAAACACTGAACTCCAACCCACCCTACCCTCCATGAGCCCCTACACCGCGGAATTCCTTGGCACCACACTCCTCGTCCTTTTCGGCAATGGCGTCGTGGCCAACGTCGTGCTCCCCCGTACCAATGGCAACAATTCAGGCTGGATCGTGATCACCGCCGGATGGGCTCTCGCCGTCTTCATCGGCGCGTTCTGTTCCGCCCGCGCCAGCGGCGCCCACCTGAACCCGGCCGTCACACTCGCCATGGCGATGGCTGGACATCTCGACGCCGTCAAGGTTCCCGGATACATCCTCGCCCAAATGCTCGGTGGCATCACCGGCGGTGCCCTCGTCTTTTTCTTTTACCGTGAGCACTTTAAGGTCTCCGACAATCCCAACGGGAAACTGGCCTGCTTCGCCACCGCACCCAACATCCGCAGCGCCCCCCAAGCCTTCTTCTGCGAAGCCCTCGGCACCTTCGTCCTCATCCTCCCCATCTTCCTGCTCGACAGCCCGTCCCTCGTCGTCCCCGGCCAGGGCCCCACAACCCTCGGACTCGGCTCCCTGGGAATTCTCCCCGTTGCGCTGATAGTGTTCGCCATCGGCCTTTCCCTCGGCGGCACCACAGGCTACGCCATCAACCCCGCCCGCGATCTCGGACCCCGGATCGCCCATTTCCTCCTCCCGATCCCCGGTAAACGCGACAGCGACTGGGGCTACGCCTGGGTTCCCGTCATGGGCCCTCTCGCGGGGGGTGCTCTTGCCACCCTCGTCCATTGGGCGCTCGCCTGAGCCGGGTCCGATCGCCTCGCCATCCCCATCGCCTGAGTCGGCCGTCTCCGATCGGCACTCCCCGGAGCAGGGACGGGAACAGGCCAATGATTCCGAGGCCCGACCCGTCGGTGGACAGTCAGCCCCCGGCGGCTTGACGCACTCGCCCAAGCTGTCCGAGCCTTTCTCCGCCCGTTCGCGAGCCTATTTCCATGACCCCTTACCTCGAATTGGTCCTACAAACCACGGCACTCCGGGACTTCGGACGCAAGCTTCCCCTCGGCGGGTTTCCTCCCGCCCGGCAATTCCCCGTGCCTGCCGACGCAGCCAGGGTGCTGATCTTCTCACCTCATCCCGACGACGAATGTATCATTGGTGGCCTTGCACTTCGCCTGCTCCGGGAATCCCAATACCGGGTCGTCAATGTGGCGGTCACCCAAGGCAGCAAAAAGGAACGACAGGCCGCTCGTTATTCCGAACTCCAGGCCGCCTGCGATTTCCTCCAATTCGACCTCGTTCCCACCGCACCCAGCGGCCTAGAAAAGGTCAACCCCAAGACCCGCACCGCCGAACCCGCCCACTGGCAGGCGTCGGTCCAGGCCATCGCCTTGGTGATTCGGGAACACCGACCCCGGGTGGTCTTCTTCCCCCACGAACTGGACTGGAACAGCACCCACATCGGCACCCATCACCTGGTCGTCGACGCCCTGAGAACACTGCCGGCGACTGAAGCAGATTGTTTCATCGTGGAGACGGAATTCTGGGGCCAGATGCCCACCCCCAATCTCATGGTCGAGAGCCCGGCTCAGGACGTTGCCGACCTCATGGCTGCATGCTCTTTCCACGTGGGGGAGGTTCAGCGCAATCCGTACCATCTCAGCCAAACCGCTTGGATGCAGGATAATGTACGGCGTGGCGGAGAACTGGTCGGCGGACAGGGCGGCGCCGCCCCGGACTATCCGTTCGCGACCCTCTACCGGCTCCGCCGATGGCAGAATGGCGCCCTCACCACATTTTACCCGGGGGGACGCAACCTCGCCGCCACTGACAATCCCGCGTCGTTGTTCAGCTGAGCGGGACGGTTACCGACGGTGAGGGAAGGACCGGGGTATCAAAAATCGACTCGCCCAACCGAACACACCACGCCACCCTTCTGGCGTCCGGTTCGTCCGGTATCCGCCCTCTTTGTGAAAGCCAAGATCATCATCACCCCCAAGAAGGCCGTCCTCGATCCCCAAGGAAAAACTGTCCAGAACGCTCTCGAGCACATGGGCTACAGCGGCATCCAGGGCGTGCACGTCGGGAAGTACATCGAGATTGACCTCGCCCCGGGTAGCGACCCCGAAACGGCCCGCCAGGCCCTCGAAGACGCCAGCCACCGTTTCCTCAGCAACCCCATCATCGAGGATTTCCGGCTCGAGATCGCCGACTGATCCCACCCCATGCGCTTCGCCGTCATCCAGTTCCCCGCGTCCAATTGTGATCAGGACGCAGTCCACGCCCTCCGCCACGTCCTGGGTCAGGACGCCGACCTCGTCTGGCACAAGGAGACCTCCCTGGCCGGCGCAGACGCTGTCATCGTTCCGGGAGGCTTCAGCTATGGCGACTACCTCCGTTGCGGTGCCATCGCGCGCTTCAGTCCCGTGATGCAGGCCGTTCAGCAGTTCGCCGCCCATGGCGGCATCGTGCTCGGCATCTGCAACGGCTTTCAGGTCCTCTGCGAAGCCGGACTTCTCCCCGGCGCCCTGATCCGCAATCGATCCCTCCAGTTCCGTTGCGAACAGGTGTTCCTCCGCACCGTCACCCGTCGATCCCCCTTCACGCGCGCCATCCCCGGCGGACGCATTCTCCGCATCCCCATTGCCCACGGCGATGGCTGCTATTTCGCCGACCCCGAAACGCTGGCCACGTTCCGGGCCAAGGACCAGATCCTGTGGGAGTACGCGAATGCCGCGGGGAATCGCACCGACGATGCCAACCCCAACGGTTCCCTTCAGAATATTGCCGGCATCTGCAATGCCCGGCGAAATGTCGCCGGACTCATGCCGCACCCGGAACGCGCCTGCGAACCGATTCTGGGAGGCGACGACGGACGCCTGATCTTCGACGGCATCATCGCGTACCTCCGCGAACACGCCGCTTCCCGCGCCGCGTGATCTGGCTGGGACCTCCCTTCGTTGATCGGCCGATCCCTAGCGGCGGGCGTCCGGCTGGCCATCCAGCACGGCGTGCTGACCGGCGGCCCCGCGACGCCGTAATCATAATCCGAGGGCGCGTCCCGCATGCCTGTTCCGTTCTCCACGCCTGAAGCCATCGAGATCGTCGTCTCCGGCATGGGGGTCTGGTCAGGCGCGGGCACGTGCGTGCCGGACTTCTCCCGGTGCGTGATCGGCAGCCAAGACCCCATCCAACTCACCGGGTTCGCTCCCTCCCGCTTCATCGCCATCGAGGCGCCGGTTCCTGAGCCTTTTCCACGCTTCCCCCAAGCTCGTCGCATGGACCGCAGCGTTCATCTGGCGCTGGCCGCCGCCGCTGAAGCCTACGACGCCTCCCGCCTGGCATCACTCGACCCCACCCGCATCGCCATTCTGGTCGGCAACTCACGCGGACCCGCCGGGAAATGGAGCGAACCGCGTCCCCTCCGCCTTCGCCCCACCCACGCCGCGAACACGGCAATCGCTTCCCTGAGCGGCGCTCTCTCCCTTGCGTTTCAGGTCCGAGGCCCCTGCCTCACCCTCTCCGCAGCCTGTGCATCCGCTGCCCATGCCATGGCACTCGGCGCCATTCTCCTGCGAGCCGGGGAAGTGGATGCCGTTCTCGCCGGGGGTGCGGAGGCCCCCCTGGTGGAATCACTGCTCGATCAATTCCAAGCGGCCGGCCTTCTCGGATCCCACCCCGACCCACGGCTCGCCTGTCGTCCCTTCGATCGAACCCGAAACGGGATCGTTCCCGGTGAAGGTGCCGGATTCCTGGTGCTCGAAACGGCCCGGCATGCTCAGGCCCGTCAGCTCCGTCCCCTGGCTGTTCTCGCCGGCTGCGCGATGGGATCCGAAGCCCACAATCGCGTTGCTACCCGGGCGGACGGCGCCGGTCTCAGCCTTGTCATTCGTCAGGCCCTCGAGCGCGCCTCCCTGCGTCCCGACGAGATCGGCTACATCAACGCCCACGGCACAGGCACCGTGGTCAACGATGCCGCCGAGGCCGCCGCCTTCCACGCCGTGTTTGGCCCAACCAACACCCTCCCCCCGGTCAGTTCCACCAAGCCCATCACGGGACATGCCTTTGGCGCCGCACCGGCGCTTGAAGCCATCGTCGCCATCGAAGTCCTGCGGGCCCAATGCGCACCACCCACCTGGACCTGCCACGACCCCGATCCTGCCTTGGGCCTGGATCTGATCCTCGGCCAACCGCGCAGGCTCCAAACCCGGGCCGTCCTTTCCACCTCGCTAGGCTTCTGGGGCAACGCGGCCGCGCTCGTGTTTCGAAGTCCGTGATTTCGCCCTCCGCCCTCACCTCACCATTCCGCAAACCCGATTGGACAAATTCCCGTCGCATACCCAGTCTCGCGGCCATGTCTGACGGCGCGGATGCACCTGTAGAACGGCTTTGGGAAGAATATGGCGATGTCTTTCGAGGATTTGATGACCTAACCCTGGCCCGCTGGATGTCGCAAACGCTGGGCCAACTGGAAGGAAGGCTCTGGCGAATGTCCCACCCCCTGGTCGGGGCTTACCGACTCGCGGCCCAGACCGGCCATGACCGACAGGTCTGGCTGAAACGCCTCGCCAATGCCCCCGGAGGCTATCGCGACGCGGAATGCTGCCGCGCCCCACTCCTTCCGCTGTTCACCCGGGATATCGTCGAGTCGGGACTGCTCTGCCAGCACTGCGGCTCAACCGCCGTCGCGTTTGCCGACCTTCCCGAGGCCATTCAGGTTCCCCTCAAGAAATGGGCGGAGGAATACGCCCAGATTCACGACGTCGCCCACTGGGACGATCGCCAACGGAAACAGGCCGGCAATTTTGAGCGCGCGCTCGACGATGCCGCCCGCCGTGCCGAGAAATTTCTGGCCCGCGTGGCAAAAAACCACCTCCCCAAGTTGCTGGAACAATACCCGGCATTGGTTTGGGAGGATCAGGATGAATGCCTTGACGTCCGACCCGAGGATATCGTCCTAGCCTGACCCCAGTGCTGGCCTTGATCCGATTCGCATTTCGCTGGTCCCTGAGGCTTGTCGCGTTGGCCATCGTCCTTGCGGTGGTGCTCGTGGTGTTTCGGGACGCCTTGATCCGGGAATGGCTGGTGTTCCGCCTGCGATCGGTCACCGGCCTCGAAACCCACCTGGCCAGCGTCTCCGTCGACCTGCGGGAGGCCTCGGTCACCCTCGAACAACTCCAGATTCGCAACAGCCCGGAATTTGGCGGTTCCTGGCTGCTCAACGCACCCCGCCTGCGGGTGGAACTCGACACGTCCGCGTTCGCTCGACGCGAGATCCGTTTGCGGTCCGCGTACCTTCATGTCGCCGAAGCTTCCGCCGTCCGAAGCGCCGACGGTCGCACCAACATTGTCGTGCTTCAGGATACCGTGAACCGCCAGGCGTCGCTGGTGGACCTGATCGTGCTGGGGCCTCCCGGGTTTTCGTTCGGCGGCATCGATACCCTCGACCTCACCCTCGGCACCCTGGATCTCGTCGATCTCACCCCACCGGGATTCCACCACCCCATCGCGCTTCGGCTCACCAATGAGATCGTCCGCGATGTTCGGTCCACCGCAGACCTGAACCCACTCCTGCTTCGGGTTGTGATCCGGGAAATCTCTACTGGGATCACCGAGGGCCTTCGAACCAACCGCCCCTCCAATCGCACTCAGCGAGTCACACCGTAGCCAAAATACCTGATGACGACCGTTGCAGGCCCCGGCAGCGTCCTCGCGTCCATGGAGATATTGTTCGCCCAGCGGCCGGTTCCCGCGAGTTCGTCCTCGAGCCTCGCCGGAGATTCTCACCCACCCGGCATCCACTTCCGTCATCGCCTGGTTGTGGTCGTATTGTCCCTCCTTTCCGTCCTGAATTTTTCGGCCGTGGCGGAGCTGATCTACGACAATTCAACCAACTACCGGGCCCACTACGTTTCCCTGCTCGAGGAATTCGGCGATGAGATCGATTTCACAGGCTCCGCCCGGGTGATCAGCTCGATGGGTTTTTCGGTTCTGGGAGAAGCCAAACTCCCTGCCGACGTCTCGGCCCGGTTCCGAATCTACAGGAACAACGGCCCCGTCCTGCCCTTCGAGGGCGTCAACATACTCACCCCCGGTGAATTGCTTTACGAGAGCGGCGATGTTCGCATACTCCCCGGCCCTCAAAATATCCGCATCACTGACATTGCCGTTCCCGTCCCCAACTTCGTCACGTGGACAGTCCTCTTCAAGGGAGCCGGAACCGAACCCGGAACCCGCGCGGGTCTCGAGGTGTACCATCCCCCCACCGTAGGATCGAGTTTCCGGGATTACTGGGTCCGCGCCGCCGACGGCTTCCAGCTCCAGCTTCTTGATGGCGGCGTCTCGGCCAGTTTCGCGGCCCGCTTCGATGCTATCCCGGACCCACCCGTGATGATGACCGTCACCAACACGCCCTCAGGCAACGTCGTGCGCGTCACCGGTCCCATCGGGACGGAGCACATTCTCGAATCGTCGACCGACGGTGCACACTGGCGGACCCTTGGGACCATCCGACTGCTCACCACCGCCGAAGGCAGTTTCTTCGACACCTCAAACACCGACGGATCCGAACGATTCTACCGGATCCGACCATCGCCGTTTCCCGGCTCCTCCGTGGTGCTTCGGGAGATCCGTACGTCCACCAACGGGTTTCCAATGCTCTCGTTCGCCGGCCCCCGAAACACCGCCCATATCCTCGAAGCTTCCCCGGATAGGGTTCACTGGAAGCCCATCGACGTGATCTACCTCCTCTTCGGCGTCGCCACCTACCAGGACAGGAATCCGACGGGAATGAATCGTTTCTACCGAACCTTCCACCCCACCGGACGTGGACCCGTTTACCTGATCCGCAGCATCCGCCGCGCCCCGGACGGCTCGGTCATCATTGCCAGCAGCGGACAGCCCGATCTCAAGCCGGCGATCGTTGAAGCCACCACGGATTTCCAGACCTGGACCGAACTTGGGACGATCCAATTCATCACGCCCCAAGCGGAGTTCCGTGACACCACTGCCGCGGAGCACCCCGCCCGCACCTATCGCATCCGGCGCTAGCCCGTTACGGCAAGTCGGTCGAGCCCATCAGCCAGCGATCACATTCCCTCGCCGCGCCGCGGCCTTCGTTGAAGGCCCAAACCACGAGACTCTGCCCCCGACGGCAGTCGCCGGCCGCGAACACTTTCGCAATGCTGGTCTGGAAAACCCCGTGATCCGCTTTCGCATTGGAGCGCGGGTCCCGTTCGATCGCTAGCTGCTCGAGCAGAGGCTGCTCGGGCCCAAGGAATCCCATCGCCAGCAGAACCAACTGAGCCGGCACCACCCGATCGCTTTCCGGGACGTCTTCAGGAATGAATTGTCCCTTGTCGTTCTTCTTCCAGGTGATGTTCACCAGATGGACTCCGCTGACATGGCCACTCTCATCCGCGATGAACTTCTTCGCGGTTGTCAGATACACACGCGGATCGGCCCCGAACTTGGCCGCCGCTTCTTCCTGGCCGTAGTCCATCTTGTAGACCTTAGGCCACTCCGGCCACGGATTGTCGGCGGCGCGATCCGCCGGAGACTTCGGCAAAATCTCCACCTGAATCAGGCTCCCGCATCCATGCCGCATGGACGTGCCCACGCAATCGGTGCCGGTGTCGCCGCCGCCGATCACGATCACATCCTTGCCGGCGGCGGAAATGTGGTTCCCGTTGAAATGGCCCTCCATGACCGCCTTGGTGTTGGCCGTCAGGAATTCCATTGCGAAATGGATGCCCTTCAGGTTTCGCCCTTCGATGGGAAGATCGCGCGGCTTCGTGGCGCCGGTGCATAACACTACGGCGTCGTACTCCTCCATCAACCGCGAGGCCGGCAGGTCCCGTCCAACTTCGGTGTTGCAGACGAATTCGACGCCTTCCTTCACCATCAGATCCAGACGGCGCTGCACCACAGCCTTCTTATCGAGCTTCATGTTCGGGATGCCGTACATCAGCAACCCGCCCGGCCGGTCGGCGCGTTCGATTACCTTCACCCAATGCCCGGCTTTGTTCAGCTGTGCCGCCGCCGACAAACCCGCCGGCCCAGAACCGATCACGGCCACTTTTTTGCCCGTGCGCCGTTTCGGCGGTTCAGGCAGAACCCAGCCCGATTCCCAGCCGTGCTCGATGATCGTGCATTCGATGTTCTTGATGGTCACCGGCGGTGCGTTGATCCCGAGAACACAGGAGCCCTCGCACGGTGCCGGACACACACGCCCGGTGAATTCCGGGAAGTTATTGGTCTTGTGAAGGCGATCGAGTGCCTCGTGCCACAATCCGCGATAGACCAGGTCGTTCCACTCCGGAATGAGGTTGTTGATCGGGCATCCAGAGGCCATGCCGCTGATCAAGGACCCCGTGTGACAGAACGGAACCCCGCAATCCATGCAGCGTGCCGCCTGCGTGCGGAGTTTGTCCTCGGCCATGTGCTCGTGGAACTCGTTCCAGTCGCTGATCCGCTGAATCGCCGAACGATCCAGTGGAAGTTCTCGAACGTAATCTAAGAATCCTGTCGGTTTGCCCATGCGCTTCCTCTCTCGGTCTTGAAATGGTGGATGATTGTTGGGTTTGAGCGCGAGCCCGGGTTCGCGCCCCTCGGGTGCCTTAGCTGCCGCCCATTCGCGAGGCGTCGCGAGCGTTGGCTTCAAACGCCGCATTGGCCGCTTCGTCGCCCGTCAACCCCCGTTTCTCGGCCTCCTTCATCGACTGCAACACCCGCTTGTAATCCCGGGGCATCACCCGGAGGAATTTGCCGGCCTTCTCGGACCATGCCGCCAGAACCGACTTGCCCCGCTCGCTGCCCGTGTGACCCACATGGCGCTCAATCATCGAACGGACTTCGGCCATTTCCTCGGGGTCTTCCAGCTTCTCGATCGCGGCCATCGCCTGATTGCAGCGCAGCGGAAAGTCCCCGTCCTCATCCAGGACATACGCCACACCACCCGACATGCCCGCTGCAAAATTGCGGCCCGTCTGGCCAAGGATGACCACCCGGCCCCCGGTCATGTACTCGCACCCGTGATCGCCCACGGCTTCCACCACCGCGTTCACTCCGGAATTCCGGACGCAGAACCGCTCGCCGGCCATGCCCCGCACGTACGCCTCACCACCGGTCGCACCGTAAAAGGCCACGTTGCCAATGATGATGTTGTCCTCCGCGACAAACGTCGACTGGGCCGGAGGATAGATGACGACCTTCCCACCACTCAGGCCCTTCCCGAAGTAGTCGTTGGCGTCGCCTTCGAGCTTGAACGTCATGCCCTTCGGAATGAACGCGCCAAAACTCTGACCGGCACTCCCGGTGAAGTGGATGCGAATCGTGTCCTCGGGCAGCCCTTCCGCACCCCACTTCTTGGTCACCTCGTTGCCCACAATCGTACCCACCACCCGGTTCACATTCCGGATCGGTAGGGTCGCCTCAACCGGCTCCCCCCGTTCGATCGCCGGTCGGCAGATGTCCAGCAGGGTCGTGAGGTCCATCGACTTGTCGAGTCCGTGGTCCTGCGGAATTTGGCAGTACCGGCCGACGTCGGAGGGAACTTCCGGCGAGTACAGGACGTTGGTGAAGTCCAATCCCCGAGCCTTCCAGTGCTCAACCGCCTTCCGCGGTTCGATGCGATCCACCCGGCCGATCATCTCGTTGAAGGTTCGGAAGCCCAGCTTGGCCATCCATTCCCGCACTTCCTGGGCGATGAACTGCATGAAGTTCACCACGTCCTCGGGGCGTCCCATGAAGTTCTTCCGGAGCCTCGGATCCTGCGTCGCCACCCCCACCGGACAGGTGTTCAGATGGCAGACCCGCATCATGATGCAACCCAGCGCCACCAGCGGCGCCGTCGCGAAACCAAACTCCTCCGCGCCCAGCAAGGCCGCGATCACCACGTCCCGGCCCGTCTTCAACTGGCCGTCGGTCTCCACCACGATACGGGATCGGAGGTTGTTCAGGACCAGGGTCTGATGCGTCTCCGCCAACCCCAATTCCCAAGGAATGCCCGCGTGCTTGATCGAGGTCTGGGGCGAGGCTCCCGTGCCGCCGTCATACCCGGAGATCAGCACGACGTCCGCATGCGCTTTCGCCACTCCGGCCGCGATCGTCCCAACCCCCACCTCGGCCACCAGCTTCACGCTGATCCGCGCCGCGCGGTTCGCGTTCTTCAGGTCGTGGATCAGCTCAGCAAGATCCTCGATCGAATAGATGTCATGGTGCGGCGGCGGCGAAATCAAACCCACCCCGGGCGTCGAATGCCGGACCCGCGCAATCCATGGGTAAACCTTGGCACCCGGCAATTGACCGCCTTCTCCCGGCTTCGCCCCCTGGGCCATCTTAATCTGAATCTCCCGCGCGCTCGTCAAATAGAGGCTCGTCACGCCAAACCGGCCGGACGCCACCTGCTTGATCGCCGAGTTCTTCGAATCGCCCCGATCATTCGACCACGTGTAGCGCGCGGGATCCTCGCCACCCTCACCGGTGTTCGACTTTCCACCGATCCGATTCATCGCGATCGCCATCGTCTCGTGGGCCTCACCGCTGATCGATCCGTAGCTCATCGCGCCAGACTTGAATCGGCGCATGATGGTCTCCACGGATTCAACCTCCTCGATCGGAATCGGCGTCGGAGCCATTTTCAGGTCCAACAACCCGCGCAGCGTGTAGTGCTGCTTCATTTGGTCGTCGACCAGCTTCGAGTACTCCTTGAACACCCCGTAATTCGCCGAGCGCACCGCCTTCTGAAGCTTGTGCACGGTCTGCGGGTTGAACAGGTGCAGTTCACCATCCACGCGCCACTGGTACTGGCCACCCACCTCCAGGGTGTGCCCGTTGACGGGCCGATCCGGGAATGCATGGGCATGCCGCACCATCACTTCCTTCGCGATCTGGTCGATTCCAATGCCGCCCACCCGCGACGCCGTCCAGGTGAAGTATTTGTCGATCACGCCGTTGCTCAGGCCGATCGCCTCGAAGATCTGCGCGCCCCGGTACGATTGAATCGTCGAGATGCCCATCTTCGAGATCACCTTTACCACACCCTTGGTCACCGCCTTGGTGAAGTTCTTCACCGCGGTCTTGTGATCGATGTCCTTCAGCAACCCCTGCCGGATCATGTCGTCCAGCGTTTCGTACGCGAGATAGGGATTGATCGCCCCACAACCATACCCGATCAGCAGCGAAAACTGATGCACCTCCCGCGGTTCAGCCGACTCCAGAACCAGCCCAACCCGGGTCCGGGTTCCTTCACGGATTAGATGATGGTGAAGCCCCGCCACCGCGAGCAGCGCCGGAATCGCGGCCATCTCCTTGTTCACGCCTCGGTCGGACAGAATCAGGATGTTGTAGCCATCCTCAATCGCCTTGTTCGCCGCTTCGAACAAATCGTCGAGCGCCTTCTCCAGACCCGCAGCGCCTTCCGACGCCTTGAACACGATCGGCAGGGTCTGCGAGGTGAAGGCCGGATGGTTGAGGTATTTGAGTTTCGCGAATTCCTCGTTCGTCAGGATCGGCGTCTTCAGCTCAATCAACTGACAGCTGCGAGGTTCCGGGGTCAGCAGGTTCCGTTCCGCTCCCACCGTAGTCTCCGTCGAGAAGATGATCTCCTCCCGGATGCAGTCGACCGGCGGATTGGTCACCTGGGCAAACAACTGCATGAAATAGTTGTAAAGCAGTTGCGGCTTCTCTGAGAGGACCGCCAACGGGGTGTCCGTACCCATCGATCCCACGGCCTCCACTCCGTCCCGTGCCATGGGCACCATCAGAACCCTGAGATCCTCGAAGGTGTATCCGAAGGCCTGCTGCCGCTGGAGCATCGTGTCGTGGTCCGGAACGGCCACCACCGGCGCCACGGGCAATGCCGCCAAATTCACCATGTAGCGGTTGATCCACTCCCGGTAGGGCTGGGCGCGGCAGATCGAATCCTTGATCTCGTCGTCGCCGATGATCCGCCCCTGCTCGGTATCGATCAGGAACATCTTGCCCGGCTGCAGCCTACCCTTTTGCTTCACCCGCTCAGGCGCGATGTCCAAAACCCCCGCCTCGGATGCCATCACCACCATGTCGTCGTGGGTGACGTAGAACCGCGACGGTCGAAGCCCGTTCCGATCCAGGCACGCACCAATCTGCATCCCGTTTGTGAAGGCCACCGACGCCGGGCCATCCCATGGCTCCATCAGGCAGGAATGATACTCGTAGAACGCCTTGCGCTCGTCGCCCATGCTCTCATGACCCACCCACGGCTCGGGGATCATCATCATCATCGCATGCGGTAGCGACCGCCCGCTCAGCACCAACAACTCCAAACAGTTGTCGAACATCGCGGAGTCCGACCCGCTCGGGTTGATGATCGGCAGGATCTTCTTGATGTCGTCCCGGTCACCCAACAGTGGACTCTCGAACATGGCCTGCCGTGCGTGCATCCAGTTGATGTTGCCCCGCAAGGTGTTGATCTCGCCGTTGTGCGCCAGGTAGCGGTACGGATGCGCCCGTTCCCAACTGGGAAACGTGTTCGTCGAAAACCGGGAATGCACCAGCGCCAGCGCGGTCTCCATGTCCGGATCCCGAAGGTCCGGGAAATACTGGTCGACCTGGCCGGGCATCAGCATGCCCTTATAGCCGATCGTCCGGCACGACATGCTCGCCACATACCAGAAATGGCTGCCGGCCTCCCCGGCATTGCGAACTTCCGAATAGGCCCGCTTGCGAATGATGAAGAGCCGCCGCTCAAATTCCTGATCATCGGCAATTCGGCGGCTTCGTCCGATGAAGCACTGTCGGAACATCGGTTCCGTCGCCTTGGCTGTCGCCCCGATCATCGAGTTGTCAGTCGGCACGGTTCGCCAACCCAGGACCTTTTGCCCCTCCTCCCGAATGATCCGCTCGAAGGCCCGCTCGCAAAAGCGCCGTTGGCGCGCGTCCCGCGGCAGGAACACCATCGCAACGCCATATTGCCGTTCGTCCGGCAGGTCGAAGCCGTTCTCGGTGGCCACCTTGGCGAAAAACCGGTGCGGCATCTGCATCAGGATGCCCGCCCCGTCCCCAGTATTCGGTTCGCACCCACAGGCCCCACGATGGTCGAGATTTACCAAGACCTGGATACCCTGTTTGACCAGGTCATGGGATTTCTTGCCTTGGATGTTCACCACGAATCCGACGCCGCAGGCGTCGTGCTCGTGCCGGGGGTCGTACAAGCCCTGTTGGGGTGGCAAGCCGTTCCATCGCGCTTGGAACGGAACTGTCTCGGAGGTCTGGTTCGTCATCTCAGGCTACGTCTCTCGCTGTTACGACGACGCAACGTCGTCAAACTCGCCAAAGCTCTCAAGCTGGAGCCTGACGATGCAATCTTTCACTGAGAGAAAATTGCCAACCCCCGGAGAAACCATCCCCCCGTAAACCCAACCCCTTTCATCTCGTTCATCCCACCTTGGACCGTCGGCGTTTCGACGACGGCTTCAAAGCTGCCTCCTGAACCGTCCGACGCTCATTCAGCCGCCAAACTCGCTCGCGCCGAGCACTTTCGTCCCGCAGCAACTCTTCCGCGGACCATCCCCGAGCCTGCGCATCCATCACCAACTCGAACAAAACCGCCCCCAGACCACGACGTCCCCCTCGGCCGGTCGCCCTTCCCTTCGCAGCCAGCAACCCCGCCTTGCGCGCCTTCTTCACCAGCTTTTCCGCTTTCAACAATGCCGGGAGATGCCGGGGCACACCGTCCAGAGCCGACGCGCGTTCGGCCCGCGTCCCCGCCTTCTCCGCCCGCTTGATCCGATCCCAGTTGGCCCACACTTCGCCCACGTTCGCCACCGTCACATCCCCGAAAACGTGCGGGTGACGCCGGACCAGTTTGTCCACCACCCGCTGAGCCACCGTCGCCAGGTCGAATGCCCCGCGTTCGTTTCCCAACTGGCAATGAAAGACCACCTGGAGCAGAAGGTCCCCCAATTCCTCCACGACCTCCGACTCATCCCCCGCCTCGATGGCGTCCAACAATTCGTAAACCTCCTCCACCGCATGGAATCGCAGGGTGCGATGATCCTGTTCCCGATCCCACGGACAGCCGTCCGGCGATCGCAGGATGGCCATGACCTCCTGCAACTGTCGAATCGGCGGTGTGCGTCGCGACGGCGGTTTCTTCATCACTCGTTTCCCCATTAAAGAATCACCAGGTCATCGCGGTGAACCGCGAGTTCTCCCCGCCCGGAAGGCTTCCGCAGCGACACCGAGTTCACCCGCCCCAAACCCCGCGCAATCTCCCGCCCCGACTTGTCCCGAATCGCCAGCACTGAGCCCGCTTCGAAATCGCCCTCCACTCCGACGACACCCGACGCCAGGAGACTTCGGCCCTCATCGCAAATCGCCCGACTGGCTCCCTCATCCACCACCAGGTGCCCCGCAGCCCGATGAAAAAAAGCAATCCATCGTTTGCGCCCCGGCAAGCGACCCGCCCGCGCCGTGAAGAGCGTCCCCTCGTCCTCGCCCGCCAGAATCCGTGCCAGCACGTCGAAACGCCTCCCCGGAGCAATCACCATCGGTATCCCCGAACGTACCACGATCTTCCCGGCGTCGATCTTCGTGCGCATCCCCCCCACCGCTGTCACACTTGTGGTGCCGCCCGCCATCGCCTCCACGGATTGCCCAATCTCCTTTACCACCGACAACCGTCGCGCCGCCGGCGTCCCGTACCCCTCGATCAACCCATCCGCCGTGGTGAGGATCACCAGCAGATCCGCCGGCAGCAGACTCGCCACCAACGCCGACAGCCTGTCGTTGTCGCCAAACTTCAACTCGGTCACCGAAACCGCATCGTTTTCGTTGATGATTGGAACCACCCCTCGCTTCAACAGGGTGAGCAGCGTGTTCCGCGCATTCACATGGCGCGTTTGGTCCGATAAATCTTCGTGGGTCAACAACACCTGGGCCACGCCCTGATTGTAGTGCCGGAACAAACCCTCATAGAGGGCCATGAGCCGTGACTGCCCCACCGCAGCACACGCCTGCAAGTCCGCCAAATGCTTCGGTCGCCGGTCAAATCCCAACACCCCCATCCCCGCACCCACAGCACCGGACGTCACCATCACGACTTCGGTCCCGGCCGCCCGCAACCCAGCCACTTGCGCCACCAATTGCGCCAACTGGACCTGGTCCGGTCGCTTCTGGCTGTCGGTTAGGATGCCAGTGCCCAGTTTGACCACCACCCGTCGAACGTGTTGTAAGTGCCCCAAACGCACGCCGCAAAACCTCTCAAATCCACCCCCCATCGTCACCTACCTTTCACCTCGAACCAACGATTGCCCGCCGACCGTGAGTCGTGAAAGGCTTCGCTCGCACCCTGATCGATCCATGAGCCACTCTCGTTCCTGCCTGCCCCCCGTTGCCCGTGCCTCCACGTCGATGAAGCCCGTCGACCGACGCGGGTTCCTCCGCGGCGCGGCAGTCCTCGCCGGTGCCACAGCCCTCCACGCGACCAGCGCCGATCGTGATTGGTCCGGCAAGAATCCCGTCCGCTACCCCGACCCGGACCTTCTGGTCCTCGACCCTCGCTTCGCTCCCTACAAGATCGGCAACACCCCCATCCAGCGGCTCCATGTCGGCAATCTCTGGGCTGAGGGCCCTGCCTGGAATGCCGTCGGGCGCTACCTGCTCTGGAGCGATATTCCCAACAATATCCAGCACCGATGGCTCGACGACGACGGCCACGTCTCCGTGTTCCGGAATCCCTCCGGCAACAGCAACGGCAACACCTTCGACTTCGAAGGCCGCCAAATCGCCTGCGAACATGGCAACCGCCGGGTCGTCCGTTACGAACACTCCGGCGCGGTCAGCGTCCTTGCCGATGCCTTCGAAGGCAAACCCTTCAACGCCCCCAACGACGCCGTGGTCCACCCGGACGGCGGCGTCTGGTTCACCGACCCAGGCTACGGCAGCATGGGCCATTACGAAGGCAACAAAGGCCCCCTCCAACTCAAGGAGGCCGTCTACCGCATCGACCCGAAGACCGCCAAAATCGAGAAGGTCGCCGACGACATCCACAAACCCAACGGCCTTTGCTTCTCACCCGATTACAAGACGCTCTACGTCGCCGACACCGGCGGTCCCGATCCAAAACCGATCAAAGCTTGGGACGTCGTTGAAGGTCGCTCCCTGCGCAATGGTCGGGTGTTTGTCTCCATGGAAATCACCACCAGCCGAGCCCAGGAATATGGCCTCGCCGGCATCACCGGCATTCGCCCCGGCAAGGGACTCGCCGACGGCATCCGCTGCGACGTCGATGGCAACGTTTGGGCCGCCGCCGGATGGGTGGGCGAAGGCTATGATGGCGTCCATGTCTTCGCCCCGGATGCCACCCGCATTGGAGTGATTCGAATTCCGGAGATTTGCTCCAATCTCTGTTTCGGTGGGGTCAAACGTAACCGCTTGTTCATTACGGCGAGCCAGTCCGTCTACTCGGTCTACGTCGAAACCCGCGGCGCCCACATCACCTAGCCCTCCGATGAACGAATCCTTGGAGGATCGGTTGGCGCGCCTCGAACGAAACCTCTCCCACATTGAGCGCCAGAATGAGGAACTGAACGCAGTTGTGATCGAGCAGGGCCGAATCCTCACCAAACTTCAAGCCGCGGTCCGCCGTCTCTCCGAGACCATCGAGACGACCGAACTCGACCGCCTGCACGGCGACACCCGCAAGCCTCCCCACTCCGCCTGAGCCGGGATGATCCCACGGCTCAGGGTTCTGCACCCTCACTCACAACCCGGGAAGACACCGCTTCGCGCCCGAAGCCGGCATTGACACGACGCATCCGCTCGATAAGGTCCGCTACATCGACCTTAAGGAGGCGTCCGCAGTCCCATCACTGACACGCAGGAAGTGTCGCTTTCGCCGGAACCCTGCTGGTTTGCCGATCCACCATCGATGAACCATCGGGCCAGGTGGGGCTTCAGAAATTTCCTGATGTGCCGAAAGGATGGGTCTCAAGCGTGTGGTCTCCGTGAAGGATACGGCAGTTGTGTCCAATGAGGGCTCTTGCCTGGGGTGTTGGTCGACCATTCAGAGTTACAAGGATTCCCTAACATGAAAACTCATGTCGTTTGGCTGTTTCGCGTCGGTCTTGCCTTTCTCGCCGCTGCCATGCCCGGGTTCGCACAGGATCCGAAGGCACGGTGGATATCCATCGACCCAAATGCCGAACCGGGAACCCCGGTCCTAATGGAGGTTCTCAAGTCCGGCCGCGACGCCACCACGGTCCGGGTCACCACCGCCGGCTTCTGGCTGGCCACCGAGTCCTACAACGGACAAACCTTCTCAACCATCACCTTCCCCGAACCCCGACTCGGCGGAGTCGGATTCCCCCTCAAGGAAGGTGAACGCGGTTGGTACGACTTCCCCGCTGACACACAGCATCCTCTTCTTCCCGCCGCCCCCTACCAACGCGGGCTGACCATCGCTACCCCGAAGTCGCTTTTCCCCGAAAAGGCTGTCGGCCAAAAATTTTCGAGCCTCGCCGAAATGGAACGTTTCGGCGTCGATCCTACCGGCGCCCGTCCAGGAATTCCCGCGCTGCGTGGTTACCTCGCCGTCTCAAAAACCAATGGTCGCGGAGATCTCACAGCGACATCCGTCGAGCGTCAGATGGTCCAACTGAAACTCGAAGCCCCCCTCCGACCCGCGGGCTACGAAGGCTCCGACCAAGCCAAACCCGACGACCTCCCGACTCAGCCGGACGAACGCAACACCGGCTATCTACCGCCGCAACTCGTGGATGAAGAATTCTACCGTTCCTTCAAGGGCGAGTATTGGGGCACCGAGGAAACGCTCATTCCCGTCAGTGGCGCCGGCGCGTTCTCTGCCACCGAATTTCGAGTTCCGCTAGTTGAAGTTCTTGATCCGCTCGCCCTTCGAGTCATCGCTACGGCGGTCTTCGAAATCAAACACCTTAAAGGCACCGAGGACTTCGATTGCCCGCTCTCCTGGGACAACTGGATCTTTAAGCTCCCCTTCATCAACGGCGAAGCCATCCGCGAGGCCCTCACCGCCAAGGGCCTCAGGATCGAAGCCTCCCGCAGTGCTCATTACCTTATCGTCACACCACGCGACTACCGCGACGAACTCAACTCCTTCGCCCTCTGGAAGCAGTCCAAGGGTCTCAACGTCGACTTCGCCTACATCGGCAATGCCGCCGGCGATGACGTCGCTCCCGATCGCAACGCCCTCGACGCCTATCTCGAGGCCTACTTCAAAAAGAACTACTGCCACGGCGTCTATGTCCTCCTCGTCGGCGATACCGACGTCATTCCCACAGGCCGGTCCGCCCGCATCGTCGCCAGCCCCGACGCCGCCGATGGCGACTCCGACCACGTCTACGAAGTCCTCGGCTCCGACCGCTTCGCCAGCCTCTACGTCGGTCGCCTCTCGGTGAACTCTTCCGGTGAACTCACCGATCAACTCTCCAAGATCCTTTCCTACGAACGCGATCCTGTCGCCGGTGACTGGCCCCTCAACGCCACCCTCGCCGCCAACAGCGAAAACGACGATGGCTCCAATGGCGTCAGCGCTTCGCATCCCTCCAAGTACGCCGCCGCCGTCAACGCCATTGCCACCTACGCCAGCTACGACAGCCCGCCCTCCTTCCAGCGCCTCCACGCAGGCGCCGCCAACAATGCCACTCCACGCGCCGTCAACCAGGACGTCACCGACGCCATCGACGCCGGCCGCGGCCAGGTGCTCTACCGCGGCCATGGCGGTGGTTCCTCCTGGGTCTCAGGCTGGGATGGTTCCAGCAACTCCGGGGACAGCTGGACCGCCACCGACATCGCCGGCCTCAACAACCGCGCGTTCCCCATCGTCTACTCCATCGCCTGCCAAAACGGCCGCATCCGCAACAACGAGTCCATCGCCGAATCCTGGATGAGCCGTGCCGGCGCAGGTGCCGTTGCCCACTGGGGCGCCAGCGTCAACAGCTACACCTCGGAGAACCATGAGCGCGCCAAAGGCATCTTCCGCGCCCTCTACGAAAGCGGCTTCTCCCGCCTCGCCCCCGCCCTCGCCGAAGCCGAACGCATCTCCCACGCCGCCACCGGTGGCGGTGGCTCCTGGGATAACAACACCTTCTGCTACCTCCTCCTCGGCGACCCCGAACTCACCGTTCGCAAGAAGAGTGTCAGTCGGCTCAAGATCACGGCCTACCTGACGAACCTTCTCAGCGGCACGGTCATCCTGCTTCGTGAAGGCAGGGATGTGCCGATCGCCGACGCCCTCGTGAATGTGGTGATGGCCAACGGACGCTCGCTGAACGGTTTCTCCCGCGGCGATGGATCCTTCCTGCTTCCTTCGGTGAAATCGGACGAGATCTCCGAGATTTCGGTTCACGCCGATGGTTACGCCAGCGATCGCCTCCGTGTTTCGAAGGCGCCCTTGATCGATCCGAAACCCGAGTTTAGTGGGCGCGACGGGTTCCGGTTCAAGGTTCGTGGCGAGGCCCGGACGTACGCCGTCCAGGTGTCGTCGAATTTGAAAGAATGGAAAACCGTCCAGACGTTCACGGCTGCGGAGTTCGAGTACGTGGATCGGGAAGCGTCCAAGCAGACGCTCCTGTTCTATCGGGTGATTCCCGTGGACTGATCCCGTAACGTGCTGCCGCGGTGAGAACACAAGGCGCGAATCAAGGGTTGTCCGGGGTCCGGTCCAAAATCCGGGCCTCGGCTGCCGTCGTTGACGCCCTCCATCAAATCCAACGCCATGCCATTCAACTGTCGTCGTGGATCGGGCTCCTGCTCATGAACCTGGGCCGATGCGAGGCCATCGGAGTCGAGCCCGCAGCCAAGCCTGTCCTGCTGCACAATCTGACCGCCACTCAAGCCTCGTCCAACGGCCCGTTCGCAGGAGCCATTCAACATCTTCAAAAGGGATTTGAACTTCACCCCCTGCCATCACGGGTGACGGCGGATACCTTGAATCCCGCTCGGATCGTCTGGCTGGTTTCACCAGCCCCCACCCCAGCCGTGGATGACGGCGCCTCTGAGGTTACTTCTCTCGTCGGATCGCTGCTGCGGCATGTAGAGAATGGCGGGGCACTCTGGGTGATGCACCGAGCCGGAACCGGCGAAACGGGATCGGACTGGACCCGATCCCTTCTGTCCCAACTGGGTATCATCCCTGGGAACAGACGAACCGGCGCCAAGCGCCTCCGACTCCCCGATCGCCACCCCTTGTTCGGCGGACTGGTGTGGGCCACGGAGGGCATTACGCCGATGGACATGGAGGAGACCCCGGTTCTTCGAAAGACCTTCGTCCTACCCAATGACCTGATGCAAAAGCCCTACCAGGCTCTGGCCCCGGACTACGCTGGCATGGCCATGATTCTGGGGGATTACGGCCGGGGCCGAATCGGAATTTTTGGGGATGTGGCTTGGCTGGGAGGACCCGCCTGGGATGCCACCTACCGCCCCGGTGAGCAACCGACCCACAATGTGCTCGTGTTCGAACGTCTGATCGGATGGACGACCTCGCCAACTCTGGACGCCCCTTGAGTTACCCCGGCGCCGCCTCGCTTCGGGGACTTCCCCAACCCACAACCATCACTGCGACGGGCATGAGATAGGGCACGTCCACGGCCCCAACTGCGGTCACCCGGCGATTCCACATGGTGACCACGTCGACTACCTGGTCAAGGGCCACCTCCATCACCCCCACGGCAACCACTGTGACGATCACGGGCCGCTCGAGACGGTGACCGTCTAGGGGACGAACCGGGATCGTTCCCGGTCGGGAACCGTTGCTCTCAGCGATCGCCACCGCGCTGAAGTGGGTCCCAAAACCGGGAATTGATCAGACCGTTCGCACCGCTGGAGATGGGATCAGCAGGTGGGTTAATCAACTTGCTCTTACGCGCCTCGGCGTGGCCGTCGTTGAAAACCACGATCCCGGTCCCGCCGTGGCGCGTCTTATCGACCCCTTCGAGCGTGCTGGTGCCTGGCATGTCGGCCATGCCTCCGGTGGGCCACCACAGGCTGCTGCTCCACGTACCGTCCGGTTTCGGCATGCCATCTCCGATGCACACGTTCTGAGCCGGACTGACGATGCTGGGCCGCTTGAAATTGGGTGCCGTGGCAAACGTGATGCCTCCGACATTCACGGAGTGCGCCGCGTACGGATGGACGCCGAGGAAGAAGGCATTGTAGCCATAACCCACCTTGTGCGGGTCAAACTTCCAATCCCACGTGACCCTTTGGTCGGTTCGCTTCCCCTTAATGGATGGGCATCGGAAGAAATTGCTCGCTGAGGTGTCTCCAAGCCCAACGATCGTGCGCCCCCACCAGTTGGTCAGCGACGCATTGGAATCATCCGTTCGCAGACCTTCGTTTCGGTGGCCCGGGAATTTTTCGGCGTTGTCGTCGGTGTAGAGGTGCATGAACAACCCGATCTGTTTGAGATTGTTCAGACACTTGATCCTGTTCGCCTTCTCTTTCGCCTTTGCGAGGGCCGGGAGCAGCATGCTCGCCAGGATCGCGATGATCGCGATCACCACCAGCAACTCAATGAGGGTAAAGCCCATCGCCGTTCGCGCGGCACGGATCGCGCTCGGTCGTGGGCATAACGTGCGTCCGTGATCTGAGTTCGTGAGCATGGCAGGTCGGATGTGAGCAGGATAGCGCCAGTCCCGGGCATCCGGGAAATTGATTGAACCTCATCGTGATACCCACCCGAACGGTCCATGGCCAGAACTTATTCCGAACTGAACCTCAGCGAATCCCGCAGATCGCCTCGTGGGGATCATCGGCTCCGATCGAGCCCCGTGTGAAGCGCGCACGCACGAACCGCTCCCAATGACTGGCCTTATGCCAACGCCTGATAGGACGCCGCCTTTGCTGCACGCGCCACGACCAGGGATTCCTTCCGCTGGCGCAGACTCTTGAAGAACTCGAAACCCTCCCGACACCGCCGGACAAACACGTCCTTGTCCTCGAGCATGGTCTTGAGGATCCGGAGGATGGGTTTCGGCCGGAGATAATAGGCGCGATAGAACCGGTCCACCGCCTCGAAGATCTCCTCCTTACTCAGGTCTGGATATTCCAGCGACGAGTCCTGGAACCCGTCCTGATGGAGGATGTCCGCCTTGTCCCGTTTAGCGAACCACCCGTGCTGGCGGGCCATCTCGTACAACTCCGTCCCCGGATAGGGCGCCGCCAGGCTCACCTGGAGGCTGAACACATCCAGTTCCTTCGCGAAGCGGATCGTCCGTTCGATCGATTCCCGGGTCTCCACCGGAAGTCCCAGGATGAAGGTTCCGTGGATCACCACGCCAGCCTCATGGCACGACCGGGTGAAGCGTCGCATCTCGTCCAGCGACACACCCTTCTTGATCCTCTGAAGAATGTCGGCATTGCCGGATTCGTAGCCCACCAGAAACAGACGTAGGCCAGCATCCTTGAACGAACGAATGGTGTCGCCGTCCAGATTGGCGCGACTGTTACAGCTCCAATGCAACCCCAACGGGGCCAGCTTCTTGGCGATCTCGCGCGCCCGCGGAAGATTCGCCGTGAAGGTATCGTCATCGAAGAAGAATTCACGGACCTGCGGGAAGAGCTTTTTCATGTAAGCCATCTCGTCGGCCACATTTTGGGCTGATCGGACCCGATACTTGTGCCCACCGATGGTCTGCGGCCAGAGACAGAAGGTGCACTGCGCCGGACATCCGCGACCGGTGTAGAGACTGATGTACGGATGCAGGAGGTAACCGATGAAATATTTCTCGATCTCCAAGTCCCGATTGTACACGTCCGCCACCCAGGGCAGGACGTCCATGTCCGGGATCAGGGCGCGTTCCGGATTGTGGCGAATCCTCCCGTCGCCATCCCGGTACGAAAGGCCCGCCACATCCTTAAGGGGACGGCCTTCGGCCACTTCCTTGCAGGTGAAATCGAATTCCTTGCGCCCAACCCAATCGATCGCCATCGACGCCTTCAAGGTCTCGGTCGGCAGGACCGCGGCGTGGGCGCCGACGAACCCGATCCGGGTTTCCGGTCGCTGGTTCTTGATCGCCTCGGCCACGTTGCAGTCGTTCTTCAACGACGGCGTCGAGGTGTGAATGATCACCTGCGAAAAGTCGTGTGCGACCCGAAGACAGTCTTCTTTCCCCACGTTATGAGGGGGGCAGTCCAGCAATCTCGCACCGGGAACGAGTGCCGCTGGCTGAGCGAGCCAGGTCGGGTACCAAAAACTGGTAACCTCACGTCTCGCCTGGTAGCGCGCCCCCGCCCCGCCGTCGAATCCGTCGAATGACGGAGGCGAGAGGAAAAGAGCGCTCATTCGCCGGTCATTCCGCACACTCCGAACTCACCGTCTGAGAACTGGCGCCGTTCTCCCGAATCTTGGCCATCAAGGCGTCACGCTGTTGGGTGTCTCCTGAACCGCACCCACCGCCGGCTCCCGCAGGAGCCACTGTTGCCGCGGCTACATCGTTCCCACCGCGGGCAAAGGAGGACTTGGCTCCGGCCAGTTCGCGATTCACCACGGCCTTCGCTTCGGCCAGATGCCCCTTGCCGATCGAAACCCCGGTGAACGCCTTCACCTTGTGCCCGTCCGCATACGGCGGGGGCTTGGGCCAGAAATTGTACCGGAAATTCTTCCAGTTATCGCCGCTCTGATAGTTGGTGCCCAAGGCACCACTCGGGTCGTAACCGCAATGGACCATGCAGTTCTCGCAACGAGGATCCCGGGCCACACCGTCGACCACTCCATACTTTTCCCAGGCCACCTGGTTGAGCATCTCCTTGTAGGTTCCGTAATGACCGTCGGTCATCAGATAACACGGAGCCTTCCATCCCTTCACGTTGTACGTGGGAATGGCCCAGGCGGTGCAAGTCAGTTCACGCTTGCCGGCCAGAAACTCCTGGTACACCGGGGTCCCAAAGATGGTGAACATGTCACCCCAGCGCTGGATGTCCTTGAACTTCGCCCGCGTGAGTTCGCGAGTTAGGAAGAAGTCCTTGGGATCACGCCCCAACCGCTTTGCCATGTCCTTTTTGGCCGCGTCGTAGTCGTAGCCCGGTGAAATCGTATGTCCGTCGACTTCGAGCCAGGAGAGGTACTTGAACATGTCCTCCAACTCCTGGACGTCCGTCTCCTTGTAGACGGTTGTGTTGGTCGCGACCTGGTACCCCAGAATCTTGGCCATCTTGATCGCGGCGACACACTCCTTGAAGACCCCCTCACGTTCCACGATCAGATCGTGGGTGTACTCCAACCCATCCACGTGAACGTTCCAATACATCCACTTGGACGGTGCGATCGTCAGCTTGCTGCGGGCGGCAGCGTCCGCCTTTCGAATCTGGTCGGCCTCCTTGTCGGAGATCAGTTCCTCCTGGATCAACCGCGCCAGCATCGGCTCCATCGACGCGGCATAGTGGGCTGCCAGATAATCGCGCATCTTTTTCCGCATGAAGACGCCGTTCGTGCAGATGTAGATGATTCGGCTCTGCGCCCGCAACCCGGCAACCAGTTCCTCAATTTTCGGATAGATGAGGGGCTCGCCACCGCAGATCGAGACCATGGGCGCTTCGCAATCGACGGCAGCCGCCAGACACTGCTCCAACGGCACCATGTCCTTCAAGTTGGTCGAGTACTCGCGGATGCGACCACAGCCCGTGCAGGTCAGGTTGCAGGTGTGGAGCGGCTCCAACTGGAGTACCATCGCGAACTTCGGCGTTCGGAGGAGCTTATGTTTGATGATGTGCCGCGTAATCTTCAGCGACAGCGCAAGGGGGAATCGCATGGCTTCTTCGGGTTGAAAACAAGAATCGTGAATCGGACCGGCTTAACTGGCGACGGGCTTCGCGGTTGCCCAAGCGGCCGGAGCGTCCACGGGCAGCGGCGCAGCGTCATCCGGCCGAGGTAAGACCACTTCGTGCTGAATCAGTCCGGGCAGAAGAAACGATCCTGGAGAGACGCTATGACTTCCCTGCACACCACCGCAGCCCGTACAGACGATCCCTGCCACAGTGAGCAGGGCTGCGAGAATTCGAACGTGGTATCGCTTCACTTCAGCCACTATAGGAGGGGGTCGCTTCAAGGCAATCCCCCATTTCTCGCCCAACGCCGCACCGCTTCCACGTCGCGCCCGATTTGGGCCATCAGTTTTTCCACCGACGAAAACCGTTCCTCCCCTCGCAAACGACGCTGAAGTTCCAGATTCAATCCCTCGCCGTACAATTCGCCCTCAAAATCCAGGAGATGCGCCTCCACCCGCACCGGTCCCGGCTGCCCATCCACCGTTGGGCGAACCCCGATGTTCACTGCAGCCGGTTTGCGGCTGCCATGAACCGTCGCCACAGCCGCATACACACCGTTCGGAGGCAGCTGCATCCCGGCCGTATCCAGATTCGCGGTTGGAAATCCAAGGGTCCGACCCACGCGATCACCGGCCACGACTTTCCCGGCCAGATCGTAAGGGCGGCCCAACAGCCGGCTGGCACCCTGAAAATCGCCGGTGGCGATACGTTCGCGAACCCGGCTGCTGCTGACGATTTCACCCCCGAGTTGGAGGGACGGGATCCCCTGCACCCGGAACCCGTCCCGCTGTCCCATCCGGGTCAACGACTCCACATTGCCGGAGCGGTGATGGCCGAACACAAATCCGGAGCCGACGCAGATTTCAGCGATCTTCCCGAATCCATTCTGCAAGCGACGAATGAACGCGTCGGCGGATTGCCGGCTGAAGGGCTCATCAAAGGAAAACACCAGCGCCGCATCGATCCCGATCTCCGCGATCGCTTCCAACCGCCGCCACAGCGGTTGGATCATGCCGGGTGCGTTCGCGGGGTCCAACACCGCCGCCGGATGCCGATCGAAGGTAGCGACCACACACGGTTCACCGGCCGCCTTGGCGTCCTCGAGGGTCTGACGGATGACCATCTGATGGCCAAGATGCACGCCGTCGAAGACTCCAAGCGCCAGATGAACCGGGCCCGACGGTTCTCCCACAGGTTCCGCTTCCGACAAGATTCTCATGCCATGGCGAGCTTCGAATAAGGAATCACCCGTTCTTCCACCTGCTTGGGGTTCATCGCCAGCAGGTCGGCCAACGGTGTGGCTTCGGTAACGGCGTAGCGTCCGGAATCCAGCCGCCGTAGAGACGCCAGGTGCGCGCCACAGCCTATCTTGGCGCCGAGATCATGCGCGATCGATCGCACATATGTGCCCTTCGTGCAAGCCAGCCGGAACTCCCCGCGCGGCTCCACATACGAGGTGAACCGAAAGCCGTACACATGGATCAACCGCGCCTCCCGCTCCACCTCCAGCCCCTTGCGCGCCAGCTTGTACAACGGCACACCCTTGACCTTCACCGCGGAGACCATCGGCGGCGTCTGCATCGTATCCCCCACGAATCCCGCCGCCAGCTCGTTCAACTCGTCCAGGGTCATCGGCGGAACGGGCAAGGAAGCCACCAATTCCCCCTCCGCATCGTACGTCGAGGTTTCCTCGCCAAACTTCATCAGCCCCCCGTAGACCTTGTCGGAGGCCATCAGGAGCTCGGAGAGTTTGGTTCCCCGTCCCAGCACAATGATCAGCAGGCCCGTCGCCGCCGGATCCAGGGTGCCGCAATGGCCCACCTTCTTGATCCCCAGGTGCCGGCGCAACCGATCCACCACGTCGTGGGAGGTCATCCCAGCCGGTTTGTCGACCAGCAGGGCGCCGTCCATCGATTGAGTCACATTGAGCATCATGAGGGGGCCGCCGCATCGAGTGCCCGACGAAGGGCCCGCAAGACCCGACGCTGAACGCCCAAAGGCGTGCCGGCAATCTTCGCCCCAGCCGCAGCCTTGTGCCCGCCGCCGCCAAATTGTTGGGCGACGGCATTCACGTCCACCCGATCGCTCTTGGATCGAAGACTGATCCGAACCATACCGTCTCCGGCCTCTTCGAAGACACACGCGACCACCACCGGTTCGATTGAACGAATATGGTCGATCAACCCTTCGCTTTCCTCCCGTTCCGCGCCTGCCCTCACATAGTCGGCTCGCCGCAGCCAAAAGTACGCAATCCGATTGTCGTGAGTGAGCCGGGATTGCCGATACACGTGCCGGAGCAGTCGGAACCGCGACATGGGATGGGAGTCATAGACATGATGCCCGATGCGCCCCAAATCCGCCCCGCTCTCGACCAACTCGGCGGCCGCCCGAAACGTCGCAGGCCGGGTCGACGAATACCGGAACGATCCCGTATCGGTGGAGACCGCTGCAAACAGACAATCGGCCATCGCCGGCGTGATCTCCCATTGGGCCTGCCGTAGCAACTGCAGGATCAACTCACCCGTCGACGGCACGTCGGAAACGACCCAATTCAGATCGCCGTAAAGCGTGTTGCTCGCGTGATGATCGATGTTGATCAGGAGTTTTCGATCCTGGGCGCACGCGCCCGCCGTCCCCAAACGCTCCATCGTGGCGCAATCGGTTGCCACGACGCAGTCGAAGGTCTTGCCGGCACTCGGAGTCTGGAAGAGCCCCTTCGGATCCAGGAAGGCGAGCTTCCTCGGCAAGGAGTCCTCGTTCCAGATCAACACATCCTTGCCGGCCGCCTTCAACGCCAGACCCAGTCCCAGTTGCGATCCCACGCAGTCCCCGTCCGGACGGACATGCCCGATCACACAAACCGAGCCGGCCCGACGCAGTGCGTCCAGGATACCGGATAAACTGTCCGAAGTGCTGCTCACAGTCATGCTTCCGGCGTGCCTTTATCCAACTCATCCAGGATGTCGAGGATTCGGTTCCCGCGCTCGATCGAGTCATCGATCACGAAAAGCAGGTGGGGGGTGTGTTTCAACACCACCGACTGTCCCAGGATGTTCTGGATGAGGATGGTGTTCTGACGAAGCAGCGCGGCACCCTGCTTCTGCTGCTCCGAGGTTCCAACGATGCTGACGAACACTTTGGCGGATTGCAGGTCGCCCGCCAAACCGACGTCGTTCACCGAGATCACACCCCCCCGGGCAATCGGGATCTGTCGGCGAATGATTTCTCCGAGCTCCCTCTTCAGGAGCTCACGAACACGCTCATAGCGGACTCGACGCATAGATCGGCCTCCCTTGAGACCCGCAGGGGGCGTTCTTGTGAACGCCACGGTGGGGATCAGAGCTGCTGCGCCACTTTCTCCACCGTGTACGCCTCGATGATGTCTCCCGCCAGAATCTCTTCGAAACTCGAAACGCGGATACCACATTCCAGACCGGACCGCACTTCGGCGACCTCGTCCTGGAAACGCCGCAGCGTCTGGATGATGCCATCGTGAATGACTTCCTTGCGGCGAACGATCCGGGCCTTGCCTTTGACGATCCGGCCATTCTGGACCATGCAACCCGCCACCCGCCCGCCCTTGGACAGATCGAAGATCTGACGGACCTCGGCGGAGCCGATGGTGACCTCCTTCAATTCGGGGTCCAGCAGACCCGCCATCGCCCGGCGGACCTCGTCGATCAGCTCGTAGATGATCTCGTACTGCTTGATCTGCACGGCCTCGCGCTTCGCCGCCGCCGGGACCCCGTTGTCCTGCCGCGTGTGGAAACCGAAGATGATGCCCTTTGCCGACGCCGCCAAGAGCACATCGCTCTCGGTGATCGTGCCAACGGCGCTGTGGACGATTTCGAGGCTCACCTTGGTGCTCTCGATCTTCATCAACGCTTCGACGATCGCTTCGACCGATCCCTGCGTGTCGCCCTTCACCACGACCTTCAGCACCTTCGCACTCTGCTGCTCGATCACGGAGAGGAGATTCTCCAGGGTCACCCGCGGTCCGCGCTCGCGGCTGGCCGCCTTGACCTGCAGTTCCCGTTCCTCCGCCATGTCTCGGGCCGTGCGCTCGTTCTCAACGACACTGAACTCGAGGCCAGCCTCGGGAACGCCGTTCAGTCCAAGCACCCTCACCGCCACGGAAGGCCCGGCTTCCTTGAGCCGCTGTCCCTCCTCGTTGATCAAGGCGCGGATGCGCCCGTAAAACTCTCCGCAAATGATCATGTCGCCCTGCTTGAGCGTGCCCTTGCGAACCAGAACCGTCGCCGTGGGTCCGCCCGGTTCGAGGCCGGATTCGACGACATTGCCCTTGGCGCGGCGCTTGAAGTTCGCCTTCAGTTCCAGGACCTCCGACTGGAGGACCAGCATCGATAGCAATCGTTCGATGCCTTGTTTGGCCTGGGCCGAGACATCGACAAAGATCGTCTCCCCGCCCCATTCCTCGGCGACAAGGCCATGTTCCTGCAACTGCTGACGAACCCTGAGTGGATTCGCCGCCGGCAGATCGCACTTGGTGACCGCCACCATGATGGGCACCCTCGCCGCTTTGGCGTGGTTCAATGCCTCCACCGTCTGAGGCATCACGCCTTCGCTCGCCGCCACCACCAGAATGACGATGTCGGTGACGTTGGCGCCGCGCGCCCGCATGGCGCTGAACGCCGCGTGACCCGGAGTGTCGAGGAAGGTCAACTGCTGCAGTTCCGTTGTCCGTTCCGGGTGCGGAACCATGATGGTGTACGCACCGATATGCTGGGTGATCCCACCCGCTTCCCGAGCCGCAACGTCCGACTTGCGGATCACGTCGAGCAGCGTCGTCTTGCCGTGGTCAACGTGCCCCATGATCGTGATCACCGGGGGACGCGGCTTCAGGTCCTCCAGCTTGTCGTCCAGGTCGATCTCGACCTTGCGCACAGGAGCGTGAACCTGGCCCGCCCCCTTCTCTCGACGCTCGACCTCAAAGCGGAACCCGTAACGGGCTGCCAGGAATCCGGCTACCTTCTCGTCCACCGCCTGGTTGAGGTTTGCGAACACCCCCAACTCCATCAGGTCATGGAGAATCTTGTAGGCCTTGACTCCGACCTTCTCAGCCAGGTCACGCACGATGATCGGCGGCTTGAGGCTGAGGATCTTCCCTTGGGGCGGCGGCACATAGTCCGGCAGGACGGCCGATTTGCCTGCGCCACCCGGAGGCTTGGGCGGCGGCGGCGGCGGCGGTGTCGAAAAACGTTGCTGTCCGCCCTGGGTGCCGTAGCGAGTGGGCCCTCCCCCCTGCAATCCGGTCCCTCGGGGCTGTTGGTACGGTTGTCCGCCCGGAGGACGTCCCCGCTGAGGCTCAATCCTTCGTGCAGGCGGTGGCGGCGGAGGCGGAGGCGGAGGTGTCGGCGCCGAACGTGCCCCTGGCCGTCCACGCAAGGGCAATTCGATCCGACCCACGAGTTCTCCGATGGCCGGCGACTTGACGGACGGAGGTGCGGGCGGAGCAGGCGTCACCGCTGGCGCTGGCGTGGATGCGGCAGGAGCGACGGACGGAAGTCCCGCCGGCGTCTCCGCCACCGGCGGCGACTCTTTGGCCGGCTCGCTCACGAGGGCCAGGGGTTCGGCTGCGGGTTGTTTGGCTGCCGCAGCTTCCACAGAAACGGGAGGCGTTTCGGACGCAATCGCAACCAGCGATAAAACCGCGGACGGCGCGGACGGGTGAGGTTCCGCGGCCACGACGGGTGCCGGCGCCGCAGGCATCGATTCGATCGGTATCGGTGCGGCGTGGGCCGGGGCAATGGAGGATATGGTCACCGATTCGTGGGGTTTCGCCTCAGCACTAGTCTCATGCGTTCGGGCCTCCGGCTCAGCCGGGACCTCGGCGGGTCTTGCCTCAGCGACAGGACTAATCGCTGGAGAAAACGCCACCGCGGACGCGACGGGTGCGGCTGTGTGAGCGGCGGCGGGAGTTGGAAGGGAGCGTACCGGAATGGCTTCGGCGACGACCGGGGCCGGAGTCTGGCTCGAGACAGGAACCGGTGCGGAAATGGAGACCAGGGACGCCGTCAGCACCACCTCCGATTCCGAATGCGCGGGCGGGCCGCCAGACGGAACCGCCGCCCTTGAATCGGCGGCAGGAGGGGCTTCGGACGGCAACGGCACCGCCGGCGCCGGATGTGGTAGGCTGTCTTCTAGAAACTCGGCGGTGATCTTGTCCAGCGTGCTGGAAGCGACCTTCACGTGGGTGATGCCCAGTTCCTTCGCCTTCGCGAGCACTACCTTGCTCTCGAGACCAAGCTTTCGGGCGATATCGTAAATACGAACGGGCATAGGTATTCAACTGACTCTGGCACCAGAGGCGCTCCCCTTTCCCGAAGGGGCCGCATCCACCAGAGATAAACTAACGCTGCGGGCTACACGCCCGCAGCTTCCTCACCGTTGGAACCAGACCGGCGGACGGCCTCAGCCTGCACGGCCGCAAGGATCGCCACCGCCTGGTCCCCAATTTCCGGATTGGACTGCAAATCATCGACCTCGGCCTGTGCCAGGTCCTCGAACGCATGGAAACCCATGAGTACCAGCGCACTCGCCTGGATTTCCGTCAGGCCGGGAATCCCAGCCAGTGTTTGGATGGCTTCCTCAACCTTCTCCTGGAAGCCCTGAACCGGCGCTTGAACTTCCTCTTCGATATCGACGTACCAACCCGTCAACTTCGACGTCAGACGGGCGTTCTGGCCCCGCCTTCCGATCGCCAGCGACAGCTGATCCGGCGAGACCACGATCTTGACGCGCTTGTTCGCTTCGTCCACCTCGAAGTGCTTCAACTTTGCGGGAGACAGCGCCGCAGTGACGTAGGACCGCACATCCGCCGACCACGGAATGATGTCGACTTTCTCGTTGTTCAGCTCGCGGACGATGTTTTTCACCCGCTGACCTCGAAGCCCGACACAGGCTCCGACCGGGTCCACCTTCGGGTCCCGGGAATGCACTGCCAATTTGGTCCGATAGCCGGGTTCGCGGGCGATTCCTTTGATCTCGATCGTCCCATCCGAAATCTCCGCCACTTCCAGCTGGAACAGCTTAATGACAAACATAGGGTCCGAGCGGCTCAGGATGATCTCAGGCCCGTGGGCGGTGGTTTCTACGGCCTTCACGTAAGCCCGCAACCGCTCGCCAGTCTGGTACTCCTCGATGGGTACCCGCTCCCGGTTGGGCAACAACGCCTCGTACCGCCCCAGATCCACCACGACATCCGAGCGTTCGAATCGACGAACCACCCCGCTCACGATGTCCCCGACTCGATCCTTGAACTCCTCCAGGATGAGTTGCTTCTCGGCTTTTCGAAGCTGCTGCATCACGGCTTGTCGCGCGTTCTGAGCGGCGATCCGGCCGAAGTCGGAAGGCGTCACCTCGATTTCGACCTCGTCGCCGATCTGCGCATCGGGCTTCAGCCGCCGAGCATTGTCCACCGAGATTTGGTCGTGCTTCGAAATGATCTTATCGCTGACGATCAAGCGGGCGAAAGCCTTGATGGTGCCAGTCTTGGGATCGATGCTGCAGCGAAGTTCCCGTGCGGGTCCCACGGCACGCCGAGCCGCCGAGACAAGGGCCTCCTCGACCGCGCGCACTAAGATGTCGCGGCTAATGCCCTTCTCCCGTTCCCAGTATTCCAGGACTGCCAGCAGTTCTGCGTTCATAGGTCGTCGGCTGCACTTCCCCCCAGAGAACAAAAAAGTCGGTGGATAACCGACTTTGCTCGCTGGTGGACCAGCCAGTTGTCCAAGATGCAAAGCAGGCTAGGTAGGCAGAGAAACTACCGTCAAGCGTCAATTCCCCCGACGTTTCCCGTCGGATCTGCCGTGTGGCATGCCGTTTTAACCGCCGACTGGCATTCGTCCCAGGGCTTCGGGCACCCTCCTGCCAGTCGTTCCAGCCCTTCAAACCATGAAGCCCCAACTCTTTCCTTCCTTCCCGAAATCGCCGATAACCGGGCAAAAATTTCCACCCTCCGGCGCCAATCGCCGCACCTTTCTCAAGGCCTCCACCGCCGCCGTGGCCAGTCTTTGCACGGTCGCTCATCTCACCGGCTGCGCCTCGCACCCCGGCTCCCAACAACCCACGCGTTCCGCCAAAACCGCCCCCCGCCCACTCGTGGTCTCCACTTGGCCGTTCGGCAAACCCGCCAACGACAAAGCCCTCGCCACCCTTCAGGCCGGCGGCTCCCTTCTCGATGCCGTGGTCGCCAGCATCACCGTCACCGAACTTGATCTCAGCGTCACCTCCGTCGGTGCCGGCGGCACCCCCAACGCCGACGGCGTGGTCTCCCTCGACGCCTGCATCATGGACGGCCCCACCCACCAATGCGGCAGCGTCGCCGGCGTCGAGGGCATTGTCCCCGTCATCGGCGTCGCCCGAGCTGTCATGGAGAAAACCCGCCACGTGCTGCTCGTTGGCGATGGCGCCCGGCGTTTCGCACTCCAACAGGGTTTCCAAGACTCCAATCTCCTGACCGATTCCGCCCGAAACCATTGGTTGGAGTGGAAGCAGAAGCAGTCCTCCGCGGGTTCCGCGCCTCCCGAAGGTCACGACACCATCGCGCTCGTGATCCTCGGCGCCGACGGCGACCTCGTCGGCGGCTGTTCAACCAGCGGTCTGGGCTACAAACTCCCCGGTCGGGTCGGCGATTCCCCCATCATCGGAAGCGGACTCTACGTCGACAACGACGTTGGTGCCGCGGGAGCCACCGGTGTCGGTGAAAACATTATGCGATTCTGCGGATCGTTCCAGGTGGTTGAACTCATGCGGGCTGGCGCTTCTCCCGCCGAGGCCTGCGCCGAAACTATTCGTCGCATTCAAAAGAAGCACCCGTCCGGCGCACCGCTCGACATCAATTTCCTCGCCGTCGACAAGCAGGGAAGGTACGGCGCCGCCGGAACGGGCAAGGGCTTTCCCTACGCCGTCGCCTACTCCGGATTCAGTGAAGTCTTGCAAAGTGATGCCGTTCCGCCGCGGCCATGAACACCGGACTTCCCATTCCGAGGCCCGCCCCGGCAGCCTAGGCCCATGCGCAGTGCGGTTACGGTCAGTCTCGTCCCCGAGGCCAAGGCGGGGCCCTTCGTTTTTCACACGGACCTCGAGACCGCTTGCGCCCGGGCGCAAGCCCTCGGCTTCGACGCCGTCGAAGTGTTCCCACCCGGCGCCGACGTCCTAGATGCCCGGGAACTTCGCCAGCTTCTCAACCGGCATCACCTCCACTTGGCCGCCATGGGAACCGGCGCCGGCTGGCTGACCCGCAAGCTCTCTCTCGCCAGCCCCGATCCCGCCAACCGGCACCAGGCCCGGCAGTTCATCGCCGCCATCGTCGATTTCGCTGGAAGTTTCGGCGCGCCCGCCATCATCGGCTCCATGCAGGGACGCGCCGAAGGAGAAGTCACCAAGGAGCAGGCGCTCCATTGGCTGGCCGAGGCGCTTGAACAACTCGGGCCCCGTGCCCACACCCACGGCGTCCCGCTCCTGCTCGAACCCCTCAATCGCTACGAGTCGAATCTGCTGAACACAATGGCGCAAACTGTCGATTTTCTGACCCGGCTCCTCACCCAGAACGTCCGGATTCTGGGCGATCTCTTCCACATGAACATCGAAGAAGCATCGATTCCGGATGCCATTGCCGCCGCCGGAACGTGGATTGGGCACGTGCACTTCGCCGACAGCAACCGCCGGGCCATCGGCATGGGACACACGACCGTCGAGCCCGTGGTCGCAGCCCTCCGCGGGATCGGATACCAGGGTTACCTCTCCGCGGAAATCTTCCCCCAACCTTCCGCCGATGAAGCCGCAGCCCAGACGATCACGAGCTTCCGGCGGTTCGGTTGTGCCGAATGAACCACTTGCGCCGCATGAATTACGCAGGACCCATGGCGTTGGTTCTGCGGATTGCCCTCGCCGCTCGGTTCAGGTGCTGACCCTGCACCGATCCGACACCTTCCAAGTCTCACGCCAAAATTCCCTTCACAACGTCGCCGTGGACATCCGTCAAACGGTAGTCACGACCCTGGAATCGGAAGGTCAGCCGTTTGTGGTCGAACCCGAGCAGGTGCAGGATCGTCGCCTGGAGGTCGTGGACGTGAACCTTGTCCTGGACCACGCCGAAGCCTAGTTCGTCGGTCTCGCCGTACGAAGTTCCACCCCGGATGCCGCCACCGGCCAGGAACATCGAATAGCAGTCCGGATAGTGATCGCGTCCAAGGTTTGTCGATGCGGCGGTCCGTCCCTCGCGAAACGGAGTGCGGCCAAATTCGCCTCCCCAGAGAACGAGCGTGTCGTCCAGCAACCCGCGCTGACGCAGGTCCTCGATCAAAGCCGCCACCGGCTTGTCGGTGCGGGACATTTTCTCGGTGAGACCGTTGCGAATGTCTTCGCCAGGGCCGGTGCCGTGAAAATCCCATCCCCAGTCGAACAATTGGACATACCGGACGCCCTTCTCGACCAGTCGCCGCGCCAGAAGGCAGTTGTTGGCGAAACTCGCTTCGCCCGGTTTCGCGCCGTAGGCCTCGATGACCGACGCCGGCTCCCGTGAAATGTCCATAACCTCGGGCACGCTGGCCTGCATGCGAAAGGCCAGTTCGTACTGTGCAATCCGGGTGGTCGTTTCCGGATCTCCCAGCTCGGATTCCTGGATCTCGTTGAGTCTCCGAAGCGAATCCAAGGTCCGGCGGCGCATCGTTCGATCCATGCCGGGAGGATCGGAAACGTACAGCACGGGATCCCCTTTGGACCGGCATTGGACACCCTGGAAAACGGACGGAAGAAAACCCGTTCCCCAGCACCCCTGCCCACCGCTGGGTTGAACGCCGTTCGAAATCAGAACCACGAAGCCGGGAAGATCGCTGTTCTCGGAACCCAGGCCGTAGGTGGCCCAGGCGCCCATGCTGGGCCGTCCCTGTCGCGGCGATCCGGTGTAGAGCAAGAGCTCGGCCGGCGTGTGATTGAACTGATCCGTGTTCATCGAACGGATCACGCACAACTCATCCGCCACCCGCTGAAAGTTCGGGACGGCGTCTGACATCCACGTGCCGCCCTTCCCGTATTGACCATACTTCCGGGGTGTCCCCATCAGCTTGGGCGTCCCCCCGGTGAAAGCAAACCGGCGCCCCTTGGTGAATTCGTCCGGACAGTCCTGGCCATCGCGTTTCACCAACTCCGGCTTGTAGTCGAAGATGTCGAGGTGCGGCGGCCCACCCGACATGTGGAGGTAGATGACTCGCTTTGCCCGCGCGGCATGATGGGGCTGGCGCACCGCCAGCGGATTCATCGGATCGGTGACGATGTCCGACGCGAGCGCTGACGTACCGCCCCCTCGCATAAGGCTTTGAAGGGCGATTGCACCCAGACTGAACTGCCCGGCGTTCGCCAGAAACTGGCGGCGCGTTTGGGATCGGAGACGTTCGATGTGCGGATTCACGTTGGTTCAGCGCTTCATCAGGGTTTCGTCGAGATTCAAAAGCACGTTCGCCACCACGGTCCAACTGGCGAGTTCCACAGGATCCGCGCCCACCGCCGTCGCTCCAGTCCGCTCTCCCGCCATCGACGCCGCGCGTTTCGGGTCGGCCGCAAAGACCGTTCGGACCTCTGCCAGCATCCCTTTCAATTCTTCGACCTCGGCCCCTGAAGGCTCCCGGGATAGTACGGCTTCGAAGCCACGCCCCAACCGAGCCTCGGCACTCGTACCGGCCTCGCACATGCGCCGTGCCAAATTCTGCGCCGCCTCGACAAATACCGGATCGTTCAGGGTCACCAGCGCCTGGAGCGGCGTGTTCGAACGTCCTCGCCTCAGGGTGCACACTTCGCGGCTCGGCGCGTCGAACGTGGCCATCGACGGATAGGGACTCGTCCGGCGCCATTCCGTGTAAACCCCGCGCCGGTAGCGATCTTCGCCCGGACTGGTCTGCCAATCCAGGTTCCCACCAAACGCCGCCCTCAAATCGAGGTTGGGACGCGGCGGCCGAACCGATGGCCCGTACATCCGGGCGCTCAACAAACCCGCCGCGGCCAGCGCCTGGTCGCGGACCATTTCAGCGCCCAAGCGGAAGCGCGGCCCGCGGGACACCCAGCGATTGTCGGGGTCCTTCTCCAGAGCATCGGGATGCACACGGGAGGACTGCCGGTAGGCCGCGCTGGTGACCAGGAGCTTCAGAAAGCGCTTCACATCCCAACCACCGTCCCTCAGTTCGCAGGCCAGCCAGTCGAGCAGCGGCTGATTCACCGGCGGCTCGCCCTGCGAACCGAATTCCTCGCTCGTCCGCACGATGCCGTGCCCGAAGATCTGCTCCCAAAACCGGTTGGCCACCACCCTCGCTGTCAGCGGATTCTGATCACTCATCAGCCAGCGGGCCAGGGTCAGTCGATTCATCGGCGCCCCCGCCGGCAGCGGCGGCCAAACCGACGGCACGCCTTCCGTCACCTCGTCGGAGGTCGTCAAAAAATTGCCCCTCAATTGGATCTTGGTAGTTCGCCGCTCTTTCCCCTGAAGTTCGCGAAGCACCGGCACAATCAGAGGCTTCAACTCGTCCCTCTCACGCAGAACCGCTGCATAGCGTTCCCGCTCCGTCCCAAGTACCGGCGCCACGTCGCGCACAAAATGTTCCGCCACCGCCTCGCGTTGTTTCGCATCCCGAATGGCTTCATCCAACGCCAACGCCGACCGGATCGCGGGGGGCGTGTCGACGTACTCCACGGCGCCCCCTTCCCCGGTCACCCCCACCCGGAAGCGTCCCAGGGTCTGACGGTCCGTCCCCGATTGCTGCGAAATCGACACCGACAGGGTGGCGCCCCGTGGAATCTCCACGGCTGGGCCCGTCGCCAGGAAGAGCGCGTGATCACGTCCGGTCGACCCGCCCACGGACCAACCTTTTTCCCCGCGCTTGCGGTAGCGGATGGACTTCGGCGCGTCGGTGGCCACCAACGCGGCGTCGAATCTCTCCTCGTTGTAGTCAGCCGACGCATTGACGAAGTCGACGTCGCGCGGGCCGGTCAGGTCCATGGCCTGATCCCGCTTGGAGGGGCCTCCCCGGCTGGCTGGCTTTTCCCAAGCCAGCTTTCGCTGCTCGTCCAGCGCCAACACCCGCAGCCCTTCAAGCCCTGAACCCCCTTCCCCGGCCCCCCAAATCACGAGTCTCTCGATCGGCCGAACCCACCCCAAATCCAGCTCCCACCACGACGCCGCGTCGTCCAACGTCGACGATGCGGTTCCTGCGGCTTCGCCTGCATCCGTCCGGCCATCCACCGCCCGGGTCGCCACCGCGGGTCCTCGAGTGCTGCTTTGGATGGCGGTTCCGGCAATCGCGACATTCTCCCCGCCGCTAAAGGCCTGGACCTCCGCCAAATTCAGGCCGCCCGCTGTGGATTTCTCGATCCGAACAAACCGGGTCATCGGGCCTGCCTGGTTCGGAACCGGCAGGATCTTGGCCCGTACCTGACGCACCACAAAGTTGCCGCCCAGCCCCGGCCCCTTGCCCTCCAAGGATTCGTGCACCAGCGCCTCCAGCCGCACCCCGGTAATGACCGTCGCCGAGTCAAAGGGCAGTTCCACCGTGTAGGTGTCACTTAGGATATTGGTACCCTTTGGGGTCACCAGCACACTGTCGTCGTCCAACACGCGGAACGTCGCGCCCGATTTCGCGGTCAATCCCACCGGCCGTGGAGTCCGCCATCGCAGGTCGGTCGGAAACATCCGAGCCCACTGGCGCGCCGCCTCGCCCAAATCCGGATGGGCGGCCTGAAACCGCGCGTCGAGCGCCGCAATCTCCGCACCGAGCTTCGCCCGCTTCTCTCGGACTTCGTCTGAATCGAACTCGAGCACCGGCGCTTCATCGGGCCGGTCCGCGTCCACCGTGTTGTTCAGGAAGGCGAACAGCTGAAAATACTCCTTCTGCGAGATGGGATCGTACTTGTGGGTGTGGCACTGCGCGCACGCCATCGAGGTTCCCATCCACACCGCGAAGGTGGTGTTCACCCGATCCACCACCGCGACATTCCGGAATTCCTCGTCGCTGGTGCCCCCTTCGCTGTTGGTCATCGTGTTCCGGTGGAAAGCCGTCGCCTTCAACTGCTCCTCGGTCGGATTCTCCAGAAGGTCTCCCGCCAACTGCTCGATCGTGAATTGGTCAAACGGCAGGTTCCGGTTGAACGCCCGAATCACATAGTCCCGGTAAGGCCAGATCGTCCGAGGCGGATCATCCGCATAGCCCGCCGAATCCGCGTACCGGGCCAGATCCAGCCACATGCGGGCCCAGTGTTCCCCGTAGCTATCCTTCGCCAAGAGGCCGTCGACAAACCGCTCGAAGGCGTCGCTCCGAGAATCGTCGACCAACCCTCCGACTTCTTCGGGGGTCGGCGGCAGTCCGGTCAGATCCAGCGCCGCCCGGCGTGCCAGGACGCGACGATCCGCTTGGCGTTGTGGCGGCAGCCCTTCCTCTTCCAGGCGGGCCAACACGAAACGGTCCAGCCCGTTCCGTGCCCAGCCTTGCAATGCGACCTCCGGAAGCGCGGGCCGTTGAGGCCGGTCGTAGGCCCAGTGGTTCGAAAACCGCGCGCCGCCAGCCACCCAACGCCGCAGAAGCTCCACTTGTTCCGACGTCAGCCGCTTTTCACTGCTCTTGGGTGGCATCAGGTCGTCCTCATCGGAGGTCACCACCCGCCGTATCAATTCGCTCGCCTCCGGTTTGCCCGGCACCACCGCCACTTGTCCGCCCAGATCCGCCTGAAGCCCTTCCGCCGTGTCGAGTCGCAACCCCCCTTTCCCCCGCGGCCCGCCTTTGCGCTCCGACGCGTCCGGGCCATGACAAAAGAAGCAGTTCTGGGACAGGATCGGGCGGATATCCCGATTGAAGTCAATGGATTCGGGCACCTTCGAGGTGTCCGCACGGGCCATCGACGCCGCCGCTCCAGCCACCATCGCCAAGCCCCCGATCAGAATCCGCCAACGGAGTGACGTCCGAGGTCGCGGGGAGCCCCAACTCATTCCAAAAACCTTCGAACGTTCCGGGCTGCGTTGGTCGCGCCTGCCGTGGTCTCGGGGTTCACCGTCCGTCGAGACGGTCAATTCCGTCGATAACACTCCGTGGCATGGCGGGGAGACAGGTCGCATGGATGGCGGGTGAAGAATGGGTGCAGTCCGGCCAAAAGACAACCCACCACACCGTTTACTGACCCTCAGCGTCGTGCTCTTCCCCTGGCCCGTCGGCCCCGTCACCAACAGCAGCCCCCGCGGTTCTTGCGCCAATCCCGCCAGCGCCGCAGCCAAGTGAAGGTCCTCCAACCGCATTCGATGCTGGAGAACCACCCGGGACGAAAAGGACTGCCGCCCTTGGCAAGCGCCGGCACCCCTTCGCTCTTCAGGAACAACCGGTCCGTGCCGGAATCGCTTCTAACCGCGGGAGGGTCGTCTTCTCCGCGTATTCCAGGTCCTCCGGGAAATCGAGTTCCGTCCAGGGAATGCCAGTCACGTCATCGCAGCCAAACACCCCCGCCAACACAAGCGATCGAATCACTTCGTCGTACGATTCCTTACGGCGTTCTCCCTCAATCCGGGCTTCCGTCTCCCGGATCACCCCATCCAAGCCCGCACGATCCAGCTTGAAGAAGCCGATTGACTCACCGACGAGCTCCGCTGTCCCCGTCCATTTCTTTCGGAAATCCACCGGCCTTCCCTGATTCACCGGCACCAGCACCGGATCGTCATTGGCCGTGGAATAGCCTTGATCGATCAACAGTGTCGAACCGTGGGCGGAACCCATGAGCCGCCCCATCAGACGATGGTCGTACAGTACGTCGCCGTCCATGAGCAGCATGGGCTCACGCGCCTCGCGGATCAGGGGCAACGATGCCGCCATGCTGATGACGCTGCCCTCCGTGTAGGCGCTGTTGAAAACGTCGCAGATCTTCAAACCCGTCTTTTTAGACACCGATTCAATCGCCTCGGCAACCGCTTCCCTAAGGTGTCCCGTCACCACGTGGAGGCAGCGAACGCCCGCCCACTTCAACAGTTCGGCATGACGCTCGAGCAATGTCTGGCCTCCAATCTCCAGAAGAATCTTGGGGCACTCCGCCGAGAGTGCCCCCAGTCGAAAACCACGTCCCGCGGCGTACATGATCGCATCCATATGAACGACGATTACACTACCGGCGCTGGGTTTTGTTCCAGTCTTGACCTGACAATTCCGTGGCTGCGCGGGGACCACCCCAGAGCCCCAGCATGGCCCAGCCGGCTGCCGCATACGCCAATTCCCGGGCACGTCGGAGCACGGCATAGGTCGGACCGAAGAGCGCGGGAGCGCCTACCCATCGTCCGATCAGCACGATGCCCGACTCCTGAACCCCCAGCGCACCCGGAACCCAGAGGCCCACCACCTTGACCACCCCGGTGAACGACTCCAGCACCAGGGCCTGGCTCCAACTCAACGGCATGCCCAGCAGTCTTCCCGCGAGATACACCTCGACCGTGTCCAGCATCCAGCCTACCAGGAATCCGCCGGTGCAAACCGCGAACCGCAGGCGTTGCGCCCGGTAAAAAGCCGCCACAATCCGGTCCATCGCCTCAAGCCCGGGACGCTTGGCCGCCAGGCGCTGGGATCGGATGCCGAATCGATCCATCCAGCCCATCAGCGTCGAGGCCACCCCCCGACGTTGGAACCAGAGCAACAGGCCAACCACCCCACAACCGCCGGCCACCACCAACCCCAATCCCCAGGCCAATCCCCGCTCCTGCCCGTCTCCCCGGATCACCAGATAGGCCCCAGCCCCGGCAATCAGGAACAACACCTGCCCGATGGTCTGCGCCGTCTTGGAAATCAAGGCGGCCGCGGTCGCCTCAGAAGCCGGAACCCCCTCGCGCTTCAGCAGCAGCACCTTCACCGCTTCGCCACCGATGTACGCGGTGGGCACCAGGTTGTTGACGGCCTCGCCGCACCATCGGATGAGAAACATCCGCCCATATCCCACCCCCGTCGGACGACCGAACGCCTTCCGCCACGCCCACGCATCCACCGCGTAGACGACGAAGTACGGCATCAACAGCAACGCCCCGTAATACCCCAATCCCTTCAGCGCCCCCCCCACCGCCACCCAATCGGTTTGCCGCAAGTACACCGAGAACACCAGAACCCCGACCAACAACGCCAGCCCCCTTCCCCAACCCTTCACGCTTCACCCCGCCGATCCAAAGCAGCGCGCCGCTGCAACCACCCGAGCAACACCCAGAATACATGGGTCCCAACCGCGGCCAGCCACAGAAACACCTCCAACCGATCGAGACACGCCAACGCAAACACCAGCACCGAAAAATCTCGGTTGGTGGCCGCATCGAGAAAACGCCCCAGCACCCGGTCCCCTGCCGGCACCGCTGCCCGCTTCATCCCTTTCACCACCATGAGGAACGAAATCAGGGCCCCCACGATCGCCACCGCGCCTAACCACCCGACCGGTGCTTCCGAACCTCCCCGTGACAGCCCGATCGCAATCCCTGCGAACACCGACACGTGCACCACCTGGTCCCCAATCAAATCCAGCCATTTTCCCAGGGGCGATTCCTTGAAAACAATCCGGGCCACATCGCCATCCACGCAGTCCAAGACCGCCGACAACTGAAACAACAGGCCGCCGGCAATCGCCCATTCCGAGCGCCCCACCCCAAACAAGCCGCCTGCAATCACCCCCAGAACGATGGAGGCCACCGAAATCTGGTTGGGCGTCACCCAGGTCCGGCTCAACCATCGCGCCAACGGGCGGCCCACCGGCCGGTTGAAGACCCGGTCCACCCACCCATCCGACGAACTCGTCAGGGACGCCCACAATGCCCGGGCTGCCTCCGAGGCTTCGGTCTCGTTTCGAACCCAGCACGCCACACCCTCCGCACGAACCTCTGAACTCTCGGACAATTCCCGTTCCCAGTTGGATGTGCCGTGAAGGACCGATCCCACGGGAAACGCTTCCCCATTCTTCCCAACCAACCGGCTCCGCCCGGATGCCAACCGCTTGAGATCCGCCACCTGCACCAGAACTTCCCCGCGAACCACCAACGTCGGGCCTTCCATCACCGGCGGCTCTTGAACCACCGAAAACGGAACTCCCCAGTCCTTAGCCCGCGACGTTGGCGGGACCTGCCCGGACGTCACCACAACGATGCTCCCATACCCCGCCCGATGTAGGCCCACCAACAACCGATCCAACACCGAGAGCGCTGCCACCTTCAGCGCCGACTTCCCGGTCTCGAGGAACACCACAGCCGAGCGCACCGGGGCGGGGACTGCATCGACCATCTTGTTGGGTTCGTTGTGTACGGGCATCACGGATCACCGAAAAACGTGGACGAAAGGCTCGCCGAACCGGAGGACCCCGCCAAGCCCCCTTCTCAGCGACCCCAACGACCCACGAAACCGTCCTGCATGTCAGGCCTCCGAGTCGGAGCTGTCATGGAAAGCACAGGACCCCATCGAGTTCAGAACACCCGAAGCGACATCAAAACGACTTGATTCTTACCGGTATGTCTATCGTTGAACTATATGACTCTTGTTAAGTGCAGTGATTAACCTCATTATGTAAGACTTTCTAACCAATTTATGGCCTAAATATATACATCTATTGAATTTGTAGTTGTTAAAACAAAAGCTGTGGCCGACGAGAGCAACACCGACCCGAGATCGCCATGCAACGTCCGACCAGCCTCCCTATTCGGTCCGCCGCGTCACCCCGCCCCTCCCACCGCCGATCCTCTCGCCGCAGCGCGGAGGCTGGGTAGGGGGCTACCGACCGGCCATCGCCAGCTCTGACGACACCCCCGATGAACAACACCCTGCTCGCCGCCGGTTCCCGTTCCACTACGATTCAGCGATCACGAGCCACGTTGCCTGCCCAGCGTCGGTCGTTGGAGCGCATTCTCGCCCCGCTGGACGAGCTCGCCCGCGACTCCGACCAGTTCTTCCGCAAACCGCTTGGCCGGCATACAGACGGGTCCGCAGTTCTACCGCGCCCCTGCACCGCCAGGTCGATGCCTTTAACTCAGCGCTCCAAACCATCCTGACGGAGTACGGTTATCTCACCGCGGTGGCTCAAGGAATCTGAGCCTGGATATCCCGTCGAACACGACGACCGCGGTTTCGGCGCCTCGCACGTTCAGATGCTCGACGCTCAAATCGCTTGCGCAGGCCTTCCGGCATTCCCTTTTCAAGCCTCGAACGCGGCCAGCATGGGTTCAGTGTCAGGTGGGACGACCCCATGACCGCGAAGTGGGATGTTGGGCGTCTCACCGAACGAAGCCCGGTTCCACGCAGATCGCCCTGCTCCATTGCGAATTTGTTCCGTGGGTCCATTGTCCGTGGATCGGCATCCCGTCACACCACCTCCCGAATGATCCATCACGACTACCTCCTGCGTCTCATCGAGGAATTCGCCCGGGCGCTCTCCCGGATCCAGGAACTCCTGTCCGGCCATCGCCCGGTCGAAGCCCAACAGGCATTGGATCAGCAACTCCAACAGTTGGTTGCGGCGGATCGGCAATCCGTTCTTCGACTTTCCGCCACCGAAATCCTCGCCCGCATCCTGCGCAAGGGCACCGCCCACGAGGTTCAAACACGCACGTTCTTTCTGGCGGCGCTCCTCCGCGAATCGGGCACCCTAGCCGAAACCCTGGGTGACGACGCCCTGGCCCGGGAAAGCCGCATCAAGGCGCTTCGGGTGCTCCTCTTGGTTTTCGAACAGACCGACCCTTCGGAGTCACCCCGATTCATTCCCTCGGTCGATGCGTTGCTCGGCCAGTTGTCGTCGGACTCCACCCCGCCCGACCTACACGCCCAGCTCATGCATCACTTCGAGCGCCTGGGGCGCTATGCCGATGCCGAGAACGCGCTCTTCAATCTTCTCGACCAGACGCCTGGGTCCCCGGAGTTCGTCGCGTTCGGCACGGCCTTCTATCAGCGCCTGGAGTCCTTGGGCGATACCTGCCTGGAACGAGGTCACCTGCCGCGTCCCGAATTGGCCCCCGGCCTTGCCGAGTTCCGACGCCGCGCCACCGCTTGATCGGGACGATTCGACGGTCCTGATCCGCGGCATCGCTTCGGCAACGAAGGTGCCGAGGTCAAGGTCGAGAGGTGCGAGACGAGCTTCGAACCTGTGTGAGGAGCCTTCGAGACTTCCCTGCCGGCGCCTGCCGACCCATGGCCGTATCAAGTATCGACCACGCCGGACTCGACGATGCACGACCAAACCTCCCGCGTTTCACGCTGCAACCCGTGCCGGCGATAGAGATTCGCCGCTTCCCGGTGTCGCTCGTCCACTTCGAGTCGGAGCACTCGGATTCCTGCGGACAGCAATTCCGCCTTGAGACGGCCCAAAACCCAGCTTCCGAGGCCCTTGCACCGACGGCTAGGCTCCAGAAAAAACTCATCCAACACCCCGACGCGCCCATCGAACTCCAGGGAGAGAAAATAAATCACCAACGCGTAGCCCACCACCTCGGTGGAGTCTCGCACCACCCAGAGGCAGCCCACCCGAGGAGATTGCACGATCTCGGATAGAATTCCCCGCTTCCGGACCTCGTCCCACGGGAACCCGAAATGTCGGTAGAATGCGCGGACGACAGGCAGCACCATGTCGAGGTCCGATTCCGTCCCATGCATCAGGCTCCAGCTTCGTCCCGTCCCATCGGTCATGGCGTCATGCTTATCGCCAAGTAGGTCGCCGAGGCCAGTGTTTCCAAACTATCCATGACGCCAGGCACCGGGCCGGAAGACGATTCTGGAGCCGGCCATGTTCAGGAGTAATGGTTGCCCCCCGTGGACGAGTGCTCCAAAGTCCCTTCCTGGTGCTCACTGCCCGCATCCTGATCGCCGATGACCATGAATTGGTCCGGGAGGGCTTGCGTAAAGTGCTCGCTGTACGAACCGACTGGCAGATCTGCGCCGAGGCAAAAAACGGACGCGAAGCCATCACGCTCTCCGCGCAGCATCAACCCAACGTTTCAATTCTCGATTTCTCCATGCCCGAGCTGAACGGGCTCGAGGCGACCCGCAAGATCCGCGAGCTCTGCCCACAGACCGAGGTCTTGATTTTGACGATGCATGACACCGACAGGCTTGTCCGCGAAGTACTCGCGGCAGGTGCGCGGGCCTTCATCATGAAGTCCGACGCCGCGCGCCTGCTCATTCAAGCCGTCGAATCGCTACTGCGCCACCAACCGTTCTTTACGGGCCGGGTCTCGGAACTCCTCCTCGCCGGTTATCTTGATCCTTCCGACCGCACCAGAGCCAATGTCACCTCGCTGCAACTCACTCCACGCGAACGCGAAATCGTCCAACTGATCGCCGAAGGGAAGAGCAACAAGGAAGTGGCTGACTCGCTCTCGATCAGCGTTAAAACCGTCGAGACGCACCGGGCTAACATCATGTCCAAGCTCGATCTCCGGGCCGTCGCCGACCTGGTTCGCTACGCCATTCGCAACGGCATCATTCAGCCGTAGCAGCCCCAGGCGACCCGTGCCCGACTGGGTGAAATCCATCGATTGGAGGCTCTCCAACGCTTGGTTCGTCGGTGGAATCCCAGGTCCGTTCTGCCTCTCGAGAGCCATTCGCGATCACTAAGCGAAGGTTTTACACGAGCCGGCGCATTCGTTTTCGACGTTTCTACACAGACCATGCGCGGTGCTATCAGGTTGTAATATCCCTCCAACGGGGGTTTCTGTGTATTTCCGGAACCCGGTACATCACCTATAAAGGAACCAGATGAAAGGTGCCTGTCTCGAGATCCACCGCCGGTCCCCAGAATTATGGGTTCAACCAACGCCGGCTGAATCGCAGGAACGAGCCGGGCACGACTCCATGCAGAACCTAAGCACCGTCCCATCAGCACCCACCCATCCGAATTGCCTATGAAATCCATCTACATCATCCTCACCCACTCCCTGGCACGGACGGGGCTTCGCTTGTGCCTGTCGTCTGACGCCCGTCTGCGAGTCGTTGGGGACGCCGGCGATGCCAAAGCTGGATGGCCCGAAGCCACCCGCTTGAACCCTGATATTCTCCTCGTGGACGAGGCCTCCTTGAGCGCCCTCCACGCCTCGGGTGCGTTACCTGTCGATTCGACCCAGCATCCCAATCTCAGGATCGCCCTGTTCACCGGTCCCTCCGGAATGGATCAGGTGGACGCCGCTATCCGAAACGGAGTTCGGGGATTCATCGACGCGGCCACCATGCCCGAGGCTTTCATTCCGGCGATCCTGCGCATCGCCGATGGCGAACGATTCGTTTCACCCAGCCTGTTGCCGCACCTCAACGAACCGACCCGGACGGCCCGAAACGGAATGATCATTCCCGAGGAACGTCTCTCCGCCCGTGAACTCGAAGTCTTCGCCTTCACGGCTGATGGGTTGGAAGCGAAGGAAATCGGGGATCGTCTGGGAATCAGCCCCCGAACCGTCGACGTGCATCGCGCCAACATGCGGCAAAAGCTGGGGCTCACCGGCGTGCACGAATTGATCCGGTTCGCCGTCCTCTGGAGCCGGGATCGGATGCGCACCCAACGCGAAGACGGCTTCTGCAACCAGTCCCAGCCGATGCTCCTGATTGAGGACGACGAGGTGGATGTCCTCAGCATCGAACGCGCGCTCAGTCAGATCCGCGTTCATTTCCCGGTTGAAAACAAACGTAACGGCGAGGAAGCCCTCGACTGGCTTCGCAGCCCTGCCGCCGTCCGTCCGTTCCTCATCCTGCTGGACGTCAACATGCCCCGCATGAACGGCCACGAGTTCCTCGCCGAACTCCGGAAAGACCCGAGCCTGCGCAGCATTCCGGTGATCGTTTTCACCACCTCGATGTTGGAATCCGACCGCGCCCGGATGTACGACGCCGGCATCTCAGGATTCATGGTCAAACCCACACGCACGGACGATTTCGCCCAGATGTTCCGGGCTCTGGCGGAGTTCTGGGGCCTGAACAGCCCGCCGCCGTATTCGCGCGGCACGACGCCTGCCGTCTCGCCCGCCGGGTTGACCAGCAACGACGATCCCTCCGCGCCCGTCGGGACAACGTATTCACGAGCGTCCTACGCCCAATCCAACTGATAGGTCACGGAACCAGCCAAGGTTCCTGAAGGCCATCCAGGTTGCCGAGCGCCGGGTCTAAACCTCCCGGCGCCTTCGTTTGTGGTCAGGCCTTGGTGTACACTTCGGCACCTTGGTCGACGAATTCCTTCGATTTCTCCTCCAACCCGCGGGTCAGGGCTTCTTCCGCGCTGACGCCTTGTTCCGCGGCGTACTTCCGGACGTCCTCGGTAATCTTCATGGAGCAGAAGTGCGGGCCGCACATGCTGCAGAAATGGGCGCTCTTGGCGCCTTCCTGCGGCAGGGTCTCGTCGTGGAACTTACGGGCCTTGATCGGGTCCAGGCCCAGGTTGAACTGATCTTCCCAACGAAATTCGAAGCGGGCCTTGCTGAGCGCATTGTCGCGGTATTGGGCCCCTGGGTGCCCCTTCGCCAGGTCGGCCGCGTGCGCCGCAATTTTATAGGTGATCACGCCGTCTTTCACATCCTGTTTTCCAGGCAATCCCAGGTGCTCCTTCGGCGTTACGTAGCAGAGCATCGCGCACCCATACCAACCAATCATCGCCGCGCCGATCCCGCTCGTCAGGTGATCGTATCCCGGCGCGATGTCGGTCGTCAGCGGCCCCAGCGTGTAGAACGGCGCCTCATGACACCACTCCAGCTGCTTGGCCATGTTTTCCTCGATCAGGTGCATCGGCACATGTCCCGGACCTTCGTTCATCACCTGCACTCCCCGGTCCCACGCGCGCCGGGTCAGGTCACCCTGCACCTCCAGTTCCGCGAATTGCGCAGCGTCGTTTGCATCCGCGATCGACCCCGGCCGCAACCCGTCGCCGATGCTGAAACTCACATCGTACGCGGCCATGATCTCGCAGATCTCATCCCAATGCGTGTAGAGGAAGTTCTCCCGATGATGGGCCAGGCACCACTTCGCCAGAATGCTGCCTCCGCGACTCACGATCCCCGTCATCCGGTTCGCCGTCAGCGGAATGAACCGCAGCAACACACCCGCGTGGATCGTGAAGTAGTCCACACCCTGCTCCGCTTGCTCCACCAACGTGTCCCGGAACGTTTCCCACGTCAGATCTTCCGCCCGTCCTCCCACCTTCTCCAAGGCCTGGTAGATCGGCACCGTCCCAATCGGCACCGGCGAGTTCCGCAGAATCCATTCCCGCGTCGCGTGGATGTTCTTCCCGGTCGAAAGATCCATCACCGTGTCTGCGCCCCACTTCGTCGCCCAACGCATCTTCTCCACTTCCTCCTCAATGCTCGACGCCACCGCGCTGTTGCCGATGTTGGCGTTGATCTTCACCAGGAAGTTCCGGCCGATGATCATCGGCTCCAATTCCGGGTGATTGATGTTGACCGGAATGATCGCCCGCCCCGCCGCTACTTCCGACCGTACAAACTCCGGCGTGATCACCTCCGGAAGTCGCTGCGGGAACCGACGAATCACCGACGGCGTGTACTCCGATCCGCGCAATGCCGGATCGCCCGTCCCACGATGCTGGTGACGCACATCGCTTCGCGACACCGCCTTGGACGACGCCGTCTCGCGCCGGAGCCACTCCAATCCCTGATTCTCCCGAACCGAGATGAACTCCATCTCCGGCGTGATGATCCCCTGACGCGCATACCACATCTGCGTCACGGGATGGCCCTTTGACGCCCGCAGCGGACGTCGGCGATGGCCTTGCATGCCGGGGAATTCCACCAACCGATTCCGCTCCGCCTTACTGGCATACTCCGCGTGCTGTCGGCTCAGGTAGCCATTGTCCTGAGGCCGCACTTCCCGGCCGTCGTACACCTCGACATCTCCGCGCTTCAGAATCCACTCCGTGCGGAGTCGCGGCAGACCGGCATCAACCTGCCCCAAAAACTCGGGATCGCCCCACGGACCCGACGTGTCGTAAACGCGGATCGGCGCATTGGGCACCCTTTCGCCGCTCACAGTATGGGACGCCGTTTGCTCGATCTCCCGCATGGGGACGCGGACCTCCGGGTGGATTTCACCCGTGACGTAGACCCGCCGGCTGTTTGGCAGAGGAGCCGAACTGTGCGGCTCAAGGGATTCCGGTGTGGCGATCATGGCGAGATCAGTTGGATAGGTTGCGGTAACGGTCGTTGTCCGGCATCTCCTGGAACGTCCAACCCGCCGCCGGTCGTCCCGCCGAGGAAAGGAAAGGTGGAAGCCATCCTCCCTCCGCCGGTGTGATCCGGATCAGGTTCGACGGGTCTTCCGCTTCAGCGGAACTCTCAGCCGTTACATGGCTCAACGGCTCCCCGGTCCGCCTAGTGTGACGCCACACCGGCCCCGGTCAAGGTCCCGGTCCGAAACCTCGCCTCACGCGAATTGCGTCACGGTAACCGCATCCATCGGATCAGGTCGGCCATCCCCTGTAGGGGCAGCACCGTCTCGAAGCCACCCGGCATCAGCGATGCCTTCAGCGGTTCCATCGCCACCAGATCCGAGCGCAGCAGGGCATGTTCCACCCCTCCCGCCTGCTTCAAGACCACGTTGTTCGCGGTCTCCCCCGCCACCAACCCTTCCAGGAGATCACCGGACTTCAGCGTGATCGACCACCCCCGGTAGCGCGCTTCCACCGCCGCTCCCGGGTCCAGGATCGCCGCCAGCAACCACTCCACCGGCTTGGTTCCCACCATCGCCAAGTCCGGCCCCACATCGTGCCCCAGGCCCTTCAACCGATGACACGTGGCACAGAGGGTCCCGAACAACTCCTGACCTCGAGCACCGTCCGCCGCCATCTCCCCCACTCCGGCATACCCCGCCACCACCGCTTCCCGATCCGGCGACGACGGCAGACGACCCGCCAGTACCGTCGCCGCTTTCGGCACTGAATCCGGCCGGTTCAGTTCCCGGAACAAATCCCCCTCCGGCCGCAGCGAGGACATCACCGCCGTGCGAATCCAATCATCCACGGCGTCGTTCGCCACCAGTTCGCGCAGGACCGGTTCCGCACGTTCTGCGGGCCAGGCGCCTAAAGAATACGCCGCCTGCAGGCGAACCGCCGCGTCCCCATCCCGCGCCAGCGCCGTTACCGACGGAAACAGCGCCTCGCCCAGGGCCACGAACCGCTCGCTCTGGCGCAACGCCTCGACCCGCACCCAGGGATTCGGATCCCCAAGCGCCCGCACCAACGCCTCGCGATCCAATGCACCGAGCAACCCCAGCGTCGCCAGCGCCTGAACCCGCACCTGCGGGACGTGGGGCAAGTCGAGAAGTACCTTCAACGCTGCCGGCGCCTCAGCCTCCCGACGTTCCAGGAGCAACCGCTGAACCATGTCCCGCTGCCAGCCGTTCGGGCTGTCCATCGCTTCCACCAAGGCCCGTCCACTGAGCTTCGCCAGGTTTGGCACACTCCGCATCGCCTTGCCCGTGGGCACCACCCGGTAGATTCGGCCGCGGTCCTCACCCGCTCGAAGGTCCAACCGCGCCTGCATCTCCGGCGAAATCCACTCGGGATGCTCCAGCACGAAACGATACATATCGGCGATATAAAGGGCACCATCCGGCCCCGTCCGAACCGTCACCGGCCGGAACCAATTGTCGTTGCTCGCCAGAAACTCACTCGCCTCCTCGCCCCTCGCCCGATGGCTCGCAAACACCGATCCGTCGGGAACCAGGACTTCGCGATGCACCACGTTGTGAACCGGCTCACAAATGAAGACCGACGTCGCGTAGTCGGGACCGAACAGGTCATCCCGATACGGACTCGGGCTGCACCCGCTGGTCACGTGGTTCAACGACCACGGCTGATTCGGCCGCACCTGAACTGAACTCACCGGGAAAACCCGGGTCGAGTCCTCGTAGTTCGCCAACACCCTCGAGACCCGCTTCACCGCCAGTTTCGGATTCCGCCGCAGGTAATGCTCGGGAACCGGCACCTGCCATAGCCATGTCGGATTGTTGTTCCCGAACCAATTCCCCCAGTCGTCACGCCGCCGTCCGTACTGGGTTTGGACCGACACCGTCTCGAATTCGCCGGTCTCCGGATGAAACCTCAAATCCCGGCCGCTGATCGAAACGGGGACAGTGCCGTCCCGGGTGCGGACGTTTCCCCCGCTGTCGCCGTTCGCCGCATAAACCCAGCCGTCCAGGCCCCACTCGAATCCGTTGAAGCGGTGCTGTTGGTTTCCCGGCACGAAGCCGGTGAGGATCACCTCGGTCCTGTCCGCCCTTCCATCGCCATCGGTGTCTTCCGCGTACAGCAGGTCCGGAGCCGCGGCGATCAACACACCCTTCCGCCAAGGCATCAGGCTCGAGGGATAGGAAAGTGAGTCGAGAAAGGTCCTCGCCGTTTCAAAGCGCCCATCCCCATCCCGATCCTCGAGAACCTTCACCACGCCACCCGGCTTTCCCTTTCCGTCGACCCCCAAGGGATAGTCCCGCATCTCAACCACCCAAAGCCTGCCGTCCGCCCCCCAGTCAAAGGACACCGGGTCCATCACCGCCGGCTCCGCCGCCACCAGTTCCACCCGGAACCCCTCCCGAACCTGGAAGGTCTTCAGGGCGTCTTCGGGGGATTTCGGGGCCGGGATATCAAATGCAATCAGCCCTTTGGCCGAGACCCGCTGCACCGGAGCGCCGGGACGCTCGATCAACAACTCGCCGTTTTCCGTCCGTACCACCGCCCCCACCATCACGGGAGGTTCCCCTGAAACGCCACGGCGCTCCCCCTCTTTCACAAACTGCGACCAACCCCGGATCCATCCCAGGTGGGGCTTCACGTCCTTGTTCCAAAGGTGGATCGCATACCGCTGGCGATTCGAATACAAAACGTCCAGGAAGCCGTCCCCATTCAAGTCCGCGAACCGCAGTCCGGCATCCCCTCCCTCGGAAAGCCGCACCCGAACGCCCTCGGGCAGATCGTAGCCCGCCTTTTCCCAGGCCTTCCGATCCGCATTCCACTGCTGAACCGCGTCGATGGCTCCGGAGGTGGCACCCGGCATCACCCGTTCCTCAATGCCATCGTGATCAAAGTCCCAGCGAATGTCCGCATCGGGCATTCCGATCGCAGCGGCGGCGGCACCCAAGGACGCTGCCGCAGACAACAGAAATGCGCCAATGACCGCGGCCACCCACGCCCCTCCCACCCATGACCTTGATCTCCAGGTCCTCGGTGTCTCATCGCATGAACGGTCAGTCGGTCGATGCAGGCATCTTGCCCGCCAGATTCCATCCGAAGTCACCGCTGCGGCGGATGTCACTTGCGGCACTTGCGCCAATGAATGGCTCATCGACCCAGCCTCTCCAGAACGTTTCGCGTGATCCGGTCGACCAAGGGGTCGCCACCGCGCAGGCCGTGCGACCAATCGGTGCTGCCCACTGTCACCACCGTGCCCCCGCGCACGTACGCGCCGAGAACAGCATTGCCCGAGCGACCGTTTTCCCAACGTTCGTACCACTCGCAGTCGTCCGGATGCCACTTCGCCGGCGCGGAGGCGAGCACTTCGAAGGTCTTGGGCGTGCCGTCGCGGAACGTGGGGAAGGGCAGCCCGTCCTTCCACTCCAGTTCACAGCCGTCACATTCGTACCCCACGATGGTGTCCTTGCCGCCAAACGCGTCGCCGCGCTTCAACCCGGTCCCGGCGAAGAGCCAGTGGTCGGGCCGATGAACGGAGTAGGCTCCACTGGCGTCCATCAACTGCCCGTGACTGCGGTGGTACCCGCCCCAGAGAAACCCGACCCCGGTCAGTGTGTTCTCGGGGCGTTCGACCAGGTGATGGCTCCATAGCGTCGCCAGCGTGCCGTAGGTCTTGCGCGCAGAATACACCGTGTCCTGTTGAAAGTTCTGCTTCCAGCAGGTCAACGCCTTGCCACCGTCCTCGGCCCGCACCTGCCAGCAACAGGTGTTGCCGCTGAAGAACGCTGCGTGGCCGCCCTCCCCGATGAACCGTTCCAGCGTATCCCGCATCGGGGCAGACCAGTACTCGTCGTGCCCCACGCTCAGAACCAGCTTGTAGCCCTTCAGAATCTCGGGCCGGGATTCCAGGTCGCCATTGGCGGCATACTCCAGCGCGTAACCGGACCGTTCAGCCCACTCCACGAAGGACTGTTCCCAATTCCCAAACAAACTCGAAGGTGGGCGCTCGTAGGAGACGCGATGGCCCTGGTTGCCTCCCCGACCGTGATAGGCGTACAGGCTGAAACCGCCCCAATTGTTGTAGGCGTTGTAGGTGTGGGTCGCGAATTGAAGCAGCGCGCGACTCGTCGAGCCGGGCACCGCGGCTCGCACGATAAAGTAACACTGCCCTGTCGCCGTTCGCGCATTGCGCTGAATGAATTTCCCCCCCCCGTCCCGCACGCGGAACGCCACCTGATAGTAGCCGCTCCGCCACTCGACCGGGACCTTCATTGTCCAGGCACTCGGCCAGCGGCAGCCGTGGGAGGAGGCGTCTTCCGGGATCGGGAATTCCCGGCCGTTCAAGGCCTCCGAAGTCCAGACCGTTTCGGCCTTCGCTCCCACCCGCGCGATTTCGACCGAAAACTTCGCGGCGCTGGTGGAGACGTGAAGGGTCAGGTCATCGCCGGGCGCGTAGCTGACCTGCCCGGAATAGCCCTCCACGAACAGAGGGCGTGGTTCTTCGTCGGCTCCTCCCCGCAACCCCGCCGACACAAAGAATGCAAGAATCAGTACCAGAATCCGTGGCTGCATGGACCCACGGTGAACCGGAGAACCGCGCAAAATCAACGCTGAGAACGAGTCGCTGCGGGCCGGTAGTTCTCCCAGGGCGCCGGCGTGCCATCACCATTCCGAGGCCAGATGGATTTCGCCCAGTCGATCATGTCGTTCTGGAGTTCAGCGCTGACCCCGAAGCCGTTCAGGCTGCCGTCGTAGGGACCCACCTTCCACGACAAGGCAAAGTGCACGCGCTCCGCCAGGCTGGCGAAGGCGCTTTTTCCGATGTGAGTTCGAGGTTTCACGAAGCCGAGATAGGAGTCGGGATCGAGGGTTAACACCGGCTTGAAATACTTCTCCAGCGTCGACTCCTTGTTCTTTTCCAGCCAGATGCGGTAGGCGACATCCATCAATTTGGCGCGGACCTCTGTGGGGACATTCTTCCAAATCATCTTCTGGTGACTCGCCGTTCCGAACGAATACAACTGCAGATAGTACGGCATGACCATGTAGGGCTGCCAACCGCCGTTCTGGGAACGGTCCACTCCCAGGCCGGTGTCGTAGATCTGTGGCGCCTTCACCAGGTAGAGATACATCAGCGGCATCATCGAAAGCCCGGCACCGATCGCCGTCTCGCCCTGAAGATCGTGAAGATGCGCCATGACGTACGGCCAATCGAACGGCGCCGCGACGTTCACCCCGCAGATCGGGTTCCGGTTCCCGTGGTCGAGAATCAACTGCAGATGGTACCACGCCGATGACACATAGTTGAACGTCAGCCCGCGGTTGTTTCCGATGCCGTGCCCGTTGCGCACCTCCTGCTTCACCCCCTCTTCCCGAGTTTCCAGCATCCCGGCAATGTTGGGGGACGCGCCAAAGGGGATCATTCCCACCCGCCAGGATCGCTTGTCCGCCTCCGGCCCGCAGGTCGCGCACGCCACCTGCTCACCTAATCCGAACTCCATATAAATCTCCCACGACTTCAGCAGCGGCAAAAGCATCAGGGGATACCGGCGCTGCGCCTCTTTCAGCGTGTGGTTCATCCGGTCGAACTTGTACGATTGTCGCGCCATGGCCATCGCGGCCTGCGTCGAATGGCTGAAGGAAACTACCGCCGCGAGATTCGTCGATCCCGCCGGCGTTCGCAGGCGCGCGACGGTGTTTGAGTACGACTTCATGAACCCATTGATCTGAGCCCGAAACACGGCGTTGGTCTCCATGATCTCCGCGTAGCCATCCATCGGGTGAACCTTCGGCAGCCAGTGGTTCCAATCCAGCAACTGCATCGCGATCGGCACCTCCCGGACCGACAGCGAATCCTCCGGACGAACCTGATCTGTCGAAATCTTCGAGAGATCCCACTCCGCTTCACCCGTCGCCGTCTTCCGGTAGGCTCCCGGGAATATCCCATTGTAGGTCTCGACCGGATCCTCCACGACCGCGTCCAAACCGGCCCCGGCCGCCCATTCATACACCGGCCGCGAATCCAGACCCGGTCCCGGTTGAAACGGAGGATTCCAGGGTCGCGCTTGCGGCACCACCGGCGCCCCGGAAAGCGTCCGGATGTAGGCCGCAATCCGCCGACCTTCCTCGTCCGTGAGCCCATGGATGCGCGATCGAGCCACGATCGAGTGGTTCGAATAATTGTAATACTTCAGATCCCTCCCGTCGTGGGCGTGACAGTCCGCGCACGTGGCCTTCATCTCCAACGGTGTCAGGCCGATCGCCGAGAAATTCTTGAGCCGGTAGGGCGTCCCGTCCGGCCTCTTTCCGCGCCAGAGCATCCATCCGTCCTGGACCGCCTGCGCCAACTCGACCTCCGTCTCAGGCGGCCCCCATTCCCGCGGATCATCCTCCTCGAACCGTTCCGGCCCGAGCAGGAGCCGGCCGCTTCGATCTTTCAGGTTCATCCGAATCACCCGAAAACCCGACGACGCGTCGTCGACCCGATTCTCCCATTGTTGGAACCCGCTCACCGCGTAGCTGTCCTGCCGCGTGTATTCGAATGCGATCCGATTCTCGCCTTCGCGCAACACACCTTTGGGCAGTTCCAATTCGAGTGGAAGGGTGTGAAATCCGCCCCCAATGCCCCCGAATCGCCTGCCGTTCCCCATCACCTTCGCGGTGTGCTGGTTGATCGAGACGGAATAGCGGTCGTTGAGGGTGACCTTCGCCTTATCGTCATACTGAATCCCGTGAATCGTCAGGCAAAGGGTTGCACCGCGCAGTGCCTCCACCGCCGTCAGCGTCCAACTCGCTTCTTCCCGGCTTGCCGCCAGTCCCAAAACCTCGATGGGCAGTTGCACCTTCGGCAACGGACGAGACAACGCATTGGGCGCCCCAGGCGGTTTCTCGCCACCGCCTCCCGCCCCAGGTACCGTCACCACGGAACCGATCGGAAGTATCGAGGTCAAACCCGCCTGCACCAGCACCTGCGAACTCGCCAGTTCCAGATCCGCCGCCGACGGCACCTCCAGAACTGTCAGAACCGGCCGAGCTCCCGGCATCGAAGATGAAGCCCCGGCCGATTCACCCGACGCTTCCCCCATCCTCAAGCCCTCGCGACTCAGGCAAACCACCGTCCCTCCTCCCGGTGAGACCACGACTCGATAGGGATGCCCCGGCGTCGGCAGGTGTCCGAGCGGGGTCAACGTCTGAGAATCGAACACTCCGATCGCATTCAAGCCCGACTCGGCAACGAAAAGGCGTTGCCCCGCAGAATCCAACGCCACCCCTCGAAGTCCCGCCCCCACCAATCGGCCGTCCGAACCGCGCCCTTTCATGACCCGCCACGCCCCGACCTTACCGGTCGCCCAATCCATCCGTGCCACCGCGTTCGCCCTCTCGTGCACCACCCACAGGAATCGGTCGTCGGCCACCAGATCCTCAGCTCCTCCCTCGGTGCCGGCGGCTGCCACCCCCAGAATCGCCCCCCAAATGCGACTGGCATTCCATCGATGACGCATCACCGGACGGTCCGGCGACATCACATCCGCCATCCACATCGCCCCACCGCCTCCTCCTGCGCTCAAGCCCGTTCCCCATTCCGTGCCAAAAAGCCGATCGCCCGAAAGCGTCAGCCCCATTCCAGGTCGCCTCGCCGAAAGTGTTCCCAGAATCGAACCTCGCGCGACGTCCACAGCCAGCACGCGCTGGTTTCCGGGATCGGTCGCAAACAACACATTGCCATCACCGCGAAGCACGACCTGCCCCAGCCTCCCAGGCGACCTTCGCGGCCCTTGCTCCGTTGCGTGAACCCGGATCGTCCCCAACCGACGCCCATCCGCAGTGGCAAACTTGGAAATCACACCCGCTTCGCCGTCGGCCCAATAGAGCACATCGCCATCTGGCGAAAACCCGGCACCTCCCGCCCCCATCGTACCGTCCCGCGCCGAGATCACCATGACCTCCAATCCAGAGCCGAGCCAACCCCGGATCAACTGGCCCTTGGAGGCACTACCCACGAACAGATGACCGCCGGTAGGGTCCATTTCGAGCTGCATGGCCCCATCCACCACCGGCACATGTTGCCCCGGCAACACCGTCGACCCTGCCGCGATCCAAGACCCTCCCCCCAGCACAAGCAGGGCAACGGCAACGCGAGCCCAGTTCCCTGCTCGCCCGACCCATCTCCAGACGCCCCCACGCCCAACCCATAAGAGTGCCCCAGGGGCTTTCCAACAGGCATCCGCCGCTTCCTTGGAGTACAACCTTCGATTCAAGGGCGGGAACCTAACCCATCGCCAAACAATGCGCGAGTCCGCTTTCTGGTCAAAAAGCCCAATGATTCCCGCGTATTGCCTCAGAATCGGGTTGCCGCCTTCGGCATTGTTGATTTCCACACCGCCTGTCACCATCGCCTTGCGTCACCGACCGTCACACCCGCCATGAACGCCATCTCAAATCGCCGCGGATTTTTCAGGAATACCGCTCTCGCGCTCGCCGTTCCAACGCTTCTACCCAGCCGGGTCTTCACCGCCGAAACACCGCCTTCCGCCCGAATCAACCTCGGATTTATCGGTAACGGCACTCAGGGACGTTATCTTCTCGGCAATTGCCTCAAACGCCCCAACGTCGTGGTCACCGCCGTCTGTGACGTCGACACAAAGCGTCGCGAAAACGCCCGTAACACCATCCAACAGCATTACGCGAAAAACGGCGGCAGCACCGCCCCAGGGGTTTGCGAGGCGTTTGGTGACTTCCGCGACCTGCTTGCACGCCCTGAAATCGACGCCGTCGTCATCGCCACTCCCGATCATTGGCATGCCTTTATTGGAATTCTCGCCGCCCGGGCCGGCAAGGATATCTATTGCGAGAAGCCCCTCACCCAGACCATTCACGAAGCGCGTGCCCTGGTGAAAACCGTCCGCAAGCACCAGCGCGTCTTTCAGGTGGGCAGCATGCAACGGTCATCCCGCGAATTCCGACGCGCCTGTCAGCTCGTCCGCAACGGCGCCATCGGCACCCTCCAACGCATCGAGGTCGGCGTCGGAGGCCCCGGTCGCTGGTGCGACCTGCCCGCCCAACCCATCGAACCTGGACTCGATTGGAATCTTTGGCTCGGCCCTGCCCCCTGGCGGGAATACAACGCCGAACTCAGCCCCCGTGGTGTCCACACCCATTTCCCGAATTGGCGCAGCTACCGCGAATACGGTGGCGGCATGATCACCGACTGGGGCGCTCACCATTTCGACATCGCCCAGTGGGCCCTTGGCATGGACGAAAGCGGCCCGGTCGAGGTCATCCCTCCTTCCGAAGACAACGCTCAAAGTGGCGTCCAGTTTCGCTACGCCAATGGCGTTCCCATGGTCCACACCCCTGGCAATGGCATCACCTTCCTCGGTTCCGAAGGCCGGATCTACGTCAACCGCGGCAAGTTCGAGTCCACTCCGGAATCACTCGTCGAAATCCCACTCGAGTCCCACAAGATCCAACTCTACGAGAGCAACGATCACATCGGCGACTGGCTCCAGTGCATCGGCACCCGCAAACGCCCCATCTGCGATGTCGAGGTTGGCGCCCGGACGGTGTCAGTCTGTCATCTCGCCAACCTCGCCTATTGGAACCGGCAGCGGCTCGAATGGGACCCCAAGGAGGAATCGTTCGTGAACGGAAATGGCGACAACGCCTGGCGCGATCGGATCTATCGCGATCCGTGGTCCCTAAGCCGCGTCCTCCAGGCGTAATGTCCACCCCTTCCAGCCAAGCCGGGCGCAGCCGTCGCCCCATTTCCCGCCAACACGCAGGTCCCAAAAAGGACCAGCGACGTTCTCACCCGGACACCCGCGGCACGCGCCCTGCCCCACCGCCCCCGGCACCACTCCCACCCCCCGACCCCGGACCCATCGTCCGCGCCGGCCTGGTCGCCTTCATCGGTCGCACCAACGTGGGCAAGTCCAGCCTCATCAACGCCCTCGTCGGCGCCAAGGTCTCCATCGTCACCTCCAAACCGCAGACCACCCGGCATCCCGTCCATGGTGTCATCGGACGGTCGGGCACCCAGATCGTCCTCGTCGATACACCCGGCTTCTTCCAAACCCACAAGAGCCGCCTCGTCGATCGACTCCACGAGCGCGCCCGCGCCGCACTCCAAGGCATCGACGCCGTCGTCCATGTCGTCGACCCAACTCGCCCCATCGGGACCGAGGACGAAATGGTGGTGGCGGCCCTTGCCGCCATCACCCAACCCCGGATCCTCTGCCTCAACAAAGCCGACCTCCGAAACCGTCCCCACCGCGACGCCTGGTTCGCCAGGAAGGCCGGCTACACCGCCGTCCTCGAGACCTCGGCTCACGCCCGGACGGGGTTGGCAGCGCTGCTCGACGCGCTAGCCCCTCTGCTTCCTGAGGGTCCAGCCCTCTACCCCCCCGGCGAGATCACCAACGTTCATCGCGAATTCCGAATTGCCGAGATCATCCGTGAAAAGGTCTACCTGCTCACCGACGAGGAAGTCCCCTACCGCACTGCCATTGAGCTCGACAAAGTCGAGGATCGCGCCGGACGCGAAGGGCAGCCACTCGTCCATGTGAAGGCTGCCATCCTCGTGTCCGCCGAGCGCTACAAGGGCATGCTCATCGGCGCCGGGGGACGCAAGATTCGCGAGATCGGAATCGCCGCCCGCCAGGACCTCGAAGCTCTGCTCGGTCGCCAGGTCTTCCTGGACCTCGCCATCTTGGTCGACACGAAGCTCGATCCGTAAACCGGGACCGGGCCGCGCCCACCTCGGGCCGCGCGTTTCTTGTTCGCGCTGCGTTTTCGGGCTTCCCCTCCCGGCCCCCGCGCCCGAAAATCTCCTCGTGCTCCAGCCCGCCGCCGGAGCACACGTCGTCATCCACCACGGGATTTTTCGCCTGCCTCAACATGCTCCTCGTTCTCCGGTCCCTTGCTGCCCTTCACCAGGTACCATGCCTAGCCCGCGCCTCACGCCTCATCTCCAGCCTGGCGCTTATTGCTCTGATCTCCGGCTTCACGCCGCCGGCAACCGCCGCCACCTCCACCCAGCCGGCCAAGGCCCCGAAAACCGCCCCCAAAAAGCCCGCCAAACCTGCACCCGCGCGCCCATCGATTTCCAAGAACCCCTACATCGGCGCCATCGCGATCGACGCCGATACCGGACGAGTGCTGGCCGAGGATCAAGCCGACGCGCAGGGCTACCCCGCCAGCATGCTGAAGTTGATGGACCTCTTCCTGTTGCTCGAAAAATTGCAGCGAGGCGAAATCGCGCTCCCCGATCAGGTCACAGTAAGCGCCCGCGCCGCGAAAACTGGGGGGTCCCAGGTATGGCTGGCCGAAAAGGAGGTCTTCAGCATCGAGGATCTGCTCTTCGCCTTGATGATCCAATCCGCCAATGACGCCGCCGTCGCGCTGGCCGAGAAAGCCTCCGGCTCGACGGAGGCCTTTGTGGTCCTCATGAACCAAAAAGCCAGGTCCCTCGGCATGACCCGGACCTCCTTCCAATCGGTCCATGGGCTCCCTCCCGGTGCAGGCCAGCAACCCGACCGCACCACCGCCCGCGACTTCGCGATCCTCTGCCGGGAACTCGTGCTGAAACACCCGGAAACTCTGCGCTACACCTCCACCCGCGAGCGTGAATTCCGACCTACCCTTCCCGACAAGAAGGTCGTCATGCGCACCCACAACCATCTGCTGGCTCAGGTGCAAGGTTGCGACGGCTTGAAGACGGGCTACTTCGCCAACGCGGGCTTCTCCATCGCCGCCACCGCTTCCCGCAGGGGCCAACGGGTCATCGTCGTCGTCCTCGGCTCCATGGATCGCAAGGTCCGCGATGCGAAAGCCTCCGAGTTCATTCAACGGGCTTTCACGGCTCTCGCGGGGCCGGTCACTCCGGCGCCCGCTCCCGCCCCGGCTTCGAAGACCCCGGCGAAGGCTAACCCAGCACCACCGCCGTCCCGCTCGCGGTGACCATGAGCATGCCGTTCTGGGCCCCCAACACTTCGTAGTCGAGGTCCACTCCGATCACAGCGTTGGCTCCCAAAATAGCCGCCCGTTCCTGCATCTCACGGAGCGCCGTCTCCCGGGCTTCGCCGAGCACCTTCTCGTAGGATCCGGAACGTCCGCCCACGATGTCCCGGATTCCAGCCAAGAAATCCCGGAAGATGTTGGCACCAATGATAGTTTCGCCGGTTACGATTCCGAGATACTGACGAACCGGATGGCCTTCGATCGCTGTCGTGGTCGTGGTGATCATCGCGCCCCAACACACGCCGCCTTCGCGGTCGGTTGCAAGGAATTCTAAGCCGGCCACCTCAGAGCGCGCCGTTGTCGATCAGACGCGTCGGCCCGAAGTCAACCGCCAAGGCCATCTGGGTTCCTCGTGTCACCAGCTCGGCCGGCCGCAGGGTCTCCGGATCGAAAAAGGCCACGTAATCCAGTCGAGCCTCGCTCTCTCGGGAAACCCAGTCCGCGACGAGACTCGCGAGTTCCTTGTCGGGAAGGCCATGGTGTGACTCGCGCACGCGCCGGCGCACGTCCCGGATGGACCGACTCAGGACCGTCGCCCCGGTCCGCTGTGACGCCGTGAGGAAGACGTTGCGTGAACTCATCGCCAATCCGTCCGGCTCCCGGACGGTCGCCGCCACCACCACCCGAAGGGGAAAATTCAGGTCCTTCACCATCCGGCGCACCACCGACGCCTGCTGCCAATCCTTCGCCCCGAACACCGCCACCCCGGGCTGGACGAGCAGAAACAACTTCGCCACCACCGTCGTCACTCCCCGAAAGTGCGTCGGACGCGATGTCCCCTCCATCCCCCGGCCAAGGTTCTCCTCCACCACGTAGGTGCTGTAACCTCCCGTGGACTTTCCGGCGTACATGTCCCCGTCGACCGGCGTGAACACCACATCCGCGCCCGCTTCCCGGCACAGGTGCAGATCGCGCTTCAGGTCCCGAGGATACTTGGCGAGATCCTCGGTGGGAGCGAACTGGGTGGGATTGACGTAGATGCTCACCACCACCTTGCCGCCACTGCCGACCAAGGCCCGAGCCCGCCGAACGAGACTCAGGTGACCTGCGTGCAGGTATCCCATCGTCGGCACCAAGCCCACCTGAAGACCCTCCAACCGCCAGCCCAAGGCCATCTTCTGCATTCGCGAAAGCGACGAAATCTTCTTCATCTGCGTACCTACTTTGCAGCCGATTCCGCCCGCATCTTGAGGCGCTGGAGTCCCTTCTCGAAGTCCGGCCCCATGATGCGGTCCATCATCAGGCCGAAGTACCGATTCACCGGGTTCTTGCCGAGACTGCCGTGATTCGACCAAGTCACCCGCACCACGCCCGCCGCCTTCTCCATGCTGATCGCGCCTTCGGAGAGCATGGAGCCATTGTCGAAGCTCAACTCGTACGCGATCCCTGTGGCAGGATTGGCCTTCACCAGCTTTAACTGCCCATTGCCGAGCTTGGGTCCGCGCCAGGAATACTCGGCGCCTTCCCCGGTGTCCGGCGATCCGTAGGTCATTTCCACATCCGGATCCATGTCCCGGTTCCAGACCGTCCACTCAGGCCAACGTCGCAGTCCAGCCAAATCCGGGTAGATCGCCCCGGTCCCGGCCTGGACGTCGATGCTCCGCTCCACATGATAGGTCCGCGGCAGGAAAAGCCCTATCATCAACAGGAGTGCGACCGTGGCCAGAATGCCGACCGCCACGTTTCCTAGGACTTGTTTCAGACGACGGGACCGGGCGCGGCGCGAGGAACTCATGATTCAGGCCGCAGGAATTATCGACTCCCTTGCCGTTACGCCAGCCCCAAAACCGCCTGAATTGGAACAAGGGAACAGCCACCGTCAACCGTCGGCGTTCCCGCCCCGGGTTCCCGGTGTGCGCCGGGGACACGTCAGCCTGCGGGACCGCGGGTGAGGCCCCTTGCGTTACGACTGGCAACGACGGGCGTCTCCAACTGCCCAAAATGTGTCCGTCGGGGCCGCCACCTCGATCGCCCCTGTCGGGCAGGCTTCCGCGCATTCCGCCGCCACCCTCTGCAATCCGCGTTCGAACGTCTCGTCCAACGGAGCAGCCACCCTCACCTCGAATCCGCGCCCCACGAAGGTCAAACCCAGCGGCTCCGCAGCGTCCGACGCAATCTTCACGCAGATCCCGCACAGGATGCATTTGCCCGGCTCGAACAACACCCGACCCGGATGCCGCTGCTGCTCAAACGCCCGGCGCTGCCTCGGAAATCGTCCAAATTCCGCCCCATAGACCTGCGAATAGTGCTGGAGCCGGCAATCCCCCGCCGCCCGGCAGTCACAATGCAAACAACGCGCTGATTCGTGGGCCGCTTCCGAAGGGTTGAAGGCAATACCCTCCCCCAGGGGAACCACGCGCGGCGCCGGATTCGCACCTGCGCGAAACAGCTGCAGTTCCGTCTTCTCCAGCCGTCCCATGACACTCGAGAACGGCTTCGGTGCCTTGCGCGGATCGTGCCCCGCCAGGAATTCGCCAATCGCTTCCGCCGCCATCTGGCCTTCCGCCATTGCTTTCACCAACTGCTTCACCGGCCGGATCGCGCTGCCCGCCGCAAAGACCCGCTCCACGCTGGTCAGATACGCATCGGCTCGCACGATCTTTACCCCGGCCGCCGTCATCGCCACCCCGAAAGCCGCCCCGTCATCCGCCCCGACGTCGCCCACCGCAAGAAGCACCGCATCGAACTCGGCCAGCAAAACTGGCATCAGGAGGTCTCTTCCAACCGGAACACCCGACCGGAATTCGATCCCCATGCGCGCCAGGTCCCGAATCTCGACCTCCAGTACCGCCGCCTCCAAACGCCCTTCCTCCACCTCCCGACGCAGCGAACCGCCCGGTGTGCCCGCCCGATCCCACACCACACACGCATGACCGTTTCGCACCAACTCATACGCTGCCGCCAAACCCGTCGGCCCTGCCCCCACCACCGCCACCCGCTTCCCAGTCGCCTTCTTGCGCGGTGGCAGGTACGACTCGGTTCGACCCTGGTTGGCGTCGGCCACAAACCGTTCCACATCACGAATCGCCGCGGCGCTGTCGCAGGCCGTGCGCCGACATCCATTTTCGCACGGCCGATGGCACATCCGCCCCAGCACCGCCGGCAACGCCAACGCCGTCCGCACCGTCGCCGCCGCCTCCTCAAGTCGACCCAACTGCACCTGACGCAGCATCTGAGGAATGTTCAGGCCCAATGGACAGATCCGCACGCACGGCGACAGGCAATCCCCCACGTGATCGCTCAACAGAAGTTCCAGGGCCGAGCGCCGCAGGTCATGGATCTCGGGCGTCTCGCTCTCCACCACCATGCCCGCCATTGCCTTCATCCCGCAGGATGGCACGACCGACGTCCGGCCGTTGAACCGCAGCCTCACCACGCACACCAGGCACGAGGTCATCGGCCCGCAACGTTCCAGGTAACAGAGAGTTGGAATGTCGATCCCCAGCTGCCGCGCCCCGTCGAGAATGGTTTTGCCCTCCTCGAGTTCCACCTCCCGGCCGTCAATCGTGATGGGTATCATCGTACCTCCACCGCCCCGTAGGGGCACACGCGGCGGCACGTGTCACATTGGGTGCAGAGTTCCTGGCGAATTTCGTGCCGCTCATAGGCCCGGAACGGGATCGCATCCACCGGACACTGCTGGGCACACAGGGTGCATCCCGTGCAGCGCTCGTTGATGTGGTAGTGGACCAGTGCCGCACACTTGCCGGACGGACAGCGCCCTTGCAGATGCGCCTCGTACTCGTCCCGGAAGTACCGAAGCGTGGTGACGATGGGATTCGGCGCCGTCTTGCCCAGCCCGCAGAGACTTCCCTGCCCCACCGACTGCGCCAGTTTCTCCAGTTCACCCAGATGTTCCGGCCGGCCTTTTCCGGCGCAGATCAACTCGAGCAGATCCAGCATCCGACGCGTACCCACCCGGCAGAACGTGCACTTGCCGCACGATTGGTCCTGGGTGAAGCGAAGGAAATACCGGGCGATGTCGACCATGCAATCGGTGTCGTCCAACACCACGAGGCCACCCGAGCCCATGATCGCTCCCACTTCCCGCAGAGATTCGTAATCCACCGAGGTATCCGCCAATCGCGCCGGAACACAACCGCCGGATGGTCCCCCAATCTGCACCGCCTTCAACCGCCTCCCTGCCGGCACCCCGCCCCCGATCTCGTCCACGATCTCGCGGATCGTCGTGCCCATCGGGACTTCGATCAATCCACCACGCACCACCTTGCCCGCCAGGGCAAAGACCTTCGTACCCTTGCTCAGCTTGGTCCCGATCGCCGCGAACGACTCCCCGCCCTTGCGCAGGATCCATGGCACGCATGCCAGGGTTTCGACGTTATTGATCAGGGTCGGTCGTCCCCATAAACCCGATTCGGCCGGGAACGGCGGACGCAAGCGAGGCATTCCCCGCCGGCCTTCGATCGAGGCAATCAACGCCGTTTCTTCACCGCAAACGAACGCCCCCGCCCCTTCCTTGATCTGCACCCGGAACGGATGCGGCGTCCCCAACAGACGGTAGCCGAGCCAACCGCGCTTCGCCAAGAGATCGATCGCCGCCTGGACCCGCTTCACGGCCAGCGGATATTCCCGCCGAATGTAGAAGATCCCTTCCGTCGCACCCGTCGCCAGCGCCGAGATGGCCAGTCCTTCGATGATCCGGAACGGAAACGATTCGAGTAGCATCCGGTCCATGAACGCCCCCGGATCACCCTCGTCTCCGTTGCAAATCACGTACTTGGTGTCACCCGCCGCGCCTCGGACCATTCTCCATTTCGGTCCGGTCGGGAATCCCGCGCCCCCGCGCCCCCGCAACCCGCTCTTGGTAATTTCCTCGATCACCCGATCGGCCGAAAGTTCGACCAAGCACCGTCGCAGTCCCGCAAAACCATCGTGGCGGAGGTATTCCTCGAGATCCAAGGGATCGAGATCGCCGAAGCACTCAGTGGCGATGTGAACCTGGCGACCCAGAAACGCCTGCGCCGGCCCCGCCTTCATGTCCACCACGCAGCGCGTCGTCGGACTGTCGTCCTGCTCCAGTAGAATACGGTCCACGGCCCGCGCGGCGGTCCGCGCTATCCGCCGCCACAGGCTCGGTGGCCGAAAATTCTCCAAAACCAACTGCCGCGCTTCGTTGGGTTTCACCGCGGCGTAAAACCGAGAGGCCTGCCCCGGCTGAACGATCTCCACCAGGGGCGTCCGATGGCACATGCCCACGCAACCGACCCGCTTCACATGGACCGAAACCCCCACCAACTGAGCCGCCTGGTTGAGTTCGTCGAAGAGCCGGTCGCTTCCCTTTGCCATGCAGCAGGACCCCAATCCCACCCGGATCTCCGGACCGGTCACTCCGCCGGCCACATCCGCCGGATGTTCAGTGGAACCTCCTTCCGCCATGCCCTGGGCATGGGCCTCGAGGAATTCCTGAATGACCGCCGGCACGCGCTCGGTTTCGACCATGCCTTTCGTCACCTGATCCAACTTCACTACCGGCGCCAGCGTGCAGCATCCGAGACACGCCACCGGCTCGATCGTGAACTGCCCCTCGGGATCCGTGTCTTCTCCCGGCTTGATGCCCAGATGCCGCCGCAATGACTCCTCCACCCGATCCGCTCCTGTCACATGGCACGCCGTCCCGTGACAGACGTGAACGATGTGCTTGCCCACCGGCTTGTGCCGGAATTGATCGTAAAATGTCGCGATGCCCCAGATCTGCGCCGGCGTGATCTGGCTTCGCTCGCAAACCCGCCGCAACGCCGGTTGGGGCAAATACCGATAGTGCTCCTGCAACGCCTGCAGGATCGGAATCACCGCGTCCTTGGTCGTCCCAAGCCGGTCCACCGTTTCGTCGACAAATCGTAGGATCAGCGGGTCAGCGGACATCGTTCGTCTCCCCCTTGGCCGGCGCACCCGATGCGCCAATGCAGTAAAGTTGCCGGGCCGTGCGGACCAGGAATCGGCCCCCGGCCATCGCCGGTGTCGCGTAAATGTCCTCTCCCATTTCAAAGGTCGCCAGCGACTCAAAGGTCCTCCCCACTTTCACCACCATCACGTTCCCCGGTTGGGCGAAGAGGTACATCCGCTCGCCCACCACCAGCGGCGACGCCTGGATCTCCACCTCAAACCCGTGGTCCCAGATCTTCTCGCCCGTTCCCGCATCCCGACAGATCAGGAGCCCTTCCGTATTGGCAGTGTACAACAGATCGCCCACCAGCGTCGGGGTCGGAACGTCCGGCACCTCTTCGGTGAGTTTCCATGCCACGTGCGTCGTCGTGACGTCGCCCACCCCCTCCGCCGACACCGCCGTCAGCGCCTGTCCCGGGCTCGTCGCGAAAATCTTGCCGACGCCAAACACGGGCGACGGGGCCAGTTCACCGCCCAACACTTTCGCCCGCCAGAGTTCGGCTCCGGTTGTGGCGTTGTGCCCCATCAACCATGGATCGCCCGCCGTCACCACCTGCGGTTGGCCCGCGGCCTCGATCACGATGGGCGTCGTCCAGCTCCCGCCCACCGGTCGCTTGGCCGTCCAGACCGTCTTGCCGGTGGCGACATCCAGGGCCAGCAGCACGGACTTGCCGTCCTCCGGGGCGCCCTGATCCGCCTGCACGAGAAGCCGGCCGTTCCAGACCACAAGCGACGCCGCGTGCCCGTAGCCGTTCTCCTTGAAGTCCAGGCGCTGGTGCCACACCAGGTTTCCAGCGAAATCCAGGGCACCCAACTCGCCCGTCGCGAAAACCGCGTACACCCGCTCCCCATCCGTTGCCGGCGTGCTCGCTGCCTGCCCGCTCTGATCCGGCGGATCGATGACCGGCGACGGCGCGTTGGTGGGTGTCACCGGCCTCGCCCACAATGCCTCGCCGGTAGCGGCATCAAACGCGAACACCCGGCGCTGCTCACGATTGCCGCCCGTCACAAAGACATGGTCGTTCCAGATCACCGGCGAACTGTATCCCTTCAGCGGAACCGCCGCCTTCCACACCACGCCCGCTCCAGTCTTGGTATCCCAGGTCAGCGGAACATCGGCCTCCGCCAGCCGTCCGCTTCCCTCCATGCCCCTGAATCGGGGCCAGTTCCTTGCCAGATCTACCAGGGTGGGCCTTATCGCGGACGTCGCCTTGCCCCTCCCAACGTCCACTTCCGCTGCACCCATCTCACCGGTGGCGCCCACCACCCCGCCTTGGGCGGCAACCGCCGCATCCGGCAATTGCGGAAGGCGCACCTTCCAAACGATCCCCATGCCCAGCAGTGCCAGCACCCAAGCCGTCGTGACTGCAAAAAGGGTCAGGCCTGCTCGCCGAAGGTTCACTTGACGATCAGGTGCCACCCACGACACGGGCGGGCCCGAGGCTCCAGCCCGTCCCGATCGCGAACCGTTCGACACGGGTTCACCATCGGCCGACCGACGGTTCAATCCAAGTCCGAGACCGATGACCTCGCCGGATCTGCTCACCATCCGCGCCAGAACCACGAACACGGCTCCACTGCCGAGCAGAAGCCACGCCCCCATGCGATCCCGCTCCAATCGCTGAAAATACATTCGCCTCAAGTCCTGATCCAACTGCCGAACCGTCGCCTTCAACGCCACGTTCTTCGGGTCCGTCAACAGCTTCGCCCGCGCCTGCGCCAGTTCCGGCGAGCGCCAGGGTTCCTCCCGGGACTTGCGCATCTGACCCAGAAACATCACCACCGACACCACGATGAGAAAGGCCGCCACCACCCGGAGCGTTCGGGAACGAACCCCCGCCCCGCTCCCGATCCCGCTCCCGGCTGCCGCCTCGTGGGACGGTGGCGGAGTCTCCATCCTCCCCGAGGATGCCGGCGGGACCGGTGGTGTGGAGGCGGCGTCGCTCACGGGTTGCCTCCTGACCCACCGGTAACGCAGCCACTGCCGCCCGACTTCGCCGCGGGCACGGGATGAGCCGGCCCCAACGCCGGATGGGTCACCACCACGTCGGGCGCCGGCAGCCAACCCAGCCGAATCCGTTCCTGAGGGCAACTCGAGAAACACCGAGCACAAGCGAAGCACGCCGTCCGGTCCGGCTGGAATTCGTCGCGTCGACGCACCATGCCCAGGCTGATCCATTTCATCCCCACCACCAGCCCGCACCACACTCCGAACCAGAGACCGGCCCTCCGGAATTTCGCCCTCAATTGCTCGGCTTGGGGCAGCAATTCCTTCGATTGCCGCTCGGCCCGGCCCAAGGCCAGACGCTCGGCAAGGGTGGGCTCCCCCGAGGTGCCGCGCGCCAGGGAATCACCGTAGTCCTCGACCAACGCGACCGTGGGATGCATGCGCGCCGCCGCACCGCCAAACACCCACCCCACCCCGCCACCCGCCAGAGCAAGAAACGGCAAGGTCGCCAGCGCGATCAGGATCCGACGCCGCGCCGTCGACACTTCCTTCGGTCGAAGCAATCCGGGATCCGGCTCCTGAATGATCCCGAACGGGCACGAACTGGGGCAAAGCCGGCACTGGGTGCAGACATCCGGGGTGACGCGAACCCGCCACCGCGACACCGCGGAGGCCACCTTCAACAGGGCGCCGTAGGGACAGAGAAACCGGCAGTACGGTCGTCCCACGAACAGGCTCAAGACCAGGAATCCACCGCCCGTCAGGAGCATTCCCATGCTCCCGCTCATTCGGAAGATCGGGACAAATGGATCGAAACGGCAGATCAGAAAGGCAGCGCCCGTCGCTGCAAAAGTAATGCCTGCTCCCAGATAGATGAAGGGCAACACCCCCAACCCGCTCTCCAGCCAGCGAGGAACCTTCACCGGCCGAACCAGCAACAGGTCCTGCAAGGCTCCATGGGGACACACCGCTGCACAGAAGGTCCGCCCCATGAACAGCGCCACCAACAGCGGCGCCGCGAAAAAGACCCCCACCCCCAGTGGCAGGGCGTACCCCGTTCCGAAGACGGTCAACGCCACGTTCTGCACCGACCCAATCGCGCAGACGCAGCCCTCCCGGTAAAACCCGAAATAGAGAAGCGAAAATCCCGACAACCAGACCAGGCCGGTCCGCGAACGTTTCGCATACACCAGCGCCGTCGCCGCGCCCAATGTCGCCAGCAGCACCGCGATGTCGAACCACTCCATCCCCTGGGCCCGCGCCGACGGATACTGCGTCGCCGGCATCGTGTACCCGCTCTCGAAATCCGGTGGTGGAAAGCGAAGCTCCCCCGCCCGTCCCATCGCCATGAACCCCATCCAAAGACCAACCACCGCCACCCACGCCAAACATCGTAAGCCCAGCCTTGTTGCTCGATGCTCAGTCCGGGATCGCATGGCTCAGGTCGTGAACTGGAAATAGGGCTGTTCCACTGGCGCCCGGAAAAACGCATTCCCCGGACACGCGCGCGCGATCGCGCACTCGTTGCAGTTCACACAGCGGTCATGACGGACCTGGAGGTGAAACGAGCCGTTCCCGAAGAGCTTGCAGCCCTCGACACACTTGGCGCACCCGATGCAAAGGTCCTCGTCGATCTTGTACTCGAAGTACGGGTCCTCGATGAACTTCCGCAATATGGCCGACGTCGGACACAGCTGATTCTCCGCTCCTGTGTCCAACCCGATCGGCTGCGGTTCGAAATACCCCGTGCATAAATCGCAATAGCCGCAGATCGGAAACCAGTTCACGCACTTCACCGCCGACTGCTCGAGCACGCACTCGGTGGCACAGCGACTGCACGACAGGCATTTCCGCGGATCGATCTGCCACACGGTGTCCGCCGTCGCCCCTCGATGCCCCAAAGCCCCCACCGCCACCCCGGCCCCGGTCAATCCAGCCACGCGCAAACCATTCCGGAAAAACTCCCGGCGGGTCGTCCGATCGTCGTTGGAAGTTCCTGAAGTCATGGCTCACGCCGCGACAGGCGCGTCTCCTTTCCGCTGGAACATCTGCACCGTGCTTCCCACGAGGTCGAGCACCGCCACCCGGCCATCCGGCGCCACCGCCACATCCAAACCTTCGATCGCAGAATCCGGCTGACCTCGGCTCCGCTCATCCGAACCCACCGGCGCAAATTGATCCGGCCCCGCCACCACGGTCTCCAGATCTCCCGAAGCCCCATACACCTTCACCCGGGGCAATCCCTTTTCCGCCGTCACCACCCGCCCATCCTCGAACAGGCTCACCGCGATTGGATTGCAGCACCCGCAAAAGGCGTCCAACGCCACTCCCGCACGGCCCCACGCCAGTTCGAGTTCTCCCTCCACGGTGTACACCTCCACCCGGTGACGCCCCGGATTGGTCACCCGCAACAAACCGTCGCGGCCCACTTCCACGTCAAGAAACGGACTCGGCAGAACCAACCCTGGAATATTTCGGTCGACGTTCTTTTCTCCGATTCGAAGCTGAATGCGTCCCTTCGCATCGCACCGGTAAACCACGCGGTTTCCCGAGTCCGCCACGAAGATCATGTCCTTCGCCAACGCCAATCCTGTCACGAACGGCCTCCCGCCCAACCCCGCCCATCGCGCCAACCGCTCCCCCTTCCGATCAAAGATCTCCACCCGATCCCGCAAGCCCACGACCAACCGCCCATCCGCACCCGCCGCCAGGCACCGCACCACGTCGCCAATCGCCACTTCCGCCGTCTTGGTTCCTCCCACGTCGTACGCAACCAGGGTCCTGCCCGCAGCCACCCATAGCTCCCGTGGACTCGCCCAAACCAGTCGTCGAACCCCCGCCGGTTCTACTTTGAAGCCCCCGACCCGCTGGTAGCCGATCCTCGCCGGATCCACCAACCGCAACCGGTCCACGTCGTAACGCCACGGATTTTCGTCGGCAGGTGGAGCTCCGTCGGCTCTTGTCGCTCCCCAAGCCGTCGCACTCACCGCCGCCGCCGCTGTCCCTCCCAGAAACCGCCGACGTGTCACCTTCGCCTTTTCTTTGGATTTCATGCGTCCACCGATCCTTCCTGACGGGTATGTCGCCATGCCTCCGCTTTCGGCAACTCACAGCCCTCCTGCAACACCGGGCACGCACTGCAGGGCGACACCTTCTGACAGCTCCCGTCGTCCCCGTGGCGCACACACCAGATCGTTCCGCCTAACAGAACCCCGGCAACGGTCCATCGGACTCCCGTCGTCAGGAAGTCGCGTCGTCCTGGATCCGCCAGGGACCGGTTGTCCTTCATAAGGTCACCCTCCGCGCTGGCGTCATTGTTTGCCGAACGTCTACGGCCACTCCGGAGCCCGAGTTATTCCATCACCCAGCGTCTTCTGAAGCGTTCCTGATGATCCCCCAATGCTGCTAAGCCTATTTGGTCAAAGGCTGACCGTTTATTGGCCTTTGGATCATCGCGCCACGTCCAGGCAGATCATCCGGGTCATGTCGCGGGCCAATAAACGACCGCCCGCCAGCGCCAGCGGAGCCCACACTTCGTGCCCTTCGATCACCTGCGCCGCGGCGACCCACCGATACGCCGACGGCGTCACCTCGATCGCCGCCAACCGACCCGTGTCGCTCAGCGCGAGAATCAGTCCATCCGCCATCAGGAGCGGTCCCAGGCCGAACGAAGCTTCAGCCCCGCTGGCCCAAACGACTCGGCCATCCAATCCGAGACAGACGAACTGGCCGTCGGCCCGGATCCCATAAAGATGGTTGCCGTGAAAAATGGGGGAATGCTGCGTCGCCCCGAAGACATTCGCCTTCACCCGCCAAAGTGGCGCGGCCTCCAGCACCCCGTCCTTAACTCCAAATTGCAGCAGCAGGCTTCCCGCATTGTAACCACCGGTCAGAAACACCCTTCCATCGCCCACCACCACCGGGGTCGGCACGGTCGCAATGTTGATCTTCCAGTCCGCCGTTTCCCACGCGAGCTTCCCGTCCCGCGCGTTCACCGCCACCACGCCGCCGCTCGCCGGATAAAGGTACCAGCGCCCGCCATTCCAATCCATCACCGCCACCGAGGCATGGGTCATCTTCCAACCGTCCGGATTCGGGGTTTTCCAAAGCACCTTCCCCGTCGCCAACTCAACCCCCATCAGCAGCGCCTCCGGGCCGCCCGGCGCCAGGACCACCACGCTCCCATCCACCAACGGGCATTGCCCCGTGTACCAAGGCGGAATCGTCGTTCCGAAATCCCGCACCAGATCCAATCCCCATCCAAACGCACCCGTCACCGCATCCACCACGACCACATGGCACTTCGGCCCCATCGCCACCACCTTGCCACCCGTCACCGCCGGAACAGTCCGGGTCAATCCGTGGTTCCGTTTCACTGACACCGGGTAGGAATAGCGCCAGATCTCCGCTCCATCCCCCAATGAAAGACAGCGCAACGCGTCCCGCTGATGCTCCCGATCGTAGTCCATCAAGTACACCCGCCCTCGATCGATGACCGGCCCCGCGTAGCCTTCCCCCACCTCCACCGACCACACCGAGCGCGGACCGCTCCCCGGCCAGGTTCGAGCCAGCGGTTGGGTCTCCCGACTGATCCCGTCCGACTCCGGCCCTCGAAATCGTGGCCAGGAACCGGCTAGGTCCGACGGTTTCCCGGAACCCACGACCAGCGTTCCCAGGGCGAACACATCCTGGGTGTCAGCCGCCGCCGGGTCACCCGCCGGGCGATCTTTCCCGGGAACCCGCAGCTCGACCGGCGCCTGGACCGGCGCGAGAAGCCAAACAGCCAGCAGTCCGGCCAGCACAACGCCCATCACCACCGGTGTCGACGGCGGCAGAGTCCGAGGTTGCGGAATTGTCCCAGCCATGTTGCCACGGACCTTGCCGCCCGCTCCGGTACAACCGCTCACCCAATACGGTCATTCTCCCACCCTTCCTTGGCTTTGGACCCCGCCTTGGGCCCAGCCTTGCCCGACACCTCCTGCTGCTCTTAACTGCCGTCGCCATCCCTATGCCCCTCTCCCGCCGCCGGTTCACCCGCCACCTGGTCGCCGCCAGCGCCGCCGCCCTTGCCGCCCCTGCTTCCTTCCCCGCTCGCGCCGCTTCCCAATCCCCGGCCCTTCTCCCCGGCGATCGACCCTCCCTCCCGGATGGCGTCGCCAGCGGCGATGTCACCTCCGACTCCGCCATCGTTTGGAGCCGGACGGATCGCCCCGCACGCATGGTCGTCGAATGGTCCGACTCCGACCGATTCACGGACGTCCGACGCGTGGTGGGCCCCGTCGCCACTTCCGACACCGAGTTCGCCACCAAACTCCGACTTCGCAGTCTCCCGCCCGGTCAACGCATCTTTTATCGGGTTTCCTACGAAGGGCCCGGCGGCCCGGGAGACTCCGGTCCAGCCACCCCAGGCGAACTGGTCACCGCCCATCGCGTTCCGCACGACGTCTTTTTCGCCTGGAGCGGTGACACCTGCGGCCAAGGCTACGGCATCGACGAACGCCACGGCGGACTGCTCACCTACGATTCCATTCGACGTCTCCGCCCCGATTTTTTTGTTCACTCCGGCGACTTGATCTACGCCGACAACCCGATCCTGCCCGAACTCAAGCTGCCCGACGGCACGGTATGGCGGAACCGAGTCACGGAAGGCAAAAGCAAGGTCGCCGAAACCCTGGCCGAGTTCCGGGCCAACTACCGCTACAACTTCCTCGATGACCACCTGCGCGCCTTCCAAGCGGCCATCCCCGTCTTTGCGCAGTGGGATGACCATGAGGTCCGGAACAATTGGTACCCCGGCCAAGAGCTCGCCGCGGACGACCGCTACACGGTGAAGGATGTCGATATTCTGGCGGCACGGGCGCGACAGGCCTTCTTTGAGAACAATCCGGTCACCCCGTCGCGCGACGCTCGGATTTATCGCCAGGTCTCGCGCGGCCCTCTCTGCGACCTCTTCTTCCTCGACCTCCGATCGTATCGCGCCGCGAACTCGACCAACCGCCAGCCCCAACCCGGTCCCGACACGGAATTCTTGGGCGACCGGCAGCTCGATTGGTTCGAGTCAGCCCTCCGCCGCAGCAAGGCCCGCTGGAAAGTGGTCTGTTGCGACATGCCGCTCGGACTCACCATCGGCGACTCCGGCGGACGCTGGGAGGCGAGCTCGAATGGCGACGACGGCCCCCCCCTCGGTCGCGAACACGAAATCGCCAGACTCCTCCGCTCCCTCCGCGATCATCACGTCCAGAACGTGATCTGGCTGACCGCCGACGTTCACTACGCCGCAGCCCATTATTACGATCCTTCCGTCGCCGCTTTCACCGAGTTCCTGCCGTTCTGGGAATTCGTCAGCGGCCCACTTCACGCCGGGACCTTCGGACCCGGAGGTTTTGACCGGACCTTCGGACCGAACGCCTTCTGGAGATCCCGCCAGGCCGGCGCCGTGCAAAACGCCCCGCCCTCAGCCAACGAACAATTCTTCGGCACCGTTCGCATCCACGCGCGAACCGGCGTCGCCAGCGTCGACCAGTACAATCGAATCGGCCAAAAACTTTGGGGCATCGAACTGCCCCCGGCGTAGCCGCCACACGGCATTCGGATTCGCTCGAACTGACGCCAGAACTCAGAAGCGCCAAGTCACCAAGGAAATCGATGGAAATGCCCCATCCTCACCCTCCTCCTCCCCCGATGATCACGCTTTCCCGTCCGCCCATTTTCGACCCCCAAGTCAACGGGTATGCCGGTGTTGATTTCCAGGCCGACCCTCCGACCCCGGAACGCCTCCGCATCGCCACTCAGGGATGGCGCCGGGACGGCGGCGACCAATTCCTTCTGACCCTCGTCACCGATCACTGGCCCGTCCTGCTGAACCGACTCCGCCATCTGCGCACGCTGGTGGTCGGACGGCCGGACCTTCGGGATGTCATTCCCGGCTGGCACATCGAAGGACCGTTCTTATCCGATCAACCGGGATTCCATGGCGCCCATGAACCCGCCCTGATGCTGGATCCCACGCCGGAACATATCCGGGAGCTTCGCGATGCGGCCGGCCCCGACCCCCTGCTGCTCACCCTCGCCCCCGAACGCCGCGGTGCGATTGAAGCCATCGCCGAGGCCCGCAGGTTGGGAATCACCGTTAGCCTCGGCCACACGAATGCCTCGGCGTCTCAGATCCGCGAAGCCGTCTCCGCCGGAGCCACAGGCTTCACCCACCTCGGCAACGCCTGCCCCCAGCAGCTCGACCGCCACGACAACATCCTCTGGCGCATCGCCGACGTTCCTACCCTCACCATCGGTCTGATCGCCGACGGTCTCCACGTCTCACCACTGCTCTTCCGCCTCCTCCATCGGGTGCTCTCCCCTGACCGCATCTACTACACCACCGACGCCATGGCTGCCGCGGGCGCGCCCCCCGGCGATTACACACTCGGAAACCTGCGCCTTCACGTCGGCCAGGATCGAATCGTGCGTCAACCCGGCCGCTCGAACTTCGCAGGCTCCGCACTGATGCCAAACGAGATTTTGCCCCGTGCCTCCGACATGCTCAGGGAACCCGCCGAAAAACTGTCCGCAGCCGCCTCGGAGAATCCGCGTCGCTGGCTGGGCCTGCCTCTGCTCGACCGTCACGCCGCTTGAACCGCCCGCCCGGCGTGGCAGAAATGTCTCGCCCGGAGGAATCGTCCCAAGCTCGTCCTCGGCGACGTTCCACTTGAGCCAACGGAGCTTTCCGTGAATTCAGTCCATCCCGTCGTTATCGCCGACGTCTCCCGGTTCAAACCACCGCCCGCAATCGAACCCGACTCTCCGCACCGCCCAGGATGATCCGGTTCTCGCCCCGACGCAGCGGGACCTTCATCCGTGGGCTCGCCTCGCCGATTGAAATTCCGTTCACGATCGTTCCCATCATGCTCCCGCGATCTTCCACCAGAAATCCCCTTCCCGTCCGCTCGATCGCACAGTGGTTTCTCGAGACCTGATACGGCGGTTCGTCGTCGACATGCAGGTCGTTGGCCGCAAACACGCTGGCCACCGCGGTCGGCGAACGCCTCCCAATGCGAAAAGGAAACGTGCTGATCCGCATCTCGAAGGGCCCAGCCGGTTGGTGCCCGTACAGGCTGATCGCGGCGTTCGGATCGACCACAGCCCCGTCGCCCGCGTCACGCTCGGCGTCCGGCGAATGCCCCAGTTCCTCGGACAAAACCACGTTGCTGCGAAGTGCCTGCCGAAGCCGCACCCCCATGCCACGCAACCGCTCGAACATTGTTCCCAAATACGCCTTCAACCGTTCCGGGTCTTGGAGCACCGCATCGATGAAGTTCTCTTCCGTGATCACCTCCACCACCGTGGCCGTCGCTGCCCTGGCCGTCGCCACACGCGGCTTGTCGTCGATCATCGCCATCTCCCCCACGATCTCCCCCGGGTACAAAATCCCAAGATTGGTGGTCCTCACACCTTCGGTCAGCGTGATCTCCACATGTCCGGACACGATCCGGTACGCTTCCCGACCCGCCTCGCCCTCCCGGAAAAGGACTTCTCCGCGCTCGAAATGCTTGAGCTGCATGTCGCCCAAGAACTTCCGGTCCCAGCTCCCGCGGGTCAAGCCATGGGCCGCTTGGACCTATTCGGGAGCGCGCTCCTCCCGAATTCGATACCACTGCGGCCCCGAACCCGACGGTCCGACATCGAGTCCCACCCCCTCGTGGGTCCCTATCGCCCGCTTCGGGTACCCCGGAACTTTTGCCGATTCGAACCTTCCAGGAAGGCCGGACGCCACTTCCACGTCGTACCAACGCCCCACCACCGCTCGCCATTTCAATTGAAAACGCCCCCCTTCGCGCAACGCCTCCAGCCTCAACGGCCCCGCCGCAGCCCGCGGCGACGTCCCCGACCAAAATTCCTCCTCATTCCAGTAACCATCCCCGTCCGGGTCTCCTCTCCCCCCATCGTCACCGGCACCCATCACCGGGTTCAGCCCGAACTCCACTTCCCAGCCATCCGGCAACCCGTCGCCGTCCGTGTCCGGATGGTCCGGGTCCGTTCCCAACTCCCCTTCGCGATCCTCGTTCAGTCCATCACCGTCCCGGTCGATCGCGGGCACCTCGGCCAGCGAAACCTCCACTGGCTCCAGCCGCCACCCACCCCTCTCCAACGTTTGAAGCCCACCCCCATGATACGCCGTATCGAGTTCCAACCGGAATCCCGACATACCCGCCACCGGCGTGACCACCACCGACCCGACCCGAAGCGTCGAACCCACCCGCTCCACCCCCAACACCGATCGCGCCAATTCCACGATCATGAAGTCCGCGTTCTCTTCCCCGACAACCGGCCCCTCCTCAGGCGAACGATTGAATTGTCGCACCCGCGCGACTTCGACCGGGCTCAACCCGGAATCCAGGTGAAAGAGCCCTTGCCCCAATGCCACGGGATCCCCAAGCCTCCGGAATGCTGGCAGTGTCCCGTCCGCCCCTTCATCCCCCAGCAGACCGACCCAGCCCGGCCGGAATCCGTCGAAACCCAGGTTCAATCCAGCCAACGGATGACCACGCAACGCTCCGACCCCCAGGCAGTTGGTCACCCCTTCGGCTCCCGGTGCTTCCACCAACAGCAACAGCGTCTGCCCCGGCCACAGCATGACGTCCCGCAATCCAATCCGAACCACGCGCGCGTCGTGATTCACCACCAACCGCCCCGGATTCGACGCCCGCCCGGGCATCCCGGATACCCCGTCACCCACCACATCAAAACGTTCACCCGGCCGGTTGCCGTCCTCGTTCCGGGGTCCCTCAGGCATCACTCCGGTCTCGTTCCATTGTGAACTCAGCCGCTTCGGAATCCCCTCGGTTCCAGCACGGCGCACGGTGAATGAATCCAAAACCGCCCCATCAGAACTCACCGCTTCCAGGTGCATCTCCTCCCCCCGAATGCGAGCCCGGACAAAATGATGCCGATACACAAACTGCGCGCTCCCACTGTCCCGCCGGTACAAAGGATAGAGCACCGCACCGCCACCCCCCGTCACCACCGCATGCACACCGTTCGTCGGCGCGAACCGTTCCCAGGCGTGGTCGTGCCCCATGAACACGAGTTGCACCCCCGCTTGCGCCAACGCGGGCAACAGCGCCTCCCGTACTTCCACAACGTCAGGCCGCCCATTCACATCGTAGTCGTCCAGAATGTGCGGCCCTGAAGTACGGAGGGGCTGATGAAAGAACACCACTTTCCAAGGCTTGGCCGTGCCCGCCAGATCGTTGGTCAGCCACCGGTACGGGTCGCTTCGATTTCCGTCCGGTCGAATCGTCCCCAACTGCGACACCCCATACCACGGCACAAACAAACACACGAAATGGGCGTCGCCCTGGTCGAAAGAATAGTAGTGCTCCGTTCCCGTCACCGAATTCGTCGGCAACCAAAACGCCTCCAGATACGCCCGGTCCCCGTCGTAGAAATCGTGGTTCCCCACCGTGAAAAAATAGGGCACCCCGCGCATGTGGGACTCGTACGCGCTCAAACAACGGAGGTCGACTTGTCCATCGACGAACTGCGGATACGAGATGTCCCCGGTGTGCAACACCAGATCCACCCGCTCCTTCGCCATCCCCGCCGCCACCGCGTGCTGCGCCACTGAACCGCTCCCCGTATCGCCCACCACCAGAAAATCCACGTCACCCGCTTCCCGGAATGTCGTGAATCGCGCCGGCTCCGAAGTCACCGTCCCCAACGTACCTTCCCATTCGACCCGGTACTCGTACGTCGTGCCGGGCTTGAGCCCCGCCAGCACCACGACGCCATTCGTCCCCAGCCCCACCGACACCCGGCTCAACGGCTCGGCGACACCTGCCATCCCGTACACCAGCCGAGCTTCGACGGGTCGAGGTGTTCGCCAAAACACCGTCGCCGCATGGCTGGAAACGTTCTGAACCGAGGGGCCCCGGATGAAGTTCGCACGCAGCTCCGGCCATGCCAGCAGCGTCCCGCCGAATTGCGTCGCATCGAGCACCATGAGCGCCAACACATTCGTCCCCGCCACCAAACGGTCCCGGAACGGCGTGAGGTCAATCAGCTCCACCGACCCGGCGAGACGTGGCGCCGGCACTTCTGTTCCCAGGATCGGCCCTCCGGGCGGCAGCCCGCGGCGAAACACTTCCTCGCCATTGAGCCAACCGACCAGACCATCCTCGTAATCGACCCGCAGTGTGAGGGTCTCCACCGACGCCGGTTCCCGGACCTCCCAGGCATGCCGCAAAAGGACGCCGTGCACCGCTTGGCCCAACACGTGAGAAGGGAGTGCCGTTGCCGCCTGAGCGTACCCATACAAACCCGCACTGAATCCGGCCAAACCTGCCAACCACCCTCGATCATCGAAATCCAACCGTTCCCAACCTCCCGGAGCCGTCCCGAACGTCAACGCCTGATAACGCCAGGGCGCTCCCACCGGAATCATCGCGCCGGACCCGGACCATGCACGGCCCGCGAACAGCCAGCAGATCCACGCCAGGATTCCAAGACGGATCACCCGACAACCGTAACCGGGTCGTCACCCACGTCAACCCGACCGTCCCATCCGCCAACTTGCCCGCCGCACGCGAAAGGCCTACGATCCGGCTCGAGCCATGCAAAAGCCGCGTATTCTCATCATCGAGGACGACGAAATGCAGGCCGAGATTTACGAGGATGCCCTCGCGGATTTTGAGGTGTTCCGGGCCCGCTCCGGTCGCGAGGCGCTCGCAATACTTCCCCGCGCCGCTCCCCACGTCATCATCCTCGACCACATCCTCGACGACGGCGACCTCGGGCTCGACTACCTGCCCGAGTTGAAGGAAGCCCTCCCCCATGTGCCCGTGGTGGTCATCAGCGGCGCCATGGACATCCACGACCAAATGGAGGCGCTCCAGGGACCCCGCCGGGCCCACTATTGCCTGACCAAACCCGTCGACATCGAAGACCTGCGCAAAACCATCGCCACGGCCCTGCATGAATGCGGCGAGGCGGAGATTGTGCGCTCCTTTGAATCGCTCGAACGCTCCCGTCGGGCGGACATCCAGGATCTCCTGAGTCGTTCGACCGACCGGTTGAGCCGCCAGAACGAAATCCTGCGACTGGTGAAGGATGCCAGCGGCCGGCCCAACATCTCGGCCCTGGCCCGACGCTTCAACGTGGCCCGCCGGACCATTATCCGTGATCTGCACGAGCTGATCCGTCGCGGCCAACTGCCACCGGCGGTCTACCCGCCGTGGGAAGGCGAAGGCGACTTGGAACATGAAGAAGCGCCGCCTGGCCCCGCCGAACGACCGTCGCCCTAGCGAATCGAGTCAGGGGTGGAGGTTCGGAGAGAGATGTGCAGATGGGATGTGGATGCGAATGCGGCGATGTGGATCAAGCCAAGAACCAAGCCTTGACCCGAGGGGGGCGGGTGAGGTCAGCTTTCCCCTCGCTTCTGCCGCGGAGAGGTGGCCGAGTGGCTGAAGGCGGCGGTTTGCTAAACCGCTATACGGTCTAAAGCCGTATCGGGGGTTCGAATCCCCCCCTCTCCGCCAATTCCTTCCAGGAGTTGGGTTTCTCAGGTGCCGGCTCCCCCTTTTCAGGATCTCGACACGAAGACATCGAGCGGGGTGAAAGCTGCTCCCGATATCAGAAAACTCGGCGACGCCCTCTTCCCTCTTTGGTGATCGCCGCTTCAGTCACGTCTTTGTCTATCACAGTGGTGCTCAATCGTATTATGGCGCCAGGGGGTTCAGGAGTTCGCTAAGGGTCTGACCGCCCTTCCGCAGACCCCGGCCGGCCGCCGATTCCATGGTACAGGCCGATGGCTCGATCAGGTTGAGCACCGTGATCCTGAGCGTCGAGGTGTTGGGGGTGATGCCATGGGCTTGAGTTGACGAAACGCGAGCGACCGGCGCGGAGAGTCCCTCGCGTGTTGTATTCGCTCAACTCATTACACTAAAACATCTTACAATCGAAAATCATCTATTCCTCACTGGCCCCCTGCGTCCCCGAACTGCAAGTCCTGATTCATGGAACCGATACCTTCACAGACATTCAGCACGCAGCAAGCCAGTAAAATGAATGTCCTAAAATCTGCTACGAATGTCCCAACAAGCGATATCGGCTAAGGAAACTTGCTGTTCATGATGCCCGATCCGATTGGAGCGTTTGCTGCACGAGTTGGATGTTTCGTGAAACGGACGGAACCCAGGCGGACGAACCATCGAGCGGGAACCTGAAACCGACCTTTATGGGACCTGCAATCGATCCACCACAACCACACTCAGAGAATCTATAACATGAACACTACTTCACTGCGTCTCGCCCTGCTGGCGACCGCAGCGGTCGCCTCGGCGGCGTCTGCGAACGCGAACCTCATTGTCAACGGGAGCTTCGAAGATCTCGGCCTAGGTGGCGCGCTCACTAGAGGCTCATTCCCCAACACTTGGGACCTTTTCGCCTCGATCCCGGGTTGGACTCCAGATGCCGGTAGTCCCCAAATCGAAATCGGACGTGCGTCGACGTATGGTGTCACGGGGCAGGATTTGAATAATGTTATGGAACTCGACTCCACGGCCAACGTGGTTGTGGGTCAGATCTTTGTAGCCAGCGCAGGACCGCTGAGTTTGTCTTTTCTGGCTGCCCAAAGATCAGAAATCAGCCCCGCAAGCGGACAGTTCGACGTTCTGTGGAACGGTGCCTCCTTAACCCTGACCGTTGGTTTGACCCCGGACGATACTGGAATGTCCCCCTATGTCATGGGGCTGACCGCCATTGCTGGAAACAATACCCTTTCGTTCAAGGGACTTGGGACATCTGATAGCTTTGGTGTCCTCATCGACAACGTGGTGGTCGTGCCCGAACCCTCGACGTACGTCGCGGGCGGACTTGCGCTGCTGCCCTTGCTGTTCGGGCTCCGCTCCCGCTTCCTGAAGAAGTAGAACCTTCAGCACGGGGCGAACCCCCTGCCGATCGTTTCCTCCTCCAATCGGTTGTCACAGGCCATGAATGCTCCGCGCATTCATGGCCTTTCTCGTTGAGCCTCGATAGGCTTCTCCAACGCGTTCCCACAGCGTGGCGGAACACTTGCAGGGGTGGCTGAAATTCAAATTGGCCCAGACGCACACGACCCACCCGCTCGCACTCGACTTTGGCTCTGCTCCGAGTCCCCGGATGAAAATCCCCGGAGCTCAACCTTCCACAGAATCGTTGTGGCCAAGTTGCGGCTCGCAGCCTGCATCGCTGCCCGGCAAAATCACCTCATGGAGTTCAAACTGCGCATCCTTCGGGGCGCCACCCTGGTCGGCTGGCTGATCACCGCCCAGGCACTCCCAGCCGCCACACCCACCGCTCCCGTGTCACCCACCGACAATCCCCTGCTCCGCGAGAGCACCCTTCCCTTCCGCTATCCCCCCTTCGACCAGATCCGGGAGGACCAATTCCTGCCCGCCTACGAAGGGGCCATGGCCGAGGAATTGAGGGAGATTGAAGCCATCGCCAACGCCACGGGTGAGCCGACCTTCGACAATACGATCGTCGCCTTGGAACGTTCGGGTCTGGCGTTGTCGAATGTCGAACGTCTCTTCTCCAACCTGAACGGCACCATCACCACCCCGGGCATGCAGGCGATTGAGAAGGAAATGTCGCCCAAACTCGCCGCCCACCGGGACAAGATCCTGCTCAACAGCGCCCTGTTCGCCCGAATCGAAACCGTCCACAACCATCGCCAGCAACTCAGCCTCGACCTGGAATCGCTCCGCCTGGTCGAGAAGACTCGCGAGGACTTCATCCGGGCCGGGGCCCGATTGGGTGACGCCGAGAAAACCCGGCTCAAACAGCTCAATTCCGAAATCGCCGTCCTGCACACTTCCTTCGCCCAAAACGTGCTGAAGGAACGCAACCTGCACGGCGTGCTGGTGGACGATTCCTCGTCGCTGGCCGGATTGACCGAAAGCGAAATCGCCACGGCCGCCGCCGCCGCCCAAGCCGCCGGGCACGAAGGCAAGCACCTCCTGCCCTTGCTCAACACCACCGGCCAACCGCCGTTGTCCTCCCTCCGCGATCGTGCGCTTCGCCAGCGTCTGCTCGAGGCGTCCATGCGCCGTGGAAGCCAGGGTGGCGAGTTCGACAATCGCACGGTCGTTTCCCGGCTCGTCCGCTTGCGTGCCGAACGCGCCAAACTGCTCGGATACCCCAGTCACGCCGTGTATCGGCTCGAAGTCCAGACGGCGAAGGAAACCTCCACCGTCAACGCTTTGCTGGCGAAACTCGCCAAGCCCGCCGTCGACAACGCCCGCCGCGAAGCCGCGGCCATGCAGGCCCTGGTCGATGAGGAGAAAGGCGGATTCCAGATCGCCGCCCATGACTGGGATTTCTACTCGGAGAAGGTCCGTCAGGCACGCTTCGCCTTCGACGAATCCCAGCTCCGTCCCTACTTCGAAATGCAGCGGGTGCTGATCGACGGCGTGTTCTACGCCGCCACCCAACTCTTTGGCATCACCTTCAAGGAACGGACCGACCTTCCGAAGTACCATCCCGACACCCAGATCTTCGAAGTCTCGGACAAAGACAGCTCGCCCCTCGCCTTGTTCATCGTCGACTGGTACGCGCGTCCGTCCAAGCGCGGTGGCGCCTGGATGAACTCCTATGTCTCACAATCCGCCCTGCTGAACCGTCGACCTGTCATCGCCAATCACCTCAACGTTCCCAAGCCTCCCGCCGGGGAACCGACCCTGCTCACCTACGACGAGGTCAACACCGCGTTCCACGAGTTCGGACACGCCTTGCACGGGATGTTCTCGAAGGTGCGTTACCCGCGGTTCTCCGGCACCAGCGTGCCGCGCGACTTCGTGGAGTTCCCATCCCAGGTGAACGAGATGTGGATGACGTGGCCATCCATTCTGACGAACTACGCCCGGCACCATAAAAGCGGCGAACCCATTCCCGCCGCACTCGTCGAGAAGGTCCGCGCCGCCCAGAAGTTCAATCAAGGGTTCAAGACCACCGAGTATCTCGCCGCCTCCCTGCTGGATCAGGCCTGGCACCAACTTACCCCGGAACAAGTGCCCCCGGCGGAGGGTGTCATGGCCTTCGAAACAGCGGCACTGGCCAAGGCCGGGGTCGATTTCGCCCCGGTTCCACCCCGCTACCGAAGTCCGTACTTTTCACACGTCTTCGGAAGCGACGGCTATTCCGCCGGATACTATTCCTACATCTGGAGCGAGGTCCTCGACGCCGACACCGTCGATTGGATCAAATCCAATGGCGGCCTGAACCGATCCATCGGAGATCGATTGCGGGACACGCTGCTCTCCCGAGGCGGCAGCGACGAAGCCATGAACCTCTTTCGCGCGTTCCTTGGTCGGGACCCGAAGATCGAACCGCTGCTCAAGCGTCGCGGACTCGAGCCGACGACTCCCTGATCGCGGCGTGAGTGCCGTCGTGACCGAGCGCCGCGCGAGTTGACCACCCACGTGCTGCTGGAGTTTCCCATTCACAACACAACTCAAGCTCTTCCCCCAACCACTATTCTGTGACCTCGTTCGGGGTCATTGCTGGCTCTTTCCCGGCCCTGTCAATTCGCCCCCTATTCCACCGTGACGCTCTTGGCGAGATTGCGGGGTTTATCGACGTCGCAGCCGCGGGCCACGGCAATGTGATAGGCCAACAACTGAAGGGGAACCACCGCGAGCAATGGGACAAGAGGTTCCAGGGTGGCGGGGATTTCAAAGACGTCCTCGACCCGCGACCGGATCTCGGTGTCGCCCTCGGTGCAGATGGCAATCACCGGCCCTTTGCGGGCTTTGATCTCCGAGACGTTCGCGAGCGTCTTATCGTAAAGGGCATCGCGGGGAACCAGAAACACGGAGGGCGTCCGCTCGTCGATCATCGCGATGGGCCCATGTTTCATCTCGGCGGCGGGGTAGCCTTCGGCGTGGACGTACGAAATTTCCTTCAGCTTGAGGGCGCCTTCCAGGGCGGTGGGAAAATTGTATTGGCGCCCCAGGAAGAAGAAATCCTCCGCCGCGGCGTACTTCAGCGCGATCCGGCGAATCTCGTCATTTCGGGCCAGAATGGATTCGACCTGCGCGGGAAGGGCTTCCAACGCCCGAATGATCTGCGCCCCCCGCTGGGCGGAGAGCATGCGAATGCGTCCCATCAGCAATGCCAACAGGACGAGAGCGGAGACCTGGGCGGTGAAGGCTTTGGTAGACGCCACCCCGATCTCCGGGCCGGCGTGCAGGTAGATACCGCCGTCAGACTCACGCGCGATAGTGCTACCGACCACATTGCACAGGGCGAGCACCTTGTGTCCCCGTCGACGCGACTCGCGCAGGCCCGCGAGCGTGTCGGCGGTTTCGCCCGACTGGGTGATGGCCAGGACCAGCGTGTGCTTGTCGATGGGTGTGTTCCGGTAGCGAAACTCACTGGCGTACTCGACCTCGGTGGGGATGTGGGCGAATTCCTCGAGCAGGTATTCGCCGATCAAGCCCGCGTGCCAACTGGTGCCGCAGGCGACGATGACGACGCGGTCGACGGCCCGGAGTTCGGCCAGCGACATGTTCAACCCGCCGAACTTGGCGGAGAGTTCCTCGCGGTCGATCCGGCCGCGGAGGGCGTTTTCGATCGTGCGCGGCTGCTCAAAGATTTCCTTGAGCATGTAGTGGGGGAAGTCCCCTTTCTCGGCAGCGTCGGCGCTGTATTCGATCTGCTGAATCTGTGCCAGGGCGGTGCCGCTCCCGAGGTTGGCCAGTTTGAAATCATCCCCGGTGACGGTGATGACGTCGTAGTCGTTCAAGTAGACCGCCTGTTGGGTGTGGGCGACGATGGCGCTGGCATCGCTGGCGAGAAAATTTTCGTGTTGCCCCACCCCGAGCAGGAGGGGCGAACCACGACGGGCGCCCACCATGACACCGGGGTGCTCCGAGCAAACGACTGCGATCCCGTAGGTACCGATGACCTCCCTGAGGGCGGACATGACGGCTGCGGTGAGCGGGTGGGTATCGCCGTGGGTGGCCCGGGCAAGCGCGCGCTCGTAATGGACGCCGACGAGATGGGCGAGCACTTCGGTATCCGTTTCGGAAGCGAAAGTGTGCCCCGCGGCGACCATCTGTTCCTTGAGTTTCAGGTAATTCTCGATGACGCCGTTGTGGACCACGGCGATGCGGCCACTTTGGTCGAGATGGGGATGGGAATTCTCGTCGCACGGCGGGCCGTGAGTGGCCCAGCGGGTGTGGCCTATGCCCGGCGAGCCCGACAACGGTGCGGCGGCGCATTCGCGGGCAAGTCCGGCGTCGATGCGCCCGACCTTCTTGCGCACCTGC
>Ga0209181_10000277_pt1 | contig 96652 bp, 99 predicted proteins | sample MAT05_FD_187208 | JGI IMG/M metagenome (GOLD analysis project Ga0209181, IMG submission 187208) | Freshwater microbial communities from Lake Fryxell liftoff mats and glacier meltwater in Antarctica - MAT-05 (SPAdes) (version 2) | ecosystem: Environmental > Aquatic > Freshwater > Ice > Liftoff...
TCTACTTTCAGGATTTCTTCTCGATCAATCCGCACTTCCACTTTCTTGCTCTTCTTATGCCTCGCTCGTTTTTTGTGCCGTTCTGGCTCTGACGAGTGGTCTGTCTTTGGTGATGGCTTTTTATTCCCTTTGATATTCGGCTTCCCTTGTTCTCCCTTTAGCCGATTATTCTCATCCCGCAAGCATTGATTCTCCACCCGCAATTCTCGTACCTCGCGGCTCAATTGCTCCACCATGTTCAATAGTCGCTTCACCAATTCGCGAGCGTTCTCTTCCTGGATTGCGTTGAGTTCGATGTCTTCAAACATGCTGGCGTCAGTTTACTCGTTTATCTTTGTTCCGGGGAGTACTCAATCTTTTCCTGCTCATCCCACCATTTATTGAGATGATACATAGATTGCCAAAATATTTTATTTAATGCTTGTTGACTCTTATGCCGATCTTAACTTGTTTTCGCTTTTTACCAAAATATAAGCAACGATAAGAAATAATAATCCGACCCCGTCAAATGTGATAAACCGTAAAACGGAATTCCTCAGGATGACATGCTCCATGGTTATAGTGGACAAAATATAACTTTCCCCGCCAAGGATTAATTTTGCCAGCCATTTATTTTTCTTGTTTCGCAGACAATAGCGCCGCCATGATTCTTTCAGAGTCTGACGAGGCGAAGAAGCGGCTCACTCATTCGTCATCAACTTGACGTAGATCTCCTCCAGCGCTGACTCTCTCATGGATAGATCCATCAGTGTCCACTTGTTGGCAGAGACGGTTTCCAGCATGCCTGCAATCGCATCCACTTCGGCAGTGCGGAAAATGTAATTACCATTGAGTTGTTCATAATCCAGTTTCTGGTCTGCGTGGAAAATAACTTGATATTCGCGCTTTCCCAATCTGGCGCGCAGCGCATCCATGGTGTCGAATACCAACAGCTTCCCATTTTTGATGATCCCCACGCGGTCACAGATCGTTTCCACGTGAAAGAGATTGTGCGCGCTCAGGATGATCGTTTTCCCTTCGCGCCGCAGGGTCTTTAGATAATTGATAATGAAGAACGAAGTCAGTGGGTCGAGGCCTGAGTTGGGTTCATCAAGGATGAGCAGATCAGGGTTGTGCAGCAGAGTCCGCGCGATGGCGGTCTTGCGCTTCATGCCTTTGGAAAATTCGCCAGTCAGTTTGTTTTTCTCATGCAGATCAAGCGAAGAGAGCAACTCGTCAATTCGTTTCAACGCCTTTGGACGCGGCATCTGGTAGAGTTCGGAGAAGAACAGCAGATACTGCTGGGCGGTCATGGCTTCATAAAGCGGACTCTCCTCAGGCAGATATCCGATTCTTTGCTTGACCTTTGTGCTGCTTCCTTTTTGAATATCATATCCCATCACCCGAACACTCCCTGAAGTCGGTTCGATCAGCCCTGCGATCATTTTCATAGTGGTGCTTTTGCCCGCGCCATTATGACCAATGATGCCGACGATCTCGCCTGCTTTGATTTCCAGGTTCAAACCATCCACGACAGTTGTGTTATCGTACCGTTTGGTAACATTCTCAAGTTGAATCATGATACGATTTTATCCCAAACTTCAGCATCATCAATTCTCAATTCTGTAAGTCGAAACTATTTGCGAATGTAGTATTATCGCAACGACATATCAATGAGGGCACAAACTCAAATGAATCAAATCCTTGTTATCGCATGGCGTGAAGTGACGCGTTTACGCAAACGTTTTGGCGGCGGAGCGAGTCCGTTGGCTGTATTGGTATTGCTGGCTGTGCTGGGCATCTCGGCATATTATTTGCGCGATACGGTTTCGCTTGGCAGCGGCTTGTATCGAGTCGGTGTTGCGGGCGATGTGCCGCTGATTCACGACAGCCGTTTTGCCGTTGTTAACGTAAATGCAGAAGATGGAAAAGCATTACTTGAAGACAAGGCGATTGATATATTGATCGATGGCCTGCGGGTGATTTCGCGCGAAGATGACAAGTCACAGTTTGCGGTTCGGGCGTTGAAGCAATATATGGAAAAAGAGGAATTGATTCGAGTGGGCAATTCCTTCGCGCAGGCTGACGCTTTCCCGCTGCGGGTGGGGATTAACTATCTCAGCGCCGAGCAGGCTACAGCGAGGAATGATGCGCCAAAGCCCGAAGAGATCATCATCCCGTCCATCACACCTCCTCCTGCGCCGTTCGCCCAAGTCCTCCTGACGTTAATCTACATCATGCCGATCACGTTCATTAGTATTTTTTTCACCAGCAGTTTTATGGATGAAAAGATTAATCGCCGTTTGACGATTTTGCTTTCTGCGCCGATCACGCCGTTTCAAATTATTATGGGGAAGATGCTGCCGTATGCAACTTTTGCGCTTTTCACCACGACACTGATTGCTGTCATCACAAAAGCGAATGTGCCGCTCACGCTGGCGATTTTTACACCGACTATTCTTTTTATCTTTGCAATTTATTTGATGGTGCCGCTGTTTTATCGCACATTCAAAGATACGACTTTTATCGCGATGCTTGTGACCACGCTGACAACGGCCTATTTGATTTTTCCCGCGATGTTTACCAACGTAAATGATCTTTCCTATATTTCCCCGCTGACACTGGCTGTGAAGATGTATCGCGGCGAGCCGTTTGGCTGGCGTGAATATTTATTCCCGTCTTTGCCGATGGCTGCCATTTTTGGATTCGCCATGTTCGCTGGGACGCGCATGCTCAACGAAGAATTTTTGATGGGATACAAGCCGCTGACCCGCAAGATCAGCGATGCCATCTACCTGATGATGGCGCATTCCAAACCATACCTGGCTGTGCCGTTATGGAGTTTGCTGGTCATCCCCGTTGTGTATATGATGCAAATCGTTTTGCTTGCCTTCGCCACCAATCTGCCTGTTGGTTTGATTCTCGGCGCTACATTGCTCGGCTCTGCTCTTGTGGAGGAGATCGTAAAAACGGTGGGCATCGTGGCGCTGACGGAGCATGGTGTGGTCAAATCTACGCGCGAGATTATTGGGTTGTCGTTTCTCTCTGCGTTGGGATTTTTGATCGGCGAAAAGATTTTGCTCCTGCTTTCAATCAGCGTGGTTTCAAGGGCTGCGGTTGCGGGCGCGTTATTTGGCGCGGATTTACTTGTGTTTATCCCTTTGATCGCGCATTTTATTTTTACAAGCATGACCACTTTGCTGAGAGCAAAATTAAAATTTCCTTACGTGCTGGCCTTGGGCATTGGGACAATTGTTCATTTCATCTATAACGTTTATGTCTTGAGAGGTGCATTTTGATTCCGTTTCTGGCCGTTGTCAAAAAAGAACTGAGCTCCGTCATTCGTGACCGTACAATTGTGATTTCGATTCTGATTCAATTATTCATTGCTTCGTTCTCATCGGCATTGTTATTAGGGATGCTCTCTTTATATGACTCAGACACAGTTATGAAATTCAGCGGTGCAGGGATCAGAATCGGAGTGGTCAGTGTTTCTGACAATCAACTTGGTGCGTTGATGATCAAACGCGGCTTGCAAACTGTTAGTTATCCCACGCTGGCTGAGGCACAAGCGGCATTTTATCGCGGTGAAGTACTTGCGATTGTAGATACTCCCCAGAATGCAAACGGCCTGACTGAGGTCAAATTGTATCTACCTGAATCTGATACGGTCAGTTCGGTGATTCGCATGGTGATTCAGGAACCGCTCAAGCAATACGAAAATTATTTGCGTACACAAAAGGGAATTGACGTGCGTTATACAGACCTGAAAGGCAAGCCTGCCACATCCTACGAATTTATCTATTCGGTGCTGATTCCGATGCTGATGTTCTTTCCCGCTTTCGTTTCAGGCAGTATGACCGTTGACTCGATTACAGAGGAAGTGGAAAATAAAACGCTGCAAACACTTTTGTCCGCGCCGTTGACGCTCAATGGAATGATCTCAGCGAAGATCGTTGCGTCGGTCATCCTGTCTATTGTGCAGTGTATTGCCTGGTTGACCCTGTTGCAGTTAAATGGGACTGTCATTCAAAACACAGGCTGGATTCTTCTGCTGGCGTTGATTATCGCGGGCATCACATCCACTTCTGCGGCATTGGGCGCGGTTCTGCTGAAAGATCGCGAGCGTTCTCAATTCATATACTCGCTCATGTTGCTGGCGGCAGCTTCTATCAGCACCTTGTTAAATATTTCGCCGATCACCACCATGTCACGGCTGGCAATCGGCGATGCATATACCAGCGGCTGGAATGTAGTGGTCTTTGCTTTGTTTTTGGTTGGGCTATATTTGTTGTTGTCAAAGACTTCACGGCGTTTGCTGGTTTAAATCCCCACACTATTTATTTAACGCAAAGCCGTTAAGGTTTAATGTTTTTCCTTTGCGACTCTGCGTCTTTGCGTTAAGCGATCTTAATCTTACGCCTGGCCCGATTTTTCGCCCAAGTCTATTTTACGCGCCGTGTAATTTTCGTAATCAGGCACGAGGCGATCATAGGGTTTGTCCATCAGCGGCGAGGAGATCATAAAATCTGCCGAGGCGCGGTTGTTGGCGATGGGAATATTCCATACCACGGCCATGCGCAAAAGCGCTTTGACATCGGGGTCGTGCGGCTGCGGCTCCAATGGATCCCAAAAGAAAATGAGGAAATCAATTTTATTTTCCACGATCTTGGCACCGATCTGCTGGTCGCCGCCGAGCGGTCCGCTTTTGAGTTTGATGACCTTGAAGTCAAGTTCCTGCTCCAAAATTTTCCCCGTGGTGCCTGTCGCAAATATCTGATGATGTGCCAGTAGATCGCGATTGAATTTTGCCCATTCCAGCAGGTCGCGTTTTTTATTATCATGCGCCACAAGCGCGATCTTCTTGTCCTGCTCCATGGGGATTTTTTTATGATCCATGATCTATTCTCCTTATTTCCAAATATGCCCGTATTCAAACTCGCCTGTTATCAATTGACCTTCTGCAAAGCGTTCAAATCTGAATGAGCTGATATCCACCGTTTTGGATTTGCCATCGAGAATTAATTCGGACATGCTTGCACCGACAGCAGGGGATATCTTGAAGCCTGTGCCGCTTAATCCGCAGGCCAGATAAAAACCAGCGGGTCCTGCCGCGCCGAGAATGGGTCGCTGATCTGGGGTGAGTCCATCCCGCCCGACATGGATGGAGTGCAGTCCGCTTTCTTCAATTTTGGGAATGCGCTTGACCATGTTATCTATCAAGTGATCGAGAAAGTTTGGGGTGGGGGTTTGGTCTTCTGCATCAGGCAGTTCGTTACGCATGGACTCATCTTCACCTGCGGCGAGGATCAATGCACTGCCTTCGGGTCTGAAATAACAATTGACAGTATCGTCGATCACAGCAGGAAAATTACCCAGCGTAGGCGGACGATGCAGGAAGGCTACATCGTGAGTCCAAGTTTCGAGTGGAACATCCACCTCGGCCATCTTTGCAACTTGTGCGGCCCACGTCCCAGCCGCGTTGACAATGATCGGCGCGGAGAATTTGCCTTTGTTTGTGGTGACACCAGTGACACGTCCGCTTGAGGAATGGATGGCGGTCACTTCGCAGCTCTGCATCAGCGTGGCACCATTTCGTTTCGCAGAATCAAGCATCGAGTTTGTAGTCAGAGTCGCGTCTGCGTAACCAGAGTCAGGTTCGTAGGCAGCAAAGTCAAATTGATCAGTTAAAAAATCAGGGGCAAGTATTTTTACATCCGCCGCAGAAATTATGGAAGTGTTAATACCAAGTTGTTGTTGATTGCTAACATTGCCGCGCAGTTTATCTTCATGCTCGCGTTTGGCAATTTGCAAAAATCCTGTTTTCATAAAGCCACATTCCCCGCCGACGCGTTCACGCCAGTTGATAAAGTATTTATCGAAACTAACAAACGCCAATTCAGATTCGGCTTTGAGATCGTAATGCATACGGACTAGTCCGCTCGAATGGCCGGTTGCGCCGGATGCGACAGTTTTACGTTCGAGGATGAGAGGCTTAAGTCTGCGCTCGGTCAGATGAAAAGCAATGCTGACGCCGATCACGCCCGCGCCGATGATGATGGCATCGTAGGATTGTGTCATGAGAGATTCCTTTTGTAGATTTGTTGGATGGAATTTTAGCAGGTTTATGGTGAAGAGGTTGATGTTGCACGGTTATAATCTTCGCAAATTTGGCATCTCAATTTAGGAGAATAATTTTATGAAGTCGCATGTGCAGGTGGTCATTATCGGCGGTGGGATCGTGGGCACGAGTGTTTTGTATCATCTTGTGAAGTTTGGCTGGAAGGATGTTTTGCTGATTGAGCGCGCTGAATTAACGTCAGGCTCAACATGGCACGCGGCGGGTGGATTCCACGCGCAAAATGATGACCCGACGATTGCAGGATTACAAGGCTACACTATAAGACTATATAAAGAGATCGAAGCCGAGAGCGGACAAAATATCGGCATGCATATGACGGGCGGCGTAAGTTTAGCAACCACGCCTGAACGCTGGGAAATGCTTAAGGTGGAAAAATCGCGTTTTGAAACAATGAACATGGAAACGCATCTCATCACGCCGCAGGAAATCAAAGCGATGTGTCCCATCGTGGATTTGACCGATGTCATCGGCGGCTTGTACGATGAATTTGAAGGATACATGGATCCACACGGCACGACACATGCCTATGCTGGTGCGGCGCGTAAATATGGCGGCGAGATCGTCTTGAATAATCGTGTGCTTGAATTGAATCAACTACCCGATGGAAAATGGTCAGTAGTCACTGAACAAGGAATAGTGATTGCTGAACATGTAGTTAACGCAGCTGGATTATGGGCGCGCAAAGTGGGGAATATGGCGGGGCTGAATCTTCCCGTCACGCCCATGCAGCATCATTATTTAGTGACAGAAGATATTCCTGAACTTATTAAGTTAGATAAAGAAATTATCTCTGTGACCGACCTTGAAGGTTTCACGTATCTTCAACCAAATGGCAAAGGCGTATTGCTGGGAGTGTATGAACAAAATCCGCGCCATTGGAAAACCGAAGGTGCAGATTGGGATTACGGCATGACCTTGCTGCCGCCTGATATTGACCGCATCAGTCCTGAACTCGAAATTGGATTCAATCGCTTTCCCGTTCTGCAAAATGCGGGCATTCGCAAATGGGTGAATGGCGCGTTTACATTTACACCGGATGGCAATCCGCTGGTGGGACCCGTGCCCGGCATGAAAAATTATTGGGTGGCGTGCGGATGTATGGGCGGCTTCTCGCAAGGCGGCGCCATCGGATTAACACTTGCCAATTGGATGATTTACGGCGACCCGGGTCACGACATCTTCGGCATGGACATTGCACGTTATGGAAAATTTGCGTTGGATGATTCATATCTCAAAGCCAAGACGGCGCAATTTTACGCACGCCGTTTTGTGATTTCATATCCGAATGAAGAACTGCCTGCGGGGCGTCCACTCAAAGTCTCGCCGAATTATGATGTTTTGAAATCAGCAGGCGCGGTGTATGGAGTCACATGGGGCATGGAAACGCCGCAATATTTCGCAAATCAAAAAGATTTTATTGAGAAGCCAACGCTCAGACATTCCAACGCGCATAAATTTATCGCGGCAGAAGTTAAAGCCACGCGTCAGGCGGCGGGGATGTTTGAGAGCGCGGTGTATGCGCGTTATGAAATCAGCGGCGCGGGCGCGGAAGCGTGGCTGAATCATTTGGTCACATCCAAACTACCAAAGGTTGGAAGAATCAAACTTGCGCCGATGTTGAATCAAAATGGAAAATTGATGGGCGACTTAACGATCAGCCGACTCGCCGAGGACTGCTTCTGGATCATCGGCTCATATTATTTGCAAGAGTGGCACATGCGCTGGTTCAATGAGAATCTTTCCAATGCTGTGACGATTAAGAATCTCTCTGACGCGTGGATGGGCTTCGCGCTTTCAGGACCCAACTCGCGGGAGATTATGTCGCGTTTGGCAAATGTGGATATGAGTCATGCCGCGTTTCCGTTTCTAAGTTGCCGCGAAATGCAAGTTGTCAATATCAACGCAATGGTTGGGCGCATCTCATTGACTGGAGAACTCGGATATGAAATCAATGTGCCTGTGAGTCATCAAGCAACTTTGTATACTGCGTTGATGAATGCGGGTAAAGACTTGGGGCTGGTCAATATCGGCAACCGTGCGCTGGACAGCCTGCGGCTCGAAAAGAGTTATGGCATTTGGAGCGCGGAATTTACGCAAGGTTATACACCAGAAATGTCATATCTCAAGGATTTCATCGCGTTTGATAAATCTGATTTCATTGGGCGTGAAGCTGCATTGAAAGAAAAGGAAACAAACTCGGTGACTCAAACATTGGTTGCGTTACAAGTAGATATAGTTGACGCGGAAGCGCCCGTGTACGCGCCTGTCAAACAGGATGGGAAAGTGGTGGGTTTCATCACTTCCTCTGCGTATGGACACTATGTAAAACAATCCCTCGCGCTGGCTTATGTGGATAAAGAATTTGTAGAATCTGACCTAACTGTGGATGTAATTGGTGAAGTGAGAAAATGTATTGTGTTGAAAGAACCTGTGTACGATCCCAAAGGCGAAAGAATGAGAATGTAGAAAAAATCTCAACCACAAAGGAACAAAGGGTCACAAAGGTTAAAAACTTAAACCCTTTGTGTACCTCACCTGTACTTGCGTACGGTGCAAGTGTTGTGACCCTTTGTGGTTAAAAAGGTCACCCATGACCCCATCGCCCGCCAGGGATAAATCCCCTGGCTATTCTTACGAAGCCCGCTTTGCGGTCTTAAGCCGCCAACGGTGGCTTCGTATGTGTAGCACAGACGTTAACGTCCATGCGGGCATGGCAATCAAGCGCATACATTTTGTAAAAGATCACATTAACCACCGGGTTGCTTCATAAACTTTAGGAATCATTATGACATATCAAACTCAAGTTCTCTACAACGTGCGCATCAAAATGCGCGATGGCATCGAACTCTCTGCCAATCTTTTCATGCCCATTCCCAAAACAGATGATGAGAAATTTCCCGTCATCCTCGAAATGATTCCCTACCGCAAAGATGACTGGCGTTATGTCACCGACCATCAACGCATGTTGTACTTTGCTGAAAGGGGATTTGCTTGCTGCAGACTTGACATTCGCGGCACGGGCAGTAGTCAGGGCATTGCGCGTGATGAATATACTGCTGAAGAAACACAAGACGGAGTTGAAACTGTCGAATGGCTGGCATCACAAGATTGGTGCAATGGAAATGTTGGCATGTGGGGCATGAGTTATGGCGGCTTCACGTCCATTCAAGTGGCGAAACTCCAGCCGCCGCATTTGAAAGCCATCGTCGCGGTGTATGCAACGGATGATCGCTATCTCGAAGACTCGCATTACATGGGCGGATGCAAGACCGCCAGCGAATGGGCGCAGTATGCCGTCAGCCAGGTGGCATCGAACGCCATGCCGCCGAAGGCAGAGTATGTGTCAGATGGCTGGGCAACTCAATGGAAGAAAAGACTCGAAACAACTCCGCTATGGCTCGAACATTGGTTACGTCATCAAACCGATGGCGCATATTGGCGTGGCGGTTCTTTAAATCCTGATTATGAAAAGATCACGTGCGCGTTGTATAGCATCGGCGGCTGGATGGATAGTTATGTCAACGCGGCGGTGCGCATGCATGAAAAATGTGTCAACGCGCCGCGCAAATGTTTGATCGGCAATTGGAATCATCAAATGCCCGATTACGCCTACCCCGGCCCCAACCTCGATTATCTGCACGAGATGGTGCGTTTTTTTGATTATTGGTTAAAAGAGATTGATAATGGAATTATGAATGAGCCAGCGTTCACATTCATGCGCCGCAAATACACAGTGCCCGAAGCGTTCCCTGCGATAATGAATGGCGAATGGATGAGTGCGGATGTCTACCCGTTGACCTCGACTCAGATTAAAGAGTTTTATCTTGGCGATAAAATTTTATCTTCTCAATTAGCAGACGCATCTTCCTCCGACCATTATTTGAATCGGCCAACCCATGGCACGGCCTCCTCTTTTTGCTGGGGAGCTGGCGCGCAGCCGAATGGACTCTTCCGCGATCTGCGTCCCGATGAGTCTGTCATTCCAGTTTACACAAGCGATGTATTAACTGAGTCGCTTGATTTTATGGGCATGCCCGAAGCGATTCTGCATTTGAGTTCGTCCGCGCCAGTTTCATATGCCGTCGTGCGCCTGACCGATGTTGCCCCCGATGGAACATCCGCGCAGGTGACCGCGGGCATTTTGAATCTGACGCATAGAAATAGTCACGAACATCCCGAAGCATTGACTCCAAACGAAGTCTACGAAGTGAAGATAAAAATGCGTGCCACAGCTTATCGTTTTCTACCTGGGCATCGTATTCGATTATCCATTTCAAGCGCCTACTGGCCGTTGATCTTTCCATCCCCATACAAAGCCGATAACTATTTACATCGCGGCGGAAAATACACTTCGCGTTTAATTCTGCCAGTGATAGATCAACCGTCACTGCCTGTTCCGCAATTCAAAACCACGCCGCCGGAGATGATCGCGATGGGCGAGAGCATTTCCGATGCCCCCGAATGGAAGATCGAAGAGGATGTCATCGCAGGTTCCGTAACTGTCAAATCGTATGGCGGGGACCGCTCGACGCTGCCGGATGGCACAATCATCACCACCTCTGAACGAATCAACATGACCGCCTATCATCAAGACCCCGCGCATGCGCAATTCTTCAACGATATCAACTACCATCTCATCGAACACGGACAGGACATCCACATTCAATCCACGGGCACGGTGCGCACCACCGAGACGGATTTTCACCTGGATATTCAATTGGTCGTCAAGTTGAATGGGAATTTGTTTTTTCAAAAATCATGGTTGGAGAGTATCAAGAGGAATTTGGTGTAGAAAAGAAAGAGAGAACAACATCATGTTGTTCTCTCTTTTTGATTTCAAAAATTTTACATGGATTATTTTTCTTTCTTGACTACATCATCAAGTGACACATTCAATGCCTTTGCAATTGCCGATAGGATTTCCGTTGTGCCTGTGCGCTTGCCTGTTTCAGTTTTTTGACCAACACCTGCGCCAGTTCGAGGTTGTCCGTGAAGATGCATCCATGACCAATTGAGGTATTTTCATTTTTCAACCAGAGCACGAGCGCATGTCCCACTCCATACGGACTGTCTGTGCAGTGCCAGTAGCTTGCGACTGCGACGGTCTCTTCGGTGCCGAGAGCATATAACGTGATGCCCGGGTTTTCGCCGCTAAAAAAAATCGGACGTTTCACATCTACCATGGTCACAACCTCTTTTGTCTTTTGTTTCATAAGAAATTCACCCCAGCAGCTTATGGATCTGTAGATACTGAAGAAGCATAATGGTCTTTCCATCCTTGATACGCCCGTCTTCGATCATGGCAAGCGATTCCTGAAACGGGATTTCGAGAACCTCTATATTTTCCTCCTCCTCTTTGACACCGCCGCCGTTACTCCGCAGGTCAGTATGAGTATATTCGGCAATAAAAAAATAAAGGATTTCCGTCACTGAGCCCGGGGACATATAGGCTTCAAAGATTTTCTTCACCTCACCCACCTGATAGCCTGTTTCTTCCATCGCTTCTCTTTTGATACATTCTTCAGGGCTTTCTTTTTCCAATAAGCCTGCACAAGCTTCGATCAGCATCCCATCTTCATTTCCGTTGATATATGTTGGCAGGCGAAATTGCCTTGTCAACACCACCGTATTTTGAGATGGATTATACAAAAGGATGACCGCTCCATTCCCGCGGTCGTAGGCTTCCCGGCTTTGAGTCGTCTTTGTCCCATCAGCTTTTTCAATTTCAAAAGTCACTTTTCGCAAGGTGTACCAGTTATCTGAAAGAATATCGGTTTGAACGATGCGAACAGTGGGTGCTGTGTGTTTCATTTTTATCTCCAATAATATTTTATTCTTTGGTTGTCTCATAAAAAAAGTTGACCACTTTCTCGCTCTTCCCGCCTGTGGCGTGATAAAACTCAATGGCGTGGATATCTTCCTCATGCGCCATGACAAAGAATGTTTCGATATCGTTCTTGATGCAATATTCTTTCAAGGTTTGGATTAATCCCCTCCCAATGCCCATCCTTTGATATTCTGATTTAACAGCCATGTCGTAAAGCATCACTTCAGAAGAATCCGAATATACCATCGGCAGTTCGTAGGCGGTTATACCTCCAATGACATTACTTTCAGAAATAGCTGCGAATGCAATAAAGTTTTTACTGCCAAGTAATTTCAATGAATTTGCGTCACTTCCAATGCAGGGCCTGTCTTCTTCGAAAACAGTGTTGAACAATTTAATCAATAATTTGAAACTGGGCAAATCTTCTTGAGTAAGTTTCTTGATTTCAAATGGTTTTGTGTTTTGCTCCATAATCTTTTCCTCTTTCATTCCTTTTGAAACAGCCATGAATGGAATTATATGTCTTTCCATCCCGAAAATATAAAATTGCGCAGGAGAATTTCATCAAACTTTGTGGCAAAATAGAGGAGAGGAAACAACCCATGCCTAAAAACGATAGCAACACAGTCTGGTCTTCAGAACAAGGTGACTTGCGCAAGCAGACAGCAACAGCAAATATTAAATCCATTTCGCCTCAACAACAGACCATTTACCTGCACCGCGAATCCAGCGGGCGCGGCGGCAAGGCTGTAACCCTTGTGAAAAAATTGATCCTCTCTGAAGATGATTTGAAAGCGCTGGCAAAAAAACTAAAAAACGAATGCGGCACAGGCGGCACGATCAAAGAAGGCATCATTGAAATTCAAGGAGAGCATCGTGAGAAGATTGCAGTCGTTTTGCAAAAGCTGGGATACAAAGTAAAAATAGCAGGCGGATAGAAAAAATGTACAGCTATAATCATGAAGAATTCCATCTTGAATCGATTGAGGAAGAAAATGAATAAACGACTTTTTATTTGGATCGGACTCTTGCTGACCATTCTTGCCTGCACATTGGGGAAATCCGCATCCACCCCAAACTCGAACCTGCTTGCCACACTGGCGGCATCCACTCCGCTGTCAGTGAATCCCGTTGCAACAACAGACCCCGCGCAAAGCCCTACTTCTGCTTTTAATCCACTCACGCCCACTCCCGCCGCTTTGGCTGTGTCTACAATATCTGTGCCCACATCTTCATCCACCATTCAGCCAACAGGACATATTGTTTTTACCTGTCAGATTTATAAAGCACAGGCCAGTAATCAGATCTGCATCATCAAAGCCGATGGGACAGGCTTCCGCCGTCTGACAACCGACAGCAACACACAACATTATTATCCATCTTTATCTCCCGATGGAAACAGTGTCGTCTATGCTGCTTTCGGGGGAGCAAACATCTATGATATTTATGAAATGAACCTTGTCTCAGGTATTGTCACTCAACTGACCAATAATATTGGCATTCTGAACGCGCCAGAGATTTCACCCGACGGCAAATATATTATTTTCAAACACTCCACAGGGAACTCCGAGAAGAACGCCATCTGGATCATGGATCGTAATGGCGAAAATGTCGGTAACATCCCGAGAGCCTTCGGCTGGGACCCCACCTGGTCACCAGATGGAAATTACATTCTGTTCGCCTCCGATATGGACGGCGCGATTCAGCTATACAGTATCCGTGTCAACGGCAAGGAACTGCATAAGGTCAGTACCCTGCCTGCCATCCGCGGACGAAGCGATTGGTCATCCGACGGGAAATTTATCGTCACCTATTCTGGTGCGGCCTGGAATCGCGAAGTGTATATTATGAATTCAGACGGCTCAGGCGCGCGCGTGCTTTCTCCTGCAGGTGGAAATTCTCAAGGGGCATCCTTCTCGCCTGATAGTCAGTGGGTCACATTTACCTCATACTTCGATCATCCCAATGAGGACAACGGCTGCGAAATTTACATCATGCGCATTGATGGCACAGATTTACGCCGCTTAACCAGCAACGATTATTGTGATTATCAACCACGCTGGGGACCATAGGAATACTTAAACCATACAAAGGTATTTGATTTGCAAATAAGAGTTGAGGAGCATTCAATGGATATTAAAGGAAAAGTGGTTATCGTCACCGGCGCTTCATCAGGAATTGGCGAAGCCGCCGCCCGCGAATTTGGCCGCACAGGTGCAAAGATCATACTCGCCGCCCGCCGTGTGGATAAATTACAAATGCTTGCTCAGGAAATCAACACACTGGGTACAGGTGCAGAGACTTTGGTCGTGCAAGCCGACCTCTCCAAATTGGCAGATATTCAATCCATGATCGCACAGACACTTGAAAAGTTTGGGCGCATCGACGTGTTGGTCAACAATGCTGGCTTTGGCCGATTGGACTGGCTGGAAAATCTTGATCCCATCCAAGACATTCAAGCGCAAATGGATGTGAACATACTGGGCGTAATTCAAACCACACGCCAGGTCTTGCCTGTCATGATCAAACAGCGTGCGGGCAGTATTATTAATATGTGTTCCATGGCAGGTCTGGTTGGCACACCCACCTATTCCATTTATGCTGCCACCAAACATGCCGTGCATGGATTCTCCGAAGCCTTGCGGCGCGAGGTCAAGCCGTGGGGTATTGATGTCTGTCTCATTTATCCGGGCGGCGTGGTAACTGAATTCAGCCAACATGCGGGCATCAAACGCAAGACCAATACCAAAACACCCAAGTTCATGCTGCTAACCGCCGAACAAGTTGGCAAAGCGGTCGTCAAGTTGGTACGTCATCCGCGCCGTATGTTGGTCATCCCGTGGCTGTGGAATATCACTGTTCTCATGAATAAATTATTCCCCGCACTTGTAGATTACACCACCATCAACCGCTTCACCATCCCCGAACGGGAAGAAGAATTGCGCGTTAAATAAAACAAGAGTTTACAGAAATTTATCCACCCTGTATTTTCAAAAAACAACAAGCCTTCATGAATGTGAATGACCGCAGACAGATGTCTGCGGTCATTCACATAAAAAATAGTTGTGTTGGAGAATGTAATGTTCCGTCTACTCTGCCGAGCCTGTTTCTTTAATGTCCTTCAAATTTAATTGATAATTTACACGCCCATTAAATTCGTTTATTTCATACGTAAATAAAATATCCACACGCGGCGGCATTTTCTTTTGCCATTCGCCCAGCCTGAATCCGATTGCATCGTGCGTATATTTCTGTTCATCTTCAAGCGATAATTTCAAATGCTTCGCATCCGCGCCGACCGTGCGCGCGCTTTTTACTTTCACATTGCGCGCCACAAATGCTGCATTCGGATTTCCATACCCGGTGGGTTCGAGATATTTCAAACATTTTTCGAATAACTCCGCGCGGACATCGACAAGAGAAACCTCCGCATCCGCCGTGACTGTCGGCCTGAGGTCTACGTTCGATAGTTTTTCTTTGGCTATGTCTTTTAACCGCGCTACCAACGCCGCCAAATTTTCGTTTCTGACAGTAAATCCTGCCGCCGCCGCATGACCTCCATGCCGCACCAGTAAATCAGCGCACTGATCGAGCGCCTCCGTAATATGAAACTCAGGAATGGAACGGCACGAGCCGCGTGTCTCTTCTTCACCTTTGGCCGCGACAATCGCCGGGCGGTAGTATGTTTCTGTCAGACGCGAGGCAGCCAGGCCAACCACACCCGAATTGAAATCTTCCTGCGCCGCAAAAAGTAGAAAAGCATCCGGGTCTTCACCGATGGCGATTTCTTCGGCGCGTTTTTGCATATCCCGCGTAATGCGTTGACGTTCACGGTTTTGAATATCCAGCGCTTGCGCCAGTTCGCCCGCACGGGAAACATCATTCGTAGTTAATAATTCAAATGCGGCCAGTGCTTCTTTTAATCTGCCCGCCGCATTCAAACGCGGGCCTAGTGAAAAACCAATATTGCCCGCGTTAACTTTTGCCAGCACGATATCAGAAACAGCCGCCAGCGAGAATAATCCCTGGCGCGTGGTCTGTTTCATTTGTTTGAGACCTTTGCGAACCAAAATGCGATTCTCACCAACCAGTGGAGCGAGGTCTGCGACCGTGCCGAGTGCCACCAGGTCTAGTAACGAGTTGAGGAGAAATGAGTTTCCTGACAACACATTACTCGTTACTTGTTCCTTGTCACTCAACAAGGCTTCGGCGATTTTGTAAGCGATGCCCACGCCAGCCAGGTCTTTGTCTGGATAGATATCACCATGTTGTTTGGGATTGATGACCGCGAGGGCAGGGGGCAGGTCGCCTTCGGCAGGGTGGTGATGGTCACTGATAATCAGATCCAGTCCAATCGTCTGGGCGTGAAGCGCTTCGTTGGGCGAGCGGATGCCGCAATCTACGGTGATGACCAGTTTGACGCCGTCTGCTTTCAGTTCATCCAATGCGTTGTTGTTCAGGCCGTAGCCTTCTTCAAAACGATTCGGAATATATCCGCGCACGTTTGCATGGAGGAATTGAAATGTTTGCACAAGCAATGCAGTGGCCGTGACTCCATCTACGTCATAATCTCCATAGATGGCAATCGCTTCATGCTCTTGAATGGCATACTGGATGCGGTCAATTGCTTTGCGCATGCCTGTCATTTCAAATGGGTCGGCGCTGACGTTTGGCTTTGCATTAAGGTAGGCGCGCGCTTCAGCATCTGTGGCATAGCCGCGGTTAAACAGGATTTGTCGCAAAGTGGGCGGGAATGCAATTAGTGCAGAATCAGCTTCGGGCGTGATAAGAGGCGGGATGTTCCAGCGTTTGGTTTGTGTCATGTTAAGTGTCATCTTTAAAATATGATGATTGGAGTATAAGCGTGGATGGTTTCATACGGAAGGGTGTTGTATAATTTGCATATCTTGAAGGAGTAAAATATGAAACCTTTGGCATCTGACGAAAAAATTTCGATGGTGATGTTGTATACCAACAATATGCTGGTGCGTGGAGAAGTGGTTGTTAAGGAAGGTATTCGTGTGAGTATCTGGCTTCGTACGCAGGGTGTGCCGAATTATATTCATATGATCAAACCGCAGGTGGTTTTGCTGGGAGGTTCTTCTCCCAGATCCCTGGCCTATTCCGAGATATTCGTCCCGACAGTTGAGGTGCTTGGTTTTCATCTGGCGCCGCCAGAAGCTGATACGATGGATTACGATAAAAGTGAAACGAATCGTATGATGCAGCCCATGGATGTGATGATCGGTTCGTTTCTGGCGAAGGCGAAAATACGCATCTCCAGCCAGACAGATGTAGCGACCAGTCTGGATGTTTCACGCGCTTCGTGGCTTTCCATTTATGACGCTGATATCACTAATCCACATTTGCCGCAGTTCAATGTGCATGTGCCGATGCTGTTGGTGAACCCAAGCCATGTTAATTTTGGGCTGGCGTGATTTTTTCGATATCTATAAAGCCGCAGAGCGTTTCTCTGCGGCTTTATTTTTTAAAGGGCTTAAACGATATAATCGCTCGCATGGATATTTCTCTTACAACCCCTGCGCTGTTATTTCCCACAGTTTCCCTGTTGATGCTGGCTTATACAAACCGTTTTCTGACACTTGCTTCGATCATTCGTAATCTGCATGCCAGATATCAAGATAATAATGAAGATGGCAGCCTGCTGGGGCAAATTGTAAATCTACGTTATCGTGTGTACTTGATTCGTAATATGCAGATCGCGGGTGTTTTGAGCCTGTTGTTTTGTGTGGTGAGTATGTTTGCGCTTTTTGCAGGCTGGGTCGCAGGCGGACAGTGGAGTTTTGCCATCGCCTTGATCCTGATGATCGTTTCGATGTTGATCTCTTTGCGTGAACTCATGGTTTCCGTAGGCGCGCTGGACTTGCTGTTGATGGAGTTGGAAGACGAGGAAAGAAAAATCTAAAAATTACCCGTCGGTCTAAAAAAGAAATACCGCCTATATTGACCAACAACTTTTGATTCTTACCTTGACATTCCCCGATGTTATCCGTATAATCTCGCTCGCATTCCTGGCTAGCTCAATTGGCAGAGCGAGCGGCTGTTAACCGCTAGGTTCTAGGTTCAAGTCCTAGGCCAGGAGCAAATAAAAAAAGTCCTTGAAAATTTCAAGGACTTTTTTGTAACTACTCAGCCGTTCATTTTTATCCGCATTTACCCCGCACGGAGATGAATCCCCGTGCTATTTTTACGAAGTCCGCTTTAGCCGATTTCGTAAGAGTAGCCCGCACGGTTTACCGTCGGGCGGGCTGAGTAGTTACCTTTTTTGTTATTAAATTTACTGCGCCGGCCAGGGGATTTCAGCCGGCCCCGCGAAACCGTGCTTCTCCTGGAAGAATACCCGCCCATGCGATGGGATATCACAGCCTGCTTCGTCTACAAATGTCACCTCGGGATAGTTCGATGCGAACGGGTCGAAGATCGTCTTTCGGCCTTCACAGCGCCAAACTTCAATGATGTAGATAAACATATCCGCGTCTTCTTCGTCGCCGGCGCGCAGAGCAATATCTGTCCATTTGACAGTGACCTTGCTCTTGTCGTTTGTATCGCGCACTGCGCTTAATACGGTTGTTCCAGCATAGTATGGGGAAACAGGGAGTTTATAGCCCCCAGGATAGGTAACCTGTAAAGTTTGCGGGTCACCTTGGATTTCGATAAACTTGGTATTGACCCAGCATAGATTTTTACCTTTCACCATGACCCAGTTATTCCCATCTGTGCGGCCTGAAAGTTGAATATTTGCGCCTTTCCTCAAACCGTATAAATACAAATATTCTGACCCAGGCCCGTAGCGGCAGCTAAGCAGGTCGGCGGTGACGGTGGCGTCCAGACTTTCGACCACAGGAACCGCGGTGGATGTACTGGTTGGCGGGATTGGCGTTAAGGTTGGCGTAGCTGTGGCAGGCACAAGTGTGGGAATTTGCGTATCAGTGGGTATATCCGTTGGCACTGTGATGGTCGCTGATGCAGGCGTAGCCGCTTGCTCAACGGGCGTGGCGGCAGGGAGTGAGCAGGCTGCGAGCATGAATATCAGTGCGATGGAGACTGTAAGCTTTTTTTTCATCTTGATTTTCCTTTAATCTTTTTTCAATTCCATGAACATTACTTCTTCAATATCGCTGATAGGGAGCAACGTGAGTTTATCTTTGCGCCCCTCACGCGTATATATTTTATAAAGAGCATCTTTTGGATCGCGTACTTTCGCAACCAGATTTACTTTTTTATTAACCACTGCCAGCAGGTCCAGCCGTTTGACGAGAATAAACGAAGAACTCTTCTCGAAGGCGATTAAATCTGCTTTGCCGAACAACCAGCCGATTTTTCCGCGCACGTTACGCAGTTCAACCCAGATGTAATTCAACTGTAATTCGCTATCGCTCCTGTGGACGCGTTTTGCGCTCTTCACCTCCACCTTAAACTTTTCCACCCCTTGTGTGATTTGAAAATCCCAATGCTCGTCAATATTTTCAGTTTTGGAGGAAGGCAAAACCTGCCATCCCGACTGCCTGGCCATTGCCATGAACAATCCTTCGGCTCTTTCGCCTAATTCAAGCGAGTCTTTTTTGTCAAAACGGTTGCGCGAATTTGTGCTCTGCATTTTTTATCCACAACTGAACACAGATGAAAAGGGATTTAGTCGGCTTTTTTTGTTTCTTCTGTAGTCTTTTTCTTAATACCTTTTTTCTTTACGATTTCAATTTGTGCTGGATCCATACTTTCTGTAATCCGTTTTTGCGCAAGCTCGCAATATTTCTGATCCACGTCAATGCCGATCCCTTTGCGTTGATTGGATACAGCCGCGATCAATGTGGTACCGCTTCCGCTGAACGGATCCAGCACAACATCATCCACGTAACTAAAAAGCTTTACACATCTGCGCGGCAATTCGATCGGAAAAGGCGCGGGATGACCAATTCTCTTTTTGCTTTCACCGTTGAACGTCCACATGCCATTCGTCCAATCCATGAATTCATTTCTTTCGATATCAGAAATTTTACTGCCGCTTGTTTTTTTCCACCTGTCTTTATACAACACCACGATCAACTCCACCGGCGCGATCACGTACGGCGCCGAGGCGCTCTTCCACGAACCCCATGCAGTTCGGCGTGAAATATTGCCTTCGTTCCAAATGATCGTCGAATGATAATGAAAACCAACTTCCTTTGCGATGGTTGTTAAATCCGCGCCCACGCTTTGCTGGCCGCCCTTGTTTTTATCCAGCGGAATATTTAGGCAAAAGCGCCCATCGTCTTTCAGCCATGCAAAACAACGCGCCATCCATTTTTTGCTGAACTCCAAATAATCCACATACGATACATCGTCTTTGTTCGAGTTGTATTGAATATCCACGTTGTAAGGCGGAGATGTAACGACAAGATCAATGCTGTTATCGTCCACGTGCGATGTTGTGAGAACATCATCATGAATAAGTGTGAATTTTTCGTTTTGAAAATGGATGCTGGATGATTTCATTTTTGAATTATAGCCCAGCCGTTACCCGCTTTGTGTATCTAAATTTCCATCCAACGCCTGCTCGATTAAATCCTGTAGGATGTAAAAAGGCTGCGCCCCTTCGACTCTGACTCCATTAATAAACAATGTCGGAGTCGCGTGGACGCCGTTCGCATCTGCATCCGCCGCATCCTGCTCCACCTTCCCTTTGTATTTTTCTGTGCTGATACAGGATTCGAATTCTTCCATATTCAATTTAAGCGCTCTGGCATACTTAACCAGATTATCTTTCGTAAAATCGCCAACATTCTCGCCTGTCCAATTGGCGAAAAGAGTATCGTGATATTCCCAAAACTTGCCCTGGTCACCAGCGCAATATGCGCCTTCTGCCGCCCACCCAGATTCTGGCCCAAGGAACGCGCCTACAGACCGATATTCAAAATAAACCTTACCCGTATTCACGTACTCCTCGATTAATTGCGGTTCGGTATCACTCCAAAACTTAAGACAATACGGGCATTGAAAATCACCATACTCAATAATATAGACCGGCGCGTTTGGATCGCCCATGGTGTTGGCTTGAGTCATCTCACGTGGAAGTTCCTCCGCCACTTGCAGCGGGTCTGGTAAGAAACGCTGCACAAATTGCGGCCCCACAAAAATCAACGTACCTACAAAGACCACCGCGCAGAGCAGCACCGCGCATCCGCCGGCCGCGATCCATATCATCCAATTTGGCTTGGATTTTTCTTTTTCTTCTTCCGTAATTATCGTTTGTGTTTCTTCGGAAACTTGTTCTTCGATCATGGCACTCTCCTATACTACTCACAAATTGTACCGTGAAACAAATCTCAACACAGAAAAAATCCACTTTCAAGCCATCGATTTTGACTGTAAATTTCCTTTCTGCACTCCCTATCTTTGATTAAGCCTTGAACGCTAATGAAAAACTTATAAGAACCTCACGAAAGAAATTGACTTTTTCGTTATAATCCTTCTTATGACCATCACAAAAAATCTACCCAGTCAGATACTGGCCGCGCTTATCGGCGGATTTATACTTTTTATCGGCATTATTCTCGTGTGGACTGTCGGATATCAACTGGCCTTTGCCGGCCGAATTTTCCCCGGTGTCTCCGTTGCAGGTGTGGACCTTTCCGGTCTTTCCCCAAATGATGCCGCGTTGAAATTAAGCCAAACCCTTTCCTACCCAAACAATGGAAAAGTACTCTTCCGTGATGCAGATAAAGTTTGGGTGGCTTCTCCCGCAGAATTAGGTATGGTATTTGACCCGTCCGCCAGCGCGGTAGCCGCATATGAGCATGGCCGCTCTGGCGGCTTGTTTGGCGCATTGGCTGGGCAGGTCGGCGCTGTCGGTCTTGGGGCAGATGTGTCGCCTGTCGTTATCTTTGACCAGCGCGTCGCTTATAACTATTTGCAAAATATCGCTTCGCAAGTCAACCAGCCTGTCGTTGAAGCCAGCCTGCGTTTGGAGGGTACCAACGTCGCCGCATCTCCCGGACAACTGGGACGTTTAGTCAATCTTGATGCAACTCTGATTTATCTCGGCGCGCAACTGCAATCTTTCCGCGATGGAGAAGTGCCGCTCGTCATCGCCGAAGCCGCTCCAAAACTTCTGGATGTCTCCTCGCAGGCAGAAGCCGCACGCGGAATCATCAGCCAGCCTCTCACAATCACTGTCCCAAACTATCGTCAGGGCGACCCCGGCCCGTGGACGTATGATATTCCCGTAGTCGCCAATATGCTTGGCGTGAACGTTGTGGAAGTTGGCGGCGCGGCACAAATGCAGGTTGGGTTGAACCCCACAGCTTTACGCCAGACATTGAGCGAACTCAAAATCTATGTCGACCGTCAATCTACCAATGCCCGCTTCACCTTTAACGATGAAACAGGTCAAATCGAATCGATTGCATCCTCCAGCGGGGGGCGTGTCATGGATGTGGAAGCCAGCATTACCGCCATCAATGATGCGCTGTTACGCGGCGAACATACGGTTAATCTCAGCGTTTCCGAAACACAGCCAGCCGTGGCAGATACCGCTACAGGCGCAGACTTGGGCATTACGCAGCAAATTACCGCCTATACCACCTACTTCTACGGCTCAAGTAATGAACGCATTCAAAATATTATTGCTGCCACAGAACAATTCCATGGTGTGCTGGTTGCTCCGGGCGAAACCTTCTCGATGGGCAATACGCTTGGTGATGTCAGCCTTGAAAATGGATTCGCCGAAGCTCTCATTATTTACGGCGGACGCACTATCAAAGGCGTGGGCGGCGGTGTGTGTCAGGTCAGCACCACTTTATTCCGCTCAGTTTTTTTCGCAGGCTTTCCGGTCATTGAACGATATTCGCATGCCTACCGTGTTTCATATTATGAAAAAGATATCAGCAACAATGTCGACCCCAATCTCGCAGGGCTGGATGCAACGGTATATTTTCCGCTTGTAGATTTCAAATTCAAAAACGATACGCCTTACTGGTTATTAATGGAAACCTATGTAAACGTGGAAACACGGACGCTCACCTGGAAACTGTACTCCACCTCTGACGGACGCAGCGTCACATGGGATACCACAGGCCCTTCCAATGTTGTTCCGGCGCCTGCTCCGCTTTTTGAAGAAAATTCTGAGCTGAATAAAAACCAAATCCATCAAGTAGATTACGCCGCTCAAGGCGCAGATGTAAATGTGACTCGCACCGTATGGCGTGATGGTCAGATTTATTTCTCAGACCAATTCCAAACCCACTATCAACCGTGGCAGGCTGTCTGTGAATATGGCCCCGGTACAGAAGACCCTGAAAAGCGAGCCAGAAAAGATAACCTCTGTCTTTCGCCAAATACCTAATCCAATTCACGGAGCGCGGACTTCAGTCCGCATTTTCAAGTATTTTACATGGTGAGCGATAGATAACCGCCTACACAAGCGTCCGCGCTCCGCGATGCCACATTCAGTAAAATGGTACAATCTTTCCCTGAAAAAAGGAGTACATATGGTTAGCAAAGAACTGCTCGAAATTCTACGTTGTCCCAATTGCGTGCGCGAAAAACAAGGCATGCTGGTTTTACATAAAGATTCCTGGCTCGTCTGTCAGGATTGCAGCCGCAAATACCCGATCGTGGATGATATTCCCGTGATGCTGATTGACGAAGGGGATAAGTGGGTTAACACCGCGCAAGATGCGCTTCCCATTCCGCCGCCCGCCAAATAAAAATGCCAGTATTGAGCAAGGTCGAAACACAAGACCTGCTGGCAGAATTAACCAGCGGCGATGATGCCCGCGCAGAAAATTCCATTTCTGCGATCCTTGATCTGGGAATGGCGGCCATTCCAACCTTATTGGAATTGACTCGCGCTCCCGAAGCGGATTCGCGCTGGTGGGCAGTTCGTGCCCTTGCCGCCTCGCCTCACACGCAGACTGTGAACCTGCTCCCGCTCCTCAGCGACTCAGCCGCGGAAGTGCGAGCCGCTGCCGCGCTGGCCCTGTGCAGTCATCCGCATGAAAGCGCGGTTGAAGCATTGGTCAAGGCCCTCGCAGATGATGACTCTCTCACAGCGGGTTTGGCAGGCAATGCCCTGGAAGAAATTGGAAGCCCTTCGGTGCCGAGCCTGCTGACAGTTATGAGCGCTGCGCCGACAGGCATCCGCATTAAAATTGTTACGTTACGTACACTTTGTAATATCCGCGATCATCGCGCCATCCCCGCAATGATGAAAGCGCTCAACGAAGAATCTGTTGTGCTTCAGTATTGGGCGCAGCGAGGACTCGAAAGACTTGGGCTGGATATGATATATATGAAGCCTTGAGGTTGTAAAAAATGAATCGATTTGAATTTCTGAAAAAAATAAAATTTCCTAAATTTACCCGCCCGTTCATTGGACAGATGATTTTATGGGGCGTAACATTTGTGCTGGGAATTGGTGTATTTATCTTTACCCGCAGTTTCATCGATTGCTTTTCCATCGTAGATCTGCCAGGCAGGCCATTGAGCACTTGCAAAGGACTCGATAGCGCCGACCCTGCTTTTGCCCCTCAAGATGGGACGCCTATTGCCGACCTGCCCCCCACGCCTGTCATCATTCCTGAAGCGCCTCTGCCTCCCGCATGGGATGGCGCCAGCCGTATTAATATTCTCTTCTTCGGTTTGGATTATCGTGACTGGGAAGCCAATGCCGGCCCGCCGCGTTCTGATACGGTGATTGTGTTTACGATTGACCCGATCACAAAAACTGCGGGCATGATGTCTATTCCGCGTGATATGTGGGTTAATATTCCTGGCTTTGGCTATAGCCGCATTAACACAGCTTACCCCAGCGGCGAAGGCGCTCAATTGCCGGGCGGCGGCGCTGGCTTATTGATGAAAACCGTTGAGCAATTTCTCGGTGTGCCTGTGCATTATTATGCTCAGGTGGATTTCGCCACATTTGCAGAATTTGTTGATTATCTTGGCGGTGTAGATGTTTGGGTTGAAGATGATTTGGTGCTTGATCCGATAGGCCCGGGTACAGATCATTTCCGTGTAAATTGCTGTGGATTCCGCCATATGAACGGCTGGCGTACGCTGGCCTATGCCCGCACACGTAAGGGTGGGGATGGCGATATTGACCGCTCTCGTCGCCAACAAATGGTGATTCAAGCCATTCAGAAAAAAGTTTTTGATCCTGCGCTATTCCCGGGCTTAATCCAAAATGCCCCCGCGATTTATTCCCAGTTTCAGAATGGTATTCACACGAATCTTTCGTTTGAAGATGCTGTCAAACTGGCGGTGCTGGGCAGGGATATTTCACCCGATACACTTAAGACGGGTGTGATCGATACTACAATGGGCACTTTTGACAATACAGTCCTTGGCGGCGCGAACGCCAGCGTTATAAAGCCGCTAACCGATAAGATCCGCATTCTGCGTGATGATATTTTCTCCTCCACAGGTGCCCTCAGCCCGATCTCTGCTCCCACGGGCACGACCGATCTTAATCTCATTGTGCAAGCCATGCGTTCAGAGGAAGCCCGCGTGCGCATCGTGGATGGTACATTTACTCCCGGGCTTGACCAGCGCGCAGGCGCATTCTTGCAATCGCAAGGCGTGAACGTGACCGAAGTTGGCGCGGCAGATAATATATACAACACAACCGTTGTGATTGTCTCTGGCCCCAAGGTGTATACATTGCGATATTTAGAGGCGGTCTTTGGCCTTTCTCACACACAAGTTAGATTTAATCCCGACCCCGCTTCCACCGTGGATATTGAAATTCGCCTCGGCTCCGATTGGGCAGGCAGTATTCCGTAATCTAATTTGAAATAAAAAAGTCCCATCTCTACAAAGAGATGGGACTTTTTTATTAATTATTTTTTTCTCTAGCGAACATTTTCAAAAATCCGCAATATTTTCGTGAATTGACCGCCGTCAACTGTCTGCGGTCTGCGGTACCAGCCAGAGAATTGTTTTCAGATTAACCAGTGAGTGTGCTGCGCGTCCAATCACCGACCAGCCAGTATTTGAAATCCTGTCCCTGACTGGTTTGAATGCCGCCGTAAATTCCATACCCCAACGCTACAAGCGGCATCGCGCTGAAAACACAGGCAACTGGGATACACAGCAAACCAATCAGTGCGGCACTGAGCACGCCTGTGATCGTCCAGGCGATGCTTGCAACGATTCCACCGCCGATCCACCAGATAAGCTGAAAGATCAAGGCTTGCAGGGCTTGATAGGCAACATATCGCGAACGATCCTTGTAGATCATATAAATCCCCAAAGGTACGATCGGCCCCAGAACACCTGAAACCAAATTAAGCAACACGCCCAAGTGGGCGATCATTGCCCACTGTCGTTCCTCCTCAGGCGTGAGGGGAGCGGGCGGGGTTTGTGTCATTTGTTCATTCATTGAATTCTCCTTTTGTATTACGCGGCGAGTCTAACATAATTAACTAAAAAGACTCGCGGCGAACCGCGAGTCTTTTTGAAGCCAAGAAAAAAAACTATGCCCAACCCTGATTGCGAATGAAATCGCTGATCATCGGGATCTTCACATCCAGTCCTTGATAAGCCTGATAAGCCCACCAGAACATGACCAGAAAGAGCACTGCGCCAAAGCCGCAGGTCACTGTGGAAAGAATGGACAAGACAACACTGGCTACCAGGGATTGCACTGCGTTGAATTTGACGTATGGGCGGTTCTTCTTATCTTCCATGAAAAGAACAACAATTGCTATGATTGGGATCAAATAGCCAAGCATTGCCCACAGTTTATCGTCGCTGGAAATATCAGATGACATTGGTTCTTGAGACATAATTTATTCCTCCGAATAAGTTGGTTTTGAATTTACAGTATTTTACAACCAATCCAACTATCACGCAACTTAATTATTCACCCAAGAGTACTGTATGCTAAAATAATCGCATGTCTATTCGTATTGTCTTTATGGGGTCGCCTGATTTTGCATTGCCGAGTCTTTCTGCTTTGGCAAAATCCTATCAAGTGGTGGGTGTGGTCACACAGCCTGATCGTTCTTCGGGGCGCGGGCGCGAATTAAAATCCCCGCCTGTCAAAACACTTGCGCTTGCATTAAATATTCCCATCCTGCAGCCTGAAAAACTACGCACACCCGAAGCCATGAGTCAGCTTCAGGAGTGGAATCCCGATTTGATCGTTGTGGCGGCGTTTGGGCAGATTCTCAAAAAGAATGTCTTGGAATTGCCGCGTTATGGCTGTATCAACGTCCACGCTTCGCTGCTTCCACGCTGGCGCGGCGCGGCACCCGTCAACGCTGCCATTTTGGCCGGGGATGAAGAGATGGGCGTGACCATTATGCAAATGGATATCGGATTGGATACCGGGCCGATGTTTGTAAAGCGAGCCATCCGTATCAAGCCTGACGATACAACTGGTTCTATACTAGGAGCATTATCCACTCTGGGAGCGGACCTGCTGCTCGAAACCCTGCCCGAATATGTAGCGGGCAATCTCAAACCTGTCCCGCAACCTGCAGAAGGCACTACCTATGCGCCGATGTTAAAGAAAGAAGACGGCCTGCTGGATTTCACACGCCCCTCCGTTGAGTTGGAACGCCGCATACGCGCGATGAATCCGTGGCCGGGCGCGTGGTTCGAGTGGAATGGGAATCTGCTCAAGGTGATGAAGGCTTCTGTTATCAGCGGCGAGAAAAGTCTGGCGAGCGGGAGCAGGTTCACAGTCGAGGGCAGACCCGCCGTCATGTGTGCGGATGGCGCATTGGCTTTAGATGAGGTTCAACCTTCGGGCAAGAAGATCATGTCCGCGAAGGCGTTTTTATCGGGCGCGCGTGGCTGGGACGTGGCTGCGTAGCGTATCGAAACCCTTGGGGTTATATCCTCAAAATTACTTCATTGGAGAAGATCATGTTTAATTCAAAAGTTTTTCTGGCTGAGTTCATCGGCACATTTGCGCTGGTATTCATCGGTGCTGGCGCAGGAATTGTTAACGCGGGTTTGATCGGCGTGGCTCTTGCGCATGGTTTGACCCTGGCCGTGTTCGCTTATGCGTATGGACATATTTCCGGCACGCATGTTAACCCAGCTGTGACATTTGCGCTCGCGTTGCAGGGCACAGTCAAATGGGGGCAGGCGATATTTTATTGGATTGCGCAGTTTGCGGGCGCAATTCTGGCGGCCTTCCTGTTGAAGTTGATTGTGGGATCATTAGGCGGCGATATCGCTGCCGGCGCGACCGTTGGCGCATTGACCACTTCTCAACCCATTTATGCAATGGTTGTTGAAGCTTTGCTCACTTTCTTTCTGGTCAATACGATTTTGCATACAGCGGTGGCTGGCAAGGGCGGCGCGTTTGCAGGTTGGGCAATTGGTATGACACTCACGTTTGCTATTTTGGCAGGCGGACCTTTCACCGGTGCTTCTTTGAATCCTGCGCGCACATTTGGCCCTGCAATTTTTTCCGAGCCAAGTTTTAAAGATGTGTACACCTATGTAATCTATTTCTTCGGCCCATTGATCGGCGCAACCCTGGCTGTGATCGTCTTCAACTTTTTGAATGGCGAAGCTGAAATGGATGATGAAGAAGATAATATTGTAGAAGTTGTAGAAGTTGAAGACGTTGTGGTTGAAGCAGCTCCTGCTAAAGTGAGAAAGCCTGCTGTTCGTAAGACGGCGCAGCAATAGACAGTAAACAGTAGACAGTAAAAAATACAGTTTCCGTTGAGTTTGACGGGAACTGTATTTTTTTGTAATTAGTGGCTTTATTTTTCGTTTTTGTTTTACAATTAACGCAAGGAAAATAACACCATGCCAAAATATGTCGCTGCAATCGATCAAGGTACGACCAGTACTCGTTTTATGATTTTTGACCACGCGGGCAATGTCATTGCGCTCGATCAAAAGGAACATCAGCAAATTTTTCCAAAGCCGGGCTGGGTGGAACATGATGCGCTGGAGATTTGGCAGCGTGTGCAGGAAGTGATGGCAGGGGCGTTGAAGAAATTGGTCGAAGGTCAAAGGTCTAAGGTTGATGAGATTGCGGCGATTGGGATTACCAATCAACGGGAGACGGCGGTCGTCTGGGATAAATCCACAGGCAAGCCGGTCTATAACGCGATTGTCTGGCAGGACACGCGCACGGATGTGATTTGTAATGAGTTGGCAAAAGACACTTCGACTGGGCTCAGTGCAGGCTCTGGGCAGGATCGTCTGCGTGAAAAAACAGGGTTGCCGCTTGCAACTTATTTTTCAGGTCCCAAAATAAAATGGATTCTAGACAATGTGGATGGCGTGCGTGCCAAAGCCGAAAAAGGCGAGGTGTTGTTCGGCACGATTGACTCCTGGATCATTTGGAACTTAACGGGTGTGCATGTCACCGATGTGACGAACGCCTCGCGCACGTTGATGATGAATTTGAACACGCTGGATTGGGATGATGAAATTCTGAAACTGTTAGGCATTCCACGCGCGATGCTGCCTGAAATTAAATCCTCTTCGGAGATATACGGCACGGCGCGCGGAATATTGAATGGGATTCCCGTCTCTGGTGATCTGGGCGATCAGCAAGCCGCGCTCTTTGGTCAAACTTGTTTCAGCGCGGGGGAAGCCAAGAATACCTATGGCACGGGTTGTTTTATGTTGATGAACACAGGCGAGAAACCCATCCCATCCAAAGCGGGATTACTCACCACACTGGGTTATAAAATTGGAAATCAAAAAGCTGTCTACGCGCTGGAAGGTTCGATTGCGATTGCGGGGGCGTTGGTACAATGGCTGCGGGATAACCTGGGAATTATTGAGAAATCCTCTGATGTTGAAACGCTGGCTGCGACAGTGGAAGATAGCGGCGGTATATATTTTGTCCCTGCGTTTTCGGGATTATATGCGCCCTATTGGAAATATGATGCGCGCGGCGCAATTTTGGGCATGACACGTTACGTGAATAAAGGTCACATTGCCAGAGCCGCATTGGAAGCGACAGCCTATCAAACCTGCGAAGTGCTGGATGCAATGGAAGCGGATTCAGGCGTCAAGTTGACTGCGCTCAAAGTGGACGGCGGCATGGTCTTCAATGAATTGCTGATGCAATTCCAATCGGATATTCTGGATGTGCCTGTCGTACGTCCCAAGGTGGCCGAGACAACTGCCCTGGGCGCCGCCTATGCCGCCGGACTCGCAGTCGGCTTCTGGCAGGATTATGACGAACTGCGAGCCAACTGGGGCAAGGATAAAGAGTGGACTCCGAAGTTGGATGCGAAACTGCGCGAGGGTTTATACTCGGGTTGGAAGAAAGCAGTAACACGCACGTTTGGCTGGGTTGAGTAAAGTTACATGTTACAGGTTGAAAGTTGCAAGTTCAAAATCTGAAACCTTCAACCTGAAACCTACAACTGGAAAATAAAATGAATCGAAGCGAAATTCTTTCCTCACTTAAAGGAAATCCAAAAGTTTCCGTGTTGATTATTGGCGCGGGGATTAATGGCATTGGCACATTCCGTGACCTGGCGCTGAATGGCGTGGATGTATTGCTGGTTGACCGTGGAGATTTTTGTTCAGGCGCGAGTGCGGCATCCTCACACATGGCGCACGGCGGTATTCGGTATCTTGAGAATGGTGAGTTTCGTTTGGTGCGTGAGGCGGTGCAGGAACGAAACCGCATGATACAGAATGCGCCGCATATTGTTCAACCACTGCCGACCACCGTTCCCATGTTTAAATATTTCTCTGGCTTGTTCAATGCGCCGCTTAAGTTTATGGGCTGGCTGGATAAACCTTCAGAGCGCGGCTCTGTCATTATTAAACTTGGCTTGATGATGTACGATGCCTACACAGGCAAGGCTCGCACGGTGCCGCGTCATAAGTTTTCCTCACGCCGCAGTTCCCTCTCACAATGGAAAGAACTTAATCCTGAAATTGTTAATACTGCCACCTATTATGATGGTTTGATTTCCAACCCTGAACGGCTGGCGCTTGAACTTGTTTTGGATGCCGAAGCGGATCATCCCAATGCCCGCGCGCTGAATTATGTCAGCATGGTGAGCGGCGGGCAAGGTGTGATTATCCTGCGTGATGAGTTGACAGATGAATCCTACGAAGTCCACCCTGACCTGGTCATTAATGCGGCCGGCCCGTGGATTGATTTTGCCAATTACACGCTGGGCTTATCCACGCGCTATGTGGGCGGCACCAAGGGTTCTCACATCGTGGTCAATCACCCTGACCTGCGCGCTGCGATTGGCGGAAACGAATTTTTCTTTGAAAATAAAGATGGCCGTATTGTATTGCTCTTCCCTTTGCATGACCGTGTCTTGATCGGCACATCAGACATCAAGATCGAAAATCCAGATGAAGCATACTGCACCGATGAAGAGGTGGATTACTTCCTCGGTCTGGTGGAACATGTCTTTCCATCGATTAAGGTCAAGCCCGAACAGATTGTTTTTCGTTTTTCGGGTGTCCGTCCATTGGGCAGCAGCGGCGCGAAGACGACCGGGCAATACAGCCGTGACCATCACATCGAAGTCTTGAGCGGAGATTGGACCAGTTTACACTTCCCAGTCTATTCCCTCGTGGGCGGCAAGTGGACTTCCTTCCGCGCGTTCTCGGAGCAGGTTACGGATAAGGCGCTGGCATTTCTTGGCAAGCCGCGCCAGAAATCCACACAGGACCTGCCCATCGGCGGCGGACGTGGTTTCTCAACCGATGCGAACGAACAGAAACGTCAAATTGACGGATTTGCCGCGTGGACTGGGCTGGATAAGGAACGATTAAAAGTTTTGTATCTGCGCTATGGTTCACGCATCGAAGCAGTTGCCGCGTTTATCAAGCGTGCCGAAGATGCGCCGCTTGAGTCGATGCCGGAATATACGCGCCGTGAGATCATGTTCCTGGCACAATATGAAAAAATCATTCATCTGGATGATCTTCTTTTACGGCGCACCATGCTCGCCATGCTGGGACGTTTAACCAGAGATCGTGTGTTTGAACTTGCCAATGTGTTGGCTGAATCGCTTGGGTGGGGGAATGAGCAGAAAAATGCCGAGGTGGAGCGCACTCTCCGTTTGTTGAGCGACAGGCACGGGGTCAGGCTTTGAGGCGCATGGTAAAATCCTGCCCGTATGAAATGCTCCGTAGTGGTACCAGTTTATCGCGGCGAAAAAAATCTCGATCCGCTTCTTGAACGTTTGGCGCAAGCGCTGCCAAACTTTTTTGATTCCTATGAAGTCATCCTTGTAAATGACGGCAGTCCTGACCAGAGTTGGGACGTGATCCAAAAGCTCACGCGCAAATATGAATTTGCACGTGGGATTCGCTTAATGCGAAATTACGGCCAGCATAACGCCACGTTGTGCGGCGTGCGCGCCGCACGTTATGAATTGATCATCACCATGGATCAGGATTTACAGCACCCGCCTGAAGAGATTCCGCTTTTGCTGGCGAAGTTGGAAGAGGGCTTTGATGTGGTCTATGGCGCGCCCAAAAAATTGCCGCAGGGATTCATGCGGAATGTACTCACAAAATATATTAAATTGATTTTGGCAAGAGTGATGGATACTCCCTCGGTAACGCACATGTCTGCTTTTCGATTGTTTCGCGCAGGGCTGCGCGATGCCTTTGTTAATTTTCAAAATCCTGCGCTCATCCTGGATGTTTTACTTTCATGGGGGACCACGCGCTTCGCCTATGTGCAAGTGGATATCGCGCCCGCTGAAAGTTCCAATTATAAATTTTCAACTTTGGTAAAAGCCGCGTTGTTGATTCTTATCGGATACAGCACGCTGCCATTGCGCATTGCGAGTTTTGTTGGCTTCTTTATGACACTATTTGGATTCGGTATTTTTGTTTATGTTTTTTTTGTATATTTAACATTGGGCAGTTTGCCGGGCTTTCCATTTTTAGCTTCCATTATTGCCATATTTAGCGGCGCGCAAATGTTCACCCTGGGAATCTTTGGCGAATATCTGGCGCGTATCTTTGACCGCAGCATGGACCGCCCATCGTATGTGATTCAGGAAAGCGCGGGCACAAAAAAAGAATGAACGTTGTCATCTTACAGCCTTCCTATATTCCGTGGCGCGGCGTGTTTGACCAGATCCAAAAAGCTGACCTTTTTATTTTTTACGATGATGTGCAATATGATAAACACGGCTGGCGCAATCGCAACCAGATCAAGACCGCGCAGGGCAAACAATGGATGACCATCCCTGTCCATAGCAAGGGCGTGACCGAAGGTGTTCCCATCAAAGACGTGCGGATTGACTGGAGCAAGCCGTGGGCAAAAAATCATTTGAAAGCGTTGACGTTTGCCTATGCCAAAACGCCGCACTTCGCTTCCTACGCCCCGTGGCTTGCCTCTGTTTACGAACGGCAGGACGACTCCCTGTCAGATTTCACCATCTGGCTGACGATTGAGATCGCGCGCAAGATCGGAATCACACACACGCGTTTCATGCGCTCTTCCGAGATCGCAGGCATCGAAGGCCAAAAGACAGACCGCCTGATCCAGATTTTGCAGTATGCAGGCGCGACCCATTACCTAAGCGGACCTTCCGCCCGCGATTATATTGAACAGGAAAAATTTGATTCAGCGGGTATTGCATTGTCTTATATCGAATACAATTATCCTGAATATCCGCAGCTATATCCGCCCTTTGAACCGTATGTCAGTATTTTAGATTTGCTGTTTATGACAGGTTCAGAAGCGGGGAGATATATTTAAATGGATGTCATTCTGTTGTCAATATTTTTGTACAGACACACGATAAGGAATCTTGATGCCTGAACTTCCAAATTTCGATCAAATTAAAACCTATTTCGATAAACATATTCAAGAGCACGGTGCATCACCGCTCGGTTCCAACTGGAACGGTGAAGAATCACAAAACACGCGCTTTGATCAAGTATTAAAAGTAATAGAAGGCAGCGCTCCCTTTTCCATTCTTGATTATGGCTGCGGATATGGTGCGCTGGCTGATTATATGGAAACAAAAGGTCTGGACGCCGAGTATATTGGCTTTGATATTTTGGAGTCTGCGATTGAAACTGCGCGTAAAACGCAGGCGAACAAAGCGCGGCGCACATTTACCTTTGATAAAACAGCATTACCAGTCTGTGATTACACAGTTGCAAGCGGCATTTTCAATTATCGCGCCGAAAATTCGTTTGAAGCATGGACAGAACACACGCTTGCCATATTAAATGATTTTAATAATTTAAGCCGTCGCGGTTTCTCCAGTAACTTCCTTACCAAATATTCCGATGCCGATAAAATGCGAAGTGATTTATATTACGCTGACCCGCTTTTTCTCTTCGATTATTGCAAGCGCAACTTCGCAAAAAATGTTGCGCTTTTGCATGATTATCGCTTGTACGACTTCACTATTATTGTCCGTAAGGATTAATCATGGAAAATATACGAGTCGACTTTAATCGTCCTGTTCCGCTTGGCAACGAATATGAGTATATGCGTCAAGCAATTGAATCAGGTCACATTTCTGGCGATGGCCAATTTACTAAAAAATGCCACGCATTTCTTGAGAGTGAACTTGGCGTCGCCAAAGCTCTGTTAACCACATCCTGCACGCACGCGCTGGAAATGTCGGCGATTCTTTTGGATATTGCGCCAGGCGATGAAGTCATCATCCCTGATTTCACGTTTGTCTCCACCGTGAATGCCTTCGTGCTGCGCGGCGCAAAACCGATCTTTGTCGATGTGCGGCCTGATACATTAAATCTCGACGAATCCAAACTGGAAGCGGCGCTCACGCCGCGCACGAAGGCAATTGTCCCTGTGCATTATGCGGGCGTGGGCTGTGATATGCAATCCATCATGGAGATTGCCCGGCGTCACAGCATCGCAGTGGTGGAAGATAACGCGCACGGTTTGTTTGGCAAATACCAAGGCAAATTTCTCGGCACGTTTGGTTCCATGGCTTCGCAAAGTTTTCACGAAACAAAGAATTTCACCAGCGGCGGAGAAGGCGGCGCGCTGCTCATCAATGATCCCATTTTGGCAGAACGGGCCGAGATCATCCGTGAAAAAGGCACCAATCGCTCACGTTTCTTTCGCGGGCAGGTCGATAAATATACATGGGTTGATATTGGTTCATCCTATCTTCCTTCAGATATTCTCGCCGCGTTTTTGTTCGCGCAATTTGAACAACGCGCGAAGATTCAAAGTCACCGCAAAAATGTTTGGGAGATGTATCACGCCGCATTAAAAGACTGGGCTGAAAAAAACGGCGTGCAGTTGCCTCACATCCCAGCTGATTGCGAGCAGGCTTATCACATGTTTTATATGCTCCTGCCAAATCTTGATTTGCGCCAGAAGTTCATTATGTATTTGCGCGAGTGCGGCATTTACAGCGTCTTTCATTATTTGCCGCTGCATCTCTCTGATATGGGGCAGGGCTTCGGATACAAGGCGGGCGATTGCCCGATCACGGAAAACGTCAGTGACCAATTGGTGCGTTTGCCGTTTCATAATGCACTGAGCAGCAGCGACCAGGAACAGGTCATCGACGCGATTCTTGATTTTAAGTTTGAGTAGCTCGGGCGGCGCACATGCTTTTTGTCGCGCAGCAGGCTTGTGGGTAGGTCTGACGCGCATGGTAAAATCCTCTTAATGTCAGCCAATCAAAAACTCATTGTCGATATTGTCATCCCTATTTTCAACGAAGTGGAACTTGTGGAACGCACCCACGCGCATCTGCGTGCCGTGCTGGATTCGCTTCCCTATGATTTCCGATTCATCTATGTCGATGACGGATCAAACGACGGGACAGTGGATACGCTCCGAAAAATAGCAGACGGCGACCCGAAGATTTCCCTGCTCCAACTCAGCCGCAACTTTGGGCATCAAGCCGCGCTCTCAGCCGGCATGGACGCATCCAGCGGCGACGTGATCATCACGATGGACGGCGATGGCCAGCATCCGCCAGAGACGATTGAGCAAATGCTCAACCTGATTCAACAGGGATTTGACATTGTGCAAACCCAGCGCATGGATGATGGCGGAGCGGCTTCTTTTAAAAAAGTGACTTCCAATATTTTTTATCGTTTGATCAATGTCATTAGTGGAACCCAGATCATGCAAGGCGCGGCAGATTTTCGCGCGCTCTCACGAGATGCGCTGAATGGTCTGCGCTCCATGCACGAGTATCACCGCTTTTTACGCGGCATGATCTCATGGATGGGATATGCCAGTGTGATTCTTCCGTATCACGAGCCTGCCCGTCTGGCGGGGAAATCAAAATATTCTTTGGGAAAAATGATCCGCCTCGCTTCGGATGCAGTTTTTTCTTTTTCGCTCGCGCCGTTATATATTGGATTAAGCTCAGGGCTGGCGTTTCTGGTTCTGGCTGTGGCGCAAATGATCTGGGTTGCTACTCTGTGGTTGACTGGGCACACAGAACGCATCGTTGCAGGCTGGAGCTCGTTGATGGCGATCATCTTGATCGCGAGCGGCATTATTATGATCCTGCTTGGTTTTATCGGTGTCTATGTGGGATATATTTTTCAAGAAGTGAAACGACGCCCCGTTTATCTGATCAAGGGAAAACAATATGACAACGGAGATTAAATCACAGCCTTTTCACATCACTTTATTGCGCCATGGCGAATCGGTGGGCAATGCTGAATCCCGCTGGCAGGGACAGGCTGACTTTCCACTGACAGATACAGGGCGTGCGCAGGCGCGTGCGCTGGCTGAAAAATGGAAATCAGATTCTGCAAAATTTGACCTTGTCATCGCCAGTCCGTTACAACGTGCCTTGGAAACCGCACAGATCATTGTGCAGGAACTTCATCTAAAACTTGAGACCGACCCCGTATGGATGGAACGTGACAATGGCGAATACGCAGGGCTGACACCTTCGGAAGCGCGTCAAAAAATTCCCCAGCCCATTTTTACAACTCCTTTTGATTTTGTAGGCGGCAAAGGTGAAGGCGATTGGGAACTATTTTTGCGCGCAGGAACAGCTTTGCACGGCCTGCTCAGGCGCGAACCCGCCCGATATCTGATCGTTTCGCATGGTGGTTTATTGAATCAGGTCATGCACGCAGTTTCGGGGGTGACTCCGCAGGCAAACAACGCGGGCGTAAGTTTTCGCTTTGGAAATACAGCTTTCGCGCAGTTGAAATATTTTCCGCATCAACACCGCTGGACCATTGATAAATTGAACGACCACTCACATTGGAAGAATACAGAGTAGGGGAATTAGTAATCAGTAATTGGTAAGTAGTTAACAGATTTTCATCCTTTATCATTTTTCCCGAGGCAGCTTTGCAATCATCCACATCCAATTTGAAAGCATCAGATACATTAAATATACTGATTTTTGGCGCGGGCGCCATCGGAACGTACTTTGGCGGCTCACTTGTTCTTGCAGGGCATACTGTTGTTTTTGTCGAACAACTAAAAATGGTTAATGAGCTGCGTGAACGTGGATTACGACTTGATCTTACGATTGATGAAAGAAGAAAGACGAAAGATGCTTATGTAATCGAGCCTCGTTCTTTTGTGATTGAACCCTCGCTTGAAGGGGCTTTGAAATTTGGTCCCTTTGACGTTGCGCTCTTTGCGTTGAAATCCTTCGACACCGTCACCGCGCTGGAAGGGATGAAACCCTTTGCAGACAAACTCCCACCGATTCTTTGCCTTTCCAATGGCGTGGAAAATGAGCAGTCCATTGCACGTACCTTTGGACCCAATCAGGTCATCTATGGCACTGTAACGACTGCCATTGGCCGCCGCGGCGCAGGACATATTATTCTTGAGAAATTGCGCGGCATGGGCATCGCGGCAGGGCATCCGCTTTCAGAAAAATTGGTTGCTGCTTTTAATGGTGCATATCTCAAGAGTCGTTTGTATCCTGAGCCGCACGGCATGAAATGGTCCAAGATGTTGACCAACCTTGTTTCCAATCCCACCTCTGCAATTCTCAACATGACCGCCGCGGAAGTATTCGCCAATAAAAAATTATACAAACTTGAAATTGACATGCTCAGTGAATGTCTGGCTGTGATGAAGGCCCAAAACCTTGAAGTGGTGGATTTGCCCGGCACACCTGTCAAGGCGCTGGCGTTCGCCACAAAATTACCATATTGGCTTTCCAAGCCTTTCCTCTCCCGCGCCGCAGGCAGCGGACGCGGCGCAAAGATGCCCTCCTTTCATATTGACTTGTATTCAGGCCGCGGCCAAAGCGAAGTGCAATACCTGCACGGCGCAGTCGTCCGCGAGGGAAAAGCGCGAGGCGTTCCAACACCTGTGAATCAAGTGTTGACCAACACGCTTTTGGCGCTGACCCATAAAGAGATTCCGCTGGAAGAGTACGCAGGTCAACCCGAAAAATTACTGAAAGCATTAACAGGTTTGCAGGTTTAAACGTTTCAACGTTCAAACCTGCAACGAAAAATCATGTCCATAAAAATTACACAACCTAGAACCGAAGTGGAACTCCACCTGCCCGATGGCCGCGTATTGACAGGCTCGCGTGGGGCACAAGTAGGGGAGTTCCTGCAAGAAGTTAAAGATGATTTTTCCGCACCCATTGTAGCTGCGATCATCAACAATGAAATTCACGAATTGAATTTTCCAATTGAGATCGAATCACACTGTCAACCCGTCACCATGGATACGGCTGATGGCGCACGTATCTATCGCCGTTCGTTGGTTTTTTTGCTGGAAGTTTCTTTTGTGGAATTATTCCCAGCAGGCAGGTTGAATATTGACCACTCCGTTTCATCGGGTGGTTTTTATTGCGAAGTCACAGGGCGTGATATGCTTTCGGAAAAAGAACTTGATACGCTCAATACGCACATGCGAAAACTAATCAAGGAAGATCATCCCTTTGTTCGCAGAGAAATCCCCATTCAGGAAGCAATCGATTATTTCAAACAACGCGGATACGAAGATAAGCTCCGCCTGCTTAATTATCGCCGCAAAGATTATCTAACCATGTACAGCATTCTCAATCACATGAATTATATGCATGGGTACATGCTCCCATCCACGGGCTATTTGAAGTGGTTTGACCTTAAACTTATTAACGGCGCTTTCCTTCTCCAATTTCCGCGCCGTCATTCGCCTACCGCACTTGCGCCGATGGGTGATTATCCAAAACTGCTCAACACATTTCGTCAGTATGGTGATTGGCTTGAAAAACTTAATATTGATAATGTAGGCGCATTAAATGATGCCGTTGCAGCAGGCCGTGCAGATGAGATCGTGCTTGTCTCAGAAGCGCTCCACGAACAAAATGTCGCAGATATTGCGCAGCAGATCGCGCTAAAAAATTCCCGCATTATCTTAATCGCAGGGCCTTCCTCGTCGGGCAAAACAACTTCATCACGCCGCCTTGCAATTCAATTACTCGCACGGGGCGTATCGCCGTTTCCACTTGAACTTGATCATTATTTTGTTGATCGTGACAAAACCCCGCTTGATGAAAACGGTCAACCTGATTTTGAAACCATCGAAGCTTTGGATATCACCCGTCTTGCACAGGATATAGAGAAGCTTCTCAGCGGAGATAAAGTTCAATTGCCGCGTTTCAATTTCAAGACCGGGATGAGAGAAGCGGGGGATCTCATCCAATTAAAGGATGGACAGCCGCTCATCCTCGAAGGCATTCATGGGATGAACCCCCGTCTCATCCCGGACCGTTGGTCTGGTACGGCGTTTCGAGTATATGTCTCCGCTTTGACACAGATCAACCTCGACCGCCACAATAGAGTTTCCACCACCGATACGCGCCTCATCCGCCGTATTGTGCGCGACGCGCGCGAGCGCGGATACTCTGCGGCGCAAACCATCAGCCGCTGGGAGTCTGTCCGCCGCGGCGAGAAGCGGCACATCTTCCCCTATCAGGAAAATGCGGACGTGATGTTCAATTCTGCATTGGTATATGAATTGTCCGCGCTCAAGGCGTTGGCCGAGCCGTTGCTGCGTCAGGTGCCGCACCGCACGCCTGAGTTCATCGAAGCCCGCAGATTGCTGGCCTTCCTCGAGTGGTTCCTGCCTTTGGATGTAAGCCTCATCCCTGCGAATTCAATTGTGCGTGAATTTTTAGGCGGCTCCAGTTTGAAAGATTTCAAGATCTGGCGCGGATAAGTTAAATGAAAACCGTCGAGTTGAAAAAATCGACGGTTTTTTTGTTTACCTTTTTTCCAGATTACTAACAAGCTGGTAGTGATTATCAGATTGTTTTTCCATGACCACGACCTGACAGTTTTTCGGATTACGCAAACTTTCGTATTCTTCCACAGTCCAATGGAACCAGCGCATCAGAAATAATCGCATGGTTAACCCGTGCGTGACGATCAATACATTCCTGGGGAAATCTATTTTTTCGAAATCTCTGTGTAAGGTGTCCAAAAAACTGCTGACGCGGTCATAGACATCCGCGCCTGATTCTCCATCAGGGATTCGATAATAAAATGTACTGAAATTATCGCGTTCTTCGCTGATTCCCTTGTTTTCATCTGAATGTCTCAAGTGACCCCAATCCTGTTCGCGAATTCTCGGGTCTTCGACCGCTTTGATTATATTTTCCTGAATTGCAATAGAGATATTTTGATAAGTTTCACGTGTTCGATGATAGGGTGATAAGTATATGTAGATGGAATCATCTCCAATGATTCCGCAGATATCCTTCCCCGCCTGTTTGGCTTGTTTCACGCCAGTAGCGGATAACTTCAAGGCGAAGTCTTGGGTAGTTTGATGAAGGGAGTTATCTGCATTTCCCTCAGATTCTCCATGACGGACGAGAATGATTCGTTCAGGTTTCATCCTGTTACCTTAATATTCCTTCGATCTGTTCCAATTCATCACTTGAAAAGTCCAAATTATTTAACATACCCACCGCGTCATCGATCTGTGACACTTTACTCGCGCCGATCAAAACGGAAGTCATACCTTCGTAACGCAGAACCCAGGCCAGCGCCATTTGAGCCAGCGTCTGCTCACGGGATTTTGCCATCTCATTTAGTTTTTGCACCTTCGCCAGTTTGTCATCTGTAATATTTGCGGGCTTGAGAAAACCGTGCGCTTTGGACGCGCGGGAGCCTTCAGGAATTCCGCCGCCAAGATATTTATCGGTCAGTAAACCTTGCGCGAGAGGGGAGAAGGCAATACAGCCAACGCCTTCTTCTTTCAAGGCGGCGAGCAAGCCATCTTCCACCCAGCGGTTGAACATGCTGTAGGCAGGCTGATGAATTAAACACGGCGTACCCAGTTGACGTAACATCTTCGCCGCTTCACGCGCTTTTTCCGCGGGATAATTTGAAATGCCCGCATAAAGCGCCCGTCCACTGCGGACGATGTAATCCAGCGCCTGCATGGTTTCTTCGAGCGGAGTTTCAGGATCAGGGCGGTGATGATAGAAAATGTCCACGTATTGCAGCCCCATGCGTTTGAGGCTTTGGTCGAGACTGGATACCAAATATTTGCGTGAGCCCCAATCTCCATACGGGCCGTCCCACATGGTATAGCCTGCTTTCGATGAAATGATGAGTTCATCGCGGTGCGGCATTAAGTCTTTTGCCATGATCTGCCCAAAAGTTTCTTCGGCAGAACCTGGCGGAGGGCCGTAATTATTCGCCAGATCCAAATGCGTGATTCCAAGGTCAAACGCGCGCAAAACCATTTCGCGGCCATTCGAAAATGTATCCACGCCGCCGAAGTTGTGCCATAAGCCCAGTGAGACAGCGGGGAGTTTAAGCCCGCTGCGGCCTGAGCGGCGATACTGCATGGATTGATAACGAGTTTCAGAAGGTAAATAATTCATGATATCTCCAGACGGTTTATATTATTTTTTGTTCGATCAAACTTTCAGCCATTGAAAGAATTGCTTCAGCAGCGGGGCGCGGTTTCCAATTCAAAACACGTTTTGCTTTTTCGCTGGAAAGATCATAATCCCAATCCAGTTCACGCACTACAATCGCGATCTTTTTATCGAACAATGCGATCAAGCGAATTAAAAAACTTGGGAATTGAATGGTCGGGATCTTATACCCGCGTCCCGCATATTCCTTGTGCATGATATCCACGATCTCCTTCAACCACAATACACCGCCCGCGCATAGAAAGCGGTTGCCCGCGGCTTCAGGAATTTGCATGGCAAGCAGGATTGCAGAAGCCACATCACGCACATCCACAATTCCCATTTTGATTCTTCCCACGCCTGGCACCTGTCCCAGCATGTACACACGGATCAACTCAACCGAAGTTCTAAAATTCTTATTTGGGATCGGGCCGAGAATTAACGGCGGGTTGATGGTTGCCAGTTCCATCTTGTTGATGTTCTCAGTGCCGTTGATAAAATCCCATGCGGCGCGTTCGGCCAGCGTTTTACTTTTGGGGTATGCGCCAACTTTGTCGAGGTTGGTCCAGTCATCTTCTGTAAAAACTTTATTCTCCCCGTTATGCCCCGATGAAATCGCTGCAACGGATGAAACCTGTACCACACGTTTGACTCCAGCTTTATACGCGGCGCGCAGCACTCGCAAAGTCCCTTGCACAGCGGGAATGATGAGTTCATCTTCGTGTTTGGGTTCAAACAAAGGAAACGGTGACGCGACATGCAATACATATTCGACATCTTTCATCGCTTCATTCCACCCTGTATCCTGCTCCAAATCTGCAGAGAGTAACTCCAGCCGATCATTTGCCTGGACATACTTCGAGATCGTCTCGCGGACTTCGCCTTCGCGCGATAGAGTCCGCAAGGTGGCACGGACTTTGTAGCCCTGCTCCAATAGTTGAATAATGGTGTGAATGGCGACAAATCCGCTGGCGCCTGTGACGAGAATCGGGTTTGAGGAAGATGTCATTATAAAAAGAGTCCTTTGATTAAGAGATATGTAATTACCCCAAACGCCCCGCACGCGAAATTGACCCAGTCATTATCCAGCCACTTCCAGCCGCGGATGTGGACTGTCTCTGTGCCACAGGTGTGGAGCGGATGTTTCTCGGTTTCTTTTTTGTCGGTGGGGCAGTAGTACATGGCTTGGACGGTTCCGCCGAGGAGCGAGTCAAAGAGCGAACCAGCCAACCCTGAGAAAGTGATCAGTGGGAACACTAACCAGTTATCAGTTAGGAGTGAAGCGAGAAATGCAATTAACGCGGAGCCTGCCAAAGAGGCGAGGGTGCCGATTAATGAGATTCCGCCTGAGGTGCCTTTTTCCACAACTTTTCTTAAGTTGGTAATCATGCGCGGCGGATTCGGATTCAGTACACCAAGCTCGGTTGCCCACGTATCTGCATTGACCGCGGCAAGCGCGGCGGCGAAACCCAGCCAGGGCCAGAGTTCGTTGGGAAAGAAAAAATGAAGCGCAGCGAATGCGGTCGCGATTCCGCCGTTGCCGAAGACCTGCCCTGCGTCACGTTCGTGACCTTTTGAAAATTTTTCGTCGAGACCTTGTTTACGTTTTTTGAAAGCGCGGCTTAACGCAGAGGAGGTAATAAAAAATGTGAGCAATAAAATTGCCCATTGCCAGCCGCCAACGCCGAAGATGATCGTGCCTGTGACGGTGGCTGCGATGGCACCGCTTTTGTTTAAGCTGTGTGCGCGATAGGCGAGATATGCGATGAGCAGTGCGAGGAGAAAACCGAGGAGTAGTTGCATGTGGGTTTGAACGTTTTAACGTTGGAAAGTTCAAACGTTTAGACGGGCGTTGTGATAATGAAAAGCACTGCGAGCAGGAATAACAAACTCATTAGCATACTTGAGCCCCAAACGATGAAAGCCAGTACGCGTTGTTTTTCCCAGCGGTAGAAATATAAACCTGCGATCCAACCAGCCACTGAAAGCAACAGGCTGGCGACAGGGAAAATAATAAGCTGTGACGATGGAACGGTTTCAAGTGCGCTTCCGATAAATTGCGGTCCGAGCGCCACACGCGGCGTGGATGGAATGATAAGGCTGGCCCAAATGAACAAACCTATATTCAGAAAGAGTGTGGTCAGCCAAAGATAACGCGCCACTCCGCTTTCCCAGGCTTGGGTAACCACAAAAGATGGATACACAGATTTTGATTCGACAGGCGAGAGGCTTCCCAATTCGGTGGCGCGTGCGAAGGATTGCGTCAGACCCGCTGGGTTTTCAGGGGAGATTACGAACACTCGTTTTGCAGTCGCCACGAGCAAAAGTTTTTTTGAGTCAGACGCGAGAAATTCGACCACGCCAAGATCAGGGTGACGGCGTATTCCCAATAATCCGCCTGGCATAGGCAAAGATGGTAACGGGAGCGGCGTTGTTAAATCTTCTGAAGAGCGGATGAATTCAATATCGCTCAGTGGAATATCTTCGATACGCAGTCCCCACTTGATGGCAAGGCTGTCGCGGTCGAGATGATAATCCGCGTTTAATAGGGAATAGGCGCGATACACAAAAAATGGAATCGGTGTGAAAGATGTCAGCGCGACCAAAAGCGAAATTAAAAACGCGGGGCCAACTTCGGCGCGTGTCAGATTGATAAATCCAACGATGGCAATGATCGCCAGCACAACGATGACCACGCCATGAATAATCAAGCCGCGTTGTTTGGGTGGGGGGAAGTGTCCGATGTTCATAGGGAAATGCAGAAGGAGGAAATGCAGAAGTTGGAATGCAGAATGCAGAATAAAATTCTGTATTCTGCATTGGATTATTTGATTTCTTCGCGCATGATATTGCAGACCAGCTCAACCTGTTCTTCGGTCATCACACCGCTGAAGGGGATCGCGAGTCCGCGCTGGCCGAGGTCTTCGGTTACGGGAAAATCGCCTTCGCGCCCGCCAAATTTTTCAACCATATACGGCTGCAAATGGATCGGTAAAAAATAGGGGCGCACAGGAATACCGCGCGCGTCAAGCCGCTTTGCCAGCTCATCGCGGTTGATTCTTTTATCAAGGCGGATGACATACACGAACCAGGAAGTGCGTGTCGTGAAGGATTCAATGAACGGGATTTCGATTCCCGCGACTTCAGAGAGTCGCGCTTCATACCACGCCGCAACCTGCTCCCGTTTCGAGAGGATTTGATCCAGCCTCGACATTTGCGAAGCTCCCATCGCCGCAGACATTTCGTCAATGCGGTAGTTGTAGCCCATATGCGTATGCTGTAACCATGTATCGCCAGGCGCGCGTCCCTGATTGCGTAAGGCACGCATGAAGTGCGCGGCTTTGTCGTCGTTGGTGATAATGACTCCGCCTTCGCCTGTTGTAATTTGTTTGTTTGGATAAAACGCAAACACACCAAACTCGCCGAGCGTACCCGCTTGTTTGCCTTTATAGGTTGCGCCCAACGCTTCACATGAATCTTCAATGACAGTTAATCCATGTTCCTTTGCAATGGCATTGATCGGATCCATATCCGCGGGCTGACCGAATACATCCACAGGCAAAATGGCTTTTAATTTATGATTTTCGAATGACGATTTACGAGGTAAATATTTCTCGACATTCTTTACTGCGTCAGCTACTAACTCGGGATTGATGTTCCCTGTCTTTGGATCAATATCTACAAAAACGGGAATCGCTCCTTCAAATAAAAGCGCATTCGACGAAGCCACAAACGAAAACGGCGTGGTGATGACCAAATCCCCTGCGCCAATCCCAGCCGCGCGGACGCACAGGTGCAATCCCGCTGTGCCAGAGTTGACAGAGATGGCATGTTTCGCGCCAGTCAGGTCGCAGAATGTTTTTTCAAAATCGGTGGTGTATTTGCCCATACTCAAATTGGGCGTATTGATGACGTTGATTACAGCCTGACGGTCTGCGTCATTTAAATCAGGAGAAGACATGGGGACGATAGGTTGGGTCATGTTTTTTAGTATGAGGGCGGAGTGCTTCCGCGCCGATCATAGTTCCTCTATTATTTTTTCCAGTGAAATAAGTTTATTTTCTTTTTCGTTGCGTAACTTCAATTCTACCATCCCATTTTGAAGCGCTTTTTCTCCGATGGTTATACGGATTGGGCAGCCGATCAAATCTGCGTCGTTGAATTTGACGCCTGCGCGCTCGTCACGGTTATCGAATAGAACGGTGACGCCTGCGTTTTGCAGGTCGTTGTAGATTTCCTCGGCTTTGGCGCGGGTGTCCAGTTGTTTGCCAGCGATGTGCATGAGATGTACATCAAATGGCGCCGCGGATTTTGGAAAGGTCAACCCTTTATCATCGTGATATGTTTCAGCCAGCGCGAGCAGGATGTTCTCAAAATTAAATTCAGAGCGCGTAGCCAACACTAGGGCAGAAAAGATGGAAAGCGGATTGCCGCAATTTACACATCCATCACCTGCTTTGGCTTGGATTAAGTCCATGGTGATTGCGGGGGAATAATCCCGTCCACAGTTTGTGTTGAGCAGGTGATAGCCTGTCTCGTTTGCGCCTGCCGCCAAATTGGGTGATTGTGGAATGAGATCATCTACGACGATGAGCGCGTTTTTTAATCCTACAGGTGAGGCGTATCCTGCGGCTGCCCCTGCGTTGGCGATTTCATCCGCGGTTGCCATGCGGACTTCACCAATGGCGTTTCTGAGTTTTGCTTCGCTGAGAGTCATGTCTCCGCGCACAACAACGAAGACAAATTGATGATCGGATGTGCGGGTGTACATCAGGGCTTTGGCGGTTTTCTCTTTGGGAATATTTAGGAAGTTTGCAAGCGCGTCAATCGTGCCGCAATCAGGTGTGGATACTTTTTCAGTTGGAAGTTTTTCTTCCTGCTGAAAAATAGCTTTCTTAAATTGAGCGAGTTCGAGGCGTTGGGTGTAATTACATGCGCCGCAGTGGATTACTTCAATGGAAGCTGTAGAAAGTGGAAAGTAGGTTTCGTGGTCGTTGTGAAAAAATGCAAAAGTGAGAAGCGAGAAGAAAGAAGGATCGGTTGATAAATTTTGTAATTGTGAAATTGCCTGCTTGCCCAATGGCAGGATTTCATTCTCGCGAGTCAAATAGCCCGCGCGGACCAGCCAGCCGAAGCCTTGAGTCCGCGCGTTGTTTGGGAATTCACGTTGGGTTTGGATGTGGAGGGCTTGATATTTCATAATATTTTATGTAGGGATGGGGCTTGTCCCTGTCCAAAATTGGCATGTATAAAAAGGGCGACCAACTTCGCAAAGGGTCACCCTTACGGTTCGCTTTTTTTCTTTCCATTGCGCATGATCTTTTGCGTTGAATCAATGGCGGGTAAGGGTTCAGGGACAATCATCGGCGTGGCTGCGATGGATTCTGCCTGGGCGGCCTCCGAAGGTGTCGATTCAGGAGCAGGTTCCAGGTCCAGCTCGACCGTTTCTTCCATCCGAATTTGGCCGCGCAGGAAGGCGCCTTCTTCGGTCACGAAGGCGGTGGTCACCACGTCTCCCCAAACACGCCCTGAGGCGCGGATTTCGAGTTTTTGGGTGGTGATGTTGCCGCGCACCGCGCCTGCCACGATGACGGTATTGGCGCGTACGTTTTGACAGGTGACGCGCCCTGTTTCGCCGACGACGAGCATGCCGCGCATGGCGATCTCGCCTTCGAACGCGCCTTCAATGCGGACGCCGCCCGAGCCGTTGATACTTCCGTGCCAGATCACGCCTGAGCCAAGCACAGAGGTAATGCGCTCAACGGCTTGTACGGGTTGAGGGGTTTCTGTGGGGGTAGTGTTACGTTTGAACATTATGAGTTTATTCCTGCTTCAACTTGATATTCAACTGGGGAAATATCTTTTAAGTTTAAGCGTGAAGAGGCATCCAGAATTTCAATGCCAATAATTTTATCTTTCCTGCCGATATTAAGCGTCACGTTTTCAGATACACGCTGATTAATTACATCCTGTTTAATATCTTCAAGACGAATGTATAAAATATCATATTTTGGATTATATATAATTTGCATATCAGGTTTCCCATTCTCCGTAAAAGACATATACGGTTACTGTAATTATCAATTTGTCTTCTTCAATATAAATTATTTCAACTCTTTTTCCTCGTAATATTTTCCGAGCCGTTCCTTTTTGAAGGAAGACACGTTTGTTTTTGCCTTTCGGTTTCCTCGCGCAGGAATGTCTGCTTCTTGTTCCAGTACAATTTGAATTTCTTCAATATTTGTGCCGCGTTCTTCGGCGCGTTGCAGTGTGTGCGGCTCGATCTGAATCATCATCTTTTTTTGCAGCCTGCTGAATTTTGAACACTGTTATTCAATTTTACCTTGAAAAGAGACACACACGGAAATATGCAGACAAGTAAAAAAGTAAACACGTAGACAAGCACACGTGTAAAAAAGATATGTAAATATTTTTGTCGGCGTGTCTACTATCTGCCTGTTTTGACAATGTCCCATTAGCCGTAATTACTCAGCCTTGTAGCACCTTTGCCTGAGTAATTAAGATTGCCTTGCAATTTTAATAAGCCTTCGGGAGTGGCTAAAAGAATGGGCTTTATTCAACACGAAGCCACGAAGGTGCTAAGATTCAAAGGCGTTTTAGTGACTTTGTGCTTTTGAGACTTTGTGGTTGACCCACTACATTAGCCACTCTCAGCCTTTTTAATCTCAAGGCGTTCGATTAATTTAGTGTAAAATGTGATACAGTAAGTATCAGCCCAATATTTTATTAGGAGAAGATAATGAGAAAAAGATTAATGGTTTTGGCAAGTATGCTCGTTGTTGCAGTTATTTTGTTGACCGCTTGTGGAGGTGGTTCTGCTGCGACAGAAGCCCCCGCACAGGATACGAGCGGGTCAACCCAAGCGACTGAAGCTCCCGCTGTTCAAGCGACTGAAGCCTCTGCTGATTCACAGTTTTTTCTGCAAATCGCTAATGTAAAAGGGTTGGTGGAAGTGCGGGCAAATGCGAATGAAACTTACGCCCCCGCCGAAGTTGGGCAAATGCTTTCCGAAGGCGCGCAAATCCGCACAGGTGCTGATGGCATTATTGCCCTATATCGAGATGCAATCACCATGGTGATTGTTGATAATAATTCCGAAGCTGAGATCAAGACCCTGGCTGGAACAGCCGAAGTTCCTGTCACGGTTATTTTGCTCTTAACAGGCGCGGCTGGCTTGGAACATCATGCCGAGAAACTGCCCGAAGGTTCATTGTTTAGCATTGAGACCCCAGAAGGTAATACAGGCAATATCCTTGGCTCCACGGTTCGTGTCCAATACAACCCCGAAACCAAGCTCATGACCGCTACATGTTTAACTGGTACATGTGAGTTTGTTCGCGGCGATCAGAAACTTACCCTTCAGGCTGGTCAGGCTGTGGATATAGAAGGCTTGCAACCCCCTCCTGGCGCGCCGAGCGAAATGAGCACTGAACAGGCAAATCAATTCCTTGCCATGGGCTACCAACTTTGTGGTGGTTGTCCAGTCACAATTGGTGAAATTCGTGATGGCGGTTTAAGTCAAACCTCCCCTGCTCCTGCGGAACTAGGCGGACCCGTTGCTACAGAAGTGCCCGTTGCTACAGAAGTGCCCGTTGCTACAGAAGCGCCTGTTGCTACAGAAGCGCCTGTTGCTACAGAAGCGCCTGCAGTTGGCGGCTAATTAACTTCAGTTCGAGATAAGCGCTAAAAGAAAAAACCTACGCATCAGCGCGAATGAGTGTACAAATTTCTAATCCCGAATTTAGGTGAATTAGATCCCTGAAATTTAAATTGAAAAGCACTAACCCAACATAAAAGACTCGCCCATGAAATATAAAATTCATGGGCGAGTCTTTTATGTACCGAATAAATTATTCGCCCTTCACATCTTTTTCGCTGATCTGTACACCGATGGTATTGAAGCCTGAGTCTACATATAAAACTTCACCCGTAATGTGAGTGGAAAGATCAGAAGCGAGGAAGACCGCCGAGTTGCCCACATCTTCGATGGTGACATTCTCACGCATGGGAGCGATTTCAGCAAAATGCTTGTACATATCACGGAAGCCGCCCACGCCCGCCGCCGCGAGTGTGCGAATCGGCCCCGCCGAAATCGCATTGACGCGAATCTTTTGCGGGCCGAGATCATATGCCAGATAACGGGTCGAAGCTTCCAACGCGGCTTTTGCCACGCCCATTACATTATAGAACGGCACAACCTTAACCGAACCATAATATGTCAGGCACATGACAGACGCGCCAGGGTTCATGATCGGCAGGAAGGCGTGGGTCAATGCCACAAGTGAAAATGCGCTGATCTCCAAAGCGTTCTTGAAACCGTCACGGCTGGTTTCGTGAAAGGGTCTGCTCAATTCATCGCGCCCTGCAAATGCAACCGAGTGAACCAAAATGTCTATCTTGCCAAAGTGCTTCGTAGCTTTTTCAACTACTGACGCGATGGCATCATCGCTGGTCACATCACATTCTTCAACCCACTTACATTCCACCTGCTCGGCAAGTGGTTTTACACGGCGTTCCAGAATTTCACCAGCATAACTGATTCCAATATTCGCGCCCTCGCGCTTGAATGCCTGTGTAATTCCCCAGGCAATCGACTTGTCGTTTGCAAGACCAAAAATAAGTGCGTTCTTTCCTTCCAATAATCCCATGTTACTCTCCTCGATTTAATAATATCGGTTCTTTTACTAAAAATCTCCAGGGCTTGGATAACCAAGGTTCTGGCGTTTTATTTAAACCCACACGGGGGCCAATCGTCACGCTTTTTTCTGGGATGAAAATCCCCGCTTCGATTCTTAAGCTGGAATCTGCCTCTGTCAAATGGGCATAATTCTCGCTTTTGGTGATTCCCAGCGCCTGAGTCAGTTTCCCAGGTCCGAATGTGTCGCGCCCGCCGCGCCTCTCCATCATAACCTCGATTCCTTCAATCGGCTGAATGGCGCGGATCAAAACCGCCGCGGGGAATCCCTCCTGTTCGGTGACTGCGTTCAACATCCAATGATTGCCGTAGGTGAAGTACACATACGCCTGCCCAGGCGTGCCAAACATCGGGTCTGTACGAATCGTTCTGCCCGCTTTGGCGTGACTGGCGAGATCGTCAAAACCGAAATATGCTTCGGTTTCAGTGATAAGACCGACCAATTTTATGCCATCTTGAATCCGTACCAACTGCGCGCCGAGCAAGTCACGTGCAACGGTCAATGTGGGGCGGGCGTAAAATGATAGGGGAAGAGCTTTTATCACAGAGTTCACAGAGTTTTTTTGAGGGCTAATTGGCGAGTCTTTTAATACCACCGTACTTGAGAATTTTAAGATTGAAATTAAGAAGCAATCCCAACTTTCTCCCAGATATTTTCAAGTAAGATAATAATTGTGCTTCATGAATTCCTGCAAGGCTTTTGACCGACTTAATTTCGACAATTACAGTTTCGTTTACAAGCAGATCCAATCTATAACCGCAATCAAGTTTTACTTCCTTGTAAAATCAATGGCAGAGGGATTTCCTGTTGTGTATCATATCCGCGCTGTAGTCAGTTCATAACGTAAGAATTCACGATAAGCAGATTCAAGCAACCCTGGGCCAAGATGATGATGAACTTCAATCGTCGCGCCAATAATGGCTTCTGTGATCTTGTTTAATTCATCCAGACTTAATTCTCTCATCTTTTTCTCTTTGGCGTTTCAAATTTGATAATCTTATCAGATCGCCCAATTCTTCAGAGGCACCGCTTAAAAACTCTGTGCTCTTTGTGGTCTCTGTGGTGAAGGCTTTTGAACGTTCAACGTTATTTAAATCTGGTGTCCCGTTGAAGTGTCAATCTCAACCCTTCTTCCAACTTAATGGAAGGTGTAAAACGTAGTTTTTCCTTTGCGAGATTCAAGTCCGCTTTCATGCGCGAGACACCGCCAGAAGTTTGTGAGTTGTACACCACGTTGGCTTTGCTGTTCGTGATCTCCAACACCGCGCGGATTAAATCCTTGATGGTGGTTCCTATCCCCGAGCCGACATTGATCACCAGGTTATTGATATTCGGCGCGGTGGATGCGGCCACCATGGCGCTGATGACATCGTCTACATAAATGTAATCGCGGGTTTGGCTTCCGTCACCGTGTGCAACCAATGTCCCGCCGCGCAAGGCTTGACGCAGATAATGCGGCACTACAGGTGGGTGAGAGGGCGGCAAGTGTTGGCCTGGTCCATACGCGTTGAAAATTCGCAGGCTGACTGTTTCTATGCCCCACAATCCGCCAATGGTGCGGACGTAATACTCAGCCGCGAGTTTTGAAACTGCATACGGTGAGCGCGGATTTGGCGTAGCAGACTCTATCAGTGTTGAGTCGCCCAAGTCGCCGTAGACAGCTCCCGACGACGCCAGTACGACCCGTTTCACTCCCACGTCACGAATGGCTTCCATCAGTGCAACCGTCCCGCCTACGTTGGCGGCATTATAGTCGCGTGGATATAAAACCGATTCTTGAACTGAAACACGCGCCGCGAGATGATAAACAACATCCACATCTTGAAGTAACGTCCACAATTTGGGACGGTCATTCACATCTCCGCGTGTAAAGTGGACATCGGGCGCAAGCGCTTGGGGATCGCCAGTGGAAAGGTCGTCAAGGCCGCGCACTTGATGTCCTTCGCGCGCGAGATGATTTGCAAGAGAAGAGCCGAGGAATCCCGCGGCTCCAGTGATTAAGAAATTCATAGAAAAAAGATTATACCCGCAATATTGGTGCGTGTTTTTGATTGACTCGCGCAAGGTAGTGTGTTATTTTATATGCAGTAGTAAACGGTAGGTTACGTTGGTTTGAAGAACAGCCACAGCTCACAGTTTCTGTGAGTTGTTTTGTTTTGACCTCCGATGGAACAAACAGATTTACCAAAATTCTTTTTTCAATTGCCAAAGGAGGCAAAAAATGTCTGATCGTATCACTGGTACAGTAAAATGGTTCAATGGTGACAAGGGCTTCGGCTTCATCGAACGCGAAGGCGGAGCGGACGTGTTCGTCCATTTCTCCGCTATTCAAGGTGATGGTTTCAAAAACCTGACCGAAGGCCAGAAAGTTGAATTCGTTGTTGAAAAAGGACCCAAGGGTCCTCAGGCAACGAACGTCACAGTTCTGAGCTAATCAGTACAATAAAGAGCCTGACGCGAAAGCGTCAGGCTCTTTTGATTCATTTATAATTTTTGACGCGGAATAGTAGATTACCCCAATAATCCAGATGTCATTAATATTTCTTGCGACCAACGATTTGATTTTTCTGAAATTTCTTTTCTTTGATCTATGTCCAGCCAGGTTTTATCGAGTCTGAAATGCCATCGGGCAAGTTCCACTTGCAGTTCAACCAGTTTTGCGGCAGTATTAATTTCTGCTTCGTAGGCTGTCCATTCAATAAAATGTTTGCTTTCGTCAATAAGGCTTTCAACCAAAGCTTTATTGTTTTCATTGTTTGCAAATGATTTGATGCGACTTAAGTTTGCGGCTAACCCGCCCAAACGGACAGAATAATCATCGCGCATATATCGTTCTCGAATAACTGTCCAATCTTTCATAATTCACCTAATAACTTTCTGGTGATTTGTTCCACCTGCGCGCGAAGAGTTGGGTCTTGAAGCTCCAGTGCTCGATTATTTTGCCGAGGGCGAATGTTGATCAGTGATTCAAAAGTGACTTCCTGCGTTTCTGGGTTCCAGTCTGCGCCCCATATAAATTCCTGTTGACTGCCATCTTCCAGCAATACCGCTTCACAATCTGCATGCATGGCTCCACCGCCTGTCAAAATCTCTCGTTCAATATCTACAGCCAATTTAATGTACGTCTGGAGTATTTCCATCATTTCTTGCAATTGTTGCTTTGTAGCTTTTTCTCGAATGATGTATATCATGCCTTGATTTTACACGATTTTGAGAAGACTTCGTAAATCTGCTTTTTATTTAAGGGTAATCTCTCATTCCTGTTAACTTGCTATTACCAGCTTCCCATTGCTGGATAATCTGTGCATACATTCGCCCCAAATCTCCTGCGGATAAATAATGGCGTTTGTCCCGGGCAGTTGTTCTATGGATAAACCTGTGTTCAGGTCAATGCCAACTTGTTGATAGGCCTTGTAAATTAATTGGCTGCAATAAAATGAATTTTCGGTTTCGGCATTAAGGAAGTTCAGGTTGTAGGGTTTGCCAACCTGCGCAAGGCAATACCTTGTAATTGTGGTTCGAATCTGGGATTCCTCTTCTTCAGAGTAGCCTTGACCATCCAGCGGGGAGGCGATGCCGTAAAATGTATCAAACAACAATCCGCGCTGACGCGCCATGCGTTCTGTATTCCATGTTGTATCTGGCATATCAAAAGTGATCACGCCGCGTGAACCTGCTTCGACGCAACGTCCGCCGGGGCCAACGTACATCACCACGTGATCCACGTCACCGGGCACGAGGCAACCGACCAGCCTCCAGAATTCACCCGGTAGAATATCAGGTTTGCCGTTCATTGTGCAGATAATATCGCCTGTTTGTATTGCCAAGCCCTCGATTTCAAATGTATGGATCATATTCATTATATGCATTATACGGGAAATCAATCAATATGTTTCAAACGGAAACCCGCCTCTTCTATCTATCTATTTTATTTATCGCTTACTGCGGCGTAACTTCCACTTGATAAGAGGCGGGGAGTGTCGTGTAATGTGTCTGCCCGATGATGAAAACTACCAGGCGTTTGAGAGTGCTGAAATCAAATTCAAATTTGCCTGTGCCTTTTTTTATATCGAGATCGTGCGTCACAATTGAGCCATCTGTATTTTGTTCCACGGCGCGCACGCTCCACACTTGCGGGACGCGGTTGTGGATGGGGACGAATCCGCCGGAAGTCCAATCTTTGCCGCCTGACTCTACGTTATCGTTCCAATTGATCTCGGGGATGGAGAGATCATCTACAGCGAAACCGAAATTGTTTACCGAACGATTATTTTGCATGGCGAAGCGCAGCAGGATTTGTTTGCCCGCGTAGGTGTTTAGGTTGGCTGTTTCCTGAATCCACGCGGCTTGTGTTCCGCCGCCGCTGATCCCTGAGAATCCGTGACCGAGATTCTGCCCATTTGGATTTGTCTCGCGGCTGGATGTGGCAGGAACGAGAGTCCAGTGGATGCCGTTATCCGTTGAGACAAGCAGATACGCGTAATCCCAATTTTCTTCCATGTCATACCAGTTCCAGTATTTTAAAGTGGCGCTTAGAACATTTCTCAAATCCACTCTGCGGGTGAGCGTGGCAAATGTTGAATCGTTGCGGTTTGACCACCAGAATCGGTCGCCGCTGTGTGCGTCTGCTGGGAGTAATTTGATTCTTTGGTCACCGCTAAAGTTGAGCGTGGCCCGGCCGCTGCCTGTGAACGTGAGAATATCTGCGCCGCCATATTGCTGTACTGTGCCTTGATATATGACGGGCAATGATGTGGCTTCATAGCTGGGAGTGATATTTTGTAAAGAGGATATCGTATAAGAAAATTGACCATTTTGAAGTGCAGGATCATTAAAGAATGCTGCGCTGATGGCATCGGTATACAATGCGTCTGCGCTGCGTGGTGAATTGAATTTCTTCAAAATTCGGTCAATACTCATGGCTCCATTGGCGGGGTCGGCAGCGAGCGCCTTGATAAAATCCCCGCCCAATTGCTCATATAGATATTCAAGATACAAATAGGATTGCCCATAATCTGTGGAAGTTTTGCTCCAATACCATAGCGATTGGTCGGGGTGGATGAGATATTCGTTCACAAAATTGTCGCCTCGCATCCCCGCTACTTGCTGGGCGAGCATACTTAAGCCTTCATTGAGCCAGCCTTCTTCATCAGGATCTATATTCTTTTGAATCATATGTTGGAATTCATGCGCCAGGATTTCTTTATAATACTGACTCGCAATGCCCGATGACCATGTATCAGAGATGAAAAAATATTGCCCCTCATTGGAATACGGTTCAACCACCGCCGGGAATTGATCCGCCTCACTGAAATAACCGCCCACCTCGCCGATACTATTCGAGTGGACTACGAACAAACGCGGGTCGCCATCCAGCCCGAGAGATTCCTCATTCCCAAAAACAGCGCGCACCCGCTCGTAAGACAGGTCAAAACTTTTACCTGCTGCCTCCCAATCTTCTGTGGTGACTTCCTGATTAATATCCACATCCTGCCAGAAATAGGCGTGCTCAGAAATCAATGCTAATTTAGCTGTAATGCGTTTGTACTCCAGCGTTGAAGTGTTATGGATCCAAAATTCCCGTGTATCGCCGGCTTGATAGTTCTTAAGCGGTTGAGCGGGAGCCACAGGAATCTTTGCAGGGTCCAGATTTTGGATGGATACAGCGAGTGCCACACGATCCGTGGAAGCTGGTTTTATCGTCGAAAGAGATTTGTACAACTTGGAATCAGCAGGCAAAACAGGCTCCATGGAAACAGACACAAATTGCGCTTCGGAAGCAATGGTCACAGCTTGCATGGCGGGGGCTTCAGTGGCGGCAGGCACCGGCGACTCAGTTGCCGCAGGGCTGCCGCCACAAGCTGAAATCAATATGCCCATCAACAAAATTATGAAAAAAGATTTTCGAGACATAAAAGCTCCTCGTAAAAAAAACGGATTATGAAAATATATCACACAGAGATCGAAAGAAATTTTTAAGAATCAAAAACCCGCCTTTTAACAAGACGGGTTTCCAGATTACTGTTCACTGATTACTGTTCACTGAACTTATCTACTCTTCCTCGGCGCGAGTCGATTCCTGCCGTAACTTTTTGGGGTGGGCGCGGGGCGTGGTGGGCGGCGCGAGTCTTCTCGGGGAGCGCCTCTGCCTCGGGCTTCACCAGCAACTTTCGGTGGGGCAGCTGCGGTGTAGTCGAAATCTTCCAAAGTCTCGCGTTTGAGCGGACTTCCCATAATGCGTTCGAGAATCTTGATCATGTCGTTATCTTCAGCAGTGACCAAGGTGAACGCATCACCTGTGCGTTGTGCGCGGCCCGTGCGTCCGATGCGGTGAATGTATGCATCGGCAGTATCGGGCATGTCATAGTTGATGACGTGAGAAATGCTTTCCACATCCAAGCCGCGCGCAGCGATGTCCGTGGCGACCATGACCTGGTGTGTGCCATCTTTGAAACCCTTAAGCGCAGATTGGCGTTGACCTTGCGAACGGTCGCCATGCAAACTTGTTACTTTGTGTCCGGCGCGTTCAATTTGCTGCGCCACTTTTTGTGCGCGATATTTTGTGCGCGCAAAGATCAACACAGAATGTGTATCTGTTTTTTTGAGCAGCGCCAATAACAATTGCGATTTCAAATGCGGCGGCACAGGATACAGCGCGTGCGTCACGGTATGTGCGGGGCGGCTGATGCCCATCGCGATCTTCTGCGGATTCTTCAACGAACTGGTTGCGAGAAATTCCACTTCAGATGGGAATGTGGCCGAGAACAACATGGTTTGTCGTTCCACGGGCAGCGCCTTGATGATGCGCTTCACATCGGGCAGAAATCCCATGTCAAACATGCGGTCGGCTTCATCCAACACGAGCACTTCAATTTTGCCCAATTTCGCAAGACCTTGATTATAGAGGTCGAGAAAACGGCCCGGGCAAACGATCAGGATTTCTGCACCTTCACGCAATGCCTTGACTTGGGGCGCGGGTCCGACTCCGCCATAAATGGTTGCGCTGCGGAGCTTGGTCCCAGCGGAGAGAGCCTTAACGACATCGTGAATTTGCTCAGCCAGTTCACGAGTAGGTGTTACGATCAGCGCACGTGTTACATTGCGTTGACCTTCCAATAGTCTGTTCAAAATGGGGAGGACGAACGCGGCGGTCTTGCCTGTGCCTGTTTGTGCGGTACCGATAATGTCACGTCCGCGAATGGCGGCCGGGATGGATGCTTCCTGAATGGGTGTGGCGGTGTCGTAGCCCGCTTTTTTGATTCCGGCCATCAGGCGTGGGTCTAGATTAAATTGTTCGAAGTTCAAAGTATTCCTTTTTGTCAGAAGTCTATCAATGTTGGGAAAATGAGCGAATGCTCAAATAAAAACAGCGCGGACTGCTGATATAGTGAGTCTGCGGATTTATTAAATCAGGGACTCGGTGGGGTTTATCGTAAAAGGATTATAGCACTGAAAAGAAAGTATTTTTACGCCACGAAGAGCCTCATAGGTTTCCTGGCGTCTTTATGCGTTAACTGGAATGTAATTCGTTGCGCGTCAACAAAATGACGGCGACGAGAATCATTCCGCCACCGATGATTACGATGGGCTGTACTGTATCTCCAAATAACCATGCCGCGAGTAAAACAGTCACTACTGGCTCCAAGGTTGAAAGCATGGCCGCGTTGGTGGGGCCGATAATTTCAAGCCCGGCTAGAAATGTCACCACGGGAATGATGGTTGAGATGACGATGATGCCGAGCATGGCGAGCCAGCCTGCATTACTGGCGGGGAAGTGTGCGCCGTTGGTAAATGCCAACAAGCCAAACACCACGCCCGCAGATGCAAAAATAACCGTCGAAGATTGCACGGCTGAGACGTGTTTCATCACGTTCGTGCCGACGATAATATAAATGGAATAAATCAACGCGGCTGTGACTGCCATCAGTGCGCCGATGAGCTGCCCGCCGTTGGGGTCAACGGTCAATGCGGAGCCGATGAGGGCAAGAATCAATGCAGTGACTTTTATCCAGTTTACTTTTTCATGCAAGACAAAGACAGAGAGAATAAAGACAAACATCGGGTAGAGATACAAAAGCAGCGCAACCAACCCGGCCGACGCGTATTTGATGGCGGTCATATACAGAAACGATTGACCAACATACCCCAGCGCGCCCATGCCGACGAGTTGGGCGAGAATTCGTCCGCGCGGGAAATGCTCCTTGCGCAGAAGCAGGATGACGGTCATGAAAGATGCGGAGATGCCGAAGCGCAGGAAAAGCACCGTGAAGGTGTCCATTCCATCCGCGTAGGCATAATGCCCAAAGATGGCGAGTGTCCCAAAAGAAGCGGCGGAGATGGCAATCAGCAGGATGCCAAAGAGTCGTTTCATATTATCCAATCATGCTTTGTAAAAAGGAGCGGATTTGACTCGCGGTTGTATTCCAGGAAGGCTGCTGAATATAACGCGCGCGCGCGTTGAGAGAAAGTTCGGTGAGCAGATTTCGATCTGATGCAAGCTGCGAGATATGTTTTGCAAGTGTTTCAGAATTATTTGGCTGGATGAGATAACCAGTTTTTCCGTGTTCGATGATTTCACCCGCTGCGCCCGCAGTTGTGCCAATGGCTGGCAGACCAAACGCCATGCCTTCAAGATAGACAATGCCAAAGCCTTCATAACTGGATGGGACAATGAGAATGTGTGCTTGTTGAAGTTTTTCTTTGAGAGGTTTGTTGTTGAGAGAGTTATGAAATGTGACGATGGACGACAGACCCTGATCCATGATAAATGCTTGCATTTGCTTTGTGTACTTGGGGTCGGTAGTTAGTGAGCCGATGACATCCAGCTTGACCGCTGACCGCTGACTGCTGACCGCTTTTAATAATGTAAGCAGTCCTTTGCGCTCCATGACATTACCGAGGAATAAAATTTGTAATGGATTACATGAAGCACGTGTCTTGATTTCTTCTTCTGAAATTGCATATCCAAACCGATCCGTGGGTGGGTAGGCGATTATTTCAGGTCTGCTGTTTTTTAATAAGTGATGCACTACCTCTCTGGTGGTTTGTGAATTGAATATAAATCCATCCACGCTTTGCAGATATTTTTTTTCGACTACACGGTAAAGATCATTTTGCCATTGCGGACGTAACTCGGAACTGCGTAAATGATGGACAAGTGAAATAACAGGGTAGGGATGCGGCCTGCTGTTTGCCGCGATCAGGGACGGATGATTAAGTTCGTCTTGAATCAGAATGTCTAAGTTGGCTGGGAGTTTGAATGAGAAATTGTCGGTTATATGAGATGCGTAATTTCTCCACGGCAGCGAAATGATTTCAACACTGTCGCCTTGCGCACGTAAATACTCAACCAACATGCGGTCGTACATGTATCCGCCGCTGAGGGTGTCCAGCGAACCGTAGATGAGGAATCCGATTTTCATTGTTTTTACGTTCAAACGTTTCAACGTAAAACGCTATAAGATGCCCAGGCGTTTTCGTGTTCCCATAGCACTACTTTTACTTTGGAAATATTCTTCGCGTTGATTTTTTCGTTGAGCGCTGTACAAAGAATTCTGGAAAAATGTTCAATGGACGGGTTTAGTCCCGCGAATTCAGGTTTTTCATTTAGCATTTGCTCTTTGTAATAATTGACCACATCATCGAGATGCTTTTCCACATCTACGATATCTACAAGATACCCATGTTGATCAAGTTCTGCTCCCTTGAGTTGCAGTTCAAGGATATAGTGATGAGAGTTGGGGAAATTCTCTGGTCCCCAGTCTCCTCCGATCAGGAAATGACGGGCAATGAATTCACGGCGAACGGCGAGGGTATACATGTTGGTGCTCCAGTATTCAGGTATCAGGTGTCAGGTGTCAGGTATCAAGGTTTATGGCTTGATGGCTTGCATGATGAGTTGATTTTTATTTCTTGTGATGGGCATGGCAAATTCAAATGCGTTGATGCGGGTGCAGTAATCCAAATCAGTTTCTGGGAATTCAGGCTGGTTTGGGTCAAGATGTTGTTCGGCGTCTCGCGCAACGTACACGCGTTTTATAAACGGTTCTTTATCAGGGGTTTGACCTTTGAGCAGCGCTTCCAAATATTCGGCACAAGAGACATCTTCATCGTTGGTAAAACCACCTGTGATGACAAAAGTTACTTCTGGCGGTGCAATCTTCAAAACCTGTGTGACCGTTGCGCCTGCTACCACAAAACTGGACGCCAGCATGGTATCCGCATGTACACAACGGACCACGCCTTGAGTCCCTGCGCCAGTACGTTGAATGAGGGTAAGCCCCGCTAAATTTTCTTCGAGTATCTGCGTGGGTGAGTTGCCAAAGTCGAAGCCTTTAGGGGGAAGCCCGCCTACTTCGCCCATGACTTTTGAATTTGGATATTGAGATTTCAGGCTAAGAGCCTCTTCAACTGTGCTGACCAAAATGACTTCCTTTGCGCCGCGCGAAAACGCATAGGCGGCATTCGAGAAGGCACGGAGTACGTCAATCACAAGCACAAGTCCGCTTGCAGTATGGCAGGTTTCAAGGGTTGAGTAATTGAATTTCATATGGAATAATCGAAGATTACTTGAATCGTATCCTGTGGATTTTCATCCAGCAGTTGATAGGCTTTGTCTGCGTCGTTTAATGAAAAGCGATGCGTAATCCATTTTTCGGGTTTGATTCTTTCCAATGCCTTCCACGCAACATCAAAGCGCCGTGACTTATCCCACCTGCCTGATAACTCTGGTGAAATGGTGCTGACTTGTGAAGAAATTAGTTTAATCCGTGAGCGATGGAATGCGCCGCCGAGATCAATTTCTGCGCGCTTTTGTCCATACCACGAACCGATCACGACCCGTCCGCTGAAAGTGGTTAATGCAATCGCGTCGTTTAATGCGGAGGGAGAGCCGCTCAGTTCGAAGGTCAGGTCGAAGGAGTCTAAAGTCAAAGGCCCGCCCTGAGTGTTATCGAAGGGTCGCAGGTCTTGCGCTGAAAGACTTTTGATATTCAACCTTTGACCTTCAATCTGCAACGCACTCCTTCTTAACTCAAAATTATCCACTGTGACCAAACTCTCCAGCGGGAATTCATTTAATAATGAAGCAGTGAGTAAGCCAATAACGCCTTGCCCTAAAATTAAAACGCGCTCACCTAAAATGGGAGCGCCATCTTGCACTACATTAACCGCGGTTTCCATATTGGGGAGAAAGCAGGCGGTTTCAGCATTTAAGAAATCGGGAATCAGAATTAAGGAGGAAGGCTGAGTGACGAAGGAGGAAGCGTGCGGATGAAAGGCAAATACCAACCTATTCAACCAATTACCATGTACTGATTTTCCAATATCCGTAACTTTTCCCACACAGGCATATCCATACGCCAGCGGATAATTCAAGTCACTGCTGACGCCATCGTGCGCATCGGCCAGATGTGGAAATTGTCCACGATAGATCAGCATCTCTGTCCCTGCGCTGATGGCCGAGCAGATGGTTTCCACCAGCACTTCATCTTCTTTGAGGCTGGGAATGGATGTTTCTCGAATTTCAATTTTTTTGGGGGAGATGAAGAACAGCGTCTTTGCTTTAGGCATGTTCCGAGTTTAACATAAAAGATAGCGGTTACTTTTGTAAAAGTAACCGCTATCTGCTGTAAATAATTTATTTCCCTGCCGAAGGCTTTATGGTGTAGATAGAGGCAACACGCCGAAACTCATAATTCGTCATAATCGCTTCGATCACTGTTGACTGTTCCAGTGTAACTTCTTTGAACTCAAAACCCACATTAAAAAACTCCGGGCTTATATCCTGCTGACTCCAGGCTGCCCGGGCAGGGATGGTGATACGCGAGGCAGTGATACCGGGCAGTTCGGGTAATTCGATGGCGAGTGTGATTTCAGTGTTTTCGGGCATCGGTTTTTCACCGATCACCATGGCTCCACGGAGATGCAGATCACCCAGATACCCAAGTAAATACCCGCCGTATAAGTCAAAAACCTGAGTGTAGGCCATTAAATTCTTGCGTTGTACTTTTCTTCGTTCCTGCATGGGCGCTCCTTATTCTCTAGTGTACATGAATTGACACTCAAAGAGTATTGCTATTTTATGGTAAAAATACCTCATGCGATGGATATATATTTCCCCTCATTTGGATGATGCCGTACTTTCCGCAGGCGGTCTTATCTACGATCAAATTCGCGCGGGCTTGGATGTGGAAATCTGGACGTTTATGTGCGGGTTTCCTTCCACAGATGAGCTCTCTCCTTTTGCGCAGGTGATGCATCATCAATGGGGCATTCCTGCCGCCGCAGATGTCATTAACGCCCGCCGTGCCGAGGATGCCAACGCCGCGCGTATTGTCGGTGCAAAAACAGTCTATTTTGATTTTCTGGATTGTATTTACAGGCGTGGAAAAAATGGTGATTGGTTGTACTCAGATATATTTGTTCCCCCTCATGCAGATGACGCGCAGGATTTACCCGCTCGAATAGCAGAATCTATTTCCGCCCGCCTCCAACCGACCGATCAACTAGTCTGCCAACTGGCGCTTGGTTCACACGTTGACCATATCATCGTGCGCCGCGCAGTAGAATTGCTCCAGCATCCCATTCTTTATGATGTGGATATTCCCTATTTGTTTAATTCACCTGCTGAATTATTAACCAAAACTGCTGGGATGAAAGCAAACACTCACAGCATCACCGAAGCAGGTTTGACGTTTTGGCAGGATGCGGTTGCTGCGTACGCGTCCCAGATCAGCAGTCTGTTCGATAGCCCGGATGATATGCGTGAGAAAATTCGCCGCTATTGGTCAGAAAATAACGGCATCTGCTTGTGGTCTGCTGCCTAGACAAATCTTCCAGTACTTTTGGTACTTGAAACTCGTTTTGAATTATGATATAGTAATGTCGATTTTCCGGGTGATACCACCGGAAACTTTTTAATCACTTGCATCTCTGATCTGGAGATGCAAAATTCTATATAGTAGGACATTACTATGACAACCAATTTCCTTACCAAAGTGGGCTTTCAAAAACTTCAAGAGGAACTGGATCATTTACGAACCGCCAAAAGACAGGAAGTTGCCGAGCGCTTGCACGAAGCAATGGAAGGTGGCGAGTTGATCGAAAATGCAGAGTATGAAGCAGCCAAGAATGAACAGGCTTTTGTTGAAGGCCGTATTCAGGAATTGGATTTACTGCTTGCCACTGCGCAGATCATTGAAGAAAGTAACGGCAAAGGCAAGAAACATGATGCGATTCAAGTTGGCTCAAAGGTGACTATTAAGGAAGGTAACTTTGAAACTGAGACCTTTATCATTGTAGGAGCGCCGGAAGCCAACCCGCGTGAGGGCAAGATCTCAAATGAATCGCCGATTGGTAAAGCCATTTTGAGTCACAAGTTGGGTGATGTGGTGAAGGTGGAAACTCCCGGCGGCACCTACAACGTTAAGATTATCAAAGTCGGCTAATTAATATATACCGCACTCGGTCACAAATTGCGCTTTTTCAGAGGGTGGAAAGCGCAATTTGTGACCGTGGGTATTATAGGACACGCCTCTTAGCTCCGCGTGCCTTTCGCTCGCGGAGCTTTTTTTACCAAACGAAAGACGCTAAAGGTTTCCACGAAGTCCTCGTAGAGGAAAATCTTTAGCGTCTAAGTACCAAGTTACAGAAGGTTAATCAGCATGGCAGAATATACATCCCTTGAAAAAATCCGTGTAGAGAAAATTGCAGAACTTCGCGCCGAGGGCATTGACCCATATCCCACGCGTGCCGAGCGGACGCATACCAGCGCGCAGATTATTGCAGAATTTGAAGCCGCCGAGGTTGGAATTGACCCTGAGTCAAAACCCGAAGTAAAAGCCACGCTCGCGGGGCGCATCCGTGCCAGCCGCGCCATGGGCAAGGTTTCATTTACTCATATTGAAGACATGGGCGGCAAGATACAGTTATTTTTCCGCTCCAATGAGTTGGGCAAAGAGCGCGTCGATTTGTTTAACAAGATGTTTGATCTTGGCGATTTTATTCAAGCTTCCGGCGTGATGTTTCGTACCAAAACGGGCGAGATCACGCTGCATGTGCATGACTTCAAACTGCTTGCCAAATCTGTGACTCCTCTGCCGGCTGACAAAGATGTGACTCAGGAAGATGGCACAGTCATTCGGTACGCCGGGCTTGATTCACCTGAATTGCGCGCACGTCAACGTTATGCTGATTTAGCCGTCAACCCGGATGTGCGCGAGAACTTCCGCAAGCGCGCCGCGTTGATCAAAGCCTTGCGCTCCTTCCTCGACGATCACGATTTCCTTGAAGTGGAAACGCCGATTTTGCAGCCATTGTATGGCGGCGCGGCGGCACGTCCGTTTACAACACATCACAACGAACTCGATCAGGATATGTATCTGCGTATTTCGTTTGAGCTGTATCTCAAGCGTTTGCTGGTCGGGAACATGGAACGTGTCTATGAAATCGGGCGTGACTTTCGGAATGAAGGCGTTTCTTTTAAACACAATCCTGAATTTACCCAACTTGAATTCTATTGGGCCTACGCCGACTATTTGCAAGTGATGGAATTAACCGAGCAAATGATAGCCTTCGCCGCTGAAAAGGTGACAGGTTCCACAACGGTCACCTTTGGCGAGCATGAGTTGGATTTCAAACCACCGTGGAAGCGCGTGGAAATGCGTCGGGGCATTCTTGAAACCAGCGGCATTGATATTGCCGAGCACAAGACCGCTGATGATTTGTTCAATGCGATCAAAGCCAAACACGGCAACAAGACGCCTGACCCCAAATCGGCGCGCGGCAAGATGATCGACTTTCTAGTTGGCGAATTCCTTGAGCCAACTTTGATTCAGCCGACCTTCCTTTATAACTATCCGCGTGATATTTCTCCGCTGGCAAAATCCATCCCAGGTGACCTGCTGACCGTGGAACGTTTTGAAGGCTACGCGGCAGGCTTTGAATTATGCAACGCCTTCACCGAGTTGAACGATCCACAAGATCAGGAGCAGCGCTTCATAGAAATGGGACGTGATTACGCAGACGATGAAGAAGAGAAACATCCGCTGGACGAAGATTATCTGCGTGCCATGCGCTACGGTATGCCGCCCAACGGCGGCTTCGGCATGGGCGTGGATCGCCTCGCCATGCTGCTTTTGAACAAGCGCTCCATTCGTGAGGTGCTTTTATTCCCCGCTTTGCGAAAAGAAGAATAAAACTTTTAGGGACACAGCAGTTGCTGTGTCCCTTTTTTGGTGAACTATGAAAAACAATAAAACCTTTCTCATTTTTGGTGACATCATCGCGGTTGCCATTGTCACTGTGGTCGGTTTTGCCACGCACGGTGAATTTGGTATCTCTTTTCTTTCACGCATGGCGGCCTCGTTCTTTCCAGTTCTAGCGGGCTGGTTTCTGCTCGCACCCTGGTTTGGATTATTTGATGAGCAGGTTACATCCAATTCGAAATTGTTGTGGCGTATTCCATTGGCTGTTATATTTTCTGCGCCGTTCGCTGTGATCTTGCGTGCAGGCATGTTGGGCTCGGCGGCTCTACCGTTGTTTACTCTTGTTCTAGGTTCCACCACTACTTTTGGACTATTAATCTGGCGCGTGCTGTTTCTATTTTTATATCGAAACAAAAATGGAGCGCAGACTTCAGTTCGCGTACAACAAAAAGTAGATTAAAGTCTGCGCTCCGAATCGGATTTGTGGGTACAATAAAACAATATGGACGAACCAGCCCTCATTCAAACCGCGCAACGCGGCGACCTAGATTCATTCAACACCCTGATCCTGCATTATCAAGACATGGTCTTTCATACCGCGCTTCGTATTCTCGGCGATGAAGATCAGGCGGCCGATGCGGCGCAGGAAGCCTTTATTTCTGCTTTTCGAAGCATCGCCACTTTTCGCGGCGGCTCATTTAAAGCGTGGCTCATGCGTACTGTAACCAACGCCTGCTATGATGAACTGCGCCGCCAGAAGCGGCGCCCTACTACACCGCTTGAGCCCGACACCGAAGACGGCGAAGAAATGGATTCTCCGCGTTGGCTGGCAGACCCCAATATGACTCCCGCCCAACAATCAGAAGCCGATGAACTTGAACACGCCATTCAACATTGCCTCGATGAGCTTCCCACAGATTTTCGCACGGTGGTTGTATTGGCTGATATTCAAGGCATGGATTATAGCGAAGTGGCAACTGCCGCCCGCGTCCCACTCGGCACGATCAAGAGTCGGCTTGCGCGTGCGCGATTGCGGCTGCGTGAATGTCTGCGCGGCTTTGAGGAACTTTTACCCTCATCTTTCCGTCTGGAAGAGGAAAGAAACTCATGAAAAATTTCCGCGATATCGAACAACTCTCTTCTTATTTGGATGGACAACTCAGCCCATCAGAATCTGCGCGACTGGAATCACGCATCTCTTCTGACCCCGAGTTGGCCTCTGCTTACAATGACATTCGTGCCGCCCGCGGCATTCTTCGTAAACTGCCTGCGCGCAAAGCTCCACGTACTTTCACGTTAACCCGTCAAATGGTTGGGCTTAAACCACCTTTGCCGCGTTCGTATTCTGTCTTTCGTTTTTCGACTACATTTGCAACATTCCTTTTAATGCTGACCTTTGCCGCAAATGCAATCGCTCCGAATATGCGTTTGGGCATGGGAGCAGTAGCGCCCGCCGCTCAGGAATCTTATAGTTTGTGTAACGGTTGTGGCGGCGGACCTGCCGCAACCGAAGCCCCCATGGCGGCCGCGCCTGCTCCAGAAACGGGCATTGTGCCAACACAGATGCCCTCCGTGATAAGTGCAGACTCTGCCCGTGAAGTTGGAACTCCGACAGCTGAAGCATCCATGCCGAAAGACTCAGGGAATGAATCAGTATCGCAAGACCAGCCTGAGGTTAAGGGAGAAGCGCTGATCCCCGTCCTATGGCAGATCGTTTTGTTGAGTCTGGGATTGGTCAGTGGATTGGTCATGTTTGTTATGCGTCGGGCTGCGATGCAAAAATGGAAATAGCTTTTCATGGCGCGAGATAATTATATTAAGTTTTGTCCGCGTTGCGCGGCTGAAGTGGTGCATATGGATAAGTTTGATAGGGTGCGCCCCGTTTGCCCGCAATGCGGTTGGATTTATTTTCAAGACCCGAAAGTTGCAGCGGCTGTCCTGATCGAAAAGGATGGCCGCGTTCTGTTGGTGCGGCGTGCCAATGAGCCTTTTCGCGGAATGTGGACTTTGCCCGCTGGTTTCGTGAATGGCGGCGAAGACCCTGCCGAGGCGGGTGCGCGTGAGTGTTTGGAAGAGACAGGTTTGACTGTGCGTGTACTGCGTGTCTTGGATGTGATTGCAGACCGTGAGCATGAACGCGGCGCAGATTTTATTATTGTCTATCATGCTGAAGTGGTTGGCGGTGAGCTGGCTGCCGCCGATGATGCCGATGCAGTGGAGTGGTTTGCGCGCGATGCGTTACCGCCTCTGGCATTTAAGGCAACGCAAAAAATATTATTTGGATAACAAAAAGACTTCGAGCGAATTGCTCGAAGTCTTTTTGTGTGTGCGAATTGTTGATTATTGATTCTGGTACGTGATGAATTTGTAACTTTCAACGGTGTTGTTGTCGAAGTCAACTGTGTAGATGCCGATGGCGTATTGACCATCTACTGGGTAACGAGATTCAAATTTGAAGCCTGCGTCGCCATAGGTGAATACATCACTGCTGAGCGAGTAATCATAGGTGGCTGGCCCGCCATTGGCATCCAGATAATATGATTTGACATAATCGGTGAATTGATCACCAAGTTCTGGGGTAACCGCTACCGCAGTGGAGATTCCATCTCCGTCGGGGTCGGGCAGTGCGAAGATGTGGAGCAGGTTTCCGTCGGGGTCGAATACGAGTTTGGCATCATCGGGCGTGCCGCCGTTGGCATAGGTGTATTGTCCATAAACAGAATAGGTGGAGGTGCCATCTGAGTTAATGTATTCTTCGGGCTCAAAGAGTGCGAAGGCCTCGGTCTGCCCGTCGGTCAGAACAAATAAACTGGGATCCCATTCATATTCAACCTGAATGGGACTGGCTCCATAATCTGGCGAGTTTACGTCGTTGACTGTGGTGGTGTTGGGGGCGAAGTGATAGGAAGTGTCGGCCACCCAATAGGCTTTTGAATCAGGGTTGTAAAAATATAGAATGAAATAGATATAGGATGGATTACCCGTAACTGTGGTGGTTAGGGTAAGCAGCTCATCGCCACTGATTGTGGTATCAGAGAGTTGGATGGGCGCAATGCTTATTTCAGATGCGCCAGGCGCCACGATCTCAGCCGCGCGGTTTGGGACAAAGGCTTGCCCGCTTTGCGGAACAAAGGCCTGCCCTGTATAGTGGAAGGCGAGGAATTCATCCCATGCAGATTGCTGGAGGAAGGAATCGGCTGAATGGGCATACAGGGAATCATTGTCATATTCTGTGAGTGTGTACACATCTGAAATGGGGAAGTGGAATGAGATGCCGCTGGAGCCTTCCATTCGGGAGCCGTGTTTTTCAGCAATGACGGCTGAAGAGATGGCGGCTTGTAATTGTTGATTGGCTTGTTGAATGGCAGGATCATTTGTGGTGGCCATGATATCGGAAAAATGCCCGAGGTCAATGAACGGCGAGGGAACATCTTCACCAAAAAGGCTGGTGTAACTGCGTGTATATTCACGCCCCTGCGCCACCCAGGATTGATCGACTGCGGCCAGTGTGGTAATCAACTGATTCATGGCGCTAATCACATTGGGCACCTGTGCGCTTTCTATGGCGCTTAAGGTGGTATCGGCTTCGATCTCTTCCACTTCAGCCGCAGACCTGCCTTGCGTAAGCACTACATCGTCAACAATATAGGTCGAGACTACCGCTTGCGACAGACTGCGACCATCCATGGTTGGGTTTTGCGCAAGTTGACTCATCCAGGCCGCATAGGACCAGCCCGTGGCGGGAATGGTCTCTTCTGATGCGATCATATAATTGGAGTAGGGATAGAGTGCGCCATAGACCTCGATCATGCCCATTAAACAGGCATCAAAGCCGACAACTTCAAATTTCTGCCCGCCCATATTTTGCTGAACCTGTTGGATCGCGCCAACGATTTCTGGCATCGTAAGCGCGGTACCTGTTTGAATATCTGAGAAGCCGCCGCTCCAGCCGCCGCCGTGGTCAGACATGATCAACGCATATTTTTTGGCTGGATAATTTTTAATAGACCAGCTCACAAAATCCACCAGGGTTTGCGGGTCTCCCATATCTGCTTCGCCGATGCTTTCAACAACAGGGGAGGTAATACTAAACAGGTCAGAATCCTGCGTCAGTAAAAATCTGCGGGTATCGCTCCAGTCTCCGTCTCCGTCGAAATATCCCGCGGCACGGTCAAACTGGACAACGATGTTCATTTGAGCATTTGAGCCCACCATTTCCATTTCATTAACATCAAACCAGAGGTCTTGTTCCAAAACATCATCATCTCCATCTGAATAAACGATGATTGTCCATTCAGGCAAATTGGATGTGTCCGCGGGGACGAGAGGGTCTGATGACGTGGTCGGGTTGGAGGTTCCTGTTCCAGAAAAAATCGCATCTCCATAGGTGTAAAGCAAAATGACTGTACAGCATAAACATGCAAGACACAGAACGATTCCTGCGATGACGACAGGGATACCATACTTTGAACTTGTCTTTCCCATAATTACCTCCGTTGGCGTTTGGGCTCAAAATGGAATGCGGACTTCAGCCCGCGGTCTACTGAACATACGGATTTCAATCCGTATTCGACCAGATACTTGAAAATAAATTTGTATATCATTATTCTGCTATGATAGCATGGCAGAAGGCGGCGATGCAAGACAGGATATCGATTATAAACACGATTTCACTTCATTAACCATGACCAAAGTACCTTTCCCTTTATTTATTTTTGGAGTATCCTTGCGTTCAAAATTTGACCCAAAGGAAAAAAAGGAGAATTGCTATGAAATCACAGTATCGTATGTTGTTTGCATTTATGGCTTTGCTGTTGGCTGTAAGTCTGGCTTGTGTAGGTGGTGGGACACCTACTCCTACCGCAGTGCCGCCCACCAATGTTCCTGCGCCCACCAAAGCGCCTGCAATTGTGCCTGATGCGGGTGAGCCGGGGCAGCCTCAGCCTCCCTTAGGCGATCCGCCTCCATCCAACGGTAATAATTCAGATGTTGTCACTTTTACCGACGAGAATAATTTACTGGCCTTTGATGTGCCCGGTGACTGGACCTACGAACAATTGCCCGGTGAAAATAACTATATAGACCGCATCACCGCACCCGATGGCACTGCCATTATTGACAGCCTTGTCTACAATGACGGAGTTGCCTTCTCTGGCAAGGATAACGGGAAATTCGCTTTACAGTTATTGAATCAATTTTATAGCAACACCGGCAAGGAAGGCGATATCCGAATTTCAGAAGATCAGATCATGAAAGACGGCTCCGAAAAATTAACCTGGACTTCAAAAGGCGGCGGCTACTCTGGTGTATCCTTCTTTGAGTTGCGCGGCAGCGACAGCAAGACCTTCCTTATGTTTACTTTGTACTACAACAATGATGCAGATCAGGCAATCCTGGATGTACTTGATGCTGCGATTAACACCTACGTCATTCCATAAATAAAATGAACAAACAAAAAGAGGCTGGAATTTTCCAGCCTCTTTTTGTTTACCTCTAAAAATGCTACAATGATTTTATGCTCAACCTTCGACCTTCTCCAATTGCGGGTACATGGTATGAAGCCGACCCCAAAAAACTTGCCATTCGTATTGATGAATACCTGAGCGCCGTCAGACTTCCCACATTAACAGGCGAGGTGATGGCTATCATCGCGCCGCACGCGGGACATATCTACTCAGGCGCGGTTGCTGCCTACGCCTTTGCCACGCTGCGTGATCTCACCCCTGACCTTATCATCATTATTTGCCTTATCCGCTCATCACTACCGAACATGAGGCCTACGCCACGCCCCTCGGAAATATTGAGGTGGATCAAGCTGCGCTCACCGAGTTGCAAATGAATCTTGATGTTCTCCTCACGCCCATTGCAAATGACAAGGAACATTCGCTCGAAATTGAACTTCCATTTTTACAGCGCGCGCTTAAAAACGAATTCAAACTTCTGCCGATCATGCTCCATACACAGGAGCCAGAAACCGCGCAGAAACTGGGTTTGGCGCTCGCGCAAATCCTTAAAACCAAAAACGCGCTGCTCATCGCTTCCACTGATCTCTCGCATTTTTACGATCAGCAAACAGCAAAAATATTTGATACAGAAATGCTCAAGCGTTTTGAATCCTTCAACCCCGATTCCATTTTTGAAGCTGAACACACACGAAAGGGATTTGCCTGCGGCCACGCGGCTGTCGCATCCATGTTGTGGGCAGCGCGTGAGTTGGGCGCAGACCAGGTGCATATTTTGAAATACGCCACCTCTGGTGATGTCACTAGCGATTATTCATCTGTTGTTGGCTATGGCGCGGGAGTTGTTATAAAAAAATAGTGCAAGGAAAAAACCTTGCACTATAAAATGTATTACTTTCACTTTTTATCTACCTTCTATTTTTTTCTACTTCTTATCCCACTTTGCCACAGACTCACGAAAAGCCTGCTTCAACTCTTCATCGGGTAATTCATCTATACTCGCGTATTTTGTGCCGTTGACCCAAATTTCCAGCGAGCCGTCTTGTGCCGTTCCCAGGTCAATCTCGAATTTATTAAACGGGTCGCTATTTAATTTTGCGCGCAGAATATCTTCGATCTGTTCTGCAAAAGGCGCGGCAAGTTTTTCACCTTCATCATAATCAAAAGAAGTGATGCCTTCGTTGTCGGCGCGCGTCGCATCCATGGTTTCCTGCGGGGGCAGGGCATGCATCCAATCGGGCTTCTCGTCGGTCTTGCCCGTCAGGTTCACTTCGTTCGACTTCATGAACATCAACGCCAGCAATGCTACGAAAATCAAAACTACAATCCCGCCTAAAATCATCATTGTCATTGTCATATCGGCCTCCGTTTTTAATCTTATAAAACATTATAATCGCACAATGTTTGTTCGTGTCGCTGTTAACGTTTCTACGATCTCAAATTTATATGATTACTTTGTTCCGCCTGAACTCGCGCCGCAAATTCAGGCGGGCTGTCTCGTGACTGTGCCTTTTGGGAATCAAATGGTGCAGGGAATTATCACGCAACTACTGGATTCGCCCGCCGTGGAGAATCCCAAACCGATCATTGACCTGCTCGACCCTGCCCCCGTTCTGACTCAACCTCAGCTTGCTCTTGCGATTCTATTGGCAGATTCTACCCTCAGCCCACTTGCGTCCATCGTCAGCCTCATGCTGCCCGTGGGACTTTCTCAGCAGGCCGATATACTTTATCAGACCGTAGACGGTAGACCACAGACCATGCAAGATGGTCTACCGTCCATCGTCCATCGTCGTCTGCTTGATGTACTGCAACAGCGCGGCGCACTGCGTGGCCGCCAAATTGACTCACACTTTGCCAAAGTGGACTGGCGCAAGACGGCCTCGGTTCTCGTTAAAAAAGGAATTCTGACAGCGAAGCATGTTTTGCCCGCTCCCAGAGTTAGACCAAAATTCCTACGTGTGGCCCAGCTATCGGTCCCGCCCGAAGAAGCGGAAATAGAAATGCCTAATCTCGGCACAAAGCAAACGCTGGCGCGTCGTCAGGCGGCATTAAGATTCTTAATCCAACAACCCGAAGCGATTAATCTTTCATGGATCTATGCCGAAACAAACTGCAATCTCGCTGATTTACAAGAACTCGAAGAGCGTGGTTTGATTCGCTTATTTGAAAGCGAAATTTTTCGCGACCCGCTTGAAAACATCGGCAGACAAATTAATAAAGAAACAAGCCCGCAATCTCTCAACCTCACCCCCGAACAATCTTCTGCATTAAATCAAATTCTGAATGCGCTTCATTCTTCATTGACCATTCCTCATCCTTCATTTCTTTTGCATGGCGTCACCGGCTCAGGCAAAACTGAAATCTATCTGCGCGCCGCCGAAGAGACGGTCAGACGCGGCAAGCAAGCCATTATCCTTGTGCCCGAAATCGCGTTGACTCCGCAAGCGGTGCGCCGTTTTCTTGCGCGCTTTCCCGGCCAGGTGGGACTCGTCCACTCGAAACTCTCGGAAGGGGAGCGCTATGATACCTGGCGCCGTGCGCGTGCTGGGAAATTAAAAGTCATCATCGGCGCGCGTTCTGCGTTGTTTACGCCGTTGCCCAACATCGGCTTGATCGTGGTGGATGAATGCCACGATAGTTCTTATTATCAATCTGAAAACCCGCCTGCGTATCATGCGGTCACTGCTGCGCAGGATTATGCGCGTTTGTGCGGCGCGGTGTGTGTGCTGGGTTCGGCCACGCCCACTGTTGAACAAAGATTCGCCGCCGATCATCAGCGCATGATAAAACTGGAATTGCCAAAGCGGGTTACAGAGTCAACTTTGCCGCCTGTTCAAATCGTAGACATGCGCGAGGAACTCAAAACAGGCAATCGCGGAATTTTCTCGCGCGTACTGGCTGAGTCTTTGGCGGAGACGATTTCACGCGGCGAGCAAGCCATTCTTTTTCTGAATCGCCGCGGCACCGCCACCTATGTCTTTTGCCGTGATTGCGGATATGTTGTCAAATGCCCCAACTGTGAAACACCGTTGACTCTACACGTTGAAACGTCTTCACGTTCCAACGTGTCAACGTTATTGTGCCATCATTGCAACTATACCCGTCAAATGCCGAAAAGCTGCCCAACTTGTAATGGGAAGAATATCCGCGCCTTTGGGCTGGGCAGTGAAAAAGTGGAAGAGGAAGTGCAGGCCATGTTCCCCAGCGTGCGCACTTTGCGCTGGGACTGGGATACCACGCGCTCGAAAGACGCGCACGAAATGATCCTGACGCATTTTGCAAATCATCAAGCCGATGTGCTGGTGGGTACGCAAATGCTCGCCAAAGGACTCGACCTGCCATTGGTGACATTGGTTGGGATCGTCCTGGCGGATGTAGGGTTGACTCTGCCCGATCCATTTGCGAGTGAACGGGTATTCCAAACGTTGACGCAAGTTGCGGGCCGCGCGGGGCGTTCATCACGCGGCGGCAAGGTGATTATGCAAACTTTCATGCCCGAGCATTACGCGATTCAAGCCGCGTCACAGCATGATGTCAACGGATTCTATGCACAGGAATTAAACTATCGCAAACAGTTGGGCTATCCACCTTATCTGAGACTGGCGCGGCTGGAATACCGCCACGTTGATTCTGCCAAGGCGCAGGATGAGTCACAGAAAACGGCGAACAGGCTCAAGATGAAGATTGAAGCGGAAGCGCGTCATCAAACGGAATTAATAGGCCCCGTCCCATCTTTTTTTTCCAAAGTGGATGGCCTCTATCGCTGGCAGATTATCGTGCGCGGCCCAGACCCCGCTTCTTTGCTGCGCGATATAAAATTAAATGATTGGCGCATCGAAATTGACCCGATCAGTTTGTTGTAAAACAAAAGAGACAGCGACTCGCATCGCTGTCTCTTTCTTCTTTCCTCTTTCTTTCCACTCACGAAACCAAACCCACCACAAAATTCAACACACGCCAATATAAGTTATACAAAGGCGAAGGCAAATTCTTCGAAGGCAGCGCGGGCGGGAAGGATGTTTTTGCATTCGGTTCATCGAAGCGATTGTCCACACCCGAGCCATCCCAGATAATATCGAACCCTTTGCCGAGCATATCCTTCACGAATTTATCGGCATCATAGCCGTTGTTTTCGTAAATATTATCGTGGGCATAATTATGTTCGGGGTTCGGGCCTACATCAATTTCTTCCTCTGAAAAACCAATCGACAAATTGAAGATCGCCAGCCCCGCAGTTTTATTGCCGCGGATGGTGTTGTTATACACTTCCACATGATCTGCGGCCAGGATCAACATACCCGTCCCAGGCGGGATGAGCGAAACCGCAGTGCCGGGTTTGCCAAAGTTTTCGCCGTTATTGTTTTCGGTGATGTTATCGTACACTTTTGTATTCATTGAAACTTTGGAAGGCAGTTGCGGCAGCAGGTCTATGAAGATACCAATCGTGTTATCGTGCGCGTAATTATTATAGACCTCGCCGTTGACCGTGTTTTCCAATTCAATACCGATCACGTTTCCATAGGTCAGCGTATCGCGGATAACCACGTTTTCAGATTTGCCCGCGTAGATCGCCGCATCATTCATCAACGTGCCTTCAATGCGTTCGATCAACACATCCGTACAGCGCACAGGGTACACACCGTACACGCCCGTGTTTTCGATATACATATCATGCAGATAAATATTTTTTGAGCCTTCCACCAGCACGCCGTTGCTTGTGAAATTCTTGACCGCAAAAAATGCCATCTCAAAATTATTACCCGAAGCGATTACGCCGTCTGAGCCTTTGCCTTCGCCTTCAATGATCGGCCACTCGCCTTTTTCATTTGGAATGCCAAAGAATTTCACATCACTGATATCAATGATGACATGCTCTTTGTAAATTCCATACGGCACTTCGATGGTGTCGCCGGGCAGCGCCTGATCCACGACAGATTGAATCGTCTGGCCTTTTTCGACTCTCAACGTCAGCGCTGCATGCGGTGACGTTGAAACTGATTCAGTTCCCCCGGCATTCATCTGGCTGATGGTTTCGCGCGCAGGGTTATCGACATGCGCGACCACTGGCAAATTAGACGGCACAGAATCAGGAAACTCAGGCACATTGGTTTCATCGGTCAGCGCGTACAGGAACGCCACCAGATCAGAAGTTTCCTGATCGGTCAGGTCGAATCCCAAAACATGGATGTCTACATTTTCAACACCCGCGTCACGTCCGCCGCCTTTGGCGTAAAAGTCAACGACTTCTTCGAGAGTTGCAAATGTGCCGTTATGCATATACGGCGCGGATAAGGCAATATTACGCAGCGAGGGCGCTTTGAACGCGCCATCCAAACTTGTGCTTTCCACTTGTGCGCGGCCTGCGTCATGGGCCTGTCCCTTAAGATCAGGCACACCTGTCACAGAGAACGAGTCGTCGCTGAAAGTGGGCGCAGCGTGACATTCAAAACAACGCGTGCCCGCCGAGCGGAAGGTGGCGAGTCCACGGCGTTGGGCGGGGGTCAGGGCATTGACATCGCCCGCGGCATATTTGTCAAATGGGGAGTTGTTGCTAATCAGTGTGCGTTCAAAAGAAGCAATCGCGTTCTGCACATTTTCATACGTGACCGAATCTTTGCTGCCGAAGGCTTGCTCGAATAGCGCGGCATAGGCAGGAATCGCTTTCAGCTCAGATTCAATTTCAGAGGGCGAACCAGCCATCTCGTCCACGTTGGTGATCGGGGTATTCGTCTGCTCTTCGAGGATGGCGGCTCTTCCATCCCAAAAGAAATTGGTGTTGTAGGTCACGTTCCACAAACTCATGGCGTTGCGCGGCAGGGCTGTGCCGTTTGCGCCGAGGGCTTGCTGCATGCCATCGCTGAAACCGAGATCGGGGTTGTGGCATGAGGCGCAGGCCATGTCATTGTTCTGAGACAGGATCGGGTCAAAGAAAAGGAGGCGGCCGAGTTCCACTTTTTCGGGCGTGGTGAGATTCGCATCCGTTTCATTGGTGGCAGGGAAGTCGCGTTGAAGTCCGCTATAGGCGGGTTCAACACTGCTGGAGCCAGCGCCCCATTTTCCGGGCGGCAGAACTTCATCCTGTGGAATGGGCGCGAAGGCGGCATATAAAATGCCGATCAACAGCACAATGCCCAATCCTGAAAAAATACGTTTTATCCAAGTTTTCATACATTCTCCTTTGGTTGTTTATTTCAAAGTCAACAAGAATGCAACGAGTGCATTCATATCTTCGTTCGTGAGTTCTTTTGAAAAATTAGTGATCATTACATTGCTGAAACCTTCCACGATGTAATCGCCGGGCCTGAGAATGGAGAGTTGAATATATTCATCAGCAGTTTGTCCTTTGACGCGCGTTTCTGCGTGGGTGGCAATGCCAAATAGCGAAGGCCCGATGATGATCGTATCCGGTACAAGGGCATGGCAGGTGGCGCACTTTGCGTTAAATACCTGCTGCCCCTGTATAACAAACGGGTCTGGGGTGGGCGTAGGTGGAACGGGCGTGGCTGCCGAGCAGGCTGAAAGAGCGAGGGCCGTCAAGGCAATTAATAGGGCAGTGATTTTTTTCATGGATAGTCCTAACTGGAGGGTGGATTCGCCCGATTATACATGCTCTTTCCTCTTTCTTATTTCTCTATCTTTGCTATATAATCAATTTATCTTTTTAGAGGAGAGTGCATGATGCAAAGTTTTTCACGAGGTTGGGCGTTTCTAAAACAGGCCTGGAGCATGGCCTTTAAGGACAAGGATTTGCTTAAGCCTTCAATTTATGCGCTGATCGTTGGGATGATCGTTTCTGTAATTGGAATTATCCCCATTATCATCGTGGCTGTTGCCTTTGGCGGCAGTCAAATTGGAAATATCGTAATGGGTGTTTTAAGCGCCATTCTGATGTTCGCCCAGTTTGTGGTGTCTTATGTTTTCTCTGCCATGACCGTTTATCTTATTTATGGATACCTGACCAAAGGTGACAGCCATATGAGCGAAGCCTGGGCCATTGTGCGCCGCGACTTTGTTGATATTCTGACGCTGGCGGCAGTATCCACTTTGGTGGGCATGCTGCGCAGTCTGGCGCAGAATAATAGAAAGAACAATATTTTTGCGGGTATCCTGCGCACTGTGTTGAGAACGGTTGAGGCCTTGTGGACCGAAGCCGCCCTACTCATGCTGCCCGCGATGGTGATTGACGACCTTAATCTTAAAGACGGACTGGCTCGTATTGTGAAGATCACCAAGGAAAATCTTTTGCTGATCGGTATTAGTACAGTGGGTGTGCGCTGGGTGACTGGCTTGATTGGGTTTGTGTTGGGTGCAGTTGGGCTGGTGCTGGCTTTTGCGATTGGCGGTGGTTTAACATTTATCTCCAATGGAAATACCGTGATTTCTATTGTAGGAATTGCCTTTGGCGCGCTGATCTTCTTCACCTTTGTGATGGTCGCCAGCCTGTTCAGTTCCTACACCAGCACTGCCTATCATACCTGCCTGTATATCTGGGCGCGTGACGTGGAAACTGCCAAGGCGCAAGGCAGTTCTGCGCCGGTGATGGCTCCTGCTCCGCTTGCGGCTGTATTGGCATAGTCGTCTATCTGAATCATGGAGTGCAGATGCTTGTGCTGAGCCTGTCGAAGTATCAGCCTGCCTTATTTTGCGGACTGAAGTCCGCACTCCGTCTAAATCGTAGCTAAAGGAAAATTATGCAACCTGAACCTCGCCGTGAAATGATCACCTGGGAAGAAGTGGATAAACTAATTGACCACTTGCTGCCCCAGTTCCGCCGTGAATTCACCGCGATGGTGTTAATCACACGCGGCGGTATTATCCCCGGCGGAATGCTTGCCGAAGCGATGAATATTACGCACATCCTGACCGCCGCTGTGGATTTTCCCGCGCAGTCGAAAACGGAAAAGTCCAATCTGATGGTTTGGCCTGAGTTTATTCAATTCCCTGCCGAAGATAAATTGCGCGGACGTCCGACCCTGATTGTGGATGATGTTTGGGGATCAGGGCGGACCATTACGGCTGTAAAAAACCGTGTCTCGGCGGCAGGCGGATTCTCTGAGACCTGCGTTTTGCATTTCAATCCATACCGAAATTTATTTGGAAGTGTACGCCCCGATTATTACGCAGCCGTGACCGATGCCCGCATTACCTATCCCTGGGAGGTCAATCGCGGTATCGACCATATTTTGGCTGGCGAACTCTAGAAGTTTTTATGATATCCATTGAAACAAGTATGAAGGAGAAAATCAAAGTATTGCGCGGCAATGAATATTTTGATGATCTGCCTGAAAGTATGTTGAAGGAAATTTCGGAGCGGATGCGCTTGCAGGAATATCCACGCGGAAAGGTGATTCTTTGGGAAGGCGACCCTTGTGATGGTTTGTATATTCTTGAGTCAGGCAGCGCCAAAATATTTCGTGTTTCAGCGCAGGGGCGGCAATACATTGTGCGGGTATTACAGGAAGGCGATACTTTTGCAGAAGTCCCAGCTTTTGATGGCGCGGCGAATCCTGTCAATGTGGAGGCTTTGGAAATCTGTCAGGTCTGGGTTATTGATAGCGAAAAACTGCATGAGCTTATCCTGACACATCCCGTATTTTCACAGAAGGTATTGGGGAATTTTGGAAAAATGCTGCGCGGTATGATTCAGAAGGTGAGCGAGATGGCTTTTTATCAGGTGACTCATCGCCTGGCGCGTTTGATCGTGGAAATGCCGGCAGAGAAATCCCTGTCCTATTGGACGCAGGAACAGCTCGCGGCGCGGTTGGGAACTGTCAGAGAAGTGGTGGCGCGTTCTTTAAAAGAAATGGAGCGCAGCGGCGCGATCATCATCGAAGATCGCCGTATTCAAATCGCCGATCAGGAGATATTGTCGCAATGGCTGGAATAAAAATTGCAGACTTAAAAGCGACCCGCTGCTGTAGGCGGGTCGCTTTTTTATTTACTTTAACGTGAATAATGGATAAAGAATTTCTACTGGAGAGACGCAGAGTCCGCAGAGTTTTTAAGTGCTTTTCTGTGTGCTCTCTGTGTTTTATTACCCTGCGGGCTGCGGTCAGAATTTGATGTTTTTGGCTCAACAGGGCTTATCCATTATTGATGTTACTTTAATATTTCAAAATTCGTAATTCCGTATGAAACTTCATCATCCACTGCTTCTTTGATGTAGTCAATGCTGATGTCGAGTGGGTAGCCGTAGACTGGGTCGTATGTCACAGCCACTTCGTCTGCATCTTTTGTAATGGCAGCTTCCAGATTAAGCAGGATGCGGTCTATGGTCGAAAAAGGGATGTAGGTTTCGTAGAATGTGCTGGCGGGGTTGATTTCCAATCCATCTTTGGTGGTGATCGAAACCGTCTCGCCATCTTTTACTTCAATGGTTAATGGCATGTCGTTCATGAATGCGCAGAAGCAGCCGATAAAAACGGAATAGCGATAGTGTTTGATGTTCGCTTCTTCCCATTTGGTTTTGTTTTCACGAAGTTCTGAAGCCGTGTTGAACGAACAGGCTGTGAGTATAATGACAAGCATAAGCAGAATTATTTTTTTCATTTTTCACCTCGTCTTTTTTGACGATATTGTATCTGTAAATGTTCCCTGAAATAAAAAAGCTCCCCGCCATTGCTGACGGGGAGCTTTGCAATAGAAAAATTTACGGAGCGACTTGTGCTGGATAATACGTATCGGTTGCGAGCAGGGAAGTATCGCCAATGGATTGAGCGGCAAGCATTTGCGCTCTTCGTGCGCGGTTGGTGGCTTCTGCCAGAGTTTTCAGCGCATACTCAGGATTATGGAAACCTGTGCTGTTTTCAGCCGAGATAATATCCCACATAAATTGCGCCTCGCGGTGAAGTTTACGCGCTTCATCAAGCATTGCAGGGTCGGCGTTGCCAGCGGCTGCAGCGGCTTTGATGGCGTTGATCGCATCAATGATGGCGTCTTCGGTTGTGATCTTGGTGGTGGCAACTTGTTCCTGAATTACATTCACACGCCCAACGACATACTCAGTATCCGTGTGACACTGGCCGCAGGCTTCTTCAGGATTAAGCAATGGGCTGTGTACATCATGCGATGAGTATTTTGTGGCGCCATCGCGTGTGTACGGCATGTGACAGTCTGCGCAAGAGACGCCCGCGTTGTAGTGCGTGGAGCCAGCAGTGTAGGTTTCATATTCCGGATGCTGCGCCTTGAGCATGGGCGTGCCAGTATCTGGATATTCCCAGTCTTTGAAGCCTGATGCTTCATAGTAACTAAGCATTTCTTCAACCTTTGTGCCGTTATCCCACGGGAAGGTAAGATATTTTCCGTCACCTTTGAAATAGTATTCAACATGGCAGTTTGCGCAAACAACAGTGCGCATTTCCTGGCGGGTGAACGTTGTCCAATCTTTGCCCTGGCGTTCAAAGGCTTCTTTGAGTGCGGGATTGGTCACGATCAGGCGCATGGTTTCTGCTTCATGGCAGTTGGCGCAGCCGATGGTATGAGTGATGTTGGGCGTCATCTCGTTGAATGTCATCTTATCATAGGCTTCCATGCCAAGCCTGTCCCATAAGCCTGGGTTATCAGACGATTTGCAGGAATAGCATGTGGCAGGAGTGTGCTTGGGATTTGAATCATCCAAATTTAAACGTTTGGTGGCGCGCACATCTTCGAGCATGTTAATGTGACCGCGGTCATCGTTGTAATCTTTACTGAATGGATATCCAGCAAATAAAATCACCTGACGTGGGTCACGCTCTAACCATGAAAACTGTGAAGAGCCGCCATAGGTGGTGTCTATATTATTTGTCTTGGTCTTCATCAAGGAATCATATTGATTTGGATAGTTGACAGCCCATTTGGATGAATCAGGTTCCATCGGCGCGATCTTAACCAGAGGTTGTATGGCGCGTTCTTCCACGGGCTGGTTCTTCACATAAGTTAGAACGCCGACCAGTGCGACGGCCAGAACGATCACGAGGCCCGCCAGAATAAGATTGGTGTAATTTTTCATTGATGCATTCTCCTTATTTAATTGGATATAGTGCAGAGTCTTGATAGGGCAGGTTCGATGCGCCGCGTGTGCCATGCGCCACGTCGCGGTGACAATCCCAGCAATAGCGATCAAAGGGCTGGGCGTTCATTACAACTGTTTCAGCAGTATCTTCATGGCAGTGAATACAATTGGCCTGAATGATGCCCTTTGTTTTGTCACTCGCGCGAATCTGCACGGGAATGTTCCCTGTCACAAATGAGAAAACATCTTTTGCGCCCTGCCTGCCTTTTTCAACATAATACACGGCAAAATTATCATGCGGCAAATGGCAATCAGTACACTGCGCAAAATTTTCGTGTGCGCCATGATACCAATTCTCATATTGCGAGTCCATCACATGGCAATTGGCGCATGTCTCTGGCGCGCTTCCGCCGTATGCGGCGGCATCGGTTACAAATATAAAATACCCCAGCGCAAGGATCGCGGCCGCTATGGCAATAAGGAATGGAGGTTTCAACATTGGCTCTCCTGTAAGATTAACGTACGCTTAATATAAAGTACCCGCTGTAAATTTACTGTGATTTTTGTCGCAAAGAAAGGATGAAACTTAATTTTGAATTAGAGATAAATTTACCTAAAATCATCCATTTTCATAAGTGACATTATTCCTTTTTTGGATGTGACCTTTGTTTCACGCCCCGCTTGTGGCTGTTTCTTCTCAATCAGCATTTTCTTGCTTGAAGAGTTTCTCCTCCAAAAATACCGCCCTGCTATTCATTAGCAGGGCGGTAAGGGAGAATTTACTGGCGAAAGTTCAGCAGGTTTGGGTTAGGGTGTATGGCCGTCCATACCGGAGCCGCCCATATTTGCAGTATCCATCACAGGCACGGTTAACGTAATATCTTCGTGATGCTGGAAATGCAAGGTCACAGTGATCTCATCACCTGCCTTAAGGTCTTGTTTGAGACCGATCAACATGATGTGGTAACTGCCTGGTTTGAGTTCCAATTCACCATCTGCGGGCAGGGTAATGGATTCCTGTTTGAGCATTTCCATTGTGCCGTCTGCATTCATCTGACTCAAGTGAACTTCTGCAAATGCAGCCACATCAGAAGAAACGCCGATTAAGGCATCGTCTTCTGTGGAGTGATTATGCAGGAGCAGGTACGCAGCGCCGATGCCATCCTTCAACGCGGAACGCGCCCAGGCATCGTGCGTTTCAATATCTGTTCCCTCTATATGGCCATCAGTATCTGTGCCGCCGCAGGCGCTTAAGAGCAGAGTCCCCGTCAAAATCAACATTATCAAAATCTGTTTCATACGATATAGCTTCCTTGTTTTATATTTTTTGAACCACGTGCCTTATGACTGTGCGTGCATCATTCCATGTAGGTATTGAGTTGCCCATAGCGGACAATATGCCGCCGAAGCCTTTTTGAATTTTTTCTGTTTGGGTTGTGTCGGTCAAGTTATATCACTTTTCTTTACTGATAAATCCTGGTTCTAATTCCGATTTTCTTTATCGTAGAGATTGACCGCCGTCCGCTGTCGGTGGTCTGCGGTCAATCAATTCACAAAAATATTGCTAATTTTTGAAAAGGTACGATAGAGAATTCCGATGCATTACCAATCTTTAATGGGAATAATGACTGCCAGATTTCCCAGATTCTGAAAGTGCAAAGTGACCAAAGCCTTATCGCCGCTGTTCAGGTCTTGTTTGAGGTGAATCAACATAATATGGAAACTGCCGGGGCCAAGCTCGATCTTGCTGCTGGCTGGCAATGCGATGGATTTACGAATGTCCATTTTTAAGGAGCCGTCTAAGACCAACTGACTGAGATGAATTTCCACGTTTTCGGCTGCGTTGGATGAGGTGCCTATCAAAATATCATCTTCTGTGAAATGGTTATATAAAACGAGGTAGATTTCGCTATCTCCATTTTTAATCCCGGTCTTTCCCCAGGTGCTGCTGGCTTGGATGCCTGTCATGGCTTTATCGTCATCTGTAACGCCGCAAATTTCACTCGAAGAAACTTGAGATGAATCATCATTGCCAACTTTATCCTGATAAATTAAAACACTGACAATGACTATGCCTAAGAGAAGCACGCCTGTCAAAATAGGGAATATGTTTTTTTTCATCATGATTTCAAGGCCTATTGTAGGTTTGATGATATTTTCTGCCGCGCCATGTGACCCCCTGACCTGAGAGTACTTTCCAGGCGGAGGTGAGCATCATGGCGGCGAACAGACCCGCGCCCAGTGGGGTGGTCAGCGCATACCAGACGGATATATTCATCTTGCGTGCCACTCTTACACGGACGTAAATCACCGCGGCCCAGACGATCAAGGCTTGAATGAGTACGGCGATGGCCATCCATTCGCCATGGTTGAAATACCAATGGATTCCAATCACAGGCCAAATGGGAATAAATAATGCCGCGATTAGTGCCAGTGCGGCGCCGAATGCGCCCAGTATTAACATGGATGGATGGTCGCGCAAGCCGAGATAGATGTTCTTTGTCCAGCCTTCCCACATGCTGGGCAGGGATGTGTACATGCGCGTGCGGATTACCTTTGATCCATCTGCGACGACTAAATGATGCCCATTCCATTTGACTTGTTCGGAAATGGCTTTGTCTTCGACGATCTGGTCTTTGACTTTTTCATGTCCGCCAATAGCGTCGTAGACTGCGCGCCGAATCAGGATGAACTGTCCGTTTGCGATGGCGTCGCGGGTGTTTGGGTCGTTGACTTTGCGCGGAGAGAATCCGACTGAGAGGGCGGTCATTACCAATGGCATGACAACTTTTTCCCAGAAGGAGCCGAGGATTTGTTTGTTCATGGTGGTGAACATGTCGGCTTGGGTTTCAAGGGCTTTGGCATAACAGGAGGAGATGGCTTGCGGCGCGAGAAAGGTATCTGCATCTACGAAGCAGAGCCACTCGCCGTGCGCGGCTGCTGAGGCTTGGAATAATGCATGAGGTTTTCCTGCCCAGCTTGCGGGTAGGTCTGATCCGCTGATTGGGACGAGGCGGGAATCACCAGACGCGATTTCTTTTAATTGAGTCAGAGTCGCATCCGTGGAGCGGTCATCCAAAACAATGATTTCGAGATTGGGGTAATCCTGTGCCAGCGCAGATTCGACGCAGTTGCGAATATTATTTTCTTCGTTGCGGGCGGGGATGCAAATTGAAATGAGCGGCGCATGTGCAGGCGGCGGCGTTGGTTCCACAATAATATCGAGATGATATTGATTGTGAATCCAATAAATGATAACGAGCGCGGCGATGAAGAGCAGGGTGGAGGTGATTAAGTAAGGCATGGGAATTAAGTCAAAGGTTGAAAGTCGAAGGTCTGGGAGATGACTTTTGACCTTTGACCCGCGACTATTTATTAGATAACTTTTATCGACGACCCGCGCTCTGTCTTTTCAACTTCGATGCGATTCGGGAAGGCGTCTTTGAGTTCGTCGAGGTGGGTGATGATGAGGATTTTTGCAAAATCCCTTTTGACAAGGTTGATGGCTTCGATCAGCCGTTGCCGACCTTGCGCGTCTTGTGAGCCGAAGCCTTCATCAATGACCAGCGTTTGCAGGCGCGCGCCTTTGCGTTGCGCGAGGATTTCAGAAAGCGCGAGACGAATTGCAAAATTAACACGGAAGGCTTCGCCGCCCGAATACATTTCATAATCGCGCAAGCCTGCTGAATCGCTGATCTGGATGTCGAGCGTTTCTTTCAGGTCATCACGTTTTTTATCTTTGTATTCTGATTGTGTGACGAAGCGAATAGACATGTGCCCGTCGCTTAATCTTTCGAGCAGGTCATTTGCTTTTTGCTCGATCTGCGGCAGGGCTTGTTCAATGAGCAGGGCAGGCACGCCGTCTTTGCCGAAGGCGCGTTCCAATGTTTTGTGACGTACGATCTGTTGATTAAGTTCTTCACGCTGATTGGAATACTCTGTTTTGCGTGTGCGCAGTGTGACGAGTACATCCACTTTCTGGCGCGCCGCGCCAACCTGGTCGCGGGTGCGGTTTTCATCTTCGCGCAAGGTGAACAATTCACGTTCCACTTTATTGAGGTCTGGAGACTGCGCCTGAGATTCGGCTAACGCCTGCGCGACTTTATTGTAGGATTTATCCTGCTCTGCAATTTCTTCTTTCTTCTTTTTTCTTTCCTCTTCCAGGTTTTCAATTTCACTTTGAATTTGCTTTATCACGTCACGGGCTTTATCTAAATTGTGATGCTCTTCATCTATGTCCCGCAGTTCAAGTTCTTCTTTGCGTTTTGCATCGTGTGCCGAAGCATCATAGCCGAGTTTGGCGAGTTCTTTATCTAGCTTGGATAATTGTTTGCGTGCTTCTGGCGCAAAGGATTCTTTTTCCAAAGCCTTGCTGACTTCTGCCAGCCGTTTTTTGCCCGACTTTTCCCATTCCTTGTCGGCAGAATGAAGGCTTTCAATTCGCTCGGTGAGTTGTGAAACGGTATTCGAGTGGGTGAGGAGGTCTTTTTCGACAGTTGCCTGTTGGGTAATTTGTAATTTGTAATTGGTAATTCGTAATTCGATTTCCTCGGATTCGGCTTTGTTGGTGCGGAAAAGGTCACCTTTGTCCTTGCCCTGCTTGTTCAATTCTTCCAAAGTGGATTCGCGGTGCGCTTCGCTCAATTCCTGTCCGCAAACGGGACAAGTCGCTCCCTGCGCTTCTTCGAGCGAATCAATCCGCTTCTTGATTTCATCCATCTCCTTGCGAAGCGAATTGTTCTCAACTTTCAAAGCCGCGCTCTTTTCCCGCGCTTCCGCCTGCCGATTGCTCAATTCATTGCGTTCTTCAAGCCTTGCTTCCGCCTCTTGCAGCGAAACCCGCGCCGCCGTAATCTGTTCCTTCAAATCACCAATCACCAATCTCTGATTACTGATCACTGAAAACTGATTACTCAGCGCTTCGAACTCTTGTTCCAACTTTGCCTTTTCTACTTCGATCTCGCGTAATAAGGGCTGCCTGCGTTCATTGTGTTCACGAAATTCCAACGCCACCTTGTCGAATCCTTCCAAATCCTTGCGCGCTTTTTGCCACGCTTTATAAGCGGATTCGATTTCCTTTGCGCGGCTGACAAGGTCGGCGTAGGTTGCGCGATCCGATTCTTTTTCGATGAGGCGTGTTTCAAGGGTTGTAAGCGAGGTGCGCGCCCGCTCAAGTGATGCTGATAAAGTTTCAGCGCGTTTGCGCTGCTCGGTAATCAGATCCGCATTTTTTCTGATATTTTCCAGCGCGGATTCCTGCACGCCGCGAGTGGATGATAATTGTTTGAGTGTATTCTCAAGTTCGGCAAGTCGTGTTTTGCGCGCATCATCTTCAGCAAGCTCTGTATCAATTTCCGCTACACGCCCATCTATTTCCTGTACATCGCTTTCGATCAACTTCCGTTTGTCGGCGGTGCGTTCTTTATAGGTATCCCAAACTTCCAAACCAAGGATCGTGCTTAATACAGCTTTGCGTTCGCTGGATTTTCTTTGCGTAAATTCATCCGCTTTGCCTTGCAGGAAGAAGGATGCATTAATGAAGGTGTCGTAATCGAGCCGCAGGGTTTGCTCAATGCGCACCTGAGTATCGCGCGTGGTCTTTTCAGTGAGCGGTTTCCATGTCCCCCATTCTGCACTTTGCATTCTGATTTCTGCATTTTGTTCCCCTGCATCGAGAATTTGAAATTCCAACACGGTACTCTTTCCGCGCGGCAGGGTTCTTTGCACGCGGAAAACATTCCCTTCATATGAAAATATCAACGCAACTTCTGCGGCTTTCACATCCAAATTCAAATGGATCACATCGGTACTTTTTCCACGGGCTTCGCCGAACAGCACCCAGGTCATTGCATCGAGCAAAGACGATTTGCCCGCGCCATTTTGACCAGAAATACAAGCCAGATCAAATGAGCTGAAGTCTAATTCAACGGGATCGCGGTAAGAGAGAAAACCTGAAATACGAAGGTGAAGTGGAATCATTGAAAATAAATATCCTTGAGACTTATATTATCCTGCATTTTGCATTCATCATTCTACATTATTCTGCATTCCGTATGGATTATAATCGACCCAATATGTTTGAAACCGATGCACCCCGCACACGTCGCCGCATGGCCATTCTCGCAGTTATTCTCGCCACCATCCCATGTTATTGTGTCGGCTTTATTGCTCTTTCCTTTGCTCCAGATAAGCGCGTCACGTCTACGCCCACTCCCATCGTCACCTTAACCATCACCTCAACCGGCACGCTGCCATCTCCAACACTGAGTATCACCCCGCTTGTGGTTACATCCACCGTTACCAATACCCCAAGCCAAACACCCACGCCAACCGTTTCGTTGACTCCCTTTCAGCCCAATACAATTACTCCCAGCTTCACGAGTACATTAACCAGTACCGCAACCTTCACGCCTACCAACACGTTCACACCCACCTTCACACCTTCCATTACGCCAACCCCTTCATTTACATTTACACCTTCGCCAACTTTTACAAACACGTCCACGCCTACCGCTACGCCAACATTTACCAACACACCAACACCATCCAATACACCTACACCCACCTTAACTCCGTTTCCGTAGATTTTTTTCATAGCGTAGGGTTGATTAATTATGAGCGATATTCTGCCTTTTCTAAAATCAATTATTTCTGTCGCAGGCCTTTCTGGATATGAAGCCCCTGTTGCGACTCTCATCGAACAAAAGTGGACTCCGCTGGTGGATGAGATCAGCCGAAGCAAACTAGGATCTATTCATGGACTGAAAACGGGTTCTGTTTCTGCGAAAGCATCCCGCCCTTCAGTTTTAATCGCCACCCACATGGACGCCATCGGCTTGATGGTCTCGCGCATTGTGGATGGCTTTTTATATGTCACCAACATCGGCGGCGTGGATTCACGCGTTTTGCCCGGCACGCCCGTTATTGTGCATGCTTCGGGGAATGGGGCACAGGAACTCTACGGTGTCGTGGTCATGCCGCCCGCGAATTTACTGCCCGAAGGAAAAGGCGCGGGCGCGGTTGCATTGCAATATCTTTTGATTGATATAGGATACACACCAAACGAAGTCGCGAAGCGGGTGCGCATCGGGGATAGAGTCGCTTTCGGAACAGAACCCGTTGAAATGTCAGGTGGATGCGTAAGCGGTCACACATTGGATAACCGCGCATCAGTCGCTGCGCTCACAATCTGTCTCGAAGAATTGCAAGCCAAGTCGCATGTCTGGGATGTGTGGGCGTTGGCTTCTGTTCAAGAAGAGGAAACATTCGCGGGCGCGTTCACATCCACTTATCAAATCCGCCCCACGATTGCAATTGCATTGGATATGACCTTTGGCAAAGGCACGGGTTCAAACGATTACACGGCCTTCCCAATTGGCAAAGGGATAACGCTGGGTATTGGGCCGAGTATGCATCCGTTTTTGCATAAGCGTTTTAAGGAAGTTGCCGAACGCGTGGAAATCCCCGTCAAGGATGAAGCCATGCCGCAATATTCTTCAACCGATGCCGATGCCATGCAATTGACCGCTGAGGGCATCCCGACCATGGTGATTAGTATTCCGCTCAGATACATGCACACGCCCGTTGAGTTGGTGGCCTTGAAGGATATTCAACGCGCAGGCCGTTTGCTCGCAGAATTTGTCGCTTCGCTTGAAGCAGATTTTATTAACAAGATCGCCTGGGATTAATGATTATGCTTTCCATTGGAAAACCCCAAATAAAATTGCTTGAAAAATTATGTAACGCAATGTCGGTCTCTGGTGATGAGGGCGAAGTGCGGCGCATTGTGTTGGAAGAAGTAAAACCCTACGCCGATGAAGTAAAAGTGGATGCGCTCGGCAGTGTGCTGGTGCGAAAAAAAGGCGCAGGCAAAAAACCGCTGCGGGTTTTACTTGATGCCCACATGGACGAAGTTGGTTTCATGATCGTCAATGATGAAGGCGAAGGCTTTTTTCAATTTGAAGTTGTCGGCGGCATTGACGCGCGTCATCTGGTTGGCAAACAAATCATTGTCGGCAAAGAGCATACTGTGGGAGTGATCGGCGCAAAACCGATTCACTTAACGACAGGTGAAGAACGCCAGTATACAATTGAAACAGACGCGATGCGTATTGACCTTGGCCCTGAAGGCAAGGCCAATGTCGGTGACCGCGCTACTTTTGCCACAAAGTTCAAACAGGTTGGGCCATCCATCATGTCCAAATCAATTGATGATCGTATCGGCGTGGCGATTTTGATCGAGCTGCTTAAACATGCGCCAAAGAATATTGAGCTATGCCTCGCATTCAGTGTGCAGGAAGAAATCGGTTTGCGCGGTGCAAAAGTTGCGGCTCATTATTTTGAACCCGATCTTGCCATTGCAGTTGATTCCACACCCGCGCGTGATTTGCCTGATTATGATGGCGGTGAAAACTTTACATACAATACAAAACTTGGCTTTGGTCCCGCCATTTATATGGCAAACTCATCCACGCTGGATGATCCACGGCTGGTACGCTTTTTGGCAGAGATGGCTGAGAAGGAAAAAATTCAATATCAATTCCGTCAACCTGGCGGCGGCGGTACGAATGCAGGCGCGATACAGCAAACGCGCGCGGGCGTGCCCGTCGTTTCAGTTTCTGTGCCGCATCGTTATACCCATTCGCCCATTAGTATTTCACGGGTGGACGATTGGAAGAATACCCTGAATTTATTGCACATGGCGTTGAAGAATATGACATTTGATTTATTGGCAGGCAGGTACACATGAATGGATTGATCGCATTGCTTGGTTCTGGAGAATATCTTCCCGTGATGGATGATGTGGATCGTTACCTGCTCGCCAACTGCGGCGCAGATGGGCGCAAGCCGCGCGTCGTGTGTTTGCCAACCGCTGCGGGACAGGAAGGGCAGAAGAGTTTGTCGCGCTGGTCAAGAATGGGAGTTGAACACTTCACCCGCCTCGGGGCTGACGTTCAAGCTGTTCCTGTCATCGACGCAGTTTCTGCCAACGATTTGAATCATGCTTCGGCTGTGGAAGATGCGGATCTTATCTACTTCTCGGGCGGTGATCCGAGTTTTTTATATCGAACCATGAAAGATAGCCTTGTTTGGGAAGCCGCGCATCGGGCATGGACGCGCGGCGCAGTGTATGCGGGCTGCTCGGCTGGCGCAATGATCCTCGGAACAGAAATGCCCGATGTTCGCGCGATGGGCATCCGCTCCACGATTGCATTTGGTATTCTACCGATTGCTTCTCTCTTGCCGCACTTCAACGCCATGCCTTTGTTTGGCAAACCGTTAATCGCCACCCTGCGCCGCCGATTAAGAGAAGGCGAAATCATGTTGGGCGTGGATGAAGATACTGCCATTGTTGGCAAACTAAATGAAGAATGGACTGTGTTGGGCAAAGATAAAGCGCATCTGTTTACAAAAGATGAAAGTAAAAGTTATGGCGTAGGCGAAAAATTTACCTTGCCGCCTGTTTAATTTTTGAATTCATTGATCTCACATATCCATGCGATACCATGCAGGAAAATAACCGATGAAACAATTACTGAAAACACTTACTGAAACATATGGCCCTTCAGGGCATGAAGATGCCGTCCGCAATGTGATACTAAAGGAAGTGAAGCCGCTTGCGGATGAAGTGCGCGTGGATGCGCTTGGCAGTTTGATCGTACGCAAGAAGCCTTCTGCGGGCGCGAAAAATCCAAAAAAGATTATGCTCGCCGCGCACATGGATGAGATCGGGATCATTGCCAGCCATATTGATAAAAATGGATTCGTGCGCTTTACGAATGTGGGCGGCGTATTTGGCAGATACACACTTGGGGCGCGCGTCCGCTTTTTGAGTGGCGTAAGCGGCGTGGTGGGGTATGACCGTCTGGAGCAGATGGATAATCATCTGCCTATTAATAAAATGTATATTGATGTAGGCGCAACCAGCAAGGCGAATTGCCCGGTCAACGTGGGGGATGTAGCCGCATTTGCACAGCCATTTACAGAAATGGGAGATCGTTTTGTTGCCAAGTCGCTTGATAATCGTTCCGGTGTGGTGGTCTTGATCGAAACATTGCGGGCGATCAAATCCACGCCGAATGATTTATATTTTGTGTTCACAACGCAAGAGGAAGTTGGTTTACGCGGCGCAGGCGCGGCAGCCTATGGCGTTGACCCTGATCTGGGTTTAGCGGTGGATGTTACTCCCACCGGCGATACACCCAGTTCGTTGAAAATGGTCATGGAACTTGGCAAAGGCCCATGCGTGAAATTCCGTGATGTGGGCATGATCTCTGACCCGCGTGTAGTGAATTGGATGATTCAAACCGCAGAGAAAGCCAGGATACCGTATCAGCGAGAAGTGCTGTTGGTGGGCCGCACCGACGCAAGCGAGATTCAGATTTCACGCGCGGGGGTGATGACGGGCGCGTTATCCATTCCTGTCAGATATGTCCACTCGGCTTCTGAAATGGTGGATTACAACGACTTGAAAAATTCTGTCAAATTGTTGACCGCGATGTTGAGCAAGCCTGTCAGCCTATAATTTTTGGCGTTCGCGAATCCCATAAGATGTTGATGTGTCTTAAGAATATTTAAAGCATAAAGGGTTTGGCCGATAACACGCCAAACCCTTTATTACGGATTGCGGGCTTGAGTCTGCATTTTTCTTTATAAAAGCGGACTCAAGCCCGTGCTCTAAAATCGTACTCTACTTATTCTTGGACTCTTCCGTCTCTTCTTCCTTTTTTGTCATCCCAGACAGAATGATGGCTGCGCCTGCGCCGATGGCAAATGTTCCCATGGAACCCGCGCTGGCATAGTTTGTCAGTCCAACCAGTAGACCAAAGAAACCAACTGCCAATGCGATTTGCACCTGCCAGACTGCTTTTTTGTAAGCGTCCATGGTGAAACGCCCGACCCCATAGCCCAGAACAATAAAGCCCAGCGCGCGGATCACGTACCCAATGATTGAGAGAATTTCTGCAACTTGATTCATTTAAATCTCCTTTTGAATTTCTTATTTATAACCATGCCCAAAGTGCCCAAAATAAAATCATAACGATCCCAATTCCAAATCTTGCAGCAACCGACCAACCCCAGCCTGTCATCCATGCTTTGGTATTGGCGAATGCGGTTTGCTTGTCTTTTAATCTATACCATTCAGCCAGAAATAATCCAGCAGGCGAAGCGATCATCCCAGCGATGGGGGTAAAGAACAGGCTCAGAATAATGCCCGCTGCAAAGGCCCAAATAATCGAACTCCATGGCACATTTTTATCACGCACATGTTTGGCGATGATGATGTTATCTGCGATGTTGCCGCCGATCATCAGCAGCGTGATGAGGGCAAAAAGCAGCCAACCGACCCAGGTTATATTTCCAGTCATGGACTGGATGACGGCGTAGACCAATGTCCCGATCCACATCACCGTCAGGCCGGGGAAGATGGGAATCAACAGCCCAAATAAACCTGCCAGCAAGGCCAGAAAGGTTAAGACTTCCAGAAGTGTTTCAAAATATAGTTTCCAAAATGCGGGGTCTGTCATGATTCCTCTTTTCTACTTGATTACATCGATCCCGCCCATCCACGGGCGCAGTACCTCGGGCACAATGATCGAGCCATCGGCTTGCTGATAATTTTCCATGACAGCGATCAGCGTGCGCGGCAAGCCCAGACCTGAGCCATTGAGCGTATGCAGGAATTTTGCCTTGCCGCCATCTGTGGGGCGATATTTAATATTTGCACGGCGCGCCTGAAAATCAGTCACATTTGAGATCGATGAAACTTCAAGCCATTCGTCACAGCCGGGCGCCCAAAGTTCGAGATCGTACGTAATCGATGCTCCGAAGCCCAAATCTCCGCTACATAAGCGTTTCACACGATAGGGAATCCCGAGCAATTGACAGGTCTCTTCGGCATCTTTGACCATTTTCTCGTGCTGGGCTTCTGATTCTTCAGGCTTGCAATATGTATACATCTCCACTTTATCGAATTGATGTCCACGCTTGATGCCGCGCACATCACGCCCAGCGCTCATCTTCTCGCGGCGGAAGCATGGCGTGTATGCTGTATATAGTTTTGGCAGCGCGGTTTCTTCAAGGATTTCGTCCATGTGAATCCCTGTCAACGGCACTTCGGCAGTTGGTACAAAATAGTAATCTTCTTCGTGATCTTTATATAAGTTATCAGCAAATTTTGGTAATTGACCCGCGCCATACACCACCGCAGTTTTAACCATGAACGGCAAATATTCTTCCTGATATCCCTGACGGATATGCAGATCAAGCATCCACGCGATCAAAGCGCGCTGCAATCTTGCGCCCGCGGCTTGCAATACATAAAAGCGTGAACCAGTTAATTTCGTACCGCGTTCAAAGTCTATGATACCGAGCGCAGGCCCGAGGTCCCAGTGCGGTTTCGGAGTAAAGTCAAATTTGCGCGGTTCGCCGATGGTCTTGATAACCACATTTTCACTGTCATCTTTTCCATAAGGTACGCGCGCATCGGGAATGTTTGGCATGGAAGCGGTCAGCGCGTTTAATTCGGATTCGACTTCAGCGATTTGTTTATCGAACTCTGCGATCTTATCTCCGACCACGCGCATCGCATCGATCTTTGACTGTCGGGCTGCTGCCTCTTTCATCTGGCTGATCTCTTTTGAGACAGCGTTGCGCTCTGCTTTGAGCACTTCCACCTGCCCAAGCAGCGCGCGGCGTTTTTCATCCAGCTGCAGAATTGCATCCACAGGCGCATCTTCCATCTGGCGGTCTTTCAACGCCTTGCGGACGACATCGGGTGTTTCGCGAATGAGATTGATATCCAACATGTTGCACCTCCAAGTGCATTTAACAAAATACGCCCCGATCCGTTGCAGGACGAGGGGCGTCTCGTGGTGCCACCTGCTTTTGTTGCAAGAACCTACACATTTGCAACCTTGGTGTTCGCGCTAACGGGCGAGCCCCGACTCTCTTATGGCGTAAGCCTCTCCGAGAATAACATGGGCGAAGGGGATTTCATCATTTGGCTGATCGTCTCGCACTCTCCGACGACTCTCTGAACAGGGACATGATTACTTGTCTTCGCGCTGGTCTTTATGATTTTGAAATTATACACCCCGCGAGAAGGATGTCAAGAAATGAGGTTATTTTTTATTTCCCATAAAGTATTCTGTAGTAGCCTGTCCTGCTTGTGATACTCCTTCTCTTTTGAATACTTTTCCAATCGTCATCCATATAATTTTTATGTCCAATATAAACGACCAGTGATCCACATACCAGATATCATATTTGAATTTATCTTCCCAGCTAATGGCATTGCGCCCGTGGACTTGTGCCCAGCCTGTCAGGCCGGGCGTTACCGTATGACGGCGCGCCTGCTCGGTTGAGTAAAGCGCAAGATATTCCATCAGAAGCGGACGCGGTCCGACGAAGCTCATGTCGCCGCGCAGGATGTTGAAGAGTTCGGGTAATTCGTCGAGCGAGAGTGCGCGGAGAAAACGCCCAAAGCGTGTCAGCCGTTCGGCGTCTGGGAGCAGGCTTCCGTCACGGGTGCTGCGGTTCGTCATCGTGCGGAATTTATAGATGAAGAAGGGACGTCCCTGATAGCCAGGGCGCTGTTGTTTGAAGAGGGTGGGAGTCCCAATAAAAATGCGCACAAGGATCGCTGTTAAAAGTAGAATGGGGGATAGGACGATGAGCGCGAGGAGTGCGAAGGTGAAATCAAAAAGACGCTTGCTGAAAGGCATGTTTGTATTATAACCAGAGTTTCGAAGTCTCTGCACTTTATGGTATATTTTAAGCAGGAGATATTGCTATGAATGAGCGAATCTTAATTATTGAAGATGATCAGGCAATTCTTAAGTTGTTACAGCGCGGGCTGACTTATGAAGGCTATACCGTAGATACCGCACTCGATGGCCGCATGGGGTTGATCGCTGCGCGCGATCATACTCCCGACCTTGTTGTTTTGGATTGGATGCTGCCCGGCATGGATGGTTTGGAAGTCTGCCATCGTTTGCGCACGGGCGGCTCGATTCCGATTTTGATGCTGACTGCAAAAGATACGGTGCAGGATCGCATTCAAGGGTTGGATGCGGGCGCTGATGATTACATGGTCAAGCCGTTCAATCTGGATGAATTGCTGGCGCGTGTGCGTGCCTTGCTGCGCCGTACACAACCCGAGCGTGTGCCTGTTTTGAAATTTGCAGACCTTTCGCTGGATACAAGTTCGCGTCAGGCTTCACGCGGTACGCGCATTGTTTCATTAACCGCAAAAGAATATGAATTACTTGAGTTATTCCTACGCCATCCCAAACAAGTGCTGACTCGCGAAGTGATCTTTGACCGTGTCTGGGGTTATGATTTCGGCGGCGAGAGCAATGTGCTCGAAGTATATATTCGTTATCTGCGCCAAAAGTTGGAAGGCGAGGGCGAGATTCGCTTGATCCATACTGTGCGCGGTGTGGGATATGTGATGCGGGAAAATCCGTAGGAAATGTAGAATGAAAAATGCAGAATGAAAAATGCAGAATGAAAAATGCAGAATGCAGAAT